>Ga0180223_1000022_pt1 | contig 485138 bp, 424 predicted proteins | sample eDN5th30CKraftOP_FD_151337 | JGI IMG/M metagenome (GOLD analysis project Ga0180223, IMG submission 151337) | Enriched Organic Plus compost microbial communities from Emeryville, California, USA - eDNA 5th pass 30_C Kraft OP (version 2) (version 2) ...
TATTCAAAGAACATACGCACCAGCTTCGAGAACTTCGCCAGGTAGGCCTCCGATAGCTCCACCTTATTCTTGATCACAAAGAACTGGATCGCATTCAGCGAATTGAACACAAAGTGCGGGTTCATCTGCGAACGCAGGGCCTGTAATTCCAGTTCCGACATACGGCCTTTGAGGCTCAGTGCGGCTTTCTGACGGCGTTCGGCACGCAGACGGAAAACCAGCGTAATGCTTATGACCAGCAGCACCAGCAAAAGCACCAGGCCGGCTTTGGCCCAGAGGGTCTGGTACCAGAGCGGACGAACCTGCAGCAGCAGCCGGAACTGCCCGCTGTTGCCATGCTGATCGGTTGCCCGGAAGTAAATATACCGCTCGCCGGGGCTCAGCTTGCCCAGTGAAAGCGTGGTGGTGGCGGAATTGAACCATTCGGCATCGTCGCCTATCTTAAAGGAATAGGTCATGTATCTCTGTACCGGCAGCGCCAGTACTCCAAAATCGAGCTCGATGTTCTCCAGGTCGCCGTAGGTAAGTGCATAGGTACTGTCGTTGAGGCGGTAGTTATCGCGGGTATTCAGGAAGGGCTTTACCCTGCGCCGGAAACGTCCCGGACCTATATTGAGCGCCACCAGGCCTTCGTCCTGTGCGACCCAGAGGGTATCGCCCGTAAAGACCATGCTGTTCACGTTATTGCTCAGCAGACCGTCTTCGTCGTAAAACGATTCCAGCAGGCGACCGGCGCCTATGTCTGCTGCCGGCCGGATGCGGTGTACGCCATTGTCGGTGGCCAGCCACAGATCTCCCTTATGCAGTATGGCCTTGTTAATGACCAGGTTTTCACTGCCACTCACAAAACGCAGGTCTTTCAGCCCGTCGTACAGGTACAGGCCTCCGCCGTCGGTACCCAGCATCATGTAATTGCTGTCGTAGGGAGCCATAAAAATGATATTGGGACGCGTTTCGTTATAGCGGGAAAGAGCCAGCATACTGTCGTTCTGCATTACATACAAACCGGCCCCACCTACGTACAGGCGGTTTTTCCAGTTTATGATGGCACGCCCCCCGTTAATCATCCGGCTTAACGGCAGCCGGGACAGCTCATCTTCCATTTGCATCAGGCTGTCCAGGTACATGGTAAAGGTACTGTTCACCCCTGCAAATCCGTTATGTACCGGCACTATATCCTTAAAGCTCGGTATGGCCGGTATCTTTTTCCCTCCCAGCCAGGATTGTAAATACTCGCGCCTTGTAAACCGGAGCGGGTCTTTCCCGAACCAGTTATAACGGTCCCCGGTCACATAATACAGTTTCAGTTCCGGGTGATAGCCTGCCATGTACAAGCCGCTGTTATCCCGTATAACCTGCCGGTACGTATTCTTCCGCAGGTCATATAAAAAGATGCCTTCTGCCTGTACATGAATCAAAAAAGAGCCATTTACCAGCTCGGTAAACACCACTTTTTTACCGGGGAACAGCACCCGTGTGTCACCCGAATAAAACGGGAATACGCATAACCCGCCCCGCGGGCCGGCCATCCAGTAATTACCTCCGCGGTCCTTCAATATATGAGCGGCACTGAATATTCGCGGCATCCGGTGATTTTCAATAATATTCAGGTCCTGGTCCACGATCGAAAATTCATTGTAGCGGCTCAGCTGTATATAACGGTCGCCGTAGCGCTGGTATTCGGGCGTGCTCTGGTATGCATGATCAGGTTCCTCGCCGAACAGAGCATCAGCGGTGACCATGGTCCGCTGTTTCAGGTTAAAAATGCTCACCATATTACCTATACTCCGTACCATAATACTATCGTTCCAGATACGGCAGATACCTATACCTATCGGCGTATTTCTCACCGGTTCCCGGCTGAGATCGCGAAATGTATACTGGTAATGCCCCCAGGAACTGCTATCGTTTACCTTCGTAAGATATACTGAATCTTTTGAAAAAAACATCCAGCGGCGGCCCGGGAACGGTATATGCACATTTTTTGCCGCCGTTGTCTCTGCATACCGCAGTGAATCCTTCAGGCGCCACACCCCGTTTTCCAGGCGCAGGAACCCGGAATACTGAGCGCTGCGACCCTGCATCTGCAGTTCATTCTGCCCGATCTGGAATACATACCCGATAAATTCTGCATTTTCCATGGGGTACGTATATACCTTATCATGCCAGATATACCCGAGCCGCTTGCTTTTGCAAAGATACCACACCTTACCATCGGGTGTGATCTCCAGTTGCCATATATCATTGGCCGGCAGACCGTCGCCCGTTTTAAATACCCGGAACGTATGTCCGTCATACCGGGCTATACCGCGGTTCGTGGCCAGCCATATGTATCCTTCCGTATCTTCGAGAAGCTGGTATAGATGCGTGCTGGGCAAACCTTCACGGGTACCGAACCGGATGTAATGCTCAAACTGTCCGTAGGCACCGGACAGCAAGCAGCACCAGGAGTAAAGAAAGACACACAGTTTTTTCATCATGCAGGCCTTTCCGGTTTGTATATGAATTCAATATCCACCTGTGTACCCGTCAGTCCCGGACTTTCTTCACTGAGGTCCCGGATGGAGTATATTACCCGCCACCGGGATAGTTTATTCTCACTTAGTATTTTAAGACGTTCCTTTAAAACTTCGGAGGACCTGGAACGGTAATTCCGCGTTTCGTTACGGTACATTTCTTTCATGACATTAATGCCTACACCATCATCCTTTACTCGTACACGGACGGAATTTTCATCTATATACGAAAAAACGACCTCCACCCTGCCATTCCCCTTCTTGTGGAAGATACCATGATTGACTGCATTTTCCACGATAGGTTGCAAGATCATCGAAGGTATTTCCATTTCTTCGGTGTCCAGCCGTTCGTCTACCTCTACCCGGTAGCTGAGCTTGTCCTCGAAGCGCAGCTTTTCAATTTCGAGGTAACGCTCCAGCAGATCTATCTCCTGGTCCAGGCGCAGGCTGTCGTAGCGCGAATATTCAAAGAACATACGCACCAGCTTCGAGAACTTCGCCAGGTAGGCCTCCGATAGCTCCACCTTATTCTTGATCACAAAGAACTGGATCGCATTCAGCGAATTGAACACAAAGTGCGGGTTCATCTGCGAACGCAGGGCCTGTAATTCCAGTTCCGACATACGGCCTTTGAGGCTCAGTGCGGCTTTCTGACGGCGTTCGGCACGCAGACGGAAAACCAGCGTAATGCTTATGACCAGCAGCACCAGCAAAAGCACCAGGCCGGCTTTGGCCCAGAGGGTCTGGTACCAGAGCGGACGAACCTGCAGCAGCAGCCGGAACTGCCCGCTGTTGCCATGCTGATCGGTTGCCCGGAAGTAAATATACCGTTCGCCGGGGCTCAGCTTGCCCAGTGAAAGCGTGGTGGTGGCCGAGCTGAACCATTCGGCATCGTCGCCTATCTTAAAGGAATAGGTCATGTATCTCTGTACCGGCAGGGCCAGTACTCCAAAATCGAGCTCAATGTTCTCCAGGTCGCCGTAGGTAAGTGCATAGGTAGAATCGTTCAGGCGATAAGCATCGCGGGTATACAGGGAGGGGTGCACCTGTGTATGAAAATTCCCGCGGTGTACGTTCAGTGCCACCAGGCCCTGGTCCTGTGCAACCCAGAGCGTATCGCCCGTAAAGTCGATGCTGTTCACGTTATTGCTCAGCAGGCCGTCTTCCACATAGAAAGACTCTGCCAGGCGGCTGCCCCCCGGGACCGGTTCTATACGGTGCACCCCGTTGTCGGTAGCGATCCACATGGAACGTTTATGAAGTACGATCTTATTGATCACAAAACCTTCACTGCCGCTCACCGGGAAGGCACGCTGCGCGCCGTCGTACAGGTAAACTCCCGAGCCGTCGGTACCTACCAGCATATAACGCTTACTGAAAGGCACCAGGTACGTGATCCCTTTCTGCATACTTTCCGGCAGACCGGGTACCACCTGCACCGAATCGTTATATAACCAGTGCATACCATCGCCGCCGATGTAGAGCCTGCCGTTCCAGTACAGGAGCTTACGGGCTCCGTATATCCAGTGTCGCTGCGGTCCGTGTACGAAGTGGTACTTTGGCCACAGCTCTTTGTCAAAAAAAAGCAGGCGGGCTCCGCTCACCGCCGCATAGCTGCTATCCGGCAAACGTATCATGGCTTTCAGGTTCGGGTACTGGGTAAGCCGTTTACCGCCGCTGACGTTCTCCATCACATACCGCCGTTCCTTCAGCTTTTCCAGGTCACTGCCAAACATCGTGCCGCTGCGGCCACCCATGTAATACAGGTTTTGGGGCGCATAACCGCCTACATCCGTGATCAGGTCGATGTGATGCTTTATCCGTGTAAAGGCCGTATCTCCGTTAGGCCGCATGTAGAGAGCGCTGCCTGCCACCACGATCAGTTCCTTACCGCTCTGGTACGTGATGATCACTTTCTGTCCGCTGAAATAGCGGCGTACACCGAAGGAATAATGCGGGAATACACTCAGACCGCCTTGCGGACCGGCCATCCAGTAGTTCCCGCCGCGGTCCTTCAGTATATGTGCTGCGGGGTATATTTCGGGCAGGTTATGCTTTTCGATAAAGTTCAGGTTACTGTCTACAATAACGAACTGGTTGTATTTGCTCGCCTGGTAATAATGTTCTCCGTAACGCTGGTATTCCGGGTATGCCTGGAAAATCTGCGTTTTGCTGGAATCGAAGAGCTTACGCGATATGAATGTCCCTGCCCGGAAATCGTACAGCGTCGCATACTCCTTGTCCATATACATCATAAGATACCCTTTCCACAGGCGGCCTATACCGATCTCGTTAAAAGAGGTGAGCTGTGGTCCGCTACCCCTGTTCCGCAGGGTAAAAAGCCATTTCTTGCCCAGGTCCGTTACAAACACCGAATCCGGGGTGTTGTATAAGACCCGGCCGGCCGGTAACATCACGCCGATCAGGTCCCTCCCCGCACCACGAATACTCCAGGGTAGCTCCAGGCTATCTTCATACTGCCATATGTTATTCTTCAGCGCATAAATACCTATGGCCGAGGGGCCGCTCAGCTTAGTGCCTTCAAAACGCAGGTTGTCTTCATCAAAATAAAAGGTAAAGGAAGAAGGGACCATGCCTGCTGCTACCGGGAAACTGTATACCTTGTCCTTCCATATATAGCCCCATCGTTTGCTGCGGCATATGTACCACACCTTACCGTCGGACGTTATTTCCATCTGCCATATGTCATTGGCCGGCAACCCGTCTTTGGTGGTAAAAGTGCGGAAATTGCGCCCGTCGTAACGTACCAGGCCACGATTGGTACCGATCCATATAAAACCGTCCGTATCTTCGAGCAGCTGGTAAATATTGTCTGAAGGCATTCCCTCGCGGTTGCCGAACGATATGTAATGCCCGAACTGTGCATACATCGGGGTAAGCAGCATCTGCAGCAGCAGGAAAAGTGCTGCCTGGCGGAGACGGAGGATCATGGTGTACAATGCATTCATACAGCCTGGGAAGGCCGGTATTTTTTCCCGGCCGGACACAATACCTGCAAGGTAAAAGTAGCTCCCCCGAGCTGTACGTGCATATCGCGTCTGAGCAAATGCGGGGCCTGTGCCATTACCGGTCTCTCTTGTCATAGGAACGGCTCAGGAAGCAAAAAAACGTTGCACAAAAGAGATCATGCGCAGATCGAAGCCCCGGGCATCCTTCAGTATTTCGGCCTCTACGGGCAGGTACAGGGTGGGGATATCATCCGGCCAGCTGTCACCCAGGCGCACGAAATCCTTTTCGGTAAAGAGCACGTAGGCGCATCTTTCGGCCCTGAACTTAGCCTCTATCTTACGTATATCGGCATCTGTGAACAGGTGATGATCGGGGTATGACATATGTGTAAAAAGAATGCCCGCATCTTTCAGGTGTTTTTTGAGCGGTTCCGGCTGTGCAATACCGGTCACCAGCAACAGGCGCCCTTTCCCGGGATCGGTGGGTATGCCGGCTGAATTCAGGAAACTGCCGTAACGGATGCCTGAAAAGAACACGGGTGTCTCATCGAACTCCAGCTCTTCGGCATGCTCTTCCAGTATGCTGAAGGGAGTATGGGGGGGCACTTTGGTTATGATCTGTATATCGCTGCGGTAGCGGCCGTTGTCCGGTTCGCGCCAGTCGCCTGCAGGCAGCAGGATGCGGTGGTGCTGCAGCTGTTCCAGGGTCCAGAGCAGTACATAGAAACCGGCTTTCAGGCGGCGGTGCTGGAACGCATCGTCGCAGATAATGCAGAAAGGCACCTTTGGTTTGTATTCTTCCAGTATCTTATTGATGCCTTTAACGCGGTTTTCGCACACGAATACAGGTATATCCGGGAATTTACGCTTCATCTGCAGGGGCTCGTCGCCCGAGAGCTCTGCAGTATCGCCGGGCAGCACTTCCCGGAAACCACGGGTCCGCCTGCCATAGCCGCGGCTCAGCACCAGGGGCTGTATGCCTTCTTCTTTATACAGGCGGATGATGTACTCACAGACAGGCGTCTTACCGCTGCCCCCGGCTGAAAGATTGCCCACTACAAGCACGGGTACATCGAACGAGGTACTTTTCAGTATATTCCGGTCGTACAGGTAGTTCCTGAGATCAACGACCAGACCAAAAATGCCGGAAAAGGGGATCAGTAGTATACGTGCATTCATCAGCCGGGGGATTGCAGGCAAATATACACAAAAGCATGTCTACTGCACGGGAATTGTGAGCCATACATGTGTACCGAGACCCGCAGCGCTTTCCAGCCCGCAGCTGCCGCCCAGCTCGGCTATACGGCTCTTCATATTGCCAAGGCCGTAGCCGCTTTTTTCAACAGCAGTGTCAAAACCCTTTCCGTTGTCGCGCAGGTGTATACGCAAAAGTCCGTCACGTATTTCCATATCGGCCGTAAACAGGGCACATCCGGCATATTTGGCGGCATTGTTGATCACCTCCTGGCATACCCGGTAAACATGCAGGGTCTGGTGGGGCTTGAGGGTACCGGCCGATTCTTCAGCCTTTACGCGTACTTCGGTGCCGGAACCGCTGAACATCTTGCGCGCATGGTCACGGACCTTGTCCGCCAGCTGCCATATTTCGGTATTTTCCCCGTGTATGGCCCATATGGTCTCACGCAGCTGGGCCATGGCACTGCGGGTATGTTTACCGATGTTCTCCAGGTCTTCATTCTCCGCACCCGCCCCTTTTTTTTGGACACTGCCGTCAACCAGGAAGGAAATGAGTGTGAGCTCGGCCCCCAGGTTATCGTGCAGGTCGCGCGAGATACGGAAACGTTCTTTTTCCAGGCGGATGAGACTTTCCTGTTCCATAATTTTCTTACGGGCCTGCTGTCTTTTATAGAAGAAGTAAAAAAGTACCAGCATAAAAGCCAGTCCACCTATGGAAAGCAGGGCCAGTATGGTCACATTGCGTATTCTAAGCTGTGAGTCGGCCAGGGCCAGGTCTCGTTCGGCCACTTCCTTGCGGCTGCGCTCGGTCTGGTACCGGGCATTCATTTCGGCGATCAGGGAACTGGTTTCCGAATTGTAGATCGAATCCTTTACGGCATTCAGCTTTTCCAGGTATTCCAGGGCCAGTGCGGTATTACCGCGCTTCTTTTCATGATCGTACATACCGTTATAGGCCAGCTTCAGCTGGTAAGGCGTAGCCTGGTTCTCGGATATCTGCAGGCCTTTTCCCAGGTAATAGGTGGCCATGGCATCATCGCCCAGGTCCTTATAGGCATTGCCCAGGTTAATGTATATGGTGCCCATGCCCACTTCGCTGTGGATCTTTTCGTAGATATCCAGCGCTTTCAGGTAGTATTCCACGCCCCGGGCATGCTGTTTACGGTCGCGGTAAATAACCCCCAGCGCCTGGTAGGCCACGGCCAGTTGTTCCGAATGCCCGCTCGTTTCGATCAGGGCGATCAGCTCCAGGAACTGCTTTTCTGCTTCATCGGGACGTTTCAGGGAAAGCAGGGCATTGGCGTGGTTTCCCTTGGCGGCGATCACACCCCTCGTGTCCCCGATCTTTGCGGCCAGTTCCTGTGCCGTGCCGAAAAAAGGAATGGCCTGGGTATAGTTCTTATTGCGGTGCAGTATGTTACCGATGTTGTTCAGCGTATTTTCCATCCCGAAGGTGTCCCGCATGTTCTCGTACAACTGCAGGGTGCGCATCTGCACGCGCATGGCATTGTCCAGGTCGCCCAGCTCGTAATAGGCACTGCCTATTTTGTTCAGTGAGGCGGCCATCCCTTTTTTGTCGCCCAGCCTTGCGCGTATGGCAAAGGCTTTTTTGTTCAGGTCCACTACCGTATCAAAGCGGCCTTTGTAATAATAAGCGATGCTCAGGTCGTTACAGGCCAGGGCCACCAGGTCAGGTTCGTTCAGCCGGCGTGCCAGGGCCAGTTCCTGCTGTCCGTAGTCTATGGCTCTGGCCACATCGATATAGGAATATTGAAAGGCCAGCTCACCCAGCACCAGTACCTTTTCGCGCCCCTGCAGGGTCGGCAGCACTTTTTCGAGCGAATCGGTCTGCGCCACGGCAGGCCGCATAAAGAATGATGAATATACGAAAATACAGACCAGTATACGGACTGGGTGGCGCAGGGTGTACATAGTGAGGCTTGTTGTTTGTACAAATATAATCAGTGTGAGGATATCCGGGAGAAAATGTACGCGCCTGTACCGGATTCTTCCGTATATTTAGCTATGCAAAAACGGGAAGAGATTATACGGCATTATATACAGGCATACAACCGCTTCGACACCGAAGGCATGCTGCGCGACATGGATGATAATGTACTCTTTACCAATATCTCGGGCGGCATTACCGACCTGGAGCTGCGGGGCCGCGATGCTTTACGGGCACAGGCCGAAAAAACAAAGGACCTGTTCTCCGAGAGAAGCCAGACCATTCTTTCTATGGAACACGAGGCAGACCATACCGAAGTAAAGATCGCTTACCGCGGGGTACTGGCCGCCGACCTGCCCAATGGCATGAAAAAAGGCGATGAAATGCTGTTGCAGGGCAGCTCGGTCTTCCGTTTTTCCGGCGACAGGATCACGGCTCTTACCGACATAAGTTGAACCGGCATCAAATTCGCCCGCTGGCCCGCACCGTATTGAAATAATTATACCTTTGTCTCTCTAAAACGAACAGCAAAACCAATGGAACAGTACCTGAGCGGTGAGAAACTCTATGGCGACGATCTTACGCCGGAAGAGATACAGAAATGGTACCAGGAAGAATCCGAAGCCTATGCCAACCTCGGGGCTAAGGATGCATCCACCTATGTATACGAGTACCACGCGCTTAACAGATGGTATGGCTTCCGTAAATTAAAGGGGCTCCGGTTCAGGAATGCAATGGGCTTCGGCTCGGCCTGGGGACATGAATTCATACCGCTGGCCCACCGCATTGATAACCTTACCATTGTAGAGCCGTCCGATCATATGATAAGCGAGCATATCGGCTCCCTGGAACCCGTATATGTAAAACCCACCGTTACAGGCGATCTGCCTTTTTCAGATAACAGCTTTGACCTGATTACCTGTTTCGGGGTACTGCACCATATCCCGAACGTTTCTTTCGTATTGCATGAGATCATCCGCGTGCTGGAACCCGGAGGCCATCTGCTGCTGCGCGAACCCGTCAATTCCATGGGCGACTGGCGCCAGCCCCGGCCCAACCTTACGAAACACGAACGCGGCATTCCCCTGAAGGTTTTCCGGGAAATATTCGACAGGGAACCGGTAGAGATCGTTTCCTGCCATCTCCTTTTCACGGCTACTTCGTTCATCGACCGCGTACTGAAACTGAAAAAGCCGCTCTTTACCCGATCCTGGTACATATATATCGACGACCTGGTGTCTTACCTGCTGAAAGGCAATATAAAGTACCATGCCACCCGCAAAAGAGAGCGCATTGCCCCGAGCAATGTCTTTTACCTGGTCCGCAAAAAGGGATAGAAGGCATCGTTCTGCCCTTAAGAAAGACCGCCGGACGGAGAAAATGCATATATTGAACCCCGTTATCCATACCTTATCCCATGCAGCTATTCAGTCCCGCCCCTGTGGCCCCTTTCCACAGTCCGTACGGCCCCGTACACTGGTACACCTGGTCCGAAGAATTCCGCTCCTTCCTGCGCAGGGTGCGCCACCGCAGAGCTTTCAGGGAACTCAGCCCTGAGCTGGTCTTTATCGATGGCTTCAATGAATACAATTACACCTGGCAGGTGCCCGGAGAAAACATCGCCGCTTTCGATCCGGAAGGAGATTTTGCGCGTTATGCCAATGTATTGTTTAACACAACGCCCGGGACAAACCTGTTCTTTTTTACCGGCCTGATCGATACCGAGATCGACGGAGAGGAATTTCATAAGATATTCAGCATTTTCCGCAGTCTCATAAGCATTGCACAGGGCGATGAGATGGAGGCGCTCTATACCCCGCTCACCGTCTCGAACAAAGGATATTTCCCGCTGCACTGCGACCTGTATATCCCGCGGCTGCTCTTTAATGTATACGAATCGGTCCCCGGCGACGATTCGGGCGCTTCGCTCTTCCTGGGAACAGGTACGCTCTGCCGCGATATCCTGCCCCTGCTCACGAAAATGCCGGAACATACCCGGACCCGCATACGGGACATACTCAGCGACACAAGCTATACCGACCGTTACGAGGAATTTTACGAATTGCTGAACAACCGTTATAATCCCTGGTATCACCAGCTGAAACGGCGCAGCGGACAACGACGCTTCCATACCCGTTTCGGGAAAGGACAGGGTTATATGCTGCACGACCGGCGCTGGCTGCACGGACGCCTGAAACCGAACGGTGTGCTGACCGAGAAAAGAGTGCACCGGCTGGTATTCAATTCGTCGGAAGCTGCGGGGCATACGACGGCAGAAGAACCGGTTCTGACGTAAACCCGTGCCTGAATCAAAAAAATTTATGTATATTGTCCACCCCTAAAGACCCTGAAAAAAATGCCTAAGCTATTCTACCTGTTGCTTGCCTTCTTCGGTTTCCTGGCCGGTAAGATCCCCGGCGGAGAAAAGCCCCCTGCCGGTCCCTTTCCCGGGTACACGGAACTGTTGCGTTCAGAGGGTGACCTGAATACCGACGGGCAGACCGACCGCATCATTATTTATGAAAAAGACTGCGGCGAGCTGGAGGACAGTCCCTCAAACCTGAGCCGCTGCCGCCGTATAGCTATCTTCCTGAAAGGGAATGGTGCTTACCTGCTTTTTGGGTATAACGACAACCTCGTCGGCTGTTCGGACTGTGCCGGTGCCGGCGCACGCGATCCGTTCCAGGGGCTCCGTACCGAAAAAGGCTTTTTTGAAGTAGACTCCTTCGAGGGAGAATGCAACAAGATATACACTACTTACCGTTTCCGCTACGATGCGGCAACAGCCGATTTCCTGCTGCATACCATAAAAACGCAAGATTACAGCTGCGAAGATCCTGACGATCCCGAAAACACAAAACTTACAGAAACCCTGGAGACCGAAAGCGATTTCGGCAAGGTCCGCTTTGTTGATTTCGAAATCTGAACACTGCCATAGGGCTGTCAGTCGCCTCTCTTTTCTTTGTGCATACGTATGCACATGAAAACCGACTTGACAGAGCTGTATAAAAAATACTATACTGCATCCGCAACACCAGAGATCATTACGATAGAAGCCGCACAATTTATTTCGATCCGCGGCAAGGGTGACCCTTCCGGGCCCGTTTTCGAAGAATCGGTGCAGGCCCTGTATACCAGTGCCTGTGTGCTTAAATTCATGTATAAAGAGAACGGGCGGGATTTTGTTGTTCCCAGGCTCGAAGGGCTCTGGAGTTTCGACAGGGAAGCTTACGGGAATCCTGGTATGGCCGAGGCCCCGCTGCTTATTCCCCGGGAAGAATGGGAATTCCGGCTGCTGCTGCGCGTTCCGAAGTTTGTAAAGGCTGCGGATGTAAGGCTGGCCGCAGAAAGGGCCGCAGAACAGAAGAAATGCGCCGCTGCCGCCCGCACCGGTTTTTACAAGACCGAAGAAGGCCTTTGCGTACAGGTGCTGCACAGCGGTCCTTTTTCCGAAGAACCCTCCTCACTTCGTAAAATAGAAGCTTTTATGCAGGAAAACGGCCTTGTGCATAACGGGACTCACCATGAAATTTATCTCAGCGACTTCCGGGAAAGCAGCCCGGAGAAATACAGGACGATATTAAGAGAACCTGTAAAACAATCGATTACCGGATGATAAAAAATATTTTTGCAAAAAAAGGGGCCCTTTTGTCCAATCCGGCAGATTCATTTGTCATGGAGATATAAACACGTAAAAAAACAAAGACAAATGAAAGCAAGAATCAATTTTATGGAGGCGGGAGCCGATGCAGTCAAAGCCCTCTGGGGTATCCGTTCACATCTTTCTAAATCGGGTCTCAGCAAACAGCTGCTGGAGCTGGTGTATTTCCGGGTATCGCAGATCAATGGCTGCGGTTTCTGCCTGGACATGCACTCCAAAGAACTGCGTGCGGCAGGCGAGACCGAACAGCGCCTGTACCTGGTCAATGCCTGGCGCGAGGCACCGCTCTACAGCGAAAGAGAACGTGCCGCCCTGGCCTGGGCCGAAGCCGTTACCGTACTGGAGGACCGCGAGGTTCCCGACGAAGTGTTTGCCGCAGCCAGCGCACAGTTCAGCGAGACCGAGCTGGTAGACCTGACCCTGGCCATTGCCACCATCAATACCTATAACCGTTTCAATATCGCATTCCGCACCCCGGCGGGTGGCTATACCGTGGGGCAGTTTGGCAGCTAAAGCGACATTTCCTATTTTTAATGTATTCAAAAACGAACACAATGACAGAATTTCTCCTGATATTCCGCAGGGATATCCGTAAAGAAGCACAACCTTCCCCCGAACAGATGCAGGCCGCAGTAAAACACTGGCAGGACTGGATCGGAGGCATTGCCGCACAGAACCGGCTGGCCCGGCAGCCCCAGCGCTGGAGCGCCGACGCCCGCGTGGTACGTCCGGGTAATCTCGTGACCGACGGCCCCTATGCCGAGATCAAGGAAGCGATCGGGGGCCTGCTGTTCATCAAAGCGGACGACTTCGACGATGCGGCCGAAATTGCCAAAGGCTGTCCCATACTGGAATGGGGCGGTAACGTAGAGATACGCATGGCCGTAAGTCCCGAAGATGCCGCTTAATGAACGGGAACGAGCTCATCCCGCACTTATTCAGAACAGAGTACCGCAAACTGGTGTCGGTACTCTGTTACCATTTTGGTATACAGCATATCGAAACGGCCGAGGACATCGTAAGCGATACCTTCCTGGCCGCCAGTGAGTCCTGGGGAATGAAAGGCGTGCCGGAAAATCCCGTGGCCTGGCTCTATACCGTTGCGAAAAACAAAACACGCAATCATCTTAAGCGCAACAAGCTCTTTGAACAGAAGCTCTCACCGGAGATCCGTTACGCAGGCACGGAAAGCGAAGAGCCCGAACCGGATTTTTCGGACAGGAACATCGAAGACAGCCAGCTGGCCATGATCTTTACGGTGTGTAACCCCCTGGTATCTTCCGAAGCGCAGGTGGCACTGGCCCTGAACCTTTTGTGCGGGTTCGGCGCACAGGAGATCGCCGATGCTTTCCTGAGCAACCGCGAAGTGATCTACAAACGCCTGAACCGGGCCCGCGAAAAGCTGAAGGAGGCCGATATAGCCATTGCTCCCCCTGCCGCAGCAGAGATCGACGCCCGGCTGGACAATGTGCTTACCACCCTGTACCTGCTTTTCAACGAGGGATATTACTCCGCCTCGCAGAACACCATCCTGCGCCGGGAACTCTGTGCCGAAGCCATGCGCCTGGTATACCTGCTTTCGGAGAATCCGCTTACGGCCCGGCCTTCCGTAGATGCCCTGCTGGCCCTGATGTGCTTTCATTCCTCCCGCTTCGAGGCCCGCAGCGGACAGAACGGAGAGATCATCCTCTACGACGACCAGGACGAAACGCTCTGGAACCGGGAACTGATCCGTCACGGGACCTTCCTGCTGGAACGCTCGTCTACCGGGAACGTCCTGACCAAATACCACCTGGAGGCCAATATCGCCTACTGGCACACACATAAGCAGGACAGCGCCGAAAAATGGGAGAACATACTGCAGCTTTACAACCGCCTGCTGCAACTGGAATACTCGCCCATGGCCGCACTGAACCGCACCTATGCGCTGAGCAAGGCCAATGGCAAGGAAGAGGCCATCCGCGAAGCCGAAAAGCTGGGCCTCGACGATAATCATTTCTATTTTTCTCTTCTCGGAAATCTATACAGCGATGTAGATAATACCAAAGCGATGCAGTATTTCCGCAAAGCGCTGGAACTGGCCCATTCCGAAGCCGAACGCAGGCTTATTACCCGGAACATCGAACGCCTTTCCTCCGGGGCGACAGGTTGACCCCAGGCCACACTTTATGCAGATGTTAAGAAATCCTTCATAAGCAGCACTTCTGATTCATATACCAAAAAATCAGTTTATTTTTGCAGAACGTATATATCCTATCCGTTTTACAAATATCCGAATGAAGCACCGTGTTCTCCTCGTCACTGCATTTTGTCTGCCCCTTGTACTCTGCGCCCAGAAAAACGATACCCTCCGCATAAACAAAACGGAGAACGGTGGAGTAAGCGGACTGGTTTACATCCGTCATGGTAAAAATACCGCACAGTATGAGCGTCTCCGCGATTTCCGCTTCAGTGCGTCCGATTCCCTGGCCTATCGTCATTCCCTGGAATACAAACCGGGTGAGGTACCGCCGGCCGCTATACGCAGGGGGCAAAAGCTGCCTGCCGGACTTCCCCGCCGTTGGTGCCGGGTATATATGTACCGGGGCAGTATATATGCTTACCTGCCCGCAGCTCCCGGGCTGTGTAAACGAACCCTGCTCAGTGATACCACGCTTACCGAGTTTTATACCGACGGGCCTTATGCCAGTGTGACCGACAGTATACGAAATACTGGGAAGAACAGCTGGGAGCTTTCCGTATTCCACAGCGCTTCCGAAGAAAGCAAATTACGTATACACATCATAGATAAAAAACGACAGATCGCCGTCTTTGAGCATATTTCACCGGATGGTAACCGTTTTTACCGCCTGATGGCCGCAGCAGAACGTATACATAAATTACCTCTTGTTATAGAGGAAGGAACATCTGTATTCCGTTTCGATACACCGGATTTTAAACATCTGCTAAATAATAATTAACACATATCACTCTTTTTTTTGTACAAAAGCGTTTATCTTTCAGTGATCTTAAGCAGAACGGCATTTGTATGAAAAAGGTACTTTTCTTTGCGGCGGTGACGATATACGGCAGTGCAGCGCATGCCCAGGCCGATACGGTCTTTATTCACAGGGAGTATACAGATGATATATACCATGCCATTTATATCGACGACCATAAGGAATCCCGGTATTATGACCGCATTGCCGACTTCAGCTTCAGCAAGCAGGACACCCTTTCCTACCTGGAATCGCTGGAAACACTGAAAGGCCTGAAGAGACGCAGCCTTTCCAGGGCACTTCCCCGGCAGTGGTGCGAGCTGCGGGCTTACAAAGGGAAGTATTACCTGTATGCACCGAGCGACTGGGGAACGAATTCACGGCTTATCATCACGGACAGTACCCTGATCGAATTCAATATGGACGGTCCCTATGCCAGCAGGATCGACAGCACAGGCAGTCCCGGCCGCAATACCTGGGAGTTCAGGCTCACTGCCTTTGATCATTTCCGCACAAAATTACGTATACACATCATTGACCCTAAAAGCCAGGTGGCCGTGTTCGAAAGCATAGCAGAAGGACAGAACGGGCCCGGTTATTACCGGCTGATGGTAGCCGCCGCCCGTGTAAGGGACTTCCCGATCATTGTAAATTACTGCAAAGAAGCAAAAAGGCGGGAGTTTGAATTTGAAAAACCCGATTTTCAGCAGTTGCTCGGGGCAAAACCCTGATAATTCCGTAATCTTGTACCATACTGAGACCTATGTTCCTCCGTTTTGAAACCATACAGGAAACACAACTGGCCGGGCTGTGCACCCGCATGTCTTTCCGCGACGACCATACGCCTGAGCTCTGGCAACGCTTTATGCCCCTGTACGGGAAACAGGCACACAGTTCCGGCTCCGACCTGTTTTCCCTGGAAATATATCCCCCGGGAGCTTTCACTGCTTTTTCCCCGGGAACAGAGTTCGAGAAATGGGCGGCCGCAGAAGTTCTCCCTGGCAGTTCTCCCGCTGCCGGGCTGCTGCCACTGGTCATTCCGGCCGGGCTCTATGCCGTTTTCCTGCACAAAGGCCCGGCCTCTGCAGCCCCGGCCACCTATACGTATATCTTTACGGAATGGCTTCCTGCATCCGGGTATACCACAGACGAACGCCCCCACTTTGCGCGCATGGGCGCCGCCTATAAGAACGAAGACCCCGGCTCCGAAGAGGAGATATGGATCCCTGTCCGGCCGGCGGACCGGGATACCGGAGCATTTTCCGATATGTAACGCACTTCAGGCTTTATGACAGAAAACCATTTTTTAAGCCGCATATTCCCCGGCCCGCAGTTCACGAAGGACGAGCAGGCACAGATCATCGCAGCCTTCCGGCAGGTACGGTTTGCCAAAGGCGATTACCTGCAGGAAGAAGGAAAACCGCCCGGAACTATCATTTTATGGAAAGCGGCCTGGCCCGGTCCTATGTCACGGATACCGAAGGCCGGGACATCAGCACGGGTTTTTATACCGGCGGCGATATCGTGATCGACTGGACCTCTTTTTTCCTGCGCAGTCCCGCCCGTGAGCATATACAGGCCCTGAGTGCCTGCGTTTGCTGGCAGCTTGATTTTGAGACCTTCCAGCAGCTTTTTCACAGCATAGAGGCCTTCCGCGAAGCGGGGCGCACGCGTCTCGTTCAAAGCTATGTAGAGCTGAAGAACCAGGGCATTTCCATGATCACGGACCCGGCCAAAGAACGTTACAGGCGCCTGCTCCGCGAAAAGCCCGAGATCGGCCGCAGCGTGTCCCTGAAGCAGATCGCTACCTACCTGGGCATTACCGATACTTCGCTGAGCCGTATCCGCCGGGAGATAGCCCGGGAATCCTGAAACGATTTCCTGTCCTATGACAAGAAAGGAGCCGAAAACACTCCCTACTATTGCAGTGTAATCTAATACACAACATTATGCAAAGTATTTTCGATGAGCAGACCCGGCAGGCGCTGTATGCCCGCATCAACCGTCTGCAGGCCACCGACAGGCCACAATGGGGAAAGATGAACACCTGGCAGATGCTGCGGCACTGTACCCTGAGCGAAGAGATGTTCCTGGGTGTAAAAGGATACAAACGCCTGTTCGCAGGACGGCTTTTCGGCGGTATGGCCCTGAAAGGCATCCTGAAAGACCAGGCTCCCCTGCAAAAGAACCAGCCTACGCATCCTGAACTGAAAATAAGCGGCAGCGGGGATACCGAAGCCGAAAAACAGAAATGGATCGCCCTGCTGGAAAAATATGCGAACTACAATCACCGGAACTTCGTACATCCCTTCTTTGGCCCGATGAGCGCAGAACAGGTAGGTATTTACGTATATAAACACACAGATCACCACCTGCGCCAGTTCGGAAAATAGACATCGATGTATAATTAAACAAAAGGCGTATATGCTTCAGGCAGGCTTTCTTTCTATTGTTGCGGTCACTTTTATACTCTTCTGCTATGGCAGCGGAAATGCCTCTAAAGTACTCCGCATTTTTATGCCCTGGGCCCTGTTCTGCGGTGTACTTTCATATACAGGCTTTTTTCGTGATACGGACAATATGCCGCCGCGCTTCCTGCTGGTACTGCTGCCCGCGGTGGGGCTCGTGATCTGGCTTTACCACCGCCTGGACGTTCCGGGTATACGTCCGGCCGCGCTGCTGGCCCTGCACACGATACGGATACCGGTGGAGCTGGTACTCTACCGCCTGTACCTCTCCGGCAAAATTCCACGCAGTATGACCTTTGAGGGCTGGAACTTCGACATCCTGAGCGGCATTACGGCCCTGGCACTGCTCATTTATTTCCTGTTACGTAAAGAACAACCCGGGGGAACCTTGTTCCGGCTCTGGAATATGGCGGGTATAGCATTACTGGCCGTTATCGTGGTTACGGCCATTCTCTCCGCACCCCTGCCCGTTCAGGTCCTTGCCTTTGAACAGCCCAACCGGGCCCTGCTGGAATTTCCCTATACCCTGCTGCCGGCCATAGTGGTACCCATGGTACTGCTTTCGCACCTGCTCTGCCTCAAAAAACGCTGAGGTTCCTTGCTTTTTTCGCTACATTTGAAGAAAGCGAACCGTATGAAAAACAATACGATCCAAAGACTGGTCCGCAGCCAGGAAGAGATACTGAAAGGCGGGAACTGGCTGGGTAATGACTTCCGGAGCCTGATCGACGATCTCACGGAAGAAGAGGCCTTTGAAAAGCCCCTGCCCGAACTGCACAGCACGGCCGAGCTGATCTCGCACCTGCTGGTATGGCGGCAGGCCGGACTGCAGAGATTCCGCGGCGGAACGCCCACCCTGCGTATGGAAAGTCCCGAAAACTGGAAGGACAATGAAACCCTGCGGAAGGAAGGCGGCTGGCAGCGGCTCAGGAATGATTTTTACAGCAGTGCTGCGGAAATGGCGGAGTTGCTGAACGAAAAGGACGACAGCTTCCTGGAACAGACCCTTCCCGACGGACATACCTTCCTACAGATCGCCGAAGGCCTGGTACAGCACGACATTTATCACCTGGCCCAGATCGCCATTACCCTGAAAATGGCCGCTGCAAAACGCTGATCTGTTTTTTGTATATTGCGTCATAAAAACCCATCTCTATGAGTTACAACGACCTTCCACCGGACCATTCGGGCCCCGATTTCCCTGGAACAGACAGCCTGGAAAAGGCACAACAGCTATACGAACAGAACGTACTGGCCAAATTGTACCTGATGCCGCTGGAGTTTGGCGGACAGGATGCCCCGCATAACACGCTGTATGTTCCGCCCGTGGTCAGGGAGCTTAAAGCCCGCTTCGACACCACGGTGGAAGAGCTGCTGGAACAGGATAAAAAGCTGAGTTATTCGGCCGAACCCGAATACAAGGGCCGCAGCTTTATACCTTCGAAACTGCACCTGAGCGTACGCGGCGACGCAGAACTCAGCCAGAGCATCGATATCTGGTAAACGGCACATTCCCGGGGCATTACCCTGCAGGGCATACATAATCTCCAAATCTATAAAGAAGTGGTATCTTTGCGTTATGAAAGTGCCTTTTTCCCCTCCGCGAATGGATGATGAGATCATACAGGAAGTGACCGCTGCCCTGCAATCCGGCTGGATCACCACCGGTCCCCGGACCAAGCTGCTCGAAGAAAAAGTAACGCAGTACTGCGGTAATAAAAAAACGATATGTCTCAACAGCGCTACAGCCGGGCTGGAACTGGTGCTGCGCTGGTTTGGCGTAGGCCCCGGTGATGAGGTGATCGTTCCTGTATACACCTATTGCGCTACGGCCAACGTAGTGGTGCACTGCGGGGCCCGCGTGGTGTTCGTGGACGTGAATGCGCACGATTTCAATATATCCGTGGAGGCCGTTGAAAAAGCCATTACCGCACATACCAAGGTGATCATGCCCGTCGATTTCGCCGGGTTCCCCTGTGATTACGACGAGCTTACCGCCCTGGTGAAACGGGAGGATATACGGGCCCGGTTCCAGCCGCGCACCAGGGAGCAGGAAACCCTGGGCCGTATTATGATACTGAGCGATTCCGCCCATAGCTTCGGGGCTGTCTACAAAGGACGGGCTGCGGGTTCGCTCTGCGATGCTTCGGCTTTTTCCTTTCATGCGGTAAAGAACCTGACCACTGCCGAAGGAGGCGCCGTTGCCCTGAATTTTGAAGAGTTCGACAACAACGAAATATATGCCACGCTCAACCGCCTGAGCCTGCACGGACAGAGCAAGGATGCCATGGCCAAGTTCGGTCAGAAAGGCAACTGGGAATACGATGTGCTCGAAGCCGGCTACAAGTGCAATATGACCGATATACACGCAGCCATAGGCCTGGTGGAGATACAGCGTTACAATAACGATACACTGGAAAAACGCCGGAATATCTTCGATTTCTATGCCGCCTGCCTCAGCGAGCATGAATGGGCCGAGCTGCCCGAGTACGAAACGGCAGAAAAAATCTCTTCGTTCCACGTGTTCCCGCTGCGTATCCGCAACATCAGCATGGAGCAGCGCAACCGCATCATACAGAAGATCTTCGACCGCGACATCAGCGTGAACGTGCATTTTAAACCCGTACCGATGATGACCGCCTACAAAGACCTGGGCTATTCGATAGACGCATACCCGGTAGCACTTGATAACTACAGCCGCGAGATCTCCCTGCCCGTTTTCTACGATCTTACGGACGAACAGCTGAACTGGGTGGCAGACGCCGTGATCGAAAGTGTGGAAGAAGAACTGGGCATTGTGCATGAAGAGACTGTTTGATATCTGTGCAAGCCTCCTGGCACTGGTGCTGCTGAGTCCGCTGTTCCTGTTCATCTCCCTGGTGATACTGCTGGGCAGTAAGGGCGGGGTCTTCTACAAACAGCAGCGGGTGGGCCGCAACGGTAAGCCTTTCCTTCTTTTTAAATTCCGCAGCATGCGCCCGCAGAGCGACAAAGGCAGCCTGATCACCATCGGGGGCCGCGACAGCCGCATTACCCGCGAAGGCTATTTCCTGCGTAAGTACAAGCTGGACGAATTACCGCAACTGCTGAACATCATCCGCGGCGATATGAGCATTGTAGGCCCGCGGCCCGAAGTACAGCGTTACGTAGACCTGTACACACCCGAACAAAGACAGGTGCTGAACGTGCGGCCGGGACTTACCGACTGGGCCAGCATACAGTATATGGACGAGAACGAGCTGCTGGGCAAAAGCAGTGACCCGGAGCATACGTATATTCATGAGATCATGCCTGCCAAGCTGGAGCTGAACCTCCGCTATATCCGTGAGGCAGGATTTATCACCGATCTGAAGATCATTTTCCTTACCATTTTTAAAATATTCCGTTAGTGTTCACCCTTTTTGCGGGCACTTAAGGAACAGTCCTGTATTAACGCGGCTGTTTTTTGTTTTCTGATTTTTTATCCTTCTATTTATACAATGATTACCGCGTTACAGATCATACTTGTACTCGGCTGTATCTATGCCGGCGTACGCATGAAAGGCATCGGGCTGGGTCTGATGGGCGCCCTGGGTACCCTGCTGCTGGTCTTCGTATTCGGGCTGGAACCCAGTAAGGCCCCGATCGATGTAATGCTGATCATCGTGACCGTGATCCTGGCCTCCGGGGCTATGCAGGCAGCCGGCGGCATCGATCTTCTGCTGTTCCTGGCCGAAAAGATACTGCGTTCCAATCCCCGTTTTATTACCCTGCTGGGCCCTGTGGTCACCTATCTTTTCACACTTTTTGCAGGCACTTCGCACATCATTTACGGTCTGCTGCCTGTAATTGCCGAAGTATCGATACATAAACGAATACGTCCCGAAAGGGCCATGAGCATGTCGGTGATCGCTTCGCACCTGGCCATAACCGCCAGTCCCGTTTCGGCCGCCACCGCTGCACTGGCCGCACTCATCGAGCCCAAAGGCTTCGGGCTGGAGGCCATATTTACCGTGTGTATCCCCGCCACCTTCCTGGGCAGCCTGGTGGGTGTGCTTTTTATGTGGAACAAGGGAAAGTCCTGGGATAAAGACCCGGTACTGCAGCAATACCGCGACCCGGAACATATTACTCCCGTAAGCTATGCCGGGTACCGCCCCGACCGCAAAGCCCGGCTTTCGGTACTGGTATTTGCCCTGGCGGTGATCGCGGTGTCTGTACTGGGGGTACTGCCGGGCCTGCGGCCTCATTTCCCGGATGCAACAGGCGTACATACGCCCCTGGCCATGCCTTTGCTCATCGAAATGGTGATGTTCAGCGCTGCGGCCCTGATCCTGCTCCTCACGCGGGTGAGTCCTGCACATGTATCCGGGGGGAGTGTATTCCGGGCCGGCATGGAGGCTATGGTATCCATTTTCGGGGTGGTATGGCTTACCGATACGTTCATTCATGAACATATGGACAGCCTGCAGGCGCAGCTTTCGGGCCTGGTATCGCATTACCCCTTCCTTTTTGTGGGAGCCCTGTTCATTCTCAGCGCCATTATCTTTTCGCAGGCCTCCACCACGCGGGCCCTGATGCCCTTAGGCATAGCACTGGGCATACCTGTTCCCTACCTGCTGGCCATGTTCCCGGCAGTGAACGGCGATTTTGTGATCCCCGGCTATCCTACCCTGCTGGCGGCGGCCAATTTCGACCGTACGGGCAGCACCCGCTTCGGAAAATTCCTTTTTGATCACAGCTTTATGCTGCCGGGCCTGGTGAGTATAGCGGCCACGGTGATCATCGGCTTTGCGCTGTCGTTCCTGGTCTGAACGCTATTTCATCTTTTCGAACACACCCAGTCCGTACAGGGCAAAATCGTATTTAACAGGGTCTTCGGGGTCCAGTTCCCTCAGGCGTGCGTACAGCTCTTCTACGGCGCGGCGGTCGTCCTGCGTGCGGGTAAGCAGTCCCAGGCGCCGGGCCACACGGCCGCTGTGCAGGTCGAGCGGCGGCATCAGCAGCGAGGGCGGTATGCTGTTCCATATGCCAAAATCCACCCCGGCATTGTCTTTACGCACCATCCAGCGCAGGTACATGTGCAGGCGTTTGGCCGCGGAACCCTTGCGCGGATCGGAAACGTGCTTGCGGCTGCGGGGCAGGTGTTCCGTATCAAAGAACACATCTTTTACATAGCCGATGGCATCGTTCATATTGCCGGTACGTTTCAGTCCTTCGGCAAAAAGCGCCTCCAGGCCTCCATTTTTCGTATATACATTACGCAGGGCCTGTATAAAGAAAAGCAGGTCCGAATCGTTGAAGGTACGGTGCACAAAACCCACAAAAGCTTCCAGGTCGGCCTCAGAATGATGAAGTATAAACGCGTGCGGCTGCATATCCATAACACGCACAATGCGGGTGGCATTGGCCAGTATGGTCTTACGCTGTCCCCAGGCCAGGGTAGCTGCAAAAAAGCCGCTGATCTCGCGGTCTTCCTTTTTGCTGAACAGGTGTGGCACCGAAATGGGATCGTCGGCGATGAAACCGGGCCGGTTGTACTTCAGTACGGCTTCTTCCAGCAGATCGCGTATATAGGTACTATGCTCCTGTTTTTTCACTCAGAATACGTGCTATATCGGGTCTGAAATAATCCGGGCCTTTCAGCACCTTACCGTCCTCGCGGTAGATCGGTTTGCCATCGGCGCCCAGCTTGCTCATATTGCTGCGGTGTATCTCGTTGAACACCTCTTCGATCACGTGCTGCAGGCCATGGCGCAGTATAGTGCCGCAGAGAATGTACAGCTGATCGCCCAGGGCATCGGCAATTTCCACGATATCCTTGTTGCGGCAGGCCTCGAGGTATTCCTCGTTCTCCTCGCGGATCAGCTCGTAGCGCAGCATGGCCGCCTCCAGGCCCAGGTCGGCCACGGGCCGCTGGTTGTTTTCGATACCGAAAGCCGTGTGAAACTCTTCCACGCAGGCGATCTGGTGTTGTAATGCGTTATTTTCCATCCGAAATAAATTCCTGTATAAGTTGTTTGTAAGCGGTGAGAAAGGCTCCGTGGGTATGACGCCCGAATACGGTGTGCCCGCCTTCGTAGGCCTGTTCCATGTATTCGTGGTAGGTGGTGCAGTAGCCGAAATAGGAATTGGCATAGGTGGAGATGAGCACTTTTTCCACGCCGGCTGGGCGCAGGGCTTCCAGGCACATGCTGCGCAGGATACGCCCGGCTGTGGTGGTGATCTCACCCGGGAAACCGATGATGGCCGTATGCCCGATGCGCACTACCTGCAAAGGCAGTATGGCGGGCGTCCAGGGGAGTTTTTCGAGCAGTCCCTGCTTTTTATGCCAGAGTATGCCCTGCATGGTCTTCTCAAAAGGGCCGATCATGCGGAACTTGCTCAGGTCTGTGGTACCGGCCACTTTACCCGTACCCGATTCCAGCACCGGTACTTTGGGATACTGGAAATCTCCGGGGTCCAGCGGCCTGAACCAGCGCGAAGCCAGCTTACCCAGCGCCACCGGGATACCCGGACCGTCTACCGGCGTACCCTGTATAAAAGCCATGCCATGTGCGGCAGATACAGAGGCGGCCCCGGGCTCTCCGTTGCTGAATTCCGCGGCCACCGGCAAAGCACCCAGATTAAATTCTTTTAGTGTGAATTGAATTTTATTATCTCCATTGGGGATAGGCGCCGGGTGCAGGAAGGAAGAACGTGCCACTTCGTATTGCAGGGTACCGTTGTCCTTTGCATTCTGCAACTGTTTGCGGGTATTGCGGATCAGCTTCTGGGCCGGTCCGTGATAATTCGGGGACACATCGCCCGTAAGCTGCTGGGCAAAAATGGCCACAAAGCCGCCGCCGCGCTCCCGTTCCAGCAGTTCGGCCGCATAGCCCTTGTTATCGAAACAGACACGGTTGAAATTATTGCCGCAGCTCGTGGGATGTACCCCGAACCAGTTCACCTGGAACATGTATTTACCACTGGACGTATCGCGTACGTTCCAGATGTCCATGGCCCGCTCAAAGGCCAGGTGGGTCTGGTCGGGCAGCAGCTTTTCCGAAGAGGGGTTGCGCAGGTAGGCCCGCAGGGAACGGTTATACCCGATGGGCATTTCGGGGGCTATCAGCTCGCGCTGTTGCTCGATCTGTGCCGGTCTCAGCGAGGCCAGCGCCTGTTTCACCGATGCCAGCAAGGCCTCGGAAATAGCCTCGAACACGTGTGGCTTAAAGCCGCCCAGTGTAAAATTGTAGAACGGGAAATGCGTATAGCCACCCGGACCGCTGTGGGTGTGCTGGGCCACCAGCATCAGGTTCGCTTCGGTTACACGCGGATCGTTCAGGCCCGCCAGCAGGGTCTCTTTCAGCTCGGGGAACATGAGCCCGATCTCGGCATGCACGAAGAGGAAAAGCTGTGCATTTTCGTCCTCGAAGCAGGCCGTGCGCACATGCAGGTCGGTCTCGATGCCCTGTACGATATTGGTAGTGATACCGTAGCCCATAAGGCCCACGCCCATAATATCGTCGGGGATACGGATAGTGACTTTGGACGCCGCAGCACGCATCAGATATTGCGGGTTAGGGATTGCACGATCTTGAAATTGCTGAAGAACTGCTTGGCGATGATGCGGATAAAGGTATAACCGGGTATCGCCAGGATCATACCTACGATGCCGGCCAGGTTACCGGCCACAATGATCACCAGGAACAGCTCGAGCGGGTGGGCTTTCACCGAATTGGAGAAAATGATGGGCTGGAAAATTACATTATCGAGCACATGCGTTACCGAATAGGCAATGATCAGGTGGATGATCAGGGGCATGGTCTCTGAATAAAAATCCATGTGAATATTGTTGCTGATGGCCAGCAGTATGCCAAAAGCGCTGCCGAGTATGGGGCCCACGTAGGGAATGATGTTGAAAAGCCCGGCGGCCAGGCCCATGGTCACGGCCAGGGTAATGGGCAGTCCGCAGATCAGTGCCCCGATGGTGACACAGAGCGAAATAAGAAATATCTGGATGGATATACCTACGAAATAACGTGTAAGCAGTCGGCGGCTGTCGCGTACGATATTCTTCACCTGGTCTTCGTAACGGCTTGGGGTGGCCGAAAGAATGGCCTTGTAGAACAGCGTATTGTCGCGCAGGAAAAAGAAGGTGATGAACGAAATGGAGAAAAAGGCCACGCCCAGGTCGCCCATAAAGCTGAAAATGGTACCGAAGATATTGGAGAAGGCCTCCAGCTGAATAAGGTTAGAAAGCTCCTCATTGATGTATTCCTCAAGCGTAACATTGTCGTTAAAATGGATGTTCTTTTCCTCGAGCCAGTGCACCATATTGTCCACAGGGCCCTGCAGGGTGGAAAGGATAGCACTGCTGTCCACTTCCGAGAACTTCTGTACCTGGCTGCCTACCAGGGGTACCACGGCCAGCACAATGCCCAGTATAAAGGTCCACATGATGCTGAGTGTGACCAGGGCACCGATCCAGCTCGGGATATTGTATTTGCCGATACGTATCCGTTCGAAAAGGTTCATAAGCGGTTTCCCGATGAGCGAGAGCACCACCGAAATAAGTATATAGCCTACGAGGTCGGCAAAATACCACAGTACATACAGGATGGCGGCCACGGTCACCCCCACGATCACCCAGCGCAGTACGCGGTTGATGGTTATTTCGCCCGAACGCGCAGGTTGCGGACCTGGCTCCTGTTTTTCTCCGGCTGTTTCCATACGTGCAAACCTACAAATTTTAGTCCTGAATAAGTGTTCTGAGCGTGTCTTCGTGCAGGTGATGTCCCCCGCTGAAAGTATGCCAGGTATAGCGTATCTGTTCCCGGTCGAATACATTGCGTATATCGGTCAGGTTCACATTCTGCAGGTAGGGGTCCTGGTCCCCGTTCACGAGGTGCAGGTCTGTTCTGCTGAGCCAGGCCTGCTGTTCAGGCATGGCAATATCGTGGGGCAGGGTGCCTCCCCAGAGCACCACCCTGGCGGGATGCAGCTGCGAAGTATAGAGCCAGCGCAAGGCTACGGCGCATCCCTGCGAAAAAGCCAGTACGTTCCAGCGGGCCTGCGGATGTACGGATGCCGCTGCGTCCTGCTGTAAAATGTTGAGCCAGGTCCCTATGTCCCGGATGTCCCGTTCCCGCTCGTGTTTTGTCATCCAGGAGGCGCCTACGCGACCCGAAGTACCTTCCAGGTAAAAATGGGAAAGTCCTTCCGCAGCCACAAAAAGGGTATCTGTGCTGAAAAAAGGCTCAAAATGCCGGATAAAATAGCGGGCGAGCTGTCCGTAGCCGTGCAGCAGCAGCCAGACGTTGCGTATCTCTGCCGAAGGTCCCGTGCTGAAGCAGGCCTCGGCCGTACGCGGAATGGTATACGGTCTTGAGATCATGGTACACAAAGTTCAAAAAAAAGCCGGCTTTGCGGGCCGGCTTCCTGAAGAATTATCGTTTTTTTTATTTGTTCACGCTCATGGCCTGTGCCATTTTAACGGCGTTCTGCAGGTTCACTACCGATCCGCTGCGGCTCATCTGCGAGAACAGCACCTGCTGATCGGTACCCGGCAGTGTCTGCTGGGTAGTGCCCATAGGCGTAGCCGATTTCAGGATGATATCGCGTATCTCGAACATGGACAGGTCGGGGAAATAGGCCTTCAGGAAAGCTGCCACGCCCGAAACCATGGGAGCAGCCATACTGGTACCTTCCAGCTCGCGGTATTTATTATCGGGCACGGTGTTGTATATCTCGAAACCCGGTGCAAATACGTCAACCGAAGCGCTTCCGTAATTGGAGAAGGAAGCGGCCAGCTGTCCCTTGGCATCGCGGGTAGAAGCCCCGATGGTAAGCAGGTTCTTCAGGTCTTCGGTCTGGAACGCATAGCGCACCGCCGGGAAATTGGGCTCTTTGTCGAGGTTCGCAGCGTCGTTACCGGCAGCGTGTACCAGCAGTACACCTTTTTCCTCGGCATATTTCATGGCGTCGTATACTTCTTCCTGGTGCGGTGAGTACGATTTCCCGAAGGACATATTGATAACACTGGCTCCGTTGTCCACTGCATAGCGGATGGCCAGGGCAATGTCTTTATCGTATTCGTCGCCATTGGGTACGGCACGCAGGGACATGATCTTAACGGGAGCAGCCACACCGTCGCCGCCGATACCATTACCGCGCACAGCCCCGATAATACCCGAAACGTGTGTTCCGTGCAGGGGATCGGCCCCTTCCACATCATTGTTACCGTAGCGCACCTGGCTGAAATCGTCCGGGTTATCGCCCACGGGCGTACGTCCGTTGAAATCGGGGTTCAGGTGGTAGGCCAGGCGGTCTTCGTATTGTTTCAGTCCTTCGTCCAGGCGTTCTTTACTGAGCTGACCGGTCTCCACCATCAGGGCCAGGCCGCGGATCTGCTTTGCATTATCGTCTTTCGGCTTCCATTTCAGCAGGTCTTTTTCGGTGTAGGATTCCTTACCCAGGGCTCCTTTTACCAGGGCAGGAAGCATGGGCAGCAACTGGTCCTGCAGCATCCGGATACCTTCGAGCTCCTGCTTGCTTTCAGCGGTTTCCTTCTGCATTTTGTCGCGGCATTCTTCCCAGAGTGCAAAATCGGCCTTGTCGGCAGCGCTGATCTCGTCTGCGTTCTTGCCTGCGAAACGGGCTTTGCCGTTCTTGTAGATACGTACGTATTCCAGGTTCTCGTTATTGGAAGTACCCAGGAAATTCCAGCCGTGTACATCGTCGATATACCCGTTCTTATCATCGTCGATGCCATTGCCGGGGATCTCGTCTTCATTCACCCATATCTGGCCTTTCAGGTCTTCGTGCTCTATGTCCACACCCGAATCGATCACACCCACCACCACGGTTTTCGGGGTTTGTTTCTTCACCATTTTATAGGCGGCTTCGGTGTTCATTCCCGGTGTTTTGGCATTATACCAGTTTAAAACGGCTTTGTCCACATCCTGTGCAAATACCGTGATGCCTGCGCCAAACAGGTAGACAAGCATCAATACTTTCAAAAAAATCTTTTTCATTCCGGATAAAATAATGAATTGTTGTTGAGGGCTCCCCCCAGGTATAAAGTAACAAAACAAAAGCCCCACTACCAAATGCAGGGGGCCTAAATTAGATATACGATGTAATACGGGCGACGAAATGCCGCCTGTTAACGATCCCTGTAAAGTGCGGCGAAACGCTGTTCGGCCTCTGTTTCGAAAAAGGCACGTATCTCTGCATCGGGAATACGCTCGAACACGTCGTTGGCAAAGGCCAGCAGCAGCAGCTTACGCGCTTCGGCCTGGCGTATGCCGCGGGCCTGCATGTAAAAGATGCTCTGTTCGTCGAGCTGCCCGGTGGTGCTGCCGTGGCTGCATTTTACGTCATCGGCATAGATCTCGAGCTCGGGTTTGGAATTGATGGTGGCCTCGCGGCTCAGCAGTACGTTTTTGTTACTCTGGTAGGCATTGGTCTTTTGTGCATCGCGGGCCACATATACCTTGCCGTTGAAAATACCTTTCCCGTCAGCGGCGGCAATCCCTTTGTACAGCTCATCGCTGGTGCAGTCGGGGAACATATGCCCTACGAAAGTGCGGTTATCGATATGCTGTCCTTCCGAAGGCATAAAGAGTCCGTTGAGCTCGGTGTGGCAGCCTTCGCCGGCGTGTTCTGCACGTACATTGTTCCGCATAAAGGTGGAACCCGTGGCGGACGTGGTGAGCGAGAACGTGCTGCGGCCTGCCTGCAGGGCTGAAAAATGATTTATGGTAAAGCTTTCCGGGCCTTCGTTCTGCATATCGTAGAGGCGCAGCGTGGCTTCTTCCCCGGTAAAACACTGCCATACCTGCTGGGCGAAAAAGCGTTTACCTGCGCTGTGCGCGTGCAGCATCAGCACGGAGGCCGATGCATTTTTACCGGCTTTGATCACATGCAGCGAAGCCAGGGAGGACGCGTCCTCAACATCTGTATACGAAAATACGAGCAGGGGCTTTTCGAGCTGTGTGTCCTCCGCGATCAGCAGGGCCATACCTTCGGCGGCCGTAGCCAGGGCCAGGGCCTTTACCGCATCGGGTTCGGGCAGGGCAAAGGTCTGTGTGGCAGAAGTGCCGTCCAGTGCCGCTGAAGCAGGTTTCACCTCTGTTCCGGCAGGCAGAACGGACAAAGCGGGCTGATATGTCCCGTTGTACAGCACAATGGTGCCGGAAACAGCGAAAGGCAGCTGTGGTATGGTAAGGGCATCCGTTGCGGTCTTCAGCTCCGTTTCGCGGAAGCCGTTCTCCGTAACCAGGCGCCGGATATTGCTGTATTTGTACAGTTCGTTCTTAACCTCGGGCAGTCCCTTTTCTTCAAAAAAGGCCAGGGCACGGGCGCGCAGGGCCTGCAGCTCCGCATTTCCCCATCCGGCGGTCTTTACGTGTGTTTCTGTAAGCATAGGGCCGGATTAAGCTTCTACTTCTTTTTTAATATGGTCGTAGCCTTTGTCCTCGAGTTCCAGGGCCAGCTCCTTAGGTCCCGTTTTCACGATGCGGCCGTCGTACAGTACGTGTACGAAATCGGGCACGATATAATCGAGCAGACGCTGGTAGTGTGTGATCACCAGGAAGGCATTCTCGGCGCTTTTCAGCTTGTTCACCCCTTCGGACACGATGCGCAGGGCGTCGATGTCCAGGCCGCTGTCCGTTTCGTCGAGGATCGACAGGTAAGGGTTCAGCATAGCCATCTGGTAAATTTCGTTGCGTTTTTTCTCCCCGCCCGAAAAGCCTTCGTTCACCGAACGTCCGGCCAGTTTTTTATCCAGTTCCACCAGGGCCTGCTTTTCCTTGCTCAGCGCCAGGAACGCTTTGGCATCCAGCGCTTCCAGGCCGCGGTACTCGCGCACTTCGTTCACCGCCGTACGCATAAAATTGGTCATACTAACGCCGGGTATCTCCACCGGGTACTGGAAAGCCAGGAATATGCCCTCTCCGGCACGTTCCTCGGGCGAAAGCTCCAGCAGGTCCTTCCCGCGGAAGATCACTTCGCCCTGTGTAATTTCGTAGTCTTCCTTACCGGCCAGCACGGCAGACAGGGTACTTTTACCGGAACCATTGGGCCCCATGATGGCATGCACTTCACCGGCAGCGATCTCCAGGTTGATCCCCTTCAGTATCTCCTTGCCATTGATGGATGCATGTAAATTTTTTATAGTGAGCATTTGTGTAACGTGTTGCTTTTTTCCTGTATAATTTATCCTACGCTGCCTTCGAGCGAGATGCTGAGTAATTTCTGTGCTTCCACGGCAAATTCCATGGGGAGCTGGTTGAATACTTCCTTACAATAGCCGTTCACGATAAGGCTTACGGCCTTTTCGGTATTGATACCCCGCTGGTTGCAGTAGAACAGCTGATCTTCGGCAATTTTGCTCGTGGTAGCTTCGTGTTCCACCTTGGCCGAGGGATTATCGCACTCGATATAAGGGAAAGTATGTGCGCCGCAGGTACTGCCGATGAGCAGGCTGTCGCACTGCGAGAAATTGCGCGCGCCTTCTGCCTCCCGGCCTATTTTTACCAGTCCTCGGTAACTGTTGTTGCTTTTACCGGCAGATATACCCTTTGACACGATGGTACTGCGGGTATTGCGGCCCAGGTGTATCATTTTGGTGCCGGTATCGGCCTGCTGAAAATTATTGGTAAGTGCCACGGAATAGAACTCCCCGATGCTGTGATCGCCTTTCAGGATCACGCTGGGGTACTTCCAGGTAACGGCCGAGCCGGTCTCTACCTGCGTCCAGGATATCTTGCTGTTATCGCCCTTGCAGATACCGCGCTTGGTCACAAAATTGTAAATACCGCCCTTGCCTTCCTTGTTGCCGGGGTACCAGTTCTGCACGGTGCTGTACTTGATCTCGGCATCGCGCAGGGCCACCAGTTCCACCACGGCGGCATGCAGCTGGTTCTCGTCGCGCATGGGGGCCGTACAGCCTTCCAGGTAACTTACATAGCTGCCTTCGTCGGCCACGATGAGCGTACGCTCGAACTGCCCGGTATTGATGGCATTGATGCGGAAATAGGTGCTCAGTTCCATGGGACAGCGCACTCCTTTGGGTATATATACGAAAGAGCCGTCGCTGAACACGGCGCAGTTAAGCGCGGCAAAATAGTTGTCGCGCACGGGCACTACCGAACCCAGGTATTTCTTTACCAGGTCGGGATATTCTTTAATGGCTTCGCTCATGGAACAGAACACGATGCCCAGTTCGCTGAGCTTTTCGCGGAAGGTGGTCTTTACCGAAATGGAGTCGATCACCGCGTCTACGGCCACACCCGAAAGCACTTTCTGCTCCTCGAGCGAGATACCCAGCTTATTGAAGGTTTCCAGGATCTCGGGGTCTACCTCGTCGAGCGAGTTGTATTTGGGCCCTTTGCGGGGCGCCGAATAGTAAATGATATCCTGGTAATTGATCTTCGGGTACTGCACATGGGCCCAGTCCGGCTCCGTCATCTGTTCCCAGGTGCGGAAAGCCTTCAGGCGCCAGTCGAGCATCCATTCGGGTTCCTCCTTGCGGGCACTGATAAAGCGTATGGTGTCCTCGCTGAGTCCCGGGGGCGCCGTATCGTTCTCGAGGTCGGTATAAAAACCCCACTTGTATTCGGAACTGACGGCCTGGTCTATTATTTTATTCGAGTCTGACATGGAGAAAGCGTTGTAAGGTTACACCGAGAAACTTTCGCCGCAGCCACAGGTGCGGGTAGCGTTCGGGTTTTTAAACTGGAAGCCTTTACCGTTGAGGCCGTCGCTGAAGTCCAGCTCGGTACCCACCAGGTATAAAAAGCTCTTTTTGCTTACTACGATCTGTACTCCTTTATCTTCGAACAGCTTATCATCTGCCTTCATTTCGTTATCGAACTTCAGCTGGTAGGTAAGCCCGGAACAACCGCCGCCTTCCACGCCCACGCGCAGGAAAGCCGATTCGGCATGCCCCTCGGCACGGCGAAGCTCCGCTAATTTTTCTTTTGCTATATCAGAAACGGTAATCATTTCAAGGAATGCGTTACTTTTGTTGTGTTTTTCAGAAAGGGAAATTTACTATTTAGAATCAGTCTAAATAAACTCCCACGGTGCAAAGGTAGTCAATTCCCCTAAATAAGGGATAGAAATTTTTAATAAGATGATCGAAGAAACTAATCCGGAACTTACGAACCTTCAGCAGATAGGCGAATTCGGGCTGATCGAGCGTATCAGTCAGAACAAGAAATTTGTACACGGACAAACCATAAAAGGCATCGGCGACGACTGTGCGGTGACCGATCCGCAGGGTAAAAAAATGCTGATCAGTACCGACCTGCTGTGCGAAGGTGTGCATTTCGACCTGGCCTATGTCCCCCTGAAACACCTGGGTTACAAGGCGGCCGTGGTCAATTTCAGCGATATGCTGGCCATGAACGTAAAACCCTCGCACCTGCTGATGAACATTGCGCTTTCGGCCAAATTTACGGTAGAAGCGGTGGACGAGCTCTACAGGGGTGTACACGCGGCCTGTGAAAAATACGGCGTAGAACTCATCGGGGGCGATACTTCCTCCTCGATACGCGGCATGGTGCTGAGCGGTACGGTGATCGGCTATGCAGATGAGGAACAGATCGTATACCGCAGCGGGGCTGCCGAGCGTGAGCTGCTGTGCGTGACCGGCGACCTGGGTGCGGCCTATGCCGGGCTGCGCCTGCTGGAGCGGGAGAAACAGATCTTTAAGGATAATCCCGCCGTGCAACCCGACCTGAGCGGCAACGACTATATACTGGAACGCCAGCTGAAACCCGAGGCCCGCATCGATATTATTACCGCGCTGGCTGAAATGGGCATAAAACCTACGGCCATGATGGACATTTCGGACGGACTGGCTTCGGAGATCGGGCATATCTGCAAGGCATCGGCACTGGGCGCCCATATTTACCTGAACCGCATACCGGTAGACCCTTCGGCAGCTTCTTTCCTCGAGGATATGAAAATCCACCCCGGTGTGGCGGCCCTGAACGGCGGCGAGGATTACGAACTGCTGTTCACCCTGAAACAAAGCGACTACGAGAAGATCTCGAAAAGTCCCGATATTACCATCATCGGTTATATGACCCATGCTTCGGAAGGTACCAGGATCGAAACCCCGGACGGAAGGATCAGCGACCTGACCGCCGGAGGATGGAACGCATTTCAATAAAACTAAAAAAATCATAATAAGAATGAAAATTGCCATCGTAGGCGCTACCGGGCTGGTGGGCCAGAAAATGTTGCAGATACTGGAAGAACGGGATTTTCCCCTGGATGAGCTGATCCCCGTGGCGAGTGAAAACTCCCTGGGGAAACAGGTAAGCTTCCGGGGGAAGGAATACACCGTAGTTTCGGCTACGGAAGCCATTGAGCGGAAGCCGGCCATTGCACTTTTCTCTGCCGGGGGAGGCACTTCGCTGGAATGGGCCCCGAAATTTGCCGAAGCCGGTATTACGGTCATCGACAACAGTTCGGCCTGGCGTATGGACCCCGCTAAAAAGCTGGTGGTACCCGAAGTGAACGGCCATGTGCTGAGCGCGGAGGACAAGATCATTGCCAATCCCAATTGCAGTACCATACAGCTGGTGCTGGTGCTGAAACCCCTGCACGATGCCCTGGGTGTGCGCCGCGTGGTGGTAAGCACCTACCAGAGCGTGACCGGTACCGGGAAAAAGGCCGTAGACCAGTTGCAGAACGAGCGCAAAGGCGTAGCCGGCGTCATGGCCTACCCCTACCCCATCGACCTGAACCTGATCCCCCAGATCGATATTTTCATGGACAACGGGTACACGAAGGAAGAAATGAAGATGACGAACGAGACCCGCAAGATCATGGGCGACGATTCCATAAAGCTCACTGCCACCTGCGTACGCGTGCCGGTAATGGGCGGTCACAGCGAAAGCGTGAACATAGAATTTGAAAAATCTTTTGATCTGCAGCAAATCCGCAGCCTGCTTGAGAAAGCGCCCGGCGTAAAGGTAGTCGACGACCCCGCTCACCTGCAATATCCCATGCCGCTCTTGCACGCGTCAGATTCAGATGATACCTTTGTAGGAAGAATACGTTACGACGAGACCCGCGAAAATACCCTCAACTGCTGGATCGTTTCGGACAACCTGCGCAAGGGCGCAGCTACCAATGCCGTACAGATCGCGGAATATATCACACAGAAAGGTTTTGTAAAATAAGGTACCTTGTTTTTTTTATATATAGGGCTTTTACGGGCAACCGTAAGAGCCTTTTTTTATGCACAAAAAAGGGAGGTCTTCCCAGGACCTCCCTTCCAAAAGCAGCCGGACCAAATCAGACACCCGGTCCGGTACTTTTTCTCTAACCACTTAACGCGTTACTGTACTTTTAAAATACGTATCTCGGTACGACGGTTGGCCTGGTGTTCCTCATCGGTACACTTTACCCCGTTGGCACATTTATTGGTAAGCATGGTCTCGCCATACCCTTTGGCTACCAGGCTTTCAGCCGGGATGCCTTTGGTCTTTACCAGGTAATCCACACAGCTCTGGGCACGGCGCTGCGACAGGCTCAGGTTGTATGAGTCGGACCCGCGGCTGTCGGTATGCGAGGAAAGCTGCACCTTGATCTGGGGGTTCCGTTTCAGGAAATCGTACACTTTATCCAGCTCCACCATACTCTGCGGGCGCAGGGTGGCCTTGTTGTAGTCGTAGTAAATATCTTTCAGCTCGAATACGGCATTTTCTTTGATCGGGTTGAAACACACGTCTTTGTTCAGCACAAATTCTTTGCGTTTTTCCGCACCGGGCTCCGAAGTACCGAACTCAAAGCTCATTTTCTTGGTCTCGGGGAAGAAACCGGCACCCGTGTTCTCTACCACGTATTTCCATTGTTTCGGCTGCAAGGCTTCGCCCTGTACCACGGGTTCGGTCTCCAGGATCCCGATCTCGCCCGCGGCATTCGACGTATAAAATTTCTTCTCATTGCCGCCCTCTTCCTTCACGCTCATTTCGGCATTCGGAACGGGATTCCCGGTACTGCAGTCCTTCACCACGAACAGCATACGGTAAACCCTTTCCTTCGGCAGAGTATTGTCCTCCATCTGCAGGTCGGCACGCAGCACTTCCGAGGTATTCTTACCCTGTGTGCTCAGTGTGGCAGGAGTTACCAGGTCGAAGTTCTCTTTGGTACCGGCAATTTCGTAGTCGCAGTCCTTCAGCAGGGGGAAGGTAAAATTCCCCAGGGAATCGGTGTAAACTACAGTGGAATCGCCCAAGGTTTTGTTACGAAGCACCACCTGTACATTGGCCAGCTTTTTGGCGGGATCGTCCTTATCGCTTACCGCACCTTCCACTTCCAGCACCACGCGGCGCATTTCCACACCCATAACGCGGTCGGTATATCCACGGCGGTCCGAAGAGAAATAGCCTGTTTTATTATCGCGGGTGATCAGCGCAAAATCGTCGGCTTGGGTATTGAGCGGGTAACCCATATTCAGCGGGGTCATAAACCCGTTTGAACCGGCGCGGCTCTCAAAAATGTCCAATCCACCCAGTCCGGCCAGTCCGTTCGAGGCATAGTACAGGGTACCGTCATCGGCCACAAAAGGGAACATTTCATCCTTTTCGGTATTGATGGTCTTGCCCAGGTTCTGCGGGACAGACCAGCCATTACCTTCGCGGCGGCACATCCAGAGGTCGGTTCCGCCCTGTCCGCCGGGCATATCGCTCACGAAATAGAGGGTCTGCTCATCGGGCGAAAGCGCTGCATGACCTACCGAATAGGCGGCTGAATTGTAAGCAAAAGGCTGGGGCACGCTCCACTTACCGTCAGAGCCTTTTTCAGATATATAGAGGCTCAGGTTCACGATGCCGCCCCTGCGCAGGTCCTTTTCGGTGCGGTTGCGCGTAATAAAGGCCTGTTTGCTGTCTTTGCTGAAGAATACCGGGCCGTCGTGCTCACGGGTCTTCAGCTCTTTTTTCTGTAGCTTCGCTTTTCTGCGGTACCCGCCGTTTTTGGGTTGGGCGTAATACACGTTGAGATAGCCGGTGTTGTCCCATCCGTACTTCGACATCAGGGCCTGTGACTTGCGGGTAGAGACAAAGATCAGTCCTTCCCGATAATAGGCGGGTGAAAAATCGCCCAGTCCCTTGTTGAAAGGCATTTCTTTTACGGTATAGCGTGTGCTGTCGCGCATGAGGTATACCGGGTAGTTCAGGTTACGCTCGTATTCCTTCAGGGTACCCAGCTCATGTCCCTGGGCTTTCATATCGCGGAGCACGGCAGCAGCCTCTTCGTATTTACCCTGGTAGCGCAGCGCTTCAAAATACATAGCGTAATCATCGGCTACGGCGGCTTTCCCGTTCACCAGCGACCGGTACCAGGCCGAAGCCTTGCCGTAATCGCGGGTGTAAAATTCCGACTGAGCGGCCCTGCGCACCACTTCCCAGTCAGCCGTTTTGCCCTTGCCGGACTTTTTAACGGTCTTGCGGGCCAGCTCGTTGTAGATGGGGCTGGCCGCCGTATAATCGAGGAGCCCGAAATAGCGCTCGGCCAGGTTCCTGCGTGCCGTCTGGGCCTGTGCCGACGAAGCCAGCAGGAATACACATGCGTATATATATACTTTTTTCATGATGCTTGCTTGTTGATTAGAAATAGCGGGGTGAACGGACAGGTTTTTTCTTCGTACGCAGGTCAAAGCCTACCATTACTTCGTGGCTGCCCCACTGACGGGCGTTTGCCATGCCGTTTACCGGAAGTTCGAAGGCATACCCGATGCTTACCGTGTTCTTAACGATCACGGCCATATTCAGGCCCACCGCCTCGTGGAAACGGTACATGGCGCCTACCCACAGGGTCTTGTGGAACAGGAAATTTGCGTTCAGGTCGAAGGTAAGCGGTGCGTTCTCCGAAATTTTCACCAGGGTGCTCGGTTTAAAGTCCACCACGCTGTTGATCTTAAATACATACCCTGCTGTTACGTAAAAATGACGGCGCTGCAGATTTTCGCCAATGTCCTGGTTGCCCAGGCGGTTACGCAGCAGGCGCGGCACCGATACGCCAAAGTAGTGGCGCTCGCCGTAGTAATAGATACCTGCGCCAAAGTTCGGACGCACGCGGCTTGCATAGTACCCGTAAGCCGGATCGCCCGGGTCGGTGGTGTACAGACGCGAAAAGTTGTACACCTGCCAGTCGGCACCGGCGCTCATACCAAAGGCCAGACGGTGGTCCTTACGGTTCAGCTTGATACCGTAGGAGATATCGGCAAAGGCTGAGGTACGGCTGCGTGCACCGATCTGGTCATTGCTCAGGTGGAAACCCAGTCCCAGGCTTTGTCCCACAACAGGAGCACTGAAAGAAAGGAACTGGCTGCGCGGGGCACCGTCGAAGCCCACCCACTGGAAACGGCCGCTGGCCACAAGGTTTACAGAACCTCGTGTACCCGCATAGGCCGGGTTGAAAAGCAACGGATTAAACATGTAGAGCGATACCTGCTCTTCGGTCTGGCTGAATACGTCTGCCCTGCAAAGGGAGAGTATGATCAGTGAAACCATTAAACCCAGTTTTTTCATTGTTATACTGCTTTTTATATTTTATGCAAAATGTTATATAAGCAGGCCCGGCGGACAACCCGTACGGGCCTGCGCTCTTTTTAGTAGGTGAGCTCTATGTAACCCTGGTAGGCTTTTTCTCCTTTTTTCAGAATGATCACATAGAAGTAGGTTCCTGCGGGCAGTTTCTGGTTCCCGATCGTGGCCATACCATTCGAATACCCGGCAAAGTCGTTCAGGTAAGGTGAGGCTTTGTACACCAGGTTGCCCCAGCGGTTGTACAGTTCCACCACCGCTTCGGGGTACAGTTCAATGCCCGGTATGGTCCAGGTGTCGTTGTGTCCGTCGCCGTTGGGCGATACCAGCTGCGGCACCTTAAAGTCGCAGTCCAGGTCCGCATGGGCCGTATCGGTACAGCCATTGGCATCGGTCACCGTCAGGGTGTAGTCACCGGCCTCGGCGATCAATACAGGTCCGGCATAGCCATTGCTCCACAGGTAGCTGTAAGGCTCGGTACCACCGGCGGTCTCGCTGTAGATGGTGCCGTCTTCCAGTCCGCAGGTTGCCTTGCTTACCGAAGTTATGCCCAGGCGCAGCGGTTCCGGTTCTGTAATGGTCACACTGGCCGTGGCCGAACAACCGATGGCATCGGTCACCGTTACATCATAGGTACCCGGGGCAAGACCTGTCCATACCGAGTCGGAAGAGCTGCCATTGTTCCAGTCGAAGCTGTACGGCGCTATGCCGCTTCCCACAATTACAGAGGCAATGCCGTCCTCAGCACCGGCACATTGTACATTCCGGCCGGCAGCCGAAAGACGTATGGCCGAACGGCGCACATAGAAGGAACAGGTACTGCTGTTACCGGCTGCATCCACAGCGGTATACACCACCTGGGTGCTGCCCACGGGGAACAGGGAGCCCGGTGTGTAGTTGGAGCTGATGTTCAGGATGCTGCTGCAGTTATCGCTGAAAGAGGGAGGCGTCCAGCTGATGTATTCATTACAGCTGTTTATGTCGGCCGGACAATCCTGGCTCAGCGGAGCCTCGGTATCGTTCACCGTTACGGTAAAGCGGCAAACCTGCTGGTTACCTGCACCATCTGTAAAGGTATAGGTCACCGTAGTGGCACCTACCGGGAATACGTCGCCCGGCTGGTGGCTGGACGTTACGCTGAGCGTAGAGCCGCAGTTGTCCGTGGCAGAAGGAGCCGTCCAGTTAACGGCCGCACTGCAGAGGCCGCTGTCGTTGGAAACAACAATATCGGCCGGACAGTCCGTGATCACGGGAGCCTCGGTATCGTTTACCGTTACCGTAAAGCTGCAGGTAGTAGTATTGCCGGAATTATCTGTCGCGGTATAGGTAACCGTAGTGGTACCTGCCGGGAACACAGCACCCGGGGCATGCGTAGACGTAAAGCTGCTGATCGTACAGTTGTCCGAAGCTACGGGAGCCGTCCAGCTGAAAGAAGCGCCGCATTGACCGGCATCGGTGGATATCGTGGTATCGGCCAGGCATCCGCTGATCGCAGGCGCTTCGTGGTCTGCCACATCTACTGTAAAGGAGCAGCTCCAGTTCTGGCCGCTGGCAGTTTCCGTAACGGTATAGGTCACCACGGACTGCCCCGTAGCAAAGGCATAACCGCTGATGTCGGAAGCACCCGTATTCAGGGAACCGTCAGGATTCTGAACGGACCAGCTTACCGTAGCCGCGCAGTTGCTGGTTACGAGCAGCGGGGTGAGTGAACCGGCCGGGGATGTCCAGCTACAGCTACCCGGGTCGGTAGTAGCATTGATGATATTACCCGGACAGGTAATAGTAGGATCTTCTGTGTCGATCACATTAATGGTGAAGGAACAGTTGTCGGAATTACCATTACCGTCGGTAGCCGTATAGGTAATGACATAGGAACCTACCGTGAGCAGGGAGCCGTGTGCCGGACCGGAGGTCTGCGTTACGGTTACGCTGCCGCAGTTGTCCGTAGCTACGGGGATCGGCCAGATCACGCCCCCTTCGCAGTCATCCGGGAAAAGGCTTACCGTATATACCGCGCCGGACGCACAGTTCAGGAAGGACGGGGCCGTCTGGTCCTGCACCGTTACGCTGATGTTACAGCTGGATGTATTACCTGCGGCATCCGTGGCCGTCCAGGTCACTACCGTGGTTCCCACCGGGAAGGTAGCCCCGCTGAGGCTGTTCGGGTTTGCCCAGGCATAATAGTTGTGTGTGAGGGTCACCGCGCCGCAGTTATCAAGGGCCGTGGCGTCCAGGGCCGTGCCGCTTACCTGGTATCCGCAGATGTCTGCAGAGGCGGTAAAGGCAGGCACAGAAGCCGGACAGCTGATCACAGGTGCTTCGGTATCGGTGATGGTAATGCTTACCACCGCAGTATCGCAAAGCGCGGGCAGCGGGGTACCGTTATCGCATACCTGGTAGGTAAAGTGATCGGTACCGCAGGTGTTCGGACCCGGGGTATAGGTAATGGCACCTGTTACCGGGTCAATGGTTACGGAACCGCCGTTTACCGGGCCATGGGTAATGGTTACCGTGGCGGGATCGATAGCGCCGTCGATGTCTGTATCGTTAGATGTAACATTAATTACCACCGGCGTCGATGAACCTGTAGTGGCATTGTCGTCATTAGCTACCGGAGGGTCATTTACCGGGGTAACTGTAATCACACTCACCGAGGTATCGCAGGCGCCGTCCTGGTCGCAGAGTACAATGCACACGCTGTCGGTACCGTTAAAGTTCGCAGATGGGGTGTATGTCACGCATACCTGCCCATTGAATACCACCGGAGTAGTTGAAGTACCGTTGTACGGGCCACCGCAGAAGCTTGCTGTAAATGTATCACCTGCGTCAGCGTCTGTTATGGGGGAGCAGATCGTAACAGGTACATCTTCCGGCGTGGTTACGTCCGGCATATCAATCACCGGGGGATCGTTTACCGGGGTTACGTTAATGGTAACAACCGCCGTATCGCACAATACCGGCATGCCCGTATCGCAGATGCTGTAGGTGAAGTTGTCCGTACCGTGGTAGTCCGGGTTCGGGGTATAGGTCACTTCGCCCGTTACCGGGTCGATGGTCACCGTTCCATTACTTGGGCCATTGGTTACCGTTACGCTCGTTACATCCAGGTTACCGTCAACATCTGTATCGTTATTCGGTATGTTGATCACTACCGGCGTATCTTCCGGCGTGGTCGCATTGTCGTTATGGGCTACAGGGGCATCGTTTACAGGAGTGATCGTAATTACACTCACCGAAGTATCGTAGGCACCGTCCTGGTCGCAAAGTACAATGCATACGCTGTCGGTACCGTTAAAGTTCGCAGCAGGTGTATAAGTCACACATACCTGCCCATTGAATACCACCGGAGTAGTTGAAGTACCATTGTACGGGCCACCGCAGAAGCTTGCTGTAAATGTATCACCTGCGTCAGCGTCTGTTATGGGGGAGCAGATCGTAACAGGTACATCTTCCGGCGTGGTTACGTCCGGCATATCAATCACCGGGGGATCGTTAACCGGGGTTACGTTAATGGTAACAACCGCCGTATCGCACAATACCGGCATGCCCGTATCGCAGATGCTGTACGTGAAGTTGTCCGTACCGTGGTAGTCCGGGTTCGGGGTATAGGTTACTTCGCCTGTTACCGGATCGATGGTCACCGTTCCATTGGCAGGGCCGTTTGTTATGGTTACTGAAGTCAGGTCAAGATTACCGTCAACATCTGTATCGTTATTCGGTATGTTGATCACTACCGGAGTATCTTCCGGCGTGGTCGCGTTGTCGTTATGGGCTACAGGAGCGTCGTTTACAGGAGTGATCGTAATTACACTCACCGAAGTATCGCAGGCGCCGTCCTGGTCGCAGAGTACAATGCACACGCTGTCGGTACCGTTAAAGTTGGCAGATGGGGTGTATGTCACGCATACCTGCCCATTGAATACCACCGGAGCAGTTGAAGTACCGTTGTACGGGCCACCGCAGAAGCTTGCTGTAAATGTATCACCTGCATCAGCGTCTGTTATAGGGGAGCAGATCGTAACAGGTACATCTTCCGGCGTGGTTACGTCCGGCATATCAATCACCGGGGGATCGTTAACCGGGGTTACGTTAATGGTAACAACCGCTGTATCGCACAATACCGGCATGCCCGTATCGCAGATGCTGTACGTGAAGTTGTCCGTACCGTGGTAGTCCGGGTTCGGGGTATAGGTTACTTCGCCTGTTACCGGGTCGATGGTCACCGTCCCATTACTTGGGCCATTGGTTACCGTTACGCTCGTTACATCCAGGTTACCGTCAACATCTGTATCGTTATTCGGTATGTTGATCACTACCGGCGTATCTTCCGGCGTGGTCGCGTTGTCGTTATGGGCTACAGGGGCATCATTTACAGGAGTGATCGTGATCACGCTCACCGAGGTATCGCAGGCACCGTCCTGGTCGCAGAGTACAATGCACACGCTGTCGGTACCGTTAAAGTTCGCAGACGGGGTGTATGTCACGCATACCTGCCCATTGAATACCACCGGAGTAGTTGAAGTACCATTGTACGGGCCACCGCAGAAGCTTGCTGTAAATGTATCACCTGCGTCAGCGTCTGTTATGGGGGAGCAGATCGTAACAGGTACATCTTCCGGCGTGGTTACGTCCGGCATATCAATCACCGGGGGATCGTTAACCGGGGTTACGTTAATGGTAACAACCGCCGTATCACACAATACCGGCATTCCCGTATCGCAGATGCTGTACGTGAAGTTGTCCGTACCGTGGTAGTCCGGGTTCGGGGTATAGGTCACTTCGCCCGTTACCGGGTCGATGGTCACCGTTCCATTGGTCGGGCCGTTTGTTATGGTTACTGAAGTCAGGTCAAGATTACCGTCAACATCTGTATCGTTATTCGGTATGTTGATCACTACCGGGGTATCTTCCGGCGTAGTTGCGTTGTCGTTATGGGCTACAGGGGCATCGTTTACCGGGGTAACGTTTATCGTTACCAGGGCAGTATCGCAGAGAGAAGGCAGCGGGGTACCATCGTCGCAAACCAGGTATACAAAGCTGTCTGTACCGCTGAAATCAGCATCCGGTGTATAGGTGATCTCTCCCGTGAGTGCATTGACCGTGACCGTTCCATTGGCCGGCGGAGTGACCATAGATACGGAATTCGGAACGATATTACCGTCCACATCTGTATCGTTTGAGATAACAGGAATTACTACCGGGGTATCTTCCGGGGTCGTATCATTATCGTCGTTCGCAACCGGGGGATCATTCACCGGGGTCACCGTAATAATAAGCATCGCGGTATCGCAATAGGCAGGCGCCGGGATACCGTCGTCGCAGATAGAATAGGTAATGGTATCATTACCGAAGAAATCCGGATCGGGTGTATAGGTAATATTTCCGCCTCCACCGATGCTGAATGTTCCGTTGGATGGACCACCGCCGGGGATCACGTTTACGCTGCCGGGTACCAGGTTACCGTCGAGATCTGTATCGTTACCCGATACATTTACCGTTACCGGGCTGTCCTCGGGTATGCTCGTATGGTCGTCCTGTGCCAGGGGCGGGTGATTGATCTCGTCAACCGTAATATATACGACGGCGGTATCACAGAGGCTTAGTAAAGGGGCCGTGGTAAGGTCGCAGATCACATACGTCATCGAATCTGCTCCCGTATACCCCGGGACCGGTGTATAGGTCACCGCACCGGTCGTCGGATCTACGCTCACCGTTCCGTGCACAGGATTTACCACAATGCTCACAGAGCCTGAGTCCAGGGCATTTTCTGCATCGGTATCGTTTGCGTTTACATGTATAATTACAGAAGAACCTTCGTCTACATTAACGTTATCATCCTGTGCAAAAGGTTTTACGTTAAAGAATACACGCATGGTGTCTTTACAGGCCAGGGGCTCGTAACCGCTCGTGTATACAAATGTATACGGGCCCGGGGTGCTGAATGCTGAAATGGTCGCGCTGGGCGTGGCAGCATTCGTGATCACCGCTGTACCCGGGTTACCCGGAGCTGCTACCCAGGTGCCGGCTCCCGCAGCCGCCATCGTTACACTGCCACCGGGCAAAGGGGTAAGAATGCTGGTATATATGTCCGGACCGGCTGCTACAGGTATGCTGGCAACAAGGTTATAGTCCTCGATCTCTCCGTTGTAGGCCGTTACAAAGCTGCGTTCGTCGATATCTGTTGTGGCCGGATCGTCGGTAAGCACATCCTGGGTCAGACGCAGGCGAATGTAATTCCTTCCGCAGCGTACCTCCGACTCATTGATGCCGGTCCAGTCGAGCGTTTTGGTCTGTTTGCCCGCCATCGACGCATAGGTCTGGGTGGCCACTTCCGAGGCTTCGAATACCCCGTTCCCGTTCCAGTCGATCCATGCGTACAGGTTGGCCGTGGCACCCATCAGGTTCAGCACTTTGGCGCTGAGACTATAGGTAGTGCCGCCCGTATAGTTCGGGATCAGGGCTACGCCGTCCTCTTCCAGGCCCTGCAGTATATCGCCTCCCGTACCATAATTATTATCGGCTCCGGCCGCAACATTGGTAAGGGGCAGACCGTTGTTGGGCCTGGGCGGGATATCCCCGAGGTACAGGGAGTCCATACAAAGATAGTAATGGTTTGCCGAAGACCCGTTGTCATACGAAGACGGGGCATCCCCCGCATCAAAGGTACTGGCGCCGCAGATCACCGAAGCTGCCGTATAGGTGCAGTTGAACACCGGCTCGAACTGGCTTACATTGGTGCCGTCGCCCATGGAACCGTTAATGCGGTGTCCTACGTAACAATAACGGTCGGAGCATTCTTTTACGTACACCGAAGTGTGTCCGCCTGTTTCCACATAGAAAGGGTTATCCACACCGAATACAAAACCCGCAGGTACGATGGGCGTCAGGTAATCGGCATTATTGACAGGACCACCGATCATGGTCCCCTGGTTACTGCCCAGTCCGTAGAGATACTTGCTGTTCGTGATCATGGTCACCGCGCCGGAGCTGGTACTCCAGCCGTCCTGGTCGTTACCGCTTATGAAACGCACGCCCAGCAGGGGGCTGCCGCCACCCGGCACCTGGATGTTCACCCAGCCGGTCTGGCTTGTGGTATTATTGATACCGAGCTGTCCATTGGTATTGTTACCCATGGCAAACACGCGGCCGTCACTGGGATCGATGCTGTAATAGGAAGCCTGGCGCGAACCGCCGCTGACACCCGTGGTCATGGCGATCATTACCGGCGTACCGGTAAAAGGTGACTGCATGAGCGTGGCGCGGTCGCGCGAAGCGGCCGCACTGCCGTCGCCCAGGAAAGTATTGGGGCCCCAGGTATAATAGTCGCCTGTGGCAGTATAGGCAAAAGCCCCGGCAGGTGAGATACGCACGTCGATCACACCGCTCAGTACCGGGTTTCCGGCAGCACTGGTAGTTACCCGGCCCCAGTAATTATCCGCAGCACCCGGCGTTACACCACCCATACCATGTATGGCGGCATTCCTTCCGCTGACCCAGACCTCGCCGCTGTGTGTCAGCAGCAGCAGGGCATCGCGGGTGGCCAGCATTTTACGTATATCCGTCGGACTTACGCCTACCGGCATCGCAACGGGACCGAATGCCGTTGTATTCTTAAGGGTCGTATTTACCACGATATTGGTAGTGCCCCATCCGTAGAGGCCGCCTGTGGTAAGTACAAAGAACTGCGCATTGTTGGAGGAGTTACTGCCCAGTGAAATATCGAGCAGGCTCCCGGTATAGGTATAGCCATTGGCCGGGGTCACTTCCCTGGGTGACAGGTTATTGGCCGTTCCGCTGGGGTCCGAACGCTCGCCCCAGACCAGGAATGTACCGTCCACCCGGGTCACTACCGTGGAGTGAAAAGAGGACTGTATCTGGTCGTAGGGACTGTTGGAGTTACAGTTCTGCGCCTGCAGGCGGGCCGTTCCGGCAATATATGCCACGATCACGGCGCCCAGCACAGAAAATACCGCCCGCAGGGAGGCAGACGTTTTTCGTTTATGTGCGTAAAAATTCCTGTCCATTAGTTTTCGGTAATTTGGAAGTTATAGAAGTAGCCCTCTCCTGTGGGACTGAAAAAACCGATCTGCGCCCTGCCACTGTGCGACGCGCTCCCGGAAAGGCTGAAAACGAGGGTGTGCTCACCCGGGCGCAGCATAATTTCCTGCGCAAAGCTTGCGGTAATACCGCGTATGCCGCTCGTACCCGCGCTGAAAGGTCCGAAACGTACGGGTTCCTTATTGTACGAAGCCACCTCCACGGGTATGCTCAGGGTAATGCCGTCCAGGCTTGCCCCGCGCACGATCTTCCCGGACAGCTGTGCGCGCCCGGTAAGAAATTTCATCCGCACGGCGCTTACCACTACTTCGGCCTCGGCCTTGTGCGCCGGATGTGTGGCGTCACCCTGGCCGTAAAAAGTTACCTTATAGGTACCCGGCTTCGAAAAAGTAATATCGCCCGTGGTATTTCCCTCGCCGGAACTCTTATCCGTGCCGGAGGCGGGACTGATCTCCCAGCGGGCCGCCGAAGCGGTACCGTTTACCAGGTCGATACGTGTAGGTTCTCCGTATGCTACGGAATACCTGCTCTTTTCAGTGCTGAATGAGAGTCCGCAGTCGTGCGTCTGTGCAGCTGCAAAACCCGGCGCTGAAAAAAGGAACGTCAGGTACAACAGACCTTTCCATAAAAAAGGCGCTGTAATGTGTACTGTTCTCATATTCATGATAGATTAATGGAATGGATACTTGATTACTACTCTGTTATTATTGATCTGCAAAAGGAACAGGGTGTCGAACGAAAAGGACACGGAAGAATACCGCGTACATAAAACTGTTGTGCTGGTCCGGGTCTGGGTTTTCATAAAGTAAAAGTGTAGAAGGTGCAGTGGTTAAAAATGAACGGGGCAAAGGTCTGTCCACTGCCGCAAAATGCCGGTTCACTTTGTGGGGACGTACGCCATCCCAATTATCCGGCACGTGCCCAATAAAAATGAACGAATTAAATCGACTGGTAATCAAATATGTATAAAACAGAACAGGAAGAAAGAATACAGAATTGTACAAATTTCACCAGATCCCGAAAACAGGTAGTTCTACGCATTAAAAAATGGTGAGACGTATGCTCAGGCAGACCTAAGGTTATTTCGGGCAGGATCTCCCGGCACAGGAACTCATAAAAAGACCCGTTTTACATAATACATTGTTCTGAAAAGGAAAAAACTCCGTAAAAGATCAGGAACTGTGCCTTGCACGGTATTCCGAAGGTGTACAGCCTGTCTGCGCCTTGAAATAGCGGTTGAATGACGTTTTGGAGTTGAAACCGCATTGCAGGGCCAGGTCCTCGAGGTTTTCGTTCTCCGGGGCCCGTTTCAGCAGTTCGGCACAGGCGTGCTCTACGCGCAGACCATTGATATAGCGGGAAAAACTACTGTTGTAATGCCTGCTGAACAATTGCGAAAGATGATGCCGGGGAATTTTCATGCGGGTAGCCAGGGTAGCGAGCGACAGACCGGGGTCGAGATATATCTTATCTCCCTGTACCAGTTGTTCCAGGCGCAGTGCGTAAGCGGCCAGCTGAGTTTCCGGCAGGGCCGATTTACGGTAAGGACCGGCCTCCTCCTCTTCCTCCCCGGCGTGCTTCCCCGGGGACAACGACAGCTTTTCTTCTTTCATTTCCTCCTCCTGCCCGGGGAATATGCCGTGCTCCTGTCTGTACAGGTGATCGCTGTTGTATTTGAAAATATAGATCACCACACACAGCAGGGCCAGGTATATATTCAGGATCAGGAAAGACATACTCTTGAGCGAGCGCGAAGGCCCCGGCACCATGTAATTGAACAGGATAATGAGAAAAAGGGCCGCCACCAGGAACAGCATCAGTCCGAAGGTCGAGAACAGCTGCTTGAGCCTGCCCTGCCGTTCGGCGCCCTGTATCAGCAGGCCCCAAACCATGTACGAGGCCATGGAGATACCCGTGACCGAATACATAATGACCCCGTAATAGGCATACAGGTTCTCACGCAGGCTGCGCGAAAGGTAAAGCGGGGCGCCCAGCACCAGGAAAATAAGGAAAGGCGTAGAATGCAGCAGTACCTGTCCCCGGCTGAGCCTGCGTCCCAGGGCTGCCGAAAAGCCGAAATAGAAATAGGGCCCGTACATCAGTCCTACCGGCAAACCGCGTTCCAGCCAGGGCTTGTCCAGGAAGAACTGTTGCATTATATATGCACACAGGATATGAAAAGCAATGTAAAAGGATACAGAGAGCAGTACTTTTTCGAAAGGATTCCGGTTGCGGCGCAGCAAGAGGTAAATATTCACCATGCACAGGGTAAGGCCTCCGATCTGCAGCAGGGCCAGGAAAGGCAGATGATTTACCTCGAGCGGTATGTACTTAACGGTATCCTCCATACGCGGCGTCCCTGTCTCTATACCGGCGCCGGAGCACATCGTTCGCGGTACTCGGACGGTGTATATCCCGTTTGTGCTTTAAAATACTGGTTAAAGGATGTTTTGGAGTTGAACCCGCATTCGTAGGCCAGCGACTCAATGGTAAGCTCTTCCATGTCTTCGGCCCTCATACGTTCCACAGCATAAGCGATACGATACCTGGCAACAAATCTGTAAAAATTTTTACATTCATGCGCATTAAAAACCTGCGAAAGGTGGTGCGGGGGAATGCCGGTACTGCGCGAAAGCAGTTCAAGTGACAGGTTCGGGTTAAGGAACAGCCGGGTCTCACGGAGTTTTTCATGCACGGTCTGCGTATAGGCATAAAGCTGTTTGTCGCTCAGGTACGACCTGCGGTATGACCTTCTTTCTTCTACCCGGGTATATACAGGTACCCGGACCTCTGTCACCTTTGGCGCCTGCGGCTTCCTGTGGTGCAGGTACATGTAGCGCATAACGAGCATAAAGGCCACGGTGAGCAGTACAAAGATGAGTACATGCATATTTACACCGAAATCGAGGTCGGGAACGCTGGCCTCGAATATGAAAAAGCCCAGCAGCAGGGCCGAAAGTACCAGTACTACCTGGAGCTGCCCTTCGAGCGAGGTAAGGAACAGGTCTTTTCCCTTTGCCGTGTAACGGCGTTTTTCGAGTTCGATGCAGAGCGGATAGACCAGGAATGAGGTCAGGGCAAGGAAACAGCTCATATGGTAAGAGAAGAGCACAGGGCTATCTGAAGGACGGAAAAGTTCGCCCCAGATCATATATAATATACTGCTGACGGCAAACGGCAGGCTGTGCAGCACGAGCTCCGCGGTACGGGCCGGACGACCCGCATTTTCGCGGTATACAAAATACAAGAGGGGACCGTACAACAACGAGAGCGGCGTGCCCGTTTCTGTAAACTCCGGGAAACCCGGCAGAAACTCTGTGGCACGGTACAGCGTATGGCTGAAACCCGTTGCCAGCATCATATACAGGTAACGGGCCGGCTGAGGCTTCCGCATCAGCAGTACACAGGCCAGTGTTGCCAGGGCGATATGTAATATCCAGATAGGAGCCATGTTCATATATAAGGATATTGGTTCACGCCACCACCCCGGGCAAAAAAGTCCGCGCCGGCCTCTGAAAGCCGGGAAACTGGTGATATGCCGTAATTTGTACTGTGCATGGTGAACTTACAGGTTACCGCCATATGCAATAACACGCAACTTTTCACAGGGTTTCGGGCGAAAAGGTTGCAGGTTTGAGGGCATATAGCAGGGTTATACTATAACGGCACAAAAGTACATATTCAGTGTTAGCGTAACAATAAAAGAAAGGTCCTTTTGCATGAACTGCATGATTTTCGACATGAACTGCATGACATCCCGCACACTGCGGATAAAAATCAGGTATTTTTACGTATACCAGGTTCAGCGCGCTTTTAAGTAGGCAAGCAGCATGGAATAACCGCCGCGGCCCAGTTGCACGTGTTCCGTGTACCCGGCGTGCTGCATAATAACGGCGTGGTCTTTATGGATAAATCCGCCTACTTTTGTTTCGTTCAGGACCACAAAGCGCCCGGCACGGATAAAAGGTCCGCCCCTGAGCAGTTTTTCTGCCTCACCCAGTGAAATATGCAGCATTTCGCGTTCTCCCCCGCTCTTTACCAGTTCGGCACGGCGCCCGGAAGCCTTCAGGTACAGGATCTCGTCATGGCGTATGCGCAGTACGCCCAGTGCAGCCGGTACATCAATATACGAAATTTCTTCTTCCGGCACGGCCTTTTCTCCTGAAAGTATCCCCCGCAGCACGGACTCCAGTTCGTCTATGTCCACCGGTTTGGTAATATAGGCACGGGCATGCATTCTCCAGGCCGATTGAACAAAATGAAAATCCCTGTGCCCCGACACTACGATCACATCGGGCCTGAGACCTTCCAGGCGTATGGTTTTCAGCAGCTCCAGGCCATGCATCCCGGGCATCTGCATGTCCAGGAAAACCAGGCGTGTATCGCTGTGCCTGCGCAGGTACTCAAGACCTTCGGCAGCGCCGGTCATCATATCTGCCCTTACTTCCGGGAACAGTGCCTCCAGCTTTATCTTCAGCATTTCAGCCAGCATAGGTTCATCGTCTATGATCAGGCAGCGCATGTTCAGGCAGTGGTTACGTGAGACATTACTCTTTTTGAAAGCCGCAGGATACAACGTGTTCCCGCGGTTTTACCGGCAGGATCGTAAACGGCTTGCATTTCAAAGCGGCCATAGAGCAGCTTTTGTTTCCGCAGGAGCTCCAGCTGTTCGCTGAGCATCCGCAGCCCGAAACCCGTGCCTGCGGTAGAAGGCCGGGCGCCCGGTCCCGGTCCGTTATCTTCCACCACGATCTGCAGAACGGCATTCTCCTGTGAAATTCGTATACGGATCATTCCGCCTTCCCCGCGGGGAATAATGCCATGCTTAACGGCATTTTCCACCAAGGTATGCACGATCATGTTCGGCACCGGGAAATCCATATCCGTCCCCCGCCCTGTCTCTGTTTCAAATACGAACTCCCCGGGCAGGCGCAGCTTTTCCAGGTTCAGGAAGCTGTCTACATATTCCAGCTCGTCTTTCAGCGGACGCAATACCTGGTGTCCTTCCCGCAGGGTAAGTGTATTGAAGCGGTTGAACAGGGTAAAATACCGGTTTATGCGCTTTGTATCGCCTTTCATAACAAGATATTCGAGGATAGATAACACATTGCTTGTATAATGCGGTATATTCTTGGCCCGGTTAATACGCAGCTGCAACTGGTGGTATTCGAAATAAAGCATGCGGCGACGGTTGTAGGCACGCAGCACCGATGCCGTGGCCCATACCGTACAGATAAGGCCGAGCAGGATGAACAGCAGGCGGAAAGACAGACGCTGGTACCATTCGGGCCGCACTTCGAACGACAGTTGCAGCGGGGGACCCCATTCGATCCCATTGCTGCTGGCCTCGATAAGGAGGTCGTAGCTCCCGGGGCGCAGTCCGCTGAACACCAGGTTGCCGGATTCCGTATACTGCGGTGGCTGCCCATTCAGGCTGTAACGGAAGCGCGCCGAACGTCCCCCGGAATAATCGTAGGTTGAAAAGGCCAGGTCGATACCTTCGGCGGCATCGTGCCCGGTACCATTGCTGAAATTACCGGCAGGCTGTACGTTCTTACCGGTCCTTACGGAAGTAAAATGCAGACCCGGTCCGCTCCGGCCTGTCTTTTTTCCCGAGGGATCGAAGGGTATACGAAAAACACCGTTATTGGCTCCTGCCAGCAGTGTTTTCGTATGGGAATCGTATGCGATCGCATAGATATGTTCGGCAAAAAAGTGATCGAAACGGTCGATCAGGTAAGGTTCTCCCCCGTCCAGCACCAGTATCCCCTTCGAGGTACCGAATGCCAGGCAGGTGGGCGATACCCGCACATAGCTGTACACAACGGCATCAGGCGCGATGATGCGCTCCGTATGCACTCCGCCCGGCAGCCCGGGCCGCATTACGTAGAGTCCCCCCGAGGTCCCCAGGAATACCTGTTCTCCGTCTGTGCATACCATAAATACATTGAACCCGGGTAATATATGTCCCGCGTACTCCAGGTTTTTAGTATATGCATACACGCCATTGGTCGTAGCGGCCAGGTAATAGTTGCCATACATGCCAAAATCCTTCACCGAACCGCTGAATTCGGCCGGGTAAGGTACCAGGGCCTTCCGTTGCAGTACAGGCACCGGTCCTTGCAGGGAGTATTGCTGCAGCTCCCCCTCATTGGTGGCCATCAGCAGTGTTTCCCCGAAAATTCCGAGGGCCCGGGCAGGCAGTTCTGCCAATTCACCCAGCAGGGCATTCTCCTGTACGGCGATCTTCGTGATCACGCTGGAATTGGCTATATAAAAGACACCCCTGTGCCGTATGATCTTACGTATATACGTCACGTACTCCTCTTTTATGTTGAGCGTGATCCTGTCCAGCGAACGGGGACCCAGCCTGTAGAGCCCCGTATTGGTACCGATCAGTGTCCATTGCGGATCGGTGTACACTGAGACTGCATTCGAGGGCGAATACCGCTCAAACACCCGGTCCCGGTAAGGGTCATAGGGATATATCCGTATACCCGAGCCATAGGTGGCAAACCACATGTCGCCGCTGTGGTCTTCGTAAAAACGGGTCACCATGGTATTCTGCGCCATCAGTTCCACATCGGCACTGTCGGCACTGCGGAAATGCAGTTTATACACCATACCGTTGTCATTGATGGACCAGGCCCATACATCGCCCCGGCTGTCGCGGAAGAGGTGCTGATTGTATCCCAGCACAAAGGGCTCGCCGGTATGTACAGGCCGCAGTATCTTTTCCTTTTTGCGGAGGGTGTACAGTGTATGCCTGTAATTCAGCAGCAGATCATCGCCCCTGTCGAGCAGACCGTACACATCCTTATAGGGGATGTCAACCGGCGCATAAGGGATGGCCCTGGCCCCTTCCATCCGGTACAGTCCGTTGTAGGACAAAGCCCAGATACCGCCTTCTGCGCGGGGCACGATCAGCTCCATATCTGCAGGTGGCCGTCCTGTGAACTGCATATTGCGTAGATCGAACGTATGCAGCTTACGGCTTACCGTTAACAGGTACACATAGGGATAGGCATGAAGAATGCTGTATACATTGAGCGGGAAGTCCGCCCGCAGCGTATAGATCACCCCTGTATCACGCCAGACACATACGCCCTGCTGGGTACCCACCCACAGGTTACCCTCGCGGTCGGGGCTCAGTGCCAGCACCCGGTTCGAAGGTAGTCCGTCCGAAACGGTATAGTTCCGGAAACTGCTGCCATCGTAACTGCAAAGACCATTCTCCGTGGCTATCCAGGTAAGTCCCGAAGGGGCCTGTACAATATCGTACACGTTCACATGCGGCAGACCGTCCACGATGGTGCGCGGCGGCGGTCCCCCGGCCCTCGCGTGGACTGCGGCCAGCAGGAAGAGCAGGTTCAGCAGCAAGACAAAAGGCGTACCACAGTACGGCCCCGGGACAGGAACAGTTTTTTCCTCTGAGGCATTCTTCATCATCAGGATCCACAAGTTATAAAAGGGCTTGCAAAACGGGGACCGGATACCATATAAAATACAAAACACCCTGCGGTATCCGCAAGCAGGACCTATGGGAAATTAAGTGGAGAGGCCACTAAATTAAGAAAGTGCAGCGACATACAAAAATATGCTGGCAACCTTTGCCGGGATACCCGGGCAAAAAAAAACTTCCCCCGGAAGGAGGAAGTTCCTTTAAAATATTATGTTCTTCTCTATTGATACATTTTGTAACGCATATCGCGGGCCCCGGCATCTTCCAGGATCACACGCTGCAGGTCGTTCATAGCACGCTGTGAGGCCATGGAGCTGAACTGGGCTTTCATAGACTGTTCGATCACCGGCGGAGGCGTTCCATTGGTCCTGGAATCTACCACCAGCACGTATACACCGCCGCGGCCCTTAACCGGACCTACCAGTTTACCCTGGGCGGCACCGGCAGCGGCACCCAGCAGGGCCGGGTCATTACCTACACCCGGTACATTATAGGCATTCATGCTTACACTTCCGCTCTGGTTCACCGGGCTCTTGGCCGCAGTGGCCACCGCATCGATGCTTCCGCCTGCCATAGCTGCTTTCAGCTGTTCGCTGAACTGGGCCGCTTTTTTATCGCGGATGGCCAGGGCCTTAAAGGTAGCATCGTCGCGGATATCGTCCAGCTTCGGGATACCCGGCTCACGGGCCGAGGTAATGATCATCACCACGTATTTGTCGCCGATCAGTTCCAGTTCGCTTACCTTACCTTTTTCATTGGTAAAGGCCCAGTTGATCATCTTACGTGAATTTTCCACGCCGGAAAGACCGGTAGACGATTCGCGCAGCTGTTCGTCGCGCACGAGGTATTTACCGCTTTTCTGCAGTTTTTCGAAGTCCCCGATGCTCTGTGCGGCGTTCAGGAATGTATTGGCTTCTGAGAAAGCCAGGGCCTGGCCGTCATCCGTTCTGATCTCTTTGGAAAGGTAGGCCAGCATCACCTGTTTCTGCGGAGCGGTTTTGGCTTCCACGTTTACAATGGCATATCCTGTGGGCAGGGTAAGCATACGCAGGGTACCCACGGGCTGGGCAAAGATACTGTCGAAGATGGGTGCCGTAGCGATCAGGTCCCAGGTGATCCATCCGCCGGGCTGAATAAAGCCGGAATCCTGCTTCAGGGCCGGATCGTCGTTCTGGATGGCGGCAATGGCTTTTACCGGGGCACCGGCCTTTACCAGGTTCATCAGGGAATCGGCCTTGGCTTTGGCCGTAGGTACATCCTTACCTTCCGCATCCTTATTGGCGATAAAGATCATGCGGGCTTTGGCGCTGTCGGGCATAAAACGCTCGCGCATCTTTTTGGCAAAGGTAAAGTGGTTCGCATCTACGTAAGGACCGGCAATGGTGCCATTGGCTGCGTTGAAGATAACGGAGTCGATGGCGCGGGATATCTTGTCGCGTTTTACGTAAGACGGGTCCGTACGCAGGTCTGAATGCTCGTTGATGAAAGCCGTATCGTTCCTGGAAGCGGTAAACTGCTCACGCAGGTCGGTAAGCGCTTTCAGGGATTCGGCAGAGTCTTTTTTAGAAGGCAGGATACGGAACAGGCCGAATTTTACGGTACGAACGGCCTCACCCGATTTAAAGCGGTATTTCTGCTCGTCGTAGGTCTTTTTATAATCTTCGTCTGTAAGCTGTACGGTGCTGTCCGGGATCTCGAAATAGTTCTTGCCCACGAAGCGGAAAGAGAAATTCGTGGCATCGTCGGCAAACTGGGCCTGGATCTCACGGGTAGTTACCTGCATACCTTTCTGGATCATGGTGGTGTATTTGGTAAGCAGGCGGTTCTGTTCCACCTGCTGCTCAAAGCGCCTCCACTGCTCACGCTGAAGCTTCCATTGTTCCAGCTGATCTTCGGGTACGGAAGATTCGTCGGCGAAGGTATTGATGGTCTGTTCCAGGGCTGCCAGGTTAAACTGGCCGGTAGCCGGGTCGGTGAACTGCTGGCGTACGGAAGGATCGATGAACTTTCCGCCGAAGGCATCATCAAGTTCCGCTTTACCAACGCTGAGACCAAGGTCTTTCAGGCGCTTGGCAAAAATAAACCTGTATTGGTATTCGCTCCAGAGCTGATCGGAGATGGAATTGCGCACCTCGTCGGTAAACTCCATTTCGGGGTTTACGCTCTGGTAAAAACGCTCCAGCTGGTCCAGCTCCAGCGAATAACGGTCGGCTTTCACCGTTTCACCATCGAAACTGCCAATGGTATTACGGTCACCTTCCATAAAATAAGCGCCGCTGGTAAGGAAATCCCCGAGGATAAAGGCAAGCAGGGCCACTCCTACAAAGATGATCATGAGAATTCCCATACGGCTTCGAATCTTTCCAATAACTGCCATATATATAGTTCTATTCTAAAATTAGGGGGCGAATATACACGCAAATTTTTCAATTAGAAAATATTTACAGAACCGATCGTTCATTTCTTAAAAAAAAGTTATCCGTAGGATGCGTATCCGGTCCGGGAACATTTGTTCAGTACAGCGCATGTTTTTTTCCCCTTTTTTGGTTTTTTTTGCCTTCAATTCAGTAAAAAAGGAGAATTTTGCACTAATTATGATTTCGAGAGATACCGACTGGCTGAATGGACTGAATGAAGTACAACGTGCGGCTGTGTTACATACCGAAGGCCCGGCCATGATCATCGCCGGTGCAGGATCGGGCAAAACCCGGGTAATTACTTTCCGTATCGCTTACCTGCTTTCGCAGGGCGTGGACGCTTTTGAGATACTGGCGCTGACCTTTACCAATAAGGCCGCCCGCGAGATGCGCGAACGTATCGTGAAGATCACCGGCGAAAAAGAGGCCCGAAACCTGTGGATGGGCACCTTTCACTCTGTTTTTTCGCGTATCCTGCGTGTGGAATGCGAAAAAATAAACTATCCCAATAATTTTTCCATTTACGATTCTGATGACAGCCGCAGCCTGCTGCGCACCATACTGAAGGAAATGAACCTGGACGATAAGGTGTACAAGCCCAACCAGGTGCATGCCCGTATCTCCGAGGCCAAGAACAACCTCATCTCTGCTACGGCCTACCTGCAGAACGAGAACCTGGTGGCAGAAGACTACGCCAATGGCAAACCCAAGCTGGGAGAGATCTACATGGCCTACCAGAAACGCCTGTTCAAGGCTTCGGCCATGGATTTTGACGATCTGCTCTTCAAGACCTATGAGCTGTTCTACCGCTTCCCCGAAGTGCTGTACAAATACCAGCACCGCTTTAAGTTTATCATGGTAGACGAGTACCAGGACACCAATTTTGCCCAGTATGTGATCGTGAAACAGCTGGCAGCCGTGTACCAGAATATCTGCGTGGTGGGCGACGATGCCCAGAGTATCTATGCCTTCCGCGGGGCCAATATCCAGAATATCCTCAATTTTGAAAAGGATTACCCGGACGTGGCCACCTTTAAGCTGGAGCAGAACTACCGCAGTACGCAGAACATTGTAGAAGGCGCCAATGCCATTATAAAGAACAATAAGTTCCAGCTCAAAAAGAACGTCTTCACCGAAAATGAAGAAGGCGATAAAATTGCCGTATACAAGGCCCAGAGCGATAACGAGGAAGGCCGCCTCATCGCCCAGCTCATCTTCGAGGAAAAGATGAACAACCACCTGGCCAACAGGGATTTTGCCATCCTGTACCGTACCAACTCCCAGAGCCGGAGTATGGAGGAAGCCCTGCGCAAAATGAACCTGCCCTACCGGGTGTACGGCGGACTGAGCTTTTACCAGCGCAAAGAGATCAAGGACCTGCTGGCCTACTGCCGCCTGGCCCTGAATACGCGCGATGAGGAAGCCCTGAAACGCATCATCAATTATCCCACCCGCGGCATAGGCACCACTACCGTGGAAAAGCTCGTGGTACTGGCCGATCAGAACAATACAGACCTGTTCCGCGTGATCGTGAACCTGGACAAGATCCCGAACCACGGCATCAATACCGGCACCAAGGGTAAGCTGTACCAGTTTGCCACCATGATACAGAGCTTTGCCGTACTGGCCCGCAACAAGAACGCCTACGACGCAGCCCAGGCCATTGCCTCGGAAAGTAAGATCCTGAAAGAGCTGTTCGACGATAAAACGCCCGAAGGCGTAAGCCGTTACGAGAACATCATGGAGCTGCTCAACGGTATCAAGGAATTCAGCGAAGAGCCCAATGAAGACGGTGAACTGCAGACCCTGGACAAGTTCATGGCCGACGTGGCCCTGCTCACCGATGCCGATAACGACAACGAGGACGGCGACAAGATCTCGATGATGACGATACACAGCGCCAAGGGACTGGAATTCCCCTATGTGTACATTGTAGGGATGGAGGAGAACCTGTTCCCTTCGCAGCTTTCGTCTACCTCGCGCGAGGAACTGGAGGAGGAACGCCGCCTGTTTTACGTGGCCCTGACCCGCGCCATGAAAAAGGTAAGTCTTTCCTATGCCCAGTCACGCTTCCGCTGGGGTAACCTTACCTTTACGGAGCCCAGCCGTTTCCTGGCCGAAATGGACCCGTCGAGGCTGGACGTACGCCATGCCGGAGCTCAGCAGAAACCCTCCCATACCGATGCCGACGACCTGCGCGCCGGCTGGGGCGGAAGTATGAACTACAATTACAGCAAACCTCCGGGACAGAGCACTCCCAAACCCGCCGTGGCGGCAGATCCCGATTTTGTGGCCGATAACCCGCGCATCTTTACCGAAGGAATGGACGTACTGCACCAGCGCTTCGGCAAAGGAAAGATACTGCGTATGGAAGGCAGCGGCTCTGACCGCATGGCTACTATACAGTTCGAGAACGCCGGGGAGAAAAAGCTGGTAATGAAATTTGCAAAACTAAAGGCCCTGAAGAATGAATAATTAATTTTCCCTTACCAACCCGATGAATTTACTGCCCCCTGTCCCCACACTTCGCAATAGTCAATGGGATATTGCCGTTAAGTATATCCCGGCACTAAAAAGAGCCCATTATTTCCGGGTAGATATACCCGTTGCCGGTGATGCACCTAAAGATATTATAGGTATATACGAATATGGACATCCGGTAAGAAAGAACAACCGGAACAGCTGGCCATTGTACATAGCTAAAGTGGGCCAGAAATGGTACCCGATGGAATCGGTCACGGAGTATCTTATGAACCGGATCGGTGAAGTGATCGGCATAAAAATGGCCAGCTCAAAACTCCTGCGGATTAATGGCCAGTTACGATTTTTGAGCCGTTACTTCCTGCAGAAAGGAGAAAGTCTTGTGCATGGAGCTGAAATTTATGCCGGTTTCATTGAAGATGCAAACATGGAAAAAGTTCATGGCATTGAAAAAGATGGACATTCAAGGAATTTCTTCACTTTTCAGTTTACAACTCAGGCTATGCTGAAAATATTCCCGGGAGAAGGTGAGCAACTCCTGGAAGATTTTGTGAAACTACTTGTTTTCGATGCCGTCACAGGAAATAATGACCGGCATTTCTACAACTGGGGAGTTATCACACACATCAGCAGCAAGATGCCTGTTCATTTCGCACCAGTGTATGACACAGCAAGAGGACTTTTCTGGAACGAAACGGAAACGCAGCTTGCAGGCTATTTAAGAGATACAGGTACTTTAGATGACCGTTTGCATAAATATGCCGTTAATTCCAGACCGAAAACAGGATGGGACGGCCTGAAAGACATAAATCATTTTGACCTGATCCATGAAATATCTAAAAGTGATGCCCGTTATTTAAAAATCTGTGAGGAACTTATACTAAACAACGAATCTGAGATTTGCCGGATGATTGATGAAGATTTCAGTCGTTTCCTGAGCCCAGCCAGGAAAACATTAATTAAGGAGTTGCTGAAAATACGCCTTAAAATATTGACAGAAAATATTGTATCTTTGCATAAACCATGATGTTTAAGAACATTTTACACCGGTTTTTTAAGAACGAAGAACAGGAAGATCTATATACTCCCGGTTCTTCAGATACTTTCTTTGTGCTTTTATATAAAGACCTTGTTATAGGGAAATTGACCGTTAAAAATGGTGTTTGGGAATTTCAATATTCAGAATCCTTCAAAAACCAGGACCTTATTCAGAAAATAATTGATTTCCCGGACACGGAAAAAGTATATAGTTCCAGGAGTCTGTGGCCATTCTTTGCCCATCGTATCCCTGGCCTGGCACAACCCGGTGTGAAAAGGATCCTTGAAGAAGAAAATATTGACCACTATAACGAAGTTGATCTTCTGAAACGCTTTGGACATAAATCCATTGCGAATCCATTTGAGTTAACACCAGAGCTTGGCTAATTTTATTTTTGTGTTTCTGCAATTTTGTGTTACGTTTGTATAATCTACGAACGGAGATCCAACCTAAATTACAGCCCTGAATTCCGTTTTCACGTTAAGTAAAAAGAATGAAGTACAACACGCAACGTCCGCTGTTAGTGATCAGCGAATATGGCCGCAACATCCAGCAGATGGTGGAAGAGGCCTGCGAGATCGAAGACCGCGAAACCCGTAACCTGGCCGCAAAGACCATCATAAACCTCATGGCTACCGTGAGCCCGGCCGGTAAGGAAGAAGAAGATTTTTACCATAAACTGTGGGACCACCTGCACATCATGGCGCATTTTGAGCTGGATGTAGACAGTCCCTATCCCGTGCCCGACCCGGAGGCCCTGCGCTTTAAACCAGCCAAACCGGCCTACCCGCGCCGCAAAATGCGCTTTGCACACTACGGGAATATCATCGAAAGCTTTATCCGTTTTGCCTCCGCCCTGGAGAACGGCCCCGAAAAGGACCGCTATGCCGAGCTCATCGCCAATATGATGAAAAAGGCTTACCTGAACCATAACCGCGATTCGGTGAACGATGAGATGATCAAGGACCAGCTGCGCGATCTTTCCAAAGGCGCCCTGCAATTCAAAGATACGCACCGTCTCAGTTCCACCAATGATATCCTGCATAAACAGAAACAGCAGGTAGGGCACCAGCAGAACACGAATTTCGGCCACGGCAAAAGCAATAAAAAGAACAAATTCAAAAAGAAAAATAAAGGAAAATTCTAAAAAAAGGCTGTCTCAAAGGAGGCAGCCTTTCTCAGTTCCGGCCTCCGGGAGAGATTTTTTGCTGTTATGAAGAATAAAGGGTATTTCGTTCTTCCGGGATGCGGGCATAAAAAAACCCGCACCATGTGCAGGTCTTCAAAAATTATGTAAGGTTTCTTATTTACCCCATTTCATGTAAATGCTTCCCCAGGTAAATCCGCCTCCGAAAGCTGAAATGATCACGTTGTCGCCGGGTTTCAGCTTCTCTTCATAGTCCCAGAGGAGCAGCGGAATGGTACCTGCGGTGGTATTCCCGTATTTTTCGATGTTCATCATTACTTTTTCAGGGGGCAGTCCCAGGCGACTGGCCGTAGCGTCGATAATGCGCTTATTGGCCTGGTGCGCGGCCAGCCACTGGATATCGTCGCCGCTGAGCCCGTTGCGGGTCATTACCTCGTACGATATCTCGGCCATGTTCACCACAGCAAATTTAAATACGGCCTGGCCTTCCTGGTATACGTAATGGTCCTGGCCATAGATGTTCCGTATGGTCGAGGGGTTCAGGGAGCCCCCGGCCACTTTGTGCAGGTATTTGCAGCCTACGCCGTCGCTTTTCAGCTCAAAATCGATGATCCCGTTCCCGGATGTGCTGGGTTCCAGCAGCACGGCTCCGCCGCCGTCGCCGAAGATCACGCAGGTGGTACGGTCGGCATAGTTGATGATGGAGCTCATTTTGTCCACGCCCACAACCACTACTTTTTTGTAGCGGCCGGTCTCGATGAACTGTGCACCGGTGACCAGGGCATAGATAAAGCCCGAGCAGGCGGCGTTCAGGTCATAGCTCCAGGCATTTTTAAGGCCGAGCATGTCCGAAACGATATTGGCAGAGGACGGGAAAGTATTGTCGGGGGTGATGGTGGCCACGATCAGCAGGTCCACCTCTTCGGGGGCTGTCCCGGTTTTTCCGAGCAGGCCCTTTACGGCTTCGGCAGCCATATACGAAGCGCCTTTATGGCCTTTGAGATAACGGCGTTCCTTAATGCCGGTACGCGAGGTGATCCATTCGTCGTTCGTATCTACCATGTGCGACAATTCTTCATTGGTCACCACATAGGGAGGAACATATCCGTGTACGCCGGTAACGGCGGCTCTTGTTTTATTGCTCATTATTGCTCAGCGCTTCTTTAATGCGCCAAGGTAGCTTATTTTCCACAATTTCGGCGGTCAATTTCACCATATTCATTATGGCTTTACCATTGGAAATACCATGGCCAATTACCACCGAACCATTAATCCCCAGCACCGGGGAACCACCTTGGTTCTCAAAATTGAATTTTTCGAGGTAATCGTTTTTCAGCCCGAAGCGGCGGCAGGTCTTGTACCAGCCTTCGCACAGCTTCAGTACCACATTACCGGTGAAACCGTTGCAGACAAGGATATCGGCCTTACCGCCGAAGAGTTCGTTGCCTTCCACGTTGCCGATAAAATTAAAATCGGTACTGCCGGCCATCAGCTTATAGGCGGCTTTTACCACTTCGTTGCCTTTCTCGGGTTCCTCACCGATATTGATGAGACCGGTCTTCGGGTTCTCTTCGCCCATAATGTACTTATAGAACGTATGCCCCAGGATGGCGAATTGATACAGGTTCTCAGGCTTGCTGTCGGCACTGGCGCCCACATCGAGTATAATGGCATCTTTCCCGGTTTCGCGGGGGGCGATGGCCATCATACAGGGCCGGATATTTTCGATAACGGTACCCAGGGCAACCACGGCAGCGCCGAAAATGGCGCCCGTATTACCTGCGGAGGCAAAACCGTCGATCTTACCGGCTTTCAGCAGACCCAGCCCGGCCGAAATACTGTTGTTCGGCTTAGAGGCGAGGGCACGCATGGGAGAGTCGCCCATTTCGATCACCTCGGGGGCATGAAATACGCTCACCGCATCCGGTGCAATACCGTTTGCGGCAAGGCCTTCACGGATCACGTTCTCGTCCCCGATCAGGGTAAGATGAACGCGGTCCCCGAGCTGGTCCAAAATGAGCCTTGCCCCGTCAAAATTACATTGGGGGGCAAAATCTCCTCCGGCTATATCCAGACCGATATTGATCTTTGTCATTAAGCCTCCTGCTTAGCTTCAACCACCAGCTTACCGTTGTAGTACAGGTTACCTTCCACCATGTATGCGCGGTGGCGGCGGTGTACGGTACCGGTAGTCGGACAGGTTGACAACGTAGGCGCTACAGCTTTATAGTGTGTACGTCTTTTGTCGCGGCGTGTACTCGAGTGTCTGCGTTTTGGATTTGGCATGACTATCTGTTTTTTTAAATGATCGTTACAAAATTAATTATTTATCCGGATTGTCTTTAAACTTACGTAAGGCGTCCCAGCGGGGATCGGCGTCGGGCACATCGTCCTCTTCCTCCTGCTGCGGGGTTTCTTCGGCACCGATCTCCGTTGCCAGGTACTGCTGCATGAACTCCTTGCCGCATTCTTCCAGCGGTTCGGCCGTGTCACAGCTGCGTTTAACGGGTTCGGCCACTTTTATCAGCTGATAGATAACGTCCGAAACATCCAGTTCATACGCGCTTTTCGGCAGCACCAGGATATCGTCGTCGGCCTCTTCCTCATCGCCTCCGGGTTTCACAACCAGGGTATGCTCCGACTCGAAATGCCGCACCAGGGGGTTGAGACACAGATCGCAGTCGTACTGTCCCGTACCCCGGATCTTCAGCTTAAGGACCATCATGGTGGTATCCTTAAAAAGCTCCATCTGTATACGGAATGACGGCTGCTGTGCATCTACCTCGCCATACTGTTCAAAGAACTCCGGTCCGATCTCCCATTCAAATGCGTGGGCCCCATACTTCAAGCCTTCAAACTCAATAAGGAACTCACTTTTTCTCCGCATAAACAGGAAATTGGGCGGCAAAGATAAGATTTAGTTTTGAAACGGGGAAAACTTTTTGCGAAAAGCCGTGAAAAGAAGTCTGCGGTTTCCCGTCCCTGCAAAGATAGTACCCTTCCGGCAATTCCGGGCACCTTACACGATCTTCTGCCCCGAACGGCTCAGCCGCATTTTACGGCCGCAGGCTTCAGGGTCTCTTCCGTAGCGCTTTTCAGGTCATGTACCAGTCCGCAGGCCCGGAAAAGCAGCAGGGCATACCAGCCCAGGTCGATCTCGTAAGAACGTATACCCATGCGTGCCGAGGCCGGGAAGGCATGGTGGTTGTTATGATAGCCTTCACCGAAGGAGATCAGGCCCAGCAGCCACTGATTCGTGCCCTGTACCGAAGCGCCCCGGATATGCCAGCGCTTCTCACCCCGGGTATGCGTCATGTAGCCCACGAACCAGTGCCCCAGTATCGTGGCCGAGATACGCGCCGGGTACAGCACCAGCATGGTCTGCCAGCCCCAGAGGTACCCGGTGAGCGCACTGGCGGCCAGTACATGCAGGCGTCCGTAACGCGCCAGGTGCCGGATAAAGAGGTCTGAGCCATAATCCGGTATCCGGTATTTTTCCATATCTGTATCGGTGTACCGTGTATGCAAGTTCCACCAGTAATCCTGCAATATGCTGTGGTCATACCCGAACCAGGACGGACATTCCGGCTGGTTCTGCCAGTAGTCGCGCATGTGGTGCGAACGCGTCCAGCTGAGAATATTCCCCAGCCCCGAATGCACGAAAAGGTACAATAATGTATTGCGGAACAGGCGTGATGTGGTATAGCTGCGGTGGATGAGCCCGCGGTGCAGTCCTACCGAATGCCCCAGGCATACCGTAAGCCAGAAGAGGAACAGGGACGCCAGGATATCCTGCAGGCTAAGGGCCTGCCATACAAAGGCCAGGGTGGGCAGCAGCATCAGGTAGAGCCAGGCGGAAGGGAGCAAAGCAAACCGGCAGGATGAAGAATTTTTCATATCTTTCAATTTTTATTGAAACAAATATATGACACATTACACGAACTTTCAAAAAATTCTGAAATAATAAAAATAACTATACGTGTACCATGTTGCAAGGCATATCCTAATTTTGCCGCGTATCGCTATGAAATACATCACTGCATTCCTTCTGCTCTATGGCCAGCTGCTCCTCCGGGCGCAGAACAGCGATCACTGCTTTTATGCCGACCCTGCCATGGTGTACCAGAGCAATATTGATACCGCCCGTTATATCAAAAGGCCCTATATATTCTATGCACCCCACCAGGACGATGAAGTGCTGGGCATGGGCGGGGCCATAGCCACCGCGGTGCAGAACGGACACCCCGTGTCGTGGTACTGATCTCGGACGGACGAAACAAAATGCAGCTCAGGATCATGCAGGCCCAGGGGCTGCCCGTAAAAACCCTTGAGGACCAGGTAGCGGCCCGCAACCGGGAATTCCTGGCCTGTACCCGTGCCCTGGGCGTTAACCGGGTGTACATAGCCAATAACGGTAAGGGCTATAACGATGAACTTTTTGCCCCGGAATACCGGGACTGCCGTTCCTGCGTGGAAAAGACCCTGCTCTGGGCCGAGTATACGTTCCCCGGGGCCGTACACAACCTTGTAAGCGGGGCCTGCGACGTGTACGATACCCTGGGCCACACCAATGTAACGCATAAAGCCTGTTCCGAAGCGGCTGTACGCATGAGCCACCTCCTGAACGACATCCGTTTCTACCGGGTATATGTATACCGCCTGCCGGAAGCCATACGGGGCGGCAGGGCCGTAGCGCTTTCCCCCGCTGTTTTCGACCTGAAGCGCAAAGCCATGCTCTGGTACCGGCGCAATGTACAGCTGGGTCTTTACGGCGTAGGCTGGGACATCAGTGTTGCCTCGCTTTTCCAGGCGGCTTACAGCATTCCCTTTGAATATACCGACGCGCTGAGCGACAGCTGCCAGGGCCGTCCCTGAACGGGGTTTCAGTTCTCCCCTTTTTTAAGCACCTTTGCGTTATGGAATTTCATGTACATACGCCCGAAGAGCTCCGCAGTCCGGCAGAATACCTGCTGAAACTGGCGGCGGACTGTCCGCTGGTGCTGCTCGAAGGGGAAATGGGGGCCGGCAAGACCACCTTCGTAAAAGAGGTCTGCCGTCAGCTGGGCAGTGCCGATACGGTGAACAGTCCCACCTATGCCCTGGTGAACGAATACCTGGACGCTGCGGGGAATCCTGTCTACCATTTCGACCTGTACCGGCTCAAAGATCCTTCCGAAGCCGAAGACATGGGCATATACGACTATATCGACTCCGGCAATCTCTGCCTGGTAGAATGGCCGGGCATGGCGGGGAACCTGCTCTATGGCGAGCCGCACATAAAAATCAGCTTCCGTTCACAGGACGCCGAAAGAATCCTTACCTTTACGCGACATTAAAGCAGCGATTTCATGAAACAACAGACCGCCCCACGATCCTGTTCCATTTTTCCGGGCCGCTGCGCCGGAGCTTACACGCTATCTATCCCTAATTCCTAACGTATTTCAATAAGTATGCTTCAACCGGGCAGTTCCAAATCGTTCAAGACCAGTTCCGTACTTCTTCCCCGCGAAGAGATGCTGGAGACCGGCCGGAGTTTTAAAAGCGCTACCATCGGTATTCCCAAGGAATCGTCCTTTAAGGAGAACCGCATTTCACTGGTCCCCGATGCCATTTCCTATCTCACGGCCAACGGGCATACCATACTGGTAGAGACCAATGCCGGGGCAGCCGCAGGCTTTAAGGACCAGGACCTGAGCGAGGCCGGGGCCCGTATCGCCTACAGCAAGGAAGATGTATACAAAGCCGATACCATATTAAAGATATCTCCGCCTACCGAAGAAGAGATCGTACTCATACAGCCGGGGCAGACCATTATTTCGGCCATACAGCTTACCAACCGCTGCGAGGGGATCATCCGCGGACTGATGCAGAAAAAGGTAAATGCCATTGCCTTTAACTATATGAAAGACAGCGAAGGGGTATTTCCCGTGGTACGCAGCATGAGCGAGATCGCCGGCAGCGCGTCCATCCTGATCGCCGGGGAATACCTGAGCAATGCCACCAAGGGCAAGGGACTGATCCTGGGCGGTATTTCGGGCATTCCGCCCACCAATGTGGTGATCATCGGGGCCGGTACCGTGGGCGAATTTGCAGCCCGTGCCGCCCTGGGCCTGGGCGCCTACGTAAAAGTGTTCGATACCTCTGTGCACCGCCTGCGCCGCGTACAGGACCAGCTGGGCGTGCGTATCTATACCTGCCTCATCACCCCCAAAGACCTGGCCGAGGCCGTAAAAAGCGCCGACGTAGTGATCGGGGCCCTGCGCGCACCCGAAGGACGTACCCCCTGCGTGGTCAGCGAACAGATGGTCAGCGAAATGAAGTTCGGCTCCGTCATCATCGACGTATCCATTGACCAGGGCGGGGTTTTCGAGACCTCGGCACCTACCGATCATGCCAATCCCACCTTCAGCAAATTCGGGGTAACACATTACTGTGTGCCCAATATTCCCTCACGTGTGGCGCATACCGCTTCCATGGCGCTGAGCAATATCATGGGGCCCTTCCTGCTGCGCATGGGCGAAGAAGGCGGCCTCGAGAACACACTCAAGAACGATATGGGCGCCCGGCACGGGGTATACATTTTCCGGGGCACGCTCACCAATAAACATTTCGGAGACATGTACAAGATCCCCTTCACCGATCTCAACCTGCTGTCCGCAGCCTTCTGATTTTCTTATGAACACAAGCAAATTCACCCGTCGTTTATTCTTATACGTTATTGGTGTCGGCATCGGTTTCATTGCCGTTTACCTCTTTTTCGGGAAAAGGGCCCTGCCCGCCGTATGGCCCGAAGGCCGCGTGCTGGAACAGATACAGCAGGCCCGGCCGGCAGACAGCACTACCTGGTGTTACCTGCGCCATTTTGGTATGGATACGGCCTCTTTCCGCAACTGGATAAAAACGGCCGATGTTAATTTCACCGACAGTTCCCCGCGCGAAAAGCCCTGCCCTGTCTACGCCATCGAAGGCAAGATCCTCCTGAAGGACAGCCGGGTCATGATACAGAGCTGTGACAGCCTGTACAGCATACGCGGCCTCCAGGTACTCGGGAACGGAAGCACTGCACAGGCGGTGCCCTGTCCCTGACGGAATTAAACGCAAGACAACAAAGCAGTTATGCTTTCCCGGGGCGCCTGACCGGGGTTAAAAACAGGTCACAGGAAAGCCTGCACCCGGTTTCTCATATATTGCGAAAAACGTACATTTGGGAACCAAAATTCTCTACATGCAGGTAAAAGCAGCAAGCACAGACCAGTACATAGATGCATTGCCCGAAGACCGCCGGGGTCCCGTGCAGCATCTGCGCCAGACCATTCTTGAGAACCTGCCGCCGGGTTTTGAGGAATGCATGAACTACGGCATGATCGGCTATGTGGTGCCGCATTCGGCCTATCCCGCGGGGTATCACTGCGACCCTAAGCTGCCCCTGCCCTTCCTGAACATCGCTTCGCAGAAGAACTTCATTGCCCTGTACCATATGGGCCTGTATGCCGATCCCGAACTGCTGGGATGGTTCAGGGCCGAGTACCCGAAACATTCCAGGACAAAGCTGGATATGGGCAAAAGCTGTATCCGCTTCAAAAAGCCGGAGCAGGTCCCTTTTGAACTGATCGCAGAGCTGGTCCGCAAAATGAGTATGGAAGACTGGATAGCCCTGTACGAAAAGAACGTAAAACGCTGAACGATATGAGAACACTTTTTTTTAGCCTGGCCCTGGCCATTTTTAGTATACAGATCAACGCCCAGACCACGAACCCGGATTACGACCCGGAACTTGCCAAAAAACTGGGTGCCAACGACTACGGCATGAAGTCCTACGTACTGGTGATCCTGAAATCGGGTACCGCAAGCGTGGCAGACGGTGTCGATAAAAACGCCGTGCAGGAAGCCTTTAAAGGACATATGGAAAATATACAGAAACTGGCCTCGGAAGGCAAGCTGGTGGTAGCCGGCCCCATAGGAAAGAACGACAGTGCTTACCGCGGCATTTTTATCCTGGACGTGAAAACGGTGGAAGAAGCGCAGGAGCTGATGAAAGGCGATAAGGCCATTACAGGTAACTACCTTGCCGCCGAGTACCTGCCCTGGTTCGGTTCCGCGGCCCTGCCGGTGTACCTGGAAACCCACAGAAAGATAGAAAAGACGAAGCCCTGAGTACCGGCACGAGAATTTCAGGATATTAATACATCCGTCCCGGGTTTATTTCGTATATCAATCAATAATACTACGGATAAAAGCAGCTGATCGCCTGAAGGTTTCCGCAGCAGCTTCCTTATGCGGTGTGTGTCCGGCACCCGTAATGATACAGCGTTCTGCCCGTGGCCCCACTCCTTCCAGGATACCTTCTACCTGCGCCAGGGTTCCGAATTCATCGGCATCGCCCTGCATCACCAGTACGGGGCATTGTATGTGGCGCAGCAGGTGTTCTATGTTCCAGCTGCGGAAATCGGCGCGGGTCCAGGTATCGGCCCAGGAGCGGAACACCATCTCCGTTTTATCGCCGTGGTATCTCTCCAGGCGCTGTTTCAGGTCTGTATTGTGGTACAGCTCTACATTATGCAGGATACCCCGTATGGTGATGTCTTCCACGAAGATGTGGGCAGCCTCCGAAACAACCGCGCGGATACGTTCCGGGTACAGAGCGGCTGCAATAAGTGCTATCGAAGCCCCGTCGCTGTGGCCGAACAGGATAGCATCGCAAATATCAAGCTGTTCCAGGAGCTCTTTCAGCACATCTGCCTCTTGCTCCAGGTAATCGATCGGACGCAGGGCAGAGGGCATCGGATCTGACTTACCATAGCCCAGCCGGTCGTACACCAGCAGGTTACATTGTGTTTCCGCAGCCAGCCTCCCCGGGAAATCGCGCCAGAGCTGTGTACAACCCAGGGAATCGTGCAGGAAAACCAGCACCGGTCTGCCGGGCAGGAGGCGTGTATATTTCGTATATAGATGCAAATTGCCTGTATTCAGCAGTGTTTCATTTTCGGTAATGTTCATCATAACAATGCATCAAAAATACGCCATTCACCGGAAATACGTCTGCATGCCCTATATCAGGTCGAAGGTCTGGGCAAATCTGATCACATCGTAATCGGTACGGGCACCTATCTTGCGTTTGATGTTCTTGCGGTGCGTAGCCACCGTTTTTTTGGATATGAATAACTTTTCGCCGATGGCCAGTGAGGTCATGTTCTGCGCCATACAGGCCAGGACCTGCTTCTCGCGCCTGGTAAGCTGCCCGAAATGATGCTGATGGGCATGCATGTAACGGTTCTCTTCCATGACACGTGCTACTTTTTTAGTAACATGAGTATGGATATTGATCGGCATAGAGATCGTGAGAGAAAAACGCGGATTTCCTTCTGTATCGCGTAACATAACACGACTTGAGCTCAGGTACCACTCGTAGGAATTATCCGGGCCGGTTCGCACCTGTTCAAAAAAGGTCATAAAGGTATCATCGGGCGCAGTGCGGGCATGTTCCAGCAGTTTTTCCGCGAAGAACAGGGAATCTTCGATCCTGAAATAGGCAGAGAAGTAGTCGTGTCCGCTGGTACGTTCCTCGTCCCATTGTCCGCCCAGCAGCTGCTTTCCCTGGCGGCTCATATATACCAGCGAAAAGTCGCGCATATCGTGTATGATGCACACGCAGGGCAGGGCATCTTCGAGCGAGACAAGGCTGCGGATATTTTCGTTCAGTAAATGGGTAAGGGCCGGTTCCGTGTTCGGGGGAGTAACCTGGTGCATAATAGACGGAAGTTGTTAGTTTGGTGACCAAATATACTCATCAGTGGGTATTTTTTGCACAGGAAGTTTATGCAATTTTTGCAGCACAACTCTCAACCCCTTAAACCTGCTGCCATGTATCGTACACTTTTACACCTGCTGCTCTGCCTTTGCCCGCTCCTGTTCTCTGCCGGCTGTGACGGTGATGAATCGGTGGACTGCCGTTTTTTTAATGACTGCGACGGGAATGATCCTTCCGTACAGGGCGAACTCACCGTTTACCTGAGTCCGCCCAATGCAGGCAGCGCCGTTATTTACGTAGACGGCGAACCTAAAGGCACCCTCAATGTTTATTCCTACACACCTGTAACCTGTAACCATCCGTCAGCCCTTACACTCAGCCTGCCTGCGGGACCGCACCAGGTATACGGCACTACGGGCACCTACACCAGTTCTGTGCTTACCGTTCAGGTAGCCCCTGATGCGTGCACCGTAACTGCCGTTCAATTCTAAGCCTATGAAAAACATTCTTTTCCCGTTCCTGCTCAGCCTGTTCTGTATGCCTCTCCTTAACGCACAGAACCTGATCTGTACCAAAGACGGCCGGCATATCGCGGCAGAGTCCGTTCAGCTCACTCACAACAATGTTGTGTATTACGTAATAGAGAAAAACAAAAAGGTACAGCGCGTAATCAACAAGACGGAAGTATACCGCATTATAAAACCAGGTACCACAGACGGGGTGCATGTACTGGAAAGTTCGCTCCAGGACGGCGGATGCCTCGCATTCAACTTTGGTGTAAAATACGGCAGTCCCAATATATATACCATCAGCGATGTGGCAGATGCGGCCCTGTTACCGGCCTCCGGCCTGCAGATCAACGACCGCATCACGCACTTTTTCGGCTTTTCCCTGAGTAATTTCAGTCATTCTGAGATCAAAGAGTTCTTATACGGTATGCCCGGCGACTACCTGGAGCTGACCGTGAACCGAGACGGCAAAGAGATACAGTCACGTATACAGTATTACCGCTATACGAAAGACGAAGACGGCACCAACCTGGTGGACCTGAGCACCAGTCCCGTCACCTATATCCCGCCGGTCACCCAGGGGACAACACGTAATACGTCCGGGCAAACGACGGCTGAGGAGCTCGGTGTGTACCTCAGCTTCCAGGTGGGTCCGGGAGCGGCCAGTTTCCGCAACCTGAAACCTTTTAACATGATGTACGAGTTCGAGATCGGGCACTGCAACGACAACAATTTCTCCAATGCCTTTAAATTCGGCATCCTGCACCATATTCCCGAGAATAATCTCAAACTGTATACCTTCCAGTACAGCTTTAGCCAGCATTTCGGTATGGCCCGCCGTTCGGGCTTTTTCCTGGGCATGGACCTGGGGCTCACCTATGTACCCGGCGGCGACAAATTCTTCTGGAACCCCGGTCTGCATACCGGCGTGGACATCAAAGTGGTTCGTAACCTGCGCATAGGCCTTTTCGGTAATTTTTACGTGCTGCCCACCTACGACTTCAGCAATGTGGCCGTGGGCGGCGGGGGCGGTCTGCGTATCACCGGCATACTGTAAACTTTAAAGTATCTTAACGGCAGCAGGTACGGGCCTGTTTCTTTTACTGCAGATTCCCCGTATTTTTGCACCGCAGTGGAACAGGTACCATCTTCTTCGCATGTTTTCCGGCAGGACTATACTTCCCGCAAAAGACGCATACGTATAGCCGTTTCGGTTTTTTTCTTCGGTATGGGGCTCTGCTTTGCTTCCTGGGCTAGCCGTATCCCCGACATAAAGAATGCCCTGCAGCTCAGTGATGCCACCCTGGGTACACTGTTGTTCGCCCTGCCCCTGGGCCAGCTGGTCATTATGCCTTTTTCAGGCAGGCTGGTCACCCGCTTCGGCAGTCAGAAAGTACTGATCGCCGCCCTCTGCCTGTACGCACTTTCCCTTACCAATATGGGCCTGGCGCGCGAACCCTGGCAGCTGGCCGTTTCCCTGGCACTGTTCGGCCTGTTCAGCAACCTGAGCAATATTGCCGTAAATACGCAGGGTGTGTATGCCGAAGAACTGTACGGCCGCGCCATTATGAGCGGGTTTCACGGTGTATGGAGCCTGGCGGGCTTCACCGGCGCCCTCACCGGCCTGATGATGAGCAACCTGGACGTGTCGCCTTATCTGCATTTCTGGATCATTACCCTGTTCACCGGCCTGCTCATCCTCCTGAATTTCCGTTCCCTGATCGCCGCAGAGACCCTTCCCGTCCCCGGGCAGGAAAAGAAAGGCCGTTTCAGCCGTCCCGACGGGGCGCTTCTCAGCCTGGGCATCGTCGGCTTTTGCAGTATGGCCGCCGAGGGAGCCATGTTCGACTGGAGCGGGGTATATTTCCAGGACGTGGTAAGAGCACCGGAGTCGCTCGTAATTTTAGGATATACATCATTCATGGTCATGATGGCCACGGGGCGCTTCATCGGCGATCTCCTGATCAACCGCATCGGTCGCAAACGCCTGATGCAGGGCGGCGGCGTACTCATCTCCGCCGGGCTTTTCCTGTCTGTGTTCCTGCCTCTCCTGGTGCCTTCCGTGATCGCTTTTATGCTGGTAGGACTGGGTGTTTCCACCATTGTGCCCATTGTATACAGCCTGGCCGGGAAAAACAAAACAGTGCCGCCGGGCGAAGCGCTTACCATTGTGTCCAGCGTGAGCTTCCTCGGGTTCCTGCTGGGGCCGCCCTTTATCGGCTACATTGCCGAACTCTGGAGCCTGCGTATTTCCTTTGCCTGCATCGGCATTTTTGGTATATGCATTACCCTGCTGGTGGCACGTATGCGGAATATTTCCTGATATCAAAGCCTTTTGTATCTTTATACACTACTGTAAACATGAGAACCATAAGCACAAAGCCTGTCCTCCTGGCCGCGCTCAGCGCCTGCGACAAAGCCTGGTCCGCACAGGGCCTGCAGGCCCTGCTGCATGAGGTGCACGTACGCCTGCTCGAAGTCCGGGTAAAGTTCCCCCTGCTCGAATTTGCAGGGCATCATTTTGCGAAGCTGCTGCCGGTAAAGGAACATGTTCCTTTTTGCAAAGGCATTGCCACCCGGGGTACCGAAGGCGGTAATGTGCTCATCGGTATCCTGCTGCAGGAAGGCCTGGACAAACGCTATAACGCATCCCTGGAACAGGCGGCCGCGTTCATTGCACAGGGCAATGCCTGGTATGTATGCGATATCATCGGCGAACGGGTCTGGGGCGTGGCCCTGCTCCGTTACCCGGGAAAAACGCTGCAGGCCCTGCAGGATCTGAGCCGGCATCCCGCGCCGCTGGTGATACGTTCGCTGGGTGCAGGCATGCATTACGCCGTTAAAAAAGGACTGCCTGCGGCAGAGGTAAAGACCGTTCTTGAGCTCCTGCTCTCCCTGCGCGGCAGCAAAAACCAGGAAGTAAAGCAGGGTATCGGCTGGGCGGCCAAGACCTGTGCCCGTTTTCACCCGGGGATCATAGAAGACTTCCGGCAGCAGATCGAAGCCCCGGAAACCCCGGCCTGGTTTCGCAAAAAGATACAGATCGGACTGGAACGTAACCGTTATGCCACACGAGAAAAGAGTACAGTCGGTACTGAATAAGACCCGGCGCCGCGACACCTGGTTCCTGGACGATTATACACTGAACCTGTACCAGGCCTGTTCCTTCAACTGCCTGTACTGTTATATACGGGGCAGCAAGTACGGCACGAACCTGGAAGACAGCCTTACCGTAAAGATCAATGCCACAGAGATACTGGAAAGGCAGCTGGCCCTGCGGGCGAAAAAGAAGCAGTACGGCTTTATCATCCTTTCCTCGGTGACGGACCCTTACCTGCATATCGAAAAAAGATACGAGCTGACACGTAAAGCGCTCGGGCTGATCGCCGCGTATCGTTTCCCGGTACACATCATTACCAAATCGGACCTGGTGCTCCGGGATACAGACCTCCTGCATGACATTGATAAAAATGCCGTGCGTCCCGCCGGGCTGAACCTGGACCGGGGCTGTATCGTTTCTTTTTCCTTTTCCACCATGGATGAAAAGGTAGCCTCCGTTTTCGAGCCGGGAGCCACGCCACCCGCCCGCAGGCTGAGCGCCCTGCAGGAACTGAGCAATGCCGGGTTCCTCAGCGGGATAAGCCTGATGCCCCTGCTGCCCTTCATCAGCGATACCACCGAAAGTCTGAACCATATGTTCGGGCAGGCCCGGGAAGCCGGGGCACATTACCTGATGCCCGCTACGCTGAGCCTGTACGGTTCCGGCCGGGCCGACAGCAAAACCCTGGTGCTGGACGCCGTGCGTAAACATTACCCGCAACTGCTGCCGCGTTACGAGGCCTACTTCAGAGATTCGCAGGAAATGCCCCGCTTCTACCGGGAAGCTTTTTACCGCAAAATGCAGGAACTTTCAATACAATACGGCATTCCTGACCGCATCATAAGAACGGTACGATGAAATGGTCTGTACTCCCTTCCGGGTAAGGCCCCGGAACATAAAAATCAGTCCGACAGGAATGAGATTCAGACAGGTACCTGAGCCTGCATACTAAATATTCCATAAAAACGTTGTATATTTACAATCAGGCTGGTAGTCTGCCAGTCCGCTAAAATGTACACGTATGTTCCGTATCCGGCACCGTATCCACGAATTCATACTTTTTGCGGCATCCGTAGCTTACATACTGATCGACCGCAATACGCACTTCCTGGTACTGGGCCTGGCGGCGCTGCTGGCATTCCAGTTCTTCTTCCAGCACCGCATCACCGGGCTTACGATCGGGGGCTCCCTTATGATCGGTGCCGTATGGCTCCTGATCGCCGCCGTTTCTGAATTCTCACAGATGCCTTCCCCCGGCAACCGCGCGATGGAGCGCCTGGCCGGAGGAGTACTCATTTTCCTGGTGAGTTCCACCATATCAGTACAGATGTTGTCGAAATACATGCATCACCCTGCAGATACACAGGCAGAACAGGATGACGATTTTCATCCCCGTTCCTGAAATATTGAATTTAAGCGTATTATTGCAGTCGGGATGCCCGGCATCCCTTTGTTAACGAAACCGTGTATATGAAAAAGCTCTTTTTCCCCCTCGTACTGCTATGCTTCCTTACCTCCTGCATAAAGGAAGATGACCTGAACCCTGCGAAGAAGCAGACCCTGTATTCCATTTCTTATGGCAGCCACGAACGCAACAAACTCGATATAACACTGCCTGCCAACCGCAACCAGCAGACACCCGTGGTGATCTTTATCCACGGCGGGGCCTGGGTTGCGGGCGACCGCAGCATATTCCTCGGCGAGCTGGACCAGTATGCCCAGCAGGGTATCGCCTGTGCCACCATCAATTACCGCTACGCGTCCCCGCAGGACAACATAACGCATACCGAAGTGGCCGGTGACGTGAAAAAGGCCGTGGACTTTATCGCGTCCAAATCACAGACCTGGCAGGTCTCTCCGAACCGCTTCGGCCTGGTGGGACACAGTGCCGGCGGACACCTTTCGCTCATTACGTCCTATGCCCTGAACGACGGAAAGATCAAAGCCTGTGCTTCCTGGGCCGGACCGGTGGACCTTACGGACAGCGATCAGCTGGCCATCAGTGTGGCTCCCGCGCTTTTCCAGGTATACATGGGCCGTCCCCTTCAATCGGCCGCCGATTCCGCCGCTTACCGGGCCGCATCGCCCTACTGGACGGCTACGGCGCAGTCTGTGCCTTCCCTGCTTATCTATGCCACCAATGACGAGCTGGTACCCTATTCCACCGGGCTTAAAATGCAGGCACTGCTCCAGGACCTGGGCGTGACCCACCAGTTCCATACACAGCAGGGCGCACAGCACAGCTGGAGCGGCGCTCACCTGAACGACGCGCGCACACTTACCCTGCAGTGGTTCCAGCAGCATCTATAGACCGATAAGGTAAAAATATAGCACCAGGTTCCCGGGCTGCGTACCTTTACCAATAAAAGAACATGCGTCTCAACCAGGTAACGGTTCCGGTATCCGATGTGGAAAGGTCCATCCATTTTTATGAAAAACTGGGACTGAAGCTGATTGTAAAAGCCCTGCCCCATTATGCCCGTTTTGTATGCCCCGACGGCGAAGCTACTTTTTCACTGCACCAGGCCGAGGTATTGCCCGCAGGAGAAGGGATATGGGTCTATTTTGAAACAGGAGGATTAGACAACATAGTCCAAAAATTACAAGATCTTGGTATATTCTTTGATGAGTTACCCGAAGACAAGCCCTGGCTCTGGCGGGAAGCGCGTTTGCGGGACCCCGACAACAACTGCATCATCCTGTACTATGCCGGGGAGAACCGCCTGGACCCGCCCTGGAAAATTAAAACCTGAAATACCTGTTTTAGTGTATCTTTGACTGAACACCGCGATAAAAGCGGCCTAAAATTTATGGAAATGATGAACGATACCATGCATGATCTGCGCCTGGCCGTACTGATCGACGCCGACAACGTACCCTATTCCGGCGTAAAGGAAATGCTGGAGGAAATAGCCAAATACGGCACGCCTACCTTTAAACGTATCTATGCTGACTGGACCAGGCCTACCGTTTCGGGCTGGAAGTCCGTACTGCTCGAGAACGCCATTACCCCGGTGCAGCAATACAGTTATTCCAGCGGGAAAAACTCTACCGACAGCGCCCTGATCATCGATGCCATGGACATACTGTACACCGGCAAGGTAGACGGGTTCTGCATCGTGTCCAGCGACAGCGATTTTACCCGGCTGGCCACCCGCCTGCGCGAAGCCGGCATGAAAGTGATCGGCATCGGCGAAAAGAAAACGCTGCAGCCCTTTATTTCGGCATGCGATAAATTTATTTACCTCGAGATACTGAAACCCGCAGCGGCACCCGTAAAAAAAGTACAGCCCCGCGAAAGCAAAAAAGGAAAGAAGACCTCGGGGAAAAGCGCCGATAAAACCGACAAGGAGCTATTTAAGCTGCTCAGCGACAGCATCTCGGCCATTGCTGATGAGAACGGCTGGGCTTACCTGGGCGAGCTCGGCAACCTGCTGCTTAAGCGCAAGCCCGATTTCGACCCCCGCAACTATGGACATACGAAATTACTCAGCCTCATCAAAAGTATCGACGCGTTTACGATCGACGAAAGGGATTCCGGCCGGAACAAACTGGTGTACGTAAAGATCAAATAAACGCTCAGTCCTTTTTCTTCTTCGGGAACGTAAACACTTTTACGTGTTCCACGTCGATGGCCCGCTGCACATAGGCGGCCAGCAGTTCAAACTTCGGATCTTCGGGCGATTCGAACGTAATGCTGCGGATCACCTTGCGGTTTTCGGCCTCCAGTATACCGGCGGGATCTTCCATCGCCTTCCCGCGCATAAAACCGATGTATACCGTACCGTTCTTCTTTGTGCTCAGGTAACAGAGCCCCTTATTGTAATAAAAAAAGGGAATGCCGAAAGAAAGCCGTACCGTAATTTTTTCGGATACGGAAAACACGATATCATAGGCCATCAGCAGCATGGTGCGCTGGTTCTCATCGGGTTGTTCCAGTATGTATTCTTCCGCTTTGCGCATTACTGGCCCAGGATCTTTGCATCCACGAAAAACACGGAACGTATACCGATCACGTGGTCCTGCGTTATCACTTCGTCGGTGGTGGTACTGATCTTGATCGTTACTTTTTCCTGCATCAGCAGGTCCTTGATGTCGCCCGGCTCCGTATCCATCTCCAGTACCTGGCTGCCATCGGCCGGAACGGGGTCTTTACGGGCTATGATCTTTTCATTGCCCGACGCGTCCCGCAGGTATACGTAAATTTTGTTCAGGAAGTCGAAATCGGCTCCCGACGGACTTTTCAGCGTCAGGGTCACCTTTTTCAGCCGGATCTCCTCTACCAGGTCCTTGCGGGTATTTTCCGATTCGAACACCGCTTCGTAATTGGTCTGCATTTCGGGTGTAAAGATCGTAAGAGGGGTCTGGACACCTAAAGTCCCGGGTACGGTGCATTCGCTTTCCAGCACATAATCGAACTGGGTCAGCTTGTCGATCTGTTTACAGCCCGGTGCGCTGAGCAGAAGGGCTGTACAGAAGAGCAGTGATGTTTTGCTATACCATTTCATAACCTACGGCGGTGGCTACAGGTTTCAACGAGTTGTACAGGGCAGTGTATCCGGCATGGTCCAGTTGCTGCGAAGCGTCCGAAAGGGCCGTGGCCGGGGTGGGATGCGTTTCGATCAGCAGTCCGTCGATCCCCATGGCCATGCAGGCACGGGTAAGATCGGGCACTCCGTAGGCATAGCCCATGGCATGGGAAGGATCGAGCACAACGGGCAGGTTGGTGTATTGTTTAAGATACGCCACGCCACAAAGATCAAGCGTAAAACGTGTCTTTGTTTCAAATGTGCGTATACCCCGTTCGCAAAGCACTACATTGGGATTACCGCCGCTGAGGACAAACTCGGCGGCCTGTACAAATTCCTGCAGGGTGCTTCCGAAACCGCGTTTCAGCAGCACGGGCTTCCGGGTCTGTCCGCAACGGCGCAGGATACCCTGGTCGTACATAGCTTTGGCGCCGATCTGTATGATATCGGTGTATTCAATTACGTCATCCACATGCGAGGCATCGCGCACCTCGGTGATCACCTGCAGCCCGTATTTTTCGCGCATCTTGGCCAGCAGCTTCAGGCCCTCGAGACCCAGTCCCTGGAAGGAATACGGCGAGGTACGGGGTTTATAGCAACCGGCGCGCAGCACCTTTACACCCAGTGATACGCAGAGCTCGGCGCTCTTGGTGATCTGCTCCAGGCTTTCTACCGAGCAGGGGCCGGTGATCATGAGGGTATTTTTCGTTTCCCCGCCAATACGGGCAAAACCCAGGTCGATCTCGCGCTTTTCGGCACGGTACTCCTTACCGGCCAGCTGTATATCGCTGCTGGTAGGGAACCAGGCCTCTGTGTAAGGGGCCAGGCCTTCGGGCAGCGTTTTCAGCGAAGAGGCGGATACCAGTACCTGGCGACCCCTGTCTTCGAAAACGATACACTTGTTAGTTACTCCCAGTTCGGCAGCCTGTGCAGCGCTTACTTCCTTTTTTAGTTCGATAACCATTTTGCTTTATTCTCCTTTAATCAGTTGTTGAAATGCGAGTGCCCCGGTAAGGGTACGGTCTTCTGCAATTACCGGCAAATATAATACCGGGAAGCGAGCCGATTTGATCTTCGACAGCATGGCGGTCACATTATCGCTGTCGTAACAAAAGAACGGATCGGGATTTATATAGTCTTCCGCGGGAATATTCTCCATACGGAAACGGTTCCTGAGCAAGGCCCGGCGCAGGTCGGCATTGGTGGTGATACCGGCCAGCCTTCCATTGCCGTCCGTATAAATTACAAAGCCGAACTTATAGGCATCGATCACCTCCACCGCTTTAAAAAAGCCGGCTTCCTGCAGGGGGATCAGGGGCAGTTCTGCCCGGCCGATCATAAAATCGCCCACTTTGTAGTCGGAATGGATCTCGCGGTGCAGCAGGTCGAGCATGGCCATGGCCGGGTTCTCGTTCTTTACCAGGAAAGACCCCGATATGATGCAGTCCACACCCAGGCTGCGCAGGATAAAGGAAACCTCGCCGTTCACACCTCCGTCCACATGGATGCGGGTGCCAGGAAATTCCTTTTTGAAAGCGCGTATCCGACGGAAATTTTCTGTGTTGAAACGTCCGCCGCTCTTACCCGGCGTAGTGGCCATGAAAAGAATATGGCGGCAGCGGTCTGCATAGTTACGGAATACGTTCCAGTCTGTATCCGAAACGATACAAAGCCCCGTTTTACTGTGTTCGAAAAACGGGTGTTCAAATCCGGCCGGAAGATGCTCATACTGGAATTGCACATACTCGGGCTTGAATTTTTCAACTAGGGATACATATAATTCCGGTCTGCCTGTAATAATATGCAGGTCTACCGGGGTATCGCTGTACGTACGTATTTCGGCAATGGTATCAAACACGCCGGGATCATCGTTGCAATCCACATGCAGCATGTCCGTCTTGCAGGCATCCAGGGCTTTTACCACCTGTTGCAGGGGAAGGTCGGGGTTACTGAATACCGATGCCGATACTTTCATATTTTTATGAGAAAATTACAGACCCGGCAGTACTTTCGCTGGTGCGCGGTATCACGCTCAGTACCGGGATCTCCGATTTATTGATGAGTTCCTGTGCCTGCGACCCGATAAAGAGCTCGGTAATGTCCTGCTCCTGCTGGGTCATGATCATAATAAGGTCGATATCGTTCTGCTTACCGTACTCAATGATGGTTTCGGCCACGGAACCCTTTTTCTCCACGAACCCGGTCTTCACCGTTACGCCATGATCTTCGATAAAGCGCTGCACCTGGTTCATCTGGCGGGTAAGGGCGCTCATATCGAATTTGTCGCTCTCGCGTACGCTCATTACGTGTATCTCGGAACCGTAGGCACGGGCGAAGTCCAGCGCACGGGCCACTTTCTCGCGGGTTTCCTTCGTGAGATCGAGCGGCAGCAGGATATGTTCGCAGCCTTTGCGGTGCGTTTTTCCCTTAATGGTGATCACCGGCGTTTTGCTTTCACGCACCACGCGCAGGGCATTCGACCCGATAAAGCGTTTCAGTCCGCGTGAGCTGTTGCAACCCATGATAATGAGCGAAGCCTCTTTCTCTTCGGAGAAATCGCATATCTCACGGTACACTTTACCGTAACGCACTTCATACTTTACATTGAGACCTGATTCGGTGGCCAGGTTCCGGGCGATCACTTCCAGCTTTTCGCGTATCTCGGCCTCCTTTTCCTCATGGTATGCCTTGGCCGAGGCCGATTTACCGGGCTCATCGGTCACGTGCAGCAGGATGATATCGCTCTGCAGCACTTCGGCCACATTAGCAGCCTGTTCCAGGGCGATCATCGACTGTTCGTCAAAATCCAGGGGTACAACAATCAGGTTCTTCATGTAGTGTAGTGTTTAGGTTTATGGTTAATATATGGTTATTACTGTTAAAAAAACATGTGAGTACCTTCCGCGGCAGCAGCGACCAGGATAATATTACTTGTATTTTTTAATTTTGGCAAAAATAATCATAAAAATGCTTCAGGCATCCGAACTTATTCTCAATTCCCGCGGAGCGGTGTACCACCTGGACCTTTTGCCCGAAGAACTGGCGCCTGTCGTGTTTTTCGTAGGGGACCCCGACCGGGTGGCAAAGGTATCGAAATACTTCGACCGGATCGATACCATCCGCCAGCACCGCGAATTCGTGACCCACACCGGCGAGATCGGGGGCAGGCGCTATACAGTGCTTTCCACCGGTATCGGCACCGACAATATAGATATCGTGGTGAATGAGCTGGACACCCTGGCCAATATCAGCCTGGACAGCCGTATGCCCAGGACGGAACTTACCTCGCTGCAGATCGTGCGCATCGGTACTTCCGGCTCTATGCACGAGGCCATTCCCGTAGATGCCTTCGTGGTCTCGGACCATGCCATCGGTACCGACGGACTGCTGAACTATTACGCCTATACACCTTCGGAACAGGAACAAAGCCTGCTGCAGGCCTTTTCAGAACAGATGCAATACCCGGCTCAGCTGGCCGCGCCTTATGCCATCGGGGGCGATACAGAACTGGTAAAAGCCCTGGAAAGTGACGCCGTACGGGGCATTACCGTGACCGCATCCGGCTTTTATGCCCCGCAGGGCCGCACGCTGCGCTATGCCATGGCCTATCCCGGCCTCATGAACCAGTATAGAAATGTACAGTGGAACGGGTTGCAGGTGACCAATTTCGAAATGGAAACGGCCGGCATCTATGGGCTCAGCAAGCTCCTGGGACACCGTGCCTGCAGTATATCGGCCATTGTGGCCAACCGCGCAGCGGGCACTTTTTCGGTAAAAAGCGATGAGACCATCGACCGCCTCATCCGATATACACTCGAAAATGTTCATGCGCTGAAATAATGGAATTACGAACTTCGTTGTATATTTATAGAACAGAATGACAGAGACCGGGCAAACAGTAATGACGCAGCTCCCCGTAATGGAACACTTTTACACTATCCAGGGCGAGGGGTTCAACACCGGCAAGCCCTGTTATTTTGTGCGCCTGGGCGGATGCGACGTAGGCTGCTTCTGGTGCGACGTGAAAGAAAGCTGGGACGCCGATGCACATCCGCAATACACCGTGGATCAGATCACCGGCTGGGCCCTGGAAGCCCGTGCACCCCACGTGGTGATCACCGGCGGAGAACCCCTGATGTATAACCTGGACCTGCTCACCGCATCTATACAGGAAGCCGGCATACAAACCTTTATCGAAACTTCGGGCGCCCATCCCCTCAGCGGACACTGGGACTGGATCTGCTTCTCGCCCAAAAAGTTCAAGGCCCCGCACGAAAGTATCTATGCCCGCGCCGATGAGCTGAAGATCATCGTATACAACAAGAGCGACCTGGCCTGGGCCGAGGAACATGCCGCCCGCGTCAACAGCGGCTGCCGCCTGTACCTTCAGCCCGAATGGGGAAAATCAGCCGAAATGCTGCCCCTGATCATCGACTACGTAAAACGGCATCCCCGCTGGACCCTGTCGCTGCAAACACATAAATTCATTAATATCCCATAGATGAAACGACTCCTTCCTATACTCCTCCTGCTGGGTATCTATACCGGCCTGCAAAGCCGCTGTGCTGCCCAGAAAAACGGCGATTTCAGCACAAAGAACAAAAAGGCCATACAGTTTTACGAAGCCGGGGACGCTTATTACCGCAGCGGACAGGTGCTGAAGGCCGAGAACAGCTTCCGCAATGCCATACAGGCCGATACAGCCTTTGCCGAGGCCTATTTTGTGCTGAGCCAGATACTTATTGAAACGGGACGCGAAAAGGAAGGCAGCTCCTACCTGAAAATGGGTCTGCACTATAACGACCGCAATTTTAAATACGGCTACAAGACCGCGGCCGACCTGGATAAAAAGAACGGTTATTACGAAGACGCAGAGCACTATTACCGCCTTTTCCTGGAGAGATACACGGCCGATACCAATGATTATGCCGCCGCACGCAAAGGCATTGCCGAAAGCAAGCTGCTGGCCCTGCTGGTAAAAAATCCCGTGCCTTACAATCCCGAGAATGCCGGGCCCAATATCAATACGAAGTATAACGATTATCACCCGGCCCTGAGCGTGGACGGCAAACGCCTGATCTTCTGCCGTACCGAACCGCCTGTACAGGCCCCTACCTGCCCGGGACGCAATGGGATGCTCGAAGATTTTTACTTCAGCTACCGCGACGAAAACAACAACTGGGAAAAAGCGCTGAACGCAGGTCCCCCGCTGAACTCCGGCTGTAACGAAGGTACACCTTTCATTACGCCCGACGGCCGCTATATGTACTTTGCCGCCTGTGAACGCCAGGACGGCCTGGGCCGCTGCGATATTTACGTAAGCGAAAAAGCAGGCGACAGCTGGGGAACACCTAAAAACGTAGGTGCACCGGTGAACAGCCCGAGCTGGGAATCGCAGCCTTCTTTTTCTTCCGACGGCAAAACCCTGTATTTCGTAAGCAACCGTGCCGGGGGATATGGCAAAATGGACATCTATAAAAGCGAGCTGCAGCCCGACGGGAAATTCGGACCCGCACAGAACCTGGGACCAAAGATCAATACGGCAGAGAATGACCAGTTTCCCTTTATACACCCGGACGACCAGACCTTTTACTTTGTTTCGGCCGGGCACCTGAGCATCGGCGGTGACGATATCCAGTACTGCCGCCGTCAGCCCGACGGGAACTGGGGCCATGCACAGAATATCGGTTACCCGATCAATTCCCCGGACAATGAGCAGGCCCTGATCGTATCGGCCGACGGGGAATGGGCCTATGTTACCTCCGCCCGGGAAGGCGGTTACGGCGGGTTCGATATCTACCGCTTCAACCTGTACCCGCAGGCACGTCCCTACGCAGTTACCTACCTGAAGGGCAATGTGGTGGACAAGACCGACGGCAAACCCCTGGAGGCCCGCTTTGAGCTGATCGACCTGGCCAGCGGCAAAACCGTGGTGGCTTCCCGTTCGGATAAGATAAACGGCGAATTCCTGGTTTCGCTGCCTACCAATAAAAACTATGCCCTGAACGTAAGCCGCGACGGCTACCTGTTCCATTCCGAGAACTTTGCCCTGCAGGGCATGCACGAGGCGGGGAAACCCTTTGAGAAAAAGGTGGAGCTGAGCCCTATACGCAAAGACGATCCTGTGGTGCTGAAGAACGTATTCTTTGCCACGGCCGAATACGCACTGCTGCCTGAAAGTAAGGCCGAGCTGGATAAGCTGGCGGAATTCCTGAACAAGAACCCGGCCCTGAAGATCGAGATCGGCGGACACACGGATAATGCCGGTTCCGACGAACTGAACAAAAAGCTGAGCGAGAACCGCGCCCGTTCCGTATACGACTTCCTGGTACAGGCCGGTATAAACAAAGCCCGTCTTTCCTATAAAGGTTACGGAAGCACAAAGCCCGTTGCCGACAACGCTACCGAGGCCGGACGTGCCCAGAACCGCCGCACCGAATTTAAAATTGTTGAATAAAGCATGAGACACAGACACACTTTTTCGTATATCCTTCCCATACTGATCGGCGGATTATTCGCCTGCTCCGGCAAAAAGGCCGAAACCCCTGAGGAATCCGGGAAACAGGAGAACGTTTTTTCAGTGAACAGCAACTATAAGCTTCCGGCCGGCTTCGACCTGCAGGGGCATCGTATCGCACGCGGGCTGGCTTCGGAGAACAGTCTCTTCGCCATTCCTTTCGCCCTGGAGATACCCGAGCTGACCACTCTCGAAATGGACGTCTGCATCACGAAGGACAAAAAAGTGATCATTTCGCACGAACCCTGGATGAGCAGCGAGAACTGCGATCACCCGAACGACGACCGCGTAATGGCCTATGAAGAAGAGAAAATACGCCTCTACGACATGACCTACGAAATGATCCGGGAATACCGCTGCGGAGGGCACTATAACCCCAGGTTCCCGAAGCAGCGTATCAAATACGAAAAGAAACCCCTGCTCGATTCGATGATCATTGCCGTGAAAAAATACTGCGAAAGCAATGACCGCCCGCTACCTCGTTTTAGTATAGAGATCAAATCGAACGAGGACTGGGATAATTTCTATACACCCGTGCCCGATGAATTTGCCCGTCTCGTGGTGGAGGTGATCACACGCAACGGTATCCTGGACAACGTGCTTATCCAGAGCTTCGATCCCCGCAGCCTGGAAGCCGTACACCGCATCAACCCGGATATTCCGCTGGCCCTGCTCAGCAATGCCGGGGCCGACTGGGAGGCCGACCGCAAAAAACTGAGCTTTACACCGGCCGTTTATTCCCCTGAATACAAAGGCGTTAATGCGAAGCTGGCCGAGGCGGTACATGCCTCCGGCGTCAAGCTGGTCCCCTATACCGTGAACGACAGCCTCAGCATTGTAAAGGTGATCGAATCGGGCAGCGACGGCATCATCAGCGATTACCCGAATACCGTGGTAAACATCATGAAGCTGTACAGGAAATAAAGCAAATACACCTAAAATTTTGCATAGCCCGGCCCGGTAGGTGCCGGGTTCTTTTTTACTAATTTGCAGGCATGTTACCAACTGCATTTACCACCTTTGCGGCGGCGGCATTGTATGCGCTTGCCACCTGTTCCCTGTGTGCACAGGTACAGGATTCCTTCAGCGACGGAGAACTGCATACGAACCCGGCCTGGTCAGGAGATACGGCCCGTTTCCGGGTGAACAGCTCCTATATACTGCAATCACAGGCAACGGGCACGGATACTTCGTATATAAGTACGCCGCATATGCTGTCTGTAAGCAGCACATGGCAATGGGACATCTGGCTCCGGCTGCAGTTCTCTCCTTCGGACAACAACCTGCTGCGCTGGTACCTTATGAGCAGCTCACCCGATCTCAAAGGCCCGCTCAACGGCTATTATATACGTATCGGCGAGAACGGGAGCAACGACTGCATACGTTTTTACAGGCAGAACGGGAACCAGCATACCCTCCTCGCTTCGGGCAGCAGCGGCTCCCTGGCGGCTAATGACAACACCGTGCGGATACGGGTACTCCGTGATGTAAGCGGGCTCTTTTATGTATATGCCGATCTCAGCGGAAATTACGTATATACATCCGAGATAACGCTGAATGATGCTTCCTTTATGAATGAACCGTACACCGGCATCTGGTGCAGGCATACCGGCAGCAACGGGAACCGCTTTTATGCGGATGACATTGGTGTAAAAATTTTCACACCGGATACGGAAAGCCCACGTCTTACACACGCGGAAGCGGGGGTTAACGGGCAACTGAAGATCCGGTTTAACGAAGCGATGGACTCTTTTTCGTATATGAATCCACAGAATTATATCCTGAACGGATCGTTCCTGCCTGATTCCATACAGGCCGATATCCCGCAGCAGGAACTGCGCCTGTATTTTGCACCCGTATGGGCACAGGAAAGCCAGCAGCATCTTGAGATCTCAGGACTCAAAGACCTCGTCGGGAACAGCATGCAGGACACTGCGATATCTGTTCTGTACGCCCGGCCGGAAGCATATGGCCTCGTGATCAACGAGATCATGGCCGATCCCAGTCCCACCGTCGGTCTGCCCGATTGCGAGTTCGTAGAGCTGTACAACCGGAAGAACTACCCGCTCAACCTGGCCGCTTACCGCCTGCAGATCGGGAACAGCAGCGTTTCACTACCCTCCGTCCAGGTGCCGCCCAAAGGGTATGTGCTGATCTTCGGCCAGGCATTCCTCCCTTATTTCCCGGGACTGGTCACGGCCCCGGTGAACGGCTTCCCGGCCATCAACAATTCGGGCAGTACCATCCTGCTGAAAGACACAAGCGGGCAGCACATCCATGAGGTCCGTTTCAAAAGCAGCTGGTACCGGGACCCCGTGAAAGACGACGGCGGCTTTACCCTGGAACAGAAAAACCCCGACGAACTCTGTACCGGAGCCTCCAACTGGGAAGCATCGGCATTTACCACGGGAGGAACGCCCGGTTTCCAGAATTCCCGGTATACACAGGAGGTACTTACCCCCGAAGTACGCTGGGTATTCACAGACAGCCTGCATGCAAAACTCTGCTTCAACAAAAGAACGGATGTACAGAGTATACACATCAGCGATTTTAGTATAGACAACGGGAACATCCTGGTCACAGCCCTGCAGGCATTGACGGAAGATACTTTCCTGCTGACCTTCAGTCACAGCATACAGGCGAATACCGAGTATACCGTCAGCTTCAGCGGCCAGGTAAAGGATTGTGCAGGTATGCCCTATGAAATACCGGCACTGATGCATATACGCCGTTATGTTCCCTCCTTCGGCGACGTGCTTATCACCGAGATCATGGCCGACCCGGACCCTGTGGTACAGCTCCCTGCACAGGAGTATATCGAGCTATGCAATACCCGCGGTTACCCGGTGCTGCTGGAGAACTGGACACTGCATGCGGGAACTTCGCAGCTTACCCTGGGGAATTATACACTGATGTCCAAAGCCTGTGCGCTGATCGGCCCTAAACAATACGATACCCTGAGTGTGATCCCGTACAGTGGCCATTTCGGCGGCATCAGCAACGAAAGCGCGGTGGTCAGGCTGTATGATGCACAGCAACAGCTCATACATAAAGCCCTGTACGACGTACAGATGTTCAGCGAAGCGCCCAAAAAGAACGGGGGATGGTCACAGGAAATGCTGGACACAGGCCGTATATGCAGCGATTACGGCAACCGCGACGGAAGCAGGGACCCGCGCGGGGGTACACCGGGTATGCCGAACAGCCGGGATACGGTATTACCGGCAGCAGCTCTGCCGGAGGCCATATACCGGGGTTTTGAAGGACCCGATACCCTGCTGCTTTATTTTTCAGAAGCGGTACATCCGCAGAAAATACAGGGAATGGGCATACGTCTGCAAGGAAACGACATGAGTGTAAAAATTTTCCCGGATGCTTATGACCATACGCTCCTGCGTGTGAAAATCCCCGGCCTGCAGGTGGGGGAACAGGTAGAAAAGCTGGAGCTGAGGAACATAGCCCCCTGTGAGAACAACCAGTACACAATCGACACGATACATATACGCAAACCGGGTCAGCAAAACCTGCATGACCTGAAATGGAACGAGATACTTTTTGATCCCCGGAACAACGGGAAACCTTACATAGAATGGATAAATGCAGGAGCGGAGCCCATAGAGCTGAAAAACGTATACAGTTGCCTCAGCGATACACAGATCCGGCTCTGCAACAACGGGGCGCAACTGCTGAATACTTCGCTCTGGCTGCACCCCGGAGAGATCATAGCCTTCAGTACCGATCCGTTCGCTGCCACGGCCGGGTATAGCTGCCGTGATGCCCGTTATATACGGCGGGTGCCCCGGCTGCCCATGCCCACCCTGAGCGGGGGCACCCTGGGCATCTTTTCCCCGGGACTGGAGCCTGCCGAGCTTGTATATGCCGACGCCTCCCTGCACCTGCCCTTTCTCAGCAGCACCGACGGGGTGGCCCTCGAAAGGATACAGCCGGGCATTCCCGCACTGGAAGCTCAGAACTGGACCTCTGCGGCAGAGAGCTGCGGGTTTGGCAGCCCGGGAGCCCTGAACAGCCAGTACATGCCGGGTTTTATCCCTGAAGGTACCCTATCCGTAAGCAATGACATTTTCTCACCCGACAGCGACGGCTACGAAGATCTGCTGGGCATCCGCTGTAGCCTGCCCTACCCCGGTATGGTACTGAGCCTGCATATCTGCGACGAGCTGGGACGCCGCGTAAAAACACTCTGCAATAATACCGCAGCCGGGCTCAGCTGGGAAGGCACCTGGGACGGCAGTGATACACAGGGTGAAAAGTGTGCCATCGGGCCCTACATTCTTATTATGGAAGCCTTTGACGCACAGGGGAACAAAAGCCGGGCGCGTAAAACGGTCGTACTTGCTTCCCGGCTCTGAATGATCTTCTTTTGTTTACCTTTGCCGCAATGAACCTGTGGCAAAAAACGATAGAAGGAGAGATATTCCTGGTGGACAAACCCTACGAATGGTCTTCGTTCGATGTGGTAAAGAACATCAAAAGCCTGTTCTGGCGTACTGATAAAACAAAGCTCAAGATCGGTCATGCCGGCACGCTCGATCCCCTGGCCACGGGTCTGCTCGTGATCTGTACGGGAAAAAAGACCAAGATCATCGACTCTTTCCTGAACGACGATAAAGAGTACTCCGGTACTATTTACCTGGGTGCCACCCGCCCCAGCTTTGACCGGGAAACGGAGACCGACGCCCATTTTGATATCAGCGGCATTACAGAGCAGATGATCCGGGATACGGCCGCGTCTTTCCTCGGTGAACAGGAACAGTACCCGCCCGTATTTTCCGCCGTGAAGATCGACGGTAAAAGAGCCTACGAGAAGGCCCGCAAAGGCCAGGAAGTTCAGGTACGTCCGCGTATCGTGAACATATCCCGCTTCGACATTACAGGCATCGAAGGCAACCTGGTACATTTTTACGTAAGGTGCTCCAAAGGTACCTATATACGCAGCTTAGCTTCCGACTTCGGCAAACGCCTGAACAGCGGGGCTTACCTGCATGACCTGCGCCGCGAACGCTCCGGGGACTTCAATGTAAAGGACGCCTGCACGATGAACGACCTGATGCAGTTGCTGCGCGACTCCTATACTAAAACCCAGACGATCCCTGAATCATGAACCTGTCCGGCCCCCGTGGAAACCTGCTGCTGATCCTTTCCGGCTTCTTCATTACGAATGCCGTTGTGGCCGAGCTCATCAGCTCAAAGCTTATACAGCTCGGGCCTTTTACCACCATTGTGGGCATACTGCCCTGGCCCCTGGTCTTCCTGGCCACGGACGTAGTGAACGAGTTCTACGGCCCCAAAGTGGTCCGCCGTCTCTCCTTCATTACCAGTGCCCTGATCGGGTATGCCTTCTTCGTGGTATACGGGGCCCTGGAACTGCCGGCCGCCGAAGGAAGTCCGGCCAGTGACGAGGTGTTCCGCGCCGCCTTCGGGCAAAGCCTCACGGTGATCATCGGCAGCATCACGGCCTTTTTACTGTCGCAGCTACTGGACGTGACCGTGTTCTGGTATATACGAAAACTGACGAAGGCCCGCTATATCTGGCTGCGCGCCACAGGCTCCACACTGGTCTCACAGCTCATAGACAGCTATGTGGTGCTGGGCATCGGCTTTTACCTGCCGGGCACCTTTACACTGGACCAGTACCTGGCCATCGGCTGGGATAACTATACGCTGAAAATACTGGTAGCCCTGGGATTAACGCCATTCATCTACATCAGTCATACCTGGATGAAGAAATATATCGGGCACATTGCGGACGAAGAACAGGCTCCTACCAGTCGATAAAAGCCCGGTTGAAAACGTCCTGGGCCAGCTGGTCCTGGATCTCGGGAAGCAGGGTCCCCTCCACGGCAGATAGGGTCTGGTTTGCGGGGAAATCGGCAAAACGTGAAAAGCTCTGGTTAAAGTTCTTCTCTTCCTGTAAGGTATTGGTATACGAAACCATAATGCTTACGGTAAGACGGTTGGTGCTGGCCGTCTGGTTACCCTGTATGGCCATAGGCATTACCGAATAGCCCGAAATGCTGCCTTCAAATTCGAGATCGGCATTGGAACCCACCAGCTCCAGCTTGGTCTCCCGCTGGAACTTGTTCTTCAGGTTCTCTGAGAACTGCTGTGCCAGAATGGGATTGGCCAGCGGCGCCTGGTTGATGAAGGGACGCACCGATACCGTGCGGGCATTGGCCGGGATACTCTGTCCCGAAAGCGTAACCTGCATCTTGCAGGCGTATATTCCGAGGCCCATTGCCACAAGCGCCGTTCCGGCCATTATTTTTAAGATGATACTCTTTTTCATACCGTTTCTATAACGTATCAGCCTTTAATATCGTATTCCTTAATTTTACGGTAGAGGGTCCTTTCGGAAATGCCCAGCTCGGCTGCGGCGTTCTTGCGCTTGCCACGGTGTTTCTGCAGGGCCTTTTCGATCAGTTCCTTTTCGCGGTCGGTCAGGGAAAGTGTTTCCTCCGTCTCTTCCACATGCTCCTGCTCTTCGGTGGAGTTTGCGCCGGAGTAGTTCACGGGCATATTGTTCTGCGTATAGTAATCACGCTGTACGGGCAGGAAAGCCGATGTATCCTCGCTTTCATCAAAGCTCATGTGCTTCGATTCCACCATATTGCGCACCACCAGCTTCAGCTCGTTGAGCTCCTTGCGCATGTCCAGCATGGCCTTCATCATAAATTCGCGGTCGGCCGGGTTGTCGTCCTGTACCGGGTTCCCGGCCAGCACCGGCAGATGCCGCTCGCTGTAATCGGGCAGGTACTTCAGCAGGACCTCGTGCGAAATAATACGGTCCTTTTCCAGAATGGATATCTGTTCGGCCACGTTCTTGAGCTGGCGTACGTTACCGGGCCAGCGGTAGTTTTCCAGGATGCGGGTGGCTTCGGGAGTAAGCTTGATGACGGGGATGCGGTATTTTTCGGCAAAATCGCCGGAGAATTTACGGAACAGCAGGTGAATGTCCTCCCGGCGTTCGCGCAGGGAAGGAATGCGTATCGGCACGGTATTGAGGCGATAGAACAGGTCTTCGCGGAACTTGCCCTTTTCGATGGCCAGGGGCATATTCACATTGGTGGCAGCCACCACGCGCACATTGGTCTTTTGTACCTTACTGGCGCCCACCCGTATAAACTCCCCGGTCTCGAGCACACGCAGCAGGCGCACCTGTGTACCGTGCGGCAGTTCGGCCACTTCGTCCAGGAATATGGTACCGCCGTCCACCACTTCGAAGTACCCTTTGCGGGCTTCGGAAGCACCGGTAAAAGAGCCTTTTTCGTGCCCGAACAGCTCACTGTCGATGGTACCTTCGGGGATGGCCCCGCAGTTCACCGCGATGAAATTATGGTGTTTACGCGGACTGTTGTTATGTATGATCTTGGAGAAGACCTCCTTACCTACCCCGCTCTCCCCGGTAATGAGCACCGAAAGATCGGTAGGCGCCACCTGGATAGCTATTTCGAGGGCCCGGTCCAGGGCCTGCGATACGCCGATGATCCCGAAGCGGTTCTTTATTTCCTGCAGGTTAATTGTACTCATATCAATCGATATACCCGGTAATTTCAGTAAGCAGCGTGGCCGATGTACAGCCCAGCACTTTTACACGGATGTATTTTCCTTTTTCGGCATTTCCCTTCGGGAAAACGCACATTTTATTCTGATTGGTGCGGCCGCAGTATTCCTCCGGGTTCTTTTTGGAAGGGCCTTCCACCAGCACCTCGAATTCTTTCCCGATATCGTTCTGATTGCTCTGCAGCGAAAGACGGGTCTGCAGCTCGATCACTTCCTGCAGGCGGCGGCCTTTCACCTCGTCCGGTACATCGTCCTGCATTTTTTTGGCGGCCGGCGTGCCGGGACGTTCGCTGTACTTGAACATATAGGCATAGTCGAATGCGCTCTGTTCCATCAGGCTCAGCGTTTCGGCATGTTCCTCCTCCGTTTCGGTGCAGAACCCGGTAATGATATCCGTAGAGATACCGCAGCCGGGGATGATACGGCGCACGGCCTCTATGCGTTCCAGGTACCACTCGCGCGAGTAACCGCGGTTCATTACCGAAAGAACGCGGGTATTACCGCTTTGCACCGGCAGGTGTATGTATTTGCAGATATTGTTATGACGGGCCATTACTTCCAGCACCTTATCGGTAAGATCGCGGGGGTGACTGGTGGTAAAACGCACGCGCAGCTGCGGACTGATGGACGCCACCATTTCGAGCAGGTCGGCAAAATCCACGGCTTTGCTGCGTTCTTCGTCCGTAAGCTTGCGGAAATCCTTTTTGGGACCGCCGCCGAACCAGAGATAGCTGTCAACGTTCTGCCCCAGCAGGGTCACTTCGCGGTAACCGTTCGCAAACAGGTCGCGGGCCTCCTGCATAATGCTCTCATGGTCGCGGCTGCGTTCACGTCCGCGGGTAAAAGGCACCACGCAGAAAGTGCACATGTTATCACAACCACGCATAATGCTGATGAAGGCCGAAAGACCATTACCCGTAAGACGTACCGGCGAAATATCGGCATAGGTCTCTTCCAGGCTCAGGAAAACGTTCATACCCTTGTCGCCGTCGGTGGCCTGGTTCACCAGGTTGGGCAGATCGCGGTAGGCATCGGGGCCCACCACCAGGTCTACCAGCTTCTCTTCTTCCAGGAATTTCTCTTTGAGGCGCTCGGCCATACAGCCCAGCACACCCACCAGCATTTCGGGCCTGTGTTTCTTGATGCCTTTCAGCTCAGAGAGGCGGTGACGGATGCGCTGTTCCGCATTATCGCGGATAGCACAGGTATTGAGAAAGATCACGTCGGCCTCTTCCATATTACGGGTGCCGGCATAGCCGTTCTCCGCCATTACCGAGGCCACGATCTCACTGTCCGAGAAATTCATCTGGCAGCCATAGCTCTCGATATATACTTTTCCTTTTTCATTGCTTAGCGACGAACTTACCACGGTAGCCTCACCCTGGCGCGCTTCGTCGATCACTTTATTTTCTGCAGCGTGCATGTACTTTCGTTAAAACAGCTGCAAAGATAGGGAAAAAAGGAAGACTCTCTGACAAAATGACAGAATTTTAAGACTTAGTCCGTCATTTCAAAGACCAGTACCTGTAAATTGCGTATGGACAGTTTTTCCTGCTGCGGATTGTAGATAAAAAGGTTTACACTGCGGTCGCGCCGGTGCGGGTTGGGCAGGTACATACGCTGCCGGAAACGATACCCTTCCGCACCCGGCAGGCGGTCGGCATACCAGCTCAGGTGTATGGTGCTGAAATATTCGTTCGCCGGGCCTTTTTCGATCTCTTTCAGCAGGAATTCGCTGCCGGGACGGTGGTCTGCATAAATATCCGCCTTTATTTCGAAGCAGAGGTCGGCCAGGGCCCGTTCGGTGTTCTCGTATTTGGCCAGATCGAAATACATATCCGAAAACTGTTCCTTATCCGGGAAAGTAAGGGTATCCACAGGCAGGTAACGCGTTTTTTGTTTCTTTTCGAGCAGGTATTTCCCGTTGTACGGGTCCTGTTCTACAATGGTGTACAATTTTTCCAGGCTGTCGTTCCAGAAAATGGGGTCCAGGATCATGAAATCGCCATGGACAAAAGGATAGTCGGACACCTGTACATTATTGACGCCCGCAGCCGCATTGTAATTGTACCAGGACCAGATATAGCCCGTCATCTTGTACCCGCTGATATAGGCATCGTAACCGTCGGAATGTGTTCTCACATATTCAAAGAAGGAATACGGCAGGCGTTCATTCTTCCAGAAGGTACTGTAACGGAGACTGAAGCCTGTAAAGAAGGTAACTGCACAACCTATGGACAGGCCGAGTATACCAAATGTACGCACCCGTTCGGAAAGGGCCGATCCCTTCAGGGCCAGGAACAGCATGGCCAGCAGCAGGAGCAGCAGATGCAGTGCCGTACGGTCGGTAGGGTATTTTACATCCAGTATGCGGTGCATAAGGATAATGGCGGTCACATTGCCCCAGAAAAGGGCATACAGGGCCGTTTCGGCAGAAAAAAGCCAGCTCAGCCATTTACGGTCGCGCAGCAGGAAAGGTAAAAGCAACAGGCTCAGCAGGGCCATTCCCAGCAGCAACCCGGCGCCCCAGGCGGTTTCCCGGGCCAGGAACAGGTCGGCCACACTCTGTACCGTGTCCTGAATAAAACCATTCTCCCCTCCGTAGTAAAGGGCTCCCCGCTTCTTCAGCTCAAAGCTGTACCGCACCAGCTTCTGCAGCCACCAGCCATTGGCAATAAGCAGTAACACCTGTGTCCATTTTTTTTGATATAAAGCCAGGCAGCCTGCAAAAGCGAAGGCAATAAGCACTGCGATAAGCAGGTTGAGACTTGCCAGCAAAGCCAGCAGGGCAAAAACACTGAGCCCGAGCAGGTATTTTATTTTCTGCTGAAGCGTATACGCACACAGGTAGTAGAGCACAGCCATTGTACAGGCCCAGCCCATACCATAGCCGCGTGCATAGGCGAAATACTCGATCAGGGCGGTGACCATAAGCAGGGATACGCCCACAATGGCACGCTCGGCCTTCTCAAAGAAAAGCCCGGTCCATTTATATACGTAAAAAGCGTAGAGCGGGAAAAACAGCAGGGAGGCCAGGCGCAGCACAAATACCGAACTGCCGAAACAGCGGTAAAAAAAAGAGGCCAGGGCCGAATTCAGGATATGGTTATTGGCGTCCCAGAAGGCTTCGCCGGGGATATACTTACCCGGCTGTACATAAATAAAGAAGGTGGCCGCCTCGTCGTGCACAGGCGGTATATACCAGGCCCGGGCCAGCAGGTACAGCCATACGGTGGCCGCTATGCTCCAGAAGAGGTAAACGGGTTGTCTCGTTTCTCCGGGGATCGATTTCATCCTGTAAAAATAGGAATGTCTTTTAAACCGCCACCGGTCCCCTGCGGCTTTTTACAAAAACGAAAGAACCCAGCGAAACCAGGGAAAGCAGGGCCAGCAGGCCACTGGAAACGATGTGCAACTGCGGGTACAGCAGGGCCAGGAATACCCCGTAGGACAGTACACGCAACACCTCGAACACGTCGGCGGCACGGCGCCCCTCGAACAGGTAAGCGATACCACTCATGTGCAGCACGCTGAGCAGGGAAAACAGGCAGATCTCCCAAACACTGAAAGCTGCCTGGAACCAGATAACGCTGAGGCAGAACGCACCCAGCAGGGCAAACTGCGTCAGGATATAGATATTGCGTCCACTGTCGATCCGCACATCGTATTTATGTACCTCTGCAGGCATATACGCCGTTTCGCGGCCGCCCGCATATGCAGGACGCCAGCCCGGGGGACGGAACCAGTTGGCTATTTTGTTGCCCCAGCCCCTGAACGACCTACTTTTCGTATACAGTTCCGAAAAATAATGCGTGTTGAGCCAGAGCGGATCGAAACTCTTTACTCCTGTGGTAATACCGTACACCGGGGGTTCGTCCTCCTCCCGGAAAGTACCGAAGAGCCGGTCCCAGATAATGAGTATACCGCCGTGGTTCTTATCCAGGTACTGCGGGTTGATGCCGTGGTGCACCCGGTGATGCGAGGGCGTATTGAAAATAAATTCGATCACCTTACCCAGCTTGGGCACGTATTCGGTATGTATCCAGAACTGGTACAGGATATCGATTGCCGACACCAGGATGAACATTTCCACCGGGAAACCCAGGAAAGCAAAAGGGAGGAACAGCCATGCGGTAGTAATGGCCTGGAACCAGGGCTGCCGCAGTGCTACGGTAAGATTATACTCTTCGGAGGAATGATGCACCACATGCGTGGCCCACATGAAATTCACCTCATGTCCCAGGCGGTGTGCCCAATAGTATACGAAATCGAAGGCAAAGAACAATACAACACTGTACAAAAAATTAAAAGGTATACTGAAAAAAGCCCACTCTGCCTGTATATAGGCATACACTGCAAAGAGCCCGCCCTTGACGAGTATACTAAGTAATTGTTCGCCCAGCCCGATATGCAGGTTGGTGATACTGTCGTTCATACGGAATACCCGCCTGCGGCGACGGTAGGCCAGCAGCATCTCCCAGCCGATCAGCAGGAAAAAGAAGGGGATCACATATACGATGTATTTCAGGGATTCATGCATGGGCTCAAGGTATTGAAGAATAGCCGTATAAAGGTATACAAAACACGGAAAAGGTATGCACAGCCCCTATTCTTCTACAGGGCGGAGACCCATTGCATCAGCAGGCCGGCAATATACCCGCCGTAGGTACCGAGTGCATACCCGAGCACCGACAGCAGTACGCCTACGGAAGCCAGCGCAGGGTCGAAGGCCGCGGCCACCACGGGTGCGGAAGCGGCTCCCCCGATATTGGCCTGGCTGCCCACCGCGGCAAAAAAGAAGGGCGCCTTCAGCAGGCGGGCCGCCAGTATGGTAAAGAGGCCGTGTATCGTGATCCAGATAAGGCCGGTAAGAAAGAACACCGGCGAGCCGAACACCGCCATCACATCCATTTGCATACCGATGGTAGCCACCAGGATATATAAGAGCACACTGCCTATATTGCTGGCCCCTGCCCCTTCCAGGTTACGCAGGGGCGTAAAGCTGTACAGCACACCCAAAGTAGTGGCCAGCAATACGATCCAGAAAAAGGCTGAGGTAAGGCTGTATTGTTCCAGCTGCGGGTAATGTGCCGCCAGGAAAGGCGCAATAAGATCTGCCAGCAGATGCGAGAGCGCTACGGCCCCGAAAGCGGCCCCGGCGATGAGCATAAGATCGGCAGTGCCGGGTATACGCAGCGACTGCGCACGGAAAAGTGCGGCCCGGGAACGCACTTCCTCCACCTGGCTGGCATCGGCGCGCAGCCAGCGGTCAACGCGGGCACTGCGGCCTGCACCATACAGCAGCAGGGCCATCCAGATATAGGCTGAGAATACGTCCACGGCGATCATAATGGAAAACAGTGCAGGCGAAGGCTGAAATACCTCTTTCATAGCGGTCTGGTTGGCTCCGCCCCCGATCCAGGAACCGGCAATGGTACTGAAACCGCGCCAGGCCTCATCGGCACCGGTACCTGTGAATGCGTCCGGGGCAAGCTGCATGGTAATGAACAAGGCCACCGGACCGCCGATCACCACCCCCAGCGAACCCGCCAGGAAAACCAACAGAGCCTTGGGACCCAGGCGAAGCAGGGCCCTGAAATCGATGCTGAGCGTAAAAAGCACCAGGGATGCCGGCAGCAGGTAATTCTTGGCCATATCGTACAGCTTTGAGTCTGCACCGGCAATAATATGAAAGCTGTTCAGCAGGCCGGGAATAAAGTAGCAGAGCAGCAGACCCGGCACAATGCTGAAGAATTTCCTGAGCAGGGGCGTCTGCCGCGAGGAAAGGTAAAAGACCAGGGCCAGCACCGTGCAGAGTATACCAAAGATCACCGCATCACTGGTAACCAGGGCTCCGGCGGCGGGTTCCGCTGTTCTCTGCAGTACGGACAGGCTATCTGTGGCGGCAATGGTAGTATCGGCAGGCATAGGCAATGTTTAGATCGCTCTAAAGTACAATGCCCGGCGCTAACCACAAAAAAAAGCCTGTATTCCTTGCGAAATACAGGCCATTCTATAATAGGTTCTGAATATTAACGGTTCCTCCAGCGGCTCAGCAGGCTGGTATTCCCTTCGGTATAGGCCGAAGAAACGCTGGTAGTGTACGTAAGCGTTTTGGCCTTGGTGTCCCAGATCACGAAGGGGCTGCTGCCGTCATAGCTTCCATTGGTCACAGACAGGGTCTCGCTGTAGTTGGAGCAGAAATCCTTGATGATCAGCTTACGTTTGGCATCAACAAACAGTTTGGCATCGGCCGCGCTGGCAAATTTCATTTTGATCTCGCCGCAGAGCGTACCGTTCTCTTCGAACAGGCGTTTGGCCTCTACTACGGCATTGGTGTATTCGCTTTCGGGGCTGCTGCCGTTCACGTAGTTGTTCATCAGGTCCTCGAAGTCCGCTTCCAGTGTAGATTCTGCCGTTTCAGCATCTTCTTCGGATTCTTCACTCTCTTCAGAGCCACCTGAGAAGGAGCTCATCAGGTTGTAATATTTAATGGTGAGGTTTACGCTTCCGTCTTTGTTGAGCTGGTAGGTAAATTCTTTCTTTTCGCAGGTGAGACAACCTGTAAACAGTATTGCCACGGCGGCAATCAGGGTTACAAATGAGAGTGATTTTTTCATTTTTCGTTTCGAGTTTGTGGGCGTAAAGGAACGCAAGATTTTTGTCCCGAGCAAGTAATCACGCGAAAATGATGCATATGCGCTATGCGGAATATCTTACACAGGAAACACAGGCCCGGGCCTTCAGCGGACGGCAAAGCGGAATACCTCGGTACTGCCCAGCTTACCGGCGAGCGTATCCCCGATCTGCACGGCCGAAACCCCTGCCGGCGTGCCGGTATACACCAGGTCGCCCACTTTCAGGGTAACAAAACGGCTCACAAAACTGATAATTTCATTGAAAGAAAAGATCATATCCGAAGATAGGCCTCTTTGTACGGTCTCCCCGTTCTTTTCGAGTGAAAAGGCAATATTTTCAGGCATTTCCGCGAAAGGCAGAAAAGTACCGATCACGGCAGACCCGTCGAAGGCCTTGGCCTTTTCCCAGGGCAGTCCCTTCTGTTTGAGCTGCTGCTGCACATCGCGTGCGGTAAAGTCGATCCCCGCGCTGATCTCGTTATAATAAGCAGGAGCAAATTCCGGCTCGATATGCTTGCCGGCCTTGCATATACGCAGCACCAGCTCTATTTCGTGGTGTACGTCCTGCGAAAAATCGGGCAGGTAAAAAGGATCGTTATTGCGCAGCAGGGCCGTATCGGGTTTCATGAAGAACACGGGCTCCTCCGGCAGGGCATTGTTCAGTTCTTTGGCGTGGTCGGCATAATTGCGGCCGATGCAGATAATTTTCATGCGTCAAAAGTACCCATTCTCCGTTAATTGCCGGTGGCTTTTTTCCAGTAAGGCAGCATAGAGCGGTACGTTTCCCGGTGTTTGCCTGTCCGGCCCCGGCCATATTCGGTGTAGGTCATCGTTTCCTGTACATTCTGCCAGATGAGCATTACAGGATAACCCTCCTTCAGGATGCCATTGGTAGCCCCCAGTACATCCTTGCTCATAAAATGCATGATGAACAGTCCGTTTGCGCTGTTATACCATACGCCCAGGTCGTTCGGCTCTTCGGCAAATACTTCAGGGGCTATTTTCATAGATACTTCGGCACATAAAGTACCGTTTTCCTCGAAAAGACGTTTCGATTCCATAACGGCCCCCAGGTAGTCGGTCTCTATACAATCGGTCATATCACCGAGATAGCGGTTCTGCAACACATACAGATCATGCGCAAGTATGCTGTCGCCTTCACATATTTCCAGTGCATCTGCATATTTTATGTTGCCGGGGCTTTCCGGTTCTGCATAGTCATACGGTTCCGTATCCTCCAGGCTGTCACTCAAAATGTTATAATACTTCACGCGGACCGAAAGACTTCCGTCGGCGTTCAGGCGGAGCGAAACGTCTTTCTTTTCATAGGTAAGACAGCTGCCAAACAGCAGGCAAAGGCAAAAGGTAAAGCTCAGGTACAGGGCATTTTTCATAGACCTCAAAGAAAAACAAGCCTTCCCGGAAATACAAATAACTGTGTGTTAAAGCGGTGCAAAAATCCTATTCGTGGCGCAGGGCCTCTACAGGGTCCAGGTTGGCGGCACGCACGGCGGGGTACAGACCGGCCACCACGCCTACCACGAAACAGAGTACGGCGGCCAGGATCATCCAGAGCCAGGGCACAATAAAGCTGCCCCCGATAATGAGTGTAACCACGTTGCCGATGAGTATACCCAGCATAATACCGAAGAAACCGCCCAGCTGACAGATGACCACGCTCTCGGTAAGGAACTGTATGGCTATATTGCGTTTGGTGGCGCCCAGGGCCATGCGTATGCCGATCTCGCGGGTACGTTCGGTCACAGACACCAGCAGTATGTTGATGAGCCCGGTGAGTGCGCCCAGTATGGTCACCAGGCCGATGATGATGGCCCCTGCGGCCATATAGCCGGTCATGCTTTTAATATCAGCGATGAGTCCGTCACTGCGCTTTATATCGAAATTCTCGGGAGCTCCCGCCTTGATCTTGCGTATGGAACGGAATACGCCCGTTGCCTCGGCCACGGCCATGTCCATCATATTTACCGCCGGCACGGTTACATTGATAAGGTACGAAGTGCCCGCTGCCGAATAAAAGGCCCTGAAATTATCGATGGGGATCACCACGCTGCGGTCGCGTCCGCCGCCGAAACCGGAGCCGCCCTTGGCCAGCACGCCCACCACCAGGTACTGGCGGGTACCCAGCAGCACAAATTTACCCAGGGCTTCCTGTGCCGAGCCGTACAGGTTCTCGGCCGATTCGCCCCCGAGCAGGATCACATTGGCCGCCGTTTTCAGCTCGGTCTGCGAAAAATTACGCCCCTTGTCCAGCTTAAGCCCGGCTGAGGTCAGGTAATTCTCATCCCCGGCATTTACCGCTATGTTCGGCTGGGTCTTGGTGCTCTGGTACTGCAACACGGCCACGGAACTTACAAAGGCCGAAATGGAAACGGAACCGGGAAAGCTGTACCGTTCCTTGAAAAGCCGGGCCTCTTCCCAGGTAATGTCCTTTTTGTATTCGCGGGCGCGGCGCTTGCCTGTTTTTACCTTGCCGCCCTCGTTGGCAATGGTAAAGGTATTGGCCCCGAGCGATGAAAAATTCTCGCTGATGTTCTGCTCCAGTGCATCGATGGAGGTAAGCATGCCCACCAGGCTCATGATACCGAAAGCAATAATAAGCACCGTGAGCACGGTACGCAGCAGCTGCCCGCGGATGGAGCGCAATGCCACAATAATGTTTTCGAGGAGCACCTTATTCATTCTGAAACGAAAGTACGGTTCTTATTACAAGCGTCCGGTTTCCTTTAGACGAAAACGAACTTTTTTAAGATGTTCAGGGCAGCTCTACCCGCAGTATGAAGCCGTCGAACACCTGGCACACGTAAAGGATATTGCCTATGCGTATGGCCGTGGAAGCTGCGCTGATGCCACTGCCGTCGTCGGCAAAGAGTACGCGGCGCTCCCCGTTCACAGGATCAATGGCATATACGGTAGAGGGCGATCTTACCGCAGGGTCTTTGCGGTGCTTCAGGAAAAGCATGGGGCGCAGGTGTGCCGTAACCAGCAGCTCGCCCCGGCTCAGGGTAATATTGTCGCCCCCCGCGGCCACGGCTACCTTTTCGGGTCTAACGTCCATTTTTCCCCCGGGATAGCGCAATACACGGTTCTGCCGCGTGGTGGAAACGAACAGGTCGCCATTGCACCAGGCCAGCCCGTTGGGATAAGCGGTTCTGTATTTTGTCCTGCGGTAATCTTCACAGTTCCCGTAACGGCCTACCCAGCCGCTTCTGACACCAAATACGGCTTCGCCCATACGTCCGTAGCGGCTCAGGTCATTGGTCCAAAGCAGGGCGGCATCGGGCGATACGCAAACATCGTTGGCCGTGGTAAATACATTGGCTTCTGCTGCGGCACAGGTATCGGTACGCAGGCTGTAGCTCGTACCCTCGCGGAAGGGATAGCGGTAGCGGCGGTACACGTGCATTTCGTCGGCATAGAGCTCCTGCAGCCAGCGCAGCTCGTTCTTTACCACTTCGTACCAGAGCAGGCTATGCCGGTTTTCGGCCGGGTTGTGGTTCACCAGTACCAGGAAGGTCTTGCCGTTCTCGAAAAAAAGATCGGCTCCGTGCGGGTGAAAGCTGAAATGTTCTGTGGGTTCGTTCTTACGGGTAAGCAGCTCTGCTTTACCGTCCTCCAGCGAAACGCTCCATATCCCGGCATGGGGCGTACGGCCTTCGCGGCGTTCCTCGCAGGACACCAGCAGGCGGTTACGTCCGGCAAAGGTATCGGCCACCATATCTTCGGGGCCGGGTCCTACCGCAATACGCTGTGCAGGATACGACGTGAACTCAGGCAGGCTGGCACACCCGGCCAGTCCCAGGAGCAGGAACATAAAAGCAGGCACCGTCTTTTTCATGGCTTAAAGATATATCCAAAAATAAAGCGGAAGAGGCGCCTGCCTAAAAATTAACGGATACTATACCGTTTATGGTTTGACCACAAAAAAACAGCCCGGTTTAATCTGCACTTCAATAAATTTTAGTATCATTGCCCCGTGAAAAATGCAGCCGCATTCATAAAAAACGCTAAACGTAAGGCCTGAGGGCCTGTCATATCTATTTCCCCCGTTTTTTATTTCATTTTCATTTTTTCAACATCACATTCATTAATATAATTACATGGATCACGCTTTATTTAACGCTATAGCCGCAGAATACGGCACTCCCCTTTACGTGTACGACAGCCGGATCATTGCCCGGCAGTACCGCCGTCTTACCCAGGCCTTTGCCGGTACCGATGCCCGTTTCTTTTATGCCTGCAAGGCCCTGAGCAATATCAATATCCTGCGCATCCTGAAAGAGCTGGGCGCGGGACTGGACACCGTTTCCATCGGGGAAGTACAGCTGGGACTCTATGCCGGGTTCGAACCGCAGAATATCATCTTCACCCCCAATTGTGTAAGTCTGGAAGAAATTCTCGAGGCCCGCGAGCTGGGCGTAAACCTCAATATCGATAACCTTTCGGTACTGGAACAGCTGGGGCACCGCCTCGGCAGCAGTGCTTCGGTATGTGTACGCATCAACCCGCATATTATGGCCGGCGGTAACTACAAGATCTCCACCGGGCATATAGACAGTAAATTCGGCATTTCCATACACCAGATGCGGCACCTGGAACGTATCGTAAAAAGTACGGGCATTCATGTAAAAGGGATACATATGCATACGGGGTCTGAGATCCTCGACACCTCGGTATTCCTGCAGAGCGTAGACATCCTGTACGAAGTGGCCGCACATTTTCCCGGCCTGGAATTCATTGACCTGGGCAGTGGCTTTAAAGTACCCTACAAACCCGGTGACGAAGGTACGCCCATAGAGGAACTGGGACGACAACTGAGCGAAAGCTTCAATACCTTTCGCACGGAATACGGCAACCCGCACATGCAGATCTGGTTCGAGCCGGGAAAGTTCCTGGTAAGTGAAGCGGGCTACCTGCTGGTAAGCACCAATGTGATCAAACATACCACAGCCACCGTATTTGCCGGGGTGAACAGCGGGTTTAACCACCTGATACGTCCCATGCTGTACGATGCCTACCACCGCATCGAGAATATCTCGAACCCGCAGGGCGCCGAACGCCTGTACACCGTGGTGGGCAATATATGCGAAACGGACACCTTTGCCTGGGACCGCAAAATAAGCGAGATACGCGAGAAGGACATCCTCTGCTTCCACAATGCCGGAGCCTATGGCTTTGAAATGAGCAGCAATTACAACAGCCGTGTAAAACCGGCCGAAGTACTGATCGGGGACCACGCGCCCAGGCTCATCCGCAGACGGCAGCACTGGAAGGATTTATTAAGAGACCAGGTGCAGGAATAAAGGAAAATTATATGCACTTTTGTTACGAAACAGGCAATACACATGAACGAAGTACTGGAAATACTGAAATATACCCTGCCCGCCATCATTACCGGGGGCACAGCCTACCTGCTGATCGACCGCATGCTTTCGCGCAGGGAAAAGAACACCCTGCTGCGGATGCGGCTCCAGGGTAAAAAAGTGACCGATCCGCTGCGCCTGCAGGCCATTGAGCGCCTTACCCTGCTGATGGAACGTATTTCCCCGGCCAGCCTGGTGATGCGTGTACCACACCAGCATCTTACCAGCGGACAGTTCCATGCCGAGCTGCTGCGCAATATCCGCAATGAGTACGACCATAACATCACCCAGCAGGTATATGTAAGCCACCAGGCCTGGGAAGCCGTGAAAAATGCCAAGGAAGAGACCACCAAGCTGATCAATTATGCCTATTCGCAGATGGGCAACCTGGAAAAAGCGTCGGACCTGGCCCATGTGATCCTGGAAATGACCATGAAAGTGGAGAAGCTGCCTACGGACGTGGCTACCTTTATCCTGCGCGAAGAGGCCAAACAGATCTACTGATCGCCGGAAAGCCCCAGCCCCTTCATTACCTCTTCGGCAGCCTTGTAGGCATAGGACCGTTTGTGCAGCACCTCTTCCTGTAAACGGCGGTAGCGCTTTATGAAAAGAGGGTCCTGCTGCAGGTACTTCCAGACAGCTTCGCGGGTATAGCTTTCGAAACGGGCTTCTTCGCTGGCTGCACGGGCTTTCTGAAGCCAGCCGCTCTTCTTTATTTCCGTATAGAATTTCCCGATGAACGTATATACATCCTCCATGCCTTTGTGGTTTACGGAGGATATTTTTTTCACTTCCTTCGGGATGCCGTGCGGCGCCGGCGGAAAGAGATGTATGGCATTGCTGAGCTGGGTATAGGTAAGACGTGCTGACTGCGCCAGGCTGCCGTCGTTCTTGTTCACCAGCACCAGGTCGGCCATTTCCATAATACCGCGTTTGATGCCCTGCAGCTCATCACCTGCACCCGGCTGGGCCACGAGCACAAAAATATCGCTGAGGTCTTTCACCAGGGTCTCGCTCTGGCCTACACCTACCGTTTCTACCAGTATATGATCGTAACCGGCGGCCTCGCAGAGAATGATGGCCTCGGCGGTACGTGCGGAGACCCCGCCCAGCTTGTTACCGGAGGGCGAAGGGCGGATAAAGGCATCGGGGTGCACGGAAAGGCGTTCCATACGTGTCTTGTCGCCGAGGATAGACCCTTTGCTGATGCTGCTGGAAGGGTCCACGGCCAGTACGGCCACCTTATGCCCTTTTGAAACGAGATAAAGCCCGTAGGCTTCGATAAAAGTGCTTTTGCCTGCGCCCGGGGTACCGGTAATACCTACGCGGATGCTCCGGCCTGAGAATGCATAGGCAGCATCGAGCAGCCGGAATCCCTGTTCCTGTTTTTTGGGAAGCGTGTTCTCGCAGAGGGTGATGGCCCTGGCCAGCGCCGCCCTGTCGCCATTCCGAATTTTATCCAGCCAGGAGGCTATTTCTTCTTGCATGTATCTACCCGGGACTATTTTATTTTCTTCAGGATGGCCGTCATATCGGCCTCGAGCGATTTTTTAGGCGTTTCGATGATCTCGCCTATGTCCTCGCCCTTATTATTCCGGAAGATGATCAAAGGTACATATTGGGCTGTAATATGCACAAAGCCGGGTTCAATTACTTTTTTGGTCTTGTCGGTAGTAATAAGGGTGATCTGCGGCGATATGCCCAGGGCAGAGAATATCTTGAACAGGCGGGGCACCTGGGTACGGCTGTCGCTGCACCAGGTCCCGAGAATAATAACTACCTGGAAATCACGGGACGATATTACTTTTTTCTGCCGGGGTGTGAAGCTGGGCTCATAGGAGGTAAATTCCATATCGAACCAGCCCGTTTTGTAGGCATCGTTCTGAAGGTCCTCCTTGGTAACCTTACCCATATGCCCTGCCAGGCTGACCGGATTCTGTGCCATTGCTGAAAAAAAAGTGGTGCCGGATAATAACAGGAATATACCCGTCCCGAAAAATTTCCGGGATAGTTTCATCCAAATTGTATATTTTTGATTAACCATATTGAGGGTAAACAAAATTATGAAAAAAATATTTACTCCGGTAATTCTTTTGACTTTAGCATTTTTTACGGAATGCAAAAAACCAGAGACCAAGGATACCGCTTCCTGCGATATCGAATTCACGCTGGGGTATAACAAGAACACGCTGCAGTTCAACCACAGCTATCCTTACGACAACGGCAGCAAAAATATCCAGTTCAGCCTGCTGAAGTTCTACGCGGGTAATTTTTATTTTGAACGGGCCGACGGAACGCGTGAGCACTTTAGCGACAAATACCTGATCCTGGAAGAAGGCAGGTATAAAGGACACATCGGCGAGCTGAAGGCCGGCAGCTACGTAAAGGCCGGCATCGGGTACGGGGTGAATGAGAACCGCAATACCCAGAACGGTGCCGATGCGCAGATCGCTACCGACTACCCGCAGGACCACGCGCTGAACCCCGCGGCAGATATGTACTGGGGCTGGGCACAGGGCTATATCTTTACGAAGCTGGAAGGCCGCATCGATGCAGATAACAATGGTTCTTTCGGAGACCCGAACGATATCCTGTTCTCGTACCACCCGGGGAACGATGAGCTGTACCGCGCCTTTGAATACACGCTGAACTTTGCGCCCGAAGCCGGTAAAAGCTATACCATTGCAGCCAGCCTGGACCTGAACGCACTCATCCAGAACTGCGATTTTATGGCCGTTCAGTTCGCACACCCGGCCAATACCAGCGGCAACCAGTTCATTGCGGCCAAAAACCTGGTAGACCAATGGGGCAACGCGGTTTCGCTCGCTGTAAAATAAGCTTTTACGCACTTTTTGTCCTTTTCCTGCAGGCCTGCAGCCATTCTAAACCTGCAGAACAGGCCCCGCAGCCTCTTTCTTCATGGCCTCCCCTTCCGGAGCCTTATTTTAACCGGTATACCCAGGCCCGCTACGAGCTGGGCGAACGTCTTTTTTTCGAGAAGCGTCTTTCCGCAGGTAATGCCGTAAGCTGTGCATCCTGCCACAGACCGGAGCTGGCCTTTGCCGATAATGTACCCGTTTCGCCGGGAGCAGGCAACAGCGCTTTCGGCTTCCGGAACAGCCCCGGGCTGCTGAATATCGGTTACGCCCCTCACCTGATGGCCGAAGGCGGCATTCCTTCGCTGGAACATTTCAGTGTGGCACCCTTGCAGGAAGCTGCCGAAATGAACCAGAACCTGGCCCTTTCCGTACGGAAACTCCAGGCCGATACCATGTACCTGCGCCTGTTCCGGGCCGCCTACGATACCCTGCCTTCCATCAGGTACCTGGCACGGGCCCTGGCCGTATACCAGCGTTACCTGCTGAGCAGCGGCAGTCCCTACGATGCGTACCTGTCAGGCGACACAAAGGCCCTGGGCCTGCAGGAGAAAAAGGGAATGGAGCTTTTTTTCAGTCCGCGTACCGGTTGTTCGGGCTGCCACAGCGGCTTCCTGTTCAGCGATCTCGGTTTTCACGATATCGGACTGAAAATAAGGGAGAACGACCCCGGACGCTGGCGGCTCACGGGACTGGAAAGTGACCGTAACCGCTTTAAAACGCCTTCACTCCGGAATGTCTCACGCACGGCACCCTATATGCACGACGGCCGGTTCCGCAGCCTGAAGGAAGTGCTGGAACACTACCGGCAGGGCGGTACGCACACGCCTAACCAGAGCGCGCTGGTACGCCCGCTGGACCTGGCCCCGCACGAGGTAGAGGCCATTATTTCGTTCCTGCACAGCCTCACGGATACAGTGCCGTATAAAAAATCGTACCTTTGAGTGGTAAAAATGAGAAAAGCGCCCTTCATATTCTTCTTTCTTTCGCTCTGTGTATTATGGAGTTGCAGCGGCAAACACCAGACCACGCCCTACAATTTCAATATACCACAGGGCTATCCGAAACCCATCGAACCTTCGGACAATCTCACCACGGTGGAAGGTGTAAGGCTGGGACGCAAACTCTTTTACGACAAACGTTTATCCGGCGACAATACACAGTCATGCGGTTCCTGCCACCAGCAGGCGCACGGATTCTCAGACCCGGCCCGTTTCAGCAAGGGTATCAGGGGACTGGAAGGCAACCGCCAGAGCATGACGCTGATCAACCTGGCCTACAATCCCTACCAGCGCTTTTTCTGGGACGGAAGGGCGCAATCCCTCGAGCAGCAGGCCTTTGAACCGGTGCGCAACCCCATCGAGATGGACAATAACTGGCCCGAAGTGGTAAAACGCATCAGGGCCGATAAGGAATACCTGGACCTTTTTGACGAGGCCTTCGGCACGCGCAGGATAGACAGCACCCTGGTCACCAAGGCCCTGGCCCAGTTCATGCGTACGCTTATTTCGTTCGATTCGCGTTTTGACAGGTACGTACGGGGCGAACTGAACCTGACCCCTTCGGAGTTCAACGGGTACAACCTGATCCAGAGCCAGGTAAAGGGCGACTGCTTTCATTGCCACAATGCGGAGGACAAGTTGTTTACAGGTATGCGCCTGCTGAACAACGGCCTCGATTTCGAAAGCCAGTGGACCGACCTGGGCTATTACAACGTAACCAAGAACCCGGCGGACAAAGCCAAGTTCAAGACCCCCACCCTGCGCAATATCATGGTCTCTGCGCCTTATATGCACGACGGCCGTTTCAGCACGGTAAAGGATGTGATCGAGCAGCATTATTTCTTCGGGGGCAATATGAGCAGCACCATCGATCCCAATATGGAATATGTGAACCAGGGGCTCGACCTCAGCGCCACCGATATACAGGACATCATTACCTTTCTGCATACCCTTACGGACGATTCCTTCCTGAATAACCCCGAATTTTCCGACCCCAATTAAATACAGGTATGTTCAGCGATTATTACGGCAAACCGGAACTGGAACCGGACGATTACTACAAAACACCTGAAGGCTACATTGTCTTTACGGAGAAGTACCACCTGAAAAGAGGCTACTGCTGCAAGAGCGGATGCCGTCACTGCCCCTACGGCTACAATAAGAATACCGGTAAATTCGACAGGAAAAAGACCTGATCGCCCGGAGAGACAGCCTACACAAAAAGGGGGTTGGTCATTTTGTTTTCGGATATAGGTAATTATGCCGCATTGAGCGGTGTACCTCTATACCGGAAAACGGCACATTCTGCTGATTACAAAGTCACAGATCACACAATTAAATTATTTATGAATAGGCTTTTCTACCTTAATTTTACCGCATGATCCAAGCCACTGTGTACTTCCCGTGCACAAACGTGGTACTTTTGCGTATATCGACCCATTGTAACAAACTGAATAGGTTCAGTAGTGTTTGAAAAGACGGAAGGCTGTAGGAGTACGGTCTTCCGTTTTTCTATTTACCGTATTTCTGCAGGTACATGCGGTTGAGCCCGGCCTGGTGATCGTCCAGCTGCAAGGCCCGGCCGTCGATAAAGGCATGGCTGAGCTTATTGCTTTTCATGTCCAGGGCATCGCCTTCGCTGATGAAGAGCGTGGCGCTTTTTCCCGGCTCCAGGGAACCGTAACGGGCATCTATGCCCAGTATTTTAGCCGTGTTCAGGGTGATCAGCTTCAGGGCCTCTTCCTGCGGGACACCGTATGCAGCGGCCGTTCCCGCCAGGAAAGGCAGGTTGCGGCAACCCATAGCTTCCATATCGCCGCTGTAATCGAGGCAGAAAAGCACACCGGCCTTATACATCCTGTAGGGCAGGCTATAGGGTGCATCCACGGGATCGTCGGGTACATCGGGCAGGATATGTGTGCGGCGCAGGATCACGGGCACATGGTGCTCTTTCAGGAGGTCTGCCGCTTCGTATATATTGCCGCCGGCCTTCAGCACCAGTTTTTTTACCCCGAGCGAAGTAAAGAACAGAACGGCCTGCCGGGCTTCCCAGGCGCCCTGTACCTGCACATAGAGGCGTTGTTCACCGCTGAACACACCCCGCAGGGCATGCAGCTTAAAGTCCTTTTCCGGGGACAGGGTATCGTACACGGCGGCCCGGCGAAAGAAATCTTTCAGTTTTTGTAAGTTCTCCTCCAGTTTTTTGTTACGGTCGGCGGCTTCCTGTTCGGCCCACCAGCCTCCGCGTACCATCACGGCCGGCCACTGCATATGCACGCCATCGTCGGCTTTTACGGCCGCATCTTCCCAGTTCCAGGCATCGAGCTGCATCACCGAAGAGGTACCCGGGATCATTCCCCCGCGCAATACCGGCTGACACAGCAGCACGCCGTTAAAACGCACCGTAGGTATGATCCTGCTATCGGTATTGTAGGCCACCAGTGCCCGTACTTCGGGATTCAGCTCACCCGTCTCGTTAAAATCGCGGGTAGCCTTTACGGCGTCGATCTCTGTGAGACCCAGCACCGTATTGGGCAGGATAAAGCCGGGGTACACATGTTTGCCGGTGGCGTCGATAAACTCCGCATCACCGTTGTAGGCCTCTTTTCCCAGGGAAAGGATGGTCCCGTTCTCAAAAACGATATTGCCGTTCTCGATCACGGTACCCGTGCCCGTGTGAATGGTGGCATTGCGTATACATATCGTTCTCTGCTGCGGTGCTCCCGGCGAGGGACGCTGGGCATAGCCTGCCAGGGCAGTAAAAAAGAGAAAATTTAGTATATATATTCTTCCCAGGTGCGACATATTCGTATATTTATTAAGGTTCAAGATCATCGCAGTGATAGTGATGTTCTTTCTGTTTAACGGGTTTGGCTGCTTTGCCTGACCTCACATCATGGTCGTTCAGCATTTCCTGTATAATGCGGTTGCGGTCGGCTGCCAGGAACTCCTGCTGTTCTTCGTGTACGCTTCTGTCAAAATAACACACCCCTTCGATATAGGTCTGTTCCACGCGGGCATATATGCTGAGCGGGTTTGCGCTCCAGAGTACCAGGTCGGCATCCTTTCCGCGTTCCAGACTGCCGAGGCGTTTATCCAGGTGCAGCATGCGGGCAGGATTGAGCGTGACCGTTTTCCAGGCCTCTTCTTCGCTGAGTCCGCCGTATTTTATGAGCTTGGCAGCCTCCTGGTTCAGACGCCGGGCCATTTCGGCATCATCGCTGTTAATGGCCGTGAGTACGCCTACTTTAGCCAGTATGGAAGCATTGTAGGGAATGGCCTCGTTCACCTCCATCTTGTAGGCCCACCAGTCGGCAAACGTTGAGGCGGCCGCTCCGTGTTCCTTCATTTTATCGGCCACCTTATAGCCTTCCAGGATATGTGTAAAGGTGTTTACCCGGAAGCCGTAACGCCGGGCCAGGTGCATCAGCATATTGATCTCACTCTGCACATAGGAATGACAGGTGATGAAGCGTTTCCCGCGCAGTATTTCCAGCACGGCCTCCAGGCGCAGGTCGCGGCGTGTGGCCGGATCGCCCTTCAGGCTTTTTTCGTATTCCAGGGCACGTGTAAACCAGTATTCGAAGGTCTGTTCCACACCGGGACGACTTTGCGGATAGCGGCCTCCGCCCCAGTTGCTCTGCTTTACGTTCTCGCCCAGGGCAAACTTGATAAAGCCATCGGCCCCGGCCAGCTTCATCTCTTCTGCCGTACAGCCCCATTTCAGCTTAATGATGGATGATTGCCCCCCGATGGGATTGGCCGAGCCGTGCAGTTGCTGGACCGTGGTCACCCCACCGGCCAGGTGCCTGTATATGTTGATATCGTCGGGATTGATGACATCGCTCATACGCACTTCCGCCGAAATATTGGCCCCGGCCTCATTTACGCCGCGGGTAAGCGCTATGTGCGAATGCTCGTCGATGATACCACAGGTAAGGTGCTTGCCCGTAGCGTCGATCACCCGGGCATTCCCGGCAGAAAGACCAGTACCCAGTTCCCGGATCTTACCATCTTCGAGCAGTACATCAGTACCCGGCAGGATACCCCGTTCGGTATTGGTCCACACCGTGGCATTGCGTATAAGTATGCGGTCGGCGGCGGCCCGGGGCTGCGGATTTCCGAACGCATTGAAGGGATAGGGTACGGGCGGAATGCTGTCGCTCTTCTCCTTTTCCTCCTTTATGTCCCTGACGGGTTCCTTATTTTTAGCGGCGGTCCAGATACTCAGCGTGCCATCGGGATCAGTGCCTGTGCCGGAGAAATTACCCTCGGCATCTATTTTCCCGGTAAGCAGGAAGAGGCCCAGCGAATCATCGGGCAGACGCAGCTGCAGCTCCAGCAGGGGATCTTTGAATTGCAGCTGTGCTTTGCCTTTTTTACCGGTTTGGTCGGTAAGCGCCAGGTTCCATTTATCGGGTTCGCCTTCTATTTTAAGCGTATACGTTTTTTCCGTACCCAGGCGGATGCTGTAACTGCCTTTGATGTCCGGCGCGGGATAGGCCTTCATAAAAACTGCCTCACCCTGTACGATGGTGGCATAATTCCAGGTATTTTCGCTGAACAGGTCGCCCGAAAAAATGAAAAAGCTTGCAAAAGCGCCTTTGCGCAGGTACCCGGCCTGCTCGTTCTTCATAAGTGCGGCAGGGGTATAGGTAAGTGCTTTTAGTATTTCGGACGGGGGCAGTCCACATTTTTTCACCTTGCGTAAAGCCGCATAAAACTGGTCTTTGTCCTTGAGCCCGTCCAGGGTAAAACAGAAAGGCACCCCGGCCTGGTGCAGCAGCACGGGATTATACGGCGCCATTTCCCAGTGCAGCAACTGGCTGTACCATATTTCCCGGGCCAGCTCAGGGTTACGCACGTCGAAAGCGGCCGGGAACTGCAAGGGCAGGATAAAAGTACCGCCCGTGGCCTTCATTTCGGCGGCGCGCTGGTATTCGTTGCCGGAACCTTTGAACACGTACTGGAAACCGGCCTCGTCGCCCGTTTTATCTGCACGGAGCACGTCCCATTTGTCGCGGGTGGCGATCAGGGAAGGAATGCCGGCATGATCGTTCAGGGCTTTCAGGGCCAGGTTGGTCTCTTTTTTAAAGCCGTATTTCGCATACCAGGCGGCATCCAGGTAGGTTTGCCGCAACAGGGCTATGGTGCCGGCCAGGGAGCTCGGGTAGATCTGCACGGAAGCAGGTTTTTCAAAGGAGCAGAACATGGCGGCATCTTCGCGGATAATGCTTTTCTGCGGCAGCTTTTTACCCGTATGTACCAGGGCTCCCGTACCACTGATGATGCCTTCGGGCACAAAGGTTAGCAGGCTTCCGAAGCCCAGCTTGCGGTATTCGTCCATGGCTTCGCCGCTCCCGGTAAATACAGATACGGCGCGTACATCGGCACGTATAGCGTCATTGGCCGCCCTGGCCGTACCCTGCGAAGCGGCATAGGCGCCACGCTGCTTTTCGGGCATTTTGAGCGGTTCCAGTCCTGCGCCCGGGGCGTAGATATCCATGAATGCAGGATATACCCAGGCCCCGCGCCCGTCAATGACCACCGCAGAGGGCGGTATGCGGATGTCTTTGCCGGAAGCCGTGACCACCCCGTCCTGCCAGATGAGTATACCATTTTCGATGGTGGTGGCATGATCCTGCACCATGGTAATGTTCCGCAGGGCATATACAGAATGGTCCTCGCTTTCGGTACCATTGGGCCACCAGCCCGACTGGGCCCGCAGGCATGTATATACGAACAGGAAGCTGATACTTAAAATAAAGCTGCGCATCCTACAAATTTACCCGTATAAACCAGAAAAGCAAACCGGCCTGCTTTTAGACGAAAAATCCCCTGAATCTGTGAGCTGCCATTAATTATTTATACCTTTGAACCCGTAAAAAAAATCACATGAGATCAGGATTATTACATGCACATTCCGGGTTACGCTACGTAGCCCTGGCTTTATTGATCGCGGCCATAGGAGCCGGTTTCGCCGCCATTATGTCAAAAAAGGCATACACCCCGGGAAGCCGCAAGCTGTACTCTTTTGCCATGGTAAGCACGCATATACAGCTGCTGATCGGTATTGTGCTGTACATTATGAACAGCGTGCCCATGATCTCGGCCGTAGGCATGGGCGAAGTGATGAAAGACGAGGAAAAACGTTTCTGGGTGATCGAACACCCGGTAATGATGCTGTTGTCGGTGATCCTGATCACAGCCGGGTTCTCCATGGGTAAAAGAGCAAAGATCGATATGGCCAAGCACCGCATCACAACGGTGTTTTACCTGCTGGGCCTCATCCTCATCTTTTTTGCCATTCCCTGGCCATTCATGTCACCCGCCCGCCCCTGGTTTTAATTTTCAGCAACATGAACAGGAACATATTTTCAGCCGTAGTACCGGGTATTTTTTGTATCTTGTATGCCTGCGGTAACGGGTCCGCGCCGTCAAACAGCGAAAAAGCCGGTGCAGGTGCATCTGCGGCCGCAGTAAATTATACGAATGAGTGCAGCAGCTGTCATGGCAAATCGGGTAACCTGATGATGGGCGGCGCCAAAGACCTGACCAGATCGGTCCTTTCCAAAGATGAGATCGTGGCCGTTATCAGCGGGGGCAAAGGCATGATGCCCGGCTTTAAGGATAAATTCTCGGCACAGCAGATCGAGGAACTGGCCGTATATGCCGAAAGCCTGCGCAAGTAAGGTTTTATACATGATAGAATTCAAAAAGAGAACTATAGAAAAAGCCGTCCTGGTAGGCCTGGTGCTTCCTTCGCAACCCGAAGCAAAGCTGATGGAATACATGGACGAACTGGAATTCCTGGTAAATACCGCCGGAGGAAACGTGGTAAAACGCTTTTTCCAGAAAACCCATAAACCACACCCGGCCACCTTTGTAGGCGAAGGTAAGCTGGAAGAGATAAAGACCTATGTTTTTGCCGAGGACTGCGATATTGTCGTGTTCGACGATGAGCTGAGCCCGGCCCAGGTAAAGAACCTGGAGAACGAGTTCAAGGACAAGGAAGTGAAAGTGGTGGACCGTACCACCCTGATCCTGGACATTTTTGCCCAGCGTGCACAGACGGCTCACGCCAAAACCCAGGTAGAACTGGCACAGTTGCAGTACCTGCTGCCCCGCCTTACCCGCATGTGGACCCACCTGGAACGCCAGAAAGGGGGTATCGGGATGCGCGGTCCGGGGGAATCGCAGATGGAAAGCGACCGCCGTGCCATCAAGAACAAAATTGCTATCCTGCGCGCCAAGCTGAAAGACATCGACAAAGTAATGGCCACCCAGCGCAAAAACCGCGGCGAACTGGTGCGCGTGGCCCTGGTGGGCTATACCAATGTGGGCAAAAGCACCCTGATGAACAGCCTGGCCAAAGCCGAAGTATTTGCGGAGAATAAGCTGTTCGCCACCCTCGACACCACCGTACGCAAGGTGACCATCGATAACCTGCCCTTCCTGCTCTCGGATACGGTGGGCTTTATCCGTAAGCTGCCCACGCAACTGGTAGAAAGTTTCAAATCGACCCTGGACGAAACCCGCGAGGCCGATATCCTGCTGCATGTGGTAGATATTTCGCATCCGAACTTCGAAGACCATATTACCGTGGTAAAAAAGACCCTGGAAGAGATCGGGGCGCTGAACAAACCTACCCTGCTGGTATTTAACAAGGTGGATGCCTATAAGAAACTGGAGAACGTGCCCGAATGGGAACTTAACGGCGAGTTTGAGCGCAAACCGCTGGAAGAACTCAAAGCCTCGTACATGGGTAAGGAAAATTCGCCCTGCATCTTTATCTCGGCTACGGAAAAGGAAAATTTTGAGCAATTCCGCAGCACCCTGCACGACATGGTAGAGAAAGTGCGCAGCGTACGCTACCCGCACAATCGCATATACTTATAAAAAAAGGGGACTTTCGGTCCCCTTTCCTTTTTTATTTTGTTGTTTCGTTGTACTCTTCCACCACCTTGTACGCTTCTTCGAGCTTGGTGTCCTCGAGCTTCTGTACCAGGGCGGGGTTGCCTGCCAGCGCTTCGCCGAGTTTTTTCTTGTAGTTCATTTTGTTCAGCACCTGCAGTTCGCCTTTATCGTCCTTTATGTAAAATTCGCTGATCCAGCGGGTCTGGTTCATGGCATAGATCTCGTACTGGTATTCGTACATAATGACCTTGCCCGAGGCTTTGCGGTAGAAAAAGCCATAGTCGCCTTCGGTATTTCCCGGGATGGCAAAAGCATCGAATTCCATTTCACCGGCCTTCACGTACTTTGTCTTCTTGGGAGCAAAGGTGCGCGTGCTTTCATCGCTGAAGCGCATCTGGAAACTGGTACGGAAGTTTCCGTTCTTCTTCATCACCACCAGGTTGCCTTTTACCGTATCGCCGTCGGTGGTTACAACATAGCCGGGCAGCGGATCACCCGGGTTCTGGGCCAGTACGTTCAGGGAGAGAAATAATCCGAATACAGGGACTAAAACGTGTTTCATAGTGTTTTAATAATTTGCTTCCTTTTTACAGGACAAAATACAAATATTGAATTAAAACGCTAAATTAATTTACTGTTTTTACGGTGGGCCTATTCGTTGTATAACACATCAAGCACCACAGTGCCAACGGCGTGCAGGGTATTTTTATCGATAATTTTCATATTATCGTTCTGGGTATGCCAGTGTGCGCCGAAACCACCGCGAGAACCGTTGAAGCGGCTGTAATTGATGATGTCGATGGCAGGGATACCGGCCAGTGTGGACACATAATAATGATCGTCGACCACGCCCGGAACATCTTCGGCCAGGAAATAGGAAGAATAACCCGTACGCGCTGCGGCATTCCAAACCTTGTTCACATAGGCGGCAGCATATTGTGTGCTGAAGCCTTCGCGGCAGAAACGGGCACCTGCGGCCCCTACCATATCCAGGTTAATAGCGAAATACGGTTTGTATTTACCCGGGAAATTGCGCGCCCAGTGTTGTGAGCCCAGGCAGTAGGAGTCATTCAGGGAAGGATTGCCCCAGTCCTCGGAGTCGAAAAGCACGATGTCCACACCGATGTTCTGCAGGGGGCTGGACTTAAGCACACGGGCTATTTCCAGCAATACGCCCACCCCGCTGGCTCCGTCGTCGGCACCGTCGAAGGGCCTGGAAGGCGAGGCCGGGTCTTCGTCGCTGAAGGGGCGTGTATCCCAGTGGGCGGACAACATTACACGGCGGGCGTGCTGTGGTCCGAAATAGGCATGTATATTTTTCGATCTCAGGTCTTTATTGTCCCAGGTACGCAGAGTGGCCGCCTGTACATAGGTACTGTCGGCATATTTGGCCAGTTCCTTCAGCAGCCAGCCGGCACATTTGTCGTGCGCTGCCGTATTGGGAATACGCGGGCCGAAGCTTACCTGCTTTTCCACGAAATAATAGGCCGAATCGGCATTAAACCCGGGCGCCTGCCTGTGCGGCACTTCCTGCACCACCGGTTTATCAGGGGGCGTTTCCTTAGGTTTTTTGGGACCGCAGGCACTCAGCAGCACCAGGCCCAGCAAACCTGTATAATATACTTTTTTCATGTCAATCGTTCTTTTCCCAGGTGGTACCTTCTTTTCCGTCTTTAAGCTGTATACCGTTGTCCAGCAGGCGGTCTCGGATCAGGTCGGAGGTACCGAAATCCTTGCGCAGGCGGGCTTCGGCACGCAGGTCGATGATCAGTTGCATGGCACTGTCGAGCAGGCGGGCCTGTTCATTGCCCCGCTGTTCCTCTTCATTGAGCAGCCCGAACACGTTCTGCACGAAATCCGGCAGCCATTGCCGGATCATTTCCAGGTGAGCGGCACTGATCTGTTCTTTGTGTTCATGCACCGAGTTGATGCGTTTTACGGCTTCGAATATGTGAGCCAGGGCCACGGGACTGTTCAGGTCGTCGTCCATAGCGGCCAGCACGTCGGCCCGGAAAGTGTTCCAGTCAAAATCGGAGCTGTCGCCGCTTTTCAGTCCCGGCAGCAGGTTCAGCGCATTCATGAGGCGTTTGTAGCCTTTTTCGGCGGCCTGCAGTCCGGCATTGGTAAAATCGAGCGTACTGCGGTAGTGCGCCTGCAGCATGAAAAAGCGCACCGTCATGGGACTGTAGGGCTGTTCCAGCAGGGGGTGATCACCGGCAAAAAGCTGCTCGGGCAAAAAGGCATTGCCTTCGCTCTTACCCATGCGCTTACCGTTCACCGTAAGCATATTGCCATGCATCCAGTAGCGCGCACCGCCTTTGGAGCAGCAGGCGTTGTTCTGGGCGATCTCGGCCTCGTGGTGCGGGAATTTCAGGTCCATCCCGCCTCCGTGTATGTCAAATTCCTCGCCCAGGTATTTGGTGCTCATCACCGAACATTCCAGGTGCCAGCCGGGGAAACCTTCGCCCCAGGGCGATACCCAGCGCATGATATGGCTCGGCGAGGCTTTTTTCCAGATGGCAAAATCGGCCGGGTTCCGTTTTTCGTCCTGCCCTTCCAGGGTACGTTTCTCATTACCGGCCCCGGCAATGAGCTCTTCTACGATACGCCCGGAGAGCTTGCCGTAATTCTTATATTTTTCGTGGTACTTTTCTACGTCGAAATACACAGACCCGTTCACTTCATAAGCCAGGCCGGTGGCCAGTATCTGCTTCACCATCTCGATCTGCTCCACGATGTGTCCCGTGGCCGTAGGTTCAATGCTGGGCGGCAGGGCATTGAGCATCCGCATCACATTGCGGAAACCTACGGTATAGCGTTGCACGATCTCCATCGGTTCCAGCTCTTCGAGGCGGGCTTTTTTGGCGATCTTGTCCTCCCCTTCGTCGGCATCGTTCTCAAGGTGACCGGCATCGGTGATATTACGCACATAGCGCACTTTGTAGCCCAGGAAGCTGAGGTAGCGGTACAGCAGGTCGAAGGTAAGAAAGGTGCGGCAGTTGCCGAGATGCACGTCACTGTACACGGTAGGACCGCACACGTACAATCCTACAAAAGGCGGGGTAAGCGCCTCAAACTTTTCTTTCTGACCGGTGTAGCTGTTGTACACATACAGGGTGCTGCTCATACGTTCTGTTTTCTGCCCCGAAAATACACAAAAAGCGCTGTTCTTTCAACAAAAAAAGGCGACTTGCGCCGCCTTTCAGATCAAATATGCAGATCCGTTTAGTGTTGTATGATCAGTTTTTTGCTGGCCGATCTGCCGTTGCCGCTCACTTTCACCCAGTAAATACCGGAGGCTAAACGGGCGGTCTCACTGAGCTGCAGCATATACTGCCCGGCCTGTATCTCGTTGTTGTACACCACGGCACCCAGGGCGTTCACGATCGTTACCTGCATGCCGTTCTTGTTATCGGGCAGGTCCAGGTACACGCTTCCGTCGGCCGGGTTGGGATAAATACTGATGAAAAGCTGACCGGGGTTAGCCGCTTCGTACAGGTGTTTCACGCAAAGCTGCTCTTCCAGGAAATCGTCTACGATCTGTGTGGTGGAATCGGTCTGGGCCGCACTGGTCCAGAACTCGCAGTGTCCGCGGCCCGGGTAGGTAAGCAGCGGGTTATCGATGCCTGTGTTCAGGGCACGGGTATGCAGGGTACCGCTGCCGCTGATCTCGGTAATGGGCATGCCGGGGAAAGGCTCGGCAAAATCGGTGCCATAGGGCACAACCTCATCGGCGGTGCCGTGTACGCTCACAAAAGGCTGATCGCCCGTTTCGAGCAGGAAAGAATCTTTTAAGGCACCACAGTAATTAATTACGGCCTGGGGCACGGAAGAATAGCCCGGGTTGCCGCTGGCACCGTAAAATCCGCCGTCGCCGTTCTGATCGATGGCCGCAGGCAGTTTAGCGGGTGAATCCATATACGCGGTATGCATCGACAGAATGGAACCGGCACTGATACCACCCACGATGATGAGACCGGGATTGATCTTGTAAGGATCGCCGTCTTCGGCCTCTGACTTGCGCAGGAAACGGATCAGGGCCATCTGGTCATGCACGGATTTGTACACATGGTTCAGGAAGGTGGCTTCCAGGTCTGTGGACCCTGCGATCTCGGTAAACTGCAGCAGCCGGTATTCCATCGAAACAGCTACGTAGCCCATGCGCGCATAGTGGCGGCAGAGCGCGCGGATCGTAAGGTCTTCCTTGTTACCGGCCACAAAGCTTCCGCCGTGTGCCAGTATGATCACCGGGCGGTCCGTTTCGGCATCCGCAGCGGGAGACCATACGTCAAACTCCAGCGACTGTCCTCCGGGAGCCTGCCCGTAGGTTACGTTAAACGCAGAATCGAGCGTGGAAAAGATCTCGGTATAATAACGGCCTCCCGTACAGTCTTGTGACCAGGCCGCAGCCCAGCCGGCTGCAAGGGCGGCGAGCAGTGTAAAAGTTTTTTTCATGGTGTTTTCTCTGAATTAATTGATGTTGATTTAATTCAAATTTAATATTCGCTTTTCAGAAATGCGAATATTCCACGCGAAAATTAGACCAGCATGCCGATACTGCGAACCAGTGCTTCACGGAATGCGTCGATCTCCGCCGTGGTATTGTAGAAAGCGAAGGAGGCGCGCACCGTACCCGGTATGCCGAAACGCCGCATCAGGGGCTGTGTGCAGTGATGCCCCGTACGTACCGCGATACCCTGTTTATCGAGCAGGGTACCTACGTCCAGGTGATGTGTATTACGTATATTGAAAGAAAGCACCGAAGCCTTATGTGCGGCCGTTCCTACCGGGATCACCTCCGGTATCTGTGCCAGGGTCTCTGTGGCATACTTCAGCAGTTCTGCTTCCCGGGCGGCAATAAAGCCAATGCCCAGCCCCTCGATATAACGTATGGCCTCGGCCAGGGACAGCGCGCCTTCTATGTGCGGGGTGCCTGCTTCAAATTTAAAGGGCAGTTCGTTATAGGTAGTCTTTTCAAAGGTCACCTCCCTGATCATTTCGCCGCCACCCTCGTAAGGAGGCAGTCTGTCCAGCCATTCGGCCTTGCCATAGAGCACGCCGAAACCGGTAGCCGCAAATACCTTGTGCCCTGAAAAAACGAAGAAATCCGCGTCCAGGTCCTGCACGTCCACCCGCAGGTGCTGCGTGCTCTGGGCACCGTCGATCAGCACCGGGATACCCAGGCGGTGGGCATCCGCGATCATTTCCTTCACCGGGTTTACCGTACCCAGGGCATTGGAAACCTGCACCACGGCAAGTATCTTCACTTTGGGCGTAAGCAGTTTCAGGAACTCTTCGTAAATAATTTCACCGCGGTCGTTCAGGGGGATCACCTTCAGCACAGCGCCCGTATATTCACAGGCCATCTGCCAGGGCACGATATTGCTGTGGTGTTCCATACCACTGATGAGCACTTCGTCACCGGGTTTGAGTATCGCTCTCGAAAAACCGTGTGCCACAATATTGATACCATGCGTGGTACCTTTGGTAAAAATGATCTCACGGTCTTCGGCAGCGTGGATAAAACGCTGTATCACCCGGCGCGATTCCTCGAACAGGTCGGTAGCCTGCTGGCTCAGCGTATGCACACCCCGGTGTACGTTACTGTTAAGCGTTTCGTAGTAGAGGCGTGCCGCATCCAGCACGGAGCGCGGTTTCTGTGTGGTGGCCGCGTTATCGAAATATATGTAGGGATTTTTGCCCTGTGCCCTTTGCAGCAGGGGAAAATCAGCGCGTATACTTTCTATGGTGCGTGTGGAGATCATGGGGCAAAGGTCGTAATAATTACGGTTCATCCGGCATCAAATTACAGGCCTCAGGGATCGTACACCCTGTCCTTCCAGCGGTATACCGAAAGCACGGAGAACAGCGCCGACACCGGGAAGAACAGGGGCAGCAACAGACTGTAGAGGGGGATAAAAAAACAGAGTCCGCTCATACCACTACGGCGGGCCAGGAAACAGAGCAGGATACTTTCTGTAAGTACTTTGAGGCCCAGCAGGGCCAGGCTCCAGGTCCAGAGTTCCGGCAGAAAGCAGAGCCAGAGGTACTGGCTCAGCAAAAGGTAAATGCCCAGCGGGAACAGCACACTCCGCCGCAGCGCACCCGATTTGGATGCCCAGCGCACCCGCTGCGAAATATACTCCGCCCAGCCGGAAGGCCCTTCGGTATCAACGATCTCGGGAACAAACTTAATGGCTCCGGGCCCATAGGTATGGCTTACATGCTGTAGTAAAAAAATATCGTCACCTCCCGGGAAACGGAAAACGTTCAGGTCTGCTTCCAGGAAGGTACTGCGGTCTGCAGCCATTACGGCGGCATTGTTCAGGAAAGGCATACGCAGTCGCCAGAAGTACACCCCGATGTATACCAGGGCCATAAATTCCGTGGCGGCCCAGTACCCGATAAAAAAGCGGTATGGCCGGTAGCGCGGAATGCCCTGCAGCAGGTGTCCCTGTCCCCCGCCGATAAAAGCGACCGCCCGGCGGGCAAAGGAAAGCGACAGTTCCGTATCCGCATCGCAGAAATAGAGCACCTCGTGGCGGGCAAGGGCCGCACCCTGCTTCATAGCGGCCTTTTTGCCCTTCTGTTCGGCAGGCAGATCAAGCAGTTGAATATCAAGTTCCCGGTTCTCCCGGCTGAAGAGGCGTAAACGTTCGCAGGAAGCATCGGTGGAATGGTCATTCACAAAAAGGACCTGCACGCCTGTACCGCGGAAAGCCTGCAGGGAGTTCAGCAGTCGCTCCAGGCGCAGCTCTTCGTTACGGAAAGGCACAACAATGGTACAGGACAGGTCCGTTCCCGGCGCCGGGCCCGCATCGCGGAAAAACGCGGCCAGCACTTTCAGGAAGTGAAACAGCGGGAACGCCGCGAGTAGTACACAAAAGCCCCAGAACAGCCACATACTGCAAATGTGCGCTTTTTTCGTCAATCGGGAAATAGCCGTACCTTTACCGGGCATGGCAACAGAAAGAGTAATCATGGGCATCGACCCGGGATCGAACATCATGGGTTTCGGCATCATACGCGTGAAGGGTACTAAGCTGGACCTGGTAGACCTGGGTGTGGTGAAACAGGGCAGAACAGACGATCACTTCGAAAAGCTGAAGTACATCTTTGCCGAGACCATACGGCTCATTGAGCTGTATACGCCCCATGAATTTGCCATCGAAGCGCCTTTCTTCGGCAATAACGTACAATCGATGCTTAAGCTGGGCCGTGCGCAGGGGGTGGCCATAGCAGCCGCCCTGAGCAGGAGCCTGCCTGTGGTGGAATATTCCCCGCGCAAGGTAAAGCAGTCGGTGGCCGGCACGGGCTCTGCCTCCAAGGAGCAGATCGCGGCCATGTGTGCCCATATATTACAGACACCGCCCTTTGAAGTAAAACATCTCGACGCCACGGACGGGCTCTCGGTGGCCATATGTCATGCCCTGCAGAACCGGCACGGGGACATAAAAAAAGGCCTCTCCGGGTGGGAAGCCTTTTTAAAACAAAATCCTGACCGTATCAGGTAGGGCGTTGTCTATAACGCGTCGAACGCCGCTTTGATCTTCCCGGTCATTTCGATCATTTCTGCCTTTTCGGGCGAAAGTTTCGGTTTCGAGAAATTAATGTCCTGCACGGTATGTATGGGAACCAGGTGCACATGTGTATGCGGCACCTCGAGCCCGATCACCGATACACCGATACGTTCGCAGGGGACTACCGAACGCAGGGCTTTGGCCACTTTTTTGGCAAAGATCATCAGCCCGGCCAGTTCGGCATCGTCCATATCGAAGATGTAATCGGTCTCTTTTTTAGGCACGACCAGGGTATGACCCATTACGAGCGGGAAAACGTCGAGAAATGCGATAAAATCCTCATTCTCGGCCACGATATACCCGGGAATGTCCCTGTTGATTATTTTGGTGAACAGAGTAGCCATCTTTACCTGCTGATTTCAACAATTTCGAATTTCATGACACCCGAAGGAACGGTGATCTCTACCTGTTCGCCCTTGCTTTTGCCCAGGATACCCTTGGCGATGGGGGAATCCACCGATATCTTCCCTTTTTTCAGGTCGGCCTCGTTCTCGGATACCAGGGTGTATTCCATTTCGGCTTTGGTGGCCAGGTTGCGGATGCGCACTTTGGAAAGGAGGTAAACCTTATCGCTCTCTATATCCGATGCTTCAATCACACGACTGTTACGGATCACTTCCTGGAGCTTGCTGATCTCGAGCTCCAGGAGGCCCTGGGCATCTTTGGCAGCATCGTATTCGGCGTTTTCCGAAAGGTCGCCCTTTTCGCGGGCTTCAGCGATCTGCTGCGAGATACGGGGACGTTCTACCTGGATCAGGTGGTTCAGCTTCTCCGTTAATTTGCTCAATCCGTCTTTTGTCAGATAATTGATCTTACTCATAACAAAATGTGTGTTCGTTTAAATACAAAAAGAAAACAAAAGGCCTTTTGAGCCTTTTGTTCCATAATAAATACAAAGATAGTAAATGTTTTCTTCCTATATCACAAGTTTAGGCGGGCCCCGATAGTATGTACCCCGCGGAAGGCATAAGTAGCTCTGAATGAATAGTCAAGACCGAAACGGGGCTTGATCTTCTTGTCAGAGTCTGTTTTACCCAGCGGAATATCGGCAGAGAAACCGGCCGAAGGACCCGTAAATGCATTGGTAAGGTTTGTATTGAGGGCGTCGCGGTCACCGCTGAACACACCGTTCTCGAACGTATAACCTCCGCGCAGCATGATGATGTCTTTCCAGTTGTACTCCAGGCCCAGGATGAACTGGTCCTTGGTAAAGGAGTTCGTGGTAAAGTTGAATGCCGTTATCAGTTTGTGTTCGCCGCCTTTGAAACGGAATTTGTACATCGCTCCCAGGTTCATCAGGGCAGGCATTTCGAAGGAAACGCTTTTCTGACCGGCTGTAAGCTGTGCACCATTGGGCAGGGTCACGGTCTGGTCGAGACCGTCGCCGATGTAACGCATCTTAGGGCCGATGTTCTTCAGGGCGATACCAAAGATCAGGTTGCTGAACTCGTCGGCATTGGCCTTTTTACCGATGGAGGCGGTATACTGTACGCCCGCGTCGATGGCCACACCGTTGGCAGAAACGTTACCGATGGCTTCGTTGATGATCTTTACGTTCACACCGCCGTGGATCTTCTTGGAGAAAGACTTGGCATAAGACAGCCCGATATTCAGGAAACGGGGCGAATAAGTAGCTCCGGTTCCTTCGGGTTTATCTACGGTGGTTACGGGAATATCGCCGAAGCTCATAGCGGTCACTGACAGCCCGATCACACCGCGGGTCTTACCCAGGTTCTGCGCAAGACCGGCCGTATTGATAGAGATATTGGCGCCTTCCAGCCAGCGTGTATGGGCAAATACCAGCTGTGTACCTTTGGTAAAGGCCAGGCCTGCTACGTTCATAAAGGTACCTTCGATACCCTGTTCGTTGGCACTGCCTGCTCCGCCCCAGCCACTGCTGCGCGCCCAGGGGTTAATAAGCAGGTGCGTCGCTCCCGCCTGACCGGCACGGTCCTTATTACCGGCATACGAGCTGCCGGTAATAAGAAGAGCCATTACAATTATTACAGATTTTATAACGTGTTTCATATTCTATACTTCTTTAAATCGGTTCCTCAGTTAGATTAGAAGTTTGATACGTCGGTAGGACGCATTACGCCAAACCATTTCAGTATTTTGGAACCTACACCCGGTACATTCACGTGAATGATATAAATACCACTGGCTACAGGAACGTTGGCCGTATTCTTCAGGTCCCAGTCGAGTGAGGTAATGCTGTTATCATCTTTCGTATAACGGCGTATCAGTGAACCGGCTGTATTGTAAATAGTAACCGTACATGTCGGAGGCAGGTTCGTTACCTTGATGCGGTTATCGAGCTTGTTCGTCTCGTAGGCAGAATACGCATAGTACGGGTTCGGAACTACATTGATGATGTCCAGTACAGCGCTGGCCGTATTGCGGTCGCCTGTGGTCGGGGCCAGGTCATCAAGGCTGAACTCATACAGCGGGTAATCGTTATTGATGGCACCCGGGGCAGGCTCGTTCGCATAGTTCAGAAACTGGGCATACGGCTTGGCCACACGTAAACGGATACGTATATCCTGGGCCAGCCACTGGGTACCTTTTACCGCGAGCGGGATACCGGTCCACATGGCCGAACGGAATATCTTACCCTTATCGGTGTTGTAGCTGCTCTGTGTATAACCACCCGAACCCACATCGTCCAGCTTTCTCAGGATGCTCATGGCAAACTGACCGGCATCGTAACGCGGAGTAGGCGGATAGGTATTCAGACCCGGTACGGCTCCGTTTGCTCCGAATACGTACAGGAAGTGTTTACCACCGAGGATGGCATCGCCGAATTCGTTCACGATGGCGCTGAAATCGTTGTTGATGTTACGTATATCCACTTCCAGCGGGTTGAACAGCATGTCGCGTCCGTTGGCGTACGGCAGGTTCGAAGCTTCGGCAAAGGCCATGTTCAGGCGTTCTCCGGTCTCCACATTGATGGCATAGCCCGGGAACCAGCCCATACCGTAGTTGCTGATGTAGTTCGCGTCTTCCTCGTTGTTCGAGTTCGAAGTGATCAGGGCACCGGTAATGGTACCGTCGTTCGTGGCATAACGGCCGTTCTTGTCAACGGAAGGGCTGCGGCGCAGGTCCAGTTTGGCGGCACATTTGGCAGCCAGGTCGGGGTGTGCATATGAACGGTCTGTATTGTTACAGGCCGAGGAGTCAGCCTCCAGTACAGGTACGCGGGTCCATTTGGTTTTATCCGCGGTCAGTACGATATCAACGGAAGCAAGGTCATTCAGACGGTTGAAGGGTACGGTAGGTGATCGGTACGAAGGACCGTGCACTCCGTAAGAAGCAAGGTTATACGGTGCCATAGATCCGCCGCCACCTAAGGACAGGCGCTCAAAGGACTGGCTCTTGTCGAACGGGAAGTCTCCCAGTCCGCCGGCCTGTGTGGCATCGCTGGTACCGGAAAGTATCCAGTTCATGAAGCTCGAGGCGTCGGCATCGGGCAGGAAGCCCAGGTAAAAGTTCGACGCATTGCTGGTAACTGCGGTAATACCGGCACCCAGAACACCGTTGTTCTCTTCTGCATCGTTACCCGGGTTAGCGGTCTGGCGCACAGAGATGGACAGACCCAGGAATTTACCGGTATTGCGGTTAAATACCAGTTGCTCGCTCAGGAAGGCAATGCTCGTATCAGATACGGCAACCGTGTCCATGGTCGCTTTATCCAGCAGGGTCCATGTAGACTGGTTCGAGATCAGGCGCGGCAGTGTGGCACCATCCGCAGAGGTAGAGGGAACGTTGAATTTCAGCAGGTAGGTACCTTTTTCGATCGCAAGCGGGTCAACCACTTTGACACGTACAGGACCGCCACCGCGTTTGTATGTAATCTTCTGTGCAGTATACGGAGAAGCCACGATCTCGAGTTCGGACTGTTCGGTCAGTTCCAGCTCGTTACCGCCATTACCCTGACCTTCGATACGGGTGATCTGCGGGGTATCGCCATAAACGGAATTTACGATGGTACCATTGGACTCGGGAGCACTGATGTGCGGAATGGCAGAGTATACCTGGATACTACCGGTAGCCGATTTACGGCCGGCGATGAACTCACGGGTCTGGCCGGTCATCTGACCACCTTCCGGACCGTATTTTTTATAGCGGTTAAAGCCGTAGGCCAGTATCATAAAGTAGTAGCGCTTATGGTTCACCAGGCGTTTGTCAGAACCGGTAGCAAAAGCGTCCTCGGTTACACGCAGCGACTGGAAGATACCTGAGTTGGAACCGGTAACCTCAACCTGTGGCATTGTAAGACCCAGCTCCTGGTCAACATTGTAGTTGATCAGTGTAGCGATCGGCTGGCCGGTGGCATCGAAGTTGCGGATATCGCACTGGGCGATCAGCTCTGCTTTAGACTTATCGTGACGGTTCTCAGCCGTTACAGAGGCATCTTTCACCTGGTATATCAGGTAACCTTCAAATTTGTAGGATTTTTCGTCGTCTGTAAGCGAAGTATCTACTATAGAGTAGTCTACTTCAGAATAGTTGTTTTTCTTATTATTCGAAAGAATGCTGTTGTTCCAGTACAGGATCAGCTCGCGGTCCAGTTCCTGAACGGTTACGTTCGGAGCATCGGGGCCATCCAGTACGCGGAAGCAGTTTTCGAAGAGCGACTGGGCCTTGTCGTCGGCCTTACGAACCAGTTGCACCGATTCGAAGGGGTTACCCGAGAAAGAACGTGCCCATACGGCTCCGGTAGTGATATCGTTCACAGCACCTGCACGCAGTCTGAACGGACCGGCAGACTGTACGAAGCGGAAGTCGGCAGCGGCCAGGGCAGCACAGCCCGGACCCGGAGCTTCCATTCTCCACTCATAGCCCATGTTCTGGCCACCGGTACCCCAGTGCATGGGGTCTGAATCGCCGGGGAACATGAAATCAGAGGCAGTGTTTGAATAACCGCACTGTGCAGCGTCCGGGTAACCATAGGCCCCGAAGGTCATACGTACACCGTTTGTCCAGAAACCACGCAGGTAGTTGTAGTACTCGATACCCTGGTCAGGGTCGTTCTGCACCCCGGTCTGCTCATTCCTGTAATACAGGAAGCGGCGCATACCGATACGTTCATTGTCCACGAATCCGTCACCGTAACCTACACCGTTAATGGCCAGGTAGGTGTTCACATCGCCTACTACCAGGGAATCGTCATACAGGTTGGGGTCCTGGTAGGGACCTTCGAAGAAGTCGATACCGATCGCCGGCGGGTTCAGGCCGTAGCCGATCGAGGTCTGGCAGGTAGCGTCATTGGGGTCGGAGTTGTATACATAACCGAAACCACGTGTTACGTCGCAACCGGCATAGTCATCAAAACCGCAACCCAGGTCAGCATCGGTATTTACACCGAAGTAACAGTTGAACAGCTCGGAAGTACCACGGTTAATAAGCTCGTAGTTATAGAAGGTCATGTTGTTGATCTCGTCATTGGTAGCGAAAGCGAATGCCTGGGCACGTACTTCCATACCGATGGTATTGGCAACGGTCACACCGGTCTCATAGTGGGTGTTTCCTTTATCGTTAAAGATCCAGTAGAGGGTCATATCGCCGTACAGGAAAGGGGTACGGTCTTTGGAACAGTCGATCTGGTTGAACAGGTCATAGCCCGGGTAGTCACCGGCAGCCGCGTTATAATCGCCGCTGTTGTCCACGTCGATGAAAGGCGCATGGATAAACTGGATAGAAGGCAGACCTCCGGAAAGGGAAGGATCGTTCGGATGCTGCTCAAAAGCAGGCCATTCCAGGATATCCTGCGGGATCTGGTAACCTTCGCAGAGGGCGTCTGCGGGGTTTACGTTCATACACAGGTTGTGCAGTACCACCTGCGAACGGGTAATTTTCCAGATGCGGTCGTACTCCTTACAGGTAGCCGCGTCTATTTCGCCCTGGTTGGCACCGCTGCGGTTCAGCGGACCTGTATAAAAGTCGGGACCATTGGCGCGGTAACGCTGTGCAGCGATCTTCAGCTGCCCGTTAACGTCGGTACCACCGATCCAGAGGGTACCTACATACAGGGCATGCGCCGTATTTCCTTCTTTAGGTATCTGGTATTTGGCCACCTGCTTCAGATCCCACCACATATCGCCACCGGACCAGATGGTGGTGCGTACGTTGTTAAGATCCAATACAGCGGATGCCTGCGGGTTGGCACAACCCGCCGATAAGTTCTTATCTGCCTGACCGGATTTGTCGCTCTTAGCGCCGACAAATTTGGCAGCACCGGCCTCCTGCCACAGGCCTAAGGCCATGAGAGCAGTGAGAATTAGCGAAAATAGAGACCTTTTCATATACATAATATTTTAATTGCTGTCCTGATTACTATATTAGAAATTCAATGTAGCACCCAAGCGGATACGACGTGGTTGTGAGAAGTTATACGGACTGTTCACGGCCATGCCATACAGATCGCGGAACGAAGCCGGGCTCGGGAAGATCGATGCCAGGTAGGTCTGTGTCTGCTCGCTGGTAAGGAACCCGTCGTCGTTGGCATTACCCGTAAAGCGGTATACCCCGATCACGTTCTTGAAGTTGAACAGGTTATTCACCAGCAGGTAAATTTCTACGTTACCATCTTTACGGGTGGCCAGGTCTTTTTTACCTTCCACTTTCTTGCCGCCATATTTAAAGGTGAACTGTTTGTACACGCGCAGGTCGATGTTGAACTGCCAGGGCAGACGTGAACCATTGATGGAACCCTGCAGCGGCTGTGCAGCGAACGGTGTGCTGGCCACGGTAGAGGCAACCTGCTGGCTGCGGCTGTACGGTAAGCCTGAACCACCGGTAAATGTAAGTGAGAAACCGGCATTCTCGAGCGGAGCCGTAAAGGCTTTGCCATTTACGCCTGTTTTCTTACGCTTGATGGTAGGACCTTCGCCTTCGTTGAAACCGAAATCGAAGAACACGTTGAAGAAGTGACGCTGGTCAAGGCTCAGAGGCTGCAGGATCCTCAGGTTGGGCTGACCCTGGCTAACCAGGTTGAAGGAAGAGGTGGTGTTGGCACCGGTACCTTCGGCAAACTGCATCGTATACGAAGCGTTGAAACCGAGGTTTTTGTTACGTACGCGGTTATACGACAGGGTAAGACCTTTGGTGGTACCGAAGTCGATGTTCTTATACGTAAAGTATGTGGCCGGGTACGCCTCGCTGATACGGGATACCTGTATCTGGTCGCGTACCTCACGGTAGTATGCAGTAATTTTCAGGGCAGAGAACTCGCCTACAGCCTGCTGGAAGCCCAGTGAGTAGTCGATGGTCTTCTCAGGACGCAGGTCGGGGTTGTTGAAGATACGGTTTGCGCTGTTGTAGGTCGGGTTTGCCCAGTAGAAATAGTTGAAAGGATCGAGACGGTTCAGGCCGGCTGTCGGGCGCTGGATCAGCACGTCGTAGTGAGCCATGAAGATAGAACGGTCGCTGATCGGGAACGAGAACGCAATACGTGGCTGTACGTTCACCTGCGGTTTGTAGTCCCTGAAGGAACCGCCTACGTTAAAGTTACCGCTGCTTACGCTCTCGCCGGAATTCACCAGCCAGGGCTGCGGTACCAGGTTGTTGCCGCGCAGTACGGTAGGGTCATTGATCTCGGAACCCTGGGCATTGAACCAGCGGTCTCCCGAGCGGTATCCCACAACCTGCTTGTTGGCATCGTCTACAGCGTTGCTGTTCACATATACAACGTAGTCGCTGCCGATGTTATCCGGGTGCTGTACATTGGTGATCTCACCGGCGGTACGGGTCTCATACAGGGAGTACGGGTCTTTCAGCACGCGCTGGTTGGCGTCGTAGCGGTCCACACGTACACCCACGTTGAAGATCAGGTCGCGGAATGAGAATTTGTCCATGATATAACCGGCGATATATACCGGCTGGAAAGGTGCAATATGACGGTTGAAATATCCTTTGTCGCTTTTTGCGTTGAAGAAGTCTTCCAGGGAAGTACCGCCACGCACTTTATTGCCATAAGCATCATAACCATAGTAGCTTACCAGGTTGGCGCCGTTGTTCAGCAGTTCGTCCGGGGAGAACATCTCCAGGTTCAGCTGCGAAGGATCTACGGCATCGAACTGGAGAATTTCCTTGGCGTTCACATCTTTACCCAGGGCCGTACGCAGTGATTTGTCGAAATAAGCCTGGGCTGTATCGGCAAACAGGTAATCGTAACGGATGGTATCCATAAATACGCCCATATCATTATATACAGGCATCGGGTTTGTGAAGTCGAGCTGTGACAGGTGGTTGTTCACCAGCTGACGGCCGCGCGTCCAGAGGTTACCCGGGGCTAATGCATAAGACATGTCCTGGCGCTGCTCGAACTCGAAACCTACTTTGATACCGTGGTTCTTGATATCGAACTGGCCGCTGCCGATCACACGGAACTGGCTGTTGCTGGTTTTGCCGATGCTGTTGTAATAAGCTCCCGGAGCACTGTAGATACCGTAAATATCTTCGGGCTGGTCGCCGTTACGCAGGGCCTTGTACTGGAGCAGGCTGTTGAAGTTATCGTAGAAACCCAGCGGCGTGGAACTCAGACGGTATACATCGCTGGTATAGGTCGACAGCTCAGGATTGATGTCCGAAGGGGTATAATGTACCATTACATCGCGGTAACCGTTCAGCAGCCAGGCATCCAGGCCGGTGGTAGCATCCGTTCCGCGGGCATAGGTAGCCTCACGTTCTATATCGAATTTTCCTACATATCCGTAATTAAAGATGTTACGACGGTTCTGGTGATCGAAGTTCTCACCGAAGTTCTTGGAATAGTCCACCTGTAAGGTCAGGGACCCGTTCTTAACGGTGGCATTTTTCTTGCCGTCCTCATTATTATCAAAGCGCTGGGTAAAACGACCGAATACGTTATAGCCATAGTTGCGGTTCACACCATAATTCTGCCAGTTGAAGGCCTGGCCTGCTTCCGGGGCACCGCCGCCGCTGGCAGCAACGTCCCTGGAATGTGTATAGAAACCGTTACCGCCAAAGGTCAGGATGGTATTTTTGCCGAGACGGAAGTCCAGCTTGGCCACCATATTAACGTTCATCTGCTGGGCATTGCGGCGTCTTTTGTTGAGAATGAAATCGTCTTTGGTCACGTATGCGGCATTCTGTGTAACACCACCGTCCACAAAACGGTAGGGGTCGTTCATAATGCTCTCGCGCACATCGGGTTTCAGCACGTACCAGCCGTTAAAGGAAGGACGCGGGTCTGAGCGGTAGTTACCTTCGGCTGAGAGTAAGAGACCACCCACAGCTTCTCTGGTAGTTTTACCGTTCTCGTCCACGATCTTTTTATACGCGATAGGCCCGCCCACGGTAGCTGCTACCAGGTGATGCCCGTAAGCATCCAGGTACTGTGAGGTATTACCCTCTACACTACCGAACCACTCAGGCACAATACCCTTGGTGTTCACGATCTGGTAACCACCGGTGGCGTCACCGAGCTCGGCAGGGATACCGCCGGTCAGGATGGTGATCTCCTGTACGGCCTGCAGGGGCAGGTTCATACCGGTACGCACCTTCACACCGTCGATGATGATCTGCTGACCACCGCGAGAACCACGCAGGGTGGTGGTCTCACCGTTACCGTTGGCTCCTTCGGCCACCTGTATCGCGGAGTTCAGGTCACGCGAAGGCAGGCGTTTCAGTTGCTTCTCGTCCAGTGTGGTCTGTTGCGAGTTCTTACCTTTATCAACTATCGGAGGAGTACTTCTTACTATAACTCCCGTAAGGGCTCCTTTTTCTTTCAGGCCAACGTTCTGAAACGTAATAACGTTACCGGATACCCTTACATTGGTAACCGTTGATGTTTCAAAACTTACGTTGGATACCTTCAGTGTATACACACCAACGGCAACACCTTTGATCTTGTAATGACCTGCAGCATCCGTACTGGCCCCCGTTACTTTTACCGAACCGTTGTATAATACAACGTTGGCAAATGCAACCGGCTGACCTTTCGGGTCCGTCACATCACCTTCTATATCACCCGTATTGCCCTGAGCAAAAGCGGCGAAGGAGGCAGTGAAGCACACAAGCGCAATGAGTAATCTTTTAATCATAAATTTAGCGCAGTTTACGTTAATTTAAACTTTAAGGGCGTAAAAATAGTTAATCACTTTTCTTTAACAAACCGTTAAGAATCTTTTTTGACGTTTTTTTGACCGTATTCGTCGTTTACAATTGCTTATCAGTCGTTTAATCGAAACAGGGGACCGACTATTTCCGTAGCCATTTTTTCAATATCAAAAATAGAAACATTGTACAAGCCTACCAATGACAAAAATGCATGTTTGTCGGATATAAGCCCCCGTTCGTCGCCGGAATACCTGTACCGGCATAAAAAAAGGCGGTAGAACGCCGCCCCCGGAAGTATTAAGAAAGTCTTAACTTATAAGCCCTTACGGTTGGGTCGGTAACCCGCCCGGTTCGAGTTGTTCACATTACGCTTCATACGCTTGCGCGTGCTCTTGCTCTGGATAGACATATGCCGCCTGATACCATATTTATACGCCCGCTTTGCAGCCCTGGCCGTCTCTTTCTGCTGCTTTTTGATCTCCCGCTTATTTACGGCACCCTCTTTCTGAGCATGGGTCTCCCCCGCTCCGTAAACCATACCGATCAACACACCCGCCAGGATCATCAGCCATTGTTTCATGCAAAATCTTTTAGGTTACAAAGATATAACGAAAAATACAGCGTAACTTTGTACGTTATATTACAATGTTAACATTCCTTAGCTTAAATTCTTGCTGTTTTAACACAGGTGAATTTATACCGGAAAGAAACAAAACATTATGTTAAGTAAAAAATACCTGCTTTTTCCCCTCGTTTCTATCCTGCTGGCACTGGCCTCCTGCGAGGACAATACGCCCAGTCCCATACCCAATGTGACCATAAACCGTTCCTTTAATATAGGTGCACCCGAAAATGCGGCACTCAATGCCGTGGGCGGCTACATCATCATACCCGGCGAAGGATATGGCGGACTTATCGTTGTACGCGCCACCTACGAAGATATGTACGCCTTCGATATGCAATGCACCAATGACCCCATAGATATTGCCGGCCGCACTACCGAGAACGGCCTGCTGCTGGAATGCGGCAAATGCGGCAGCCAGTTCATCGCAATCAGCGGACAGGTGGCCGAAGGCCCCGCTTCCCTGCCCCTGAAAGGATACAAGACATCCTTTAACGGGCAGATCGTTTACGTTACCAATTAATTAAAAGGTCTGCAAAGCCTGCAAAGCTTTTGCAACCACGGGATCGCTGCGCAGCAGGTACCCGGTGAACATGGAACCCGCGTCCAGGTTGCGGGCAATAAGTGCTTTGGTACGCTGCAGGATGAACTGCTTTTCCGCGACACTGAGCACAGGTATACCGATGCTTTTTTCCCGCGCCGTCTTCAGCACACCGTCCAGGATGATACCATCCAGCCCCGCAGGAATTTTTTTTGCCTCCCGGTTGGCATCTGCAAAGCTGAAGGCAAAATCCAGCAGCACGCTTTCCTGCCAGAGCTTGCCTGTAAATATGGTATAACCCAGGGTGTCCCAGCCCACGCGGATATCCGGTGCAATACCGCCCCCGCCATAGACCACACGCCCTTTGTCTGTAAAATACTTTAAGGTATCGATGCCCGGCAGTGAATCCCTGTCGCTGAACTGATGTTCGTAATAGGCCTGGTAATAGGCTTCCACGCCTTCTTTGTACGGACGCTGAATGCTGCGCCCGCTGGGGGTAAAATACCGGGCCACCGTAAGGCGTACGGCCGAACCGTCGGGCAGTTTCTTCACTTCCTGCACCAGTCCCTTCCCGAAGGAACGGCGGCCTACGATCACTCCGCGGTCATGGTCCTGTATGGCACCGGCCAGGATCTCGCTGGCACTGGCCGACTCCTCATCGATCAGTATGGCCAGGCGGCCCTCCTCGAAAGTCCCTCCGCCCTTTGCCTTGTAGTTCTCGCGTTTGCGGTGCGTACCCACCGTATAGGTAATGAGGTCTCCCGAAGGCAGGAACTCATCTGCAATTTTCACCGCCTCTTCCAGGTAACCGCCGTGATTACCCCGCAGGTCCAGCAGCAGCTCCTGCATACCCTGGGCCTTCAGGGTCTTCAGCGCCCTCAGGAAATCGCGGTGCGTATTATCGATAAAACGGTTCACCTTAATATAACCGGTATTCTTATCCAGCATTACCGATTGTTCCACGCTGTATACGGGAATGGGCCCGCGCACCAGGGAGAAATCCACCGATTTTTTTTCGCGGGGGCGGTATACGGTCACATTCACGCGTGTACCTTTTTTGCCCCTCAGCTTTTTCACCACGGCATCCGAGTTCATGCCCACTCCGGCCACCACCTCTTTCTCTACCTTAACGATACGGTCACCGTCGCGCATACCCACCTGGGATGCCGGTCCGCCCGAAATTACGTGCACCACCACCACGGTATCGCGTATCACATTAAATTCTATGCCGATGCCATCGAAATGGCCTTCCATATCTTCGTTGAATGCTTCCAGGTCTACCGGCGGCATATATACGGAATGCGGGTCCAGCCGGCTCAGCAGCATTTCCACCGTAAGGTCCGAGATACTGTCTGCGTTCACCGGGTCTACATAATCTTCTTCGATCATGCGCAGCAGGTACCCGATCTTACCGCCACCCGTGGAGGCAAATACGCCGCCCGTGTTCTTTCCCTCAGGCAGTACAGAAGGTATATGTTTCCCGATAAAAACCCCGATAATCACAGCCAGCGTCACAACCAGAGAAAAATAGATGCTGCTTTTCGAATTCTTCACCATACTTTCGTTATTCCTAAATTGATACAAACGTAGTTCATCTGTTTCAGAACGCGTATAAATATTCTACTATTTTTATTTTTTTGAGGATTAAGCACGGAAAACATACGTCAATCCCCTGCAGACAAACCCCGCAGCAAGGTCTCGAGGTCAAGTTCATCCTGTTGCACCACCTGCCAGCCCTGTTTCCCCTGCAGGTACCGGCCCAGGTATAGCTGCTCACCCTGACCGGGAGTAGGCAGCAGCACCGCTTTGGAAATGCCCATCGCATGCAGGTCCATAATGCCCGAATAGCCGCAGCGGCAAATGATCAGGGCCGAACGGGCCGCCGCCTTCTGCAGTTCACCAGGACCGGCCATTCCGTACAGGTACACATTCGCGGGGTGCAGCAGGGGCAGACCTTTTACACCGCGCAGCAGGCAGAAATCATACTGCGGAAGTGCGGCCATCTGCTTCAGCAGTTTTTCTTCCAGCAGGCTGCGTTGTGGTTCCGGCCCCGAAAGTACGGCCATGGCATCGTACACGAAAGGTTCCGCCTGTACCTTATCAAGGCGCGAAAGCGGCCCTATGTACCGCACAGGGACCCGCAGGTAGGGATTGGGACGACTGAGTGCTCCCGCCAGGCTGCGCTCTTCTTCGGCATAGTCGGGCACCCATACTTCACTGAAACGGTTCATGATACGGGCATGCATGCGTGCCGCCAGGGAATCGAAAAAGGAATTGCCCGCCTGCGGACACAACTGGTGTGTAATATATACCGAGGGCGATCTCCGCGAAAAAGCCCCGAAACGTCCGTCGCTGTATACATGCGTAAAACGCTGCTGCCTGCACAGCTCCTCGGTGAGCCGCTGTTCCCGTTCCCGGGTGCGCAGGGCGGGCAACATCTGCAGTGCAAGTTTCAGCAGGGTGCCGGTGCCACTGCGTGCGTAACGTATATTATAGGACGGGTATTCGTAAAAAACCAGGTCGGGAAAGCGCTCACGCAGGTACAGCAGTGCATTGCCGTCCGAGGCCAGGTGTACCTCCTTCCCTTCCGAAAGCAGGCGGCGGATAAGCGGCTCGCTGCGTGTGGCATGACCCAGGCCCCAGTTCAGTACACAAAACAGTATTTTTTCGCCCTTGCTCATGCCGCTCGCAAATTAAGAATAAATTTGCAGCATGTTTGCATTGATCACCGGAGCATCCGAAGGTATTGGCTGGGCCTGCGCCCAGAAACTGGCCGAAGAAGGGTACAACCTGATACTGGCCGCGCGTAACGAGGACAAGCTACTGCGCCGTGCGGAAGAGCTGGTGGAGATAAACCCCGAGATCGAAGTATACGTACATGCCGGTAATCTTACCGACCAGACCAAGCTGGTGGAGCTGGCCTCCCTCATCAGCACCGAGGAAATTGCCCTGCACGTGCTTATCAATAATGTGGGTCAGTACATGGAAGATTCCGTACTGGACGAGCATAACCAGCTGTACAAGTCGCTGCAGATAAACCTGGTGACCCCCGTAAACCTTACCGCCCTGCTCTGGAAAGACCTTGCCGCCAGCAAGGGGCATATTTTCAACATAGGTTCCATACTGAGCCGCGACGTACGTACCGAAGCCGCTTCGTACACCATGGCCAAGCATGCGCTGCGTGCCTGGAACAAAATGCTGGGCGAAGAGCTGCGCCCGCGCGGGGTTAAGGTCACGGGTATTTTCCCGGCCAGCGTGTACACCAAGGCCTGGGAAGGCAGCCCGGTGGATTCGGGACTGCTCATCGACCCCGAAGATATCGCCACCATCATCAGCCAGAACCTGAAAAGCGGTTACCAGGCCGTACAATCCGAAATATTCATTGACACAATCTCCGGCCTGTAGGCCCTGTTTTATCTATCATGGGAAAAAATAAGCTATTCCGTTTTGCCGAAAACGAAACGTTCGAAAATGTTATTCAGCCGAATTTTTACGAAGTAAAGGAACAGGGCTTCCCCCTGAAGGGAAAGTGGCGGCAGGACCATTTCGGAAACGAAAACCCCATTACCCTGGAGCTGGGCTGCGGCAAGGGTGAATACACCATTGCCATGGCCAGGCGTTACCCCGAACGCAACTTTATCGGGGTAGACATCAAAGGCGCACGTTTCTGGCGCGGTGCACGTACTGCCGTGGACGAAGGCATAAAGAACGTGGCTTTCCTGCGTACACGCATCGACCAGATCCCGAACTTTTTCGACCCTGCCGACAACGTGAACGAGGTCTGGGTCACCTTCCCCGATCCGCAGCCGCGTGAGAGCAAGATCAAGAAAAGGCTTACCGGGGTGCAGATGGTGAACCGCTACCGCACTTTCCTTTCGCCCCAAGGCAGCATCAACCTGAAGAGCGACGACGATATGTTCTATGAATTTACGCTGGAGACCGTAAAGGAGAACAACTGGCAACTGCTCGACTTCTGCCCTGATATCTACGGCCTGCGCCCCGACGACGAACTGCTGGCCGGCGTACAGACCTTTTACGAACGTATGTGGCTCGAAATGGGCAAAAAGATCAAATATGTAAAGTTCCGGCCTTTCCGCAGCGACGAGCTATAGCACAAAAACGTATACTCATCAGGAGAGTGTCTGCCGCACAAAGGCCGCAAAATTGTCCACCTCTTCTTCCTGCGTGTCCCAGCTGCACATAAAACGCGCCACATTCTCCTTTTCATCAAAAATGTAAAAGAAATACTCTTTCTGCAGGGTTTCTGTCATTTCGCGCGGGATCTTACAGAAAACGCCATTGGCCTCCACCGGGTGCACGATCTCGAGCTGCGGTACCCCCGAGAGCTTATCTGCCAGGCGCCGCGCCATGGCATTGGCATGCGAGGCATTCCGCAGCCAGAGGTCCTCTTCGAAAAAAGCCAGGAACTGGGCCGAGAGGTAGCGCATTTTACTGGCCAGCTGCATACTTTGCTTGCGGATGAACTTCGCTTCCGAAGCCAGCTCGGGGTTCAGGAACACCACAGCCTCCCCCAGCATCAGCCCGTTCTTGGTGCCTCCAAAGCTGAGCACGTCCACCCCTGTATCGCGCAGCATTTCCTTAAGGCCTATGCCCAGCGAGGCCGCTGCATTGCTGATGCGCGCACCGTCCACATGCACATGCATACCATGTCCGTGGGCAAATTCGCAGACGGCCGCCAGCTGGTCACGGGTGTATACCGTACCAAATTCCGTACTCTGTGTAAGCGATATCACCTGCTGCTGCACCTGGTGCTCATCGCCGCGCTGCTTCAGGCGGGTCTGTATGGTCTGCACGTCCAGCCTGGCATTGGCACAGTGAATATCGATCAGCTTACAGCCGGTGAACTTTTCCGGTGCGCCGCATTCATCTTCATTGATATGTGCCGCCTCCGTGCAGATAATGGCATTGTAGGAGCGGGTAAGCGCCTGCAGGCTTACCACATTGGCGCCCGTCCCGTTGAATACGAAGAAAGTTTCCGTTCCCGGACCGAAAACATCCCTGAATTTCTGCAGGGCGGCCTCCGTATAGGGATCGGAGCCGTAACCGCGGGCATGGCCCGTATTGGCCTCCTGTATGGCCTTGAGTACCTGGGGATGAATACCCGCATTGTTATCCGATGCAAAGGAGCGTTTTAAAGAGAACTGCATATAGCTGAAATATGGACAATAATACGCAATTTTGCAGCATGGAAGATACAAAAGCCTGGTTCGAGAGCTGGTTCGATACCCCTTATTACCATATCCTGTATGCACACCGCAACGATACGGAGGCGCATGCATTCATCGACCGCCTGGTGGACCGGCTGCAGCCCCCCGCGGGTATCCGGCTGCTGGACGTAGCCTGCGGCAAGGGACGGCACAGCAATTATTTTGCCGAAAAAGGCTTCCTGGCAGACGGTATCGACCTTTCGCCCGAGAACATACGCTATGCACGCGAACACGCGGCTCCCGGCACACAGTTCTTTATCCGTGACATGCGTTCCATAAACGAGGAAAACCGTTATGAATGGATCGTGAACCTGTTTACCAGCTTCGGTTATTTCGATACACCCGCCGAGAACAAAAAGGTACTGCAGCAGATATACCGCGCCCTGAAACCCGGCGGCACCTTCATTTTCGACTACCTGAACCCCCATTTCGTGCGCCGTAACCTGCACCAGACATCCTATACCGAAAAAGGCAGCGTACAGATACGCACCCGCAAAAGCGAGCAGGACGGCCATGTGGTAAAAGAGATCTGCGTACGCGACGGCGACCGGGACCTGCGTTTCGAAGAAAAGGTGAAGCTGCTGGAACCGGCCTTATTACGAAGCTGGCTCGAAGAAGAAGGCTTCCGCATCGTGGAAACCTGGGGCGATTATGCACTGAATCCCCTGGTGGAGGAAGAATCCCCGCGCTCGGTGTTCTATGCCGTCAAATAACCAAAATTGATTTTTTCGATATTTACATTACCGTAACCTATGGCAATTTGGTGAGAACGCAGGGGTGCATTACCTTTGCAGAGATCAATAACCAAAAAATTCAAAGAAAACATGGCATTAGTAGGTAAAAAAGCGCCCTCGTTCAAGGCAGCAGCGGTAGTAAACGGCGAAGAGATCGTAGAAAACTTCTCACTGGACCAGTTTATCGGTAAAAAGTACGTACTGTTCTTCTTCTACCCGAAAGACTTTACGTTTGTTTGCCCTACCGAACTCTGGGCTTTCCAGGAGCACCTGGAAGAATTTAAAGCACGCAACGTGGAAGTAGTGGCCGCCTCTACCGATACCGAGCAGAGTCACTGGGGCTGGTTACAGCTCGAGAAGAACAAAGGCGGTATCCAGGGCATTACTTACCCCATCGTAGCCGATACCAATAAAACCATTTCGTACAACTACGGCGTGCTGAACGGTGATTTCGAATGGAACGAAGCCGGTCACCTTACCGCCACAGCCGAACTGATCGCTTACCGTGGTCTGTTCCTGATCGACAAGGACGGCGTTGTACAGCACGAGCTCATCAACAACCTGCCCCTGGGCCGTAACGTAAAAGAAGCCCTGCGTATGGTTGACGCTCTCCAGTATTTCGAGGAGAAAGGCGAAGTTTGTCCCGCTAACTGGGAAAAAGGTAAAGAAGGCATGAGCGCTTCGCACAGCGGCGTTGCCGACTACCTGTCAAAACACTAAGAGGTTTTACCGTTTTACGGACATAATTAAGGCCGTCAGTTGTTCAGATTGACGGCTTTTTGCTTTTTTTGCAATGTCATGTCAGCCTTCAGCCGGATATCTTATGCCCTGCAAAACCATGCGGGGCAGCACACAGGCGGTATCATCGTGCTGGTGCTGCTGGCGGTCTGCGGAGCGCTGAGCATCCCGCGCCTGGGCATAAGCTGGGACGAACCCGTACAGCACCACATCGGTACGGCCGGTTACGATTACATCACCCGGGGCGATACCACCCTTTTCGGCATGAAAGACCGTGTTTACGGCCCCGTATTCGAGCTGGCCCTGGTCTATGCCGAAAAGACCATCCTGCCGGAGGACAGCCGCACGGTCTATCTCTTCCGGCATTATATCACCTTTGCCCTTTTCTGCCTGGCCGTCTATGTCTTCTATTGCCTGTGCCTGCGTGCTTTTTCATCCCAAAGTACCGCCCTGACCGGAATGCTGCTGCTGGTGCTCTGCCCGCGTATCCTCGGGCATTCGTACTTCAACACCAAGGACATTCCTTTTCTCTGCCTGCAGGTATTCAGCATGTATGCTTTGTACAGGGCTCTTTTTGAAGAAAGGATACGCATTGGCTGGTGGCTGGTCTTTGCCGTTCTTACAGGCATCCTGATCAATATACGCATTATGGGCATAGCCACCTGGACGGCCGGACTGGGCGCATTTACACTTGTGTCTATTTACAGACGCGAGTGGAAAAAACTACCCTGGATACCCGTTTTTATACTGCTCAGCGCCGGGGTGCTCTACGCAGGCTGGCCCTTTCTCTGGCAGGCTCCTTTTAAGAACTTCGCCCTGGCATATAATACCATGGCCCATTTTCCCTGGGATGGCTATACCCGGCTGTTCGGCGAAGATATAAAGGCCGGTGCCCTGCCCGTATATTATGCGCTGAGCTGGATGCGCATCAGCATACCCCTGCTCAGCATCCTGCTTTGCATAGCCGGGCTGATCTTCCTGCTGTTCCGAAGCCTTCGTTTCCGTAAAGATACTCCCCTGTTGTTCTTCGGCTGGGTGCAGGCCCTGTGTTCCTGGGGTGTGCTCTTTATTGTACTGCAGCAGGGATCTGTGCTGTACGACGACTGGAGACATCTTTACTTCCTCTGGCCCGGCCTGGTATGGAATGCCGCATGGTGCCTGCACGAAGGCGAACGCAGGTTAAGTCCGCGTCTTCGCCTGTACACACGTGTGGCAGGTATCGCGTATGCCCTGAGCATCGTGGCCGCGCTTATCCGCCTCTTTCCCTACCACTACGTGTATTTCAACGAGACCGTGTCCCGCCGCGAAAATTACCGTGCAGAACAGTTCGAGATGGATTACTGGGGCCTCAGCTATTACGAAGGCATACAATACATACTGGCGCACGATCCCCGGCCCGAAATACGCATCATGTCCTATACCCAGGCACAGGTACCGGCTTTTTTGCTGCTGAAACCGGAGGAAAAAAGGGCGGTGAATGCCGGAGGCATCCCCGATGCCGATTACCTGATGACCATTACACGTTTTCACCGGCTGAATGCACATAATCTGAAAGAATTTCCGGTACTTTACCATGCTGTATACCGCGACGGCAGCCCTATACTACAGATATGGAAAAAACAGTAAAAGCAGAGATCGGCCTGGTCATCCCCTGTTTCAATGAAGAGAACAGGCTGGATATTGCCGCTTTCGGGCAGTTCCTGGACGCTTTTCCGCAGTTCTATCTCTGTTTCGTGGACGACGGCAGCACGGACGGCACAGCGGGAATACTCAGAAATTTCTGCGGAACAGGGGCACGATGCAGCGTTCTGCACCTGGAACAGAACCGGGGCAAGGCCGAAGCCGTACGCCACGGCATGCTCTGGCTGAACCGGCACGGCGATATCCCCTTCCTGGGCTATTTCGACGCCGATCTGTCGGCCCCTCCCGAATTTGCGCTGGAACTCCGCAACACCCTGCTGCAGAGACCGGGGACCTGGATGGTGTTCGGCTCCCGGCAGCTTGCCGACAAGCAGCATATTATCCGCCGCAGGCGGCGCCACCTGGCCGGGCGTTTTGTTTCGGCCCTGATCAATTACACCGTAAAGGCCCGGTTCACCGATACACAGTGCGGCGCCAAGCTTTTTCCCGCCGAAGCCGTGCACCCGCTGTTCCAGGAACCCTTTCTCTCTTCCTGGATCTTCGATGTGGAGCTGATACAGCGCATCCGCAACCTGTTCGGTCACAGCGAAGGCATGGCACGTATAGCCGAGATCCCCGTAAGCCGCTGGCGCGACGTAGGGGATTCCAAAGTAAGCCCGGGATATATTTTCAAGCTTTTCGGCGAGCTGCACAGGATACACCGTTCGCGCTCCTGAGCGTTAACGATGCATATACGTTACTTCTTCTCTTTCGCGGTTTTCTTGTTCCGCAGCTTATAGCGGCACAGACCTTCCTTCAGGTATTTTACGTAATCGTCCTTAGACATATAGCCTTTACCTTTAGGGTCGGCCAGCAGCTTGCCATTGTTATCGATGAGCACGTACAGGGGCTGTGCGTTCTGGTTGTAGTAGCGGATCTGGAACTGGGCCCATTTTTCGCCCACGGTGGTACCTACTTCGCCGTCGAGCTTGGTAAAGTACTGCTCTCTGGGCAGCTCATCGGGCTTATCGCAGTAGAGTGATGCCACTACGTAATCTTCGTTCAGCATTTTGAACACTTCGGGCTCGATCCATACGTTCTCTTCCATTTTGCGGCAGTTCACGCAGTTGATGCCGGTAAAATCGAGCAGTACGGGCTTCCCTTTTTCCTGCGCCACTTCCATGGCCTCTTCGTAATCGTGGTAACAGTTCAGGCCCAGGGGGCAATCCGAGGCCTCGCGGTTCCATTCGCTGTAATACGAAGGAGGCGGGAAACCACTGATAAGACGCAGCGGGTAGCTGAACAGGCCGGGGATCAGGTAGATCACAAAAGCCAGGGTAAGCAGGCCCATCATGGCACTGGGAATGGATACCTTGGTACTGTCACCGTCACTCTTGAACTTAAGCTTGCCAAAGAGGTACAGCGTAAGTGCCCCGAAAATGGCGATCCAGATGGCAATGAACACTTCGCGGTTCAGGAAGCCCCAGTGAAATTCCAGGTCGGCATTGCTCAGGAACTTAAAGGCGAAGGCCAGTTCCAGCATACCGAGCACAATTTTTACGCTGTTGAGCCAGTTGCCCGATTTGGGCATAGAGTTCAGCAGCCCGGGGAAGGCCGCAAACACCGCAAAAGGCAGGGCCAGGGCCAGCGAAAAGCCGAACATACCGGCCAGGGGACCCGCGGTATTGCCGTTCTGCGCCGCTTCTACCAGCAGGGTGCCGATAATGGGTCCCGTACAGGAGAAAGAAACCAGCGACAGGGTAAAGGCCATGAAGAAAATACCGATAAGCCCGCCGCGGTTCGAAGCGTTGTCCACCTTGTTCACCAGGGCCTGGGGCAGCGTAATTTCGAACGCGCCGAAGAACGAAACGGCAAACAGTACGAATATGATAAAGAAGGCCAGGTTCACATAGCCGTCTGTAGATACCTTATTGAGCGCTTCGGGGCCGAACATGAGGGTGATCACGAAACCCAGGAAGGTATAGATGAGAATGATGGAAAGGGCATAGATGGACGCATTGCGGATGCCGGCCGCACGGGTCTTGCTCTGCTTGGTAAAGAAACTTACCGTAAGCGGTATCATGGGAAAGATACAGGGCATGAGCAGGGCCAGGAAACCACCCAGGAAACCTTCCAGGAAAATGGTCCAGAAATTACCCTCCTCGTACTGTGCATCGCCGCAGGCCTTTTCCAGTCCTTCGATAGCTTCCTTGCTGTATTTCTGGGGTTCGGGCACCCGGAAGGAAGAACCTTCGTCCTCTTCATCGTCCTTTGCCGGTTTTTCGGGGGCCGCCGGGTTTGTTTTGGCTGAATCGGCAGCACCCGCGGCCGGGGCCGGGGCCTTTTCTTCGCCACAGTTATCGCCCGCCGGATTACCGGGTATGCTGAAAGTTTGCTTCAGCTTCATGAAAGGAATGCACATGCCTGTAACATCGGAGCAGGACTGCCCGGTGAGCAGCACTTCCAGTTCAAAGGGTTCCCTGGAACATACTTCGATCGCCTGCTCAAAGGTGGCGCTGTTCTCGAAATAGCGGGCCGTACCCTGCATAATATCGTCATACACCTCTTTGTACTTCGGCTCCTTCACCTTACCGATGCGCTTATAGCCGCTCTTCGTTTTGAACACGAATTCCAGCGGTATGAACACGGGATCGGTATACTGCGAATACAGGTGCCAGGTGGGCTCAATGCTCGCCTTGAACTGGAGAACGCCTTCCTTTTCGGACTTGGCTTTGTAGGATGCGCTCCACTTTACAGGTTCCTGCACCTGTGCATGAAGCAGCGTCCCGGATAAAAGGGCAGCAAAGAGTACATAGATTTTGCGCATGAGTGAGTTTACGTTTTTTCGGATTCAAAGAAAAACAAAAATATACGCAAAGAGTCCCAAAGAAATGTTAAAGGTCAAAAGCAGGCAATACAAGGCTTTGCAGGCAATTTATCCGAGTAGACCGATAGAGAAAAAAGCACCGGGAAAGAAGCAATTGCCCCGGCATTGAAAAAGCGCATGGCAAAGAGCGTTCCTTCAGGGTCTGCGAAGCTCTCCAATACACTGGGGGACAGCGCCGTTCAGCGTTATGAACAGATATTAACAGGATTTTGACTTACCACCGTTTCCCACCACGGGAAAAGCAAAAATCTGAAAGTTATATATCACACTATATTTCAATCATATACAAAAACGCAAAAAATCGATATTAACAAGTTTTCAACTTTTTTCACAGAAAAAACGCAACAAAGTTTTCAACAAAGTGGTAAAAGATGGATAAATGTGGAAGAAAGTGGGATATTTTTCAATACTTTTACTCCGCAGTTTCGAAACACGCAAATGATAAGCCTTATAGGAGAATACGATTGCAAAGTGGACAGCAAAGGCCGCTTCATGTTTCCGGCAGGACTCCGGAAGCAGCTGGGCGAAGCCTTTGACAAAGGCTTTGTACTCAATCGTAACCTTCACCGTAAGTGCCTGGTTCTATACACGCTGGATGAATGGAACAAACTCAATAAAAAGCTGAAGGGCCTCAATCGTCTCATCGCCAAGGAAGACATGCTGGTCCGTCGCATATTGGGCGGGGCCACCCCGGTAGAAGCAGACAGTGCGGGTCGACTGCTCATTCCGAGATCTCTCGGCGATTATGCGGCCCTGGCTTCCGATGTAAAGGTGCTGGGCAGCAACAACGTGGTGGAGATATGGGATAAAGCGGCCTACGAGGCGATCATGAGTGAAGAAATTGACATGGAAAGTTTGGCCGAAGATGTGTTAAGTAAGCTAAATTTTTCTGAAGACGATGAGTAATTACGAGTACCACGTTCCCGTTCTTTTACATGACTGCATTCAAGGGTTGCGACTTGCCCCCGGCGGCATTTATGTAGACGTGACCTTCGGCGGAGGAGGACACAGCCGCGAGATCCTGAAACAGATGGACCCCACGGCCCGCCTCATCGCCTTTGACAAGGACATCGATGCCGAGGCCAATGCCGCACGCATCTTCGATCCCCGGTTCACGTTCATAAAGTCCGATTTCCGGTTCATCCGCAATTACCTCCGCTTCCTCCGTATCGAACAGGTAGACGGTATCCTGGCCGACCTGGGCGTTTCTTCGCACCAGTTCGACGAGGCCGAGCGCGGTTTTTCGCTCCGTTTCGACGGTCCGCTCGATATGCGCATGGATATACAGAATCCGAAGACCGCCGCATCCGTCCTGGCCGAATACGACGATGAGGACCTGGTGCGCATCTTCCGCGAGTACGGAGAACTGTTCAATGCCCGCCAGATCGTACGTGCCATACGCAAACAGGAGCGCATCGATACCATTGCACAGCTCAAGGAAGCCCTCAGAGGCCTGTACCGCCCCAAAGAGGAACACAAGTTCCTGGCCCGCGTGTTCCAGGCCCTGCGTATAGAGGTGAACGACGAAATGGGCGCCCTGCGCGACCTGCTTACCCAGTGCACCGAACTGCTGAGGCCCGGCGGACGCCTGGTAGTGCTCTCCTACCACTCGCTCGAGGACCGTCCCGTAAAGAACCTCATCAAGACCGGGAACTTCGAAGGCGAGCTGAAAAAAGACTTCTACGGCAACCCCCAGCTGCTCTACAAAAGCATTACCCGTAAGCCCATCGTCCCCGACGAGAAAGAAATTGAACTGAATAACCGCGCCAGAAGCGCACGATTACGCATAGCCGAAAAACTGTAACATGTCTCAGAATACTGTAAAAAATCCCGTTCCCCCGGCTGAAAACGGCCCCGAGCCCAAACCCGCCGCTGCCCGTAAAGCGAAAAGCACGGTTTTCGGCAGGATCATCAAGGGCGACATTTTCACCGGTAATTCCGTGGCACAGTTCATGCCCTATGCCGGTTTCCTTACCCTGCTTACCCTGCTGTACATAGCCAATGCCTACTATGCCGAACGCAAGGTGAACCGCATCAACCAGCTCAACAGGCAGGTAAAGGACCTGCACTCAAAATACGTATCCGTAAAGGCCGACCTGATGTACGGCATGCAGCGCGCCGAGCTGAGCAAGGCCCTGCTCGGCGAAGGAATTAAGGAAAATACCACACCCCCGAAAGTGATCATGGTAGAGAACGACGAAAACGAACGCATATACTAAAAGAACGAAGACTATACTAAAATAAAAATGGATAAGAAGAAGCAAATACTGGCCCGTGCCGGAATCCTGTACCTCGGTATAGGATTGCTTGCTATTGCCATATTTGGTCAGATTATCCGCATACAGTTCCTCGAAGGCAACGAGCTGCGCGAACGCTCCCGCGAGCTTACCCTGGAGCTGAAAAGCATCGAGCCCCTGCGCGGTAATATATTCAGTTCCGACGGCAATTTCCTGGCCATTTCATTACCCATATACGAAATACGTATGGACATGAAGGCTGACGGCCTCAAAAAAGAGCATTTCAACAAGCATATCGACAGCCTGTGCTGGAACCTTTCGAACCTTTTCAGGGACCGGTCGAAGGAAGAGTACAAAAAGCTCCTGAAAGACGCCTACAAGGAAGGTAACCGTTACCAGCTGGTACAGAAGAACGTAGGATATACGCAATTACAGAAGCTGCAGCGGTTCCCGCTGTTCCGCGAGGGTTCTAATAAAGGCGGACTGGTGGTGATCACCGATACCAAGCGCATCAAACCTTACAAGAACCTGGCCTCACGAACCATCGGCAAGGCCAGCGGCGAAGGTAATTTTTACGGCATAGAATACTCCTTCAACGAAGAACTGGCCGGCACCGAAGGCGTACGCCTGATGCAGAAGCTGCAGGGTAACTTCTGGAAGCCGGTGAACGACGATTACGAGATCGAGCCCCGTAACGGTTCGGACATCTATACCACCATCGACATCTCGCTGCAGGAAGTACTGCACAACGAGCTGCAGACCCAGCTCAGCAAGAACAATGCCGATCACGGTACGGCCATCGTGATGGAGGTAAAGACCGGGGCCATCAAGGCCATTGCCAACTTACAGCGCGCCAGTGACGGCAGCTATTACGAAGGCGATAACTTTGCCGTACGCGAGGCCGTGGAACCGGGTTCCACCTTTAAGCTGGCCACCATGATGGCTGCCCTGGAAGACGGTTTCATCAAGCCCACCGATACCATCGCCACCGGCAACGGCGTATATACCTTCAACGGCATCAGGATGAAGGACTCACACGAAGGCGGCTACGGGAACATTACCGTACAGCAGGTATTCGAAAAATCATCGAACGTAGGCACAGCACGCATCGTATGGGACAATTACCGCAAAAACCCGGAGAAGTTCACCAACCGCCTGCGCCAGTTTCACCTGCACGAGCCTACGGGCATACAGCTTGCCGGTGAGTCCGACCCCCGCATTAAAAGTCCGAAGGACGCAGACTGGTCCGGCATTTCACTGCCCTGGATCAGTATCGGGTACGAGAGCAAGATCACCCCGCTGCAGATGCTCACCTTTTACAATGCGGTGGCCAATGACGGCAAAATGGTGCGTCCGCGTATTGTGAACGAGATCCGCGAGCACGGCAAGCAGGTACGCGTTTTCGAAACGGAATACATCGATAAAAAGATCGCTTCCGACGCCACCATACAGGCCGTACGCCGCATGATGGAAGGCGTGGTGAAGAACGGCACCGCCCGCAACCTGAACGGGCTGGTCTATTCCATTGCCGGCAAGACCGGAACAGCCCAGATATCCAAAAAAGGCGGTTACCGCGAAGGCGGCGTAACGTACAGGGCCTCCTTTGCCGGTTATTTCCCGGCGGATAAGCCCAAGTACTCCTGCATCGTGGTGATCAGCGCGCCCTCGAACAATGTATACTACGGCAACACGGTATCGGGGCCTGTGTTCAAGGCAGCGGCCGACAAGATCTATGCCGGTTCGCTCGACCTGCACGAGCGTCTCAACAAAGGTCGCCCCGTTATTGCAGACTCCCTGCTGCCCTACGTGAAACCGGGCGCCATCAACGATCAGCTGAGCGTGCTCAATTTCCTGAACATCAGCAGCAGCGTTATGCAGGGCAATTCACCTATAGGCCTTGCCACGGGCGATCATAACAAGATACGCATCACACCGGCCCCGGTACGCCGCGATGTGCTGCCCGACGTAAAAGGCATGGGCGCCAAAGATGCCACCTATATGCTCGAAAAACTGAACTGCAGGGTAGAGATCATCGGCCGGGGAAGCATCCGTAACCAGGAACCTGCCGCAGGCAGCGCCATAAAGAAAGGAATGACAGTAAAGCTTTACCTGAACGTATGAAATTACTGAAAGACATACTATATAAAGTTCGGCTCGAAGAAGTGATCGGGAACACGAATATCGCGGTGGAAAGCATCTACCACGATAGTCGCCTCGTTACCGCACAGTCCCTTTTCATCGCGCTCCCCGGCCGCACCACCGACGGGCATAAGTACATCCCCGATGTAATTGCCAAAGGCGCCGACGTGATCGTGTGCGAAGTACTGCCCGAAGAGAAACAGAAAGACATTACCTATATACGTGTGGCCGATACCTGGGAAACCCTGGCCATACTTGCCTCTAACTTTTACGATAATCCCTCCTCCAAAATGAAGGTGGTGGGCGTAACCGGCACCAATGGCAAAACCAGTGTGGCCACCATCTGCTACAAGCTGTACCTGCAGATGGGCTTCCAGGCCGGGCTGCTGAGCACCATCGAGAACCGGATCGGCAAAAAGCTCATTCCCGCCACGCATACCACCCCCGATGCCCTGGCCGTGCAGAAGCTGATGGCCGAAATGGTAAAAAGCGGCTGTACGCACTGCTTCATGGAAGTGAGCTCCATCGCGCTCGATCAGAAACGTTCCTGTGGGATCGATTTCGACGTGGCCATTTTCACCAATATCACGCACGATCACCTCGACTACCACATCACCTTCGACAATTATATCAGGGCTAAAAAGATCTTCTTCGACACCCTGGGTTCCAATGCCTTTGCCCTGGTGAACGTAGACGACCGCAATGCCCGCATCATGGTGCAGAACACCAAAGCCAAGGTACGCACCTTTTCCATGAAGACCTTTGCCGATTTCAAGGTACGCATACTGGAAAAAGAGCTGCGCGGCATGCACCTGACCATCGACGGTAAAGAGATCTGGGTACGCCTTACCGGGGAGTTCAATGCCTACAATATACTTTGCGCATATGCATCGGCTGTATTGCTGGGGCAGGATACGATGAGTATACTAACGGCCCTTTCCACCATCGAGCCCATCGAAGGCCGCTTCAATACCGTGATCTCCAAAGACGGAATTACCGGCATCATCGACTATGCACACACGCCCGATGCCCTGCAGAACATTATCGGCGGCATACGCGACGTAATGAAGGCCGGTACAAGGCTCATTACCGTGGTAGGCTGCGGGGGCGACCGCGATAAAACAAAACGTCCCGTAATGGGAAAGCTGGCCGCCACCCTTTCGGACCAGGCCATTTTTACCTCGGATAATCCGCGCAGCGAAGATCCCGAGACCATTATCCGGGAAATGAAAACCGGGCTGAGTGCCGCACTGGTCCGTAAAGTACTGAGCATCACCGACCGCGAGGAGGCCATACGCAGTGCGGTAAGCATTGCACGCCCCGGCGATGTGATCCTCGTTGCAGGGAAAGGTCACGAAAAATACCAGGAAATAAATGGGGTAAAACGTGATTTCGACGATAAAAAAGTAGTAACCGAAACCTTCAAAAGCCGCGAATTATAATGCTGTACTATCTGTTTGAATACCTGGACAAACTTATCGATCTCCCCGGAGCAGGCGTATTCCGCTTTATCTCATTCCGGGCGGCTATGGCACTGCTGCTTTCTCTCGTAATTTCGGCAGTGTTCGGGAAACGGCTTATCGCTATGCTGCGCCGCAGGCAGGTAGGCGAAACCGTGCGTGACCTGGGTCTGCAGGGCCAGATCGAAAAGGCCGGCACACCTACCATGGGCGGACTCATCATACTGGCGGCCATACTGATACCCGTACTGCTTTTTACAGACCTGAAAAACGTATATATATTGCTGATGATCGCCACCACCGTATGGCTGGGCTTTATCGGCTTTCTCGACGATTACATCAAGGTTTTCAAAAAGAACAAAGAGGGTCTTGCCGGACGCTTCAAGATCGTGGGCCAGGTAGGCATAGGCCTGCTGGTAGGCGGTGTGCTGTATTTTCACCCGGACGTGACCATGCGCCGCAAGATCATGGCCCAGGAGCCCCGCTACGCGCCCATGACCACACAGATGGAACAGATCGAGCAGAACTACGTGGACGTAAATACACAGGTAACCACCATTCCCTTTGTAAAGAACCATGAGTTCAACTACTCAAAGATCCTTTCCTTCCTGGGCGAAGGCTACGAGAGCTTTGGCTGGATCATCTTTATCCCGGTTTGTATATTCATCATTACCGCAGTTTCGAACGGCGCCAATATCACCGACGGCATCGACGGACTGGCTACGGGCACCTCGGCCATCATAGGCACAGCACTGGGTATTTTCGCATATGTATCAGGCAACAGCATTTTTGCGAACTACCTGAACGTAATGTATATACCAAATTCGGGAGAGCTGGTGATATTCTCCGCCGCTTTCGTGGGAGCATGCATCGGTTTCCTGTGGTACAATGCCTTTCCCGCCCAGGTATTTATGGGCGACACGGGCAGCCTGGCCATCGGCGGAATTATCGCCACCCTGGCCATATGTATACGAAAAGAGCTGCTTATCCCCATCCTCTGCGGTATATTCCTGGTAGAGAACCTCTCGGTAATGATGCAGGTGTACTACTTTAAATATACGAAAAGGAAATACGGCGAGGGAAGGCGCATCTTCAAAATGTCGCCCCTGCACCACCATTACCAGAAGCTTGGCTACCAGGAGAGCAAGATCGTTACCCGTTTCTGGATCGTAGGCATAGGCCTGGCCGTACTCACCATTATAACCCTGAAGCTCCGCTGATATGAACAGGAGAATTTCCATACTCGGCGGAGGCGAATCCGGAGCAGGCACGGCGGTCCTGGCCAAAAAACAGGGCTGGGACGTGTGGCTTTCGGACGCGGGCAGTATAAAGGAGAAATACCAGGACCTGCTCCGGCAGTACGGCATTCCTTTTGAAGAAGGCGGCCACAACGAAGAAATGATCCTGGGCAGCGACCTCATTATGAAAAGTCCGGGTATTCCCGACAAGGCCCCGATCGTAAAGAAGGCACTGGAAAAAGGCATCGATGTGATCTCGGAGATCGAGTTCGCGGCGGCCTATACCGATGCCGTTATCATAGGCATTACGGGCACCAATGGCAAAACCACCACTACCCTGCTCACCCATCACCTGCTGGTAAAAGCGGGTCTGAACGCAGGCCTGGCGGGCAATGTGGGACAAAGCTTTGCCCTGCAGGTAGCCACGGAGGACCACGACTACTACGTACTGGAATTAAGCAGTTTCCAGCTGGACGGCATCCGGACATTCCGGCCGCATATTGCCATACTGACCAATATCACGCCCGACCACCTGGACCGCTACGACTACCAATACGAGAACTATATAGCTTCCAAGTTCAGGATCACCATGAACCAGCGCGAAGGCGACATTTTCATAGCCGGTTATGACAGCCAGCCCGTGCGCGAAGGACTGAAACGCTTCCCCACCCGGGCCGCGGTATACACCTTCAGCGAGGAAAAGCTTGACAGACCCGGCGCTTATATACAGGACCACAAAATAATCATCAACATAATAAACAAGGAGTTCGACATGTACATCAATGAATTAGCACTACAGGGCAAGCACAACGCGTACAATTCTATGGCAGCTGGAATTGCGGCGCGACTGCTCGACATCAGGAAGGAGAGTATCCGCGACTCGTTAAGCGATTTCAAGAACGCAGAACACCGCATGGAATTTGTAGCCAAGGTAAAAGGGGTGGAATACATCAATGACAGTAAGGCCACCAATGTGAACTCGGCCTTCTATGCCCTGGAATCCATGACGGCACCTACTATCTGGATCGCCGGAGGCGTGGACAAGGGCAATGACTATGCCGAGCTCCTGCCCGTAGTTAAAGGCAAGGTAAAAGTGCTGATATGCCTGGGCGAAGGCGTGGAGAAGCTCCGCGAGACCTTTGGCGGGGCCATTGAACAGATCTACCACGTAAATTCCATGCGCGATGCTGTGACCACGGCTTACCGCCTGGGCCAGAAAGGCGATGTGGTGCTGCTGTCGCCCGCCTGTGCCAGCTTCGACCTCTTTGAGAACTACGAGGACCGTGGCAACCAGTTCAAGCAATGGGTACGCGAACTCTGAAAAAATAAAGGATACAGAGATAAAAGACGAATGAACACGATAAAAAAATACCTGAAGGGAGATCCGGCCATATGGGGCGTAGCCATCGTATTGTCGGTAATTTCCATCCTGTCGGTGTACAGCACCACGGGTTCCCTCGCATTCCGCTACAAGGGAGGGAACACCGAGGCGTACCTGATCGAGCGGGTAGTTTTTGTACTGGCCGGCCTGGGCATTATGTTCTTTGTGCATAATGTACGCTACACGCTGTTCTCCCGTCTTTCACAGATACTCCTGCTGTTCTCTGTTCCCCTGCTGCTGCTTACGCTGTTCCTCGGCTCCGATATCAACGACGCCCAGCGCTGGCTGCGTATACCGGGTATCGGGATCAGCTTCCAGACCTCCGACCTGGCCAAGGTGTCCCTGGTTACCTACGTAGCCTCCTTCCTTGCCAACAGGCAGGACCAGACTGATGATTATACGAAAACACTGGTGCCCGTACTGCTCTGGATCGGCGTGATATGCCTCCTGATCTTCCCCGCCAACTTCAGTACGGCAGCCATGCTCTTCGGCATCTGCTTTATGCTGATGTTCGTGGCCCGTATACCCCTGAAGCAACTGATGATGATACTTTTGCTCGGTGTGGTATTGCTGTCGCTCACTGCGGCCATTATCTACTTCTTCCCGGATGCCCTGCCCCGCGGAGCCACCTGGAAGAACCGGATCTTCGGCTTCCTGGGCGATAATGCCGATGCCAATTACCAGGCCGACCAGGCCAAAATGGCCATTGCCAACGGCGGGCTCTTCGGCACCGGCCCGGCCAATAACCCCAATAAGTACTTCCTGCCCCAGAGCTATTCCGACTTTATATATGCCATGATCATCGGTGAGTACGGTCTTTTCGGCGGACTCGTGATCATGATCAGCTACCTCATACTGCTGTACCGCTGCGTACGTATAGCATCCAAAACCAAGTTCGCTTTTGCCGCCCTGCTGGCCCTGGGTCTTGGTATACTTATCGTTGTGCAGGCCTTTATCAATATGGCCGTGGCCGTGAACCTGTTCCCTGTCACCGGTCAGCCCCTTCCCATGGTAAGCATGGGTGGTACAGGCACACTGTTTACCGCACTCACCTTCGGTATGCTGCTGAGCATCAGCCGCAGCATCGAGGAGAAAGGCACCGAAGTTCAACCCGAAACAGGAAAGGAGGTAGAAAATGCCACTGCGTAAAGTAATTATGTCCGGGGGCGGTACCGGGGGACACATTTTCCCCGCCGTAGCCATTGCCGACGCCCTGAAAGAGGAACATCCCGAAGCAGACATCCTTTTCGTAGGAGCCAAAGGCAAAATGGAAATGGAAAAAGTGCCCCAGGCCGGTTACCGGATCCTGGGACTGGACATTACCGGGTTCCAGCGTTCCCTCTCCTTCAGCAACCTGATGCTGCCCATACGTATACTAAAAAGTCTGCTGGGGGCAAGGCGTATACTAAAAACAGAAAAGCCCGACCTGGTGATCGGCACCGGGGGATTTGCCTCTGCACCCGTGCTGTACATGGCCACACGCATGGGAATACCGGCCGTGATACAGGAACAGAATTCCTTCCCGGGCAAGGTAAATACATTTTTAGGCAAACGTGTACAAAAAATATGTACCGCCTACGAAGGACTCGAAAATGTTTTCCCCTCGGCCAAGACCGTGCTTACAGGCAACCCCGTACGCGGACAGATCGAGTTCAGCACCTGCACCCGTGAACAGGGAGCCGCACAGTTCGGCCTGGACCCTGCCGCACCCATCGTGCTTATATGCGGGGGCAGCCTGGGCGCCCTGGCCATTAACGACGGTATGTACCATGCAGCGGAAAAACTGCAGGAAAGCGGCATACAGGTAATATGGCAGACAGGGAAACCTTACTACGAAAAAGCCCGTACCCTGGTAGAAGAGAATGCATATACGAATATTAAGGTCACCGCCTTCATACAGCAGATGGAACAGGCCTATGCCGCAGCCGATATCGTGATCAGCCGTGCCGGGGCCATAGCCATATCCGAGCTGTGTATACTGGGCAAGGCCGCCGTACTGGTACCCCTGCCCACCGCGGCCGAAGACCACCAGACCCGTAATGCCGAAGCCCTGGTCCGCCATAATGCAGCCATACTGCTCGCTAACAACCAGGCCCCGACACAGCTTGCAGAGCTGATCCCCGAGCTGCTGGCCAGCCCCGCAAGAATAAAAGAACTGGAAGAGAACATAAAAAAAATGGCGCTCCCCGGAGCTGCCCGTAAAATAGCCGCGGTAGCCGCGGGACTTGTTATATGAAGAACAACGTATCAGGCATAGAGAACATTTACTTTGTAGGTATCGGCGGTATCGGCATGAGTGCCCTTGCCCGCTATTTCCATACGCGCAAGCTGTTCGTGGCCGGGTACGACAAAACCCCGAGTCAGCTTACGACCGATCTGCAGCGCGAAGGTATACCCGTGCACTTCAAGGACGATACCGCTATCCTCACCGCTGAGTTCACCGCCACCCCGCGCGAAAAAACGCTGATCGTATATACCCCGGCCGTTCCTGCCGACAGTGTGCTGCTTACCTATTTCCGGGAGAAGGGCTACCGGCTTATGAAACGTGCCCAGGTACTGGGACTGCTTACCGAGAACAGCTACAGCATATGCATCGCAGGCACGCACGGCAAGACCACCACTACTTCGCTCACCGCACATATACTGGAATTCTGCCACAAAAAGCCCACCGTTTTCGCGGGAGGCATCCTCAGCAACTACAATACCAATTTCATCAACCATCCCGACGGGAATATAACCGTTTCGGAGGCAGATGAGTTCGACCGTTCCTTCCTCTGGCTTTCGCCCGACCTGGCCGTGATCACCAGCATCGACGCCGATCACCTGGACATTTACGGCGACAAAGCGACCTTTGAAAAAGGCTTTGCCGATTTTGCCGCACGCGTCAGTCCGCAGGGAAGCCTGCTGCTGAACGAGCACGCAGCCGCAGCCGGGGTGATAGAGACCCCGCACGAGGTATACGGCTTCGGGGAAAGCTGTGCCCACAGGGCCCTTCCCACCGGGGTGGAGAACTACAGCTTTACCTTTGAGGTACAGAGCAGCCTGCAGGCCCTGAACGGCAAATACCTGCTGCCCATGCCCGGCAGGCACAATGTTTCCAATGCGCTGGCCGCTATCGTACTGGCCGGCAAATGCGGATGCACACAGCCGGAGATCGCTGAGGCCCTGCGTCACTTCAAAGGCATTAAACGCCGTTTTGAATGGATCGTACGGAACGACAGGATCGCGTATATCGATGACTATGCGCATCACCCGACGGAAATAAAAGCCGCCATCGAAGCCGCACGCGAACTTTTCCCCGGCAAAAAGCTCACCGTGGCCTTCCAGCCGCACCTGTACTCGCGTACAAGAGATTTCGAAGACGGGTTCGCACGGGAACTGGGCAAAGCCGACGAGCTGATCCTGCTGGACATCTACCCGGCACGCGAGCTGCCCATCGAAGGCGTAAGCTCTGAGCATCTTTTAGAAAAAATAGACATTAGTGATAAAAAACTCATTCCTAAAGAACAACTGGCCGATCATATAAAACAAAACAAAGAACGGATCGAAGTACTCATGACCCTGGGGGCCGGGGACATCGACCGCAGTGTGGAACCTATACGGAATTACCTCGAAAGTGAATAAGAAGCTGAAAATACTCACCTATGGCATCATCGTACTGCTGGCCGGCAGTATCGCTGCGGTACTGGTATATTCAGACCGCAAGCAGGAACAGGTGGAAATGCAGCACGTGGAGGTGGATATACGTTTTCCGCAGTACAACCGTATCCTGGACCGGGACGAGATCGCGGACATCATACGGACCGAAAGGGAACGCCTGGGCGATAAGATCACCATCGGGCAGCTGGAAAAGAAGCTGAACGAAAATCCCTATATACGAAAAGCCGAAGTATATGCATCGGTGAACGGAGGTATAAAAGCCAATGTGCAACTTCGGGAACCGGTAGCAAGAATATACGAAAAAGGAGGCAGCAGCTATTATATCGACGAAAAAGGTCATCCTTTCCCGCTGAAGAACGGTTTTTCGGCACGCATTTTGCCGGTGAACGGGGAATGGCAGGAACCTTATGCCCTCCGCAAAGGCCTTATGGACCTCGACAGCGTTAAAAAACGCTCCCTGCTCGACGATGCCGCCTTCCTTACCGGGCTTATACGAAGCAATCCTTTCCGGGATGCCCTGTTTGAGCAGGTATACGTGAACGAGAAGAAGGAATTTGAGCTGGTCCCGAAGATCGGGCAGTCCGTAATACTTTTCGGAGATACATCGAACGCCGAAGGAAAATTCCGCAAGCTGGAGATATTTTACCGTGAAGGTCTTGCCTATACAGGCTTTAATGACTATACGCATATCAACCTGAAATACAAGAATCAAATTATCTGTAAACGCTAAAATACGTCGCTATGTCACAAGAGAAAATCATCGTAGGGCTCGATATAGGAACCACCAAGATCGTGGCCCTGGTAGGAAAACAGAACGAACACGGCAAAATTGAGATCCTGGGTATGGGTCATGCGCCTTCGGTAGGCGTACACCGCGGGGTGGTAACCCATATCCTGCAGACCACCGAAAGCATCCGCAAGGCCATTGCCGATGCCGAGAACGCCTCGGGTATCGATATCCGCGTGGTGAACGTGGGCATTGCCGGTCAGCACATCCGCAGCTACCAGCACCGCGGTATTTACACGCGCACCAATGCCGACGACATCATTACCAACCGCGACGTGGAGAACCTGATCGAGAACATGCACAAGCTGGCCATGCCGCCGGGTGAAGAGATCATCCACGTGCTGCCGCAGGAGTACATCATCGACAACGAGATCGGTCACAAAGACCCGGTAGGTGCCCTGGGTGCCCGCCTGGAAGCCAATTTCCATGTGATCACCGGGCAGGTCTCTGCCGCCAAGAACATCCTGAAGTGTGTACACATGGCCGGTCTCGAAATGGAAAAGCTGATCCTGGAACCCCTGGCCTCTTCCGAAGCCGTCCTGCTGAACGAAGAAAAAGAAGCCGGTGTGGCCCTGGTAGACATCGGGGGCGGTACCACCGACCTGGCCATCTTCTACGACGGTATCATCCGTCATACGGCCGTGATCCCGTTCGGGGGCAATATCATTACCGAAGACATCAAGAACGGCTGCAACCTGGTAAAAGACACCGCAGAAAAGCTGAAGGTACACCACGGATCGGCCCTGGCCCTGCCGGGTATGGAGAACACCATCATTACCATCCCGGGTATCGCAGGCCGCGCGCCCAAACAGATATCCAAGCAGACCCTCGCTGGCATCATTCATGCCCGCATGGAGGAAATTTTCGAATACGTGGACTACGAACTGCGCACATCGGGGTACAAAGACCGACTTTCGGCCGGCATCGTAATGACGGGCGGCGGTTCCATGATGAAACACAGTCCGCAGCTCATGTCCCTGGTAACCGGTAAGGACACCCGCGTAGGTCTGCCGCACAAGCATATCGCAGGCGATTTCGCCAAACGCATCGCCAATCCCGTTTTCGCCACCGGCGTGGGCCTGGTGATGATGGGTGTGGACAAACCACGCACCGAGCTTTCGGACGTATACAGCGAACCTCAGAAAAAACAGCAGGAACACGTACGCGGAGCCGAAAAGCCACGTATGGGAACTTACTTCCAGCGCCTCATCAATAAAGGGCTGGGCTTCCTGGAAGACGACGAGAAGGAGTTATAATTTAGTATATGCATAGCGAATTTAGCATAGCGATGACAGATAATAACAATGCGCTGTGCAGAACTATAATAACAATTTCCCAAAACTGCCCTAACATTCAAGAAATTTGTAACGAATAAAACCGATAATCAATTATGGACATGCAAAATCCAACAAACGGACTGATGAACTTTGATCTTCTGAAAGATCAGAGCTCCATCATTAAGGTGATTGGTGTTGGGGGTGGCGGCGGAAATGCCGTTAACCACATGTACAATCAGGGTATTCGCGGGGTTGATTTCATTGTGTGCAACACCGATGAGCAGGCCCTGAATGCCAGCCCTATACCAGTGAAGATCCAGCTCGGCGCATCGCTTACCGAAGGCCGCGGCGCAGGTTCCCTGCCCGAGGTCGGTAAAAATGCCGCCATTGAAAATATCGAAGATGTTAAGCAATACCTCAAAGCCACTACCAAAATGGTATTCATCACAGCCGGTATGGGCGGTGGTACGGGTACCGGCGCAGCGCCCGTGATCGCACAGGCGGCCAAGGAAATGGGCATACTCACCGTAGGTATCGTTACCATTCCCTTCGATTTTGAAGGTAAAAAGCGTAAAATGCAGGCAGAGCTCGGACTGAGCGAAATGCGCAAATACGTAGATACCCTGCTGGTGATCTCGAACGAAAAGCTGCGTGAGATCGGCGGTAACCTGTCGCTCTCCACCGCTTTCAATATGGCAGATGACGTGCTGACTACCGCCGCCAAGTCCATCGCGGAGATCATTACCATGCCCGGTTATGTAAACGTGGACTTTGCCGATGTCTGCACCGTTATGAGCGACAGCGGCAATGCCATCATGGGCTCTGCCAAGGCCAAAGGCGAAAACCGCGCCCAGAAAGCCGTGGAAGCCGCCATGTCATCTCCGCTGCTGAACGATAACGACATCAAAGGCGCCCGTCACGTACTGCTGTATATCTCTACAGGTACACAGGAGCTGCTGATGGACGAGGTGACCACAGTTACCGATTATGTGCAGGAAGAGGCCGGTATGACCGCAGAGATCATCTGGGGTACCGGTACCGACGAGAACATGACCGACGAGATCTGCGTTACCGTGATCGCCACCGGCTTCCAGAGCGGTTCTAAAGATTATGTGCGCGAAGACAAAAAAGAAGTGGTGCTGCAGGTAGAAGAACCTAAAAAACAGGAAGAGACCGAAAGCACGCCTTTCTTTATCACCAATACGGCCGGAAATACCGAAACGGCCACCGCCGCAGAAGAGCCCGCCTTTATTGTGGAGAACCTGCAGCCGGAGCCTGTGGCCGAAGTACAGCCTGCTACACCTCAGCCGGTCGAGATCACTTTCAACCCCGAGAACATAAAAGAGAACGATTTTATGTTCTCTGAAACGGAAGAGAACAACCAGCAGAACGAGACACTGGCCTTCAACGTGAGCAATGAGGTAGAGCTGGACGTGTACAAGGAAGAGCCCGTAGCACAGAAACCGCAGGAAGTACAGCCCGTGGTATGGGAAAATACCATACAGGATATTTTCGAGACCACTACGGTACAGAAAAAGGAAGACAAGACCAAAGACGATCTCTACAAAGCCCAGGAACGCATGATGCGCCTGAAAGAGATCACACATAAGCTCAAAACCCCCTCGGGCCTGATGGACCTGGAATCGGAACCGGCCTACAAGCGCCGCAACATCAAGCTGGAGGATAATCTCCCGATGAATAATACCGGCGTCTCCAACAGCAGCATCCAGTTCGATGAGAACGGGGTGCGCATTGTGAACGAGAACCGCTTCCTGCACGGGAATGTAGACTAAGACGTATTTTAACGATTATCGGACAGGAGACCTCGCTGAAAAAGCGGGGTCTTTTTTATTTTTGCAGTATATGCGGCACTTTCATTTTATAGAACCCGGCCCCGACTGGTTCGGTCCACTGCAAAGCTTCTGTAGCGAATGGCTTTCGGGCGGGGACACGGTGATTAACCGGAGCTCGGGCAGCACGGGTACGCCCAAGGACATTCCCGTCCTCAAGGAACGCATGCGCATCAGTGCCCGCCGAAGCAATGCCCGTTTCGGCAATACGCAGGATACCGTGATGCTGCTCTGCCTGCCTGCCGCCTATATCGCGGGCCGCATGATGATCGTACGTGCCCTCGAAGCCGGTTGTCCCCTGCTCTGCACACGTCCCTCCCTGGACCCCATGCAGCGCCTCACCAAAGATATGCCGGTCAACTTTGCCGCACTGACACCCGCACAGGTAGCCGAAATATGCCGTAACCCCGGGAGCTTTGAGCTCTTTCGAAGGATACGCACCGTGATCCTGGGCGGAGCCCCCCTCTCTCCTGCCCTGCGCGAGCTGTTACAGGCCGAAGCCGGGGAAGAGCAGCAGATCTTCGAGACCTATGGCATGACCGAAACGCTCTCGCATATCGCCGTTAAAAATATCAGGGAGAGCGTTTTCAGGCCGGTCTCTGAGCAGGTATCCCTCTATACCGATGCCGATGACTGCCTGCGTATCGATGATCCCGGGCTGCTGGATGAACCGCTGCAGACCCGCGACCGTGTGAAGCTGTACGAGGACGGTTCTTTTACCTGGCTGGGACGCATGGACTTTGTGATCAATTCCGGGGGGATCAAAATTCATCCCGAAGAGCTGGAAAAACAGCTTTCCGCACATCCGCAGCTCCGGGGCGTTAATTACTACATTGGCCGCAAAGCCGATCCGCAGTTCGGCGAAGTGCCCGTACTGTACATCGAATCCGAACCTTTCGACTTCCGTATCGAGGAGATGCAGGGACTCATAGCGCGGAATATTTTCCCGCGGGAGATACTGTTCCGGCCTGCCTTCAGCTATACCGAAACGGGTAAAATAAAAAGGGAAAGCTGATCCTAACCGCTGTTCTTACGCTCCAGCGCACGCAGACGCGCCTCTATCTCCGAAAGGTTACGGAAATGCACGTAGGAACGCTTGTAATCGCTGATCTCGAAAGCCGGGCTGCCCTGTAAGGTCTGCCCGCATTTCTTCACCGTGCTGCCGATACCCGACTGGGCTGCGATCTTGGTCTGGTCTGCAATGGAGAGATGCCCTACGATACCTACCTGTCCACCGATCATGCAGTACCTGCCGATCTTGGCCGAACCTGCCACCCCGGCCTGGGCCGCGATCACGGTATGCTCACCTACCTCCACATTATGGGCGATCTGGATCAGGTTATCCAGCTTAACGCCGCGGCGGATGATGGTAGAACCCAGCGTGGCACGGTCGATGGTAGTATTGGCTCCGATCTCTACATTGTCCTCGATGATCACGTTACCGATCTGCGGCACTTTGGCGTACCCGTTCAGCTCCTGCGGGGCAAAGCCGAAACCGTCGGCCCCGATCACGGTGCCGGCATGGATCGTAACCTGGTTACCCACACGGCAGCCCTGGTAAATGCGCACACCGGCAAACAGGTTGCAGTTATGGCCTACATGTACCTCGTCGCCTATAAAGGTCTGGGGAAAGATCTGTGTATTGTCACCGATCACCGCATTGGCCCCGATATAGGCAAAAGCGCCTATGTATACATTCTGACCGATGCTGGCCGTAGGATGTATGAACGACTGGGGCTCGATACCGCTCTTGCGCTCCTGGAACTTGAACTGGGCCATCAGGGCCACAAAAGCCTCAAATGCGTTGCTTACGCGGATCAGGGTAAGATCGATCCGTGAAGCAGGTGTAAAATCCGTATTCACCACCACGGCCGAAGCCTTGGTCGTATACAGGAAATCCTCATACTTCGGGTTGGCCAGAAAAGTAAGCGATCCGGGGGTTCCTTCCTCAATCTTTGCCAGACTGTTTAAACGGATAGACGGATCTCCCTCTACCGTACCGCCCAGTTTTTGTGCTACTTCTGCAGCTGTTAATTCCATGAAATACCAGGTTTGTTCATTTTACCGTATGCAAACATAACAATTTTCTCATTTCCGAAAGCGGATCTTAATACTATAATAACGTGCTCATTCTATTTATCATATGCTTTCGGATACAAAATATAATACCTTTTCTGCTCCAGGACACCCTGTAAAGAGCTCATAATGCTGCTTACCTCGTCCAGGGTCTTGATCCCGCCGTTCTTCAGCTGTACCTTTATCGGGTTATCCTGCTGGTAAAGTACGTTTTTTACCGTGTCATTTACAAAAAGATATTCCATTTTTCCGGCGAATTGAGGAAAAGCCTTTTCCACGTCCTGCCTGCGGGTCTCCAGTACGTCGGGTGCAAAGGGACTGTTCTGCAGTTCGATACGGAACAACCTGCGTTCCCACAGGCTCGAGGACAGGAAGCTCAGTATCTCGTCCTTATGCCGGGCCCATTGCTTCATGGCGCTGATGATATCGTTATCGTCCAGGTCCAGGAAATGCTCCAGGGCGTCATGCATCTGCAGCGCATCGGTCACATCCACATCGTTTTCCAGGAAATACTTCAGCTGGGGCGGGGCAAAGACGTCCTGTCCCTCACGCAGGGTTTCCCTGGCCCTTTTCAGGATAGAAGTAATGAGGTGCTCCGAAGAGATCACCGTTTTGTGAATATAGACCTGCCAGTACATCAGGCGGCGGGCCAGCAAAAATTTCTCCACGGAATAAATGCCTTTTTCCTCGATCACCAGCTCATCATCGTGCACATTCATCAGCTTTATGATGCGGTCGGAGCCTATGGCTCCCTCCACCACCCCGGTATAAAAGCTGTCGCGCAGCAGGTAATCGGCCCGGTCCAGGTCCAGCTGCCCGCTCACCAGGCTGCAGAGGAAACGGCGGTGGTAGCTGCGGTTAAATATCTCGATGGCGATTTCCAGGGCCCGGCAGGGGTACTGTTCCTGCATGCGGCGCATCAGCAGCAGGGATATCTGTTCGTGCGGTACGGGAAAGAGCGCATGTTCCAGGGCATGCGAAAAAGGCCCGTGTCCCACGTCATGAAGCAGTCCGGCTATACTCAGACCCAGGCCTTCGTCCTCGGTAATGTCCACACCTTTATCGCGCAGGGTCTTTACGGCCTCCTGCATCAGGTGCATCACACCCAGCGCATGGTGAAAGCGCGTATGCCTGGCGCCCGGGTACACCAGCTGAGCCAGCCCCATCTGCGAAATATGACGTAAACGCTGAAAATAAGGATGATCGATCAGTGTCAGCAGAATTTCGTTGTGTACCGAAATAAAACCGTATACGGGATCGTTAATTATCTTACCCTGAAAATTTGCCCTGCTCAAAACGGAATAGTAAATTTATGCAAAGATAATTGCTTTAGGTAACGAGTTCATAAGAGAATAAAATTAAGCAGAAAGATGGAAAAAATTAAGATCCTGTGGGTAGATGACGAGATCGACCTTTTAAAACCGCATATCAGCTTCCTGGAAACCAAGGGATACGAGGTAAGCCCGGCCTCCGGGGGAGTAGAGGCCCTTGAACTGGTAAAGAACAATGTTTACGATATCGTTTTCCTGGACGAAAATATGCCAGGCCTTTCGGGACTGGAAGTGCTGGGCGAAATAAAATCGCGGCACAGTGAGCTGCCCGTGATCATGATCACCAAGAGCGAAGAGGAACATATTATGGAAGACGCCATCGGTTCCAAGATCGCCGATTACCTGATCAAGCCGGTGAATCCCAACCAGATACTGCTTTCGCTGAAGAAGATCCTCGACAGCCGGCGCATCGTGGGCGAAAAGACCACCCACCAGTACCGCCAGGAATTTATGCAGATCGGTATGACCCTGAGCGACCGCCTGAATTCCGACGAATGGAAAGAAGTTTATAAAAAGCTGGTATACTGGGAAATGGAGCTCAGCAAAAACCAGACCGGCGGTATGGAAGATATCCTGCTCAGCCAGAAAGAAGAGGCCAATAATCTTTTCGGCCGCTACATCGAACGCAACTACCGCAACTGGATACAGGGCAAGGGCGAGGATATTCCCCTCTTCTCGCATATGCTGTTCAGGAACCGGATCGCCCCCTCGCTCAATGGCGAAAGCCCGGTGTACTGGATCGTGATCGATAACCTGCGCTATGACCAGTGGAAGGCGATACAGCCCATGATACAGGAGGATTTCCGGATCGACAGCGAGGAGATCTTTTACTCGATACTGCCCACGGCCACGCAATATGCGCGCAATGCTCTTTTTGCCGGACTGATGCCCTCTGAGATCGAAAAACGGCATCCTTCCCTATGGGTGGGCGAGGACGAAGAAGGAGGCAAGAACATGCACGAGGAGGAGCTGCTGGCCGAACAGCTGAAACGCCTGGGCAAAAGCATTAAAATGAGCTACAACAAGATCACCAACCTGCAATCGGGTAAAAGGCTGGTGGAGAACATGCATAAGCTCAGCCAGAACAAGCTGAACGTAATTGTATACAACTTTGTGGACATGCTCAGCCATGCCCGTACCGATATGGAAGTGATACGCGAGCTGGCCGACGATGAGGCTGCGTACCGTTCGCTTACCCAAAGCTGGTTCGAACATTCGCCCCTGCGCGAGATCATGAAGGAGATCGCCGCCAGCGGCGGAAAGGTATTCCTGTGCACCGACCACGGTACCGTCCGTGTAAAGGAGCCGAGCCGTGTGGTGGGCGACCGCGAGACCACTACCAACCTGCGCTACAAACAGGGCCGCAACATGCGTTACGAGAATAAGGACGTACTCGATATCGGCGACCCGGCCGAGATATTCCTGCCCAAGGTAAATGTGAGCACGCGCTACATCTTTGCCAAAGGCAGCAAGTTCTTTGCCTACCCGAATAATTACAACTACTACGTGAATTTTTACCGCAATACCTTCCAGCACGGGGGCATCAGCCTGGAAGAAATGCTGATACCACTGGTAAGCCTGCAACCGAAGAGTTAGAGGCCTTCTTACTTTTTCTTTGCGGGCCTGCTTTTCCGGGGGGTGTCTTCCCTGGCAAGCAGGGGTTTTGTTTTCCCGGAAGACCCGGTATACCTGCCCCTGCCGTTCCCGGCCTCATTCTTTGTACGCAGGCCCTTTTCCGGCACGGCCTGTACTTTCTGCGCCTCAATGCAGAAGCGGACCCCGAAAACAAGCTCTGTGCGGGCAAGAATTTCCATGTTCAGGAGCTTATCGCCCCTGAACAACTGCGTGATATAGGATGCCGAAGTGCCAAGCCGGAGGGCAAGCTCCTTTTTGGAAATATCGTCGCGTTCCATCAGGCGGTCTATCTCACTGATAAAACGGAAAGAAAGCATCTCGGCCCGGTCCCTGCCTGAGACCGGCTCGCTTTCGTAAAGGGTATGTATGGTTTTGATACTCATGGTTTCACTTAAAATTATAGAGATAATTACGACCTATATTTTCGATACGACCCTTTATCCTGGCCGGTATATCCTGCGATTTTTTCCCTTCGAAAAGCTCTGCCAGTATGATACAGCGTTTATTACCCGCGTGTACTTCCTTGCAGTAGATACGGTCGTTACGGCCTTGCCCCGTAAAGCGCATCTCAAACATATCGCGGGCTTTGCCCGATACCTCGCATTTGCAGTAGTATTCCCGGTTCCTTAGATTTTCCTTCAGGATATTCCGTATCCTTTTAAACTCATTATCGACCCCATCCTGCATTAAATAAGGAATAATACTGTCCGCATTCTCTGCATCGACCAGGATAAGCGTTTTAAAGTGCCGGCACCGGTCTATAAGGATGGTAGTTCGATAAAGGGTCATAACAAAATTAACCTATAGCTTAATTATTTCCAAATCTAAGTCGTTAAAAATAAAAAAAATATCTACAGCTTTTCCAGCGCGGTCTTTATACGGCGTATACTTTCGCGGATGTCTTTTTCCGAGGCTGCATAAGAAATGCGTATATGGTTGTCCATACCGAAGGCACCTCCGGGTGTGATCACTACGTGAGCTTCGTAGGCCAGGTACATACACAGGTCCTTGCTGTTCTCTATCTTTTTGCCGTTGTAGCTTTTGCCGAGGAATTCGCTTACTTCCGGGAAAATGTAAAAGGCCCCGTCGGGACGGTTGCAGTTCAGTCCCCTGATCTCCGACAGCAGTTCCAGGGCAATCTCGCGGCGGCGCAGGAATTCGTCTTTCATATACTGCACTTCCGAAGGATCGGCGTTCAGCGCAGCAATGGCCGCACGCTGCGTAACACTGCTGGTAGCGGATGTGTACTGGCCCTGGATCTTCACCACGGCCTGTGCGATCTGCTCATTGGCCCCGATATAGCCAAAACGCCAGCCGGTCATGGCAAAACCCTTGCTGAGGCCGTTCACGGTGATCACCCGGTCGCGGATCGCCGCAAAAGAGGCCAGGCTCGGGTTTTTACCGCTGTAGTTCATCAACTCGTAAATTTCGTCGGCAATAACGAACACATGCGGGTGACGTTCAAAAACGGCGGCCCATTCCTTCAGTTCCTCATAGGTCCACACGCTGCCGCTGGGGTTACAGGGACTACTGAAGATCACGAGCTTGGTATTCGGGGTAATGGCAGCTTCCAGCTTAGCGGCGCTCACCTTAAAGTCCTCTTCGATACCGGCTTCCACGAAAACGCAGGTCCCGCCGGCATAGTTCACCATTTCCTTATAGCTTACCCAGTATGGAACGGGCAGCACCACCTCGTCGCCTTCCTCTACCAGGGCAAATACCACATTGGCAATGCTCTGCTTGGCACCTGTGGATGCTACGATCTCGGTAAGCTTGTAATCGAGGCCGTTATCGCGTTTGAACTTGCGCTGTATGGCCTCCTGCAGGTCTTTATAGCCCGGCACCGGCGTATAATGCGAAAAATTGGCATCGATCGCTTCGTGCGCGGCTTTTTTAATAAAGTCGGGGGTATCAAAATCAGGTTCGCCCAGCGACAGGTTGATCACGTCGTGTCCCTGTTCCTTCAGTTCGCGGCTCAAACGGGCCATAGCCAGGGTCTCACTCTCGCCGAGCGCCTGTACTTTATGCGATAAAAAATCCATATCCAACAAACAAATTTCTGGCTCAAAGATGGCAAAATATCCGGAACAACCGAACCTTTTACCGCCTTTAGCGCTTTTGGCACGGCGGAGCATAAAAAAACCCGGGAACTCAGCGGGTCCCGGGTTTGTTATCTTTCACAACGATCTATTTCAACAGGATCTTGCCACTGATGCTGTTCTCTTCTTCATAAATACGGAACACGTAAATTCCCGGTTCCAGGTCCAGAGGAAGCATGTTCTGTGCCTTACCCTGCAAGCGTTTCACCAGCAATACCTTACCGCTCATATCGGTAAGTACAAGGTTTGGGGCGGTAAAGCCCGCGGCCGTGAGATCGATATACAGCTGTCCGCCCGACTGGTACAGGCTGACCGTACCGGCTGCATTCTCTTCCAGGCCGGAAGATCCGGTTACGTATACCCACACGTTCTCGCTTTCCAGGGTATCGTTCCACTGGTTGACAGCACGGCTGCGCACGGCATAGTTGCCCGCGACGGAGAACATCGGGGTATAGGTATTACCGGTAACCGCCGGGCTGAACGGTGTGAACACGCCGTTCTCACGGAGTCCCCATTCAATGCTAGCGGCCGGGTGTGTACTGGTGGCCGTAATGGTATTACCCGCCTGGTTTACCGTAAGGTTCTGCGATTCGGGCGGTGCATTGGTAAGGGCAAAATTGATAACGGTGGCACTGACCGGCGCTTCGGAACCGGTAATGGCCGGATCGGAAGACGTTACGCGTATTTTGTAGCCATTGCCATTGGGCAGGGTATTTGGGATTGCAGCCGTAATAGCGGTTACCAGGTCCGAGGTAACGGAACCGATAACGAGTGGCGCAGCGAACGAGCCCGAAGCATCAGAGAGTTCGGCCGTGAACACGTTGCCGCTGTTAAAGACCACATTGCTGCTATAGCTTACCGTGGTCTGTTCGGCCGCGGAAGGAGAAATATAAAAGGTATTGCTGCTCAGCGCAGTGGTGCTAATGGTAGTAGCATTCAGCACGTTCACCTGTACTTCATTGCTCAGCACTTCGTCGCCATAGGTGTTCTCTGATGCGGCCACTATAAAATACGTGCCCGGGACAGCGAATTGCGGTGTATAGGATGTGCCGGTCTCTGCGGGGACAAAAGCCGTATAGGGTCCTCCGCTGGTGGTGGCATAGCGCCATTCGTGCGTGGCAGTCTGCGAAGCATTCACCGTAAGAGCCGTTCCGGGTGAGCTTACCTCAATGGTCTGCGCGGCAGCAGGAGTAATACTGTTGTTGAACTGATCGATCACCAGGTCGGTACCGTTATCGCCGCCACTGAGAGCCGGATTCGAAGCCACCACACGGATACGGTAACCCGTACCTGCGGCCGTACCCGAAGGAATAAGCGCACTGATGGTACCGGAAGCCGTGGCGCTGGTGCTGCCGATATTCAGCGGCGCGGCAAAGGAACCCGAAGCATCCGAAAGCTCGGCGGTAAATACATTACCGGCCAGGAAAGTCCCGCCCGTTACGGCATACGGAACGTTAACGGCAGCTGCAGGGGCCGAAGTGCTGAACTGGAACGGAGAGCCGGCAACAGCACCCGTATTCAGGGTAATGGTACTGGCCGTCACCTGTATCTCATTACTGGTATAGACCGTGCCCAGTATAGTACTCTGGCATACCACGTAGTAGGTTCCGGCAGAGGCGAACAGGGGTGTATAGGCAGAACCTGTTTCCGCGGGACTGAACGAAACGTAGGGGCCGCCGGGCGTAGTGCTGTATTTCCACTCACGGGCCGTACCGGCAGGTGTCTCCGTTGCGGTAAGGGTATTACCGGCTATGCCTACGAGCAGGCTCTGCGAAGCATTGGGCGTAACGGCCACATTGATGTTCTGTATGGTAATATTGCTACCGTTATCGGCAGCGATGACCGATGGGGTGCTGGTACGCACACGAATGCGGTAGCCTGTGCCTGAAGGCGTACCGGCGGGGATCAGGGCATTGATGGTGCCCGAAGTGGTGGTGGCCAGTGTACCGATGCTCACCGGCGCTGCAAAGGAGCCCGAAGCATCAGAAAGTTCAGCGGTAACCACGTTACCGGCGGGGATAGAACCGGCAGGGCCCGTTAATGTGAACGGGACCGATACGGCAGATGTCTGCGAAGCCGATACATAGTGCGTAAGCGGGCTTACGGTACCTGTGGTAAGCTTGGGATTGTACACCAGGCTCACATCGTCGATCCATACCTGGTCATTGCCGACACCGCCGCCCGGGTTCATATTGGTGGTAAAGGTCACCAGCATGTACTTGGGAACGGTAGCCTGCCCCTGGCTGTAATCGAAAGGTACGGAAAAGCGCTGCCACACATAGCTTGTACCGTTATGTGTACGGGTAAAATTGATGGTGGCATTGCCTACTTCATTGGTCAGGGAGCCACCCGGATCGCGGTAATCGCTGTCGTCGTGCAGTACGGCGCGCATGCGTGCCTGGTTGGTAATAGAGTTATTACCCGGCTGGTATTTTACCCAGAATACGATAGAGTCGGGATTTTCGTTGATGGGCGCATTGAAGTTGGCATCGCTGCGCCTGGTATAGTTAAAATTAGCGGGATTGGCGGGCGTAGAGCTTCCCATGCGGATAATACCTGTGGTCAGGTTACCGTTGGCGATCACCGAACCGATGGGATTCGTGGAATAGATACGGGCGCTGTAGGTCCCTGCGGATCCGGGACGCACGTCGGTAGAGCGTTCTACCTGCTGGTTCTGTGCAAGGCCGCAGAGAAAAGACCCCAGGGTACAGTCGGCCGTTTTAAAAGAGTTCCAGCGTTGCGGTTCCTGGTTGGAGGTACCTGCATTATCCCAGACTTCCATATTGCCGTTCGCAAGCTGGGGATAGGTCTGCGCGCGCAGCTGTGCGCCCGGGATCCCCTAATACCAGGGCCAGGCCCGCGGTCATTAATAGTCGATGTTTCTTCATTTTCATGTATTTGTTTCTCAAAATTTTATACACGTTCTCCGGTAGGATCGGAATCGCTTGTTCTTTCCGGGGTACCGGGTAAATAGAGACAGAGGGGTGGGCATATGTTACAGTAGTGTGCCGTACGGGAATGTTCGGGGGCCTGTATCACGGTATGGCCGCACAGCAGGTCAAAGGTAATATTTTTGGTAATACCGCATCCTCCGCCGGGGAAAGCAGGCAGGCTATACTCCGGTATAGCGGCCAAAGCATTTCAGCATCTGCAAAAAAGGAGGAGCGCCCGGGCACATCCTCCTCTTCTTTGTATTTACTGTAATTCAATCCTTAAAATCCGTCGCCGTCCAGCAGGTTACCCAGTCCGCCGAGCACACTGCCTTCTTCTTTACGCGCACCGGTACCATAAGAAATGATGCGGCTGGCCAGGCGGCTTACCGGCAGGGTCTGCAGCCATATTTTACCGGGGCCGCGCAGGGTGGCATAGAAAAAGCCCTCACCGCCGAAGATCATGTTCTTAACCCCTCTCACCATTTCGATCTCGTAATTCACCGTACTGGTAAAGCCCACGACACAGCCGGTATCGATCTTCAGCACTTCGCCCGGCTGCAGTTCGCGTTCAATGATGTGTCCGCCCGCATGCAGGAAGGCCATTCCGTCGCCTTCGAGCTTCTGCATGATAAAACCTTCGCCGCCGAAAAGACCGGTACCCAGCTTGCGCTGGAATTCGATACCCACGCTTACGCCTTTGGCCGCGCAGAGGAAGGCATCTTTCTGGCAAACTACCTTACCGTTCAGTTGCTGCAGGTCTACCGGGATAATTTTACCCGGGTAGGGCGAGGCAAAGCTCACCTGCTTTTTGCCGGAGCTGTTATTGGTAAAAGCCGTCATAAAAAGGCTCTCGCCTGTGAGCAGACGCTTACCGGCGCTGAACAGCTTGTTCATGAAACCACCCTGTTCTTTGCTGCCGTCGCCGAAAATGGTAGACATGTCGATACCCTGGTCCATGTACATAAAGGCCCCGGCTTCGGCCACTACGGTTTCCTGCGGGTCCAGCTCTATTTCCACACACTGCATCTCGCTTCCGTGGATGCGGTAATCAATTTCGTGATTCGTTCTCATTCTTTTTTACGCTTTCTAAAAATATTTACCACAAAGAAAAAAACCGGGAACATACGCCCGGCAATTTTTTTACAAATACGCAGTTTCTGAATTATGAATGTTCCGAAAAAGACTACGAACGGCCTCAGGGCATTTTGGTCTTCGGCTCCTGTTCCGACCTGTTCTCTTCGAGCTTCACGCCGAATTCATCGGCAAAGGCCTTCTGTTTAGCCAGGAAGCTGTCGTTCACCGATTTGCTGCGGATATCGATCTTGCCCAGTACGTCGATAAAACGGCTGCGGTTATTGCCCACGTCGATGCCTTCGTTCATCAGGGCGATGATCTCAAGGTATTCGTTACCGGCAATGGATTCGTACATCTGGAAAAGGGACACGGCCGCATCGCGGAAGGCCGTATTGTTTTTATAAGGTTTAAGCGCTTTTACAGCGGCCAGCGACGTTTTGATCTGGGCAACCACCTCGGCATGGCGGGTATTCATCTGGTTGAGCTTTCCCTTGCCGCAGGCCTCGTTAAAGGCATTGATGGCGGTACCGATCTTGGTCTGCTCCCCGATGATGAAATCGTTGTAGTCCACGGCATGCTTGAAAGAGGTCTGTGCAGGCAGCATCACCGGAACGGCCAGCAGTAAAAAAAACAAAAAAGCGCGTGTGAACATGATCTTATTGGTATTTTTGCAAAAATACGTACAAAATTAATGCCATGAAGGAAAGCGGAAATATTTTGAAAATGAGGACCGAATTCGGGGCGCCCGTACAATACTGGCTCCGCCTGGGCCAGAACCAGGTGCCGCTCAACGGGTTCATTGGCCGCCGCATTTCCCTTCAGTACGAATACCAGATCAACTGTATCGAATGCGGACGTAAAACGCCCAAGAGCTTCGGGCAGGGTTTCTGCTACCCCTGTTTTATGAACAGTCCCGAGAATTCGGACTGTATCATTCACCCCGAAAAATGCCGCGGGCACCTGAACGAGGGCCGCAATATCGAATGGGAACTGGAACACCACGTGCAGCCGCATACCGTGTACCTGGCGCTGAGCAACGATATTAAGGTGGGCGTTACCCGCGACACGCAGATCCCCACCCGCTGGATCGACCAGGGCGCCAGCCGGGCCATTGTGTTCGCACGTACCCTGAACCGCTGGCAGGCCGGTATGATCGAGGTGGCCCTGAAACAGCACATCAGCGACAAGACCAACTGGCAGCGGATGCTTAAGAACGAGATCAGTGCCCGCTCGCTGTACGAGGTAAAAGAAGAGATGTTCCGCCTGCTGCCCGAAGAATGGCAGTCGTTCGTACTACCCGAACAGGGCGATATGCTGGAGCTGCAGTACCCGGTGCTGCGCTTTCCGCAGAAAATAAAAAGCCTGAATTTCGACAAAAGTCCGCTCATCGAAGGCGAGCTTCAGGGTATCAAGGGACAATACCTGCTGTTTGACGGGGACCGGGTACTCAATATCCGCAGCCAGAGCGGCTACCTGGTCACTTTTTCGGCTTAATGCTTACGGATAAAATACCACTGCGGCATCAGGCTGTCGGTTTCCAGCACCGCCTTGTCGATGGTGAACTCATATTTTTCGCGCTGTATGATCTTGTAACGGATACCGTCCAGGAACATCTCTCCCTCCTGGGGAGCGCTCCATGAGCCTGTGCTTACGGAATCGTCGTGCTCGAAACGGCGGTACACTCCATCTGAACGGAAATCATAGATCACATCTTCCCAGTACTCGGTAACATACGTGGTATCATTGGCCAGGTCTTCCGTGGTCACCGTACGCAGGTACCAGGAACCCATCAGGTATTCCATGGTGTTCTTTTTGCAGGAGGCCAGTACCAGTATGCCCGATACCAGCGCCATCCATACGAAGCTCTTTTTCATACCTACAAATATAACGATTTTGATACAAGGGTACTGAGCCTGCGCATGTATCCTTTTACATAACAGATATACTCCGTACTTTTGTTTATACGTTATATTCGTAGTATGAAGCAAAGGATCGCGGCCCTATATATACTGTTGCTATGGTTCTGCAGCGGCCCTGCGGGGGCACAGAACATCATCTACGGACCGGAGAACAACATCAAGAACAGCGAGATACTGACCGAGATCGTGGGCGAGAAGAACGGCGTGATCTATATACGTAAGATACAGACCGATATTTTCCGTTCCGACGGCGAATACATCGAGCGTTTTGATGCCGCCACCCTGAACAATATCGGCAGCATCCCCGTGTTACTGAACGATGCCTGGGTTGAACACCGGGGCAAAAGACTGAGTCCCATGCTCGAGAACGTGTTCTTTTTCCGCAACCGCCTGGTCATGTTCCTTTCCGCATACGACAAAAGTAGCAAGACCAATGTGGCCTATGCCGGGCTTTTCAACGATTTTGACCAGCAGTACGCACTTATCGAAATAGATAACATTCCCGAAGTGAACAGCTTCCGTACCGGCGATTTCCGTTTCGGTACCACCTCCGACAACAATAAGATCGTGGTATGGCAGAACATTCCCGGCGGACGTAACGACCAGGCCCTGTACGGTGTAAAAATGTACGATTCGCTCTACAACCGTATACTCAGCCGGGGCTTCCTGCTGCCACAGAAGAGCTACGATGTGCAGGTGACCGATATGCTGGCCGATGCACAGGGCAATATAGCCATGCTGGTGAGCATAGCCCGGCCCAAAAAGGAGATACGCGGCGGCGAGCTGCCCGTGCGCTACCATCTTATTACCTACCAGCCGGGGCTGAATGAGGTAAAGCAGCAACCCATCGATATTACCGGCAAGAACATCAGTGATGTGCGTATACTCATCAACCAGGACGATCACATCATATGTACCGGGTTCTATTCCAATACGGGCAATTCGGGTGTGGCCGGCTCTTTTTACGGCACCTTTCATTTTAACGGCCTCCCGGAGATCCCGCTGGGCTATTATGCCTTCTCGAACGATATCCTGGAGCAGTTCCTGAAAGAAAAGAGCATTACCCGCGGCGACGGACTTCCGGGCTTCAGCATCGACCGTATTTTCCTGAAGAGCGACGGCGGACTGTATACCGTTTCGGAGCAGTACTTTGTGCAGGAGGTCTGCAACCGCGATGCCCGGGGTATCCTGGCCTGCAACTATTATTATTACTACAATTCCATTATCGTGAACTCCATCGATGCGCAGGGACGGTTCCAGTGGACCCGGCTTATTCCCAAATACCAGAGCAGCGTAAATGACAACGGCTGGTTCTCATCCTATGCCATAAGTAACATTAACGATACATTGCGGGTGATCTTTAATGAAAATCCCAAGAATTTTGCCGAAAGTGACCCGGAAAAGTTCAAGACCATGTACAAGGCCAATAAGTCGGTGGTGGCACTGGTTACGATGGACCCTTCGGGCAATATGCAGAAAAGATCGCTGTTCAGCAATAAGGAAGAACACCTTACCATGCGGCCCCGCTTTTACAGCTACGATGAAAAGGGCAGCCTGATCATGCCGGCCTATGGACAGGGCGGGCGTTTCCGGCTGCTGAAGATCCTTTTTTAGTTCCCGGTATCCTTCAGGCTTTCGAGCGCGGCTCCCTGGTAACGGACCTGTATACCCCGGTCGGGACAGGATTCTGCAAATTCGCGCAGCAGCTCCAGTACGTCCTTATCTATAAAGCTGATCTTGTCGGCATTCAGCAGCAGTTCGCCCTCATCGCTTACCTGCATCAGCTCGCGCTTGATACGGGCCTTGTGCGTAAAGAAAATATCCTTGTTGAAGCGGATGATCGTGTTCCGGCCCGCCCGGCTTACTTCCACCGCATGCTGGTAATTGGAACGTATCACGAAGAAAATGCCCGCCAGCATACCTATAAAAATACCCTTGAGCAGATCAGTGAACAGGATGGCCACAATGGTGACCACAAAGGGAATGATGGAGTTCCAGCCGCGTTTGTATTCTTTTACGAACAGCGAAGGTTTGGTCAGCTTATAACCTACCATCAGCAGCACGGCCGCGAGGGAGGCAAAGGGGATACGGTTCAGGAGAGGTGTAAGGAAAAGTACCGACAGCAGCAGGAAGATACCATGCAGTATGGCCGATAATTTACTGCGGGCACCCGCATTGATATTGGCCGAGGAACGAACGATCACGGCCGTGACCGGGATCCCGCCCAGCAGGCCCGAAACGGCATTCCCCGAACCCTGGGCCAGCAGTTCGCGGTTGGGTGAGGTAATGCGGTTGTAAGGGTCGATCTTGTCCGTGGCCTCGATGCTGAGCAGGGACTCCAGCGTGGCCACCAGGGCTATCTCTACGGCTACCAGCCACACCCGGGGATCGGTTATGTTGGAGAATGCAGGCATGGTAAGGCCCGTAAAGAAATCGAGCGGCCCTGAAAATACGGGTACGTCCACCACATGCTTGCCTGTAATGTCCAGGTAAAACTGCGGCATATACAGGCGGAAGTATTCGTTGAGCCCGATCCCGAGTAAAACTACCACCAGCGCCCCCGGTATCACCTGGAAGAACAGGTACTTTTTCAGGGCCTTTATTTCCCAGATCAGCAGTACAGCAATGGACAAAAGTGCAATGATAATGGCCCCGTAACTCACAAAATCGAGCATGTACCACAGTTCCGAAAAGGTATTGTGCTTATCGGGCTGCTCAAAGGCAAAGTCGCCTTCAAAATCGCGGTCATAACCTACGGCATGCGGTATCTGTTTCAATATAAGAATAATGCCTATGGCCGCCAGCATTCCTTTAATGACCGAGTTGGGCACGAACTGCGCCAGGAAACCGAGACGGAGCAGTCCGAAGCCGATCTGTATGAGCCCGGCGATAAATACGCTGATGAGAAATATGTCGAAGGCGCCCAGTTTGGAAATGGAGGCCAGCACAATGGTGGTAAGCCCGGCCGCCGGCCCGCTTACGCTTACATTGGAATTGCTGATGGAGCCTACCACGATACCCCCGATAACCCCTGCGATAAGACCGGAGATCACCGGAGCCTCGGAGGCAGAGGCAATTCCCAGGCACAGGGGCAGGGCCACCAGGAATACCACGATGGATGCAGGTACATCTTTTATGATATTCGCTGCAGAAAGAATTTTACTCATGCTTGTTCAGGTTAGCTGTTAAAGCCTCAGTTTGCGGAGGCGCTTCGCGTAAGGTATTCGCGGTACAGTTCCTTGATGATCCCGTCGGAAAGACCGATCTTGGGCACCATCATGGTTTTGATATCAGCCTGCTTGCAGACAAAAAGGTATATCTCACCGGCAGGTACGATCACGTCGGCACGGTCGGTGTTGAGGCCCAGGATATGGGTACGTTCATCGTAGGTCATACCGGAGATCTGCTCGTGCAGCTCTTTCAGTCTCTTTACCGACATGGGCTTGCCTTCTTTCAGTCCCGACATTTTAAAGATACGGTTAATATTTCCGCCGGAACCGATGCCGATGATCTCGCCCTTCCATTTTTTGCGGATCTTGCGTATATCGTCCTTCAGGCGCTGCCATTCGTCCTTGTTCTCCGAACCGGCCAGTATACGCACCGTTCCCAGCTTGTAGGAGCCGGAGAAAGGCAATATACCTTCGCCGAAAAAGGAGATCTCGGTACTTCCGCCGCCTACGTCAATATACAGGTAACCGTTCTTTCCGTCGAACTTTTCGGAGATGCGGTTCGAATGGATCACGCTGGCCTCCGTATTGCCGTCGATGATGTTTATTTCGATGCCTGTTGCCGTATACACCCGCTGTATCACCTCCAGACCGTTGTCCGCCTCACGCATGGCCGACGTGGCATAGGCCTTGTAGGCAGCTACCTCGTGTACGTCCATCAGGTTACGGAAAGCGATCATAGATTTGATGAGTTTCTGTATTTTGTTCTCACCGATACGGCCCTGGGCAAAAACGTCTTCGCCGAGGCGTATGGGCAGGCGGGTGAGGGATACTTTGCGAAAAGCAGGTGCAGGTCCATCCTCGAATACGTTGTAGAAAAGCAGACGTATTGCATTGGACCCTATATCGATGGCAGCAAATTTCAACTGTCGGGATAAAAAATTAGTGGCTGCTAATATATAAAAAAGGGGCGATAAATATCCTGCGGCACTTTACACAGCCGTAAAAATCGTATATCTTTGACAGATCCGCTTTTCCCTGACCTATGCAAACACAACTCCTGAGCAATGAAACCGTACGCAGGGCCATCGATGCCCTTCAGCAAGGCGATAAGAAAGCCTGGTTCTCCCTTTTTACCGGCAATGCGCTACTGTTCGACGACGACAGCCCCCTGCCTTTCCGGCCTTTTTTTGAAAAGGCACTGGGGCATGAACGTTTTACCTCGATAGACCGGGTCGAGAACGACGGACTGGATGTCTACGGGCGCTTCCACAGCGATCAGTGGGGCGATTTCAAGACCTATTTCAAATTTCGCCTCAATGCAGAAGGCCTCATAGAACGGCTCGATATCGGGCAGGCCCCGTACTAAGCGCCGAGGTCCGAATAACTGAGGTCGTGCCGGATAGCCCTTACCCGCTTGTTCATTACATGGAACCAGAGCGGGGGCACCAGTGCCAGCAGCATACTTCCCGGGTAGCCCGCGGGCAGCTGCGGACTTTCGTCAAAATGGCGCAGCACCTGGTATTTGCGGTTTGCCTTGTAGTGGTGGTCACTGTGCCGTGTAAGCTCGAACAGGAAAATGCGCCCCAGTTCGTGGCTGCTGTTCCAGGAATGCGTGGGTTTTACGGTTTCGTATATGCCTTCGGGCAGCAGGCGGCGCTGCAATCCGTAATGTTCGATGTAGTTCACCGTTTCCAGCAGCAGTATGCCGGTGAGCGATACCAGCAGGTAGAACAGCAGGGCCGTTCCGCCGAAAAGCCATGCGATAAAAACCGCAAAAGTCAGTTGAAACAAGGCAAAGCGGAGCATTTCGTTCTTCCCTGACCAGAAGGCATCGCCATTGCGTTCCAGCTTTACTTTTTCCAGGTGCCAGGCCGATATATAGGAACGGGAGACCGAACGCAGCCAGAAATGGAACAGGGTTTCGTTGTAACGGCCCGAAGCAGGGTCCAGCGGGGTGGACACGTTCTTATGATGCCCGCGGTTATGCTCGATGATAAAATGCATATAGTTATTGGGCAGCAGCAGCAGCTTGGCCAGCACACGCTCAAAGGTCGTGTTCCGGTGTCCCAGCTCATGTGCGATATTAATGCCCATAGCCCCCAGTACCACACCCACGGAAAGCGTTGCTCCCGCCAGCTCAACACCGGTAAAGGCATGTATGCTTACCTTGTGCAGGTAATAGAAAAGCACACCATAGATGAGCGGTACATGCAGGTAGAGCAGGATATCGTAAAAACGCCTGTGTTTCAGTTCCTCTTCCTGTTCGGCCGTGGGATTGGCCTTGCTGAACGGCAGTACCAGTTCCAGCAGGGGGATCAGTATAAAGGCGATGCCCACCACCGACCATACCCACAGACCCTGGCGGTAAAGGCCGGTAAAGGCTCCGTAGGGCACCAGGTAGGCCCCGAGGTACTTTATACTTTTCCACCAGCGGTTCATACCCTAAAGATACAAAAACTGCCTGTTATTCTTCCAGGTAGGGCACTATATCCTCGTTGCGTTCCTGGTCCTTATGTGTTTTGTAGATATTCTTCAGGTTGCTGATGCGCTCCTTAAGCTCGGGGCGGTTCTTCTGCTCTTTTCTATACAGGCTGATGATATCGGAAATACCCGAATAGGCGATATAGCGCAGCCAGCTGTAACACTCGTTCTTCAGCATAGACCCGAACACGCCTTCGGCATAGGCCAGCTCTTCGAAGTTGCGCAAACGGACCACGTAATTCTTATAGGAAGAGAAAAAGGTATACTTATCGCTGAGATCATAGCAGGCATCGAGGTTTGCTTTGAAAAAGGCGAACTTATCCGGCGTTTTCAGCGAAGAATATACCGAAGCTACCGAGGCGATGATCACCGAAACCTCTGATTTTTCGAAGGCCGCTGCTTTTTCCTGTGCCAGTTCGCCGTTCTCCGCGGCCAGCATCAGGAGGGCTGTGCCTGCTACATCGGCCTGCGGATCGTTCACCAGGCGTGTATAATTCTCCAGTGCCTGGGCAGAACCCCAGTAACTTTCCAGGGATTCCAGCATTTTAAGACGCAGTTGATAATTGAGCCCGGTATTGTACACGTCTTTTTCGATGCGGCCGTAGATACGCGACAGATCGCCGGACACGCCGTTACCGTCGCCCAGCAGGTCCAGGGCCTCCATCCGCAGCAGATCCGAAGTGCCTTCCAGGGCCTCGGCCAGTACCGGTATCTCCGAACCTTCGGCTACCAGGTTTCTCATAGCCTGCAGCTTGTCCTCGAACAGGGGGGCATTCTTCCACTGGTGTTCCCAGTATTCCAGGGTTTTGCTCTCACTGATCTCGCCCAGCAATACCTTTTCGGCATCGAAGTTTACATTTACGATCTCTTTATCGTATTTCAGGTCAAAAGTGTGGTAATCGGTATTCAGCAGCAGCTCTTCGCGTTTTTTGGTGCCATCGCTGAAATACAGGTCCACCGCAACGGGCAGGTGGTACCAGTTCCCGTCCGTAAGCGAATTGTTCTGGCTAACGCTCAGCAGGGCCTGTGTCCGGTCCTCTTCCGAACTGGTTACGCTCACCGTCAGTGATGGATGGCCGCGGTCGAAGAACCACTGGTTAAAGAACCAGTTCAGGTCCTCACCCGACACCTCTTCAAAGGCCAGGCGCAGCTGGTGTGCTTCCACGGGTTTGCCGGCATTGGTCTTCAGGTAGAGTTTCAGTCCCTCGAAAAAGGTCTCCGAACCCAGGTAATAGCGCAGCATGTGCAGGATACGGCCGCCCTTGGCGTAGGAATGCGAATCGAACATATCGTTGCGGCTGCTGTAATCGAAGCGGATCAGGTCTTCCTGCTTGCTCTCGGCCTCATCAAAATACTGTTTCTTCTCGTCCAGGTTGTGCTCGTCGGCTTTCCAGCGCCCGTATTTGTGTTCCAGCCACAGGTACTCGCTGTAGTTGGCAAAGGACTCGTTCAGGGGCAGGTTGGCCCAGGACTCACAGGTGACCAGGTCCCCGAACCAGTGATGGAACATTTCGTGTGCCACGATGCCTTCGTTGGAATGCTGGCTGAGCTCGTCCCGGTGTCGCTGCACGAACTGCCCGAACACTACGGCCGAGGTATTTTCCATGGCCCCGGACACGTAATCGCGTACAATGACCTGGTCGTATTTCTGCCAGGGATAGGGCATACCCAGCAGGTCGGAGAAGAAGCTGAGCATTTCGCCCGTATGTGCAAAAATATCGCGGGCATCGGCGGCATAGGGTTTTTCCACGTAATAGGTGGTCTCTATGTTCCGCCATTTGTCTTTAACGGCGGCAAATTCCCCGGCGGCCATCATCACCAGGTAGGCCGCGTTCTCCTTATCGTTCACCCATACGTCGGTACGGGTGCCCCCGGCATTTTTGCGGGTCGACCTCAGCAGGCCGTTCGAGAGCGTGCTGAGCGTCTCCGGCACCGTCATGCTGATGGTATGCGTAAAACGTTCGTTCGGTTTATCGATCACGGGCATCCATACCGAATTGGCCTCGGTTTCGCCCTGGGTCCATATCTGTACCGGTTTTTGGGTAAAGAACTCGTCCGGGCGTATGAAATACAGGCCGCGCTCGTAGGGATCGAGCAGCGGAGCGTTCTGCGCCAGCTCATGGGGACGGGCCGTATAGCGGATGATCAGCTGATAGGTCTCCGTTCTGGTATAACGGCGGTCGAGTGCTATTTTAAGCTCATAGCCGGTATTCCGGAATTTCAGTTCCGTTTTGCGGCTGCCGTTCCAGAGCGCTACCTCGTGTATCTCCATACCTTTGGCATCGAGAATAAGACTGTCCACCGGCTTATTGTAGGGCTTTACCTTCAGGGTCTCCTCGCCTGCGGCGCGGGCTGCGGGAATATCGAAGGATATCTTCAGGTCGATATGCAGGATATCGTTCAGTCGCGGTGCAGAAGCATGGTACACCGGGACGGTGGCGGCATAGTCGCGGTAATAATCCTCGTCGGCCACCTCCGTATCGTAGTAGCGGTAACTTCCTTCGATATTCTCCATCTGCAGGGGAATGACACGGATCACCTTCTGGCCGGAAAGTACAGACGGCGCCGAGAGGACGGCAGCAAGCAGGGCGGTGCGGAAAAGCATACGGTTCATGCGGGTTCGTTCATTAATTATCTTGGGAAACAAATGTACGCTTCTGTTGAGGCCAAAACAATATGCAGGTACAAATACTACCGGTTTTGTAGACCATAAAGGTCAGGAAAACCGGCAATAGGCCGAAAAGCGGGGAAAGGGCCGGATGAAAAATGTTAAAAATCTGTTTAACTTAGCATTAATAAGGGGATTTGGTTAATTTTACATTGTAAAGTTAAACATACACAGGCATGAAAAAACCAATACTCGCACTTGCTTTCATCCTTTCCGCCGCCCTGAGCCACGCTCAGATACGCATTGTAGCCGTTTCGAACGGTACCGATGTGAGCAACGGGAACTACGAAGCCACCAACCTTACTCTGAACCAGGAGAAGGCTTTTTCTTTCTACGTTATCAATGACGGGAACTTCGATATCAATATCCATCCCGAGAAGACCAGCGTTTTTGCACCGAACGGCTGGGGCATGAACTACTGCCTCGACCAGTGCTGGTTCGAAACACCGCCTCAAAGTTACTCCTATTCCATATACGCACACGACACAGCCACACACCAGCTGAAGATCAATGTTACCGCTTCCGGCAGCACCAATATGGATTTTTCCAGCGTTGTCACCATCAAGGACAAGGCCGATCCGGATAACAAGACCTTTGTACGCGTATGGGTAAACAGCCTTACTGCCGGTTCCGAAGTGATCAAGGCCAACGACGTAAATATGTTGTTCAGCCCCAACCCTTCTACCGGGATGGTAAACATTGCCTATAACCTGGGCGCCTCTCCGAGCGGCAAGATCCTGGTGCGCGACCTCACCGGCCGTACCATCCTTACCCAGTCGGTAGCGCAGGGCAGCAGCAATGTGGCCATGGACCTTTCTGCCCAGCCTGCAGGTATCTACCTGGTTTCACTGGTTGCAGGCGGTCAAACGGTTACTACCCAGAAATTGATTTTAAAATAAGCAATCAGAACTTTTTAACGGACCTCCTTCCGAAGTAAGCGGCAGGAGGTTTTTTTATGCCCGCAGGTTTCCTTTCGGGAAGCGGGAACAAAAAAAGGGCCGATCGCTCAGCCCTTTCCTTCATGTATTTCTGCCGTGTTTATACGGTCATGATCTCTTTTTCTTTAGCGGCCAGCACTTCGTCCACTTTCAGCGACATGCGGTCGGTAAGCTGCTGTGTCTTGGCTTCGGCATCCTTGGCGGCATCTTCGGCCAGGCCGTCTTTCTGCAGTTTTTTAATGCGTTCGTTGGCATCGCGGCGCGCGTTGCGGATGGCTACTTTGGCTTCCTCACCCATCGACTTGGCCAGTTTCAGCAGATCTTTACGGCGCTCTTCGGTGAGGGGCGGCAGGTTAATGCGGATGATCTCTCCGTCGTTACCGGGATTCAGCCCCAGGCTCGAATTGATGATGGCCGTTTCGATATCGCGCAGGGTAGATTTGTCCCAGGGCTGCACCACCAGGGTACGGGCATCGGGCGTGGTGATATTGGCCACACTGCTCAGGGTCATCATGCTTCCGTAAGCTTCTACCATAATACCATCGAGCAGGGCGGGATTGGCCTTACCCGTGCGTACACGGATCAGTTCCTGCTGCAGGTGACTTACCGATTTCTCCATCTGCTGGCTTGCCTCGTCCAGTACTGTTTTAACATCGCTCATATCCTGTGTCTTCTTTTTTACAAATATAGAACGGAGGAACAGAGTCCTCCAAAAGAATTTTAAAAATTACTAATGGTCCACCAGGGTGCCTATTCCCTCTCCTTTTACGATGCGGGCCAGGTTACCGGGCGTATTGATATCGAAAACGATGATCGGCAGGTTATTTTCGCGGCAGAGCGTAAACGCGGTCATATCCATTACGTTCAGGTTACGTTCGTAGGCCTCGGTAAAAGATACCTTGTCGAAGCGGGTGGCACCGGGGTCCTTGCGCGGATCGGCGCTGTAGATACCGTCTACCTTGGTGCCTTTCAGGATCACGTCGGCCTGTATCTCGATGGCGCGGAGCGCTCCGGCCGTATCTGTGGTAAAATAGGGATTACCGGTACCGGCCCCGAAGATCACCACCCGGCCTTTTTCGAGGTGACGTACGGCACGGCGGCGGATAAAGGGTTCGGCCACTTCTTTCATTTCGATGGCCGATTGCAGGCGCGAGGCCACCCCATTGTTCTCCAGGGCCGAAAGCAGGGCCATACTGTTGATCACCGTGGCCAGCATACCCATATAATCGCCCTGAACACGGTCTATACCTCCTTCGGCGGCCTGTATACCGCGGTAAATATTACCTCCGCCGATCACTACGGCTACTTCGGCACCCATGTCCACCACCGATTTTATCTCTGTGGCATAGTGGTTAAGTATCTTGTGCTCGATGCCGAACTGCTGGTCGCCCATCAGTGCTTCGCCGCTTAGTTTAAGAAGTATGCGCTTGTATTTCATGTATCAAAAAAAGGAATTCGTTCACTAACAGACAAAAAAAAAGAGAGAATTTCTTCTCTCTTTTAGTAAAAAGTACCGGCTTAGGCCAGTGAATATCTCTTGAATGCAGTAGCGGTAAGCTCTTTATCGGCTGACTGGATGTACTGCAATACGTTCATTTTGGAATCTTTGATGAATTCCTGGTTCAGGAGGGTGCTTTCTTTGAAGAACTTCTCCAGTTTACCTTTGGCGATCATCTCGATCTTATCTTCGGGTTTACCTTCTTTGCGCAGGATCTCTTTTGCGATCTCCAGCTCTTTTTCGATAGCTTCGGAAGAAACATCGCCTTTATCGAGGGCGATCGGGCTCATGGCGGCAACCTGCATGGCTACGTCCTTGGCCACGTTCTCGATACCGGCAACGCCGTTCTTGCTGAAACCAACCAGTGAAACCACTTTGTTGCCCGGGTGGTTGTAAGCGAACACGAAGGGAGCGCTGATGTGCTCATAGCAGCCCAGTTCGATCTTTTCGCCGATCTTACCCACCATATCGGTGATGTGGTCGGCGATACGCAGACCGTCGATCTGTTTGTCGAGCAGCTCTTCTTTGGTTGCAGGGAAATCGCTGATGGCGATATTGGCCACTTTCTCGGCGAAAGCAACGAAATCGGCATTTTTACCAACGAAATCGGTTTCGCAGTTCAGGGAAACGATGATACCTTTAGCGTTATCGGCACTGGTCTTACCCACTACATAACCTTCGGTAGCTTCGCGGTCGCTGCGTTTATCGGCCACTTTCTGACCTTTTTTGCGCAGGATCTCCACAGCTTTCTCGAAATCGCCACCGGCCTCGGTGAGGGCTGCTTTACAGTCCATCATACCGGCTCCGGTCTGCTGGCGGAGTTTATTTACATCTGATGCGGAAATGGCAACAGTAGACATAATTTCTTGTGTTTATTAAATTTACGTACGGTTATGCTTCTTCTTCAGAAGTTTCAGCGGCAGCTTTTTTAGATACCGGTGCTGAATCTTCGTCTTCATCCTTGGCAGCTTCCTTGTCCAGCTTACGATCTTTAAGACCGTCCACGATAGCCTGGCAAACTACGTCCAGGATCAGGGAGATGGATTTTGCCGCATCGTCATTGGCGGGGATCGCGTAGTCCACTTCGTTCGGGTTCGAGTTTGTATCTACGATACCGAAGATCGGGATATTCAGGCGACGGGCCTCGGCCAGTGCGATGTGTTCTTTTTTGATATCTACCACGAAGATGGCAGCCGGCGTACGTACCATATCGGCGATGCTGCCGAAGTCTTTTTCCAGTTTGGCACGGGTACGGCTGATCATCAGACGCTCTTTTTTAGACATGGTATTGATGGTACCGTTGTTGGTCATCTCGTCGATCTGCGCCATTTTCTTAACCGCCTTGCGGATGGTTACGAAGTTGGTGAGCATACCGCCGGGCCAGCGCTCGGTAACATAAGGCATGTTGATCTTGCTTACTTTATCGGCAATAATCTCCTGGGCCTGTTTTTTAGTACCCACAAACAAAATCTTTTTACCGCTTTTGGCGATACGTGATAAAGCCTCGCTGGCCTCATCGAGCTTAACTACAGTTTTGTTCAGGTCGATAATATGGATACCGTTTTTCTCCATGAAAATATATGGAGCCATGGCCGGATTCCATTTTCTCTTAAGGTGACCGAAGTGAACACCTGCGTCAAGCAATTCTTCTACAGTAACTCTTGCCATAATATTGTAAATCGTATAAAAAGATTAACGTTTGCTGAATTGGAATCTTCTTCTCGCTTTCTTGCGACCGAACTTTTTACGTTCCACCATGCGGGGATCACGTGTTACCAGTCCGTTCTGACGGAGAGACGGTTTGTACTCTGCGTTCAGTTCCACGAGAATTTTGGAAATAGCCAGACGTGTAGCTTCAGCCTGACCGTTGATACCGCCGCCGAATACGTTCACCTTGATGTCGTACTGGTTACGGTCTTCACCGGTAACAGTAAAAGGCTGGTCGATTTTGTACTGAAGGATGTGTGTCGGGAAATAGGTCGTATAGTTACGGCCGTTCACCAGCACATTGCCTGAGCCTTTTGAAATGTATACACGGGCTACAGACGTCTTTCTTCTTCCGGATTGAGAATATCTTTCCATGAATATTACTTAATGTCTTTTAAGTTAATTTGTTTGGGTTGCTGAGCCTCGTGAGGGTGAGCAGCACCTTTATAGATGAACAGATTGTTTGAATAGATGGCATCACCGATACGGTTCTTGGGAAGCATACCGCGGATAGCGCTCTCGAGGATCGCCTCCGGCTTGCGTACCATTAACTGAGCCGGAGAAGCAAAACGCTGACCGCCCGGGTAACCCGTGTGGCGTACGTATTGTTTTTCCTCCATTTTGTTACCGGTAAAACGAACTTTTTCAGCGTTGATGATGATCACCTTATCACCGGTATCGGCATGAGGGGTAAATGTAGGCTTATGTTTTCCACGAAGAATTTTAGCCACGTGCGATGCCAGGCGACCTACCACTTGATTCTCTGCATCAATCAGGATCCACTCTTTTGCAACGGACTCCTTGGTAGCTGAAATTGTCTTATAACTCAGTGTATTCACGACAAAATACTGTTTTTTATTAATTGCTAACTCCCCAATAAGGGGCTGCAAAGATAAGAAAATTTATTATCTGCAAAACTTTTAACACAGAAATGTTAATCCGTTTTTTATTTCTTTTTCTGAAAACCTGCTTTTTATACGTTCATTTTTACTTCACCAGGGTCATTTCTTCCGTAAGCCAGCCTGCCCCGCCCCACTTGTCGATGCACCACAGTACATAGCGCGAATCCACCACGATGTTGCGGCAGCGTTCCGGGTCGAACATCACGTCGCTCATGGTGCTTTCCCAGGCGCGGTCGAAATTGATACCGATCAGCTCGCCGCGGGCATTCAGTACCGGGCTGCCTGAATTGCCGCCCGTGGTATGGTTGCTGGCCGTGAAAGCCACCGGCAGCTGCCCCGTGGCCGTAGCATACTGTCCGAAGTCGCCTTTTTTATACAGTTCCAGCAGTCCCGGCAGCAGGTCGAACTCTTCGTCGGCAGGCTTATATTTTTCCAGTATGCCTTTCTGCGTGGTGAACGCTTCGTAAATAATGCCGTCGGCCGGCTCAAAGCCTTCTACCTTTCCATAGGTGACACGCAGGGTAAAATTGGCATCGGGCCAGTATTTACGGGCATTGGGCAGGTATTTGCGCAGTCCGTCCACGAAAACGCGCATCAGTTCGTCGTTCTGTACATAGTAAGGCGCCACGGCGGGGCGTACCTTGCTGCCGTATTCCTTATATATGTCTGCCACCACCTGCATGAGGGGATCGGAGCTGAAGCTCTTCGCCGTTTTGTCGCTGAAGCCGTTAAAGAAGCTGTTCAGCTTTTCCTGCGAAGTAAAGGTACTTTTGGCGTACAGATCACCGGCGCAGCGGGTCCAGTCGCCCTTGTACTTCGCCTGCAGCTTCAGCAGGGTCTGCGGGGCAGCACCGCCGATATTCCTCATGAACACGGGCACCACGGCGGCAAACAGCATTTTATCGGTCTCCAGGTCAAAATTTTTAAAGAAAGAGGTCTTTTTCAGGCGTTCGATCTCCGAGCTGAGCTTACCTTCGGCCTTCAGCTTATCGTAATCGTTGATCAGCATTTCGAAAGCGCGTACGAAACGAATGATCTCCGGGCCGGTGAAGATCAGTTCCCCGTAGAGGTCAAATGCGATATTCTCCTCCTTATAATCGGTATTGAGGGCCTTCAGCTTGTTCAGCACCTCGCTGTATTCCGAGCCCGCGGGCACGGCGGCCAGGTAACCTGCCTCCCATTTTTCCTTGCGGGCGATGGCCTGCAGGCGGGCCAGGCCTTTGCTCTCCCCGATCCATTTTTTATAGGCATTGCTGATGCGGGCCTGTTTGGCGGCATATTTGATACGCAGCTCATCGCTCACGCGCATACGCAGGTCAATGATACCCAGGGCGGCCTCGCGCATGGCGATACGCAGCGGGTTCTGGTTCTCGAGGATATAGCGCACCGCATACGAAGAAAGGTACTGGCGGGTGCTTCCCGGGAAACCGTATACCATGGTGAAATCGCCGGTCTTTACACCCTGCAGCGAAATGCTCAGGTGCTTCAGCGGTTTGTAGGGCTCGTTCGATCGGCTGTACTCGGCCGGTTTGTTATCGCGGCCGGCATACACGCGGAATACGGAAAAGTCGCCCGTATGGCGGGGCCACATCCAGTTATCGGTATCGCCGCCGAATTTACCCACCGAACCCGGAGGGGCAAATACCAGGCGTACGTCTTTAAACACTTCGCTCACCACCAGCACGAACTCATTGCCATAATAGATCGGCGTTATTTCAGCCTGGTAATGGGTGCCGGCCACGGCGCTTTCTTCAATAAGACGCATATTGGCCTCGATGCGGGCCGCCCTGTCGGCCCCCGTGCCGGTTACCCCAGCCAGTATTTCGGCCGTAACATCCTTCATATATACGATGCGCGTAGCGGTAACACCGGGCGCGGGCAATTCCTCGCTGATGCTCCCGGCCACGAAGCCGTTCTTCAGGTAATCGTTCTTAACGCTCGACAGGGACTGTATGGCACCGAACCCGCAGTGGTGATTGGTGAATAGCAGTCCTTTGGAGCTCACCATTTCGCTGGTGCAGCCGCCTCCGAAAATAAAGATGGCATCTTTCAGGCTGGCCTGGTTCACGGCATAAATGTCCTCGGCTGTAAGCTGCAGACCACGGGCCCGCATATCTTCGATATTGAGCATATACGGCAGCCACATGCCTTCTACCGCCGACGCGTGCAGCGACACCAGGAAGGCCGCTGCCGGCAGGATACATTTCCTGAAGTAAGTTCGGATCATTCTTCTCATTTTTTTAGATAAGGCTACAAATATACATACTTCATCCGGTTGAGCGTTCCTTTGAGCAAAACCGCCCCATTCATCTGCCATATTGATAAAATTGTCTAAAAAGATCCCCTTATAATAGGTATTCCGGTTTACATTTGGTTAAAATTTAAGCTGTGAAAAAAGTAATAGTTGTCCTTTCCTTATTCGGCATCACCCTGGCAACGCAGGCACAGACCAAGCTCTGGACCCTGGAGGAGTGCATCGGGTATGCCCGGACGAACAATATCCAGATACAGCAGTCGCAACTGAATGTAGACGGCTCGGCGATCGACAAGAATGCATCCTATTATGCCCTGCTGCCGAATATTTCGGGAAGTGCCTTCGGCGGTTACAGCTTTGGTCAGCGCCTGGACCAGTATAACCTCACCTTTGTGAACCAGCGTACCACCAGTGCCAATGTGAACCTGTCGGGAAGCCTGCTGCTGTTTGGCGGTCTGCAGAACATCAACCGCATCAAGCAGAACAAATATGCCTATGAGAGCAGTAAATTTGCCCTGGAACAGGCCTACCTGGACCTTTCGCTGAATGTGGCCAATGCCTTCCTGCGCCTTACCCTGGCCAAGGAACGCCTTAGCATTGCCGAGACCCAGATACGCACCACTGAGCTGCAGGTAGCACGCACCCGCGATATTTACGAAGCCGGTGCCACCAATAAGGGCGAGCTGCTGAACGTGGAAAGCCAGTATACCCAGGAAGAGATCAATGTGGTGACGGCCCGCAACGAACTGGCCTCCGCCAGCCTGGCCCTGGCCCAGCTGCTGAACCTGGACACGACGGGTATCGAGATCCAGACGCAGGATATAGACATCGACAGTGGTCCCGATCCCGTACTGGCACAGCCCGTTTACAGCATTTACGACAAAGCCCTGGGCATAAACCCGGGCATACAGTCGCAGGACTGGGCCGTGCGCAGCAGCCAGAGCGCCGTGAACGTGGCCAAGGGCGCCTGGTCTCCCAGCATTTCCCTGGCCGGAAGCATCGGTTCGGGTTACTCTTCACTCTCGCAGGAGATCACCGATACCAGCATTACCGTTACCCCAGGGCAGACCTTTATTTATCCAACCTACGGAGGCGATACCGTGGCCATTACCACCCCGCCCACCATAACGCCCAGCTTTACACGGCAGACCATTCCCTTTATACGGCAGCTGCCCCGCAACCAGAACACGCAGATAGGTATCAGCATCAATATCCCTATCCTGAACGGGCTCGGCAATTATACCAACCTGTCCCGTGCGCGCATCAACCTGATGAATGCCCGCCTGGAACTGGAATCCCGCAAGCAGAACCTGCGCAATACCGTACAGGGAGCTTATAACGACGCACTGGCCGGATATTCTACCTACAGGGCCAACCAGAAAAACGCCGAAGCCCTCCGGGAAGCCTTCGTGTATGCCGAAGAGCGCTTCAATGCCGGGCAGATGAACGCCTATGATTACAACCTGGCCAAAAATAACCTGAACAATGCGGAATTACAGACCGTAATTTCAAAATATGAATATTTGTACCGGATCAAGATCCTGGAATACTATCTGGGTAAACCTATGAAACTCTAATTGATGATGAAAAAAGTCTGTTTATATGTGCTGCTTGCCGCAACGGGAACACTGGTAACCGCCTGCGGAGGCGATAAGGGAACAAAGGTCAGTGTGGAAAATGTGGCCCCGCGTATGGTGATCGAATCGGTGTCTGCCAGCGGTAAGATACAGCCGGAGACCGAAGTAAAGATCAGCTCCGAGGTATCGGGCGAGATCATTGCCCTGTATGTAAAGGAGGGCGACAGCGTGATCAAGGGCCAGTTGCTGGTCGAGATCAATCCCGACCTGCTGCAGAGCCAGTACGAGGGTTCCCAGGCCATGTACAATAATGCCGTGGCCGGGCTGGCCTCTGCCAAAGCCCGCGAGGAGCAGGCCAATGCGGCTTTTATCCGGGCCCAGGCCGATTTTAACCGCCAGGAGACCCTGTTCAATAAAAAAGTGATCTCCCAGGCCGATTTCGATGCCGCCAAAGCCAGCTTCGAAAGTGCCAAAGCCGAGCTGAGCGCAGCCAAACAGAACGTACGCGCAGCCGAGTTCAGCGCACAGAATGCACAGTCGAACAGTAAGCTGGCCGGCAGCAACCTGTCGCGTACCCGCCTGTACTCGCCCATGAGCGGTATCGTAAGCAAGCTTTCCGTGGAGAAAGGCGAACGCGTAGTGGGTACAGCCACCATGAGCGGTACGGAGCTGCTGCGCATTGCCGACCTGTCTATCATGCAGGTGATCGTGGATGTGAACGAAAACGATATCGTGCGCCTGAGCATGAATGATACGGCCCTGATCAATGTAGACGCCTACCCGAACCGGGTGTTCAAGGGCCAGGTGACCGAGATCGCCAACTCGCCCAAGCTGGCCACCGGCGCCAGTGCGCTGAGTACCGACGAGGTAACGAACTTCGAGGTAAAAGTGAAGATCCTGCCCCAGAGCTACAGCGACCTCTCGGCCCGCATCTCCGCCGGACGTTCGCCTTTCCGGCCCGGTATGAGCGCTACGGTTGATATACAGACCGAAAGCAAAAAAGGACTCACGGCCCCCATACAGGCCGTTACCGCACGCCTCGACTCGGTAGAGAAGGAAAAGACCGGCATGGAAAAATACAATGAGTACGTATTCGTGGTTTCCGGCGACACAGTGAGCATGCGCCAGGTAGAGACCTCGATACAGGATAACAGGTACATACTGGTGACATCGGGACTGAAAGAAGGCGAGACCCTCGTGGAAGCGCCCTACGAAGCCGTGAGCAAGACCCTGAAGAACGGTTCGCGCATACGGGTAACCCCGAAAGAACAGCTGTTCACCGGCAAGTAAGCCCGTACGGCATTGAAATAGGGTCCCTGCCTGTATACCGGGCGGGGATTTTTTTTACATTTCCGTTTCCCTTCCGGTGCCCGGATGCATTAAATATTGCATTTTTGTGACCGATGGCCTTATTACTACATATAGATACCTCTTCTTCGCTGTGTTCGGTAGCGCTGAGCGAAGACCTGCGCCCCCTGGCGGAACGTAACGCGAAAGAGAGTAATGCACATGCCTCGCAGCTAACCGTGCTGATCGAAGAGCTGCTGAAGGAATGCGGACATTCCCTGTCGCAGCTGAACGCGGTATGCCTGAGCGCCGGACCCGGCAGCTATACCGGCCTGCGCATCGGGAGCAGTACCGCCAAAGGATTGTGCTATGCACTGGACATACCGCTTATTTCCATTTCTACCCTGGAGATACTGGCCCGTACTACCCTGCTGCATACCGGTGCACCCTATGCCTGTGCGCTCATCGATGCCCGCCGCATGGAGGCTTACACGGGTATCTATTCCGCCGCAACGGGCCGCATCCTGGAACAGGCCTGCCAGCTGAACGAAGAACAGGTGCAGCAGTGGGCCGATGCCTATCCCGGTATCGTATTCTGCGGGAATGCCGTACCGAAGATCGGGTATGCACTGGATATGCTGAACCTGCCCGTACACGATCCGGGGCCTCTTGCCGCTCCGATGATGATCCCCTTTACGTTTGAAAAATGGACACAGGAGCAGTTCGCCGACCTCGCGCTGTTCACGCCCAATTACATCAAGACCTGGGAAGAAGGCCGCGAGCAGCAGAAAAAAGGCCCGGACGCATAGCATAAAAAAGCCGTCCCGGTATGGAACGGCTTTTGAAATGATATTTCCTTACAGCTTACTGTACAATGATCTTTTTGATCAGGGACCTTCCCCCGGTCTCAATTTCCACCAGGTACATACCTGCCGGAAGTTCCGAAACGTCCAGGGTATATTTGCCCGTGGTAACGTTATGGCTCATCATGGTCTTACCGCTCAGGTTCAGCACTTTCAGGTTCCAGTCCGAAGAGATGAAGTTCTCTACGGTAACCAGGTCCGAAGCCGGGTTCGGGAACACATGAATGGACTGCAGGGCGGTTTCGTCGAGCGAAACAGTAGACTCATCCTCCGGAACGTCGAGCGTAGTGGTATAGATATTGTCGCCGGTGCTGGCTCCGTTATTGTTGCCGCTGTTGCCCGCTGCAAAAAGGCGTACCGCCCCGGTACCGGCCGCGGGGGCCGTCCAGTCTACCACAAATGTTTTGGATACGGTATTGCCGCCGTTATTGATACCGGCCAGGGTATGCGTTACATACTGGCCCGAAGAACGGATCTGCGCGTCGCTGTTTGTATTGGCAAAGGTGCCTGCAATGGTGCTGGTACCCGTTTTGGCGCCGGAAACGGCAAAACCGAACACCCCGCCATTGGTGCCGCCCGAAGTTACCGTTACACTAAGCTGGTAAACCTGGCCGCCGGTATAACCTGCTGCCGGTATATTGGAGGTGATGGTCACATTACCGGGTCCGGTATTGGCCCCGCCGCTGTGACAACCCGATTTGGCACATGTGCCCAGGCTCGGATTTACGCCCGAATAGTTACTTACTGCCCCGCTCTGGTTCGACTTTGCATCGGGTGCAAAGATCATAACCGCAGAGAGAATAAGTACTGAAGATGCTAATACGTAAAGTTTCTTCATACTGAATTTGTGTTTATGTGTTACCCAAAAATAAGAAAACCCCGCAGGTTTCTGCGGGGTTTATTAAAAAATGTGAAATTTTTTTATTTTTTACCGGCCAGTCCGGCTTTCAGGAATTCGCGGTTCATCATAGCGATGTTCTCCAGCGAAATACTTTTGGGACACTCGAAGGAGCAGGCTCCTGTATTGGTACAGTTACCGAAGCCGGCTTCGTCCATGGTGTGTACCATGTTCTGCACACGTTCTTCGCGTTCGGGCTGTCCCTGGGGCAGCAGGGCCAGCTGGGCAACCTTGGCCGATACGAACAGCATGGCCGAGGAGTTCACACAGGCGGCCACACAGGCTCCGCACCCGATACAGGCCGCAGCGGCAAAGGCGGCATCGGCATCTTCCTTGGATACAGGCAGTGCATTGGCGTCCTGGGCATTGCCCGTATTTACGGAGATATAACCACCGGCGGCAATGATCTTATCGAAGGCCGTACGGTCTACGGTAAGGTCCTTGATCACCGGGAAGGCTTTGGCTCTCCAGGGCTCCACGGTAATGGTATCGCCGTCCTTGAACGAACGCATGTGCAGCTGGCAGGTGGTAACCGCCTGCAGGGGCCCGTGCGGGTGCCCGTTTATGTACATGCTGCACATTCCGCAGATACCTTCGCGGCAGTCGTGGTCAAATGCGATCGGCTCTTCGCCCTTGGAGATCAGCTCTTCATTTAATACGTCGAACATTTCCAGGAAAGACATGTCCTCAGATACATCTTTCACGTTGTAGTTGACGAATTTCCCTTTATCATTAGCGTTTTTCTGACGCCAAACCTTTAATGTAAGGTTCATGATCAAAACAATATTTAGTGTTTTACAATCCGGTTATTTATAAGAACGCTGTGCGATCTTGATATTTTCGTAGACCAGGTCCTCTTTGTGCAGTGTCCAGTCGCCCACCTTGTTCATTGCCCAGCAGGAAACAAAGGCGAAGTTCTCGTCATCGCGCAGGGCCTCTCCCTCCTCGGTCTGGTATTCCTCGCGGAAGTGACCGCCGCAGGATTCTTCACGGGTAAGGGCATCCAGGCACATCAGCTCGCCCAGCTCCAGGAAGTCGGCAACGCGGCCGGCCTTATCCAGTTCGGGATTGAACTCATCGGCCGTACCCGGTACACGTACGTCCTGCCAGAACTCTTCGCGCAGCTGCCTGATCTCCCCGATGGCCTCTTTCAGACCCTGGGCATTGCGGGCCATGCCGCATTTTTCCCACATGATCTTACCGAGTTTCTTATGGAAATGGTCAACCGATTTGCTTCCGCGGATGGCAAAGAAACGGTCTATGGTCTCTTTTACACGGGCCTCGGCCTCTGCAAAGGCGGGATGTGTTGCCGTATCGATGGCCTTGGTACGGATCTCCTTGCTGAGGTAAGAACCGATGGTATAGGGAATTACGAAATACCCGTCGGCCAGTCCCTGCATCAGTGCCGAAGCACCCAGACGGTTGGCCCCGTGGTCGCTGAAGTTGGCCTCACCCAGGGCATACAGCCCGGGAACGGTGGTCATCAGCTCATAGTCTACCCAGAGACCGCCCATGGTATAGTGTACGGCGGGATATATCTGCATCGGTTCTTCGTAGGGGTCTACACCGGTGATCTGTTTGTACATATCGAACAGGTTACCGTATTTTTCCTTTACTACTTCCTTACCGAGCTCTTTCAGCTTTTCCTGTGAAGGATTTTCGATACCGTGCTTCATGGCCTCGGTACGTCCGTATTTTTCCTTCATATTATAGGCAAAATCGAGGAATACCGCCTCACCGGTGGCATTTACGCCATAACCGGCATCACAGCGTTCCTTGGCGGCACGCGAAGCTACGTCGCGCGGTACCAGGTTACCGAAGGCCGGGTAACGGCGCTCCAGGTAGTAATCACGGTCTTCTTCAGCAATATCGGAGGCCTTTTTCTGTCCTTTGCGGATCGCTTCGGCATCCTCTTTCCTTTTAGGTACCCATATACGTCCGTCGTTACGCAGCGATTCCGACATCAGGGTCAGCTTCGACTGGTGTTCGCCCGAAACCGGGATACAGGTGGGGTGTATCTGTGTAAAGCAGGGATTACCGAAGTACGCGCCCTTTTTGTGTGCTTTCCAGGCGGCAGATACGTTGGAGCCCATGGCATTGGTCGAGAGGAAGAACACGTTCCCGTAACCGCCCGAAGCCAGCAGTACGGCATGGCCGAAATGGCGTTCGAGCTTACCGCTTACCAGGTCGCGGGCAATGATACCGCGGGCCTGTCCGTCGATCACCACTACATCCATCATTTCGTGGCGGCTGTACATCTTAACGCTTCCGGCGCCTACCTGGCGCTGCAGGGCGCTGTATGCCCCGAGCAGCAGCTGCTGGCCGGTCTGTCCGGCTGCATAGAAGGTACGCTGTACCTGTGTTCCGCCGAAGGAACGGTTGCTGAGCAGTCCGCCGTATTCGCGGGCAAAAGGTACACCCTGGGCCACGCACTGGTCAATGATATTCCCCGACACTTCGGCCAGGCGGTGTACATTGCCTTCGCGGGCACGGTAGTCGCCCCCCTTGATGGTATCGTAAAACAGGCGGTAAACGCTGTCACCGTCGTTCTGGTAGTTCTTGGCGGCATTGATCCCACCCTGGGCGGCAATGGAGTGCGCGCGGCGGGGTGAATCCTGGAAGCAGAATACTTTTACCCTGTATCCGAGTTCGGCCAGGGATGCGGCAGCCGAAGCGCCGGCCAGGCCCGACCCTACGATGATGATCTCCAGGTTACGCTTGTTCGCCGGGTTTACCAGCGGCACCGTGCTGCGGTATTTTGACCATTTTTCGGCCAGCGGGCCGTCAGGTATTTTCGATTGTAAGTTCATATCCTCTTCCGTTTAGTTGTGAAAAAAGAAAAAGTATAATGGCATTATGGCAAAAGCGACGGGGATCGCGATCCCGAAAATGCCGATGCCGATAAAGCGGATGATCCCGTTGTATTTGGGGTGATTGAGACCCAGCGACTGGAAAGCGCTCTTAAAGCCGTGGATCAGGTGAAAGGCCAGGACGCCCATTGCTATTACGTACAGGGCTACCAGCCACCATTCGCGGAACGATTCGGCCACTTCCACGTACAGGTCTTTTACCACCACTACGCGGGTCTGGTTGTCGGCCGTGGTATATTCGGCCATCTTGCCTTCGATGTGGCCCGTATAGGGTTTACTGCTTACCGCATCCGGGTTAGTTACCGGTATATGGTACTCGGTATAGGGTATCTTGCCGAATTTGTACTCGAACCAGAAATCGGCCATATGCCCTACAATGAACAGGAGCAGCAGCGTTCCCAGCAGAGCCATGCTGCGGCTGTACCAGGTTGCATTGCCACTGTGCTTTGCATATCCCACGGGGCGGGCCATCTTGTTCTGGTAGGCCAGCCAGAGCCCCAGGAAAGCATGGAACAGGATAGAAAGGTACAGCCCCCATGAAATGGTCTTGATCAGCGGATTGGTGGTCATGAACACCGCATAGGTGTTAAAGGCCAGTCCGCCGTCGTGTTTTAAAAGCTGCAGGTTCCCGGTAAGGTGTATCACCAGGAACGAACATAAAAACAAGCCGGTAAGCGCCATCAGGAGCTTTTTGCCGATGCTTGAACTAAAAAAAGCAGAAAACTTCGCCATAACTATCTGAATTTTTCGAGAAACCTAAGATATAGTCTGCAAAAGTATATATAATGAAGTCAATTACAAACCCGTTTTTTCCTTACTCCTTATTTAGAAACAGTCTATACAAAACAGCAAATCCGCTTATTTTCAACCTCTTTTGAAACCGCCTTTTCCCTTTCCCCCAATGATTTCCGCTGAGCGGCCGTATCCCGCAGTGTTGCAGACCCTTTTACAGGTCCGCATCCCTTATATACCCGCCATTGGTAGTGAGGATGGTCCCCGCTGCCTTCTTCTTTTTGTTCACAACGCCTGTCCAGCGGCCCGTAGAGCCTTCGAACTGCTGCCCGCTGCCCGTGATGCTGCCCCCGTCTACCTGCAATACGGCCCCCTTGTGCAGGGTAATGACCGTACCTTCCTGCATGATCAGCTTTCCCTTTACGATAAAGGTAACACCGGGCCGTACTTCTATATCGCGGAACGAACGGTAATCGAAATCCCAGGTCTCGTTCTGCTTTATCACCAGGGCATAGGGACCGTAACCCGTAAAATACCGTCCGAAGGTCTTGGTACAGATGCTCCGGTGAATGCGGCCCATCTGCCTGGGCGAAAGGTAACAGGCCTCGCGGGTGCCGCCCATCAGGTTATTGGTGCAGGTATTGTCCGGGGCGAATATATCGCAGCTGAAATTCGTATAGTGATAACAATAATCGTTCCCGCCCGCGGGTTTACAGCCCATCTGGGTCGAAGGCACGAACACGTCGTCCAGGAAATCGGGGTGCGATGCCTTCAGGTACTCGCTGTTGTAGGGATGCTGCAGGTCGAAATTATGCCCGATCTCATGTCCCAGGTGCTGGGCCCAGGCATAATCGCCCACCTCGTCGGCCTCATTGTTCAGGGTCACGATCCAGTGGTCGAATACCTGGTAGGTGGTGCCGCTGGCCTGTCCGTAGGCCTTCCCGTTGATGGAGCTGCCGCCCGTTACATGAATATTAAAGGCCCGCAGGCGTTCGGGATGGTGCTGCCGCAGGTATTCGTTCAGGGCATCGCCCTCGTGGGTGTATTTACCCCACATTTCGGTATTGCGGTAAAAGTACATGCCGTCTACCACCACACGTACGCGGCTGTCGCGGATCCAGGGCGTACCCGGCAGCGAATCGCTGGGCACACAGATATACGTAAAGATATTATTGAGCCAGAGTGCAATACGCTCCAGGCGTTTTATATGCTCAGGGCTCTCCTGCCAGTTCCCGGACCCATCGTCCTTCTGCCAGAAGTTCAGGTTTATATGCAGGGTACACACGGGACTGCGTTCATCGGGAATATAGGTCTCCTGCCGGGAATAGATGTTCTTCCAGAGCTCGGAACGGCGCAGCTGTGCGTGCAGCGGGGCCAGGGAAAACACAAAGGCAAAAAACAGGAATGCGGATGTTACCTTTTTCATTACACTCAAAGTTACGATAATTCCGGCGCTTTTAATCCAGTTTCCAGCGTTTTCTGCGGTCCATGAATCCCTCGGCATTTTTCAGCGGGATAAATTTTTCGATGGTGCCGTAATACTGCATGCCTTTGCGGCGGTTGAGCCGGAGATCGTACATCCTGGGGAACCCGTCGCCGGCCAGGTCCTTTTCAAAGGCACGCCAGTACAGGTTCTCCACCATATCGAAATACATACCGGAGGTATCAGCCAGTATAAAATCGCAGAGTATATCGTCCACGGCATCGGAAATACCCAGGCCCATATTATCGTCGGAAGGCAGTATGGAATCGTTGGCGGCCGCTATGGACATGATGCGGAAGGCGGCCTCTCGCAGCAGGTCATCCCGGCGTCCGGCAAGGTATTTTACGCTGGAATCCCCCGCGGAAAGGTCATGCCCCGGCATACGCTGTACCATATTGTAGCGTTCGTGGTAACCGAGGATCAGCATACGCCATTCCAGTATATCGCCGTTATGCGTATACCATTTTACGATCTCTTTCTTCCACATGCCGCGGTACCAGTCGCGCAGGCTGCCCTTAAAGACCAGTGAGAAATAAGGCTCACGGATATAATCGGGGAAAAGCACAAAATGGTGCCGGGCCACCATATCGGCCAGCAGCTCTTTAAAATACAGGGTATCGCCCTGCTCAAAGGCGGTCCGAAGCATTACCTCCTTATAATGAACGGGTATCCTGCCTTTTTTGTCCAGGGCCATGAACTCTTTCCTGAGTGCCGGGTACGACGGGTTGCGGTAAAAAAGCGCCCTGGCTTCGGAAAAGGACACCTGGGCGGAAGCGGCGGACAAAGACAGGTAGAGGACAAGCAGCAGGAGGCTTTTCATGGGAAAAGGTTTCAATAAAGTTACGGATATCCGCGATATGCGTACGGAATTTGCTTTTCCTTAACAAAACGCCCGGACCTGTAATTGCCCCTTGGGGTTCCTAAATTGGGTTTAACTCGCTATCTTGCGGGCTAAATTCCCCGGATTATGAATGTACGTTACAGTCAGATAGACCGCAGTCTTTTTATCGATAACCGTAAACGGCTGGCCGCAAGGCTTCCCAAAAATGCCGTAGCTATTGTTCACTCCGCCGATGAATTCCCGAAGAACGGCGACGGTAATCATACCTTTTACCAGAGTTCGGACCTGTTCTGGCTCAGTGGCATCGACCAGGAAAAGAGCATTGTGGTGATCGCCCCGGACGCTTACCGCGAAGTACACCGCGAGATCCTGTTCGTGCGCGAGACCAATGAAGAGATCGCCGTATGGGAAGGACATAAGTATACGAAAGAAGAGGCCCGCGCCACCAGTGGCATCGAAACGGTTTACTGGACGCATGAGTTCGAGCGTGTGATGCATGAGCTGATCCTGCGCAGCGAGCATATCTGCCTTTCGCTCAACGAAAATATCCGCGCCGATGTGGAGACCGAATACCGTGACCTGCGCGAACTGCGTAAGCTGCAGCAGCGTTACCCCCTGCATAATTACCACCGCCTGGGCCCTGTCTTCGACGATCTGCGCTCCGTGAAGCACAGCGTGGAAATAGAGCTGATGCAGCATGCCTGCAATATTACCGAGGCTGCCTTCCGCCGGGTGCTGAAGTTCGTGAAGCCGGGCGTGTGGGAATACGAGATCGAGGCCGAGATCATACATGAATTTATCCGCAGCCGCTCTGCCGGTCATGCCTATAACCCCATCATCGCCTCGGGTGCCAATTCCTGCGTGCTGCACTACAATGCCAATAACCGGCAGTGTAAGGACGGCGATATCATCCTGTTCGACTTCGGGGCCGAATACGCGCATTACGTAAGCGATATGAGCCGCTGCATACCGGTGAACGGCAGATTCACCCCCCGCCAGCGTGCCGTTTACGATGCCGTGCTCGATGTGATGAAGTTTGCCCAGAGTATGCTGAAACCCGGCACCGTGTACCTGGAATACGAAAAAGAGGTCGGCCGCTACATGCAGGGCAAGCTGGTGGACCTGAAACTGCTTACGCAGCACGATATCGATAAACAGGACCCCAGGTGGCCCGCCTATAAACGCTACTTCATGCACGGCACCTCGCATTTCCTGGGCCTGGACGTGCACGACGTGGGCAACCGCGACCATGCCATGCAGGCCGGCCAGGTATTCTCCTGCGAGCCGGGTATCTATATCCGCGAGGAGAACCTCGGTATCCGCCTGGAGAACGACATACTGCTCACCCGTAACGGTAATATCGACCTCATGGAAAATATCCCGCTGGAAGCCGAGGAGATCGAAAGCATCATGAACAGCTAAGCGTTACGCTTTACGATACAAAAGCCCTTCCGCTCAGAAACGGGAGGGCTTTTCTTTTTCATTACAGCAAAGCAAAAGCAGAATTATATGTTCTGCATTCTTTTGGTACACCCAGGTTCTGTAAAGGTTCAGGCGGAAGTGCTTTTTTTCCGCTTAAATAAGTCCCCGGTGCCACATCGACAGCAGGTCCATGCCCAGCGCCACGCACATATGCAGGAAGGCCCCGCCCCAGATACTGTTTGTCTTATAGCTCAGGTGCCCCAGTATATACCCGGCAAAGATGGAACCGATGCATTCGGGCAACGGCTTCGAAAAATGGATCATACAATAGGGGATCATGGCAAAATACACGGCATTGATGCCGATCTCCCGTTTGGCAGCATGTACCAGGAAGCCCCGGAAGAAGAACTCCACGCCCAGGAACTGCAGCAGGTAAAAAAGTTCCCAGATGAACCAGTGCGGCCAGACACGGCCCCCGTCGGTAAAGCGGTAAAAAGGATAGTTCTGCTGAAATTCCGGCGCATAGGACACAAAGAATACCGGGATAAGGATACCCGCCAGGAACAGGCCGTAGAGCGGCAGGCTGTCCCTGGATACCGGCCCCAGGCCCATGTCGCGGACCCGGGCGCTTTTGGTCAGCTTCAGGTAAAGGACGGGGAAGAGGATGTAACCCGTAAGACTTACCAGGACCCAGATAATGAGTCCGCCCAGTTCGGAGGCCATAGCAGTGGCAATGGACGGCGAACCGTTACCGTAAAGCCATATGGCCACTTTTGCCACCGGGAACAGCTGCTGGTAAAAATGAATGAACAGCAGGGCCAGCGAGCCCGTAAAGGCCACCCCGAACAGCGGGTGCCGGCGGTAAGCGAACAGGGGCCGTACGTACTCTGCCACGATCTTTTGCATGGGGCTAAAAATAAAAAAGGCAGCCGTAACAGCTGCCTTTTCCCGAAAGAATTCCGGTATTTTTTATTTGATCACAACCGGGGTAGTGAATGAAGACTGGGCACCAGCTACACGGATGTGGTAGATACCGGCTGCAACACCTGCCATATCTTCGGCAACTACGTTGTTACCTGCGGTCAGGTTCACGTTTTTGCTGCGGATGGTCTTACCGGTCATATCTACGATGTTCATGGTGTACTCGCCCGCGTTCTGAACGTATACCAGCATGTTGAAGCTGCCGGTGGTCGGGTTCGGGAATACGCGCAGGGCTTCTTTGGTAGCTTCTTCCTCGTTGCTGTTCGTCAGGATGATATCGCCGGCCTTACGCGGGATGATCTGGTAACCATTAGTGAACGGAGCAGTGGTAGTGGTAGCGAACTGGCTTCCGATACCGATCACGTCGAAGGTAACGTTCGGGGCGGCCAGGCTGAAGGCAGTCGTGTTCAGCTCGATACGCATGGAGTAGGTACCGTTGCCGTTCTGTACATCGGCATTAAAGCTGGCGCCGCCGCCTGTGTTCCAGTCGCCGATATTCACCAGGTTAACGCCATTGATGCGGATCAGCTCACCTTCGGTGGCTTCGCCCAGGGGGCCTGTAACGATGGTAGGGGCAGGTACAGAAGAAGTACCGGCATTTACGATGGTATCCAGGAAGGACATCTGGGCCAGGCCGCGGAACTGGCTTACCGTACCGGTAACTACGATAGAGTCACCTTCCTGTACGGTGTAACCGAATGTTTCGCTGGGGTTAAATACGCCGATACCGGCTGTTTTGTCGTTAATGAAGAACTGCAGACCGCTGGTGCGCAGGTTAACACCGTAAACGGTACCGGCCACACGTACGATCTTGTTCAGGGAGTCGGGCTGACCTTGTCCGTTGGCACCGCGTACGGTAGCGATCGGGTACAGCGGAATGGTCGGAACCGGGGCATCGTCATCGGTCACGGTCAGGGTAAACAGGCTGTCGTTCGCCAGCATGAGCGGGGCAGACGGGTTGCGCAGGGCAAACACGAATGTTTTGGTACCGTCAATGGCAGCATTGTCGGTAATAGTAACCGGTACGGTCTGTGTAGATACACCCGGGGCAAAAGTTACGGACTGTGTGGTATAGTTGCCGATATCGGCGGCATTGCCTGATTTCAGTACTACGTCGGCGGTAAAGGTGCTGCTGCTGGCATCGGTAGGAGCCACGTTCACGGTAAGTGTAGTAGAGCCTGAGTTCTCGGCTACGGTAGCCAGTGTAGGCAGGAAGCGGGCGAAAGTATCGATGGGACCGCCGGCACCTGTGGTAAAGTTCATTACGAGATCGTCAACAGCCAGGGCATCGTCATTACCTATAATATTCGGATCATACCATTTAACCCACAGGGTGCTGCCGGGAGTGATCGTAATACCGGAGATCGTTCCGCTCATAGTAGTACGGTTACTGGCATTGTTACCGTCGAGCACCAGAGGCGTAACAGCCCCGGTAGTATTTATAGAAGTACCGTGCAGGCTGGCCACGGAGGTCCATGTACCGGTGGTCAGGCTGCTTGCATTGGTCGAATAGGAAAAATACAGGGTATCCTTGTCTCCGTTCCCGGCATTGGCACGACGCCACTGCTCCAGTACATAGGCTACGTTCACCGATGTAATGTTCTGCCCGGTATTGTTTACAAAGCTCACACCAAAGGTGGTCTGCAGTGAGCCGGAGGCAACACCGCCCAGGGCACGGTCTGTGTTAGTACCTGTACCGAGGGAATAGGTATCACCGGTATTGGAAGAACCATCGCCAGCCCTGTAACTTGTATTGGCATTGGTCCCGGCCTCGGCTGTGGCCCAGTTTGCGAGACTGAAGGTACTTGGCGTAGTAGACGTCGTAAGCGTATTAAAATCCTGCGAATACGTAGGATTCGCGCCCGTAAGCGCCACCTGGGCATTTGCTACAAGACCTGTAAGCAGCAATGCGCCTAATAGAGTAGCTTGTTTTTTCATCTTATTTTCTTATTTTTAATTGACAATTGATATTTTATTATAGCGCACGTTTTCACCGTTGCGCAGTACAAGTATGTAAAAACCAGGTGTCCATGCAGAGGTATTCGCGATCAGCGTACCATTGCCCCGCTGCACCGTCTGGCCCTGCATGCTGAGCAGTTCCCAGCTGAGAGGGCCGTTTACCGGTGCCTGGATATGGATATCGCTTCCGCGAACGGCCGGGTTCGGGTATACCGAAGCGGCAAAGCTGCCCGGGGTGTTCTCTTCTGTTCCGAAGGTAAAAAGGCAGCCGCTTTTAATGGTTATGTTATGAAAATTGATACAGTCTACCCAATCCGGGTAGTCGATAAAAGGATTGCGGTTTTTCTGCAATGAGTACACATACTCGTGGAGAGCGATCTCCTCGGGACTCACCGGGTCCTGTATATGCCAGGTGAGCAGCACTTCCAGGTCCTGGTCCTGTGCCTGTGACAGCAGGTTATCGAAACCCCAGTTCTGGCCGCCCAGGCCGTTATAACACACGATCTGGTAAAAGATATTGCGCGCGGCGTCACCCTTGATGCTTTCCTGTGGTTCGTACACGGTATTGCCGCCTGCATCGGTGCCCAGCTTACCCTCCAGGTACTGGTAGGTCACGTTCGCCACTTCACCGTAGGGATTATTGGAACGCCGGGCATTTACCTTGCTCTGCTGGGTAAGGATCAGGTTATGGTAATCGGCGCCTTCCTGTGTAGATGTGTTTCCGCCGGTAGGCATCCAGCTGCGGCAGAGGGCATGCTCTCTTGAATAATCGAGGGGTACAAAGGAAAACGGCGGTGTATACACTTTGGTCTCGCCGGAATACTGGCAGTTCACCACTTTTTGTCCGTTGATGGTATCGCGTTCCAGCACATTGGGAATGACCAGGTCGTCGTAATTGGAATAGGACTGGAAATCGCGGCCGGTATTCATGCGGAACTTCAGGTCCTCGAGGAAGGTAGGCGCCGCCAGGTTAAGACCGGTATAATAGGTACCGATGTCTTTACCGCCGCTGGTCACCGAGCCCGTAAGCGGGTTATTCTTTTTATAAGCGGTATTGGAACCGGTGCCGTTATAGGCAAAAATAGTAAAGTAGTACTTGGTATTGGCCACCACTTCGCGTATACTCATAAAGGTATTGGCCATTACAGAGAAAACCTTTCCGTTGCCCACGCCCTGGCCTACCTGGTAGGTCTGCCCGTCCTGCGGCACAAAGCTGAGCGGCGCTTTGGAGCGTATCACCAGGTACTTTTCGGCATCAGAGGGCGAAAAGGAAAGAGAGAAAGCATAGGCTTTTATATCCTGGAACTGCAGATTCGTGGGTTGGTTGTCCGGCTCCTGGGCAAAAGCACTTACACAGAAGAGGAATAATAAAAGAGTCCACGTTGTCTTCATCCGGTCGAGTTATTTAAGTCTGTAAAGGTAAATAATTGTGGGGAAATGGTCGCTGTAGCCGCCCACATATTCGTCGCCCACATAGGTACGCCAGGGATATCCTTTAAAATTACCGGATTTCTGTGTAAGGAACATCTGGTTAAATACTTCGGCCTTTTTGAAGAACCACTGCTTTTCGGTCTCCGGTTTCAGCAGGCCCTGCGAAACGATGATCTGGTCGAAGAGGTTCCAGCTGTCGTTCCAGGCAAGAGAACCGATCCCCTTTTTGTAGAAGGAATAAAAGGGATTAAAGAGCTGTCCTTCCAGCAGGGCATCCTGCCTGCCGAGTGCCTGCAGTACTTTGGTAACACTGGCATTGGTTGGGTCGTCGTTCAGGTCGCCCATTACAATGATCTTGGCATCGGAATCGGAGGCCTGTATGCTGTCGATCATCGTACGGCACACCTGTGCGGCCTGGCGTCGGCGCGGGTCCGAAGCTTCCTGTCCGCCGCGGCGCGAAGGCCAGTGATTTACAAAGATATGTGTTTTTTCACCGCAGAGCAGTCCGCTTACATACAACACATCGCGCGTATCGTACAGAGGTTTGCCCTTGTCATCGGTAAGGGTAACGGTAAGCGGCTCTGAGTACGTAACTGTAAAGTACTTGGGATTGTATAGCAGTCCTACGTCCACACCACGGTCATCGGGCGAGTCGTAATGCTCGATCTGGTAATGACGGTCTGCAATGGCCTTTTCTTTTACCAGCTCTTCCAGCACATAGCGGTTTTCCACCTCGGCCACGCCTACGATGGCCGGTCCGTCGGGGGTTACACCGGTACCCAGCTGTCCCAGAACAGAGCTGAGCTGTCCTAATTTTTCGCGGAAGATCTTACCGTTATATCGTTTGGTACCCTGCGGAAGGAATTCCTCATCATTGATGGCAGGGTCGTTAATGGTATCGAACAGGTTTTCAAGGTTATAAAATGCTACTGCAGCTACCTGGTACGAGTTTTGGGCGACAGAAGTGCTCTTCAATCCGAGAACAAGGACCAAAGAGATAAAACAGAACTTAAATTTTTTCATTAAAGCAAACTAAAATTCACCGGGCAAAGATACTTGCTTATTTTAATTATGTTTTAGATTAGTCTATTAAGTTAATATTATTATTCCCCAAAAGGTCAGAATTTAAAGAAACGCAATTAACTTTGCACCGCAAAATTTTTTAGATGAAGAAATCTTTCCTCACTTTCTGGGCAATGCTTATTTCCCTTTTAGCAATGGCCCAGACGCAAAATTCCCGGATCACGGGAAAAGTAGTCGACGTTTTCAGTAACAAACCTGTGGCCAATATCCGCGTACAGCTGTTACCTGCCGGCATTGAAGCCATTTCGAACGAGAACGGGGAGTTTTCGCTGAAAGACGTTCCTTACGGCAAATACAACATCCAGTATTCCGGTGAAGGTATCGTTACCGTTACCCGTAACATCCAGGTTTCTTCGCCCGACATCACCCTGGGGAATGTTCCCCTCTCCCAGTCTACCGGTGACATTGCCACCATTGCCGACGACGTGGTGCCGTCCATTACCACCGACGACGAAGGCAGCGGCCAGGACAACAGCGGTGACAACAACATCAGCGGGGTACTTTCGGCCTCGCGCGACGTGTACGTGAACACAGCCTCCTTTACCTTCGGCCAGGCCCGTTTCCGCACCCGCGGCTACGATGCCGACAACTACGTGGTGATGATCAATGGCATACCCATGAACGAGCTGGACAACAATGAGGTATACTGGAGCAACTGGGGCGGTCTCAACGACATGTTCCGTTTCCGCGACAATACCTATGGCCTGGAAGCCGCCAACTATTCCTTTGGTGAGATAGGCGGGGCCTCCAATACCGACGCCACGGCCATCCGCCAGCGCAAACAGTTCAGAGCTTCGTATGCCTTCTCGAACCGTTCGTACCAGCACCGTGTTATGGCCACCTATTCCAGCGGCATCCTTAAAAAAGGATGGGCCTTTTCGGCCTCGGCCTCTTACCGTGGTGCCAACCGGTCCTATATCCCGGGTACTTTCTACGATTCCTGGGCCTATTTCCTGGGCGCTTCCAAGAAGATCGGCGACAAGCACGTGATCAGCCTTACTGCCTTCGGCGTACCTACCCGCCGCGGTAAATCATCACCTGCCGTACAGGAGATGTACGATATAGCCGGTACCAATTACTACAACCCGGTATGGGGATACCAGGAAGGCAAAGTGCGCAACTCACGCGTGTTCAAAAGTCACCAGCCTACCTTTATCTTCTCACACGAGTTTAAAATAGACAAGACCTCTACCTTAAATACGGCCGTTGCCTACCAGTTCGGCGAAACCTCGAACAGCGGCCTCAACTGGTACAATGCCCCCAACCCCAACCCCGACTATTACCGTAACCTGCCCTCGAACCAGGTGGATTCAGGCCTGGCCGCACAGATCTATGACCTGTACTCTTCTTCGGAAGCTGCCCGCCAGATCAACTGGGCCTCTTTTTACAACATCAACAACAACAGCATCGATACCGTATATAATGCCGACGGCATCGAGGGGAACACCGTAACCGGCAGAAGATCGCGCTACGTGGTGGAAGAACGCGTGGTACGTTCCAACGAGTTCTCTTTCAATACTTATTACAACAAACTGTTTGCCAAGAAAATAGAGTTCACCGCAGGCCTGAACTACCGCTTCAACCGCGCCCAGAACTTTAAACGCATCAATGACCTGCTGGGCGGCGATTTCTTCGTGGACCTGAACCAGTTTGCCGAGCTGGCCTTCCGCGACAGTGTGACCAACCAGAACAACCTGGCCACCCCGAACCGCATCCTGAAAGAAGGCGATATGTATGGTTACAACTACTTCTATACCCACCACAAAGCCGGTGCATGGGCCCAGGCCAAAGTGAACTTTAAAAAAGTGGACTTCTTCGTATCAGCCGCCCTCAACTTTACGGCCTACTGGCGTACGGGTATGTGGCAGACCGGCCTGTTCCCGAACGATTCCAAGGGAAGATCGGAGACCTTTACCTTCCTGAACCCGGCTGTAAAAGGTGGTGTCACTTACAAGATCAACGGACGTAACTATATTTACGCCAATGGTTCCTTCCTGACACGCGCCCCCTATATCTTTAACGTATTCCTTTCGCCGAACACCCGTAACCAGACCGCTTCGAACGTGGTTAACGAACAGATCGGCGGCGTAGAGGGCGGATATGTGCTGAACACACCGAAAGTAAAGCTGAAGGCTACCGGTTACTGGACACGCTTCCTGAACGGTACGGAGACCAAGCGTTACTGGCACGATCAGTATAACTCCAATGTAAACCAGACCATGATCAATATCGACCGTGAATACTTCGGCGGTGAGTTTGGCGTGGAAGGTAATATTTACAAGGGATTCGGTATGAATGCCGTGGTAGGTATCGGCAAAGGACGTTATATCGACCGCCCGACGGTAACCGTGACCAGCGACAATACCGCCGAGATCCTGCTCGACAACGAGACCGTATACTTCAAGAACTTCTATGCCGCAGCAGGGCCGCAGTGGGCCAATACCGTAGGTATCTTCTACAACTCGCCCAAGTTCTGGTTCGTTCGCCTGAACGCCAGCTGGTTCGACTGGATCTATGTAGAGGCCAACCCGATCCGCCGTACCGCCACAGCCGTAGAAGGCCTGGAACAGGGCAGCGATCAGTACGATGCCATCATCAACCAGGAGCGCCTGCCGGGCCAGTTCATTATGGACATCTTCGGCGGTTACAGCTGGAGACTGAACAATACCTTCAAGAAAATGAAAGGCGGTTCCAAATACATCAACTTTACGCTGAGCATCAACAACCTGCTGAACAACACGAAATTCCGCACCAATGGTTTTGAACAGCTCCGTTTCGACTTTACCGACCGCAACCCGAACAAATTTGCCAACAAATATTTCTACAATTACGGTATCAATGCATTCCTGAACATAACATACCGCATGTAATCACCTATTAATAAACAGCATAAAAACCTTATATTTACATATGAAATCGATCGCAAGTAAAATTAGTGCTCTCCTGATGCTGGTTGTCACCTTGGGCAGCACGGGATGTATCCAGGACAAATTCGACCAGCCCCCGGTTGGCGGGTCCGATCCCGATATTACGCCTACGCACACCATTGCAGATATCAAAGCGATGTACGCCGGAACAAGCGTGGAGTTCACCGACTCTATGATCATTTCCGGTATCGTGAATGCCGACGATAAGTCGGGCAACTTTTATAAGGTGATCACCATGCAGGACGCCACTGCGGGTATCGCTATCCGTGTGGACGGGAACAGCCTTTTCAACAACTACCCGGTAGGCCGCCGTATCTTTATCAAGCTGCAGGGCCTGGTAATGGGCGAATACAACGGTCTTATACAGCTGGGCGGCGCCAAAACATCCGGCTCTACCACCGAGGTAGAACCCATCCCGCAGCCCCTGCTCGATAATTTCATCATCAAAGGCAGCCTGAACAACCCCCTCACCCCGCAGGTGGTTACCATCGGCCAGCTGAACAACAGCATGCAGAACATGCTTATCCGCCTGGACTCTGTGCAGTTCAGCGCCGGCGATACCAGCAAGACCTATGCCAATGCCGTAACACAGCAATCGGTGAACCTGAGCGTACAGAACTGCACACAGCAGAGCGTGATCCTGCGTAACAGCGGGTATGCCGACTTTGCCGCCGATAAAGTACCCGACGGACGTGGTTCCCTGACCGCTATTTACAGCGTATTCGGCAACGATAAGCAGCTTCTCATCCGCAATACACAGGATGTACAGTTCACCGGTCCGCGCTGCGGCTTTTCCGGCGCTCCCGGCACCCTGATCGCTATCCGTGACCTGCGCGCCCTGTATACCGGTTCGGCCACGGCCGCTCCCGCAGGCAGAAAGATCAAGGGTACCGTGATCAGCGACCGTACCGCCAATAATATCGTAAGCCAGAATGTAATTATACAGGACGCTTCGGGTGGTATCACCGTTCGTTTCGGAGGCAGCCACAGCTTAAGCCTGGGCCAGGAAGTGGAAATTCCGCTCGACGGAGGTTCCCTCACCCTGTATGCGCAGCTGATGCAGCTCGAAGGTATGTCTACCAGCAACATCACCGTACTGGGTACAAACCCTGTTACACCGCGTGTAGCCACCATCCAGCAGATCAATGACAGTATCTCCAAATGGGAAAGTACCCTGGTGCGCATCAACAATGCCACCGTTACCCCGGGCCCCACATTCGGCAGCAGCAGCGGTAACCAGTCCATGAACGACGGTACGGGCAGCATTACCCTGTATACCCGCTCGGCAGCCAACTTTGCCGGCACGAACATCCCGGCCGGTCCTGCAACCATTACCGGTGTGGTAGGTCGTTTCAACTCTACGCGCCAGATCCAGATGCGTAACGCCTCCGACGTTCAGTAAAAAAAAAACAGTATATTTACAGGAAGAGTATGGATCGAACCATACTCTTTTTTGTTTTTATACCTGTATGTTTCTCCGGATTTCACTTGTAATGGGCCTGCTCTGCGGAAGCCTGGCCCCGCTCGTTGCGCAAAGCACACCCGAACCTGAACTGCGCGTACTCTCCTACAATATCCAGATGCTGCCCCGCTGGATCGCTCACCTGGGGCATCGTCCCCTGCTGCGGGCAAAGCTCATACCCGAAAAGCTCATTGCCGACAGCATAGACGTGATCGTATTCCAGGAGGCCTTTGACAAGAAATGCATGCGCATCATCCGGCGGCTGCTTACGGAAAAATATCCCTATGTGGCTGGTCCCGCCAATGACCGTAAGGCAGGCTTTAAGCTGAACAGCGGCGTAATGATGTTCAGCCGTATACCCCTGAAATTCGTAGACCAGATCGATTTCCGCGAATGCGAAAAGGAAGACTGCTTTGCCCGCAAGGGTGCACTGCTGGCCGAGGCCCAATGGCAGGGCAAAAGCATACAGATCATGGGTACGCACATGGAGGCCGGGGGCAGTCCCGAACTCAAGACCGGCCAGTTCCTGGAAATAAACGAGATGGTCCGCAGGCATGCCCGCCCGGGTGTCCCCCAGCTGTTATGCGGCGATTTCAATATACGCAAGGGCTCGGAGCTGTACGAAAATATGCTGCGTGCCATCGGCATGGAAGACGGGCCCCTCAGTGGCGAACTGCAGTATACCGCCGACCATAAGCTGAACGACATGTGCCCTTACGACCCCGAAGACCGCAAAGTGATCGATTTTATCTTTTACCGTGCCAATGGGGTGCCTGCACTTTTTACCGGCCGCGAGGTAAAACGCTACCGGCAGCGCTGGAACAAAAAGCACGAAGACCTTTCTGACCATATGGCCCTGCTGCTGCGACTGCGGTTCTGATCTTCGTATTATCTTTGCGTTAAAGCGCCCGCCGGGCACTGTATACTTTGTATTTTCGTACTATGAAACATCTTTTTACGGCCCTGGTCCTGCTGTTACCGGCAATGCTCCAGGCACAAAAGAACGCTTCGCCGCAGGCGGCGGCACAGCCCCGGCTGGTCGTAGGCATTGTAGTGGACCAGATGCGCCAGGATTATATTTACCGCTACTGGGACCGCTTCGGTGAAGGCGGCTTTAAACGCCTTATAAACCAGGGTTTTCTTTACCGCAACATGCAGTACAACTATGTGCCCACCTATACAGGACCGGGCCATGCGTCCATATACACGGGCACCACACCGGCCGTGCACGGCATCATCAGCAATGACTGGTACCTGAAACACGAAGACCGTTATATATACTGCACCGAGGACAAGAACGTAAGCTCTGTGGGCAGCAATGGCAAAGAAGGCCGGATGTCGCCCCGCAACATGCTGAGCACTACCATCGGCGACGAGCTGAGGCTGGCTACCATGCAGCGCTCCAGGGTGTTTGCCGTTTCGCTGAAAGACCGGGCCTCCATACTGCCCGGCGGACATACGGCCAATGGAGCTTTCTGGTTCGAAGGCGGCGGCAGCTTCATCAGCAGCAGCTACTACATGAATGAGCTTCCTCAATGGCTGAACAGCTTCAACGGGCAGCAGCTGGCAAAAAAATACCTCTCGCAGGGCTGGCAGCCGCTGTATCCCATAGAAAGCTATACCAACAGCACGCCCGACCAGAACGCCTACGAAGGGCCCCTCGGCAAAAATGAAAAAGTGACCTTTCCCTATACCTACGAAAAGCAGCTCGAGAAAGGCAGTTACGGCATTATCCGCGCCACACCCTACGGGAATTCGCTGACCAAAGACATGGCCATTGCCTGCCTCAGGGGCGAACAGCTCGGCAAACACGACGTAACGGACATGCTCTGCATCAGCTTCAGCAGTACCGATTATATAGGGCACTATTTCGGGCCGCGCAGCATAGAGACCGAAGATGTGTACCTGCGCCTGGACAAAGACCTGGAAGAGCTGCTGAACACGCTGGACAAAGAAGTGGGCAAAAACAGCTATATAGTTTTTCTTACGGCCGACCACGGCGCCTGCGATGTTCCGCATTACCTCAGCGACCTGAAAATACCCGCGGGATATGTAGACGAAAAAGCGATGACCACGCAGCTGAAAACCTTCTGCAAGATGCAGTTCGGCGACAGCCTGGTACGTTCCTACTCCAACCAGCAGGTATTCCTGGACCAGGACCGTATGCAGAATATGGGCCTGCGCAAAGCAGACACGGAACGCGCCATAGCCGATTATGCCCTTAGCCTGCCCGGCGTGGCCGAAGCCTATCCTTCCGATGCGCTGAAGTACGGCTCATACGGCCCGGATTTCTTTAAATACCTCATCCAGAAGGGATATAACCATGTACGCAGCGGAGATATTGCCATTTCTTACAATCCCGGCTGGATGGAAACGCAGAGTCATTCCGCCACCACGCACGGGGCTTCGTATAGTTATGACACCCACGTGCCGCTTATCTTTTACGGCATGAATATACCCAAAGGCAGCAGTGTCGAAAAAGTGGAGATCGCCGATATTGCCCCTACGCTTGCCATGCTGCTGAACATTTCGTTTCCCAACGGGAACAGCGGCAAACCGCTGAAGGAAGTGATCGTTCGTTAAGTATACGAAATTACAGTCCCGGCGCCCATTGTTTCGACGCATCGAACCAGGTAAGCCCGTCCTTGATAAATAACGGCGAAGGAATATTCTCCGTAAAGAGCTTTCCTGTGCCCAGTCCCTGTGGCAGCGGGTTCTGACGCACGTAGACCCACTGGCTGATGGCATTAAGCCCGATATTGCTTTCCAGCGCCGAGGTAGCCCACCAGCCTATACCCAGTTCCTCGGCCTCGTTGGCCCAGGATTCCGCCCCGCTCAGTCCGCCGCAGAGCGTAGGTTTTAGTATAATATACGAAGGCATGATCGTTTCCAGCATTTCCTGCATCTGGAAGCTATCGGTGATGCCGATCAGTTCTTCGTCCAGGGCAATGGCCACGGGACTTTCACGGCATATTTCCTCCATTTGCTCCCATTTGCCGGCTTTTATCGGCTGTTCCATACTGTGTATGCCGTATCCGGCCAGGGTTTCCAGTTTACGCAGGGCCTCCCCGAAGCTGAAAGCCCCGTTGGCATCGAGGCGTATCTCTATCTCATCCGGGGAAAAACGGCTTCGTACCATACCCAGTATATGCAGTTCCTGCTCAAAGGGCAGGGCGCCGATCTTCATTTTGAGCACATTGAAACCTTCTTCCAGCTTTTCGTTGATCTGTTCCACCACGTATTCGGGTTCCCCGGCCCAGATCAGTCCATTGGTGGGTATGGCCTCCCGGCCTTTGGTAAAATCGCTTTCGAAAAGCAGTCCGCGGCCAAACCCGTGCAGGTCGAGCAGGGCCGTTTCCAGGGCAAAAAGCACCCCGGGGAACTCGTCGAGTCCGCCGGAAAGATAATGCTCAAAATTCCCGATGTTATCCGCCACTTCAGCGAGTTTGCGCTCACCCGCGGCGCCGGAATCGGGACTCAGGCCCTTCAGCGGCGAAAACTCGCCCGTACCTGTTACATCAGGACTTCCCTTTTCCCATACCTGCAGGAACCAGGAATCCTTTTCCTTCAGTATACCCCGCGAGGTATAGGAAGGTTTTTTAAACCGGAAGCTCTTTTTCACAACGCGGGCCTCGAGCGAGGCAAAGCCCAGGTTGCGGAGCAGGTCGTATACGTCGGGCGCGCTGCCGCTGTTGCGGTCATAAAATATTTCCATGATCAGATCAATGTATCGAGAACCCGATAACGCAGAATACAAGGCCGTATATCAGCGTACTGAGTACTGTTAATTTCAGGATAAGGTCGTACTGCCGGGGTTCGTTCACGGCATACATTTTACGCAGGGTAAGAAAAAAGGCCGGTACCGCGGCAAAGTACAGCCAGTTCAGGTCAGAAGGCACTCCGAACTGCAGGTAGACCCAGCTCAGGAACAATCCCCCGATCACAGCCACCAGCTGGTAAAAGCGTGCAAAGGTACGTCCGAAGCGTACGGGCAGGGTGCGTTTGCCCATGGCGGCATCGTTCTCCAGGTCCCGGGTGTTGTTCATATTGAGTACACCCATAGAGAACAGGCCCACCGAAGTAGCCGGCAGCAATACCGAAAGATCGACCAGGCGGGTTTGCAGGTAATACGCGCCTTTCACGGATACCCAGCCGAAGAAGATAAATACCATTACATCGCCCAGTCCATGATAGCCATAGGCGTTCTTACCCACGGTATAGGTAACGGCCGCCGCAATGCTCAGCAGGCCCAGGGCCAGGAAGAACAGGAAATCATTCCGGCTGAAATGCCGGAAGGCCGTAAGCAGCAGGTAAATACCGCAGGCCAGGGCCAGTAAGCCGCAGATGATCATGGCCAGCTGCATCTCGCGGCGTTGCAGGGCGCCTGATTGCAGGGCCCTTTCGGGACCTACGCGGTGCTCATTATCGGTACCTTTCACAAAATCGCCGTAATCATTGGCGAAATTCGACAATACCTGCAACAGGATGGCCGTGGCCAGGGTGAGCAGGAATACCGTCCAGGAAAAGATACCGGCGATATGCGCGCAGGCATTGCCCACGCATATACCCGTAAGCGCCAGCGGAAGCGTACGGAGCCGCGCCGCCTGTATATAGGCTTTTAATTTCTGCATGGGGCAAAAATACATAATCTGCCCGTACACAAACCGGGAGCAAAAACAAAAAACCCCGGCTAACCGGGGCTCTTCATCAGGAATTGGAGGCTTTATATCCTTTCTTGCCGGCGAATTCCATCACCGAAGTGGTTATCGCGGCCCCGAGGTCATCGGTATTGCCCTGTTTCTTCATTTCTTCATCGATATAGGCCTGGCGCTTGCGGCCCAGTTCGGCGATCTCTTTCTGAATCTCTTCCCGTTCCCTGCTTTTAGCCTCTACATACTTTTTACGCTCTTCGGCTGATTTACCCTTCAGCTCGGCCGGCAGCTCCGATTCTTTCATCTCTTCCACTTTCACCCGGCCGTTCTTTTCGGCATCCACCAGGTCCCAGTCATCGTTTTTATACGCCGAAGAACCTTTACTTACCGTACGTTCCACCATATTGGCCGCAGCTACTTTCTGGGCATTCTGGTCCTGCATTACCTGGTTCTCTTTTTTAGCCTGACCCAGGGAGCCATAGCCGATGTATGTTCCGTTCAGCTTAATGTTGAGCTCATTGATGCGCACATCGTACGGAGTAACCACATACAGCACCTGGCGGTTGGCGTCGATGTTGAAGTACTTACCCTCGCCGTTCACTGCACCGTCCTGCCAGAGATCGGTAATGCCCTGGTCTTTGCCGCCGCAGTAAATGGTGTTGATGTAGATATTTTTCTTTACCGCTTCCTTGCAGATCTCTTTATAATTTACAGGCCCCTGGCTAAACGGCTCATTACCGGCGATATAGATCAGCTTCATATCTTTTTCGTCACGGCTCCATTCCAGGTCTTTCATCGATCTGCTGATCACGGCTCCGCAGTATTCGCTGCCGCCATTGGTGCGCAGGGCAAAGAGCTTTTCGGAGATCAGGTCCAGGTCGGTGGAAAGAGGCACTACACGGCGGATGTAATTGTCGGCGCTTTCGAGTCCGTCGTTACCGTATTCATACAACGCTATCTCGATCTGGGGACTCTTGCCTTCGTATTTAAGCGTGGTAAGTGTATTTACGATATTCCACAGGCGCGATTTAGCCTGTTCGATGAGTCCGTCCATACTGTTGGAGGTGTCGAGGAGCAGCGCTACCTGTATCTTGCGTTCGGAGGCAGTGCGGGTACCGGCAGTGACAGGACCGGGGTCTGCGGTGCTGGTCTGGGCATTGGCGCAGCCGGAGAGGCCTATCATTCCGGCGCAAAGTGCGGATAATACGATCTTTCTCATTTGTCTGAATTTTAGAGTGTATACACCCTTGTATAAAATGGGTTCAAAAAAGGCATGTTCTTTTGCCGCCAGTGTTCAAATTCACAATTCGTAACAAATTGATTAAAAAAGAGTTAATTCGATATTTTTAACAACGAAAAAAATGTGCACTATACGTTAATTCTCTACTTTCGGATAAAATCACATAAAAAACAAAGCGTTATGAAAAAGATCTACACCTTGCTGCTTCTCTTCTGCGTATTCAGTCTGCCGCTGTTCAGTGCAAACGGTTACCTGCGTTATTCCATCAGGTACTCGGGGCCCGACGGAAATAACCCCAGGCTCCTGATCTATCCCACCCAGGTCGAGTTATTCCTTTCGGACGATGCCATCCTTGTCCGTACCAGCGGCGGGGTACTGGCCTCTTTTTTCGGGGACCTGGTGTGGTACAGGGCAAAGTCCGATTCGCTTTACCGGGTCTCTCATGGCAACAGCACCATTTTTATCCAGAGCAACCGCAAACCTGCCGTGAAAGACTTTTCCGTCCAGAAAGGCAAGTCCAGATCTAAGATCGCAGGCTATGAAGGGAACGAATACAAGGTATCCTGCACCCGTAATGACAGTACCATACACTGGCGGGTGTGGTCTGCCGCTGAACCGGTCCCCGGCACATTGCCATTCTCCGTTTTCCCGGAACAGCTTTCTCTTGTATTCCGGCAGGATGCACAGGCCCTTCCGCTTAAGCTGGAATATGAAGAATATGCACAGCAGATGCATTTGACCGTTACCCTCACGCTTGAAGAAGAAAGCAGGAAAAAGCAGGATAAAAGCATTTTCGACCTGCCTTCGGATTACAAACGTAAACATACGAAACCCGGAGAACGCATACAGATAGGCCACTGAATACCGTCCGGGCCAACCCTTCCTGTACTTTCCGGGGCATGCCCTGCGGTAACAAAATATTAGCAGATTTATTTAGCTTTTTACTGAATAAGTCCCGAACTTTGCTGCAAATTCTTAGGGTATGAATACAGTGATTCCACCCACCGCAGGAAAGCGTATCGTGGTTATCGGCGGCGGTTTTGCCGGGATAAACTTTGTAAAGGAAATGCGTTATACGCCGTACCAGATCGTGATGATCGACAGGCATAACTATCATACCTTTCAGCCGCTTTTGTACCAGGTGGCCACGGCAGGCCTGGAACCGGACAGTATTTCGTACCCGCTGCGCCGCACCCTGAGCATTTCGGAGGATTTTATTTTCCGTATGGCGGAGGTAAAAAACATAGTACCTGAAAAGAACTACATTGAAACGTCCCTGGGCGATATCAGCTACGATTACCTGGTGATCTGCACGGGCAGCAAGACCAATTATTTTGGTAACAAACGCCTCGAAAAGAATACCTGGCCCATGAAAAGTGTGCCCGAAGCACTGAACCTGCGCAGCATGATCATACAGAACTTCGAGGATGCCCTGATCGCCGATGCCGAGACACGCAAGGCCCTGATGCACTATGTGATCGTGGGTGGCGGACCTACCGGTGTGGAACTGGCAGGCGCCCTGGCCGAGCTGAAAAAGAACGCATTCCGAAGCGATTATCCCGAACTGGAGATCGACCAGATGGAAATATGGCTGGCCGAGGCTGATAACCGCCTGCTGGCCGCTATGTCGCCCCAGGCCTCACAGAAAGCCCGCGAATACCTCGAAAAAATGGGCGTAAAAGTAATGCTGGGCACCAGGATCGAAGATTATGACGGCGAAAACCTCGTGTATAACAACGGACAGAGCGTGAAAGCCTCTACCGTGATCTGGGCCGCCGGGGTTTCCGGGAACTTCCTGGGCGGACTGCACCCCGATGCCGTGAACCGCGCCGGACGTATACGTGTCGATGCGTACAATACCGTGATCGGTTACGATAATATCTTTGCCCTGGGCGATGTAGCCTGCATGGAAAGCGAAGAACTGCCCCGCGGACACCCGATGCTGGCCCAGGTAGCCATACAACAGGCCCTGAACCTGGCCGAGAACCTGGACCGCGACTCCGACATGAAAACTCCGTTCCGCTACAAGGACCTGGGCTCTATGGCCACCGTGGGTAAGAACCGTGCCGTCGTAGACCTGCCACACATCAAGTTCCAGGGTGTATTTGCCTGGTTCGTGTGGATGTTTGTGCACCTGCTGGCCCTGGTGGGCTTCCGCAATAAATTCATCACGTTCGTGAACTGGGTGTACAGCTACCTGAAGTTCGACAAGGGTATCCGCCTGATCATTCGTCCCGTACAGCGTCGCCGCGACGAGATCATTACCCCGCCCGCCTCCGCTTCTCAGAGCAAGCTGTCGTAAACAGCCCGGTAACGGCGTATGCCGCCGGCCAGCGAAAAATAGTCCAGGGCGCCCTTACGGATCGCCTCTGCATCGAATTTCGTTCCCCGGAACTTTTCAATGGCCTGCCGGTAAGCTTCTTTGGTATACTCAGGCACCACTATGCCACTGTTGTACGTTTTTACTATGTAAGACGAATCGCCCACGCCCTCGTTACAGAACAATGGTATACCCATAGCCATCATTTCTCCCTGTTTTACCGGCGAGCTGGCCATTTTGGAGAAAGCCTGCTTCAGGAAAAAGATACCGGCGTCGGCCCCGTTCATTTCCAGGGCCATGTCCCGGCGTTTTACCGCTTTTATAATGAGTACGCTGCGCTCTATACCCAGCCTGTCCGAAACTTCGTATATAGATGACTCCGGCTCCATGGTAAGGATCTTGAACATGGCCTCCGGGTAATATGTACGTAACTGTACAAAAAATTCCAGCATTTCCTCCAGCAGGTACCAGGTACCCAGCGAACCGCTGTACAAAAGTGTAAAAGGCCCTTTCACAGGCTTGGGATGCGGCACAAAAAGGGATTCGTCCGTACAGCAGGGGATCACACTCAGGCGCCCGGGAGCTGTCCGGAAATTAGCCCTGATATGGTCTGCGGCCGCATGTGTAAGCGAAACTACGGCATCGGAATGTTCCAGCCATTTTCGCTCCTGCTTTTTGAAAAAACTGTATACACTTCTGTAAAGAGGATTCTCCAGGTTCCAGAGGCCACCGTCCACGCGTTCATCGGCCCAGAAACCCCGCATATCAAAAAGTATCTTTTTCCCGTCTTCGCGTAAGGGGAAGGCTGCCTGCATGGCAATATAGCTGCGGCAGTGCAGGATGGCAAAATTATGCTTGCGGTCCAGCCTCCGGATCGCCGCACGCATGGTGCGTATATCCTTTATGGTAGAAAGTACGGGAGGACTTTTCGTATACCCGTGCGGGTACCACATGATACCGTATTCGTTACAGATGCGGCGTATGGCGTCCTGCATCTCGGCGAAGCGGTCCGGCTTCTCGAAAGAAAGCAGATGCATCTCCGTGCCGGCATTGCTCAGCCCGCACAGGTAGGGCAATACCTGCGACTGCCCGAGTGGGTCGGTCATTCCGTCGTACGATATGAAAAGGACCTTAACCGGCATTTTTCATCAGGAATTGCTGCAGCAGGACCATGGCCCATATGCGGTTGTACAGGCGGTCGGCGCCGTTTTTCCAGGCATGCAGTATCTCTTTTACCATTACGGGGTTCAGTACGCCCGTGGTCTCCAGGGCCTCTTTGCCCAGGTATTTTTCCACCAGTACGTACAGGTCGGTCTGCAGCCACTTTTTCAGCGGAATGGCAAAACCGCGCTTCGGACGGTTAAAATACGACTCGGGGATACGTTCGTACAGGGCCTTTTTCAGGAATCCCTTCAGCATATTGTTCTCCATACGCATTTCCACCGGCAGTGAAAGGGCAAATTCCGCCAGGTCCTTGTCCAGGAAAGGACTGCGCATTTCCAGGCCGAAGTGCATCGAGGCCCGGTCGGTCTTCACCAGCAGGTCGTCTTTCAGGTAATAGCGCAGATCGAACGCATTCTGCCGCTGTATGGCCTCTTCCTGCTCAAACACAAAGGAAGGCTGCGGATCGGCCGGATGACGCATCAGGCGTTCCAGCTCGGGCAGCGAAAAGAAATACTGTTCCTGCGAAAAAATATGGCTCTGCAGGCTGCCTCTCGAATACCCGAAAACATCGCCCGCACGTTTTTTATGATCGTCCTGCGTATGCAGCACCATAGAAACGGGTTTACGCAGCGTGTACCAGAAGGGGTTTGCCATACGCTTTGCCCAGTGATAGCTGCCGTAACCGAGGAACATCTCGTCGCCCCCGTCGCCTGTGAGTACCATTTTCACTTCCGAAGCCGCCATTTTCGATACCAGCAGGGTGGGAATGGCACTGCTGTCGGCATAGGGCTCGTCGTAGATCTCAGGTATCCGGGACACATAGTCCAGGGCTTCGCGTTCCTCCAGTATGTACTCGTGATGTTCGGTACCCAGGAAAGCCGCAATTTCGCGCGCATGCACACTTTCGTCATAGGCATTATCCTTGAACCCGATGGTAAAGGTCCTGAGGCGGCCCGGGGCTTTTTCACGCGCTACGGCGGTCACCAGGCTGCTGTCGATCCCCCCGCTCAGCAGGCTGCCATAAGGCACATCACTGATGAGGCGGTAGGCTACCGCACGTTCCATGACCCCGTTGAACTCCGTGTGGGCCTCCGCTAAGCCAAGCGCTGATCTGTGTTCGTACAGGTCCTCAGGCTGCCAGTAAAAACTATAGTGAAGCCGGCCCTTCCTGAACTCTGCCGTAGCACCGGCCGGGAATTTCTGTATATGCGTGTAGATGGTCTCAGGTTCGGGTATAAAGCCCAGGTGCAGGAAAGAGGCCATGGCCGTGTGACTCAGCTCGCGGCTCATGTATTTTACGGCGCTGTACTGCATCAGGCCTTTCAGCTCGGAGGCAAAGTACAGGATACCGTCGATCTCGGCCGTGAACAGCGGCTTTTTACCGAAACGGTCCCGCGCCAGGTAAAGAGTTTGCGCTTCGTGATCGTAAAGTGCAAAAGCGAACATCCCGTTGAAGCGTTTTACACAATCGGGGCCCCAGCGCCGCCAGGCCTCCGGGATCATCTCGGTGTCGCTCCCGGTAAAGGGTGCATAACCCAGCTCGGCAATGATCTCCTTAAAATTATAGATCTCGCCGTTAAATACGAGCGTAAAACGTTTATCGGCCGAATGGAACGGCTGATCGGAACGGGCATCCGTATCGATGATGGACAAACGCCGGTGCCCGAATCCGGTGTTCGCTTCCTGCAAAATGAATACGCCTCCGGCATCCGGTCCCCTGTGTTGCAAGGCCTGTACCGATTTTCTGAGGTCATTTTCAATCTTTGCGGTTTCCCCCCCTGCAAATCCTGTTATACCACACATACAACAAACCTACATAATTTTTTATAGGGATAAAAGTCTCACCGCCTAAACATATATATGGCAGTAAATTCTTAATCTTTAACGTTCCGTGGCTGCATCGGCTTTCTGTTTCTGCCTGTAAAAATTAATTTTGTGTCAATAATTCTGAACGAATGCTGAAAAATAAGGTGATCCTTGCCTGTGCAGGACTGTTTTTATCGCTGAGCTCATGCCAGCTTTTCAACCGCGGCGAAAAACTGATGTTTGGCCTGGGTGAAGTGTATTATAAGGACGGGATATCGAAGGAAGAGGCCGAGAAATTCGGGAATTACCTGTACCAGGAAGATATTTTTGACGAGAGCGGTACCAGGATCATCCAGCTCGTACGCAAGAACGATACCGCCACCATGCGTATCGTGACCAATCCCGAATACATCAACCGGGCAGGGTACCAGGGCAATATGCGTTTCCTGGCGGCCGAGCTGTCGTCCACGGTCTTCAATAACCAGCCGCTGAACTGTGAGCTGACCAATGAATACCTCAACACCAAAGTACGCATACCGGCATTCGGCAGAAAACTGCTCATCATGGACGGGGAATTTTATTTCTCGTTCCGCCTGGGCGAACAGCGGGCGGCTTCGCTTTTCCGTTATATGGAAGACAGCCTCGATTTCTTTTCGGCGGTGAACGGTGCCGTAGTGCTCGATCTGCATAACGATGAGTTCATCATGCAGATCATGACCGATCCCAAAGTACTGGAGCAACGGGCCACCATTTATACGTATCAGCTGGTGGCGCTGCAACTGGCTATACGCGAAACCCGTAAGCCAAACCCCAAAGTACGCCTCGACCTGCTGGACCGCAGCTATGCCGTAGCTAAAACGTATACGTACGACGGGCAGGGATGGAGTCAGTGAGTCCGAAGAGGGATATTTAAGTCCGAAGTCTGGAAGTCCGGAGTCCGAAGAGGGATCTATAGTCCGAAGTTCGGAGGTCCGGAGTCCGAAGAAGAATCTATAAGTCCGAAGTCCGGAGGTCCGGAGTCCGAAGAGGGATCTATAGTCCGAAGTTCGGAAGTCCGGAGTCCGAAGAGGGATCTATAGTCCGAAGTTCGGAGGTCCGGAGTCCGAAGAAGGATCTATAGTCCGAAGTCCGGAGGTCCGGAGTCCGAAGAGGGATCTATAGTCCGAAGTTCGGAGGTCCGGAGTCCGAAGAGGGATCTATAGTCCGAAGTTCGGAAGTCCGGAGTCCGAAGAGGAATCTATAAGTCCGAAGTTCGGAAGTCCGGAGTCCGAAGAAGAATCTATAAGTCCGAAGAAGAGTAGGTAGTTCAAAGTCCCGGACTACGGACTATCGAACTACGGACTCCAGACTGCGGACTATCGGACTACGAACTACTTCAGCCTCACCAGCCACTTCATCAATGATCATCTTTGAGCTGGCAAACGGGCACAGCTGATCATCAATATACAATATTGAACAATCTCTGTCAGATCATTAAAATTAAAACGGTCAATTTCGTATACGTTCCGGCTAATTTCTAAACACCGGCCTACAGCCATTCGGACTCCAGAACTACAAACAATCGGACTCCGGACTTCGGACTACAAACTATCGGACTACGGACTACTTCAGCCTCACCAGCCACTTCATCACAGAGCCCAGCAGCAGGAAAAAGATGCCGATGTAAAGGAACCACATGTTCACGGTCTCATTGGTAGGGAACAGGCCTCCGCTTGCTTTTTCAGTAGAGAAGAAGATAATGAATCCTGATACGAAACTTACGCCAAAGAAGAAGAAAGTGGCCGCATTACTGTCTTTCACGCGGTTGCGGCACTCCGTATAAAAAGCTTTGTAACCGGGATCGGCCTCGGCTTTTACTTCGGGTCTGTCCAGCATTTTTTTGGCTTTTCTCCAGTCGCCCAACTGGCTATACAGGCGGGCTGCATAGTACAGGTTCGTACCGGAAGGAAACGCTTCCAGGGCGCGGATCGCATTCATGATCTCGCCTTTACTTTCCAGCTCTTTTGCGTGGTTATATGCGTTTTCGTTCGAATTCATTGTCGTACTTCGGGGATTATTCAAAATCGGAATCGGCTTCCGCCTCTTTTCTCAGCTCTTGTGTTTCGGTCTTCAGGCGTTGTTCATCCAGCGTTTCACTCAGGTACCTGGCCGGCAGCGGCATTACGGCAAACTGTTCGCCCAGGTCCGGTTTGGTCACGTTGCGCAGTATCTTTCCGCTCAGCTTTTCATTTTTATCCGGGTATTTATTGGTACCCACCAAAACCTGTGTCCCTTTACGGAATGCATCCAGTTGCTGCGTATATTGTTTTTCAACGTTGCCTTGTATGAATTTATTTTGCAGGGCGGCAACAAAACCTCCCTGTTTTTCGATCGCCGTGAATAACTGCCAGGCAGCTTCGGCCGTTTTCGCGGTCAGTATTTCCAGGTAATAGGCCCCTGCGGCCGGGTCCTGCACCACGTCCAGGTGCGATTCATGTCTGAGCAGGTTCCATATATTGCGCGTATTCCGGTACGAAAAGGCATCCGGCAGCTCCATGCGGTCGTTATAGGGAATGGCCGTAAAACTGTCGGCCTTGCCCAGCATGGCAGACATACTTTCGGACGTAAGGCGCAACATATTGTTGTGTATATCGTACAGCGATTTATTGAATTCCGAGCTTACGGCATTGAAGTGCGGGAAGACCGTTGCCCCGAATGCCTCGGAAATATTGGCCCATACTATGCGCAGAGCTCTCCATTTGGCAATGGACGAGAGGTAATCGGAACCTGTACTGATATGGAACTGCATGTGTTTCAGCACATCGTCGGCATGAAAGCCCTGGTCGGTGAGTATGTCCAGGTACTCTACCGCCATGGAGCAGGCCAGGGCCAGTTCGGTGGCATCGCCCGCGCCGGCATTGGCAAAACGTACGCCGGGTACGGACAGTCCGCGGAACCTGGGCATACTGCCCAGCAGCAGGTCCATATTGGCTTTGAGCAGCTTTTTGGTATCTGCTTCGGAATAATCGTAACTACCGGTAGAGACCAGGCGGTCGAACGGCGAAAAGTACACCGATCCCTGTGCCTCAGACAGGTTGTAGCCCTTCATTTCCCATTCAGAGCTCAGGATGAACAGCAGGGAATTGTTGTTCTCGCCCAGCTGGAAATGCAGGGCATGTTTTGTAGGGTCCAGGCCCAGGAGCAAGGTACCGAACTCCCGCTCGTTCCCGGCAGAGTCACCGGTAAACTCGATCTCATCGGCACCATTCTGCAGGGCTTCCGTAGCCTGCTGATTGGCCAGCATGAATTTTTCCGTAAAGATACGCTGACGCAGCTTTGTACCTGCAAAACCCGGAAATCCGCCTGCATAGGGGTACTCTCCCGGAACAGCCTGCACATGCGGCAGGTCTTTGGTGTCTTCCTTATCGTACAGGGCCACCAGCTGCAGACCGTCCGTTGTTTCATGGCGCAGCGCATTCAGCTCCTCCTCTTTCCGGACAGCTTTTTTTACCGCTTCGGCCCAGGCCTGTTTATCCGAGGGCTCAAAACCGGAAAGTATATCATGAATGCTTGTTTCCATAAAAATGAAGTGGTCAAAGGTACGGATTTTTCAAAATGATTGCGGTTTTCCGTATGGCGCACACAAATATTAAAATAACCGGCTCATTCACAGCATAAAACCTTCTTCCCGGTACACGTCGCGGAACATATTTTCCACGCTTACGTCGCCTTCGGTCATAAAACGGGTAAAATACGATTCCTTACGTCCCAGCAGGCGCATACTTTCCTTTACCGGGGTTCCGCGCCTTGCGTGCAGGGCCACTTCGCCATAGAAATTATCGAAAAAATCGAGCTTGGCCCGCAGCCTCTCCCTGCCACCTTTTTCCTGTGGGTTATGGGCACAGAACAGGGTATCAAAATCGAGGGCCAGCAGCTTGCGCAGACCTTCGCGCTGCAGTTTCAGGTTTTCGGTCCTGCGCCATATCTTGATGCGGTCGGCCACGTACATGTCCCCGCTGAAAAGCCAGCCGCGTTCAGGTACGTAAAAGCAGCAGTGGTCGTCGGAATGCCCGGGCACATGCAGCCATTCAGCCTCCCAGTTGCCAATATGTATCTTTCCGGGGAACAACTGTATCTGTAAAGGTTCAACCGGACCGAACATGATACGTTCGTAGACCTGGATGGGAAAACCGGTTTCCAGCAGGGGCGCGGTAAGCGGGTGACCATAAATTTCCGTACCATATTTCTGCTGAAAATAACGGGCATTGCCGCTGTGGTCTTCGTGGTAATGCGTAAGGAGCACCTGTGCGGGCGGACGTTCCGAAAAATCGGGCAGGGCCCGTCTCGACTTAAAGGAGCCCGTATCCACCAGGGTATCGCCGATGCGGAAAAAATGCACGGTATACAGCAGGTAATCCAGTCCCAGCGGGGCATACCCGTATTCGTACACCTCCACCCCGTCCATTATCCTGAAACTCTTATAGATCACCGCTATTGCTTCATGAGGTCTATGATGGAATATTCCTTGTCCACCTTAAACAGCAGGGGCTTCTTCACAAAGGCCGTACGGGCGGTCATACTGCCGTCGAGCTCTATCTTTACCTTGCCGCTGGTGATGGTATAGCCGATGGTACCCAGGGCCTGCTTCCAGTTGATGTCACTGCGCAGCTCGATGGTCTGGTAATTTTTGGAACGGGCTTTTATCTTCAGGTTCAGCGGGGCTTCGGCGCGGCCGATCTCCCTGCCGTTCAGCCTGAGGGTGGCTAAGGGGTTTTTCAGGCGGAAGCCCATCCAGTTCTTGTTTTCGATCTCCAGCTCCAGCATCACCACCTTGCGGCCGTCGTTCTTTGTTTCCATATGAAAGCCGCGGGCATTGGTAATGCGGGGCGGAACAAATTTACAGGACGACAGTACCAGCATCAGCATCAGTACGCCAGGCAGCAGCAGGTAGCTTTTTCTTCTTCTTTTCATACATCGCGGCAAATAAGCATATACAAAAGTAATACATTTTCAGGGTTTGTTTTTATGGGCCGCCTGCCGTACCTTCGTATTCATTTCCGAAACTCCGAAAGCTTACATGAAGCCAGAATTTACAACGCGTTCGCTCGATACATTTACCCGTAAGGAGAAAAAGAAAAAGGCCCCCGAAACGGTGTTCACCACACCCGAAGGGTTTGTGCTGCAGTCTTTTTACAGTGCCGCCGACACCGAAAACTCGCCCCTGCCTTCGTATACGGCCGGGATATCCCCTTTCCTGCGCGGCCCCTATCCTACCATGTACACGGGTAAACCCTGGACCATACGTCAATATGCCGGGTTCAGTACGGCCGGAGAAAGCAATGCTTTTTACCGCCGCAACCTGGCCGCCGGGCAGAAAGGACTTTCCGTGGCCTTTGACCTGGCTACGCACCGTGGTTACGACAGCGATCATGAGCGGGTCTCCGGCGATGTGGGCAAGGCCGGTGTGGCCATCGACAGCGTGGAGGACATGAAGATCCTGTTCGACAGCATTCCCCTCGACGAAATGTCGGTGTCAATGACCATGAACGGCGCCGTGATTCCCGTAATGGCCTTTTACATAGTGGCTGCGGAAGAACAGGGCGTTCCCCCGGAAAAACTCAGCGGCACCATACAGAACGATATCCTGAAGGAATTCATGGTGCGTAATACGTATATCTATCCGCCGGGGCCCAGCATGCGGATCATTGCCGATATTTTCCGCTACACGGCCGCAAACATGCCCAAATTCAACAGTATTTCCATCTCGGGTTACCATATGCAGGAAGCCGGGGCCACCGCCGATATCGAGCTGGCCTATACCCTGGCCGACGGGCTCGAATACCTGCGCACAGGCATTGCTTCCGGGCTGAAGATCGACGATTTTGCGCCCCGTCTTTCCTTCTTCTTCGCCATCGGCATGAACCATTTTACCGAGATCGCCAAACTGCGCGCGGCACGTGTGCTCTGGGCCCGTATCGTAAAGGAGTTCAACCCGGCAAGCGATAAATCGCTCATGCTGCGTACCCATTGCCAGACCTCGGGGTATTCGCTCACCGAGCAGGACCCCTTCAACAATGTGGCACGTACATACATAGAGGCCATGGCCGCCGCCTTCGGAGGCACACAGAGCCTGCATACCAATGCGCTCGACGAGGCCATAGCCCTGCCTACCGACTTTTCAGCCCGCATCGCCCGCAATACCCAGCTGCTGATTCAGGAAGAGACCGGTATCTGCCGGGCTATCGACCCCTGGGGCGGTTCCTATTTCGTGGAAAAGCTCACCGAAGAGCTCATTGAAAAAGCCTGGGCCCTGATCCAGGAAGTGGAAGCGATGGGCGGTATGGCGAAGGCCATTGAAAGCGGTCTGCCCAAAATGAAGATCGAAGAGGCCGCCGCACGCAAGCAGGCCCGTATAGACAGCGGCAAAGAGATCGTGGTGGGTGTGAATGCCTTTAAGATCAAGGAAGAATCCACGCTCGATATCCTGGACGTGGACAATGTGGCCGTGCGTAAACAGCAGATCGAACGCCTGCAGAAGATCAGGGCCACACGCAATACCGCCAGTGTGGAAAAAGCCCTGGCCGCCATTGAAAAAGCAGCGGAAAGCGGCGAAGGCAACCTGCTGGCCCTGGCCGTGGATGCAGCCCGCGAACGTGCCACCCTGGGCGAGATATCCATGGCTATGGAAAAAGCCTTCGGACGTTTCCAGGCAGCCGTGAAAACAATTTCAGGAGTATACAGTATGGATATGGAATGGGACGCTGAATTTGAACAGGCCCGCAAAGCCGCCGACGCCTTTGCCGCAAAAGAAGGCCGCCGCCCCCGCGTTATGGTGGCCAAAATGGGGCAGGACGGACACGACCGCGGAGCCAAGATCATTGCCACCTCTTTTGCCGATATCGGCTTTGATGTAGATGTGGGCGCACTCTTCCAGACCCCGGCCGAAGTAGCCAAACAGGCCGTAGAGAACGATGTGCATATACTCGGTATCTCTTCCCTGGCGGCAGGTCACAAGACCCTGATCCCCGAAGTGATCGAAGAGCTGCGCAAATACGGCCGCGAAGATATCATGGTCATTGCCGGGGGCGTTATTCCCCAGCAGGACTACGATTTCCTGTACAATGCCGGGGTAAGCTTTGTGTTCGGACCGGGCACCCGTATCCCCGCAGCGGCGGTACAGATACTCGGTAAGCTACAGGGAAAATGATCAGCGCGGGGCATATTCATAAGAAATAGCATCTGCCTTGATGAGCCGCAGAGGCGGACTTTGTTGTGTATACGTTTTTTCATCCGTATACGAACGAAGTATATACCAGCCCGGCACAAGGTTCTTTATATCTATATACGAAACTGTACCTGTATCTCCCTGGGAAAGCCGGTTCCCATGAATATCCTCTAATAAAAAATAAACACTATTGTCTGATTTTTGCATCTCGATCTCCAGGCGGCCGGTCATAATACGCTTTACGCGGAAACCATTGCCCTGCGCCCAGGGAAAAGCAGGCTGCAGCCAGGGTCCCAGCACATAGGGCGTTTTGTTCTGTTCCGGGTATACCAGGCGGTATATGTTATAGAGCAGCATATAATCCAGTCCTGAAAAATAGCCTTTGAACCAGGTATTCAGGCTGTCTGCCGCGCTCCAGTGACTGCCGTTCTTAAACGCGTGCACATAACGCAGTGAAACGTTCCAGGGCGGGGTCACAATGTGTCTCTTGTCCCTTACGAACCAGTGCGGGCCATTGGCCGGACACAGGTCCAGCTCAGCCTCGATGCTGTCCGTTTCCCAGTAGCCGGTCTTGTTCGGGTACAGGAATTTATTCAGCAGGTAATAGAATTCCCAGCCGGTGCCGTGTGCGTGCGTACGCTCCCAGAGGATCTCGGGCCCGCGCCAGGGACGTATGGCCTTGTAGCCATTGCTCACCGAGCCGATGCATACTTCCATATGATGGTTCACATGGTGTTTGTAGAACAGGGGCGGCAGGTTCTTCCAGAGTCTTCCGCTGGCAAAGCTCCCGGCCGTCATGTACGGATTTCGTATATCCTTGAAGGGTTGTATGAACGGGTCGCCGCAGAACCTGTGCCCGTTGCGCAGGTAATCGGCAAGAATGGCCAGGGGATAGGAATAGGCCAGGCTGTTCCCTCCCCCGTTAAAGGGCAGGCAGCCATCGCTGTTGCAGCCGCTGCCGTAGCGTGTACGCACGGGGTTGCGGATGGTCCAGCGGTCATCGTAAAAATCAATGATACGCAGGGCCGTCTGCCGGGCTCTTTCGCCCAGGTCCTCGCCGTTCCAGTATATGCCCGAAGCACATCTGTACGTAAGGGTAAGCCCCATAAGCAGGGGAAATACCTGGTCGTGGCTGGGCTCATTCATGGGGTAATAGGTATTGGCCCTGTACAGAAAGGGCGGACAAACCTTATACTCCCCGGAATACTTCAGGTCGGTACTGTCGTACACCCCGCTCAGGGCCGAACCCAGCGCATCTGCAAAGGGAAAGTACCGTATAAGATCGGGCGGGGCATCGTTCCGCAGGAAAAAGCCGTTCAGCACACCGGGGGCCTTACCCAGCCAGCTGCGGCTGAGCGTGTCCCAGCGCACTTCGGCCACCTCTCTTTTCTCCTTCGCACCGTTATAGCAGCTCCAGATCACTTCGGCATTGAGATCGAGGCGGTCAAACGCGTTCAGGGCCAGGTACAGCTCTTTGGCTGTGGAATCCGTAGCCTCGCCCTGCATACGGAGCAGTCCCGCTTCAGTGCCCAGTACGCCCAGGTACCAGCCATGAAAAATGGTACCATCACCCCAGTCTACCAGGCGCGTAGGCGCTTTATCCCGGAAACAGTGGGTAAATTCCTTGATGATGCCCGCAGGCAGGCTCTCGCCTTCGTCCCGGCCCATATGCATAAAGTAGTAGCGGAGCCGGTAACGCATCCAGCCGTATTTCTGGTGACGGGCGTCCCCGTCCTGGGCAAAGGCCATGCCGGACATCCATACCAGCAGGCAGACTAAAAAGGCCTTACGCATAGGCTAAAGATATACATTTCAGCCAAACATCATTACCCGGTGCGTGTGTCCCCATTTGCTCATCTCTTCCATCACACCGCGCAGCGAAGTGCCGTACTCCGTGATGGAATATTCCACCGTAACCGGTTTGGTCTCGTATACGGTACGCAGCACAAGACGATTGGCCTCCAGGTCCTGCAGCTCTTTCGAAAGCATACGGGGCGAAATGCCTATTTCCCGGGCCAGTTCCTTAAACCGGCGGGGCTTGTGCAGCAGGGTGATCAGGATGGGCAGCTTCCATTTGCCGCTGATCACTTCCAGGGTATCCTGCATGGCCCGGCGGCTCTTGCTGCATTGTTCGTTACTATGTATCATATTGTCTTCCATAATGGTATAATTTATGTAACCGGTATACAACAGGTAAGTAGTTACAAATGTATAGCATATTGCCATAGCTTTGTCGCCGATAATGATAAAAAAAATGAAAACTACCAAGATCTTGTACTGGACCAGCACGGGGCTGGTCTCGGCATTCTTCCTGATGAGCAGCAGTATGTACCTCACAAAGGACCCCGGACTGATGAAAAGTTTTGAATCCCTGGGTTTTCCCGTATTTTTTGTGACCCTGCTGGGTATCGCCAAGCTCAGCGGCGCCCTGGCCCTGCTCAATCCCTGGTCGCAAACCCTGAAAGAATGGGCCTATGCCGGTTTTACCTTTACCCTGATCGGTGCCGTATGGGTGCATGTGGTAACGTCTACATCGTTTTTAATGCCCCTGGTAGCCATGGCCCTGCTGGGCGTTTCGTATTACTTCCGCATGCGTCTGCGGAAAGGCGCAGCCCTGAAAATGACGATGGCCGCAGCCTGATAAAAGAGTGTATGCCTTTAGCGGCGGTACTTCCGGGAAGAAGTGCCGCCGTTTTTATTTACGGGGAGTTCAGACAGCCTGTTCTTCTTCGCTGTATTCGCGGTTGCCGAACATACCCAGGTTTTCGCCGTCGAACCAGGCGTACACCATCGAAGGATGGGAGTCCGTATGCCCGAAATGACCGTTCTTGTCTAGGGCAATGGCGCCGGCAAAACCGTCGAAGCTCTTCAGCTCGGCGAATGTTTTGTCATACGCTTCTTTCAGGCTGAACCCGTCGGTAACGCGGGTCACGATCTTGCTGGCCAGGGCTACACGCAGGATATCTTCGCCCACTCCCGTGCAGGAAACACCGCAGTATTCATTCACGAAATTACCCGCTGTGGTAGCCGAATCCGATATGCGGCCGGGGATCTCGAACCCTTTGCCACCCGTTGAGGTGGCCGCGGCAAGGTCTCCCTGTATGTCCAGGGCCACACAACCTACCGTACCGAGCCTCGACAGGCTTTTCTTTGCTTCGTATTCCAGGCGGCGCTGCGGGATCTCGGGATTATAGGCCTCGAATCCCATGCTGCGCGCGTATTCGAGGGCCCCCAGGCCTCCCAGTACGCTGTCTTCCCTGCTCAGCAGGCTGGCAGCCACCTGTACGGGGTTCCTTACACTCTCTATATTGATCACCCCGGCGAACTTCTTGCTGATGCCGTCCATTACCGAAGCGCTCATGCGTATCACGCCGTCGCTCTGTATCTGGGAACCGGTACCTGCGTTGAAAAGCTCGCAGTCTTCGAGCAGTGACACGGCATACACCACTGTTTCCAGGGCGGTATGCTCCAGCAGGTAAGCATAGCTGCGGCGTACGATATCAGCCATAGCGTCCTGCTTGGCCTTTTTGGTCAGCTCATCCGTATACGATTCGCTGAAAAAGCCGCCGTGTATAATAATGCGGGGTCCCATCAGGCTTTCTGAAGTTTTGCGCTCTCCTTGTCCTTGCTTATTTTCATCTGGTGCTTTTCCAGGTCATAGGTATCGCCTTTGGAAAGCACCTGCACGATCAGGTTTTCGATAGATATAGGCTCGCCCATGGCTACATCCGTGAGATTGGTGTTCTTTATCCTGCGTCCGTCCACCAGGATCACCAGCCCGGAACCGATGGCCTCCATTACATTTCCGCCGGAGATATACAGACCTGTGTCTTCACCCAGGCCGATGCCCAGCACACGCGGATTGCTCACCACCGCCTGGAAGAGTCGCCCGATGCGTCCGCGCTGCACAAAATGCGTGTCGATGATCACATCGTCGATCAGGCCCAGCCCGCCCGTAATTTTGATCTCACCTTTGAGCAGAGCCTCCGAGGCCGAGCCCTGGTAGATCATATTGGTGCTGCAGGCCGCAGCGCCCGCCGAAGTTCCCGCGATAAGGAAATCTTCGTTCTGGTATTTATTTTCGAGTACCTCATGAAACTTCGTACCACCCAGGATCGAGGTCAGCCGCAGCTGGTCGCCCCCGGTGAACATCACCACGTCCGCTTTCTTCAGGCGGTTCACGATTTTGGTACTGTTTGCCGCCTCACGGTCCTGTACGTCGAGCACATCGATATCCGAGGCGCCCAGGTAATGAAAGGCCTTGCGATATTCTTCGCCTACCGTCTGCGGTATCTGCGAAGCCGTGGGAATGATCTCGATCCTTGATTTTTCTTTTTTCGCCGATTCATTGATGATCCTGCGCAGGATACCTTTTTCAAAAAAATTCAGGTTATTCTCAATATTTGCCTGGTAATCCTTCTCTGTGAAACTTCCTTTATCAACCGCCCCCCCGATTACAATAAGTTTACCTTTTGGTGCCATGATGCGCGTGTAAGAAATTAAAAAACGATATAAGTTTAAGGCTGATAACGGAATTAAGCAACACAAATTGCCGGAGACACATACAATAAGTTGATTTTAACTTAATTATATTTTAAATACTTTTCCCCCGACCCAAGGTTATACCTTTTCCCGGATATTCAGTCTGCTATAGCATTTTCCTCAAAATTCAGGCCAAAAAATGAAATCGTTCGCATATTATGCCTGTATATCCTGAATTTTACTATTTTGTGAGACATATTTTTACAAAAAACCTGTCTCTCCTATGAAAATTCTGAAAGTACAAGCCCTCCGCGGTCCCAATATCTGGAGCATCAACCGTAAAAAACTGATCCAGATGCGGCTGGACCTCGAAGACCTGGAGCAGCGCCCTACCGATAAGATACCCGGCTTTGGCGAAAGGCTCGAGGCCATGTTTCCCAGCATGTATGGTCACCGCTGTTCCGAGGGTGTGCCCGGCGGTTTTTTCTCCCGTGTGAAACGCGGTACCTGGATGGGGCACGTAATTGAGCATATCGCCCTGGAAATTCAGACCCTGGCGGGGATGGACACCGGTTTCGGGCGTACCCGCGAAACCCGCACGCCGGGCGTGTACAACGTAGTGTTCAGCTACATAGAAGAAAATGTGGGCATGTATGCTGCCGAAGCCTCTGTACGTATCGCCGAAGCACTGATCAGTGGTGCGGAGTACGACCTGGCCGCCGATATACAGAAGATGCGCGAGATCCGCGAGGACGTACGCCTGGGCCCCAGTACCGGTTCCCTGGTAGAGGAAGCCGTTTCCCGTGATATTCCCTGGATACGCCTGGGCACCAATTCCCTGATACAGCTGGGGTACGGCAAGAACCAGGTGCGTTTCCAGGCCACCATAACGCAGTTCACGAGCAATATCGCCGTAGATATCGCCTGCAATAAGGAGCAGACCAAACGCATGCTGGAGCAGGCTTCCATTCCCGTAGCCAATGGTTCCATCTGTGTCGATGAAGAAGACCTGAGAGCCACCATCGATAAGATCGGCTTTCCCATTGTGCTGAAACCCCTGGACGGCAACCACGGCAAAGGCGCTTCCATTAATGTGACCACCTGGGAAGATGCTCTGGCCGGGTTGGAATATGCACAAAAATACTCCCGCCGTGTGATCGTGGAAAAATTCATTACCGGTTTCGATTTCCGTATGCTGGTGATCAATAACCAGCTGGTGGCGGCCGCTCAGCGCGTGCCTGCCCATGTGAAAGGTGACGGCGTACATACGATACAGCAGCTCATCGACATCGAGAACCAGGACCCGCGCCGTGGGTACGGGCACGAAAATGTGCTTACCGAAATACTGGTAGACCGCGATACGCTGGACCTGCTCACCAAAATGCAATACACCCTTGAAAGTGTCCCCGAAGCCGGAGAGACCATTTACCTGAAATCTACCGCCAACCTGAGCACCGGCGGCACTTCCATAGATGTGACGGATATGGTGCACCCGGAGAACATTTTCCTGGCCGAGCGCATTTCCCGCGTGATCGGCCTGGACGTATGCGGTATCGATATTATGGCACAAAACCTCACCCAGCCGCTGAAAGAGAACGGAGGCGTGGTGCTGGAAGTAAATGCCGCACCCGGGTTCCGCATGCACCTGGCCCCGGCCGAAGGTCTGCCCCGCAATGTGGCGGCACCGGTTATCGATATGCTGTATCCCCCGGGCAAGCCCGCACGCATACCCATTATTGCCGTAACCGGCACCAATGGTAAGACCACCACTACCCGCCTGCTGGCACATATGGTCAAGAACGTAGGCTACCGCGTGGGCTTTACTACATCCGACGGTATTTACGTACAGAACCATATGCTGGAGAAAGGCGATACCACAGGTCCGCTCAGCGCCGAATTTATCCTGAAAGATCCCACGGTGGAATTTGCCGTGCTCGAGACCGCCCGCGGCGGCATACTGCGCTCCGGGCTGGGCTTCAGCCGCTGCGATATCGGTATCGTGACCAATATACGCGAAGATCATCTCGGCATGAACGATATCGATACGCTGGAAGACCTGGCCCGTGTGAAGGCTGTAGTGGTGCAGAGCGTGAAAAAGGACGGCTGGGCCGTGCTGAACGCCGAAGATGAATACTGCGTAAAGATTGCACAGACCCTGCACTGCAATGTGGCCTATTTCAGCCTCGATGAGAATAATCCCGTAGTGCAGGCCCACTGTAAAAAAGGTGGTATCGCAGCCATATACGAAAACGGGTATGTGACCATCAAAAAAGGCGACTGGAAGATACGTATTGAAAAAGTAACCACCATACCACTCACCATCGGCGGGAAGGCCCGCTTTATGATCGCCAATGTGCTGGCTGCCACCCTGGCCGGTTACCTCTACGGCTTCAAGACCGAAGGCATACGGCTCAGCCTGGAGACCTTTATCCCGTCCGCGGCGCTTACCCCGGGACGCATGAATATCTTCAGCTTCCGCGACTTTAAGGTGATGATCGATTTTGCGCATAATCCCGCGGGTTACCTGGCCATTGAGGAATACCTCTCCGCCGTGGACGCCAGTAAAAAGATCGGTATCATTGCCGGAGTAGGCGACCGTCGCGATAAGGATATCCGCGACTGCGGAGCCATTGCCGCACGCATGTTCGATCACATCATCATACGCCAGGAAAAGCACCTGCGCGGACGCGAGGCCGAAGAGATCATTAACCTGATCCTCGAGGGCGTGGATTCCGTGGATAAGACCGTTACCTACGAGATCATCCCGAAGGAGATCGAAGCCATTAAACATGCCATTTCCATTGCAGAGCCGGGCGCCTATATCACGGCCCTCAGCGATGTGATCACCAATGCCATCGAGATCGTGCAGAGCTACCTGGACAAAGAGGCCGGACTATACGAAGAAACCGTGGCCGAAAACTGATAAACAGCGCACAGGCAGGACTTCCGGAGGACACACCTGTTTCCGCCAGGGATACAGATGTAAATCCACTGAACTTTTTGTGAATACAGGTGTATGTATGTAAAAGAAAACAACATTTCGTTTTACAATACAAATCCTCTCCGATATGAAAGCCCGGATCCATGAACCCTGCGATGCCGACTGGAATGCGATGAAGATCGTACACAGCGGACGATTTTGTGATCACTGCACGAAGAATGTGATCGATTTTACCCGGATGCAGCGGGAAGACATCCTGCAATACCTGATGGCACGGCCCTATGAGCGGGTATGTGGGCGTGTATTACGTTCACAGCTCGACTTTTCGGATACCGATTACCTCACTGTGATCCGTAAGCTGCCACAGAACCCCGCCCTGGCCAATAATGCCTTTTACATACTTGCGGTCTGCTCTCTTGTTTTGTCCGGCTGCGGCAGTCCTGCGCAAAAAACCGCACAGAAAGCAGGCACGGAACAGACCGTTCCCGGAATACAGGAAACTCCGGCAACTCCCGACAGTCTGTGTACCGGGGAGGCCTCAGAAGTACAGCCCCCACTGTCAGCCGACATAGGCGAAATACCCTGGGAGCATTCGATCGCGGGAGACATCTCCCTTTCCAGAGTGGAGGAGGTGGCCCCATACCCGGACAGCAGCCGGACCGCCGTAATTATCGACTCTGCCATATACAACTATCCCCAGCAAATGCCCGAATTCCCCGGCGGTATCACTGCCATGCAGCAATGGCTGAAGGATAATCTCAGCTACCCGCGCCGTGAAAAAAGAAAACGCATAGAAGGGATCGTATATACATCCTTTATTGTGGATGAACAGGGTATACTCTCGGACATCCGCATAGAACGCAGCGTGGAAGGCGCACCGGGCTTTGACACAAATGTACAAAAAGCACTGAGCAAAATGCCCCTCTGGCATTGTGGCCGGCAAAACGGCATGCCTGTTAAAACCCGGTTTTACCTGCCGGTGGAGTTTATGCTGTGAATGACGCCGTAGTCCTCTGCGAGAGACTCCGGCGAGCGATTCGAAGTACTTTATCCCGTGGCTTCGTCTGAGTCGCCTTAAAAGGGACTCAGACGTGAATACACTTCCATTACTTTGAAAACGCCGTAGTCCTCTCCGAGCGAATCCGGCCGGCACTTCTTGCCCTTATCGGGGAATTACACTGCTTCGTCTGAGTCGCCTACAAAGGGACTCAGACGTTGAATACACTTCCATTACTTTGAAAACGCCGTAGTCCTCTCCGAGCGAATCCGGCCGGTACTTCTTGCCCTTATCGGGGAATTCTCCTATATTTAGAGCTATGCCGACATCTTATATATCTTCCACAAGCAGTATCTATTTCTGCACATTCACATGTTACAAATGGTTAAGCCTCATTCAAAAAACGAATGTGTATTCAAATATTTATGAGACCTTCAGCATTTGGAATAAAAAAGGATGCAAAATAATAGCCTATGTGATAATGCCTAATCATGTGCACTTTATCGTATACATAGAGAATCCTGAGCTTAATCTCGCTAAACTCGTATCGAACGCCAAACGCTTTCTTGCTTATGAAATTGTGAAGCGGCTCAGGGAACAAAACGAATTTCCTATCCTTTCTCTCCTTCAGCAAGGTGTTCCTGACTATCAACAAAAAAAGAATAAGATTCACCAGGTTTTTATACCTTCTTTTAATTGTAAAATATGCATAACAGAAGAATTCCTGATACAGAAACTGGATTATATACATCATAATCCTGTGTCAGGCAAATGGAAACTCGTCGATGATTATCGCCTGTATGAACATTCGAGTGCCGCTTTTTATGAACTTGGCAGAGAGCTACCTGTACAAATAACAAGTTACAGAAATTTATGAAAACGCCGTAGTCCTCTCCGAGCGACTCCGGCGGGCGATTTGAAGTCCTTTATCCCGTGGCTTCGTCTGAGTCGCCTTAAAAGGGACTCAGACGTAAATACCTCTTCATATTACTTTTGAGGAAACGCCATAGTCCTCTCCAAGAGACTCCGGCGAGCGATTCGAAGTACTTTATCCCGTGGCTTCGTCTGAGTCGCCTTAAAAGGGACTCAGACGTGAATACCTCTTCATATTACTTTTGAGGAAACGCCATAGTCCTCTCCGAGAGACTCCGGCGAGCGATTCGAAGTACTTTATCCCGTGGCTTCGTCTGAGTCGCCTTAAAAGGGACTCAGACGTGAATACCTCTTCATATTACTTTTGAGGAAACGCCATAGTCCTCTCCGAGAGACTCCGGCGAGCGATTCGAAGTACTTTATCCCGTGGCTTCGTCTGAGTCGCCTTAAAAGGGACTCAGACGTGAATACCTCTTCATACTATTCTTGAGGAAACGCAGTAGTCCTCTGCGAGAGACTCCGGCGGGCACTTCATTCCTTCACTTTCCCGCTACGCTCCATCCTCCTAAACCGACACTTCGTCGGGATAAGATTGCAGCGAAAGCGGTACCACCTTAGCTTTGCCGGAAAATATCATGCATGAAAACAGTCGCTGCGCTCCTCTTCAGCGCCCTTTTTATTCCAGGCACAAATGCCCAGATAGGTAAAGACAGTCTCTCCCGGCAGATCTATCCTATAGAGGTCAGTCTCTTTTCCGAATCGGTAAGCCTGGGTTTTGTGCCTCTTTTCACAAAGCCGCATCCCGGGGTACAGGTCGGGACGGAGTTCTATTACCGTCGCCGTACAGGTTCCGAACTGTTCCAGTCCCTGCATATCGGCGGCTATTACCACGCAAAGGTACACAGCGCCGGCTTTTTCGGAACAGAATTCGGTTACCGGAAATATTTCGGCAATTTCTTCCTGGACATAAAAGCGGGACTTGGATACATGCTGCAATACAGCTACCTGTACCGGTATACGGAAACGAGTCCCGGGGTATATACGAAAAGTATGCCGCTTGCCCACCGGCTGACACCTTCGGTTAACGCAGGGGCCGGTTACCGTATCCGGCCGGGGTTCAGTCTTTTCCTGCGTTACGGCATTTTCATGGAATATCCCTTCAACTACAAGGGTATACCCGTCCTTCCTCATGAAACGTTTCATATCGGCGCCCGTTTTGCTCTGAAATAATTTTACACATATGAAAAAAATATTTCGATTTATATACGTAGTTTCTATCCTGCTTTCAGCCTGTGGCAAAGAACCCTCACCATCTCCTGCCATATGCAGCGCTGCCGATTATTCGGACCATCCGCGCCATGCTTTTCTTACGGAGCGGGTACGGGAATTCCGTGAAAAGAACCATGCTCCCGGTTGTATCGTAGCTGTGCGGTCCGGGTCGGAACCCGCCTGGATCGGCGCCGAAGGCATGGCCGATCTGGAGACCGCCTCGCCTATGTATACCTGTACTCCCTTCCGTACGGGAAGTATCACCAAAGTATTCATGGCCGTACTTGTACTGCAGCTGGCCGAACAACAGAAACTGGGGCTCGACGATAAGCTGCAGCAGCTCCTGCCTGAGACCCAGGGCCGTATCCCGGACGCGGACAAGATCACTCTGCGCCAGTTGCTGAATCATACTTCCGGCATCATTGATCCCAAGAACGACAATTCGGCTTACCAGCTCGCGATCGTAAACAACCCGGACCATATCGGGAGCATGGATATCAGTGCACGTCTCGAAAAGTACGTATACGGCCGGAAACTTAAGTTCAGTCCGGGCAGCAGCGCTTACTACTCCAATGCGGGTTACTGGCTCATCGGTAAGATACTGGAGCGTGCCAGTCAGCAATCCCTGCAAACCCTGTTCGAAAACCAGATCAGTATTCCACTCGGGCTGGGTTCCACCTATTACGAAAAACGCAACGATAAAGACCTGGCCCGGGGCTATGCCTATACGGGCGGAAAACTGACCGATGTAACAGCCTGGGACCGGGCCGACGGAGACGGTGATCCCAGTTCCGGCGTCATCAGCAATGCTCCTGACCTGCTGCGTTTCGGCGAGGCCCTGTTCGGCGGAGAGCTGATCAGTGCGGCGTCCCTGGCCGAAATGTGCGATATCGTAAAATTGCCTTCCTGCCCGGACGGGAACTGCGAATACGGGCTCGGGCTGGAAACGTGGACCACGGAAAAGTACCAGGGTTTCGGAAAGAACGGCTCTTCTTCGGGCGTAGATGCCAACTGGATCTGTTTTCCGTCTGAGAACTGCTTTATCATTATTTTTGTGAACCGGGGCGACGGTAATGACAAATCGTTCACTGATCTGCTCCCCGCCTAACCATGCACAGAGACCCGCGCAAAGACCCGTACAGCAGTCTGCGTTTCAGACTGGGTGCCATCCTGGTGCTGACCCTGGCCATATGCCTGTTCTTCAATGCATTCTTCTATATCGAAGACGGTTACCCGGTATGGATGATACTTGTTTCGAACCTGGCTTTTACCGGTGCAGCCTTTGAAAGTACACGCTTCCTGGTGGTAAAGGTCCGTACGCGCATTCCCTCACGTAAACGTTTTGTATACATCGGGGCCGGTATATTACTTATTTCGTTAGTGGTTGGCCCGGCGCACCTGCATTTCGAAAAAGATGTATTGTTTAGGGATACTGCGGTAAAGACCCGTTACGACTATATTTCCGTGGTGGGTTCCACGATCTTTTTCACGATGGTGATCGCCGCTTTTTACGAAGCTGTCTATTTTTTCAGGCAATGGGACCATACCCGCCGCGAAAAGGAACAGCTGAGCCGCGAAAACCTGGAAACACGGTACGAGCTGCTCAAAAACCAGGTACAGCCTCATTTTCTCTTCAACAGCCTCAATACCCTTACAGCACTGGTAGATGAAGACCCGGAACAGGCCAGGGCTTTCATCCGGGAACTGGCACTTGTGTACCGGCACCTGCTGCAAAGTAACGAGCAATCCCTGATCCCGCTGGAAGACGAGCTGCAGTTCATACGTGCGTATTTTTTCCTGCTGAAAACCCGTTTCGGCGAAAGCCTCGCCTTACATATAGACATAGCTTCCCTGCCCGAAAAAAGTATGATACCGCCACTTACCCTCCAGATACTGGTGGAAAATGCCGTAAAGCACAATCGTACGGACCGGGAAGAACCTTTACGTATAGACATTGCAGGTACTCCTGAATACATTTGTGTACAGAATAACCTGCTGCCGAAAACGGCTCCCGTGATCTCTACCGGCCTGGGACTGCTGAATGTGGTCTCCAAGTACCGGCTGCTGGGCAGGAGCGACGTTACTATTCAACAAACGAACGATCATTTCCTTGTAACGCTGCCCGTACTGCATCCACAAAAAATAAGCATACCATGAATACCGACACTTTGCTGAAAATACTGATCGTAGAGGATGAACTGCCTGCCGCGCGGCGCATCAGCGAAATGCTGGCCCGGATACCCGGTGTACGGGTCACAGGTATTACCCGTAGCATCAGCGATACCTGCGAATGGTTCCGCAATGCGGAGAGACCCGATCTGGCACTGATGGACATCGAACTTTCAGACGGGCAGGTATTCAGCGTTTTTGAGCAGGTGCAGGTACCCTGTCCCGTTATTTTCACCACTGCATATGATGAATATACGTTAAAAGCATTCAAGCTGCATACCGTCGATTACCTGCTGAAACCCATAGAAGAAGAGACCCTGCGGAAAAGTCTGCAGAAATTCCGGGAAATGAAACAGATATTCGGTCCGCCCGTTCCGGCAGACATACGGGAACTTCTGCAGGAGCTGCGCCAGACCGGACCTGTATCGTATAAAGAACGTTTCCTGCTGAAGGCCGGACAGTTCTTCGTAAGTGTGGAAGCCCCGGACATTGTATATTTCAGGGCCTCGGAAAAAGCCGTGTACCTGCTGCACAGCGACGGCCGGGAATATGTAACGGACCATTCGCTGGATGAGCTGGAGAAAATGCTGGATCCCAGCCGTTTCTTCCGCGCCAACCGGCAGTTCATTATCGCCAGGGGACACATTCGCAGTATGTACGGCGGATTTAACGGTAAAATGGTCCTTATCCCGGCAGGTGCGGAAAAACTACAGGTGATCGTAAGCCGGGAAAGGGCGAAGGTCTTTAAGATATGGGCCGGGGCCTGATCTCTCTGAAACTTTCACCCGGGGACAGCAAAACCCCTCCGCAAGCTAACGCTCTTCCGGGCGTTATTTTTAATTGCACGGCTCTGTCCTTTCTTAACCGGAGGTGTTCTGCAAGGGACTCCGACTTGAATAATATATTCCCATTATTTCGGGAATACGCCGTAGTCCTCTACGAGAGACTCCGGCGGGCGCTTTGAAGTTACATAAATTCCATTCCATTGCTTCGTGTGAGTCGCCTGAAAGGGACTCACACGTTGAATATCCCTCCATATACTTTTGAGAGAACGTCGTAGTCCTCTACGAGAGACTCCGACGAGCACACATAAAAATTCGGCAAAAGTGTATAAAAAGCGTTTAGCACTGTCCTTTCTTAACCGGAGGTGTTTTGCAAGGGACTCCGACTTGAATAATATATTCCCATTATTCCGGGAATATGCCTTAGTCCTCTGCGAGAGACTCCGGCAGGCGCTTTGAAGTTACATAAATTCCATTCCATTGCTTCGTGTGAGTCGCCTGAAAGGGACTCACACGTTGAATATCCCTCCATATACTTTTGAGAGAACGTCGTAGTCCTCTACGAGAGACTCCGACGAGCACACATAAAAATTCGGCAAAAGTGTATAAAAAGCGTTTAGCACTGTCCTTTCTTAACCGGAGGTGTTTTGCAAGGGACTCCGACTTGAATAATATATTCCCATTATTTCAAGAATATGCCGTAGTCCTCTGCGAGAGACTCCGGCAGGCGCTTTGAAGTTACATAAATTCCATTCCAATGCTTCGTGTGAGTCGCCTGAAAGGGACTCACACGTGAATATCTCTCCATATCTTTTGAGAGAACGTCGTAGTCCTCTACGAGAGACTCCGACGTTGAATAATATACTCCCATTATTTCGGGAATACGCCGTAGTCCTCTGCGAGCGACTCCGGCGGGCGCTTTGAAGTTACTTGATTGGTTCCATTGCTTCGTGTGAGTCGCCTGAAAGGGACTCACACGTTGAATACACTTCCATTACTTTGGGGGAAACGCCTTAGTCCTATAAGACTCCGGCGGGCCCCTCCCAGGATACGCACGCTCATTTTTAATTGCAAAGCTCTGCCCGCTTTCTTAACTTTGAAGGTGCTTTACCACCCGCAGTTATAAACTAAGATCCCGGGGTCCGGTACTCCGTTCCTGCATATGAAACTCTCCGTTGTTGACCTTTCTGTTGTTTTACCCGGCGAAACCCGGCACGATGCCCTCCGGCACAGCATAGAAACTGCCGTACACATCGAAAAGCTCGGCTTTCACCGCATCTGGCTGGCCGAACATCATGGTGCCCGTTCCATTGCAGGCCGGGCCCCCGAAGTGCTCATAGCCGCCGTAGCTGCTGCCACCAGCCGTATACGGGTAGGTTCCGGCTCGGTACTGCTCAACCATTACAGTCCTTTTAAAGTAGCTGAGCTATTCTGCACGCTCAACGAGCTCTATCCCGGCCGTATCGACCTGGGTGCGGGCCGCGCCACTACAGGCCCCGTGCTGGACCTGGCCCTGCAGCAGGACCGTTCGCAGCGTGCGCCCAACCGCTCCGATGAGCAGATCACCGAGCTGGTGAGCTGGCTGGAGAACGGCTTCCTCGACGATCATCCTTTTTCGGCTACACCTATTCATACCCTTCCCGAACCACCGGCCCTGCATCTGCTGGGTTCCAGTGCATGGAGCGCTTCGGCCGCCGCCGCACTGGGCCTGCGTTACGTATTTGCCGGCTTCATTAACCAGCAGGGCACACCCGACATCATCCGCAGTTACCGCTCCGCTTTTCGCCCTTCCGACGGCCCCACGGGAATCATGCAGCCGGAAGTGATCCTGGCCCTGCACGTGGTATGTGCCGACACCGAAGAAGAAGCCCGGCGGCAACTGGCACCCGTGGTGCTGATGTACCGCTACCTGCAGAAAGGTATACTCGATATCGAAATGCGCAGTCCGGACGAAGCCTTGGCTGAACTGGGGTACCTGCCCGAACCGGAACCTTATGTACCGGGCAGCGGGGTCCCGCCTCGTTTTATTGCCGGAACGCCCGCGCAGGTACATGCACAGCTTACCCGGCTGGGCCGCGACCTGGACATACAGGAATTCATGGTCCAGGACCTGTTCACCGAACATAAGGCCCGCCTGCGTTCCTACGAACTCCTGTCGGGAGTATTCCGGCTGGAAAAACCCCTAACCTGACTAAAAATACATGGAACTGAAAAAATACATCCGGGATATAGAAGGATTTCCCAGACCCGGCATTACGTTTCGCGATATCACCCCGCTGCTGGCCGATCCCCGCGCCATGAGGTACTGTGTGGAAAGTTTCTGCGAAGCCCTCCGGGGAGCGCATATCGATAAAGTGATCGGGGTGGAGAGCCGCGGCTTTTTCTTTGCCACCCTGCTGGCCCAGGAGCTGAATGCCGGATTTATACCGGTGCGCAAGCCCGGCAAACTGCCCTTCCGTACGTTGCAGGCCACGTATGAACTGGAATACGGCACCGATGCCCTTGAAATGCATGCAGATGCCATCCGGCCCGGCGAAAAAGTGCTGGTACACGATGATGTACTGGCTACCGGCGGCACAGCCGCTGCGGTATGCGAGCTGGTGGAAAAGCTCGGCGGCGAAATTGTACAATGCTGTTTCCTGGCGGAACTGCGTTTCCTGGATGGCAGGCAGAAACTGGCAGGAACAGAGATATACAGCCTGGTGCAGTATTGAAAAGAAAATATCACTAACCGGTCGTATTTACATTTTCGCGGACATTTGCAGGCACAAATGACTGTTCCTGCACGCTTCCCCGGGGGAATAAAACACCCTGACACTACTGTACAAAAAATATCTTTCCGCAAGGGGAACTTTTTTTTCGGCCGCTGCTTTTCCTTTTCCGGGATTCCTTTTATCTTTGGCCCCGTTAACACACAACGAACCATGAAGTTCTAAACACAGGCCCCGTATCAGGGCCGCTTTCCGAAACCCTTTGCAGACGGCGCTGCGTGCAGCCGCCACAGTGTGTATTTTCCTATTTATTTTTTATGACAACGAAACAAGAACAGTCTCCGGGGACCTTATCCCGCATATTTTCTCTTATTAAACAGTCACTGAACGGCGAGGAGGCCGATTATACCCGTGGCAGCATCCGCAGGGCGGTTATCCTGCTGGCCATACCGATGATGCTCGAAATGATCATGGAATCGGTATTTGCGCTGGTAGACCTGTACTTTGTGGGGCACCTGCACAACAGCAGTCATGCCGTACAAACGGTGGGGCTCACCGAATCGGTGCTTACCGTGATCTATTCCCTGGCCATCGGTATCAGTATGGCGGCCACGGCCGTGGTAGCGCGCCGCATTGGTGAGAAAAACCCCGAAGCCGCAGCCAAAGCAGGCATACAGGCCATACTTATTGCCTTTGCCTTTACCCTGCTGATCTCGGTAAGCGGCGTAATTTATGCACGCGATATACTGCTGCTGATGGGCGCCAGCGAAGAAACGGCCGTGCAGGGTACACCTTTTGTACGCATTATGATGGGCAGCAGCCTGGTGATCATGTTCCTCTTCCTTATCAATGGTATCTTCCGCGGAGCGGGAAATGCGGCCATTGCCATGAAAAGCCTCTGGCTGGCCAATATCATGAACATTATATTGTGTCCCATTCTCATCAATGGCTGGGGACCCGTACCCGCTTTCGGGCTTACCGGGGCAGCCATGGCCACGGCCATAGGACGCGGGGCCGGGGTGCTGTACCAGTTGTATAACCTCTTTAACGGGAAAGGTACGCTGAAAATACGGATGAGCTATTTCCTTCCGGACTGGCCACAGATCGGTTCCCTGCTGAAGATAGCCGCACCGGGCGTTTTCCAGTTCGTGATCGCTTCCTGCAGCTGGATATTCCTGGCCTACCTGGTAGCCAAAACAGGCAGTGACGCCGGATCGGCCGGGTACCAGACGGCCCTGCGCCTGATGACCTTTTTTATACTGCCGGCCTGGGGTCTGAGCAATGCAGCCTCTACCCTGGTGGGACAGAACCTGGGCGCCGGACAGCTGCAGCGTGCCCAGGAATCGGTGATGAAGACCGTGCTCTACAACGTGATCTTTATGATCGTGGTTACCGTGTTCTTCCTCGCAGGCGGACACTGGTTCGTGGCCTTCTTTACCGATAATCCCGAGATCCGGGAGGTTGCGGCCAGGGCCCTGCGCATCATAAGCCTGGGCTATATTTTTTATGGTATCGGTATGGTCATGATGAATACCTTTAACGGGGCCGGGGATACCTGGACACCTACGGTGATCAACTTTATCGGGTTCTGGCTGTTCCAGGTGCCCTTTGCCTGGTTCCTGGCCCGGGGCCTGAAAATGGGCCCGGACGGGGTTTTTATAGCCATACCGGTAGCCGAAACAGCCATCAGTATTGCGGGCTTTATTATGTTTCGCCGGGGCGGATGGAAAACAGTAAAAGTATAAACGGCGCCCTGTTGCGGGGCGGGCACCGGGCGGGAATACAGGGCCGAACGGTTGATACTGCGCGCCCGATGCACGCCGTGTGCTAAGTACCGCAGGGACTGTACTCACAAGTGCAGCGGGGGGGCCAGCCGGTACAGGGCTATGCCTTGCCCGCGCCCCTTTTTTCTGAAAAACGGCGCAGGTTCTCCAGTGCCTGGGTGCGTACCTTATTCTGCAGGAAAGAGGTCCGGCCCAGCAGTTTACCGCTGAGGCCCAGGGCCTGCGAAGCCCATTTGTGAAAGCTGAAAGTATCGGTATGACGGTAAATGAGCCCGTCTTTAAACTCAAACTCCGCATGAATGCGGTTGGTGACCTGCCTGCCCGTTTTGCTGAAAGTGTATACCGCCACCCAGTCGGCACGGCCCGTTCTTTCATCGGCCTCCACGTTCAAGAACGTGAGCCTGAGGCCGGGACTCACCAGCATGCGCCACATATTGCGGGCCTCGTCGCCGTTGAGCTCGCCGAAAGCAGGGTCGCGGAAACGGATCTCCGGGTGATAGCACTGCACCATGGCCTCGGGGTCGGCATTGGCAAAAGCGGTGTAGAACTTTTCGATAAGTGCTTTGTTCGCTTCCATCGGTCTTACGATTTTGCATAGTTAAGCGTCCACTGCCAGGCGCTGCGCATGATCTCGGCCAGGCTGCGCCGGGGTTTCCAGCCCAGTTCGGCATGAGCCAGGGAACAATCGGCCCAGATGGCCTCCACATCGCCGCTGCGGCGCGGGCCCAGGGTATAGTTGAGTGTAACGCCGTTCTCTTCGCTGAACACGCGTATGACCTCGAGCACTGAAGTGCCCGATTCGCTGCCCAGGTTATAGGTACGGAAAAAGTACTCCTCAGGCGATTTTGACGCATATACGAAAGCTGCCACATGCGCATCGGCGATATCGGACACGTGAATGTAATCGCGTATGCAGCTGCCGTCGGGTGTATTGTAATCGGTGCCGAATACGGTAAAGGGCGTTTCGGGGTTGCGGGCATTGTTACAGAGTACGGGCACCAGGTTGGCCGGGCGGTTGCCGGGCAGCTCGCCCAGTTGTCCTCCGGTATAGGCCCCGGCGGGGTTAAAGTAGCGCAGGTTCACCACTTTTACTTTCTGTGAAGCGGTGGCCCAGGACTCCAGCAGTTCCTCGCCCGTTCTTTTGGTATATGCATAAGGCGACTGCGGGGTACGCAGCGGCGTATTTTCGGTCACGGGCAGGATATCGATATTGCCGTATACAGAGCAGGACGATGAGAATACGAAAATGCCCACGCCGTATTTTTCGCACATCTGCATCACGCGGATGAGTCCGCCCACATTGTTCTCGAAATATTCCAGCGGTCTCTGCACGCTTTCCGGTACCGATTTATGCGCGGCAAAGTGGATAACACCCGAGATACCTGGGTTTTCGGCAAAGACACGGTCGAGTTCCGGTGACAGTATGCTGATATCGTAGTGCTTTACGGGCAGTCCGCTGATGGCGGCCAGGCGGTCATATATTTCGGGATGGGAGTTCGAGAAATCGTCTACGGCGATCAGTTCGGTAAAACCCTGCTCCGCAAAGCTGAGCCAGGTATGCGAACCGATGTATCCGGAAGCCCCGGTGAGGAGAATTTTTGCCATGTTAGAGTTTTTTTCCGAGTACGGGTATCATTTCATTTTTCCAGGCGGCAAAGGTGCCGTTCAGTATCTGTTCGCGGGCCTGTGTTACCAGCCAGAGGTAAAAGGCCAGGTTGTGCAGGGAGGCGATCTGTAGTCCCAGCAGCTCATCGGCTTTGAACAGGTGATGCAGGTATCCTTTTGTATACACGGTGCCGCCATGTACCGCGGGGTCGTCTTCGAGGGGTGAAAAATCGGTCTTCCATTTTTCGTTCTTGATATTGACGATACCGTGGCGGGTGAACAGCAGTCCGTGCCGCCCGTTGCGCGTAGGCATCACACAGTCGAACATGTCCACGCCGCGGGCGATGGACTCGAGTATGTTCACCGGGGTACCCACGCCCATAAGATAACGTGGTTTTGTGGCCGGCAGTATTTCGTTCACCAGTTCGATCATATCGTACATCTTTTCGGCCGGTTCACCTACGGCCAGTCCGCCGATGGCATTGCCCGGCATGTCCTGGTCGGCAATGAACTTAGCACTTTCGGCACGCAGGTCGTTGTAGGTACTGCCCTGTACAATGGGGAAAAGGGCCTGTTCCACGCCGTATTTCGGCTCCGTTTCCGAAAAGCGTTTTATGCAGCGCTGCAGCCAGCGGTGTGTGAGCTCCATGCTGTTCTTGGCATAACTATACGTGCTGGGATAGGGCGGACATTCGTCGAAGGCCATGCAGATATCGGCCCCGATGGTACGCTGTATGTCCATTACGGATTCGGGGGTGAAAAGGTGCCGCGAACCGTCGATATGCGACTGGAAAAGCGCCCCTTCTTCGCTGAGCTTGCGGTTACCCGCCAGGGAAAATACCTGGTAGCCGCCGCTGTCGGTAAGCATAGGCCCGTCCCAGCTCATGAACCTGTGTACGCCGCCGGCCTCTTCCATCACCTTCATGCCGGGGCGCAGGTACAGGTGATAGGTATTGGCCAGGATGATCTGTGCCTTAATATTCTTTTTAAGTTCGTGCGGGTGTACCGATTTTACGGTAGCCACCGTGCCTACCGGCATGAAAATAGGGGTCTGTACAGGACCGCGGCCCGTGTGCAGTATGCCCGCACGTGCAGCCGTGGCGCCCGAAGTATCCTTCTGAATAAGCTCAAAATGCATAGGCTGCAAAGATTGCGCTTTTTTTTGATATGCCTGCCTGCCGGAAAGGGTTCTTAACAAAGCTGTTTTTTGGCAAATAAAAATTTCTTTTTTAAAAGGGCGCATTGTAACTTCACACCATGAGATTCGGGGGAGGATTCAAGAGCGGAAGCCCGGAGCAGAGTTATAAGACGCAGCTCCGCAACCTGTTGCTGGTCACACAGGCCATCAACAACAATTATTCGCGCCGGGAGATCCTGGATATTTATAACAGTATCCTGGGCAAACAGGCCTATATCCGCAAATTTGTGCTGTTCTCGAACAACAGCGGTCTCAGGGTGGAATCGTCGCTGCATGCCGAAGAGGCCGAGATCGAAGGACTGCTGGGTGCATCCCTCTCCGATGAGATCAAGAACCCCGACAATATCGTATACAGGCCTGCGGTAAGTTCCAATGGCTTTAACGTGCTGATACCCGCCCACCACAAGGACCGGGTGCTGGCCCTGCTGCTGGTGGAGACCGTTTTTGAAACGGCCGACCTGAGCATCCTGCCCGAGCATGTGACCGACAGCCTGGTGTTTTTGCAGACCCTGACCAATATTGTGTTCGTGGCCCTGGAAAACAAGGTGCTGTATAAGGAGAACCTGCGCCGCGAGCGTTTGCAGAAAGAGCTGGAACTGGCCTCTGAGCTGCAGGCTATGCTGTTTCCGCCACCCTGGAACAATGCTTCCCTGCAGCTGGATATTGCCGCTTTTCATGTGCCTTTTTCGGAAGTAGGCGGCGATTATTACGATTATTTTGAACTGAACGAACACGAAATAGCCTTCTGCATCGCTGATGTATCGGGTAAGGGCATATCGGCGGCCCTGCTCATGTCTAACTTCCAGGCCAATGTGCGGGCCCTGTTCCCGATCTACGACAACCTGGAGGAGCTGGCGCGCAAACTGGCCGAAAAAGTAGACCGCGCGGCCCGCGGCGAGCGTTTTATCACGGCTTTCCTGGCCCGCTACAACACGCAGACCCGGCAGCTGAGCTTTGTGAATGCCGGCCATAACCCGCCCGTACTGCGCAACGGCAAAACTACCGAACTGCTGGAAGACGGCACCACCGGCCTGGGAATGATCACTCCCCTGCCCTTTGTGCACAAAGGAGAGCGGACACTGGAAAAAGATGCCGTGCTGGTATGCTTTACCGACGGGGTAAGTGAGCTCCAGAACAAAAAAGAAGAGTTTTTCGGCTATGAGCCGGTAAAGCGCGTGCTGCTCGATAACGGCCTGCACACGGCTGAAGAGGTGAACCTGACGCTGAGCCTGGAAATGAACCGCTTTAAATCCGGGGCGGGTTCCTTCCACGATGATGCGGCCCTGCTTACCTGCCGTTTTCTTTAAGCTTCCTCGCGGCTTTTGTAATACGTATAGTCATCCACCACACGCTGTAACAGTACTTCATTGGGCACGGAAATGTCCAGCGGGTCGATGCCGAGCAGGGTCCTTACCTTGGTGGCGCATTCGCGCAGGATCAGGAACTTGTTCGATTCCCGGTGCAGCTTCAGCACGTATTTAATGATCTCGATGTCTTTATTGGAAAAGTTCTGTACGGCAGGATAAGCTGGCTGGTAGCCGCTGTGTGTAAAATTGAGGATAGTATCGCTGAGGTAGGTACGGCGGCTTACCTTTGCCACGGCGGTACCGGCAGCCAGGTCGCCCAGGCGCTGTCCCTTTTCGCTGGCCAGTATGGCTACAAAGGCCACCCCCGGGAAAAGCATGTTCTCCAGCAGGCGCAATGACCAGCGTATTAAATAATTACCGATGGTGGGTGAAGTTCCGTCGGTGCGGATCACCTTTATGTTGCGGAAACGTTTGCCAATGCTCTGCCCGTCCATGAATATCTCGCTCAGCAGGTGGTAGAACAGCCAGGGCAGGATCACGGTGAGGGCAAGTGCCATTTCGAGGGTTTCGCCGGCCCGGCGGGCAATACCGGTAACATCGTAGATCACCAGCATAATGGCTATGTAACCGATATTCAGCAGTGTATCTATCAGCCAGGCCAGTATGCGGTCGCCGCTGGAGGCTACTTCGTATTCCAGTTTTACGTTCTGGGTGGTCTCTATCTGTATTCTGTCGGAGTAATTCATTGCCCTGAGGGTAAAACTCAAAAGTACACAAGCAAATCGAAATTGTGAAAAAACTCCGCTTTTTTATCAGAAATAGGCCGAAAAGGACCAAAAAATACCTTATATATACTATTTTGGCGAAATGGTAGTTTTAGAGAACGAAGTAAACAGTATATTTACGAACTAAACTGACAACTGTGCGCGAACTCATTTTTCTGCAGAGACACGAGAACAAATGGCGGGACCTGGAAAAGATGCTGCTGATGCCGGGGAAGAAAGACCCCGATAAGCTCTCGGAGTTGTACATACAGCTGAATGACGATCTCTCCTATGCGCGCACCTTTTATCCCGAAAGCAATACGGTAAAATACCTGAACGACCTTTCGGTACAACTGCATAAGGAAATTTACCAGAACAAGCGCGAAAAAGGCTCCCGCATACGCAGGTTCTTTACCGAAGAACTGCCCGATATCATGGTAAAGCAGAACACCTATATGGCCATTACGGCCGCGGTCTTCCTGCTGGCCATACTGCTGGGCTGGATCTCTGCCGCCAACGACCTTACCTATACCCGCCTGGTAATGGGCGATGAGTACGTGGACCAGACCCTGGAGAACATACGCAGCGGCAAGGCCATGAACATTTACGGGCAGACCGCTGAAGGGGCCATGTTCCTAGGCATTGCCTTCAATAACCTGTATGTGACCATTATGTACTTTTTGCTGGGCCTGGTAGCCGGGCTGGGTGCACTGGCCTTCCTGTTCCGCTTTGGTATGTACCTGGGCAGCTTTTTCCAGCTGATGTACAGCCAGGGCGTGCTGGGAGAGACCATGCTGGCCATATGGATACACGGCGTCATCGAGATCTCGTGCATACTCATTGCCTGCGCCGCGGGCACCCGCTGGGGCATGAGCCTGGTCTTCCCGGGCACCTACAGCCGCAGCAGCTCCTTTACCATGGCCAGCCGCGATATGTTCAAAGTACTGTTCGGCATACTGCCGCTCATTGTGCTGGCCGCCTTTATCGAGGGCATTGTCACCCGGCATTACGACGAAAATATCTTTATCAGCATAGCCATTATACTGCTTACCCTGGCCTTTATACTTTTTTATTTTGTCATTTATCCTCTAAGCCGCCGCAACAAGGCGCTCAAACAACGTACAGAACATGCAATCGCCCAACGATAAGTTAGAATTTATGCAATCGCGCGACCTGGGACAGGTGTTTAACAGCACTTTCCGGTTCATACGCCAGAACCGCCGGGTCCTGTTCCGCACCATCACCACCCTGGCCATGCCTTTCAGCCTGACGGCCATCGGTTTTTATCTCTTTGGCATGTACCTCATCTTCAAAGCCGAAGAAGACCTGAAATTCCTGCTTTTCGGCTACCTGAACATCGGTATCGGGGCACTTGTCTTCTTTATAGGGTCGCTGTTCTTTACCTCGTCGATATTTGAGTATATAAATCTTTACCGCGATGCTGAAGACTATACTAAAATACGCGTCAAAGACGTATGGAACAGCATACGCAGGAACTTCTGGAAATGGGTGGCCAATATCCTGGTATGGGGCGCGCTTTCCGGGGTTTTCTTTTCGGCCGCCTATGTGATCATGATCATATTCATTGCCATCGGCGCCGGACTTATGGCTGCCATGGGCAATATGGCCCCGCTCATTATCTTTATGGTGCTGGGCTACCTGGCCTTCTTCTTCGTGGTGGCCTATGTGCAGTCGATCGGGGTGCCGATATTCTTTATCTCATCTTACGAGAAAAAAGACGTCTTTCCCGCCATAGGAAAAGCTTTTCAGCTGATGCACTCAAAAGGCAACTTCTGGAAAGGTCTCTGGACCACCTTCGTGGGTAACCTGGTGCAATATATACTTACCTATGCCCTTACCGTACCGGTGACCATCGTGCTGGGCATTGTGGCCTTTAATATTACGCAGACCTATGGCACCGATTTCAGCGGCAAGGAAAATACCCTGATCCTGGTAGTGGTTTCGGTATTTACGCCCCTGTATTACATTGCCCTGGAATACAGCATGGCCATTTACCTGGTATCGCAGGCTTTCAAGACCGGTGACCTGAACGAAAGGCACTACGGCAGCAATATCCTGGCCCGCATCCAGAAAATGGGCACCTACAGCGACCTGGGGCCTGAACACTATACCAAATCGTATTGATAAGCTTGAAGCAGTTCCGGTATATATTTTTTCTCCTGCTGGCCTGGATGTATTCTTTATCTCCGGTATGGGCCGCAGCGGCCGATTCCACGGTAAGCGAAGTACGCCGCTTTGACCGGGAGAAGTTCTTCGGTCTGCAGGAAAGCCGCGAGTTCCGCTACCCCGAAAACCGTGAGAAAGTAGAAACGCTCATGGACAAGATACGCGAGTGGCTGCGCGGCATATTCGGGGAACTCGACCTGAGCAGTGCAGACAGCAATATGATGAAAGGCATCGGGTATTTTATCATTTTCCTGCTCATCGTGCTTTTTGTGGTACTGGTGGTGTGGCTGATACTGCGGAGCGATTTCCGCTCACTCTTTACCCGCCGCGGGGCCCGCGTGAAAAAGCCCGGTTACGAGGTGCTGGAAGAAGACATTCACAATATTGAGTATATAGATGAGATACAGAAGGCCGTGAGCGAGGGCAACTACCGCAAAGCCGTACGCCTGCAGTACCTGCGCAGCCTCAAGCTGCTTTCCGACAGCCATGTGATCTACTGGACCATTGAACGTACCAACAGCGATTTCCGTAATATGATGCGTGGCCGCAGCGACTACCAGGCCTTCGATTACCTGGCCACTGCCTACGAATTTGTATGGTATGGCTACCGGCAGCTGAACGAGGAAGAGTACCGCGAGCTGGCAAAGGATTTTGACGTGTTCAACCAATCGTACAGGGAGGTAGAGGCATGAGTGAAAAAAAACGTATACCTTTTTACATACCGGCCCTGGTCCTGCTGGCCGTGGTGTGTATATTGTACGCCGTGCAGCCCAAACCCACGGACTGGACACCAAGCTGGAGCAAAAACGACAGCCGTCCTTTCGGTGGCAAAGCCCTGTACAGCCTGTTGCCCGGGTATTTCGGCAGCGGACCGGTAGAGCTCAGCCGGGTACCGCCTTCCGAAGCCGGTTTCGATTCAACAAAAGCCATTAACTACATTGCCATCGGGCTGCGGCATACCCTGCCGTCCAAAAGAGATTTCGAGGCCATGGAGCGTATTACCCGGGCGGGGGGCACCCTGTTCATCTCGGAACTGTATTTCGGAGAGCTCCTGCAGGATACCCTGGGCATGTCTACCAGCGTCGGCATCCCGGGAAGCAGCGCCACACACCGCATCAATTTTACAGACCGTTCCCTTAAGGCCCCTGTGCCCTATACACAGCTTGACATGGACCCTGCGGCCAGCTTCGACAGCATTCCCGAAGGCAGCAGCGTACTGGCCCGCAATATGAACAACGAACCCGTTACCGTCCTTATCCCGAGGCACAAAGGACGCATTATCCTGAACACTACGCCTTTCCTGTTCAGCAATTATTACCTGCTGCGCGACAACAATGTAGACTTTGTGGAAAAGAGCCTTTCCTTCCTGCCGAAGCAATATACGGTATGGGACGAATTTTACAAGGTGGGCCGTGCCGAACCCATGACGCCTATCCGCGTACTGCTTTCGCATCCCGGGTTCAAAACGGCCTGGTTCCTGATGCTGGCCCTGGTCCTGCTGTATATCCTCTTCATGTCGAAACGGATGCAGCGCGTGATCCCTATCATAAAACCGCACAGCAATACCACCCTGGAATTTACCGAAACGGTGGGACGTGTGTACTTCAACCAGAAGGACCACCTGAACCTGGCCCGCAAGAAGATCAACTTCTTCCTGGAAAAGATACGCCTGCGCTACCACCTGGGCACCGAAAAGCTCGACGGCGATTTTGCCCGTAACCTGGCCCAGCGTAGCGATGTATCCGAGACCGAGGCCAAAAAGCTTACCGCAACCCTGCACAGTTACCTTGTTGCCAACAGCATGACGGAAAAGGAACTGCTGCAGCTCAATAAAATGATCGAAGATTTCGAAAAACGTATTAAATAAAACAAGACATGGAATTCTACGAAACCGACTTTTCAGGCCTGAAACAGGCTGCCGACAATATCCGGTCCGAAATAGGCAAAATTATTGTCGGGCAGCACGAAATGGTAGACCAGCTTATACTGGCCCTGCTGGCCAACGGGCATGTACTTATCGAAGGGGTACCGGGAATTGCCAAGACCCTTACCGCCAAACTGACGGCACGCACCCTGTCCGTGGGATTTTCCAGGATACAGTTCACCCCCGACCTGATGCCTTCGGACGTGACAGGCACCTCGATCTTTAATGTGAAGACCCAGGATTTCGAATTCCGCAAGGGGCCCATTTTCAGCAACCTGGTGCTCTGCGACGAGATAAACCGCGCCCCGGCCAAGACCCAGGCGGCCCTGTTCGAATGTATGCAGGAAAAGCAGATCACCGTGGACGGCATCACCTACCCGATGGATGCACCCTTCCTGGTGCTGGCCACACAGAACCCCATCGAGCAGGAAGGGACCTACCGCCTGCCGGAGGCCCAGCTGGACCGCTTTATATTCAAGATCGTGGTGAATTATCCCACACTGGAAGAAGAGATACGCATACTGCGCGAAGCCCAGTTCCATAAGGGCGATGCCACCACACAGCCGCTGAACGCCGTAATAAGCCGCAGCGATCTGCTGCATTACCGTAATATGACAAACATGGTGAAGGTAGAGGAAAAGCTGATGGAATACATTGCCCGCATTGTGCACAAGACCCGCAACAATTCGGTGCTGTACCTGGGCGCTTCGCCGCGCGCCTCCCTGGCCATACTGGCCACGGCCAAGGCCAGGGCCGCCATTAACGGACGCAGCTTTGTGATCCCCGAAGATATACAGTACGTGGCCCTGCCCGTGCTGCGGCACCGCGTGCAGCTTACACCCGAAAAGGAAATGGAAGGCGGCACCATCGACAAAGTGATCACCGACCTGCTGGCCACCATCGAAGTGCCCCGTTAACAGCATGAAGAGGATCGTACGCTTCATACGCAGCTTTTATTTTCATCCCAACTTTTTCCGGTTCGGGGCCGGGCTGGTGCTGCTTTTTGCCCTGAGCTACTACGAGGCCTTCCTGCTGCCTGTGGCTACCGTTCTCAGCGGGGTGTGGATACTGGTCACGCTCATCGACATTATTATCCTGTGGCGGCGCAGTGACTTTATATTTGCCTCGCGCGAAACGCCGCAGAAACTGAGCAATGGCGACGAAAACCCTATATACGTATACGTGGAGAACCGCTATAACATCCCGGTAGAGCTGCGTGTGGTGGATGAGATCCCGCACCAGTTCCAGAAGCGCGACGTACTTTTCAGGCTCTCGCTCAAAAGCGGGGAATCACGCCAGATCCTGTACCACCTGCGCCCGGTGAAAAGAGGCGAATACGAGTTCGGGCTCATACGCGTATTTGCCAATACCCGGCTGCGACTGGTGCGCCGTCGTTACAGCTTCGGAGAACCCCGCAACACTGCTGTGTATCCCTCGTTCATACAGATGCGCAAGTACGAGCTGCATGCCATCAGTCACCGTCTTACGCTCTATGGCATAAAGCGCATACGCCGCATCGGCAGTAATTCCGAATTCGAGAAGATCAAGGAATACGTAACCGGCGACGATGTACGGCATCTCAACTGGAAAGCCACGGCCAAGCGCAGTTCGCTTATGGTGAACCAGTATATCGAGGAACGCGCCCAGCCCGTGTACAACATCATCGACATGGGGCGCAGCATGAAGATGCCCTTCGAAGGCATGACCCTGCTCGACTACAGCATCAATGCCGCCCTGGTACTGAGCAATATCGCCCTGCAGAAATTCGACCAGGCCGGGCTCATCACCTTTTCGCACAGGCTGGAAGACGTGGTGCCCGCCGACCGCAAAAGCAACCAGCTTTCCAAGATCATGGAAGCGCTGTACAAGCAGCAGACCGGCTGGCTGGAGAGTAATTTCGAAGCCCTTCATGTATATGTAAAAAGACAGCTTAACCGGCGGAGTTTACTGCTGATATACACCAATTTTGAATCGCTGAGCGGTATGCGGCGCCAGTTGCCCTACCTGCGCAGTATGGCCCGTAACCACGTGGTGGTGGTGATCTTTTTCCAGAACACAGAACTGAGGTCCTTCCTGGAAAAGAGCGCATCGGGCACGGAAGAGATCTACCTGAAGACCATTGCCGAGAAGTTCGAGTACGAAAAACGCCAGATCGTGCGCGAGCTGAAGGCACACGGAATTTACAGCGTGCTTACGCCGCCCGACTCTCTCACGGTAAATACCATCAACAAATACCTTGAAATGAAAGCCTCCGGAATTATTTAACTTCCGTGATACGGAAGCGGATAAATTTCCGTTTTGTAGGGAATTTGTAATATGTTTGTAAAAAATTCATCCGTTTGTATGAAAAAAGTTGCACTGTTATTCCTGGGGATCTTTATGGCATTGGGTACGGACGCTTTCGGCCAGACCTCTGTCATAAACCCCAAGCCCATCAAGCCCCGTCCGAAAAGACAAGACCAGGTGATCTTGGATATTCACAGCTCCCAGATGCTGCGCCAGCAGGGTCAGGAGATCAGGAACAAATGGTATTCCTTCGGATTTACAGGGCACCTGATGTGGGACTTTACCATCAAACGTTCCAATTTCAGCTTTGGTCTGGGTGCCGGGGCCAGCAACGAGAACTACTTCATCAACCGTAAGGTAACCTATGATCCCGCCATTAATGGTACGGTATTCACGGCTTTTCCCGATACCTTTAAACGCTACAAATTTTCGACCACAACGCTCGAAATCCCGCTCGAACTGCGTTTCCGCCTGCATCCGCACCGCCGCAACACCTTTAAAATGGCGCTGGGAGCCCGTGTGGGTTACCTCATCAGCACCAAGACCAAGTACGTAGGCGACGGACTGCAGTACGGCAATTCCATCAAAAACGCCAAGATCAAGGAATACAACGTACCCGGCGTAAACCGTTTCGTATACGGATTGCACCTGCGCATGGGCTACGGACGTTTTGCAGGTACGGTATACTACGGCCTCTCCGAAGTGTTCCAGAAGAACAAGGGTCCCAAAGGCTGGCACCCCATCACCATCGGCTTTACGCTGACACCATTCTAAGAACTACCGCACAGAAAATATAAGTAAGGCCAGCAGGCCGAAATACTGAACGGCAAGCCCTACAAGGAATCCTGAATAGACCTGGTAGGGCTTGTGTGCATTCAGCAACAGCCGCGAAAAAGCTACCAGGCCCGAAAGTACAAGAGCTCCCAGCAGGGCAGGAAATACCGGCGCCGCATAGAACCAGGCCACATGGCAGAGCAGGCCTACCAGGCTGCCCATACACAGGGTATGAATGCTGATCTGGTACCAGAGCGTGAACAGCAGGGCCACCGCCAGCAGCAGTATACCGGTGAGCATAAGATGCAGCAGGAAGGCCGGCAGGCCCTGGATCGAGGCCAGGAAGGTATAGGCCGCCCCGTAGTACAGGATCGAGAACAGGAAGGGTACAAAGCGCTGCCTGCGTTTGGGCAGATGCAGTCCCTCGGCAAAACCGAAGGCTTTAAGCCCTACGATGGTAAGCAGCGGCAGCAGGAAGGTAAATACGAAAATAACGATGAGCAGGAAACGCCGTGCCACAAAAGGCAGCTCGTCCACGCTGAACACAATACCGCCGAACAGCACATAGGCCGCCGACAGGAAAGGTACTAAAAGAGGGTTGAACACATTGGAGATGAACTTCGCAAATGAGGTCATACTTCGGGTTTGAGCGGGGGTTGCATCACCGTGCCGCAGACCTTGCAGGTACGCAGGTCCTCGGAACCGTAAAATTTCTCGAATACACGCTGGAAATCGGTTTCGATGTTCCTGAGCGGGAAATATTCCTCGTACAGTTTGTTATTGCAGTTCTCACAGAACCAGAGCAGTCCGTCCTTTTCATGTTCCTTGCGGCGGCGTTCGATGACCAGGCCTATGGTGTCGGCACCGCGCATGGGATTGTGCGGCGTACGCGGGGGCAGCAGGAAAATGTCGCCCTCGTTGATCACCACGTCCACAGCCTTGCCGTCTTCCTGTATACGAACGGTAGCCGCGCCTTCGAGCTGGTAAAAGAACTCTTCGCCCTCGTTGAAATGGTAATCCTTGCGCGAATTGGGGCCGCCTACCACCATAACGATGAATTCCGTGTCTTTCCACACCATTTTGTTGCCCACCGGGGGTTTCAGCAGGTGGCGGTGCTCATCGATCCACTGTTTGAAATTAAAGGGACGTTGTATCATCTTACTCCGATTTTGATCATAAAGGTACAAAGAGCAATGGAAAAATGCAGGAAAATCGCTTGCCCGATTTCGCTATCTTTGTATTCATGGAATTAGGTCTGAAAGAGAAAAGGGCCCTCGTTTGCGGGGCCAGCGACGGAATAGGCAAAGCCACCGCACAGATGCTGGCTGCCGAAGGTGCTAAAATAACCCTGCTGGCACGCAATGCCGATAAACTGAAAGCTGTGCTGGAAACACTGCCCGGCGAAGGACACCAGCTACTTACCGCCGATATGGACCTGCCCGATACCCTGCGGCAGGCGCTCTCCGAACACATGGCACAGGGCAATCACTACGATATACTGGTGAACAACAGCGGCGGTCCGGCGGCCGGCCCCGTAAGCAATGCCGAAGTTCCCGAATTCCTGATCGCCTTTAACCGGCACCTGGTGTGCAACCACATCCTGGCGCAGGCTCTGCTGCCCGCCATGAAGGCCAAAGGTTTCGGACGCATCATCAATATTATTTCCACCTCGGTAAAGGTGCCCCTGCCTAACCTGGGCGTGAGCAATACCATACGCGGTGCCGTGGCAAGCTGGGCCAAGACCCTGGCCAATGAAACGGCCTCTTACGGCATCACCGTAAATAATGTGCTTCCGGGAGCCACGCTTACCGGGCGTCTGCAGAGCATTATGGAAAACAAATCGGCTAAGCTGCACACAGAGCTGAGTACGGTAGAAGAGGAAATGCGCGCCGAAATACCTATGAAGCGCTTTGCAAGCCCCGACGAAGTTGCCGCGGCCATCACCTTCCTGGCCTCTGAAAAGGCCTCCTACATTACAGGCATTAATGTGCCGGTGGACGGCGGACGTACGCCGAGCCTCTGATAGTAAGACCGCTTAGGGAGCTAAAAGTTTAAAGCCTTTCCCGTGTATGTTCAGGATCTGGATACGCGGATCGTCCTTGAGGTATTTGCGCAGCTTGGTAATATATACGTCCATGCTGCGGGCATTGAAGTAACTGTCGTCCTGCCAGATGGCCTTGAGCGCATAGTTACGGTCGAGTACATTATTGGCTTTTTCGCAGAGCAGGCGCAGCAGCTCGCTCTCTTTGGAAGTGAGCTTGCGGCTTTCATTGCCCAGCACCAGTTCCTGCTTCAGGGAATCGAACTGGTAATCGCCCAGGGTGAATACGGCCTCTTCCTTCTGCTCGATGGTAGAGATGGAAGTACGTTTCAGCACGGCGCGGATACGCATCAGCAGCTCTTCCATATTAAAGGGCTTGGTCAGGTAATCGTCGGCCCCGGTATTGAAGCCTTCTATTTTATCTTCGGCCAGGGATTTGGCCGTAAGGAAAATGATCGGTATGTTCTTGTTGATCGTGCGGATCTCTTTTGCCAGCGTAAAACCATCCTTTTCGGGCATCATTACGTCGAGCAGGCACAGATCGAAGCGTTCCTGGGTAAAAATGTCAAACGCGGCCTGGCCGTTGTCGCACAGGCGTGTTTCGAAGCCTTTGGCCGTCAAATAATCGCGAAGAAGCATTCCCAGGTTGGTCTCATCTTCGGCAAGCAGAATTTTGGCATTTTCTTTCTGTGTCATATGGCTTAGGAACAGTTTAAGGTGTAAAGAAACTAATTTTTTCCGACATTCTGTATGAACGGAAGCTCGATCGTAAATGTTGACCCTTTTCCGAGCTCACTATATACTTTAATCGTACCATTGTGCTTTTCTGCTATCTGTTTAACGTAATTTAAGCCTAATCCGTAGCCTTTTACATTGTGTACATTGCCTGTGGAAACGCGGTACAGCTTATCGAAGATCCGCCCCTGGTCTGCCTTGGGGATGCCTATACCATTATCTTCGATCGAAAAGATGATCTTCCCGGGCCTGTTATAGGTCTGTATCACCACCCGGGGCTCTGCATTATCGTTCCCCAGGTATTTGATGGCATTGTCGAGCAGGTTGGCCACCACATTGGTGATATGCGTCTCATCAGCTTCCAGGTACGGACGGGCCGCCTTAAGCTGCAGCACCAGGTTCACATTGCGCTTCTCGAGCTGTATCTTCATGCTCTGGGTCAGCTCCAGGATACGTTCGTGCAGGTTCACCTGCCTGAATTTGAGCTTGATCTCCCCTTTCTCGGTCAGGGCCGAGGTAAGAATGTTCTCTACCAGCTTGCCCAGGCGCAGGTTTTCGGCATTGATGATGCGTATGTAATTTTCGCGGATGCTTTCGATACTGCTCATGTCCTTGTCGGCCAGGGCCTGGCAGGCCAGCGAAATGGTGGCGATGGGCGTTTTAAGCTCGTGGGTAATGTTGTTCATGAGGTCGTTCTTCATCTCTCCCACCCGTTTCTGCTCAAAGATGATGCGCAGCGATACCACGAACAGCATGATGATGATAAGGGTGATCAGCAGCGAGGAGAGCAGCAGCAGCGATACATTCCCGAACAGGTAGGTGGTCTGCGAAGGAAAATATACGCTGAGCATAACGGCATTCTTCATTCCGCGGTAATACAGCGGCACCTGGTATTCGGAGTACACCAGGCCCTTGTTATCGAGCGTGGTGGCAAAAATGAACGATTTGTTGAAGCTGTTGTAGATGCCCCATTCGTAGCGGGCATCGATGTTGCGGCCTGATATTTCGCGGGCGATCTCCTGCCGCAGGAAAGTAGTATCGAAATCGCGCTCGTCGTAGGAAAGATAGCCGAAGATAAGCTCGTTGAAGATAGAGCGGAGCTCCCCGGGATTATTGCGCAGCATGGCCAGGTTTCCCTCGAAGCGGTCCAGGATCATTTCGGGGTTGTTCTCGGCCGGGGCCACACTGTTCTCGGGATCCCCTGTACCGGTATACAGGCTCATCTGTGCAGGGAGCATACTGGGTTGTTCAATGCCCGAATTGGCCACCTGCATCGAATCGATATTGCGGCGGATGGCCTTTTCGATCTCCTGTATACGAAACTCCCGGTTAACCTTGTTCTCGATATGATTGCGCTCCACCTTGTACTTTACGCCGTCCATGATCTCGCGCATGCTCTGGTCGAACTGCATGCTCTGCTGGGTATAGGCGCGGTAAATGAGGTAGGCTTGCAGGCCCACAAGGGCAAGCAGCGTAACCGACATTACGATGATGATGATGCGTATGCGCCTTACCTGTGTCAATTTTGTACGGAATGCAGGCGTTAAAAATAAGAAAGGTTGCGCTTATTACGCAACCTTAGAATGTTTTAACGTATCAGATTTACGCCGCCCGTTATTTCCTTCAGCTTCCCGTCCTTCTCCTTGTACTTGATTATGAAGGCATAGGTGTCCGGTTTGAGCGGTTCCCCGCCATTGTGGTAGGTACCCCTCCACTGGTCATAAATATTCTGTGTGGCAAATACGGTCTCTCCCCAGCGGCTGAAGATGCGCAGGTCGAAATCGGTAATATAGCTGATGGACACGTTCCAGGTATCGTTCACACCATCGTTGTTCGGGGTAAAGGAGTTGGGGATAAAAGCAAAAGCAGGTCCTTCCGGCACACCCGGAACTTCCGGCACCTCGTTGAAATAGGCAATGAGCGTGTCACTGGCACTGATGTTAAAAGTTACCGCAGGTGAGGAAGCGGACGGGCTCAGTGTATGATGCTGTATGCTCCAGTACCCGAACGTATACCCGCTCTGTGGCAGGGCAATGGCCGTAATTACCGTATTGCTGTCGAAAAGTGAGGAATAGGGATAGCCGCCCGGAGTAAAGCCATTGATGTCTGCATCGCCGCTGTTCACGGGATCTACCCATACCGTAAGACGCTTTTTACCCGGCTGCGGTATCAGTTTGAAATGCGCTATGATGGTATCGTTCTGTGTTACGCTGAACGCTACATTTGGATCGGTCGCCGAAGGCAGCACCGTGTGGTGGTTAAGCGCCCAGTGGTCGAACGTGTAACCGGCGGCGGCCAGGGCCGACATGGGGATGTTCGAGTTCTCGAGATAAGTATTCGTATAGGCATAGGCCGGCGGTACAAAACCGGAAATGTCTATATTACCGGAAAGCGGCGGATCTACCAGGAAGGTCAGCTCGGGGTCCTGTACCTGTTTAAAGTGAGCTATGATGGTCTGTGCGCCGCTGATCTGTATACTGGCGTCCGAATCGTTGATGGTAGGCAGCACGGGATCTGCGGCCTGCCAGTAATCAAATTCGTAACCGGCATTGGCATAGGCCTTCAGCAGGATGTCGATATTTCCGTAATACGTTCCGGTAAAGGGATACGAAGGCAGCATCAGGCTGTTCACCTTAATGGTACCGGCCCCGGCAGGCATTACGTCGAAATTTACCTGGTACGGTCCGCTCACATTGTAGCAGTCTACCATACCCTGCTGTATCTGTACACAGCGCGCATTGATAAAATCCTTCAGTTCCTGCACCTTGGCCTGCCATCCGGCCATGGTACCGCCCCAGCGGGCGATCTGCCCCGGCATTTCGGGTGTGATCTTCAGCAGCATGCTGTCGAGCACATGGATCATGTTGGCACAGCTGAAGGTGGTATTTCCCAGGTCGATGTAGCGGGAAATATAGTATTGTTTTACCGTGGGATTTTCATTGATCAGCTTGGTAAGGATCAGTGCATGTCCCTGTCCGCCCGGGTCAGGCAGGGCTTCGGCATTACAGGGGTCGGCCCCCGGTGAATCGTCGGGTACATTCGTGTAATTGATATAATGCCCGAAAGTGGCGTCCATGTCCCAGAGGGCATAGCTCCATTTGCTGCGCGGATTGCCCGGGTCATTGGTGCCGCGCCACCATGCCGTGTTCCAGTTGAGCCAGTCGGTACAGACGGTATAGGAATTCAGGCAGAAATAATCCACCAGGGAACGCCAGTTGTACTGGGCGTCTACTACGGCAAAATTAGCCGCCACGCCCATGTTATTGCTCATAATGTAGTTGCGCAGTGTGTTCCAGTCGGTCTGTGACTGTGCCCCGCCGTATTCGCTCCAGGTGCCGCCCCAGGTCTTCAGGAACTGCAGCTCGTTCTCGTCGTAATCGTAATAATAATCCGTATAGTCCTTGTCGTCCACTTTTTCGCGCACGTCGTACACTCCCCAGTACTGCCCGTTCACATACATGATCACGGGCTCCCAGGTGCGTCCGTCCAGGTCCAGCCCGCCCTGCTGCGAGAGCGTGGTCACATAGGAGTCCCGGATGTGGGCGCCGTTGGCAAAGGGATAGTTATCATTGGCCGCGGCTTTGATGATAAGACGCTGGTATTTCTGCCGGGTCTTGCGGTTGAACACGGGATGGTCCAGGTCATCGGCATAACCGAACTGATCGCGTGCAATATAGTCGATACCACGCTGTGCATAGGCCCAGGAGTCATTGCCATGCTCGTTGGCATCGCCATAGGTCTCGGCGGCAAAGGTCCCGTTGGCTTCAAAATATTCCAGGCCTGCCTGCGGGGTGATCTGCGAACCGCCCAGCAGGGTAGCGATATTATCCCCGAAAATCGAGATAACGGCAATGCTGTGTGTAACGCCGATAAAATACGTATTGCTGGCCACGTAGCCGGGCAGTACGGCCGGGTTGTTGGAAAACACGCGGGCCCGCAGCACGGTGGTCGCATTTACCGCAACCGGCCCCGTATACAACGTGGAGGTAGTAGTTGGCGTGGAACCATTGGTAGTATAACGGATCTGCGAATTGGGCTCTGTGGTGCTCAGGATCACGTTCTGTGCCCCGCCGTAAAAGCCTTCGGGCACACTCATGGTAACAGGGGCTGCGTAGCCTGTGTAAGAAGCCCCGCCATTGGCTGCATTGGGCGTGGCGGTGGTAAATACGCTCCAGGTGGCTGCGCCGTCGGTGGTACGGCCGGTAGAATGCCCGTTCTGGTTGGGCGAGGTAATTACGTTATCAAGCACAGCTCCCGAGGGGTCCGCAAAAATAATAGGCTCATTGGAGGTCTGGGTGATCTTGAAATTGGTATGGTATTGTCCGCCAAAGACCCCGTCTCGCCCGGAGGCAAAGAAGATCATGCGCTGCCCCGGGCCCAGGCTCACGGCCGGTATGGGCCATTTGGTGGTATTGCCCCCGTTGTCGCTCAGGTGATATCCCCCGAGGTTCACAGCCGTGCCACCCGCATTGTACAGCTCGATCCAGTCCTCGTACTCACCGAAGCCGTCGGCATAACTGGAACGGTTGGCCGCGGAATACTCATTGATCAGTACCTGCGCGAACGCCGTACCGGATGCACAAAAAGCACATGCAAGTATGAGCAAAAAATGTTTTTTCATATTGGTTTACTGTGGCTTAGACCTAACAAATGTAAAATTAATCTTCACATAACCAAAAATTAATTTTAGGGATTTGTGAGGCACTCCGGGCTGAATTTCGGACTTTTGCAGAAAAGGAATAAAGATACATGCGGACGCTCATTAAAAATGCACTGATCGTAAACGAAGGCCATTCATTCAAAGGAAATGTACTTATTGAAGATGAAATCATTAAGGAAGTAATTCCGGCAGGTACCCAGGCCGATCCCGAAGCCGGTACCCTCATCGATGCCGAAGGACTTACCCTGATGCCGGGTATGATCGACGACCAGGTGCACTTCCGCGAACCGGGGCTCACCCACAAGGGCGACCTGTATACCGAATCCCGTGCGGCCGTGGCCGGAGGCATCACCTCTTATATGGAAATGCCCAATACCGTGCCCAATACTCTGAGCCAGGAACTGTTACAGCAGAAGTACGACCGGGCAGCCGGGGTTTCCCTGGCCAATTATTCCTTTTTTATGGGCGGCGGCAACGACAATATGGCCGAAGTACTCAAAACCGACCTTTCGCAGGTATGCGGACTGAAAATATTCATGGGCAGCAGCACCGGCAATATGCTGGTGGACAATAAGGACATGCTGGAAGCCATTTTCCGGGAATTTGGCGGTATCATTGCCCTGCACTGCGAGTACGAACCCATGGTAAAGGCCAATAATGCCCTCTTCCTGGAAAAATACGGAGATACCCTTACTGCCGTTCAGCACCCCCTGATCCGCAGCGCCGAGGCCTGCTACGCCAGCTCGTCACAGGCGGTGGACCTGGCCGAGAAACACGGCACCCGCATCCATATACTGCACATCTCCACCGAAAAAGAAACGAGCCTGTTCCGCAACGATATTCCCCTGGCCGAAAAAAAGATCACGGCCGAGGCCTGCCTGCATCACCTCTGGTTCAGCGATGCCGACTACCGGCACAAGGGCAACTTTATAAAATGGAACCCGGCCGTAAAGACAGCCGAAGACCGCGAAGGCATCTGGAAAGCCCTGCTCGACGGACGCATAGACGTGGTGGCCACCGACCATGCCCCGCACACCTTCGAAGAGAAATCGGCGCCCTATATTTCGGCGCCCAGCGGCGGACCCCTGGTGCAGCACGCGCTCAACGGCTATCTTGAATTTGTACGACAGGGCCGCTGGACCCTGGAACAGGTGGTGGAAAAATTCGCGCATAACCCGGCCCGTCTCTTCCGCATACAGAAAAGAGGTTTTATCCGTCCGGGCTATTTTGCCGACCTGGTACTGGCCGATACCAATGCCGCCTACACGGTGAACAAAGAAAATATACTGTACAAATGCGGCTGGAGCCCCTTCGAAGGTGTTACGTTCCACAATACAGTGACCCATACCTTTGTGAACGGGCACCTGGCTTACGAAAAAGGGGTGTTCCACGAAGAAAGGAAAGGCGCCCGCCTGCGTTTTGACCGCTAAGCCTATTTGCTGCGTATCGCCTCCACCGGATCGAGGCGGCTGGCCATCCAGGCAGGAATGATACCGGCCACCATACCGGTGACCACGCTCAGCATAATACCGATAAGGGCATTCTGCGCACTCATATTGATCTCGAACGCAAAATTACTGGTCACGATCCAGGCCGCCGTAGCCACCAGGCCCAGCCCGGTGAGTCCGCCCAGCAGCGAAAGCACCACGCTTTCCACCAGGAACTGCCACAGTATAAAGCTGCGCCGTGCGCCCAGGGCTTTTTGTATACCTATGATATTGGTACGTTCCTTTACGGATACGAACATGATATTGGCCACGCCGAAACCGCCGATGAATATGGCAAACATACCGATGATCCAGCCCACGACATTGAGTACGGCAAAGGTGGCCTCGGTCATCTGGGTAAGGATGCTGGTCTCGTTCAGGGCAAAATTGTCGTCCTCGGCAGGGCGCAGTTTGCGTATGGAACGCATGGTGCCGCGCAGCTCGTCCATGATACCTTCATTGCTGATGCCCGGCTTGGGCTGTACCACGATCTCGGAGAACACGTTAAAACTGCTCAGGTTCACCATATTGCGGTAGGCCTGCAGGGGGATGAACACCGCCTGGTCGTTAAAGCCGCCCAGCAGTCCCTGCCCTTCCCTGGACAGGGTACCGATCACTTCAAAGTTCTTTCCGTTCAGCTTTACGGTCTTGCCTACGCCGCCGCCGTCGGGGAAAAGGGCTTCGGCCGTTTCCACGCCCAGTATGGCCACGTTCTTGCCATAGCGCGACTCCTGTTCGGTGAAATAGCGTCCGTGTTCAATATCCAGGGGCCGTATGCGGTCAAACTCATAACTGATGCCCATCAGCTGGATATTCTCGGCACTCATGTCCTTATAGGTACCATTGGTGCCGAACTGCGAGCGGAAAGCCACATCGGCCACGGAAGAGGCCCGTTTACGGATCAGCTCCAGCTCGGCCGGCGAAGGCTGGGGCCGTTTCATGTATTTCCAGTAGGGATAATCGGGGCCCATGCCGTCCCAGGGCCATTTACCCACGAAGACCACATTGGTTCCCAGCGAGTTGAAAGTGCCTTCAATGTTCTTTTCGAGCGAATTTACCGCGCTCAGTACCAGGATGATCGAAAAGATGCCGATCACAATGCCGAACAGCGATAAAAACGTACGCAGCTTGTTCGCCCAGAGCGACCCCAGGGCAAATCGTATACTTTCCTTTATCAGACTGGCGAACATCCTTTTTACAAAAACTAATTAAATAACCACGGTACGAATTTGCATAAAAATTCACACCTTTGCAGCCTCATTTAGACCAGTTACTGGTCTTTTTCGGCAAATACCGCAAAACATCATTATAAGTATGGCATTCAACAAAACGATCCGCAGAGCTCTTATTTCCGTTTTTGACAAGACCGGTCTCGAACCCATCGTACGGAAACTGCATGAACTGAACGTAGAAATTCTGTCGACGGGCGGCACCCAGACCTTTATCGAAGACCTGGGCATACCTGTGGTACCTGTTGAAACGCTTACGCAGTATCCTTCGGTCTTCGGCGGACGTGTAAAAACGCTGCACCCGAAGATATTCGGCGGTATCCTTGCCCGTACGGAAAACGAAAGCGACCAGCGCGAAGCCCTGGAGTTTGCCATTCCCTTCATCGACCTGGTGATCGTGGACCTCTATCCTTTCGAAAAAACGGTAGCCTCGACCACAGACGAACAGACCATCATCGAAAAGATCGATATCGGCGGCATCTCTCTTATCCGTGCGGGTGCCAAGAACTTTAACGACGTACTCATCGTGCCCTGTGTGGAATACTACGGCAAACTGCTCAACCTGCTGGAAATAAACAACGGCAGCACCACCATAAACGACCGTAAGGCTTTTGCGGCCAAGGCCTTCGAGGTTTCTTCGCACTACGACTCGGCCATTTTCAACTGGTTCAATACCCACCACGAGATCGAAGCGCTGAAGATCAGCTCCCACGAGCCGAACCCGCTGCGTTACGGCGAAAACCCGCACCAGAAAGGCGTTTTCTTCGGCAACCTGGAGGCTTTCTTCGAAAAGCTGAACGGTAAGGAAATTTCGTATAATAACCTGCTCGACATCGACGCCGCGGTACAGCTCATCTCCGAGTTCCACGACACCACCTTTGCCATCCTGAAGCACAACAATGCCTGCGGACTGGCCAGCGCTCCCACCGTGAAAGAAGCCTATGCCAAAGCCCTGGCAGGCGATCCGGTCTCGGCCTTCGGAGGTGTGCTCATCTGCAACCGTGAGATCGACCAGGAAGCCGCTGCCGAGATCAACAAACTGTTCTGCGAGGTGGTGATCGCTCCTTCCTATGCGGCTGAAGCGCTGGAAACCCTGCGTTCCAAAGCCAACCGCATCATCCTGCGACAAAAGATGCAGCCCGCGGGCGGAAAACAGGTTCGCTCCCTGCTGAACGGTTACCTGGTGCAGGACCGCGACACCGCATCGGAAAGCCCCGAGAACCTGAAGCAGGTGACCGAACGTGCGGCCACGGCAAACGAGACCGAAGACCTGATGTATGCCGTTAAGATCGTAAAGCATACCAAGTCGAACGCCATCGTGCTGGTGAAAGACAAACAGCTGGCAGGCATCGGCACGGGTATGACCTCCCGCATCGACGCCCTGAAGCATGCCATTGACAAAGCCGCCGAAGCCGGCCTTTCACTGCAGGACTCCGTAATGGCCTCCGACGCCTTCTTCCCTTTCAGCGACTGCGTGCAGATCGCATACGGGGCCGGGGTACGCGCCGTGATACAGCCCGGCGGATCGGTACGCGACCAGGACAGCATCGACTACTGCAACCAGCAGGGTATGGCCATGGTTACCACGGGCATCCGGCACTTTAAACACTAAAAAAAGATAAATACAGAAGAGTGAAGTACTCTGAAAGCAAGACCCTTTGGGGCTTCGGGGCAGTTTCACTTTTTTTCAGCCAGTTATTGTGTAATAAATTGCTTTTTACGGAACAAAAAGTATATTTTTGCACAAGAAGTTATGAACAAGTCAGCTTCGGCATATAAATTCATGTTTTTCAACGTTATAACTACAAATCAAGGTGGGACTTTTTGATTTTTTGACACAGGAAATTGCCATGGACCTGGGTACGGCAAATACCATTATTATCCATAACGATAAAGTGGTACTGGAAGAGCCGAGTATTGTTGCAAAGGATATCAAGACAGATAAAGTGATCGCCATCGGCCAGGACGCCCTGATGATGGAAGGTAAAACACACTCCAAAATAGAAACGATCCGTCCGCTGAAAGACGGTGTGATCGCGGACTTTACGGCTGCCGAGGAAATGATCCGCGGCATGATCAAAAAAATTCAGAACAAAAAGAGCTGGGTAAAACCTTCGCTCAAAATGGTGATCTGTATACCCTCCGGCATCACCGAGGTGGAAAAACGGGCTGTAAAGGACAGCGCCGAACACTGCGGGGGCAAGGAGGTTTATCTGCTGCACGAGCCTATGGCCGCCGCCATTGGTATCGGTATCGACGTAAGCAAGCCCACCGGTAACATGGTGATCGATATCGGGGGCGGTACCTCCGAGATCGCGGTGATCTCCCTGGGCGGTATCGTATGCGACAAGTCGATCCGCGTGGCCGGTGACGATTTTAACAGCGATATCGAGGAATACATGCGCCGCCAGCATAATATGAAGATCGGTATACGCACGGCCGAGCGCATCAAGATCGAAGTGGGCTCTGCCCTTACCGAGCTCGAGAATCCGCCCGAGGACCTGAAGGTGCATGGTTCCGACCTTATGACGGGTATTCCGCGCGAGACCACCGTTTCGTACAGCGAAGTGGCCATAGCGCTGGACAAATCCATTTCCAAGATCGAAGCAGCCGTACTGAGCGCCCTGGAGCTTACGCCCCCGGAACTCAGTGCCGACATATACAAGACCGGCATTTACCTCACCGGCGGCGGAGCCCTGCTGCGCGGCCTGGACCGCAGGATACAGGCCAAGACCAAACTGCCCGTTCACGTTGCCGACGATCCGCTGCGCGCCGTTGCCCGCGGTACGGGTATCGCCCTCAAAAACATCGACAAGTTCCCGTTCCTTTTGCGCTAATCCCTTAAAAACCGGAACTATTGCAGAATTTTGGCGATTTTTTACGGAAATACAGCAGACTTATACTCCTGGTATTCTTACTGGGTGTGGCATTCGTGCTGATCTACCTCAACAATAACTACCAGCGCGTGGTCATGTTCGGGGCAGCCAACCGGGTGGCCGGTTCCGTAAACGAAAAATACTCCGAAATAGATGCATATTTCGACCTGCGCGAGCAGAACGATATGCTCGCCCGCGAGAATGCAGGCCTGCGTTCGCGCCTGCTGCAGGACCAGTACCGCGTTTTTTCCGGAAAACAAACAGTGAATGATACCCAGTACAAACAGGTGTATTTCTACATACCGGCACGTGTCATCAATAACAGTATCGATAAGGCCAACAACTACATCACCCTCGATGTGGGCACGCGGCATGGCGTACGCAGCGGCATGGGGGTTATTTCGCCCAGCGGGGCCGTAGGTGTGGTAAAGACCGTTTCTGCAGACTATGCCGTATGTATGTCGCTGCTGCACCGTAAAATGGCACTCAAGGCCCGGATACGCGGCACACGCGAGTTCGGTTCCCTCAGCTGGCAGAGCACCCGTCCCGATGAGCTGATGCTCGGCTTCATTGCCTCGCACATTAAAATAAAAGAAGGCGATACGGTAGAGACCACCTCCTTTTCTTCGATCTTCCCCGAAGGTATACCTATCGGCACCATCAAAGGCTATGAGACCGATGCCGACGAGGGCTACCTGAACCTGAAAATAAAACCCCTGCAAAGCTTTACCTCGCTCAGCCAGGTATACGTGGTCGACTACAAGGGCCGGGCCGAGCAGGACTCATTAGAAACCACGGCACGACAAGGCGACAAAGACGAATGACAGGAAATATCCTAAAATACTCGGTATGGTGGGTCCTTTGCATCTGCATCCAGCTGTTCGTGCTGAACAGGCTGAATATCGACTATTTTATCAGTCCGCAGTACTACATATTCTTCCTGATCATACTGCCGGTATTTACCGAGCGGCACCTGCTGCTGGTACTGGCCTTCCTCACGGGTCTCACCATCGATATGTTCGAGGCTTCGGGCGGACTGCATGCCGCGGCCTGTGTCTTTACCATTTATTTCAGGGGCACCATACTGCGGGCTTTCGCTCCCCGCGAAGGTTACGGCAAGGACAATTTCCTGACCATTGAGAAATTCGGGCTGGGGAACTTTGTGCTGTACGTAGGCTTTTTCGTGCTCATTCACCACCTTACGCTGTTTTTCCTGGAGGTCTTCTCCTTTAAGAATTTCTTCTATACGCTGATCCGTACCGTTTCCAGCGGGCTCGTTTCCATGGTACTGATCGTGATCAGCGCAATGGCCTTCTTTGCCAAAAGCAGTAGTTCGAAATAGTATACACAACACGTTTTTGTATACAAAATCGCACCAAAAAACAAGGGAGAAAAAACAGGAAAAAAAATTAAATCCCCCGGCGGAGCAGAACCGGGGATAATGTACCTTTATGCCACGCAAAAAAAGGCAAAACACCCTGTGCAGTGCAGATGAACGAATCGGAAAATAAAAAATGGATATTTATCGGCATGTTTGCCTTTGTCGGTATTGCTTTCCTGGCAAAACTTTCCGTATTACAGATATTCGACCCTACCTATAAGCAGATCGCCAATGCCAATGCTATACGAAAACTAACCCAGTACCCGGCCCGGGGCTATATCCTGGACCGCAACGGCGAAGTGCTGGTCTATAACGAGGTCTCTTACGACCTGATGGTGGTACCCGCCGAGCTGGGCGCACCGCTCGATACCATGGCCCTCTGCGGCCTGGCCGATATAGACATTGCCGACTTCCGCAAGAACCTGCAAAATATACAGGACCAGGTAAAGGCCCGCAAACTGGGCAAAAGTACACCGAGCCCGGTGGTAAAGCAGATGAGCAAGCTGGAAGTGGCCACACTTGAAGAACGGATGTACGAATTCCCCGCTTTCTTCCTGCAGCCGCGTATCCTGCGTAAGTATCCCAAGCCCATTGCCGCCAATATCCTGGGCTACATCAGCGAGGTGGACGATAAAAAACTGAAGGAAGACCCTTACTACAAACCCGGCGACTACATCGGGAATACCGGTATTGAAAAAAGCTACGAAGAGGTGCTCCGGGGTATAAAGGGCGTTAAGAACATTTTCGTGGACAACAAGGGGAACCCGCACGGCTCCTATATGAACGGGCAGTACGATACGGCCTCGGTAGCCGGGCAGAACCTTACCTCCACGCTGGACATACTGATACAGGAATACGGCGAAAAGCTTATGGCGCACAAGAAAGGAGCCATCGTGGCCATAGAGCCGGAATCGGGGGAGGTACTGGCTATGGTCACCGCACCCTCTTACGATCCCAACCTGCTCGTGGGTCGCGGTATACGCAAGAATTACGGCAAGCTGGTGATGGACCATAACCTGCCCCTCTTTAACCGCGCCATTATGGACGGTTACCCTCCGGGTTCCACCTTTAAGCTGCTGAACGCCGCCATAGGCCTGCAACTGGGTGTGCTTACCCCGTCTACACGCTATCCCTGCGGCGGTGGTTTCCGCGTAGGCGGGCACGTGGTAGGCTGCCACGCGCACCCGGGTCCGCCCGACCTGCTGTTTTCCATACAGACCTCCTGCAACTCGTACTACTGCGCCGCTTTCCGCGATATCGTGAACCACGGCCGCAATACCGAGGAAGGCTATATCACCTGGCGTAAATACATCACGGCCTTCGGCCTGGGCACCAATTTCCCTGACAGTGACATTCCCAATGTAAAATCGGGGCTTATCCCGCAGTCTACCTTTTACGACAAATGGTACGGCCGCGGTAAATGGAAGCCCACCACCATTATCTCGCTGGGCATCGGGCAGGGTGAGCTGAAGGTAAATGCCCTGCAGCTGGCCAATATGACGGCGGCACTGGCCAATGGAGGCTGGTGGATAACGCCGCACCTGGGCAAAAAGGTAGACAACGAATCCATACGGATCTTTAAAAGGAACGAGACCGGCATCAAACCGGAATACATAAGCATCGTGAAAGAAGGCATGCAACGTGTGATGACCGGCGGTACCGGCCGTGGTGCACAGATCCCGGGGATCACTTCGGGCGGAAAGACCGGAACCGCTCAGAACCCGCACGGGGAAGACCATTCCGTATTTGTATGCTTTGCGCCGGCCGACAAACCCAAGATCGCGATCGCCGTACTGGTGGAGAATGCCGGGTTCGGCGCTACCTGGGCAGGACCCATCGCCAGCCTGATGATCGAGAAATACCTCTTCCGCGAAGTAAAACGCCCCGACCTCGAAAAACGGATCATGGAGGGTGTGCTCATAAAACCCGATCCGGTAAGTCCAACCATTAAACCCTCACAGCTCTGATATGGCAAGAAGAGATACACATATCGACTGGCTCATGATCGTGCTGTACCTGTTCATCGTTTTCTTCGGATGGATGAATGTATATGCCGCCTCCCAGATGGAAAGCAATGGCGAGTTCTTTTCGCTGTCCACCTCCTACGGGCGGCAATTGCTCTGGATCGGCATTTCGCTGCTCGCGGCCTTCGGCATCATGTTCTTCAATTCGTACTTCTTTTCGGCCTTCGCCTATCCCATTTATGGGCTGGCCCTGCTTTTCCTGGGCGGCGTGCTCGTCGTCGGGCAGGAAGTATCCGGCAGTAAGTCCTGGTTCGTTATTACCGAAAGTCTCAAATTCCAGCCTTCGGAATTCGGGAAATTCGCTACCGCACTGGTCATGGCCAAGTTCATGGGCGAAAAGTCCTTCTCCTTCGGAGGACAGGGCTCTACCCTTTTCTATTTCTTCGATCTGCCTGTAAAGCTCTCCCGCGAGGGCCTCATTGCACTGGCCCTGTTCCTGGTACCGGCCGCCCTGATCCTGCTGGAGAACGATACCGGTTCCACCATTGCCTTTGCCGCCCTTTTCCTGGTATTTTACCGCGAGGGCTTCACGGGCCTGGTACTGGTATATGCCCTGCTGGCCGTGGTATTACTCATTTCTACGGTACTGGTGGACAAGTTCATCATCATCGCTGTGGTTCTGGGCGTAGCCGCACTGCTGGCCCTGCTGCTGCGCCGCAGCCGGGGACTTATGGCCCTGGCTATTCTTTCGGGCGTGCTCTTTTCCGGTTATGTATACGGTACAGACTATCTCATCAACAATGTGCTGCAGAAACACCAGCGCGACCGTATCCTGGTACTGGTAGGCAAGGTAAAGGACCCCAAAGGCGTGGAATACAACGTGAACCAGTCGAAGATCGCCATTGGCTCCGGCGGACTCGTGGGCAAGGGCTACCTGGAGGGCACACAGACCCGCTACCGCTTTGTACCCAAGCAGTATACCGACTTTATTTTCTCGGCCGTAGGCGAGGAATGGGGTTTCCTGGGCGCTTCGCTGCTCATACTGGCGTACATAGGTCTGCTTTCGCGGATCGTACTCAATGCCGAAAGGCAGAAATCGCGCTTCAGCCGTATTTACGGGTACGGGGTAGCCTCCATCCTCTTTGCGCACATCGCCATCAATATCGGTATGTGCATAGGCCTGGTGCCCACCATCGGTATCCCGCTGCCGATGTTCAGCTACGGCGGCTCCTCCCTGTTCAGCTTTACGATACTTATCTTTACCTTCATCAAACTCGACAGCAAGCGCAGCGCTATACTCTCCTGACGAATGAAAAAAATTCCCAATATTCCTGCCGCATTTCTTATGGCCACCTTCAGCGGACTGCTGCTGGCGGCTTCCTGGCCTGACAGGGGCTTTCCCGGGCTGATGTTCGTGGCCCTGGTACCTATGTTCTTTGCCGAAAAATTCATCCGCACCGCACCGCGGGCCTTCTCCGGCCTGTTTTTCATGGCTGCCTGGTGGGGCTTTTTCGTCTTTAACTTCCTTACCACGTATTGGGTGTACAATGCTTCCGGGGCCGGGGCCATTGTAGCCTGGGTATGTAACTCCATGTTCATGGCCCTGGTATGGCAATCTTTCTCCTGGCTGATGCGGAAACGGGATGCCCGTACCGCATACTGGGGCCTGGTACTGCTGTGGATCGGCTTCGAGTTCGGGCATCTGCGCTGGGACCTTTCCTGGCCCTGGCTGAGCCTGGGGAATGCCTTTGCCAATTTCCCGGAATGGGTGCAGTGGTACGAGATCACGGGCGTGGCCGGCGGTTCGCTCTGGGTATTGCTCAGCAACCTGCTTTTCTTTTTTGCCCTGCAGCAATACGGGAATAAACCGGTATTCCGCCGCAAAATGGTACTGGCCGCCCTGCTGGTACTGGCACCTATGGGACTTTCGTATATTCGTTACGCTACGTACAAAGAATCGGGGATCAAAGCCGATATCGTAGTGGTACAGCCCAATATCGATCCCTGGGGCGAAAAATTCAGCAGCTCACAGATAAGTCAGCTCTACCGCCTGGTAAACCTGGGACTGGCCGAGGCCGACCCCGAGACGGATTATATCATCTGTCCGGAAACGGCACTTCCCAGCGGTATATGGGCGCATGAGCAGGATACCAGCAGCGAGATACGCATCATCCGCGAAACCCTGACGGCCCTGCCCAAGACCCGTTTCATCACCGGGCTCACCTACCTGGAAAGATACAAGGCCGGCGACCCCAACATACCCCGCGAGGCTACACCGGCCAGGAACGGCCTTACCTACACGCTCGATTACAATTCCGCCATGCAGATCGATCACTCGAACCGCATACAGATCTACCATAAAAGCAAGCTGGTGCCCGGCCCCGAAATGATGCCCTTTGCCGAAGTGCTCGAACCTTTCCAGCAGCAACTGTTCGGCAACCTGGGCGGGTACATCGGCAATATGGGCCGGCAGAAGGAACGCAGTGTATTTACCACCGATAACCCCGACCTGGTGGCTGCCCCGGTGATCTGTTACGAATCTGTATACGGCGATTACGTAACGGATTATATCAAGAAAGGCGCAACTTTCATCGCCATTGTTACCAATGACGGCTGGTGGGGAGATACGCCCGGCTACAAGCAGCATTTTGCCTATGCAAGGCTGCGCGCCATCGAGACCCGGCGTTCAGTGGCCCGTTCGGCCAATACCGGGTTTTCGGGGTTCATTAATGAACGCGGTGACGTACAGGCCAGATCGGCCTGGTGGGAAGAGACCGCCCTGCGCGGAGAGATCAGCATCAATAAGTCGATGACCTTTTACAGCCGCAACGGGGATCTCATCGGCCGGGTGGCCTTTTTCGGCGGACTGCTGCTGATGTTTTTCTCCTGGATGAAGAACTTCCTGGCCAAACGGCGTGTATAGGCAATCCTAAAAGTTCTTAATTCGCGGTCCCCCGGCCTGGTTTTTACGTATAAGTACAGTATGAACGCACTTAGTAAAGCATTGTCCGTACTGATCATCTGCGCTGCTCTGCTGGCCACGGCCTGCAAAACGCCGCGCAAGTGCGACGGTTCCAGGGCCCGTCATACGCCTATGGGCAAAATGTAGCCTAAAAAGCGTATCCCATAAAAATATTAAAGACGAAGGCCGGGCCGAAGCGCGAGGTAAGCCTGCGCTCGTAGTAAATAGAGTTACCCGTATTCACAAACTCGGGGAAGGTCCCCGTAACCTGCCTGAAAGCCAGTCCCAGGCGATAATCCACGTAAAAACGGCCGGAGTTATCGGTAACGTTCTGTCCCAGGGCAAAGCGGGCCTCGGTAAAATCGTACATGCAATGCATATTCACCGGCACATTATCGCCCGAGCTGCTTACATTGGTGAGCCGGGCCTCGAAATTATACATACGGTAGGCTACCTCCGGCGTAAAGTACAGGCCTGAGAACCATCCTTCGGAGAAAGGATAGTACTTGGCGCCCAGCCGTGCCGAAACCCCGCCCCGGGCCGAGAAATTGGATGAATTGTAAAGGCCGTTGGTGCTGAAACGCTCAAACAGGAAATCGCGGTAGGTATACCCGGCAGCTATTTCCACGCTGAAGCCGTGTTTGAGCATGCGTTCGTAACCGGCCTCGAAAACACCCCGGAAAGGCGAAAGAACACCGATCTTTACCTGGTTGGCATAGATGTTCCTGGGCAGCTTCCGCTTTATATACGGATTTTCCACGGTATTATCGAACACGATGATACCCCCGTCGCTTATCTGGGAATAAGCCGGCAGGTGCAGGACGCACAAAAACAGCCAGAGCAAGCGGAAGGACTTCATCGTCTAATAAATACGTAAAAAACGGGGAAGGGTTTACAGAAAGCGTAAAAAAAAGGCCGTCCCACCCGGAACGGCCCTGTACTATTTTAATCTCTTAAACTTACTGCTTAATGCTCAGCTCTTCAATCAGGTTGGTGGCACCGGCGTACTTGTCGATAAAGAACAGTACATAACGGATATCCACGCTGATAGTGCGCTGTGTTTTAGGCTGATAGCTCAGGTCACCCACCATACTTTCCCAGTTGCCGTCGAAAGCGATACCGATCAGGTTGCCTTCGCCGTCGATCACCGGTGAGCCGGAGTTACCGCCGGTAATATCGTGCGTGGTCAGGAAACATACGTTCAGGTCACCGTTGTTGCCGTAACGACCGAAGTCTTTGGCCACGATCAGGTCGTGCAGCTTTTTCGGTACATCGAACTCCAGGTCACCCGGTTTCTCTTTTTCCAGGATACCATCGGCTGTGGTAAAGAACTTGAATTCTTTGCCATCTACGCCGTTATAGCCCTGAACGGAACCGAACGTAAAGCGCAGCGTACTGTTGGCGTCCGGGTACAGCGGTTTATCCTTAGTAAACTCACGGATGGCCTGCATGTACTCTTTCATCAGCTCGCCTTCGGCCTGCTCGCTGGCACCGGCGGCGCCCATCACTTTAAAGTACAGACCGATCACCGACTGCATGTATTTGTAACCCGGATCGGCATCCAGGGCCTTTTTCGAAGGTTTTTTCAGGAATTTCTCCATAGCGGAGCGGTTCGCGAAGATCGACTTCTTATACAGGTTCGCTGCATAGGCTTTCAGCTTTTCTTCGTCATTGGCGCCTTTCATTTTCTGGAAGGTCTCTCCGCTGAACTCAGAAGGCCAGTCTTCCTTAGGCAGGTTAGCCATGATGTATTTACCCAGCTCCACGAATACGGCCTGATCAACCGTAGCGTTGAAATCCTTGAACTGTTTGTCCAGGCCGGCTTTTACACGGTCGAGCTGAGCCTGTACCTTTTCCGGCTGTTTTTTATCGTTGGTAATGGCCGTACCCAGCTGGTAGAAACGGGTAGCCGCACTTACGATGGCCGGACCAAAATAACCGAAGTTCAGGAAATTGCCCAGTTTGTTGCTGGCCTCATCGGCTGTCTGTATCTTTTTGATATCGGCAATGAGGGTACCCCATTTTTCCTTGCGGGCCGCATCGGCATCGATCCACTGCTGCAGCTTTTGTTCAAAAGCCTGTTTCTGCTCGATGAAATCAGAATTTTTAGCGGAGTAGATATTACCCAGCATGTATTTCCAGTAGTTGGCCAGGGAAGCATAATCGCCGGCCAGCTGAATTTTAACGGCTTCGTCCTTGTCCATGAACGATTTCATGGTCTTCAGCTTCACGTCCATGATCGAAGAGGACATCGGGTAATCTACGCTGATGATCTTACTGATCTGGTCGGAAGTGAGGTAACGCTGTGTGCGGCCCGGGAAACCCATGATGAACGAAAAATCGTTCTGTTTGATGCCTTTCAGCGACACGGGCAGGTGGTGTTTGGGCTGGTACGGTTTGTTGTTCGGGGAGTATTCGGCCGGGTTGTTATTGGCATCGGCATAGATGCGGAAGATCGAGAAATCGCCCGTATGACGCGGCCACATCCAGTTATCGGTATCACCGCCGAACTTACCTACGTTCTCGGGAGGCGTACCCACCAGGCGGATATCCTTATACACCTGGTACACAAGCAGGTAAAAATCATTCCCGTAGAAATATTCTTCCACTTCGGCTTCGTAACCGGCGCCTTCTTTTTCAGCGGCGCTGATCATTTCGGCCTTGACAGCCTCGGGATCGTCGGCAGCCTTTACTTTATCGGTAACGTTCTCCATGCGCACCAGGATGCGTACGAACAGGCCCGGGGCCGGGATCTCCTGCTCATTGCTCTTTGCCCAGAAACCGTCTTTAAGCCAGTTGTTCTGTGTGGTAGACAGTTCGGCGATCTTGTCGTAGCCACAGTGGTGGTTAGTAAATACCAGGCCTTTGGAAGAAACGATCTCTCCCGTACAGAAACCACCGAAAGAAACGATGGCATCTTTGATCGAAGCCTTGTTCACACTGTAAATATCTTCAGCGGTAAGTTTGCTGCCCATTTGCTGCATGCGGCTTTCCAGCTGCTTGATGTAGATGGGTAACCACATACCTTCGTCAGCCCGGACGGTGCCCGACAGAACAAAGGCGAACAATCCGGCCAACAGCCAGGTTTTTCTAAAAAGGTTTTTCATTCGTGCGTATAATTTTAGGCCGTAAATGTAAGAAAGTAAATTTTGTTCCGGCTCGCTTTCCGATGAATTGGCCTTTTGGAACGACAAACGCCTTCGTTAAAAGTGGATTGTCAATATCTTTCGTTCCGGCACGGGACAGGATACGTCCCGGCGCTTACATTTGCATAGTATAAAACAAGCTGCGTATGGAACCTCTTAAAAATATCATGCCGGTCACTCACTGGCTGTTTCGTGTGGCCATGCTTATACACGGCATCCTGTACCACTGGAAAAGCGTAAAGGCCTTCGGGTTCGACAAGGGCTTTTACATTTCGCTGGTATGGTTCGTGCTTTCCATCGGCCTGTTCGTGGGTGGTTTTATGAAAACAACAACTGTAACGGTGATCAGTTCGCTGGGACTGGTGATCCTCTCTTTCTACTATATCATTACCGACTTCAACGGCGATTTTTCCCTCACCCTTTCCACCCAGCTGCTGGTACTGAGCATCGCATTTTATTTTTTAGCCAATGGAAACAAATCCTAAAGTTACCTCGCTCGGCGGGATCTTCATTACCTGCGAGAACCCCGAAGAACAGAATGCCTGGTATGCGAAGCACCTGGGCATGAAAAACCATCCCTACGGAGCCAATTTCGTATGGCGAAAATACGATGCACCCGAAGAAAAGGCCTATTCGCTGCTGAGTTTCTTTAAAAAGGACAGCGATTACCTGAAGCCGGGCAAAGCTGCGTACATGATCAATTTCCGGGTGCAGAACATCGAGGCCCTGGTGGAAAAGATGAAGGCCGGAGGCGTTACCGTATGCGACGAGATCGAGACCTATGACTACGGTAAATTTGTGCACATCCTGGACCCCGAAGGCAATAAGATCGAGCTCTGGGAGCCCAACGACGAGGTGTACGGCACCATGGGCGGCGAAGACCTGCTGAATTACTGATCCCGGAAGTCTTACTTTTCATGGAAGCTGCGCCGCACGGCCTGTTGCCAGCCTGCGTACTTCTCCCCGGCTTCCCCGGCATGCATTACCGGCCGGAAGCTGCGGAAATTCCCTTCTTTCATAAAGTCCTCCACACGGAAGATACCGGCTGAGATACCGGCCAGCCGCGCTGCACCCAATGCGGTCGTTTCCGTATTATGCGGCCGCGACACCAGCACCTGCAGTATATCGGCCTGGAACTGCATCAGGAAATCGTTGCGGGCCGCGCCCCCGTCTACTTTCAGCGTATTCATCCCCATACCTGCGTCCTTTTCCATGGCCCGCAGTATGTCACAGGTCTGGTAGGCCAGCGACTCCAGGGCCGCACGTACGATATGCGCTGCCGTAGTGCCGCGGGTAAGCCCGGATATAAGACCGCGGGCTTCCATATCCCAGTATGGCGCGCCGAGTCCTGCAAAGGCCGGGACAAAATACACGCCTGCCGTATCTTTTACGCTGCGGGCCAGCTTTTCGGTGTCCTCTGCCGAACGTATGATGCCCAGTCCGTCGCGCAGCCACTGTATGGCCGCCCCGGCAATGAACACACTGCCTTCGAGCGCATAGGCCGCTTTGCCGTTCAGTTTCCATGCCACGGTGCTGAGCAGCCCGTGTGTACTGGGTACCGGTTTCCCGCCTGTGTTCATCAGCATAAAACAACCGGTACCATAGGTATTTTTAGCCATTCCCGGCGACAGGCATCCCTGCCCGAAAAGAGCCGCCTGCTGGTCGCCCGCCACCCCGCCGATGGGTACAGGAACGCCCAGCCATTCTGCTGCGGTTTGACCGAAATCTGCGGCAGAGTCCTTCACTTCGGGCAGCATCTGCGGGGGTATATCCAGGATGCGGCAGAGTTCTTTGTCCCAGGAAAGCGTATGTATATTGAAAAGGAGGGTGCGTGAGGCATTGGAAGCATCGGTGGCATGTACTTTCCCGCCGGTCAGCTTCCAGGTGAGCCAGGCATCCACGGTGCCGAAGAGCAGATCGCCCGCTTCGGCCGCGGCCCGGGCCCCGGGGGTATTGTCGAGTATCCAGCGGATCTTGGTGCCGGAGAAATAGGCATCGAGAATGAGCCCGGTACGTTCCTGGAAGAGCGGTTCATGGCCTTCTTCACGGAGCTGGTGACAGAAGGGGGCCGTACGGCGGTCCTGCCACACGATGGCCGGTGCCACGGGTATACCGGTATGGCGGTCCCACACCACGGTGGTCTCGCGCTGGTTGGTAATACCGATGGAACGCACCTGCGCGGCGGGTATGCCGGAATGTTTGAGCACTTCGCGTACCACGGCCAGCTGACTTTCCCATATTTCCAGGGCATCGTGCTCTACCCGGCCCGGTTCGGGAAAATGCTGGGTAAATTCTTTCTGGGCGATACCTGCAATGTTCTCGTCCGAATCGAAAAGAATGGCGCGGGAACTGGTGGTCCCCTGGTCGATGGCTAAAATATATCCGGCTGACATAGGTAACAATGTTACGAAAATGTATACAAAAAAGCGACAACCCGGTTTCAGAAAGCAGGGGAAACACAGGATCTGTACGAAGGAGATAACGCTCTATTAATTTTCCGACAAAGTGCAAAATCTGTCTACAACCTTAAGGGGATTTCTGCGTACAAAAGAACAGGTACACGCTAAACCCAAGCTATATGAAACGACTGCTATTTTTTATTTCAGGACTGATTTTTTTGCTGGTCGCCGGCTATGCACAGGGTCTTCAGCATATACATGGACTGGTTACCGATCCCGATATGAAAGCAGTAGCCGGAATGAAAATCTCCTTATTTTCTAACGGCAAATACGATCTGCGCTCAGAAACAGACAGTAATGGCTATTTTTCAATACACACCAGCGATACGGGAAGTGTAAAACTTAGTTTTCGGAAAGAAGGGTATTCCTTTTACAGCCCTGTTTTCTCGCTTGACACGAATGCAAGACTTCTACTCAATGTGCGGTATAAAGGACGCCTGGAAATTACAATGCGTGATGCAGGCGAAACCATCCATGAAACCGTCACGGAAGTACAGCTGTTAAAACAACTACCCGAAAGAATTATTATTTATCATGAGCCACCCCGGAATGCGCTGTACCCGGAAACCGTACAACACCGGTCCGCCCAGATGATCCTGCAAAACTGGCAGTTTAGTGCCGGAGAGAATATGTCTATAAACTTTGCCCCGTTAAACACGTCACGTTAGTCGAAATATTCATGAGAGCACTTATTTTCATAGTGATACTTGGATGCATAGCACCTGTTTATGGTCAGAATTCTGTTTCTGTCGAAAGGAGCCAGGTACTGGTATTGCCCGAAGTAAAACAGGTCCGGTATATCTTTATACTGCGGAATTTCGGTGTTGATGGCTGCACAAGCTACGAAATGAAAAACCGCTGGGAAGAAACGATTACTTGTATAACTTGCGGCTTGCAGACAGTAAAGGGGCACTGGTTTTTGCAGGAAGAGATTCCACTCTCAGGTACAGCCGCTGATAACAATTCCAGGTACGATCTCCCCAGAGTGTATAACTCTATACTACGACTACCTTTTTACAGCCTTCAGAATAAAGTTGTATATATAAAACCTCAACAAAATATACGGTTATGAAAAAATACTACATATTATACCTGTTATTTGTTCTGCCGTTCATTTCGTATGCACAGATTATATCACTGGATTTATATCGTCCCGTACCCGCGAACACGTGCGAAAACAGGCCTTCTTATGTATATACACAATCTCGGCAATTACGTTCTGAACTCGGTTTGAAAGGACGCCGTTGCGACGACTATATTATCTTCTGGTGCTTTCCTGTACGAAACCGATATATTTTTGACATATATCCCAGACCACAACCATCACTTCCCGGTACAGCAGCTTTCCTGCAACCTGCAATACCTGAGCACGAAACATTGCCAATCAGGGATTTAATTCTACCTTATTATGAAAATCAGATTTACTCTCGAAATGCAGATGTCGTAATCCAAAACTGGAAGAACACCACCATAACCATTAAAAATACACGCTTATGAAAAATATCTGTACACTTATCGTTTTCCTGCTCGGCTTCACGGTATATGCCCAGCAGACTACCCCACTCCCCGAGGTAGAACGTATCCCTGCCGGCATTCCCACTCCCGAACTGCGTGACCTGGACCGCAACGAGTCTGTTCTTACGGACGCAGCCCCACTCCACGGAACGCTGGAGATCGCACACAGCTGCCGCATGTCTTCAAAGCCCATACAGGGACCCGATCCCCGCCTGCAACTCAACGAGCTGCCCGGAACCGGGGTAAACCGTAATACACCCCTGCCCACAAACATTGCCTACACCTACATTCCCAACAAGCAGAGGGCTGCAAGGCTCGGGTTCGGCCTGCGGCCATAGACCTTTTATACATATACGCAACCCTTGTTAACTCCTGTGTCCGGGCACGGACCGCTTATCTATTGTTCAATTTTAATACACAGCATTATGAAAAACTCTCTACTACTGTTTTGCCTGCTGTTATTGGGTGTTCAGGCATCCATAGCACAGACCCGGCCCGTTCTTACAGGTTCTGTTTATGATGACAGAGAACAACCCCTTGCGTATGTCAACGTAATTGTAATCAACATTAAAATTACAGGTGCCTCCACACGCCTGGACGGTACATACAAGATCGTCCTGCCCGATATCGATACGATCGCTCCCCTTCCGCCCTTCCGCACAACAGACCCGAAATACTTTTCCCCGATACGCTTACACTAAGCACGCTGCAAACCCTGTAACCCGAACGCAGCAACCCTGGCAAGACCACCCTTCCTGTTGACCGCCCTGCCTGCATCTTCCTTCAGGCAGGGCTTTTTACGCCGTATACCGAAGTATTCAGCAGCAGCCCGTTGCGGTAGGTATATACAATGCGTCCCCGGCTGCTTTCTTCCCGCTCAAATCGAACTTCGCTTTCTGCCAGGGGTCCTGCGGAGCAGATGCGTCCTTCGGCCTGCTCCTCGCCGATGAGGAACTCAAAGTACAGGGGATTGGGTGTTGTATTCCGCAGCAGCAGGTTCTTATATCCGTACACCACGGTGGCATCGGCTCCCAGGGGGGTAAAGCGCTCCTCTTCGCGGTAAATATCCACGGAATGATTGTACTCCACGATCTCCAGTCCGGCCACCAGTGCCAGGTGATACATCAGCCCCGACAACTGGCAGAGTCCGCCGCCGGGTTCTTCCTTCAGCACACCGTTCACCAGGTTACGGCCGGGCAGGTAACCCTTTTCCGCCGCCGGGGCACCCGTCATATGCCAGAAAGAAATATACTCCCCGGGCTTAAAAACATACTTTCGTATATGCATCGAAGCCAGCTTCAGGTTATGTACCTTATTGGCCGAAGTAGCCGTACGGAATACCGGCTGCCTGAGCGCCGCGTAATGCTCAAAGCTCAGCGTGCCCACAGGTTTCCCCATACGGAACGTATATCCTTTCAGCAAATAGCGTATATGCATCTTCATTACAGAGAATGTGAGGCGGAGGCGATAAGGGATAAATTTTCGCATATAGATCACTTTACAAAAGCAAAGCAGTAGTACGAAGCATAATTTTTCATGAAAGGCAGCAGGTTATCCTCTACACGCCGGAAGACCGGACGCACCTTCTCCGGCAGACGGTGTACGGGAAACAGTGCAATGCCCTTTACATCGATCTCCGTAAAAAGCGATTGCGTACAGGCATAGATCTCGCTGCGTTCAAAGGCATTGGCCCCGTGCCAGCCCTGCTTATGCTGCCCCAGGGTCCGGCGCCGGCGTGCCGAAGGTACATCGAATATAAAAACCCCGCCGGGCTTCAGCACCCGGTGCACTTCACGTATGGAATGCCGCACCGTTTCCTTGTCCAGGTGCATATATACATGGAAGCAGATCACCGCGTCCAGCGAATTGTCCCCATAAGGCAGGGTAAGTCCGTCAAAGCAGGTAAATTTTTTGTCCGGGTGTTTGCTGCGGGCCTCTTTCAGCATATTTTCCGAGATGTCCACCCCGTCGGAGCAGAACTCCATAAAGCGTCCCGTGCCGCAGCCCAGGCTCAGCACCGATCTTTTCTTAGGCAGGTAACTGTGCAGGAAATCCAGCTCCTGGGCATGAATATAGGCCCCGTACGAATTGGCAAAGCGCGAAATATCGTACTCGTGTGCAATGGTATCGTAATAGGTCTTAATTTCCATAGGATAAAGATATCCACTTTTTGAAAACAAATACCTGGCCAGCCGTCAGCAGACACTTTTAAGAAATAAATTACTGAAAAACAATCATATGAGACTTAATACATCTCTTTCATCATTCATTTTCGCCGAAAAAAATAAGGATCGTACAATAAATTTTGCCTCTTCCCGGTTATTATTTCCGAACTGTTAAAAATCCTGAATGAACAAAGATCCCCTGTCCCCGCGGCATTCCATGCGGCCCGGCATTGCTTTGCCCCGATGACAGATCTGTAAAAACCACAACTTATGACACAAAGACGTATGGTCTTCGCCGGATTTATGCTTATGACCCTCTCCCTCTTCTTCCCTTCCTGTAAAAAGGACAAACCTAAGTATTCCTACCACATTTTCTGGTTCGATAAAAACACGTCCGACAGCCTGGTAGCCCACGGTTACGAACGCCTGTTATTCAGCTACACCGGCGATCTCCAGCCTGCATCTTCCAAGTCCGTCGTACCGGTTACCCTGTCCATGATGAACGCCACGGAATGGCTGCCCCAGGCACCCGACAGCACCGACAACATGGCCATAAAGATCGGGGTAAATGTTCCGGAGGGACAGCAATATACGGTCAACTACCTCATCGGGGCCGTAGAACCCGGTGTAACATCATTCTCCGAAGCCAACGCCGTACACCTCGAACATGCCACAGGCAGTTTTATTTTAACACCGGATTACGGTATACAGAATACACAGCTCAACTGGAAACCATAAACACAGATACGACCGGGAAGGCCATCCTTCGGGGTGGTCTTTTCCTTCGGACACCTATACGCAGATCATTGCGTATATGCATCAATTCTACTCAGGCATAAACAATAACTATATATTCTATGAAGAACCGCATGTATCTCCTGGCCCTGTGCGGCCTCAGTGCCGGACTGCTTCTCAGTTCCTGCCGCAAAAAAGAAGATTTCAAGATCCGCCACCACGTTTTCTGGTTCGATCAGGCTACGGCCGACAGCCTGCAATCCCTCGGCTACACAAAGATCTCGGTAACGGCCTTCGGTCTGCCCGCAGGGGCCCGGGTTGCGCCCGTACTCGACGTCAGTGAGTGGTCTGCCGCTCCGCCCCTGCCCGGTACACGTTGTCTCGAACTGCAGGTACCCACCTTCGAAAGCGACAGCAGGCATCTGAAGTATTCCATTATGCTCGACGAGCCGCAGATCCCCGGTCAGCTCAGGGGGAGCGACCTTTTCGGTCCCCACGCACCTCTCAGCATAAGTTATGACCAGCCGGTCTTTACCTATACGAAGATCGGGATCCAGTAGCCACAGAAATATCCGGGCGCGCCCCGCTTGTGGCGGGACCGGGCCGTACGCACTGCATGGCAGTCTGCTGCCGTCCCTCGCGCGGGGTAACGTCCCTGGTATGGATCTTCTGATAAAATAAACGGGGGCGTTTCAAAAAATGGACACCAATGTACACTCCCTGATTTAAATGCAAAGAGCCTGGCACTGGTTGAGCTTGGAGCTCAGACATGCAAGCGCCGGAGTCCCCGGCGGGCGACCCCGGCGGGGCGGAAATGTACACTCCCGGAAATGTATCCCGTCTAAAAAACGTATATTCATCCTTCGTCAGCTGTTCTCATACATAAAAAGGCCGGAGACGATCTTGTCTCCGGCCTTTCCATATTCCAGGTATCCCTGGGTTTACTGTATTGATGGCCGGGTTGCGTAGCCGGGACAGGCGCCGAAGTCCCCTGCGGGCGACTCCGGCGGAACGGAAATTGTCTTTATTAAACGTTCAGATTCGGTAGCCATACACTCAGATTAGAAGGCCCGGCGCTTAGGTTCCGCACCTAAGCCGGGGGATCTCACCGGTAAAGAACTGCAGGGCCACATAAAAGCGCCAAAACCTACATACGCCCCTAAAACAGAAAGGATCGACAACAATGCCAATAGATAAGTTCGGTTATTTACGGAACTTTTTGTATGTTTGTAAAAGACCCTTATGCTGATCTATAGAAAAAACATCCTGCTGAAACTCCAGAGGAAAAACACCGGTAATACAAAGCTGTGCAAGGAAATCGACAAGCTGACAGCAGACCTGCATACAGGCCCGGCAGACAACGGATAAAAGACATCCGGCCGGATGCCGGTTGCGTGCATAAGGACGGATTTTACTTTTTCGATATCCATATACACCGCACACTTGTACTGATAGAAACAGACGGAGAAGGAGAAGCTACCATCGTATGGGCCGGCACACACCGGGAGTACGAAGAAACATTCAAAAACAACAAGGCGAGCATTGAAAAATGGCTCCGCCGTAATAACCACATAGAATGATATGAATACCCTTTTCGACATAGAAGAATTCGTAAAAACCGGCTCCCTGCGTAATGAGCTGGATTATGAGCGGGCGCTGATCGCCGACCGCAAACTGCGCCTGCTGGCCAAAGAAGATGCCCGTTACCAAGAACTGCGGGTAAAACTACGCCACCTCATCGCGGCCTATGAAAAAGCACACTGGAGCCATGCAGACCTGATAGACGAAGAGCAGCTGCGCCGGAGCGACCTGGCCGAACGCCTGGCCGAAGAAGAACGCCTGTTCATGGAAGCGCGCAAACAGCACATCCGTAAAAAACTAAAGCAGTACGACCTGAGCCAGGAAGACCTGGCCACCCTGCTGGGCCACAAAAGCAAAACCCACATGTCTGAACTGATGAACGGTCTAAAACCTTTTACCCTGAAAGACCTGGTGATCATCAGCCGCCTGCTGCGTATCGACATCCGTAAGCTGGTGCCCGTTTTTCTGTCCTTTGAAGAGCAACTGCGCATACGCAACGCGGCCGGGCGCCTCAACAAGCCCCGGGTAAAACAGCTGCTCAGCGGACTGGAAGCCTCTTAGCCATCCTCCGTAAATTACCGCAAAAACCCCTATATTAGTTATCCCTTAAAAAGCATATCTTTAACACCTAAGATCTTTTACCAAATGCGTAACAGTACTAAAATACACCAGGGCCGCAACATTAAACGTTTCCGCGAGATGCCGGGCATAAAGCAGGACGCCCTTGCCTGGGAACTCGGCGGTCTCGCTTTTAGCGAGAGGAGCCAACAGAAAATAAGCCTGCTGGAACAGCGCGAAACCATTGAAGACAACATCCTGAAACAAATAGCCGAAGTGCTGAAGCTGCCCGTGGAGGCCATACAGAATTTTGATGAGGAACAGGCCGTGAATATTATTGCGAATACGTTTCACGATACACAGGGTTTGGTGAATTACAATCCGACATTTATAAACAATCCGCTTGAGGAAATAAGAAAGCTGCATGAGGAGAAAATGGCGCTGTACGAGCGCATGTTGAAGGAGAAAGATGAAATGATCGCGAGATTAGAAGGGCTAATAAAGAAAAACTAATTTTGCATTGGTGTCGTAACCAAACCTTTACCCATTTATGATTATTAATAGTATTCAAATCAAGAAATTTCGAGGATTTGATAACGTTTCCTTCGACTTAGGAAAGAATCTAACTGTTATTGCAGGACAGAATGGCACTCAGAAAACGACCTTGATAGGAATGTTAAGTCAGCCCTTCTCAATATCAGATCGAAGTCATCCCATGTATGGTGAAAAACCTCTTAGCGGAGGTAACTACAGGTCCTCTTTTGCAGAAAAATTCAAATTATCTGAAACATTTGATAATCCTAATGGGCATGAGTGGACCCTTTTATTAAATAGTACCACTGACCCCAGCTTTACCATCCAGAGCATTGCAAGAAGCAGACATAAAGGTGATACAAAAAGCCCTAAAATACGATTTTGGCAAAAGGGAACCCGAGCCAGAGGTTCTGGGTATATACAACTTCCTGTTCTGTATTTAAGCTTATCCAGATTGTTTCCTATTGGTGAGGATTCCGATATTAATTCAAGTTCGGAAATAGTACTATCTGCTGCGGAGTTTGAATTCTTTAGTAACTGGCACAATAAAATCTTAATTATTCCCGATGGGGATATGACGAGTGCTGACTATTTGGTTAGCAAACAAAAAAATACCCTCGGTGTTAATACCAGTTATTATGATTGGAAAATGAACTCCGCAGGGCAAGATAACATTGGAAAAATTCTCTTAGCAATACTATCATTTAAAAGATTAAGCGAAAAATATGGTAAAGACTACCTCGGGGGAATACTGGCTATTGACGAGTTAGATACTACATTATACCCTGCATCACAAATAAAGTTGCTTGAGGCCTTACGTAAATTTTCGTCTCAATATAAAATACAAATTATTTTCACTACCCATTCTCTTACTATCCTTGAAAAATCCTGCGAATGGCAAGAAGATCCTAAAATTAAAGGTCAGATCAAAGTAATCTATCTGCAGAAGATTGATGCCAATGTTGCCATTACTGACAATATTACATATACTTCGATAAAGGATAAATTAAATGTTGTTCTTCCTCCTAAGAAAGCTATTAAGAAAATACCTGTATTTACAGAAGATAAAGAAGGACAGATTTTTTTCAGGGCTATTATTAAAAGAAGAGCATCTAATCTTGAGTTCTTAGACTGTACTTTAGGTTGTGATAATCTCATTGAGTTAGTAAGAAAAAAGATCCCAGGGTTTAAACATCCACAGTCGCTTGTTGTGCTAGATGGTGATGTAAAAAGTGATAGTTCAAAAATGAGACGAATAACTCCTTTAAAAAGCAGCTTTTTGCTACTTCCAGGAAAACATTCACCAGAAAGGCTTATAGCTGATTTTCTACATAAACTGCCCGACGCATCTCCCGTATGGAGCAATATTCATGCGGGATACACCAAACAGCTCGCATTTAGCGTTTTCTCTCTTAAAGAGGTTCAATCCGATAGGGAGAAAGCTAAACAGTGGTTTAATGAACAAAAAGTCTATTGGGGAAAATTATGCGCTAATGTTATTAATCCATGGATAACTGAAAACCAACAAGAAGTAGATTTGTTTATCACAGAATTTGAAAGTACAATTAATAAGTATAAAAAGCTTACAATCATATAACACCACCTGCTATGAATTCACAAGAAATCAAGCTCATTCCAGTAAAAGATCTTGTATTATGGACAGAAAATCCAAGGGACCCCGTTGATGCAACGGCATCTGACCAAGACATTGTAAATAGAGCGTTGGAAGACAAAAAAAGTAAATGGACCCTTCTAAGGTTAGCCAAAAGTATGGGTAAGCATTATGATTTTAGCGAATTGCCAACTGTGGTGTATCATGAAGGCAAGCCTATAGTATATGATGGTAATAGAAGAGTCATATTAGCTAAAATTAAACTAGGCTATGTTACTATTCCCAACGGCACTAAAATTGTAAACCTTCCAGATGTTTCTGAAGAAATTCCGTGCAATGTATGCAAAGAAAAAGTTGCAATAGATAACGTATACAGGAAGCATGCAGACTCTGGTTCGTGGAATCCATTAGAACGTGATATCTTTGTGCATAAATTTATGGGGGAGCAGAAAAGTCCTTTTTTAATATTAGAAGAAGAAACAGGTCTTATCACAGCTAATCCTCATCTAAACAAACGCTTTGTACAAGAAGAAATATTGAAGGAAGACATTTTAAAATCACTTGGATTCTCAGTTGAAAAAGGAAGATTGTATAGCGTGCATGATGACGAAAGTGCTAAGAGCATCCTATCCGATATTTCAGAGAAAGTAAAAAGCGAAGCAATAAGCACACGTAATAATCGCGGAAAAGTATTAGATGTTCTTGAACCTGCATCTAAAAGGCTAATTACTAAAAATGCAAGTAATCAATCACACTTATCAAAAGTGCGTTTCGATCCTGAGCATGAAGCAACCACACCGTTAAGACAAACAAGGCGAACTTCAAAAAAAGCAAACGAATTATTTGGAGGAAAGTTATATTTACGTTCAGGTGATGTAAGTAACTTACATCGGGATATCACAGACTTATATAATTTTTACCTTTCAAATAAAAAGAAATTGTCACAGTCTTTTCCTGGGATAATAAGAATGTCTTTACGCTTACTTTGTGAAACTGCATCTGATGGACAAAGATTTGATAATTACTTAAAAGATAATTTTGATACCGCAAAACAGACACTTGACCAAGATACCAAAACTACCTTAGCAGGACAAAATGTTACTAAAGAATCGATAGCACAACTATTGAATGCGGGCGCTCATAATTATACATCTACATCAAACATCGAACAAACCGTTGCAATATCTATCATTATTGGAGCAATTCTAACACTTAAGTATGGGAAAGAGCAATAAAGCAAATATTTACTATTCACCGTTAAGATATCCGGGAGGAAAAAATTGCATTTTTTCATTCGTATCTAATATCTTCTACGAGAATAATCTTATCGGGATGAACTATGCTGAACCTTACGCTGGCGGGTCTGGCTTAGCTCTTAGGCTTTTATTCGAAGGTTATGTTGAAAGAATTTATATAAATGACTTAGATAAATCTATTTATGCATTTTGGGTTAGTATTCTTGATAGACCTAATGAATTTTGTGAGTGGTTAGAAAATGTAGACATTACTATTCCCAACTGGAATATTTACAAAAACATACAACGAAACCTTGACAACGAACCCACCTTTGAAATAGCAAAATCAACTTTCTTTTTGAATAGAACCAATATCTCGGGTGTAATAAAAGGTGGAGTTATTGGAGGACAAGAGCAAACAGGCAAGTATAAAATGGATGCTCGTTTCAACAAAAAAGACTTAATAAACAGGATTCAAAAGATTGCAAGTCTAAAAGATAGAATTATAGTTTCCAACCTCGATGGTTTGTCATTTGTAAATAAACTCAATAAGAAAAAAGAAGATATATTCATCTATATAGATCCTCCGTATTTTCAAAAAGGCGCAGATTTATACATGAACTTTTATTCTAAAAAAGATCATGAAAAACTTTCCAAATTCGTAAGTACTTTGCAAAAAAGGTGGATGGTTTCTTATGATAGTCATGAATTTATACTAAACCTATATGCAGAGCATAACCGGGTAATATATAAGTTATCTCAGTCTGCATCTAATCGAGTAGGAGATGAGATATTAGTTTTCTCTGAAAAAATTAATTTTGCAGAATCCATCAATGCTTTAAATTCTCCGATGTTGCTTTAGGGACCCACCCTATTAACCTTCTCGAATGCTCCGCCAATCAACGCATACTTTATTGTAGCCAAAACATAAAAAGGCCCCGTTCCCGGAGCCTTTTTGTATATTAATTAATATGTGTATCGCTGTTTACTTTAGAAACCTGTGTAAAGACTAACCTAAATCCTTTTAATGTATACTTTAAATGTGCTCTACGCTAAGGATTTCATTAGTAACAAAGGATATTTCTTCATCCGCTTCAATTAATGAATTCTTCACTAAGACCAATCCTTTTACACGTCCACTTGTATTTATAGGTGGTATTGAAGTTATATTACTCGTCAATTCTCTATAAGTCAATTCATCATAATCCAGACTTACCACTGCATAATGACCATAAATACTGTATGCGTTCGTCGTTGGAACAAAATGAATAGTTAGCGCTTTTGATCTATGATTAAAAAGCCATTCACGGGAGAATGCTTGATTAGCAGCAATCTTTTGCTTCAACGACGCCTCAATTGTATTTCTAAAAGTAACATTTAAAGAACTGGCCTCCCAAAAAGAAGCTAACTCATGGATATCACTATTCCTTATGTTATTAACCATGCTTCTCCAATTTAACTACCGCACATTTCGCAACCTTCCGGGTTGTCCAGGGAGCAGCTCAGCTGGTCGTTTACGCTCGGTTCATCGCTCCAGTCGGCTTTTTTGGCCTCTACGGGCTGTACCGGTGCATATACCGTTTCGGGCTCCGGGGTGCGGTATTCCGCTACGGGCTCGGCAACAACGGCGCTGCTTACTGCAGCGGCTACGGCCGGCTTTTCTTCCAGCGCTTTTTCGGCCGGGGCCTTATCGTTGAAGTTCTGCGAAGGCACGGTGAATTTAATGGCCTGTGAGGCCGGTTTGGTACGCAGGTAGTACATACCGGTCTTGAGACCTTTTTCCCAGCCGTAGAAGTGCATAGACGTCAGCTTGGCGTGGTTGGGCTGATCGATAAAGATGTTCAGCGACTGCGACTGGTCGATGAAGGCTCCGCGGTCGGCCGCCATATCGATCAGGTCGCGCTGTTTGATCTCCCATACCGTTTTGTACAGCGCCTTAATATTATCGGGGATCTCCGGGATGTTCTGGATGGAACCGTTGTGGGTCATGATCTTGTTCTTCATGCTTTCGCTCCACAGGCCCAGGGCCACCAGGTCGTTCAGCAGGTATTTGTTCACCACGGGGAAGGTACCGCTGAGTACGTTGCGGGTGTACATATTGCTGCTGAAGGGCTCGAAACATTCGTTATTACCCAGGATCTGCGCGGTGGAAGCCGTAGGCATGGGCGCCATCAGCAGGGAGTTGCGTACGCCGTGCTTCAGGATCTCCTCACGCAGTACGTTCCATTCCCAGCGGTTGGAAGGTTTCACGTTCCACATATCGAACTGGAAGATACCTTTGGAGATGGGCGAACCTTCGTAGGTTTCGTAGGCGCCGTGTTCTTTGGCCAGGTCTTTGGAGGCCGTGAGCGCGGCAAAGTAAATGGCTTCGAAGATATCGCGGTTCAGGGTTTTGGCCTCATCGCTGTCGAAGGGCAGGCGCATGCGCACAAAGGTGTCGGCAAGGCCCTGTACGCCCAGTCCGATGGGACGGTTGCGCAGGTTCGAGTAGCGGGCTTCCGGAACCGGGTAATAGTTAAAGTCGATGATCTTGTTCAGGTTTTTCGTAGCTACATAGGTAACTTCGAAAAGGCGGTTGAAATCGAACTGTTTGTCTTCGGTCACGAATTTGGGCAGGGCGATGGACGCCAGGTTACAAACGGCCACTTCTTCAGACGAAGTGTATTCCATGATCTCGGTACACAGGTTCGAAGACTTGATGGTACCCAGGTTCTTCTGGTTGCTTTTGAGGTTGGCGGCATCTTTGTACAGGATGTACGGGGTACCGGTCTCGATCTGGGCGTCCAGTACGGCAGCCCACAGATCGCGCGCCTTGATGGTGCGGCGGCCTTTGCCTTCGTTCTCGTATTTTATGAAGAGCGTTTCAAAATCGGGGCCGTAAGCTTCGGACAGACCCGGGGCCTCGTTCGGACAGAACAGGGTCCAGTGGCCGTCTTCCTTCACGCGTTTCATGAACAGGTCGGGCACCCAGAGGGCCAGGAACAGGTCGCGGGCGCGGAGCTCCTCTTTACCGTGGTTCTTGCGCAGGTCCAGGAAGTCGAAGATATCGTCGTGCCAGGGCTCCAGGTACACGGCAAAGGAACCTTTACGCTTTCCGCCGCCCTGGTCTACATAACGGGCCGTATCGTTAAATACACGCAGCATCGGAACGATACCATTGCTGGTACCATTGGTACCCTTGATGTAGGAACCTTTGGCGCGGATGTTGTGTATGCTAAGGCCGATCCCCCCGGCAGACTGGGAGATCTTGGCGCACTGTTTCAGCGTGTCGTAAATACCGGCGATGCTGTCTTCCTTCATGGTAAGCAGGAAGCAGGACGACATCTGTGGTTTGGGCGTACCGGCATTGAACAGCGTAGGTGTGGCATGCGTGAACCAGCCTTCCGAAAGCAGGTGGTAGGTCTCGATGGCCGCCTGGATATCATTCTTGTGGATACCGATGGCTACGCGCATGTACATGTGCTGCGGACGCTCGGCCGTTTTGCCGTCGAGCTTGAGCAGGTAGGATTTTTCCAGCGTTTTAAAGCCGAAATAATCAAAGTTATAGTCGCGGTCGTAAATGATGGTCGAATCCAGCAGCTCTGCGTTCTTCTGGATCACTTCGTATACGTCATCGGCCAGCAGCGAAGCGCGTTCATTGGTCTTGGGATCGATGTATACGTACAGCATCTCCATGGTCTTGGAGAAGGATTTCTCGGTGTTCTTGTGCAGGTTGCTCACGGCAATGCGGGAGGCCAGCAGGGCATAGTCGGGGTGACGCACGGTAAGCGTGGCAGCGGTCTCGGCGGCCAGGTTATCGAGGTCGGTGGTATGTACGCCGTCGCGCACACCCTGTATCACACGTTGCGAAACGGCTACGGGGTCTACGAACTCAGGGTTCAGGTTATAGCAGAGTTTATTGATACGGGCGGTGATCTTGTCGAATTTTACAGATTCTTTTCTACCGTCTCTTTTTATTACATACATCATAATTCAGCCAGGTTGTAAAGGTAAGTTAATTAAAAATCGGCATCCAGTGAGAAAGACTGTGAGGACGTGGCTTCACCTTCGTTCTCGGCGGTATTCTCCTCCATGTTGAGACGGCGGCCGGCCTTACGGTATTCGGCCACACGACGTTCGAAGAAGTTGGTTTTGGTCTCCATGGAAATGTATTCCATAAAGTCGAAGGGATTGGAGGCATTGTAATATTTGGGCACACCCAGTTCAGACAGCAGGCGGTCGGCCACGAACTCGATGTACTGGCTCATCATATCGGCATTCATACCGATGAGGCGCACGGGCAGGGCATCGCATACGAATTCCTTCTCGATGGCCACGGCCTCGGTAATGATCTGGCGGATACGCTCACTCGGCAGTTTATTGATGATGTGGTGCGTATACAGGTGGCAGGCAAAGTCGCAGTGCAGACCTTCGTCGCGCGAGATAAGCTCGTTGCTGAAGGCCAGGCCCGGCATCAGGCCGCGTTTTTTGAGCCAGAAGATGGAGCAGAACGAACCGGAGAAGAAGATACCTTCCACGGCGGCAAAGGCGATGAGGCGCTCGGCAAAGCTGTCTGATTCGATCCAGCGCAGGGCCCACTCGGCTTTTTTCTTTACACAGTCGAGGGTGTCCATGGCGTGGAACAGGCCCATTTTCTCCTTTTCATCGCGGATATAGGTATCGATGAGCAGGGAATAGGTCTCACTGTGAATATTCTCCATCATGATCTGGTAGCCGTAGAAGAATTTGGCTTCGCTGTACTGCACTTCGCGTACGAAGTTCTCAGCCAGGTTTTCGTTCACGATACCGTCGCTGGCGGCAAAGAAAGCCAGTACGTGTTTTATAAAGTGACGTTCGTCGTCGTTGAGGCGGTGATTCCAGTCATGCAGGTCGGCAGCCAGGTCGATCTCCTCAGCGGTCCAGAAGCTTCCTTCGGCTTTCTTGTAAAAGGCCCACAGATCATCAAAGCGGATCGGGTAGAGCACAAAACGGTCCGGGTTTTCCTGCAGGATCGGTTCAACATCGGTGGTAATACCCCTGGGAAGGATATTACCTGAATTCAGGTCGGTTTCAATTTTCACTTCGTTTTCCATACTGTACGAATAAGAGGTTTATATATTATATGCCACCTTCTTACGGATCCACAACAGACGACGATTCCCCCTCCGCGGTATTCTTTCTGCGGATAACAGCGTGAATGTCAGTGTTTTGAAATTTGTAATAGGGCAGCGATCAGCTCGCTTTTTTGACCTTACAAATTTGGCCAATTTCTGCCTTGCATCAAGTCAGACTTTTCAACCTTTATTAACAATGGGGTAATACCTTACATATCAAAGCCGTTCGCAGGAAAATAATGCTAACACACAGAAAATCAGTATACAGTGCTCAATCTTTTCATTATCAATTCGCCATGTAAATATACTTCAATAACGTCGGAGGGGGGTATTTTGTTTCCCTGTGCTATCAACAGCTTTCTGTTTATTTCGCCGCCAGCATTTGTAGTTATGCACCTTCCGGGAAGACAGTTCCCGCTATGCCCCGTCATGGCCGGGTTTCTGCATCAATACACTGATAATCAGACACCCGTTCCGGCAGCGGCTAAGAAAATTTAACACTGGGGATACACAGCGTAACCTGTAAAGGCTTATTTTTTAGTTCAGCGGCAACGAAGCCGGTTTTCGTATAAATATCAAATACGGCTAGGTAAATAAATTTTGTCAGCCATTGGCTTGCATATGTTTTTTTTCGTATCTTTGAATAAACCCGCTTTCGAAAAGACTATTCATTTATTTTAATCAGGAATTTTTAAATCGATCAATTATGAGAACACGGATAATTCCACACAAAAAGAAGTATGGGAAATTACGCACAAAGAAAAGTTCAACTTATTAATTCCTGGAAACAACAGGCACAAAAAGAATCTGTTATTAAAGGATTTCTGCACACCATAGAATCGTTACAATGGGGAAGCCTAAACCAAATTAAAGAGGATTTCCCTTCTGTTTCCATCTTTAAAAATAAACAGACTGGTATTTAACCTCAGAGGAAATAAATACCGTCTTATCGTTTCCGTTCGTTTTACACAGAACAGATGTTACCTGGCTGCAGAATGGATGAGAACTCACGCAGAATATACGAAGATCTGTAAAGCCAATCTTCAGCATACAATTACAAATTACACAGACTATTTAACTTATTCATTATGGCCACTACGATCAAATACGGCGTTATACACTCTGCTGAACAATACCAGGCATATGAAAAAGCGCTGGAAGAGCTTCTTTCCGATAGCCCTGATAACCCGGAGATCCTCCGCGAAATTGAATTACTCACACTCCTGCTAAAAACCTACGAAGTAGAAACAGGTATTGTCTCTTCTAAAGAAATGAATGGCCTGGAAGCGATCCAGTACATCATGGAATCCGAAGATCTGAACGGCGCGGCCCTGGCCAAAAAACTGGACGTAAGCCGCGCCTATATTTCCGACATCCTGAACAGCAAAAGAGCGATCTCGAAGGAGATGGCCCGGAAGATCAGTCAGATGTTCGGCTACCCGCTGGAAATATTACTACGCCCCTACCCCATCAGCCGGGATAAGACCAAAAAAGAAAAAGTTTCCTGAGTCTGATCTGCTAAAGCTCTTTGCCCTGCTTTTTTAATTCCGAAGCAACCAGCTCCAGCTCGGCATACCATTCCGGCCCGTATTTTCGTATAAGGGGTTCTTTCAGAAAGGCGTATACAGGCACCTGCAGTTTTTCGCCGCAGTCGCAGGCCGGTTTGCAGATGTCCCACTCGTGGTACTGCACCGCTTCGAAACGGCTGTACTTTTTAATACGTATCGGGTATAAATGGCAGCTGAGCGGCTTTTTCCAGTCCGTCTTACCTTCGAGGTAGGCTTTTTCCACGGCGCATTTGGCCGTACCGCTTTCATCAAAGTATACATACGCGCATTCGCCGCCGGCAGATACCAGGGGCGTAACCAGGTCGCCGTCCTCATCGGTAACGGTATAACCCTGTGCTTCCACGGCCTTTATGCCTTCGGCACGCATATAAGGCTTTACTTCGGGGTATACGCGCTGAAGCAGGTCTGCCTCCTCCGCATCGAGCGGAGCACCGCTGTCGCCATGCACACAGCAGGCTCCTTTACAGGCCGCCAGGTCGCACACGAACTTCCGCTGAAATACATCCAGGCTTACAATGCTTTGTCCGATCTCGATCATGAATGCGCCGCGCTTTGTTATCTTTGTGCAAAGTTAGCATAATTATGCCACGTATACTTACAGGAATTCAGGCCACAGGCGTGCCCCACCTGGGCAACCTGCTCGGGGCCATCCAGCCCATGATCCGGCAGTCGCAACAGGCGCAGACCGATTCGTTTGCGTTCATTGCCGATCTGCACTCGCTTACTGCCGTAAAAGATCCGGAGACCCGCGTGTATAACACCCGTGCCGTAGCTTCGGCCTGGCTTGCGTTCGGTTTCGATACGCAGAAGAACACCTTTTACCGCCAGAGCGATGTTACCGAAGTATGCGAACTTACCTGGTACCTGAGCTGCTTTACGCCCTACCCCATGCTGGCCAATGCACACTCCTTCAAGGATAAAAGCAAGAACCTGGCCGACGTGAACGCAGGCCTGTTCACCTATCCCGTGCTGATGGCCTCCGACATCCTGCTCTACGATATAGACCTGGTGCCCGTAGGTAAGGACCAGGTGCAGCATATCGAGATGGCCCGGGATATGGCCGGGGCCTTTAACCGCGCCTACAATACGGAATGCCTGCGCCTGCCCGAAGCTTCGGTAGACGAGAATGTAAAGATCATCCCCGGTACCGACGGCCGCAAAATGAGCAAGTCCTACCACAATACCATCAATATTTTCCTGCCGGAAAAAGAGCTGAAAAAGAACGTGATGTCTATCGTTACGGACAGCACCCCGCTGGAAGAGCCCAAGAACCCGGACACCTGCAATGTGTTTGCCCTGTACCGCCTGCTGGCCGAACCCGCAGATGTGGAAACGATGCGCGGCAATTACCTGCGCGGCGGATACGGCTTCGGGCATGCCAAAACGGCGCTCTTTGAGCTGATCCTGCAGAAATACCAGGCCGAACGCGAACGCTTCAACTATTTTATGGAGAACAATGCCGAACTGGAAAAGGAACTGGGCATCGGGGCCGAAAAAGCCCGTGCCATCGCGCGCAAAAAACTGTCGGAAGTACGCAGCATCCTGGGATTAAAAGCGTAACTTTAAGGCATGATCAGCGATTTCACGGAACATTTACAGACCGTTCTGCGTGTGCTTCCCGACCGGCCCGGGGTTTACCAGTTTTTCAACGAAGAAAAAAAGATCATCTACGTTGGTAAAGCCAAAAACCTTAAAAACCGGGTATCGTCCTATTTCTCCAATTTTTCGCAGCACACCGGCAAAACCCGGCTCATGGTGCGGCAGATCACGGATATACAGTACATCATTACGGCCAGCGACCTGGAAGCCCTGCTGCTGGAGAACTCGCTCATCAAGAAGTACCAACCGCGCTACAACATCAACCTGAAAGATGATAAGACCTACCCGCACATCATCATCAAGCAGGAGGCCTTTCCGCGGATATTCGCCACCCGGCAGCCCGAGGAGCACAGCACGGAAATGTACGGACCATATGCCAATGTGGGCGCCATGCGTTCGGTGCTCAACCTCATCAAACAGCTGTATAAACTACGTACCTGTAACCTGAACCTGAGCGAGGAGAACATCGCCAAAGGCAAGTTCAAGGTATGCCTGGAATACCATATCGGCAACTGCAAGGCTCCCTGTGTGGGTTTGCAGACCCGTGCCGACTACGATGAGTCCATTGCCCAGATACGCCGCATCCTGAAAGGGAACCTGCGCGACCTGAGCCGGCACCTGCAGACCAAAATGATGGAAAGTGCGGCGGAATTCCGCTTCGAAGACGCCCAGCTGCTGAAAGAACGCCTGGAAGAGCTGGAGAAGTTCCGCAGCAAAAGCGTGGTGGTGAACAACGATATGGAAGACATGGAAGTGTACGCCATCCAGAGCGATCCGGGTACGGCCTATATAACCTACCTGCGCGTGTCGGACGGGGCCATTATACAGGCCTTTACCAATGAGATAAAGAAAAAGCTGGAGGAAACCGATGAGGAACTGCTCGTTTTTGCCATCCTGGAACTGCGGAGCCGTTTTCCCAATCCGGCAAAGACCATCGTGGTGCCTGTGGAAATAGAGCTGCCCGTGGAAGGCATACGTGTACTGGTGCCCAAACTGGGCGACAAGAAAAAGCTGCTCGATATGGCCGAGACCAATAACCGCTTTTATGTAAAGGACAAACAGCGGCAACTGGCCATCAAAGACCCCGAGCGGCATACCGAACGCATCCTGGAGCAGATGCGCAAAGACCTGCGTCTGACCGAACTGCCGCGGCATATCGAATGTTTCGATAACTCGAACTTCCAGGGCGATTATGCCGTTTCGGCCTGTGTGGTGTTCCGCGATGCCAAACCCAGCAAGAAGGACTACCGCATTTTTAACGTGAAAACGGTGACCGGGCCCGACGATTTTGCCACCATGGAAGAGGTGATCTACCGCCGCTACAACCGCATGCTGATGGAGAACAGCGACCTGCCCCAGCTGATCGTGATCGACGGGGGTAAGGGACAGCTCGGCGCCGCCCTCAACAGCCTGGAAAAACTGGGATTGCGCGGCAAAGTGGCCATCGTGGGCATTGCCAAACGCCTCGAAGAGATCTATTATCCCGGCGATTCACTGCCTTTGTATATCGATAAAAAGTCGGAAAGCCTGAAGGTGATACAACACATGCGCGACGAGGCACACCGCTTCGGTATTACCAATTACCGCAAACGGCACCAGAAAGGACTGATCAAGACCGAGCTGCACGGCATTGAAGGCATCGGGGAAAAAACGGCCGAAGCCCTGCTCTTTCATTTCCGTTCGGTGAAACGCATAAAAGAAGCCAGTAAAGAAGAGATCGCCGAAGTGATCGGCCCGGCCAAAGCCACCATTGTAACCAACTATTTCCGGCAGAATGACCCGTCCCAAACCTGAAATCCTGTTCTGCCGGTACTGCTGTTGTTCAGCGATCTGCTCCCGACAGGCCATATCCCGCTGTTGTAATTTCCCTATCTTCGCCGCTACGAATTGATATACACAGATGTACAAAAAAACAATACTGCTATGCGTCGGCTGCTTTAGTATAATTATGGCCTTTGCCCAGAAAAAGGACCGGCCCCTGCTTTTTGACCTGAGTGCTTTCAATGAAAAGGCCGCTACGGCGCGCTGGCTTTATACCTATGATAAAGTAGCCTGGTGGACCACCGACAGCATCGTGAACCAGCCCGCAGAACTGCTGGACGCCCTCGGCAAAGAATGGTTCTGTTACCAGGACAGCCAGGAGACCTGGCATGCGGTATACGGCAACTATGAATTTGGCAGCTACCGCCAGGTACTGCATTTCCTGGTAGACACCGATGCGCATATTTCGAGTACCCTGGCCCGGGTAGATACCAATATCTGCTACCCCTTCAGCAGAGCCATCAATACCGCGTACCGCGAAGCCTGGCCTGTTATCGACTCTGCCGGGCTCCGTTTTAACCACTACGTACGTTTCCTGGGTAACGACAGCATCGAGGTTTTTCTATTTCCCGCCTTTCAGCCGGATAATTTTGCCGTGTTCGGCGGCGAGTTTGTATATACATTAGACCGTACAGGCACCCGGGTACTCGAAGATAAAAGCTATTACCAGGGCACTTTCCGCGGGTTTAAAACGGATACGCCCCGCAATATCGTGCTCGATTATACCGAGCTGGAAGAACCTACCCTGGGCGGTATCTTTTTTCTCTGGTACTATAAAAAATATTTTACACAGATCTACCTGAAAAACAGGCTCTATTCGCATACGCTCTACAAGAACGAAAAGGGGCAATACAGCTGGCTGCATCTCGAAAATCCCAAAGAAAAGACACCCAAGAAAAAATAAATTCCCGCCAAAATAAATACATAAAAAAAGCCGGTCAGTGACCGGCTTTTTCTCTTTCATGAGTAAATACTACTGGAAGTCCAATGCACTTACATCTTTATTGAATACTCTGCTTTTCAGCGTAAAGGTGAGTACCTGCTCACCGGCAGTGATCACCATTCTGGAAGGCTGTCTGATACCGCCTGTCTCGCTGTACTCGGGGTATTCGGTCACCGAAGTGATCGTTTTACCGTCCTCGCCTTCGGTCTGGCTTTCTTTCTTCACCAGCAGGCCACTTTCCACTTCGTAGAACTCGCTCGAATTTTCGCCGTTCTCGGTTACGATCACCTTATAGGCGTCTTTACCGTTCACGGTTACGATACCGTCAACCTTCAGCTGCTCGGGTTTGTAGCTCATCTGCTCGAACAGGCCTGTTCTGGCTTTGGCCTCGTTCACTTCTTTTTCGTCCATCGGTTTCACCTGGCCCATCTGGGAGGTAGAACCTTTGGTACCGTCGAACACACGGCGCATCAGCGGCATACCCTGCATGGTAATTTCAGACATGCTCATGTTCGGGGCCATACGCTTCATGGTTCCGTCCAGCTCAACCGGGGCACCGGCAACGGATACAGAGAATTTCTCACTGATAGACCTGATCTTTTTCAGCTTTTTCTCACCGCCGATGGCTGTGATGTATTTCTGCATGATCTGGGTACCGGTCACATCGCCGGCCGATTTTTTCTCAGCAGGATTTGCAACGGGGTTACCGAATTTATCGGCATATTCAAGCGGATAGCCCATTTTGGCCAGGGCTGGTCCTACTTCTTCGGCCTTACCTACTACCAGGATCACCATATTGTTTACGTCCAGGTATTTGCTCATGGTGCTCTGTACCTGTTCGGGCGTAACGGCATTGATATTCTTCAGGTAGTTCGTATAGAAATCGGCAGGCAGTTTTTCCGTAAGTACGGTACGTGCAAAGCTGGCCCCGGTCTCGGGACGCTCCAGGCGCAGTGCGAACATACCGGTATATTCTGCCTTTTTGATGCTCAGCTCATCGGCTTCCGGCTTGGTATCGCGGATGCGGCGTATCTCGTTCATAAACTCCACAATGGCGCTGTCGGTAACATTGTTACGCACTTTGGCCGAAGCCTCGAAGGTTCCCATCAGGTTGTGATCGTCTGTGAGTGAAGAATACGCGCCATAGGTCCAGCCTTTATCCTCACGGATATTGTTGAACAGGCGTCCGAAAGAACCACCGCCCAGTACGGAGTTACCGAGCACACCGGCAAAGTAATCGGGGCTGCTTTTCCTGTAGTCAACGGCGTTACCGATGGTAATAACCGATTGCGTGGACGTAGGCAGATCCACCAGTACAATACGGGTTTTGCTGCGGGCAGGCATGGCGGCGGCAGGATTATCCGGGGCCGTTCCGGCAGCCCAGCCGGCAAAGTATTGCTTGGCCAGGGCCGTAGCTTCTGCCACGGTAATATCACCGGTAAAGGTCAGATATGCCTTGCCGGGTTTGAAATACGTGTTGTAGAAAGCCTTCACATCGTCCATCGTAATGGATTCGATGGTTTCTTTTGTAATGTATTCCCCGTAAGGATGTGCTTTACCATAAAGCAGCACGTTCATTACGCGGCCCGAAATAGCATCGGGGTTTTTCTCCTCAGCTTCCAGACCGGTCAGGGCCTGTTTTTTCAGCTTGGTAAGCTCTTCGCTGTTGGTGAAGGTAGGTTTCAGGATCACTTCTGAGAAGAGGCCCATGGTCTTGTCCAGGTGCTTTTTCAGCGTGGAGAACCCGCCTCCGCGTGCAGAAGCGTACAGGTCGGCACCCATAAAGTCGATGGCCTCGTCCAGCTTTTCCTTGCTGTACGAAGCGGTACCGGCGCGCATCAGTTCACCTACCATAGAGGTGATACCGGCTTTGGGGCCTTCGGTAACCGGTGTATAATCGAGGTACAGGTCTACGCGTACCTGGGGCAGTTTATGGTTCTCGGCCACGATCACCGTGAGGCCGTTATCGAGTTTAAAAGACTGCGGCGTGGTCATTTTCAGTTCCCTGGCCGGACCTGCCTGCGGGGCCTTGGTACGGTCGATCTGTGCAAACAGGGAAAGTCCGCCGAAGACAAACGCTGCTGTTAATATGCTGATTCTTTTCATTTCGGTTCTTCTTTTAATCGTTTACTGTTGTCCGGGTTTTACATCGATCACCACACGCTGGTTGCTGTTCAGGTATTTGTTGGCAACACGCTTTACATCTTCCACGGTAATTTTGCGGTAAGTATCGATCTCGGTATTGATCAGGTTGGTATTGCCATAATATACATGGTAGTTTGCCAGGTTCTCGGCAATACCGGCCATGGTGGCGTTACGGGCAACAAAGTCCTTCTCCAGACGGTTGATCTGCTTTTCGAGCTCTTCTTTGGTGATACCTTCGGTCTTCAGCTTTTCGATCTGGGCATCCATCTCTTTCTGCAGGGCCGAAAGCTCCACACCCTGGTTCACCAGGCCAAAGCACAGGAACACCCCGTAATCTTCCAGTCCCCACAGGAATGAACCTGCATACAGGGCCAGCTGTTTTTTGTTCACGATCTCTTTGGTGAAGCGTGAAGATTCGCCGTTCGACAGTACATTGCCGATGATATCGAGCACATAGGCATCGTTATCGGTCTGTTTCGGAGTACGGTAACCGTAGAGCACGGCAGGCACCTGGGCATTTTTATCTTCGTAGGTAAGACGTATTTCCTGGGTAATGGGCTCTTCCTGTACGTTGGGACGCGGAATAGTGCCTGTTCCCTTTGGAATAGCGCTGAAATAAGCCGAAATAAGCTGTTTTGTTTTCTCAATGTCGATGTCGCCCGCAATGCTCAGTGTAGCATTGTTGGGCACATAGAAGGTTTTGTAGAAATCTTTGTAATCAGACTCCTGGGCAGCATTCAGGTGCTCCATGGAACCGATCACGGCCCAGCGGTACGGGTGTTTTTTGAACAGGTTTTCCCACAGTACGCGGCTGAAGGCATCGCTGTAGGGCTGGTTATCGATACGAAGGCGTTTTTCTTCCTTTACCACTTCGCGCTGGGTCTCAATACCCACGTTCTCTACCCTGGCGTGCAGCATACGCTCGCTTTCGAGCCAGAGGCCAAGCTCCAGCTGGTTGCTGGGCAGCAGTTCGTAATAGAACGTTCTGTCCTGTGAGGTGTTGGCATTGTTGGTACCACCGCTGCTGGCGATATACTTGTCGAATTCGCCGCGTTTGATATTGGCCGAACCTTCGAAAAGCAGGTGCTCGAAAAAGTGTGCAAAACCCGTACGGTCTTCTTTTTCGTTCTTGGAACCCACATGGTACAATACTGAAACCGCTACGATCGGGTTGGTATTGTCCTGGTGCAGGATTACGTGCAGACCGTTCGGCAGTGTGTACTCAGTGAATTTCACACCCTGAGCGCCAACGCCTAACACAAATCCGCCCATGCAGAGTAAACTGATAACTTTCTTCATGTCGCTTATTACGTTTTAATGGGATTACCCCCTATAATTTAGTCCGCTAAAATAAAAATAGACTTCCTGTCCGGAAGCCTATTTCGACAAATTTATCTAAAAACAGGATGAACTTACTCTGCCGGATCGAGTTGAAAACGCAATCCGCCGATCCTGGAAAAATCGCTGATCTGGCAGGCCAGGCGGTGTTCCGGCTCCGTATCGGGCAGGGTATCGAGCATATCTTCTTCGGCATCGCTGCGCGGGGGCAGTTGTTCTCCGCCTTCCAGCACACGTATGCGGCAGGTGGCGCACAGGGCCATGCCTCCGCAGACCGCTTCCACGGGGTAACCTTCGCCCTTGAGCACTTCCATCAGGTTCAGGGAAACATCCACCGGCAGCTCCAGGCTTGTTTCACTGCCCTCCGCATCTGTTACGGAGATCTTTACCAGTCCGTCCCTCATCTCTTATGCATTTTGACCGGCAGGCAGACCTGTGGCCACAGGAATACCTGTTTTACTGATAGCGCCCCAGCCTCCGGCCACTTCCTTAAAGTCGTGGATGCCGCGGGCCTTCAGGATCGAAGCGGCGATCATGCTCCGGTAGCCGCCTGCGCAGTGTATATACATGTGTTCTTTGGGCTGTGTACCGAACCAGGTATTTATGTCGTCCAGCGGGAAGCTGGCGGCCTTGCTGTAATGTCCCAGGGCAAATTCCGAAGGTTTACGTACGTCCAGCACGGTATAACCGGGATTTTGGGGCAGCTCTTCTGCAAACTGTGCGGCACTGATGCGGTTTACGGTATCGGTTTCCATACCGGCCTGTTTCCAGGCATCGAAGCCTCCGGCCAGGTAACCCAGCACATTATCGAAACCCACGCGGGACAGGCGGGTGATCACCTCTTCCTCACGTCCGGGCTCGGCCACCAGCAGTATGGCCTGGTTCACGTCGCCGATGAGGGCACCTACCCAGGGGGCAAACTGCCCGTCTACACCAATGCTGATGGAACCCGGGATATGTCCGGCTGCGAAGGCATCTGCACTGCGGGTGTCGAGCACCAGGGCATCGGCAGCTCCCGCCACCGATCTAAAGGCCGCAGGTTCCAGGGCCTGCAGGGCACGCTCCTTTACTTCGGCCAGGGAATCATAGCCTTCTTTATTCATAAGTACGTTCTGCGGAAAATAAGCCGGCGGCTCGCTCAGCCCGTCGGTCACCGCCTCTACAAAAGCCTCGCGCGATGGCTGCATCAGGGCATAATTGAAGGTTTTCTGGTGACCGAGGGTGTCCACGGTCTCCTTCATCATATTTTTACCGCAGGCGCTGCCTGCTCCGTGACCCGGGTAAATTACCAGGTCGTCCGGCAGGGGAAGTATTTTGGTATAGATGCTATCATACAGCATACCGGCCAGTTCTTCCTGTGTCAGACTGGCAGCTTTTTGTGCCAGGTCGGGACGACCTACGTCACCCAGGAACAGGGTATCGCCCGTGAACAGGGAATGCGGCTCGCCGTTCTCATCAAGCAGCAGGAAACAGCTCGATTCCAGTGTATGGCCCGGCGTATGCAGCACTTTTATGGTCACATTACCGATACGGAAGGTCTCACCGTCGGCAGCGATATGCGCATCAAAGGCCGGTGTGGCCTGCGGCCCGTAAATGATGGGTGCACCCGTAGCTCTGGCCAGGTCGAGGTGGCCCGACACGAAATCGGCATGGAAATGCGTCTCGAAAATGTACTTTATCTGTACATTGTCTTTGCGGGCCCGTTCCAGGTAGGGACCTGTTTCGCGGAGAGGATCAATGATGGCGGCTTCGCCCCCGGACTGGATGTAATACGCACCCTGGGCAAGGCAGCCCGTATATATCTGTTCTACTTTCATTGTACTTTTTTTAGTATGCATGAATACGCACAACAAATGTACCATTTTTTCGGGCCGGAAATATCGACAGTTCGTATGCGCCTATAACTTTCCCTGATAAGGTCCGGCTTTTTATTGTTATTTTTGCAGGCATTTTCAGAAAGTATCCCATGCAGTCCCTTACCGATATACTACGCAGTTTTTCAGATCATAGCACCACCCGCGAGATCGGCCGGCACATGGCCCGGTCCGGGGCTAAGCTGCATATATCCGGCGGGCACGGCTCCTTTGCCGCCCTGCTGCTTTCCGCCCTGTACAAACAAACGGGACGTAACCTTTTTGTAGTGCTCAACGACAAGGAACAGGCCGCCTATTTCCTGAACGACCTGCAGGCCATACTGCCACAGGAACGCCTGCTTTTCTTCCCCGACAGCTACCGCCGGGGCTATGCCTCCGAAGAGACCGACAATGCCAATGTGATGCTGCGTACCGAGGTACTGGGCAAGATCGCTTCCGGCGAGGCCGATATCATTGTGTCCTACGCCCGGGCCCTGTCCGAAAAAGTGATCACCCGCAGTACCCTGGAACAGAAAACGCTCAACATGCACACCGGCGAAAAGCTGGACATGGACTTTGTGACCGATGTGCTGATCGAATACGGCTTTGAACGCGAGGATTTCGTATACGAACCCGGTTCCTTTGCCCTGCGCGGCGGTATCATCGACGTTTTCTCATACAGTGAGGAACTGCCCATACGCATCGAGTTCAAGGGCGATTACGTACATTCCATCCGCTCTTTCCAGCCGGACGACCAGCTTTCGGTGAGCAACCTGGACAAGGTGCGCATCGTACCCAATATCGAAGAAAAGAACAACCGCGATCCGCGGCTTTCCCTATTTGAATACCTGCCCGAAGAAACGGTAATTGCCGCTTTCGACGTGCCCACGGGCATCCTGCAATTGAACGACGCTTTCCAGAAGGCCGAAAAATTCCTGTCGGAGCGGGCTGCGCCCATCCGCAAACCCGATACTTCGGAACTCTACATCAGCGGAAGTCATTATGCCGCATTGCTGGGCAAACGTACCCTGCTCGAATTTGCCGTAAAACCTCAGTTCACCGATGCAGAGTCCTTTGTATTCCACACCGAGCCGCAGCCACTGATCCAGAAGAACTTTGACCTGCTGGCCGATAATTTCATCCGCCTGGCCGAAGAAGGCTGCCGCAACCTGATCCTGGCCGACGATGAAAAGCAGCTGCAGCGCCTCGACGCCATTTTTGAAGAGATACTGCCCAAAAAAGGTATCCATTCTACTTTCACCAGCCTGTACGACACGGTAAACAAAGGCCTTTCCGACGGTTTTGTATGGCCGGGGGGCGGACTGGCCGTATGGTGCGATCACAAGATCTTTGACCGTTACCGCCGTTTTAAGCTGAAAGGACAGTTCAGCAAAGACCAGGCCATTACCCTGAAAGAGCTGGGCACCCTGAGTCCCGGCGATTTCGTGACGCATATCGACCACGGTATCGGGCGTTTTGCCGGACTGGAAAAGACCGAGGTGAACGGCAAGGTACAGGAGTCGGTAAAGCTGATCTACAAAGACAACGACGTGCTGTACGTGAGCATACACTCCCTGCACCGCATTGCCAAGTACACCGGCAAGGAAGGCACCCTACCCTCTGCACACAAGCTGGGCAGCGGCAAATGGGAAGCCACCAAGGCCAAGACCAAGAAACGCATCAAGGAGCTGGCCTTCGACCTGATAAAGCTGTATGCCAAACGCAAGGCCGACAAGGGTTTTGCCTTCAGCCGGGACGGCTACCTGCAGAACGAGCTCGAAGCTTCATTCATATACGAAGATACACCCGATCAGCACAAGGCCACCGAAGACGTAAAGCGCGATATGGAACGCTCCTGGCCCATGGACCGCCTGGTATGCGGCGACGTGGGCTTCGGCAAAACGGAAGTAGCCATACGCGCCGCCTTTAAAGCAGCCTGCGACGGCAAACAGGTGGCTGTGCTGGTACCCACTACCATACTGGCCTTCCAGCATTATAAGACCTTCAGCAACCGCCTGAAAGATTTCCCGGTCACGATCGATTACCTGAACCGCTTCCGCAGCGCCAGACAGCAGAAAGAGACCCTGCAACGTCTCGCCAATGGTGAAGTAGACATTATCATAGGCACCCACCGCATTGCCGCGAAGGATGTAAAATTCAAAGACCTGGGCCTGCTGATCGTGGACGAGGAACAGAAATTCGGGGTGAGTATTAAGGATAAGCTCAAGACCCTGAAAACTTCAGTGGACTCGCTCACGCTTACGGCCACGCCTATACCGCGCACTCTGCAGTTCTCGCTGATCGGGGCCCGCGACCTGTCTATCATCCGCACGCCCCCGCCCAACCGTTACCCGGTGAGCACCGAACTGGTCACCTTTAACGAAGAGATCATCCGCGATGCCATACGTTATGAGCTTACCCGCGGCGGACAGGTGTATTTTGTACACAACCGCGTAAACGATATACAGGACATTGCCGGCATGGTACAGCGCCTGGTGCCCGACTGCAACATACGCATAGCGCACGGGCAGATGAACGGCGAAGAGCTGGAAGAAGTGATGCTGGGCTTTATCGAAGGCGAGTTCGACGTACTTATTTCCACCGCTATCGTAGAGAGCGGGCTCGACGTGCCCAATGCCAATACCATTATTATAAACCAGGCCCAGAACTTCGGCCTCAGTGACCTGCACCAGTTGCGCGGCCGCGTGGGACGCAGCAATAAGAAAGCTTTCTGTTACCTGATCGCCCCGCCCGAACTGGCCATGACCGACGAAGCCCGCAAACGCATGCGCGCCATTACCGAATTTGCCGACCTGGGCAGTGGGTTCCAGATAGCGATGCGCGACCTGGACATACGCGGGGCCGGTGAGCTGCTGGGCGCCGAACAGAGCGGCTTTATCAGCGATATCGGTTACGAGACCTACCAGCGCATCCTGAACGAAGCCGTGCAGGAACTGAAAGAGAACGAATTTGCCGATCTCTACAGGGAAGAGCTGGAAGCCCCCGACCGTGAATGGGCGCAGGACTGCACGATAGAGACCGACCTGCAGATGCTGATCCCCGACGAGTATGTAGACCAGACCGAGGAACGCCTGGTGCTGTATAAAGAACTCGACAACCTGGACAGCGATGAGGCCATAGACCGCTTCCGGGCCGAAATGACCGACCGCTTCGGTGAACTGCCCGAAGAGACCGAAGCCCTGCTCGAAACGGTGAAGATCCGCAAAATGGCCCGACGCCTGGGTATTGAAAAGCTCGTATTCAAAAACGGCACCTTGCTGCTGCATTTCACGGCCAATAAAGCCTATTTCCAGAGCGATGTGTTCGGCCTGGTGCTGAAATTCCTCCAGGAAAAGAACCGCGGTGAAATGAAACAGGGCAAAGACCGTCTTACCATCGTGTTCCGCGACCTGGAACGCCTGGATGACGTACGCAGCATTCTGCTGAGCATGCAGGGCGAAGCGGTTGCGGTTTCGGACACATAATGTATATTTGAAAGGTGGAAGATAACCGAAAACATATTGTGGTACTTACCGGAGCCGGCATCAGTGCCGAAAGCGGCATCCGTACGTTCCGCGATTCCAATGGCATGTGGGAGGAACACGATATTATGGAAGTGGCCTCGCCCGAAGGCTGGCGTAAAAACCGCGAGCTGGTGCTGAAATTCTATAACCTGCGCCGCGCACAGCTGGCCGAAGTAGAGCCCAATGCGGCCCACAAAGCCCTGAGCGAGCTGGAAAAAGCCTACCGCGTTACCGTAATTACACAGAATGTGGACGACCTGCACGAACGTGCAGGCAGCAGCAATATCGTACACCTGCACGGCGAACTCACGAAAGTACGTTCTTCCATGAACCCGGCACTTATCTACGAATGGGGCTATAAAGAACTGAACCCCGGCGACAAATGCGAGAAAGGCAGCCAGCTGCGTCCGCACATCGTATGGTTCGGCGAGCTGGTACCCGAGATCGAACGGGCCGCCGACATCAGTCGCAGCGCCGATATTTTTATGGTCATCGGCACTTCGTTACAGGTATATCCTGCGGCCGGGCTCATGCATTATGCGCCTCTGCATGCACCTGTATACGTAATTGACCCGAACGCCCACGAGCTCGGGGCCGGTCCGCGTGTAAAGATCATTGCTGCCAGGGCTTCAGAGGCAGTACCTCAACTGGTTCAACAACTGCTGAACGAAGCATAGATGCCGGGACCGAAACACATACTCATCATCCGGTTCTCATCCATCGGCGATATCGTGCTTACCACTCCTGTTGTACGCTGTATACGCAACAAATACGGCGCGGACTGCGTGATCCATTATGCTACGAAAAAAGCCTTTGCCGGCTGGCTGAAGCAAAATACGTATATAGATCATGTACATGTGCTGGAGGACGGAGAAAGCGTTTTCAGCTTTGTAAAAAAAATAAAAAAGGATTTTCGTATACACGCCATTGCTGACCTGCATCACAATTTGCGTAGTCTTATCATCAAGTGGCATTTCCCTTTTGTACCAAAGGCTTCCTTTCCCAAGCTGAATATACGAAAATGGCTGTACGTGCGCTTTAAATGGGACGTTATGCCCAATGTACACCTAGTGGAGCGTTATTTTAAGGCGGTGCAATTCCTGGGCGTACAGTACGATGGTAAAGGCCCCGACTTCTTTGTTTCGCCGGAAGACGAAGCGGCAGCGGCGGGATGGGTACATCCGGCAAACGAATATGCGGTGGTGACGGTAGGCGCCAAGTTTGCCACCAAGGCCCTGCCCGACGATAAAATGCTGGAGCTGCTGCGCAATATCCCGGGTAAAATTGTACTGCTGGGCGGAAAGGAAGATGCAGAAAAGGCCCGATACCTATACGAAAACTGTCCGGGAAAAGATATTACCGACCTCTGCGGGAAATGCAGCTTAGGTGTTTCGGCGGCTGTAGTGAAAAACGCCGCACGCGTATACGCGCACGATACCGGCCTGATGCATATTGCGGCGGCCTTCAACAGACCGATCACGCTTTTCTGGGGCAATACCACACCCAAGCTGGGAATGGGCCCTTTCCTGGCGGAAAATGCTCCGCTGAAACCGGAATTCCGCGAGGTGCAGGGACTTTCCTGCCGGCCCTGTTCCAAGATCGGTTATGCCGAATGCCCGCTGGGCCATTTTAAATGCATGCGGGAACAGGACACTTCCCCGTAAAATGCTCTATCTCTTATTTTTCCGTATAAATAATCTCTGTCTGGAAGCGGATACTTTCGTTGTGTATCTCTTTCAGGATATTGATAATAAAATCTTTATCGAGTGTAAGATTATTCCCGAAACGGCTGCGCGAAGCCTTTATCTCGCTCCAGCGCTCGGGCTGGAATACAGTAATATTATGCTGTTTTTTATACCGGCCTATTTTCTCTACCAGTTCCATGCGGCGGGCCAATATTTCCAGCAGTTCTTCGTCCAGGCTGTCTACCATGCTGCGCAGGGCTTCCAGTTCGTTCTGGAATACACTGCCGGCGGCGCTGCGTTCGCGTATGTGCAGGGCGGCCAGTATTTCGCCCAGGCGTTCGGGCGTGATCTGCTGTGCGGCATCGCTCCAGGCCTTGTCCGGGTCGGGATGCGTTTCGATCATCAGCCCGTGATAGCCCAGGTCCATGGCTTTCTGTGCGGTCTCCTGTATCATGGAACGTTTACCTGTGATGTGTGAAGGGTCGCAGATCACTTTCAGGTCGGGACGCTCGCTCATCAGGGAAATGGGGATATCCCACTTGGGCGGGTAGCGGTACACGGAGTTCTCGTACACCTGGAACCCGCGGTGTATAGCGGCCACCTGTCGTATGCCCGCTTTTTCGATGCGTTCCAGGGCGCCCAGCCAGAGCTTCATGTCCGGGTTAATGGGATTTTTTACCCATACGGCCACATCGCTGCCTTTGAGCGCATCGGCTATTTCCTGTACGGCAAAGGGATTCACCGAGGTACGGGCCCCGATCCAGATGATGTCTATACCATATTTCAGCAGCAGCTCGGCATGTTCGGGATTACCGGCCTCCACGGCAAGCGGCAGTCCGCTCTGTTCGCGGGCTTTCTGCAGCCATACCAGGGCCTCTTCGCCCATACCTTCAAAGGCTCCGGGGCGGGTACGGGGTTTCCAGATACCGGCGCGGAACACTTTTACGCCCGGCACATTTTTAAGCGCCAGGGCCGTCTGCAATACCTGCTCTTCAGTCTCGGCGCTGCAGGGACCGGCTACTACAAGGGGCCCGCTGCTTTCCTCAAAAATATCGCGTATCATGGTTTTACCTCCACATCGTTTTTATAACGCAGCGTCTTTATACGCCGCCCCGATCCGTCGTACTCGAACCAGTCGCCTTCGCGCAGGCCCGCACGGAACTGACCCTGCACGGCTATGCCGCCGCCCTTGTTAAATTCGGTGTATTTCCCATCGGGCAGGTCGTTCTTATAGGTATATTCGGCCAGGATCGCCCCTTCCGAAGAAAAATAACGCTCTTTGCCTTCGCGCAGACCGGCATCATTATATTGTGTGCTGAACTGCATATTACCATTATCGTAATAACGGACCCAGGTGCCCACTTTTATATCGTTTTTGTATACACCGGCGCTGTCAATGGCTCCATTGGCATAAAAAACCATGTAGGGTCCCTGTTTTTTCCCGTCCGCGATATACATTTCCGAAGTACGGATACCGTTAACATAGCGGGTCTGCGGACCACTGAGCTCTCCGTTGTCGAACCAGTTCTCCTTCTGTATCTGCCCGTAAGCGTTATACTCCACCGAATACCCGTGACGTGTGCCTTCGCTGTTATAATTCTCTATTTTCATCAGGCGGCTGAACTTATCGTAATACACCCAGGTGCCGGTAAAGATTCCGTCTTTTTTAATTCCGCGCGCAGTAATATCGCCTTCCTTCAGGGTGATCACCGTATCTTCCTGGGCATGGAGACGCATGCCCAGCAGCAGGAAGAACAGCAGCAGGCCGTATCTGGTATTCATAATAACAAAGTTAGTACTTTAAGCTATTGCAGGGGTAAAATTCTTCCGCCGGCATGCCAGTAGCGGGTCCAGTAGGCCTCGGACAGGTTGCTGATCATTACCCCGCGGCTGGTGGAAGCGTGTGCAAAGTTGCCGTTGTAGAGATAGATACCTACATGGCTTACCCGGCTGCTGTTGATCTTAAAAAAGACCAGGTCGCCCTCTTTCAGCTCTTCGCGTTTCACCACCCGGGCCTGTTCCAGTATGTCTTTGGTACTGCGGGCTATTTCGTGGCGGTATACTTCCAGGTAGATATTCATGCAAAAGGCCGAGCAATCGGTGCCGCTGCGGTCTTTGCCGCCATAGCGGTACGGTGTGCCTATCCATGAATCCACGGCTTCGAGCAGTTTTACATTGGCCGTGGCCGGGATATCGATCTTCCATTTTTTCTCGTAGGACGTAATGGCCGAAGTTTTGGCCGAAGCCGTTTCCGTTTTAACAGGCGTTCTGGCTGTGGTGTTCACCGGAGCTTTCTCCGCAGGACCTTTCTTTGCTTTTTTAGAGGGTTTTGTACTTTTCTTTGGTGGAGTGTTTCTTCCGGAAGCCGCCATCTGCCGGTCGTTATCGAACTCCCAGCTTTCTTCGTACTGCTGCTTGCCTGCTTCCTCGAAAAGATTGCAGGACGAAAACAGCAAACAGCAGACCATACCTATTACAACATTCAGACGTAACTGCATAATCATAAAATTAAAACAGTATGTCCTGCGCTTTCTGTGCGGTCTTTCTATTTTTTTAACGGCCCCCTGTCAATTGTTACGCAAAAAAATACCCTCTGCCTTTCGGGGCGGAGGGTACGCAAAGAAACATGAAGAATCTTAAAACATCCTTTTGGCAAGCTGCAGGGCCATTTTTGTAAATGGGTCCGGTTTTTCGCTCATCACCAGCGGATGTACGATACGAACGGCATCGCCGATCATCTTATAACTGCGTTTAAAGCTGAATTGTTCCGAAGTACGTACGCCATGAATGGCCACTGCAAAGAAATGCCGCATCAGCAGCTTAAAATTGCGGGATACGGCCGAGAGTATGGCCACCGGCTCTTCGGCGAACTTACCCCCTTTTTTCAGGTAGGTAAAGCAGGCCTCGCTCAGTTCGGGGTTGCGGATAACGCCATACAGTGCATCGGCCAGGATATTGATGGTGGCCGTATTGGTATGACGAGCCGCATAAAAACGCTCCACCGCCTCATCGTAAGACCGTACACCGGCCGTTTTGCATGCCAGCAGGTGCTGTCCCAGGCGGTATACATCGGTAAAAGCTACCGTCATGCCACCTCCTGTAAGCGGGTGACGCATATTGAGCGAATCGCCCAGCAGCACGGCCCCGCTCTGGCGACGCGGGTTGGCCGCCATATAGCAGTTGGGCATCATTTTTATATCACCTTCTTCCACGGCTGCCCGGAAGCTCGGCTGTATCTGCGCGGGCATCTGGGGCATTACCTGGTTCAGCAGGTATTCCTTCAGTTCGGGACCCTTGCGCGGTGCCTGTTCCCCCGGGAAATCGATAAGCACACGGGTCTCGCGGCTGGAAATAGGATATACCAGCACCGGTGCAGGCTCGGCCACAATTACGTGTCCGTGACCGGCATAGGGCAGTTCGGCATCCTTGAGCACCAGGCCCACGAAATAACCGTTGATCTTGTTCCTGTTGTTGCTGATCTTTTCGCGGAAACGGGAGGCCGATCCGTCGCAGGCAATGGTAAGCAGGGCCTTTTCGGTATGCACGGCGCCCGCTTCATCCTCGTACTGTACCCCGGTCACCCGGCCATTCTCTTCTACCAGGTCCAGCGCACGCCCTTTAATCACCTTTACATTGGGCGACTGCAGGATCTCGGCCCGGATATTCTGCACGAATTTACCGTTGCGGAACCCGTAGCCCGTGATCTCTTTACCGGTCTCTGCGGGATAATTCACACTGAAATGCTGGTCCTGCTTAAAAAGTGCATAGCCTTTCACGGGGGCGGCATCGATACCGCCAATGAGGTGGTCGAGGCCCATCAGGCGCAGCTGTTCCACTCCGCCGGGCTGCAGCAGCTCGCCCACGATACGGTCCTGTTCGGAAAGGTTACGTTCTATGATGCTCACCCGCATCCCGTTTCTGGAGAGATAGGCGGCCAGGGCTCCTCCGGCTACGCCGGCCCCGATTATACATACATTGCTCTCTGTATTCATGGTTCAATATTTTCAAAGCCTGCAATATGACAGACAGGCTTCTACTATTGAGACACTAAGTTCTGTGATCTTTTTGGGTCCGTATCTTCCGTATCCTGCGTAAGGCGGAATATCTCTTCCAGGCGGCGCTTGGTGAGGCGGTAGCTCGGATCGGCCGGGTTGGCCTTCCAGAGTATCTCCTTCGCAAAATCGCGGAAAACGGCACGTACATCGTCCATATTGCGCGTTTCCACCATAAGGCGTGCGGCCAGTCCCTTGCGGATCTTAACGTTCTGTGTGAACACCAGCGGGTTCGCGTACACCTTGGTAAGCGTAGCAATGGCCATTACCTGCGGGATGGCACAGAAACGGAAGTTCTTTTCGTCTTTGAGCAGGCTCAGGTACTCGAGACAGTCGGGAACATGGCGCAGGGCATCGGTCACCAGCTCATTGATGCACTGTACGGCACGCGGATGGCCGGGATTGGCAGCGAACCAGCCGAAATCCTCGTTGTACCTGGTCCACACGCTCTGCGGCCAGAACATACGTCCCTGCGGGTAATCCTCGAAATAATCGCGGATGATATTGGTCTTCTGCAGGAACAGTCCCATCGAGTTGGAGATGCGTTCCTCGTTCTTAAGCCAGTACATTTCCTTGCCCGAGGCTGAGAACAGGGCCGAAAGCCCGATGCCTACGAGCCCGGCCACATAGTAGCAGTATTCGTCCCAGTCTTCGATGGTATCCGGGCGGAAACCGGCATATTTGGCCATCCCCTGGCCCATCTGGCGGGTAATGTCCGAAATTACGGTCCTGTACTGATCGCCGAGTCCCTGGTAGCAGCGCACCACCTTATCGAAATTGGCCATCAGTTTTTTATAATCGGGCGTATCGCCCACGCCGGGCAGGTTAAACTGCGGATCTTCCAGCTTCAGGTAAAAGGTATTGAGCAGTTCCGTCTTACGGTCTGCCGGTACGTCCGGGTCGTCTTCCACGCTGTCGAGCCCGCGGAGCACCAGGTAAAATATACATACGGGATCGCGCAGCTCTTCGGGCAGCTGGCGTATTACCGCTGCAAAGGAACGCGAAACCTTATCAAGTGTCTCATAGCTGTAGGCCATATCCGTATCGAATATGGCATGATGCGATGCACCTGAATCCGAAAGCTTCAGTTTCAGCATCGCTTTAATTTCGGACGGATAGTACGCCGAACGCAACAGATCACGAATCATAGGCCTTTTTGTTATCGTTACGCTGCTAAGACGCGCAGGCCCGGCCATTAGTTACAGGCGCTCCCTAAAAAGTGTTCCCTGAACCAAATCCCTGTTCTTTGTTCTGTACATGCGCTGGTATGGGTGAAACATTCGCCGGAAGGTACCTGGAGTTAAATAATTGCAGACATATCATAAATTCAGTATATTCACCGTTGATACACAGGCGGTCTCTCCCACCGTTTTGCTAAAGCGGGATTAAAATACAGGTATATGGATAAACGAGGCGAAAACGCAGGCAGGGGGCTATCCGAATCTCCCTGGCGCACTTTTTACGGGCAACCCCTGGGCGGCAGCATCTCTGAAGCTGTGGAACGCGAGATCCGGAAACTCCGCAGCGAAGGTTATTCGTTCAAGATCTGTATCGGCACCGATTCGCAGCGCCTGGGCGATAAACTGCTGTTTGCCACGGCCCTGGTATTTACCATACGGGGTAACGGCGGCTATATGTTCGTGAAGAAAATGCAGGACCTGAACCGCTACCCGCTGAAGGAACGCCTGATGATGGAGATCGGCTACAGCATCGGGGTGGCCTATGAGCTGGAGTCGCTGATCCGGGCCTATGGCGTGGAACTGGAGATACATGCCGATATCAATGCCGATCCCCGTTTCCCGAGCAGTGTGTCCTTCAGGGATGCCATGGGCTATATTACCGGCATGGGCTATCGCTTTGTACATAAGCCCGATAGCTTTGCAGCCAGCTCCTGCGCCGATATTTTCTGCCACTGAGATATACGAAAGAAAAAAAGGGGACGTTAATCTGTTAACAAACCTTAAACTTTCCGAATGATCCGAAGATCCCTTTTGTCCGCAGCATTCCCCTCGCTCCGGGGATTCCGTTCCCCTGCTGCCTGTAATACGCAGATCTCCCGGTTTTTCTCCTTACTAAAAAGAAACCTAAAGAAGCAAAACAGCGTATATAGTAACAGGCTGTTTTTCATACCGGGGCAGATGGGGATCTCTGCCGGACCTATACGCATAAACAAACCTTAAACAAGCAGTATGAAAAATGTATCCGGCCTGTTTGGCCTGGCCTTACTGGCCATCGTTTCCGCTCACGCCCAGGACACCAGCAAAACCATACACCGTAAGAGAATTCCCGATTACGTGGAGCCCCGCAAACATGAGCTTCGCCTGAACGGCGGGCCTACGGCCGGACAAATGGTCGGTTTCTACGGCGACCGCGGTGTGGTACTCTCTGCGGATTATGCCCGCGGCTTTATCGGGCAGCATTACCTGCGTGTGGGACTGCGCGTAAACGATATGCATTCCCGCAACTTCGGCACCCCTCCTTATCCGCCGATCAATCCCAATCCCGCGGTAAGCGGCGGGGACACCAGCTCCTATTCCATGGCGCAGACCCAGACCCGCACCGACGTTATGATCAACACACATGCAGGTATCATAATCGGGTATGAAAAAGCGATAGGGCTACGCAAGGTAAAATTCATCATCGGGGCCGACCTGTATGCCGGGTACCACGCCCTGAAGCTCCGCACAGACGAAGCGCGGTACATAGAAACGCGGACCTATGATCCCGCTACCCAGCTCTTCGATTACACGTATGATTTCACGGCATACGGCAATACCATTTCGACCGACCGCCGTATTGTGATGGGCGTTATACCGCGTATCGGGGTACGCTGGCAGATCACGCCCTTCTTTGGGCTGGGACTGGCCCTGAACCCACTGGTGGGCTACAGCCACCGCATTTCAGGCAGAGAAGTTACCACGGGCGACCGTCCGCAGAACCCCGGCGCTCACCAGGGATACTGGTTCTTTCAGCAAAACCTGGAAGGTTCTCTTATCTTTAGCTTCGCGAAAAGGGAACCTAACGGACCGCGACCATAATACATGCTGAGATATTTATTGCTACTACTATGCACTGCCTGCCTGAGCGGGGGCAGTGTTTTTGCACAGGCAGCCGCTTACCCGGCAGGATACCTGGGCAGCTGGAAGGGCAAATTGCAGATCGCCGGCAGTACGGCCGATATCGATATGGAGCTGGTACTGGGCCCGGAGATACAAAAGGATTCCGTGTGGGGGTACACCCTGGTATACCGCAGCGACCGCGGTGAGGACAAACGGTCCTATGAGCTGCGGAGGTTAAAGCGCGACATGCAGTTATTCACGGTGGACGAAAAAAATTCCATCCTGCTTACAGAAAGGCAGATCGGGAATAAGGTTTTTTCCATTTTTACTGTAGAAGGTTCAGCTCTGCTGATATCCCTGGAATTACAGCCGGAGCAGATCATTTTTGAGGTGGTCTCCTGGAAGGAAAGCAGCCGTGAGGAAAGCGGCGGCAAACAGGACGACGTGCCCCTGGTGCACAGCTATCTTCCCGGTGGTTACCAGAGAGCCGTGCTGAAGCGGGTTCCCTGAAGGGGAAATTCTTATTACTTTTGAGGCATGAGCCGGTTCACCCGCAAAAAACGATTCTGGATCCCTGTATTCCTGCTGTTCTGCATTGTTTCCTTTGTATTTTACTACAGGAAGGTGACCCGGCTGGACCCGCCTGCCGTACCGGTTGTTACGTTAAACGATACACAGCGTCGTGCCAACCCGGAAGGTACTTTTTACAAGCTGGGAGCAAACACCTTACAAAAAAACGAATTCGGGCTCTGGGAAATGTACGTGGAGGGCAATGCCTATGAGCGTGGCCGTGCACACGGTATACTGTCGAAAGAGCTGATCCGGTACCAGGAAGCCGTTTTTGTAAAGCAGATACGACAGCTGGTACCCAATGCCTCTTACCTGCGTTTCCTGAACTACGGACTGCTTTATTTCAATAAGGACCTGGACGAGCATATCCCTGCGGAATACCTGCAGGAGATCTATGGCGTATCACAGTCACACCCGGACACCTTTGATTTTATCGGCGAAAAATACGCACGTATTCTCAATTACCATGCCGCCCACGATATCGGGCATGCCATGCAGCAGTACATGCTGGTGGGTTGCACCTCGTTCAGCGCCTGGAGCAGCTACACGGCCGACTCACAGCTGATCGTGGGCCGTAATTTCGATTTTTATGCCGGCGACGATTTCGCACGGAACAAGGTGGTTTCTTTTTTCAGGCCGGAGAAGGGCTATAAGTTCATGACCGTTTCCTGGCCGGGTTTTATCGGTGCGGTAAGCGGCATGAACGAGCACGGACTGGCCCTTACCATCAATGCCAGTGCGGGTAACCCACCGCTGAAAACCCGCACGCCCATTGCCCTGCTCACCCGCGAAATATTACAGTTTGCACGCAACATCGACGAAGCGGTGGCCATTGCCCGCAAACGCGAGACCTTTGTAAGCGAAAGCATCCTGCTGGCCTCCGCGGAGGACGGACGCAGCATCATCATTGAAAAAAGCCCGGATACGCTGGGCATCTACACTCCGCCCGGGGCCCGGCTCAGCTGCAGCAATCATTACCAGAGCGCAGCCTTTGCCACCGACGAGAAGCACCTGGAGAACATGGCCAGCAGCGATTCGCCCTACCGTTTTGCCCGTATGAACGAGCTGCAGGACCAGCACCCGGGGCTCAGCGTAAAAGATGCTGCCGCCATCCTGCGTAACAGGGAAGGGCTTTTCAATATCGATATCGGTCTGGGCAACCAGAAATCCGTGAACCAGCTTATCTGCCACCATTCGGTGATCATCAAACCCCAGGAACGCAAGATCTGGGTTTCGGCGCCGCCCTATAACCTGGGCAGCTATGTATGTTACGATTTACGAACGGTTTTTGACAAAATGGCTGAGGCAGAAGCCCCGGCTGAATTTTTCACGCGGGAGCTGAATATAGCCCCGGACAGCTTTTTGTATACAAAAACGTACAAACGTTTCGAGTTATTCCGGCAGATGAAGCCCCTTATCCAGTATTTTACAAAGCATCCCGGAGTGGCCCAGCCCCTGCCGCTTGTTTTTGAGAAGTTCGAAGCCTATAATCCGAGCTGGTATCATACACACGTGATGCTGGGCGACTACTACGCGGCACAGGGCGACCATACCAAAGCGCGTAAAGCCTATCAAAAGGCGCTGAAGCTGGAATTTGCCAGCAAAGGTGAGAAAGAGGCCACGGAAAAGAAACTGAAGGAATTGGGGCGTTGATAACTAACTCTTTTTATTTCTACGATTCTTGATACCAAATTCAAATATTCTCACATGCCTAAGTATATGCAAATTTTCATATACATAAAATAACATCTCTGAAAATCAGTATTTTAAAAAATAAAGAAGAAAAATATATGAAAACATGAGGTTTTTAACATATATTTGCTTTCAGATTTAGAATATCATGGAGAATCAAGAAAATCTTAGCGAAGAAGACAAAACCATTCTGCGCCAACATTATGCAGAAAAAATGAAAGCAGCTAGTACTCTTTATATGGAAGCCCTTTACAAATATAAAAGATACGGCGGCGTAGACGATGGCCCACTTATTCCATCTAACACGGCCACTCAATTAAACTTCGCTCTAAAAAGTAAAGAACCTTTTAAGTGGAAAAAAACGACACTGGACACAGTAAAAAATGCACATTCCCCATTGAAAGCAGTTGACATATATAATATAAATGAGGCTGATATCATAAAGGCAACCGAGCCTCGCGATAAGGCTTTAAGATCTATATCATCCAGTTTATACTATTTAGTGCAAGAAGGGGAGTTACAAAAACTGAAGATTGAAGGTGAAAATGAGTATTATTATGCTGATAAGGTTTGGTTTGAAAATGATAAGATTATCGATGAATACAATCCAAAGTCTTTAAAGATTATAGAAGTCTTATAAAAATAAAAAAAAGAGGTTCAGCGCCAACTAAACCTCTTTGTAAATAATATTGGGGAACGCAGGTTGCCGGAGGTGCCTTAGAAACTTCTACCGACGGGTTCAACTCCCGTGTTCTCCATCTGCTTGTTCAGGTCGCACCGTAAACCTGTGTATAGAGCGGTGCATTTTGTATAATTCAACAAAAGAAAGGATATCCAATGAGTGACGAAAACTCGGATAAAATCGAAATCTTTTGCCGTTTTATTACGGTCAAAGGTAAGAAGGTTTATCCTAAAAAAGCAAAGTTTTTCCACTTTTTCGTAGAACGTAAAAAGTAAAAGCTTGATTGGCGGCGACTTTCAGCGAGAGTCGTCGCCTTTTTTTAACGTATTACCTTTCAAATAGAATGAAATGATAACAGAGTAAACATTTACATATATACCGCCTCGAATAGATTTTTACACCAAGTAGAATATTTATAATAAATATATTGCTGAATAAAAACATTGCACTGCCATGAGTTACATATATACCTATACACCATATATCCTCTTAATCCATTCTTAACTAATAATTTATGAAAACAATCCTTTACCTTGCTTTGCTCAGCTGCCTGGGAATGCCTGCCCTTTTTGCCCAGAAAGACAGTATCGCCGACCCCTGGACACGCTACATGATGCCCGACAAAGTACACGAATTTCTTTCCGTCTATAAAGGCAACTGGCAGCAGACCTCCCATTTCTGGATGGCCGCTGGACAAAAACCGCAGACCTTCCTGGTCAGCGCTGCCGCCGAAATGCTGCTGGGAGAACGTTTCCTGCAGATCAGTCAAAGCGGACAGATGGCCGGTATGCCTTATGAAGGCACGCTGCTGCTGGGATTTAATACCATAAGCGAAGAGTTCAGTTGTATACAGATCAGCAATTTCGGTACGGGCACACTGGTACTGAAGGGACGCTGGAAAGAGCCTTTCAAAAGTATGGAGTTATACGGCGAAATGCAGAACCCCGTAGCCAGGCAGCCGGTAAAAGTACGCCAGGTATTCATTTTTACGGATAAAGATCATTTCCGTATAGAGAATTACGACCAGCAGGAAGGCAGTGCCGGGTTCAAAAGCGCGGAATACATTTTTTCGCGTACGGCCCTGCCCGGTAAGCCCTGACCATAGCCGGCCGAAAACTATTTCCCTTTATTTTCCGTTCTTTGCAGAACATAACTACTACATAAAAGCATGAAAAAGATCTTACTGACCTGTGCCCTTCTGGGTGGCATTTCGCAGCAGCTTGCCGCACAGAACTGGACGGGGAACGTGAATAATAACTGGAACAATTCGGCAAACTGGACGGGCTGGCCCCTGAACGGCGACGATCTTGTGATCGATCCCGCCAATTTCACCGGGGCCGCGGCGTCGCCCGTGATCAGCGCCAATTCAGCATTTACGCCCAATACCATTACCGTGCAGAACGGCGGCAGCCTGGTGATCAGCGCCAATATCAGCACCGGCGATAATGTGGAAGTGACCGGTGCCGGCTCTTCCCTGCTGATGCAGGGTGGTACATTCAATGTAGGTCCGGGTAACGACGGACGCCTGATCATTGACCTGGGTGGTACCCTAACTATGAATGGCGGCACCCTGAACGTAGATCAGCGCTTTATTACGGGCGAAGATGCCACAACCACCCTACATGCCGGAACGGTAACAGCCGGACAACGCCTGTTGCTCGATCTCGGCGGTGTTTTTATACAGAACGGAGGCAGCATCACCGTGGGCGAGACCATGGCCCTGGCCGACGGCAATGCGGCAGGTTCCTGTCACTATATAATGAATGGCGGTACCTTGCTGGTAAACGGTGAGCTGAATTTAGAGAATGAGCTCGGGAACTTTAAGCCCACCCTCGACCTGCGGGGCGGTAACCTGCATGTGAACGGCGACCTGAACTGGTTTGGCGAAGCGCCCGGCAGCGGTATGCCCGAACTGAACGTAAGCGGCGGTTTGTTACGCATCGATGGTCTGCTGCAGAACATGGCCGGCAGCACGGTGAATATGAAAATGCATATTCTTGATACGGGTTCCGTAATTTTCCAGGGACCACAGATCATACAGCTGTATGCTACAGACAGCATCATACAGTCGGGTCAGAGCTCATTTCTGTTCATGAGCACACCTTCCACCTGGAACAATGCCGGTGTATTTTTCAGTTCCGGCGATGCTTTTACGACGTTTTACGATACACACCAGCTCAACGGCAACGGACTTTACCAGTTTGCCAATATCGTTATTTCTCCCAATGCCGTGCTGGATCATGTAAACCCGGCGGAGATAGGGTTTAGCGGCGATATGGTGATCAATGGTACGTTCAGTCACGCGTTGAACCGGCTCACCGCCAATGGCAGTACGGCCCAGGACCTTATCAGCACAGATCCGGGCGGACAGCAACTGTATGAGCTCCGTATGCAGAACGGTCCCGGCGGATCGCTGCGCATCAACCGTAACCTGAACATAAGTCACCACCTCGACCTGCTTTCGGGGAATATTCATACGGACCAGAACAGTCGTGTCGTTATCCTGCCGGGCGCAACGTCTGTGCAAGGTTCGGCGGCCTCTTTCGTAAACGGCCCCGTAGAAAAGAGAGGGTCTTCTGCCTTTGTATTCCCTGTAGGGAAAAACAATACATGGCGACGCATCGGGACCGGCAGCCTGCCTTCTGCCAATTCTGCCATTGTAGCCGAATACTTCGATACCGCCCATACACCGCTCACACCTGTGGGAGCACCCGTTACACAGGTAAGCCCGGCAGAATACTGGACGCTGCGCGAAGAAGGAGCTGCAACGGGTAACGATCCGCTTCCTGTAACCCTGTACTGGGAAGATGCCTCTGCCAGCGGTATTACCGGCTGCGCTTCCCTATATGGCGTAAGCTGGTCGGGAATGGGCTGGACATCCTATGCGGGCACCGCCACCGGTACCTGCACAGGCAACGGCGCAGGCAGTTTCAGCTTCAGTCACCCGGCCCTGCACAACAACCCGAACGGCTATGCGCTCAGCTTCGGCTATACAGGTCAGGTCACTACGGAGAACATTACCCTCTGCCATGGCGACAGCATCAGTATAAACGGCACTACCTATCATCATTCCGCCAGTTTCAGCAACCTGTACAGCGATGTGAACGGCAACGACAGTACCGTGATCACTGTGCTTACAGTACTTCCCCAGCTGATGTCCGTACAGAACATAACGCGCTGCGCGGGCGAGGCCTATATTTTCAACGGTCATACCTATACGCAGAGCGGCGTGTATACAGATACGCTACTTTCTGTGAATGCCTGCGACAGTATCGTAACAACGCATCTCAGCATACCGCTCAATCCCCCTGCGCATAGCCAGAGCATTACACTCTGTGCCGGCGGTTCATATGCCATCGGGAACCATGTATATACGCTGAGCGGGATATACACCGATACACTTACGACGGCAGGCGGCTGTGACAGTACGGTGACCACCACCCTGACCGTGCAGCCCCAGATCGATGTGAACGTGACGCTGAGCGGTGCCACACTCAGCGCTACCAATACAGGCGCCGATGCCTACCAGTGGATCATATGCGGCGGAGCCCCCGTGAGCGGGGCCGTTTCGGGCGGGTTTAGTCCGGCGGGGAACGGCAGCTATGCGGTGATCATTATGGAAGGTAGCTGCAGCGACACATCGGCCTGCGTAACGGTAAATACGGTGGGACTGAAGGAGCCGGAGGTGGTACTGCCTGAATTGTTCCCCAATCCCGTGCGTCGGGGCGAAAACCTGCAACTGAAAGGCCTGAAAGGCAAGGAAACCATTACCGTGTACGACAGTAAGGGGCTGCTGCTTCAAAACCTGCGGAACACTTCACAGGATACTGTTTTAATACCGGGCACAGGCACGTGGAGCCGGGGGATGTACCTGGTCCGCATACATTCTGAAAACGGCCGCTATACTACCTTACGCTGTATTGTTCATTAATATTTAAACAGCTTTATTTCTTTAAAAAGAAGGAAATTCCTAACTTACCTTGATTTTTAAAGAAAGCAGCCATTGATATGACGCAAGCGGGTCTAACGGAGGCCTGTTCCTTTCCCGGACCCGTTCGTGTAGGTGGGACGCTTGATATGACTCTTTTTTCTGAACGCCTTTTTCCGGCGACTTCCGTGAAAGCGGGACCGGCCTGAAAAAACGGGGAAAATCGTAGTCCCAAAAATGCTGATCAGCCCCGCAATAGGTTATATGGGTGTATTTACAGATTCAGAGGGGAATCGTATTGCATTGCATACCCATAGCTGATTTATTTAAAATGCGTAAAGGGCAGAATGAAGAATTTTGCCCTTTATTTTTTATCTTCCTTTAAATTTTACACTATGAGCAATCTATATCGTGTATTCCGTAAATTCCCAGACCAGGAGCAAGCATTGGAACTGCAACAGATATTGCTCCGAAATGGCATCGAATCACTTATTGATGAAAATTCTTTTCTCGTAGATATTACATTTACAAACCCTGAACAACAGAAAAAAGAGTTTTTTGTCAAACTGCCTCCGGAACATTTTGCCCAGGCTGAAACCCTGCTGACAGAAGCGGCACTGAAAGAATTACCCCTGATCGGTAAAGACTATTACCTCTATCATTTTGAGGATACAGATCTGCAGGATATTATCAGGAATCCGCAGGAATGGAGCAAAACGGATTACCTTCTTGCCAAACAGATTTTACAGGAAAGAGATTTCAGCATTACAGATATTGAAGCCGAAGAAAAAAAAGTGGCCGAGGAACGCGAAATGCCGCAAAAAGGAGGCCTGTTGATAGCTCTGGGATACTTTATGAGCCTCGCAGGAGGATATCTCGGGTTATTGATCGGCATTATCCTGCATACTACCAAAAGACCGCTGTTGAATGGCCGGCGTATTTTTTTCTACGATGCCGAAACCCGACGGCATGGTCTGTACATAATCCTGATATCCGTTATAGTAGCGTTTACCATAACCGCATTGCAGATATACGATCTCATACACTGACAGGAACTGTCCGAAAAAAATAAGAAGAAGCCTTCGTTCTTATTCCCTGATCCCCTCGCAATCGAGCAGGAACGCATATTCCATCGCAATTTCCTTCAGGCGCTGGAAACGGCCGCTTTTGCCGCCATGCCCCGATTCCATATCGGTATGCAGGTACAGGCGGTTGCTGTCGGTCTTGAGTTCACGCAGCCGCGCCACCCATTTGGCAGGTTCCCAGTACTGCACCTGGCTGTCATGCAGACCCGTGGTAACCAGCATATTGGGATAAGAGACCGCCTTTACATTATCATAGGGAGAATAGGACAGTATATAATCGTAGTATTCCTTGTTCTTGGGATTTCCCCATTCGTCAAATTCCCCGGTGGTAAGCGGAATACTTTCATCGAGCATGGTGGTCACTACGTCCACAAAAGGCACGGAGGCCACAATACCGTTCCAGAGGTCGGGACGCATATTCACCACGGCACCCATCAGCAGTCCGCCGGCGCTGCCACCCATGGCGTACAGGTGTCCGCGCGAGGTATATTTGTTCGAAATAAGGAATTCGGCACAGTCGATAAAATCGTTGAAGGTATTTTTCTTGTGCAGCATCTTGCCCGTCTCGTACCACTGGCGGCCCAGGTCCTGCCCACCCCGGATATGGGCGATGGCAAACACAAAACCGCGGTCGAGCAGGCTCATGCGCGCCACGCTGAAGTAGGGATCTACCGTAATGCCATAAGAACCGTAGCCGTACAGCAGCAGCGGGCTGTTCTCCCCTTTGAAGGCCGATTTTTTGTACACGAGCGATACAGGCACCCGGGCACCGTCGCGGGCCGTGACCCAGCGGCGCTCACTGGTGTACTGGGAGGCATCGTAACCTCCGGGTATTTCCTGTACCTTCAGGGTCTTGCGCTCCTTGCTGAGCATATGGATCTCGTATACCGTGGCCGGTTGCACCAGGGAGGAATAACCATAGCGGAAATACTGCGTATTGAACTCGGGGTTGCTGTGCATGTAGGCCGTGTACGTGGGCTCATCGAACTGGATGAAATAATCAGTGCTGCCCGCCCAGGACCTCACGCGCAGGCGGGTAAGCCCTTCATAGCGTTCTTCCACCACCAGGTAATCTTTGAACACATCGAAACGTTCCACCAGCACATCGCCGCGGTAAGGCATCACATCGGTCCAGTTGCCCGACTCCGTAGCGGCCAGCGGTGTTTTCATGATCCTGAAGTTACGGCTGCCATTGATATTGGTGCGTATGTAAAAATATTTGTCGTAATGCTCTATATCGTACAGGTGATCGCGTTCACGGGGCTGAAACACTTTAAATTTCGCACCGGCGTCGCCAGCCGGGGCAAAACGTGTTTCAGAAGTAGTAGTGCTGTACGAATGAATGAAGATATACGCGTCTGACTTCGATTTGGACACACTGCAGCCAAAGGTCTCGTCCTTTTCTTCGTATACCAGTTCGTCCTTCCTGGAGTCCTTGCCCACCGTATGTCGCATGATGCGGAAAGTACGCAGGGTCACTTCGTCCTTTACGTCGTAGTACAGCGTTTTATTATCGTTCACCCATACATAGCTGCCATCGGTATCTGCCCCGGTCTCCTGGCGGGTTTCGCCCGTAAGCAGGTTCTTTACGTAGAGCACGTATTTGCGCCTGCCCACAAAATCGGCCCCGTAGGCGATCCAGTTATTGTCCGGACTTACGGTAAGCCCCGTCACATCACAGAAGGACTTTCCTTCGGCCAGCAGGTTCTCGTTGAGCATGATCTCTTCAGGAGCTTCCAGAGAGCCCTTCTTGCGGCAGTAAATGGGATATTCCTTTCCTGTTTCGTAGCGGGTATAATAGTAGTACCCGCGCAGCAGGAAGGGCACGCTGGAATCGTCTTCCTTGATGCGCCCTTTCATTTCGGCAAAGAGCTTTTCCTGCAGGGCCTCGGTATGGGCCAGGCCGGACTTTGTATAGGCATTTTCGGCTTCCAGGTACGAGATCACTTCCGGGTTCTCGCGTTCGTTGAGCCAGAAATAGGGATCGATACGCGTATGTCCGTGTATGGAAAGGTTCTTGGGCTTGCGGGCGGCCATAGGCGCCTGTGAATACGCTGTAACGTCTGTCATGGATACTGTGATTAGTAATGTAAAAAGCGGCTGGAGTAATTTGGGTCTCATGAGCAAAGGGATTAGGCCCAAATATAAAAATATTGTTTAAAACCAGGCACATAAGTCGGGTTACCCCTTTATGAAGCGGGATCGCGGCGCAGTTTTTCGAAGTAGGGATCGGCACCCAGTCCCGGCTTGCGGGAAGCTGCCACGGCCAGCTCGTCGCAGCGGTTGTTCTCTGCATTGGAGGCATGGCCCTTTACCCATACAAAGCGGATATTGCTGAACTGCCGGTATACCTTCAGGAAGCGGACCCAGAGGTCGGGATTGGCCTTGCCGCTGAACTGCTTCACTTCCCAGCCGAAGACCCAGCGCTTATTGATGGCATCTACCACGTAACGGCTGTCACTGTACACCACCACGGGGTATTTATTGGTCTTGAGGTTTTCGAGGGCCACGATCACGGCCAGCAGCTCCATACGGTTATTGGTGGTAAGGCGGAAACCCTCACTGATCTCGCGGCGCTTACCCGCAAACTTAAGTACCACTCCGTAGCCACCGGGACCGGGATTCCCCGAGGCGGCCCCGTCTGTATATATCTCAACGATGGGATCCATGCGGGGGTAAAGATAACCAGAAGTAGGCGCGCGCAGCAGCCCGGACGCTAATTTTCATCGCGCAGCGGCAGAAAGTCTTTATCGCCAAGCGCCTTTATAACACCTCGTAACAGAAAATTATTATCAAAGCGCAGCAGATACTTCCGTTTTCCCTCTTTTTCCGGCGCCAGCATTTTTTTGAAAATCATCCGTTTAATCTGTCTTGATATTTCTGATCTCTGTTTGCCAGGGAAAAACCCTTCCAGATCCGAAGCCTGTATCAGCTGTAGGTCTATTACCTTTCTCAGGATTTTTTCTTCCATTTCAGTAATAAATTCCCGATCTGCCGAATATCGCAGAGCCGGCAACAGGATTTCATTTTTCAGAAATTCATAATCAGCCAGGCGGTCAATTTTCTCTATTTCTTCTTTAAGCCCCTTAAGTACATATTCAGCCCAGGACAACAGACCGTCATCGGTACCTTCATCTGCCCGGGATAAGTAGTTGTAATAATCATCCCGGTTACTACAGAAAACAGCAGTTGGATTCAGAATACGACCTATATTTACGTTAAAACCCATTCGTACCAGCATAGCGTAGGTAAGCAAACGTACTGTGCGTCCGTTACCGTTGCCAAAGGGATGGATCCAGACAAAACGATGGTGTACTACAGCAGCTTTCAGCAGATCATACTTTGTAGGGTGCTCATTATTAATAAAGGTCAGTAATTCTGACATGTATTCCTCAATTTGCGTGTGATCCGGTGGTATATGTGCTGCTCCCGCGATACGTAAATTAACATTACGGTACTGCCCTGGCAGGTGGTCGCCTTCTCCCTGTGGAGGTGGCAGCAGCCCCTCAACCACACGTTTATGTACCTCCGTAATGAACATTTTATTTATCGGGAACTCCTTCACTGTTTCTTCTATAAACACCATCGTCGTTTCGATATTCCGAATCTCTCGTATCTCGGAAGATATCACTTCCTGATCGTCAAGCTTCGTTTCTATATATTCAGCGATAGTGGTATTGTTTCCTTCGATACGTGCAGAACCGATACTTTCCAGCGTATGGAAAATATGCTTCAGCTGAAAAAATACGTTAGGGTGTGTAGTTCCTCCCAGTGGCTTTTTACGCAGATAATCCAGTTCGATTATCAAATCTGTCAAACCCGAATTAAAAGATGGTTCGGGCAACCTCAGGTCGCGGTGCTCAAATCGACTTGCTTTCACAGGAAAGGAGATTCAGGATTTAACAAACGAAGAAAAAACATTTAACAAATGTACTAATTAACATTCTAAAAATCAATACAAAAAACATTTTACTCATGAATAAAGATTTAACAATTGCCAAAAAATTATTTTACATCAAATCAAAAATTTCCGATCAGGGCAGCATAAAAAAAACGCCTTTCACGGTGAGGCAAAAGACGTTTAAAAAACTATGAAAAAGTAACCTTAGCAAAATTGCTCGTAGCACGCTTTCAGGTGCTCGGCAATCATATCAGCAGGCCGTCCTTCAATCATGTGTCGCTCCACGAAATGTACCAGTTTACCATTTTTGAAGAGTGCAATGCTCGGACTGCTGGGCGGGTATGGTAACATAAACTCGCGGGCGGTTTGGGTAGCTTCGGTGTCAACCCCTGCAAAAACCGTTGCCAGTCTGGCAGGTGTAATATTACCCGTAAGTGATTTCAGCACTCCGGGGCGGGCACTTCCGGCAGCACATCCGCAAACGGAATTCACTACCAGCAGGGCCGTATCTGAACCGCTTTCCTTCATAAAGTTCTCTACCGATTCGGCAGTCTCCAGGGACTCGAAACCGTTCTCGGTAAGCTGGGCGCGGCAGGGTTTTACTATTTCTTCAGGATACATAACGCTATATCTTTCTTTAATATTATAATTATCCTACAAAGTTAGTCAAGATTTACATAGGTGCATATAGGAAATACTTATAATATGTTCCGGCCTGCCTATGGGAACCCGGGACAAAAACAGGACAGGCAGCCCCTGCATAGGGGATTAACAGTTTTTCAGAGGTTCCTCCCGTTACAACCCTCGTTTTTTTGTTTAAGTTTGACCTTATGAAAAGAATTTTGTTCAGTATCCTGGCCGCCGGTACCTTTGCCGGAGCCGTATATGCACAGCCTGCCGCACCCAAGCTGGTGGAAGAAGGCGGCAAACATGCCGACGGGATCAGTATCCCCTATAAAAAGTACGAAATGGCCAATGGCCTTACCGTGGTGGTGCACGAAGATCACAGCGATCCGGTGGTGTACGTGGACGTGACCTACCACGTGGGCTCGGCGCGCGAACTGCCCGGCCGCAGCGGGTTTGCCCACTTTTTTGAACATATGATGTTCCAGGGCAGTGACCATGTGGCCGACGAAGAACACTTTAAGATCGTGACCGAAAGCGGCGGTACCCTTAATGGTACCACCAACCAGGACCGCACCAATTACTTCGAGACCCTGCCCAGCAATCAGCTGGAAGTAGCTCTCTGGCTCGAAGCCGACCGTATGGGCTGGTTCCTGGATGCCGTTACGCAGCAGAAATTTGAGATACAGCGCGCTACCGTTAAAAACGAACGCGGTCAGAATTACGATAACCGTCCCTACGGACTTATTTACGAAAAGACCAAGGAAGCCCTGTACCCGGTAGGTCACCCCTATTCCTGGACCACCATCGGCTATATCGAGGACCTGAACGCCGCCGGGCTGGACGACCTGAAGAACTTCTTCCTGCGCTGGTACGGGCCCAATAATGCCACCCTTACCATCTCGGGCGATGTGAACACCGACGAGGCCCTGAAACTGGCCCAAAAATACTTCGGTAACATTCCCCGCGGTCCCGAAGTGAAAAATATGGCCCCGGCCCCGGTAACCCTGGATAAGACGCGTTACATGTCGTACGAGGACAACGTAAAGATGCCTTTCTTCAAGATGACCTGGCCCACGGTGGAGTCTGCCCACCCCGATGCCGCCGCACTGGACGTACTGGCAGAGATCATGGGCAGCGGAAAAAATTCCATGATGTACCAGACCTTTGTAAAACCCCAGCTTTCGGTAAATGCTTACGGCTATCATCCTACCGGCGAGCTGCACGGCACCTTTGAACTGGTCACCTACAACAAACCCGGCACTAAGCTGGCCGATATCGAAAAGACCATGAACCAGGCCCTGGAAGACTGGCTCAAAGCCGGTGTGAATACCAATGACCTGGACCGTGTTAAGGCAAAGATCGAATCCGAGGCCATTTACCGCCTGCAATCCGTGCAGGGTAAGGGTGCACAGCTGGCTTTTTACGAGACTTTCTACGGCTCGCCGGGCTATTTCTACAGCGAAATTGAAAAATACCGCGCCGTTACTGCTGAAAAAGTAATGGAGGTGTTCAAAAAGTATATCTACGGTAAAAACCGCGTATGCCTGAGCGTAGTGCCCAAAGGCCAGTCGGCCCTGCTGCCCGCCCCGGACAACTGCACCCGCTGGACCATCCCGGCAGGCTTTAAACCCGATCTTACCGAATACAAGAACCTGAAGTACACAAAGGCCGCCGATTCGTTCGACCGCAGTAAAAAGCCGGCTTCCGGCCCGAACCCGGTAATTACCATGCCCGACTTCAAGACCACCAAGAGCCCGGCCGGTCTGCAGATGATCTCTACCTATTACACCGAGTTACCGGTAAGCACCCTGAACCTGTACCTGCCCTTCGGACAGGTGACCGAAACCCCTGAGAACGCCGGTATCTCACAGATCCTGGCCAAAATGATGAACGAAGGCACACAGACCCGCAGCGCCGAAGCCTTTGATGCCGAACTGGAAAAACTGGGCAGCGACATCAGCGTATATGCCGGCCGCGAAGAATTTGTGATCAGTGTTTCTTTCCTGAACAGGAACGCTGCACGTACCCTGGAGCTGCTCAACGAACGCATGTTCAAACCTAAATTCGAAGAGGCCGACCTCGAACGCATCAGGAACCAGACCATACAGGGCCTCAACAACCAGCAGACACAGGCCACGGCCATTGCCAACAATGTACTGCGTAAGCTGCTTTTCCCGAACGATATCATCGGTTATAACGAAATGGGTACACCCGAAAGTGTGGGCAAGATCACCCTGGCCGATGTACAGAAATATTACGATACCTTCTTTGCACCCGACAACGGCTACCTGGTAAGTGTAGGCGAGCTGAGCGTAAAAGATCTGCACGGACGCCTGGCCTTCCTGGGCAACTGGAAAGCCAAGGGGCTGCAGAAGCCGAAGCCCTATGCGGCCAAAGGCGCAGACAAAAGCACTATTTACTTTATAGATAAGGAAGGAGCGGCCCAGAGCGAGATCCGCGTATCATGGCCCAGCCTGTACTACGATGCCGCCGGCGACTATTATACGGCCAACCTGGTGAACTTTGCACTGGGCGGAGCCTTCAACAGCCGCATCAACCTGAACCTGCGCGAGCTGCACGGCTGGACCTATGGTGCCCGCGGACGTTTTTCCAGCACCAAGCTCGAGAACAAATACCTGGCATCGGCCGGTGTAAAGAAAGAAGCTACGGACAGCAGCATCATCGAGATCGTACGTGAAATTAAGCTGTACGAACAGAACGGCCCTACCGAAGCTGAGATACAATTCACCAAAAGCAGCGTAGGCCAGAGCGAGGCCCTGGATTATGAGACCCCGGGCAAAAAAGCCGGTTTCGTGAAAATGATCCTCGAGAACGGCGCCGATAAGAACCTCCAGGCCAAACGCCAGGAACTGCTCAAAAACCTGAGTGTGGCTTCGGCTAAAACCTTCGCCGCCAAGAACTACCCCTCCGAAAAGCTGACCATTGTAGTGGTAGGCGATAAAAAGGTGGTGTTCGAGGGACTGAAAAAACTCGGTCTGCCCATCGTAGAGCTCGACATCAATGGCAACCCGCTGAAATAAACAAGGTTATTTTATTGTAAAACCCGTGCAGCCCGCTGCGCGGGTTTTTTATTGCGCACAGCTTCCAGCCAATAACCCCTGGCTCTTAACCCCTGGCTCTTAACTCCGGACTCTTCACCCCTGGCTCTTAACCCCTGGCTTCAGACTCCCGGCTCCGGACTCCTAACAATTCCTTCACACAGAAGCAGGTAAATATCTGCGGAATACGCTCAAAATATCTTAGCTTTGAGCTCAATTTCACACAACAATGAACGAACAGCAATTCTGGGACCTCATTCAGCCCACCGTACATGCCGAGCGCATCGAAACCCAGATGGAACTTCTGTATAATGCACTCAATGAGCAGTCTACCGGCGACCTGGTAGATTTTCACAATATTTTTCTCGAACAGATGGACCGTGCCTATACCTGGGACCTCTGGGCCGCTGCCTATACAATACACGGCGGTTGTTCCGACGATGGTTTTATGGACTTCCGGGCCTGGCTCATTACACGGGGAAAAGACATTTTCGAGAAAGCCCTGGTTCAGCCTGATTCCCTGGTAAGCTTTGCCAAGGAGAAACTGCTCGAAAGCCTCGACGGGGAAGAGTTCAACTACCTGGCCGCCGAAGTGTACGAAGAGCGCACCGAAAAAGATATCGAGGACGACGAGCGCAACCGCGACATCGATTTCCGCGAAGACCCGGCCGGTATGGAATGGGAAGAGGACGACCTGAATGCCCTGAAAGACCGCAACCCGCAGCTGTTTGAACTGTTCCGCGCCGAATGGGAGGCCTGACCGGCAGATTTCTTTTTTTGAAACGTATCTTTAGAGGAAATACATCTGTATTTTTGAGAGCATATTCCGCATCTCATGAAAAACGTATATACATTATCCCTGGCACTGCTCTGGGGCCTGGTATCCTGCAATACACCGGCCCCGGAGGGAAAAACGACAGCGCCTGCCACAAAGAACACGGGCATCGGTTCACTCCGCAAAGAACTGCAGCAGACCGCCGGCAGCTTTAAAGGCGATATAGGCTTTGCCCTGAAGCATACGGGCAAGGGGGACACACTTACCATAAACGGGGCCGCACATTACCCGATGCAGAGCGTATTCAAGTTCCCGCTGGCTATGGCCCTGCTGCACGGATCGGAACAGGGCAGCTTTTCCCTGGACGAAAAACGCAAAGTGACCAAAGCCGACCTGCTGCCCGGCACCTGGAGCCCCATGCGCGATGCTTATCCGGAAGGTGCTGAACTGTCACTGAAAGAGATCATGCAGTATACCGTTTCGCAAAGCGATAACAATGGCTGTGATTATATGTTCCGTTTACTGGGCGGACCGCGTTACGTAAATGATTACATCCACAGCCTGGGCATAAAAGACATAGCCATTGCAGCTACTGAAGAAGAAATGCACCGCGACTGGGAAACGCAGTTCAGGAACTGGTGCACACCTTTTGCTATGGTACAGGTATTCGATGCGTTCTATAACGGCAGAGTGCTTTCAGAGACCAACCGCGACCTGCTCTGGCGTATGCTCACGGAAACCACGACCGGCCCGCGCCGCATTAAAGGACAATTGCCCGAAGGTACCGTGGTGGGACATAAGACCGGCAGCTCCGACAGTAACGACAAAGGCATAACCGCCGCTGTGAACGATGCCGGCATCATTATCCTGCCCGACGGACAGGCCCTGGTCCTGGCCGTATTTGCAGGCAATACCACCGAAAGCAGCGAAACCTGCGAAGATGCCATTGCAGCCATGAGCAAGGCTGCCTGGGATCACTATACGAAGAAATAATTTACTGCATTCGCAACAAGGCCAAAGTGGCCGTATGATCAGCATTACCGGGCCTTACCTGCGTATTCCCGCCGAAAATGCCCCGCTTCAGGATCCGGTGCTGAGTACCAGGCGTACCGTGTGATCGTTCTTCTGCTCGGCAAAAAGCGTACGTCCGCGCATGAACCGGTCTACCAGGGCCTCATTGTAATTTCGTATAGTAATCAGCTCCAGGCCTTCGCGGAACTCCGTAACGTAATTCTCCTTCAGTTGTTCCAGCACACCAGGCACACGCATGGGATCATTATCGATACATATACTAAAACTAATGGCGCTGTGCTGCATCAGGTTCACCTTGATGCGGTGCGTGGCCAGCAGGGTAAACAGTTGCCCCAGGTTCTCCTCCATGATAAAGGAAAAATCCCTGGGTGAAATGGAGATCAGGGCCTGGTTCTTTTTGATGATGAACGAAGGCAGGAGCCCGAAAATCTCCTTGTTCTCCACCAGGGTACCCGGGGCCGAAGGGTCCAGGAAGGAACGCACACGCAGCACAATGTTCTTGTTCTGCAAAGGCTTGATGGTCTTGGGGTGGATTACCGTAGCCCCGTAGTAGGCCAGTTCAATGGCATCGGTGTACGAAAGGCGGTTGAAGAGCTGCGCATCGGGGAAGAGCTTGGGATCGGCATTCAGTATGCCCGGCACGTCTTTCCAGATGGTAACCTCAACCGCGTCGAGGCAGTAGGCAAAAATAGCCGCGGAATAGTCAGAACCTTCGCGGCCCAGCGTAACTCTTGAACCTTCGGAAGTTTTTCCGGTAAAACCCTGGGTAATGATCACGTTATTGCGGTGTGCTTCGCCCTCGAGCAGCACTTTTACCTGTGTTTCCACCAGGTGCTGCGTCACGGGCCAGTTCACCTTACCCTCGCGGTAGGTGGCATCGGTACGAATAAGTCCGCCCGCATCCTTGTAAATGGCCGGCACACCGATATGCTGCAGGTAACGGGCCACGATCTTGGTGGAGAGTATTTCGCCCTGCGATACGATCTGGTCATAAAAATAATTGTATTCATTCTCCGGCTCCGAAGTGCATACGGCCCGTATCTCGGTAAAGGTTTCCTCCAGTTCGGCGCTTACTTCGGCACCCAGGCCCAGTTCCTGCACAATATCCAGGTGAAAGCTGCGCAGGGTGTCCAGGGCGGGCAGCTCCTTCCCCTTCGATTCCCGGGCCTGCTGCACCAGTACTTCCAGGGCATTCGTGGTCTTGGCCATGGCAGATACCACACACAGCAGCTGGTCTCCGCCCTTATGATCACGGATGATCTGTGCCACATTACGAACTGATCCCGCATCTTTTACCGATGCCCCCCCGAATTTAAATACTTTGTACATAGCTGCAAAGGTGTAAATTTTGCCGGAAACGCGCTTCCTGTTTTTGGGTTAAAACGCACTAAAATTGCGTATCTTTGCACGGAATATGAAAAAGCACAAGGCAGGATTCATCAATATACTGGGTAAACCCAATGTAGGCAAGTCCACATTGATGAATACGCTTATGGGAGATAAGCTCAGCATCGTTTCGGCCAAGGCACAGACCACCCGGCACCGCATCACCGGCCTGGCCAACAGCGACGATTACCAGATGATCTTTAACGACACGCCGGGTATCCTCGACCCCAAATACCGCCTGCACGAACGCATGATGGCCTTTGTGGACGAAGCCCTGAGCGATGCCGATATTGCCATGCTGGTGGTGGAAGCGGGCGACCGCATCAAGGATTCGGAGCTGGAAGGCAAGTACGTAAAAGTGATCGCCAGCCTGGCCCGGCTGAACTGCCCCGTGATCGTGGCCCTGAACAAGTGTGACCTGAAGAACGAAGAAGAGATCGCCGCACTGAAGGCCTACTGGGAAGAACAGATGCCTTTTGCCACCGTGATACCTATATCGGCCGTGAGTGGCATGGGCATCGACGTGTTGCTGAATACCCTGCTGGACAAGCTGCCGGAATCGCCCCCTTACTTCGATAAGGAATTCCTGAGCGATCGCCCCCTGCGCTTTTTTGTGACCGAGATCATCCGCGAAAAGATATTCCTGCACTACAAACAGGAAATTCCCTACTGCTGCGAGGTAGGTATTGAAGAATACAAGGAAGGCGAGGATATGGACCGCATACGGGCCCTGATCTACGTGGAACGCGAATCGCAGAAGCCTATCGTGATCGGCCGCGGCGGCAGCTCGCTGAAACAGGTGGCCAGTGAAGCCCGTAAGGACATCGAGGAATTCCTGGATAAAAAAGTATATCTCGAGATCTTTGTAAAAGTGAAGGACAACTGGCGGCAGAATGAAAATCTCTTAAAAGGATTCGGATACTGATGAACGAGGACCTGGCACTGCTTTACCGCTTCTTTTCGGCCATTGAGGCCAACCTGTTCGCAGGACTGCTGCGCAACGAGGGGATGCAGGCCTTTATCCGCGACGAGAACATCAATACCATTTACCCTTTCAGTAACCTGGCCACGGGCGGCATTAAAATTTATGTGCGCCTTGCCGATGAAGAAAAGGCCCGTGAGCTGCTCGGACGTTTCCTGCAAAGCCATTCCCTGTACGAAGAGGACGACCTGAGCTATGCCCTGCCCTGCCCCAGCTGCGGCTCGGCCAATACCCTGGTGGTACCGGTGGAAAAGAAAAGCTATTACGATGAGTTCCGCTGCTTCGACTGCGACCATATGTGGGACAACCGCACAGACAAAAACATCAATCCCGGCGTATGGGAATAGATTCTGAGTAACCGGGCTGCGACAAACCCGGCAACTCATCTTTTCACACAAAAACCTGATTGCAAAATAATTAAATCCGTCCCGAGGCTTCATTTCCTCCTGGAATGCAGGCCAAAATCCCTTTCTGCGGCCTTATAAAGCGCTTTTCTTGTCATTGGAACTCCCAAACTTATGCTCTAAACTTGCAGATACCCAAGCAATAAGTTCCCCCGGGGCGTGTGTGCGTCCTGCATGACCCCGGGGGGCTTTATTTGCCCGTGAGTACCCGGTATGGCTCCGGTATCTCCACTCCGCGGAAGTAATTGGTGAGTCCGCAGAAAACAAGCAGGGTGAGTACGGCTCCCGTGCCCAGGATAATTTTCGATTGCGTTTCCGGCTTTACTCCAAGCACGGAACCTTGCACTTTGCTGTGGTGAATGGCCGCCACATGCGCAAAAAAGCTCATTATGGCCAGGGCGTAATAGGGAATAAAGAAGAGGTTCAGCGGAAAGCTGTTAAGCCCGGCCACGCCGAAGTAAAAATTGGTGTCCAGCTTCAGCACCGAACGCCCGGCCAGTACGGCCGTAATGTGTGCCATAAAGAAAAAAGCCAGGTAGAGTCCGCTCCAGAGCTGCAGTTTTTCCCAGGAACCCGCAGCCGTTTTCCGTTTGCGGAAGAAAAGGCGTATGCCCGAGATCACCTGTATGGCCACGGCCGCCTGCAACAGCGACTCCACGAAGGGGTGCCTGTACACGTTGCGGAGCTCGTTCATAAAAGCGATATGGGCTTCCGCGCCACTCAGCGCAATCATATGATTGACAAGATGCAGCGTAACAAACGCGGCAATAAAAAGCCCGGATGCATAATGTACCTGTTTCATGGAGGTATTGTGTGGTATAAAGGTAGCATTCCGGCCACAAACAAAAAAGGCCGTTCCGCCTACAGCGAAACAGCCTTTTTAAGTATTACGTTTTTACTTATTCTTCTTTGGAACCGAAACGCTTACGGTCGTTCTCGTTCAGGTAGATCTTGCGCAGGCGCAGGCTTTTCGGCGTTACTTCCACGTATTCGTCCTTCTGTATGTATTCCATACATTCTTCCAGCGAAAATTTAATGGCCGGAGCGATGCGCATTTTGTCATCCGAGCCGCTGGCACGCATATTGGTAAGTTTTTTACTCTTGGTAACGTTCACTACCAGGTCGTTATCGCGGGTGTGTGCGCCGATCACCTGTCCTTCGTACACTTCATCACCCGGATCGATGAAGAAGCTACCGCGGTCCTGCAGCTTATCGATGGAATAGGCATAGGTCTCGCCGGTCTCGCCGGAGATCAGGGAACCGTTGTTACGTCCGGGGATCGCACCTTTCCAGGGTTCATAGGCCTTGAAGCGGTGTGCCATGATGGCTTCACCGGCACTTACGTTCAGTACGTCGGTACGCAGACCGATGATACCGCGTGACGGGATCTCAAATTCCAGGTGCTGCAGGTCGCCTTTGGGCTCCATTACCTTCAGCTCGCCCTTGCGGCGGGTAACCAGCTCGATCACTTTACCGGCGGCCTCTTCAGGCGCGTCTACGGTAAGGAACTCTACGGGCTCGCATTTTTCGCCATTGATCTCTTTTACGATCACACGGGGCTGACCCACCTGCAGCTCGTACCCTTCGCGGCGCATGGTCTCGATCAGTACAGAAAGGTGCAGCACACCGCGGCCGTATACGATAAAGGCATCGGCGCTTTCACCGTCCTCCACGCGCAGGGCCAGGTTTTTCTCGGTCTCTTTGATCAGGCGCTCACGGATGTGGCGGCTGGTCACGTATTGTCCTTCCTTACCAAAGAACGGGGAATTATTGATGGTAAAGAGCATGCTCATGGTCGGTTCGTCGATGGCGATGGGTTCCATTGCTTCGGGATTTTCGGCATCGGCGATGGTATCCCCGATATCGAAGTTTTCCAGTCCTACCACGGCACAGATATCGCCACAGCGCACTTCGTCCACTTTTACGCGGCCCAGGCCTTCGAATACGTACAGGTCCTTGATACGGGCCTTTTGCTTACTGCCGTCGCGTTTGCAGAGGGTAACGGGCTGACCGGCTTTGAGAACGCCGCGGTTCACACGTCCGATAGCGATACGTCCTACGAAGGAAGAGTAGTCCAGCGAGGTGATCTGCAGCTGTACGGTACCTTCTTTGTATTCCGGGGCCGGAATATGTTCAATAACCAGGTCCAGCAGGGCGGTAAGGTCTTCGGTCTGCTGTTTCCAGTCCAGGCTCATCCAGCCGTTCTTGGCAGCGCCGTAGGCTGTGGGAAAATCGAGCTGATCTTCGGTAGCGCCCAGGTTGAACATCAGGTCGAACACCTGTTCGTGTACCTCGTCGGGGCGGCAGTTTTCCTTATCTACCTTATTGATCACCAGGATCGGCTTTTTACCCAGGCTCAGGGCTTTCTGCAGTACGTAGCGGGTCTGGGGCATGGGACCTTCAAAGGCGTCTACCAGCAGCAGTACGCCGTCGGCCATGTTCAGCACGCGTTCTACCTCTCCGCCGAAGTCAGCGTGGCCCGGTGTATCGATAATGTTGATCTTGGTATCTTTATACGTTACGGAAACGTTCTTTGCCAGAATGGTAATACCGCGTTCGCGCTCCAGGTCATTGTTGTCCAGGATCAGGTCGCCCGTATTCTCATTGTCACGGAAAAGTTTGCACTGGAACATGATCTTGTCCACCAGTGTAGTTTTACCGTGGTCTACGTGGGCGATAATAGCGATGTTTCTGATGTTCATATAGAATGTATGATATTACGTTGTTATAATCGGGTCCCTTTGGGTTTGTTCGTATTGGCCAGGTTGCAGGTACCCCGGCTTACCGTTTCGCCCTGTTCGTTCTTCAATACACATTCGGCATGTATAATGGTACGGCCTGCTTTTACCAGGCGGGCTTCCCCGGTCACCAGCTCTCCCGCGCGTACTTTCCCGAAGAAATCCACGCTCAGGTTCACGGTCACGAACCAGGTATCCAGCGGCTGCAGGGCTACCAGCAAACCCGTAAGTTCGTCGATGATGGCCGCATGTACACCGCCGTGCATCAGGCCGATGGGATTCAGCATCTCTTCGTGCACACGGAACTGCATGCTCAGGGCATCCTGTTCAATATGCAGCAGGGTACCGTCCAGCCAGCGGGAGAACGGTGGGGCATCCGCACCGAGCTTTTTGCCCACAAACTGCTGAAAATACTGCAAATATGAAGTAGCCTGACCCATTAAAGGGCGCAAAGATAGCGAATTAATCCGAATATCAACAGGCCGCATTACCAAAACGGCGAACCTCCCTGTACGAAGCAACAGAATAATGATACAGGCATAACTTTGGCAAAAAGTACAGGAACAATAGTGCAAATGAAGTACTTGACACCGATGGATAAAATAGTATATTTGCTTACAAATTAACTTGTTCCATGAAAAAATTAATCATTATCCTTTTAAGCTCCGCATTAACGGCCGGCGCAAGCGCACAGAAGATCAAGCTCACGTCAGGCAGCCTGTCTTTCCTCTCGGGCGTGCAGAGTGTGAACGTTTCGTTCGATTACAGTAACATGAAAGTAGGTAAAAAGACCGAAGAAGCCTATGTAAGCGAAAAAGTGGAAGAATTCAATAAAAAGGAATCGGGCCGCGGCGACCAGTGGCAACAGAGCTGGATCAACGACCGTGAGGAGCGTTTTGAGCCCAAGTTCCTGGAACTGCTGTCAAAGAACGCACCCAAATGGAGCTTCAGCAAAGGCAGCGGCGATGTAGACATGAAAGTGCATACCACCTTTACGGAGCCCGGTTTTAACGTAGGCGTTATGAAGCAGTATGCCATGATCGACCTTACCATTACCTTTGAGCAGGGCGGACAGCAGAAAGCCGTGGTAACCGTGCTGAAAGCTCCGGGCCGTACCTATGGCTATGGCGATTTTGATACCGGCGTCCGTATTGCCGAAGCCTATGCCGCGGCGGGTAAATACTTTGGTAAATTCCTTGCCAAATCGGCCAAATAATCATTCATCCGTTAACCTGTTTTCATAAGGGAGGCTTTGGCCTCCTTTTGTTTTTTTAAGGACTTCCGCAGGCGATCTGTTTTGTGGTCCGCTTTTTGCGCCTATTTTTACCGAATGAAACTGAACCGGATAGCGGGCCTGGCCCTTTTTTTCGTTCCCGTACTGCTGCACAGCCAGAGCAGTCCGTCCATTGCCGTGGTTACCAAAACCCTGAGCCTGCCCAGGCAGAAGGTAGAAGTATGGGTACACACCGCCCCGAAGGCCGGCCCTGTGTTCTTTAACATGCACGACGACGAGAATACCTCTGCCGATGCCGTACTGGCCGTGATCGCCGACAGCGGGGGCACCTATATCGAGCTGAAGCACAGCGGGGCCCGCAACATCAGCTTCCGGCAGCGCCGCAAACGCTATACCTTCGATCCCAACCGCATCTATACGGATGAAGGCATACGCAGCACCCTGGAAAGGAACGGGCCGTACGATGAAAGGGCCCACCGCGCCGTGAGACGCTTTTCGGACAACCTGCTGGAACTGGTACGGCGCATTTCACCACACTATATTTTTACCCTACACAACAATACCCCCGACAACCTCATGATCCATTCCTTTGCACCCGGACGCGAATACGAAGCCGATGCCTCGGAAGTATATGCCGATACCACGAAAGATCACGACGATTTTATCCTTGTGACAAAAAAGCTGTTCTACGATTATTACCGGCTGAGCGGCTACAACTGCGTATTGCAGAACCAGCAGCCCACCAATGACGGTTCTCTTTCCGTGTGGGCGGCCCTGAATAATGTTCCTTACATAAATATAGAGGCCGAACACGGTCATGTAGAGGAACAGAAAGATATGATACGCGTTACCTACCAGATGCTGCAGCACCCGGTATTCGGCATCTGGCTACCCGGGAAATAGGTCTCGCTGATCGCAGGCCCTAATTTACGCTGCCGTTTCCTCGAATTCCACCAGGTTACGCGAGGTAACCCCGTTGCGGTTGATACGCGCGGCACGCGAACGCATGTGCTCCACGAACTCCTCGTCGCTGCTCCAGGCACCATTGATATTTACGGCATAAGTGGCCAGTTTGGCATAGTCGTGCCGCATCAGGTACCAGAACACTCCCAGGAAACCAATGCCCTGGAATACAATGGCCCGGTCGTCGGCATAGCGGTCCATATGCTTCATAAATTCTTTGGGGTGCTCGGTCCAGTGCATACCCGGACGCAGGTGATGGGTAATATGGTACCCGTCGTTCCAGCATTTGTGGTTATACTTAACGTTTACGCAGGTAATGCTGTTCTTGAAGGGATTGCCCGGGTCCTCGCCGCACACGAAGGCATGCTGTGTCCAGTTGCCCATCATCATAATAAGGCGGGAGATCATAAAGGGCAGGATGAACACAAAGAACGTGGCCCAGAAGTTCACGAACGAAAGACCCACGCACATCAGGATAAAGGCAAATTCGCCCACCAGGCTCTTGCGGATCAGGTTCGGACGGTTCTTGCGCCTGAAGTAACCCACCAGGCGTACCATACCGATGAACAGGAAGTCGAGGTAGTACTTCATAAAGTCCTTAAAGCTGTCGCGCTGGTAAGGCATAGTGGTGCTCTCATCTTCTTCCAGGTTGTTCTCGGGATGATGCATCCAGATGTGATGGCTGTAATAGGTCTCGGGCGTCTGTCCGAAGAATGGGCCTACGAACCAGGGCAGCACCTGGTTCAGGAAACCGTATTGTTTTTTGTACAGGGTACGGTGGCTGGTGCAGTGCAGCATCAGTCCGAAGGGGCCCTTGTATACGAAATTGTTCAGATAAAAATAGAGCACGGCAGCAATGGCAAAGGCCCAGCCGGGCAGACCCGGAACGTACATCAGCAGTCCCACGGGGATCATAAACGCAATAATGCGTATGGTGAGATAAACGAATGGCAGGTCCCTTTTGTCGTTGATGAGAGAAATGAAAAGCGCGTCCGTTCCGGAATACGAAATAGAGTCATTGTACACCGGATCGGTGAGAGGTCTTAACTGCTGCATGCCTTTTTAGTGTCTGTTAATTATTGTACAGGGAATTACCCCTGTCGGCAAATATATAGTTTACTAACGCAAATATCCAAAACAACGTATAAATCCGTTGATATTTTTCGGGGGCAAGGGGCCGCAGTTCCGATGAAAAATGCAAAAAAATATGTACGTTAGCGGCGTGAGTGAGCATCAACCCCACATAAGCCATTACGTCCGTATCCATAAGGGCCGCATACTGAAGGACGGCAACCTGTATTACGAAGCGGAGACCGCAGACCTGCCTGAATTTTTACATGGCCTGTACCGGCACCTGGGCATGCAGTACCCCAAATTTTTCAAGATGGACCCGCTCTGCAAGGCCTCCCTGCTGGCTGCGGAAATACTGCTGGGCCCGGGAAAACAAATAGAACTACCTGAAAATACGGCTGTTATCCTGAGCAATGCCTCTTCTTCGCTCGATACCGACCTGCGGCACCAGGCCTCCATCACGGGGCCCGGTAACTTTTTCCCGTCCCCGGCCGTCTTTGTGTACACCCTGCCTAACATCGCGGTGGGCGAAATATGCATAAAGTACGGCCTTAAGGGAGAGAACGGCTTTTACATCTTTCCGCGCTTCCATGCCGGTTTTTTAAGCACGTATATCGGCGGACTCTTCGAAGAAGGAAAAACGGAGCTGTGCATAGGCGGATGGGTAGAAGTTTTTGAGAACACTGCCGACATTCTTTTGTTCCTTACAGGGACCAAAGAAAAGGGCATACCTTTTGAACCTGAGGAATTAAATAAGATATTTGCACCAAACGAGACAACATGGAAAAATCGCAATTAACCGAACAACTTAAGATACAGATCATCGAACGCCTGAACCTGGAAGGCATGCAACCCGGCGATATCGACAGCGGGGCACCCCTTTTCGGCGAAGGCCTGGGACTGGACAGCATCGATGCACTCGAGCTGATCGTACTCCTCGAAAAAGAATACGGCATAAAGATCGAAGACCCCAAAGAAGGTAAAAAGATATTTCACAGCGTAGATACCCTGGCCGATTTCATCCTGCAGCATAAACCCGCTTAATGAGTCTTTCCCGGATCTATATTACCGGACTCGGTTCCGTTTCTGCCATCGGGTTCAGTGTCCAGGAGCACCTGGATGCACTCATCGCGGGCAGGCACGGCATTACGCGCCTCGAATACCTGGATTCGCGCTTTAAGGACGAGCTGCCCTTCGGGGAGGTAAAACGCTCCGACGAGGAATTTTACCACTTGCTGGGCATACGTGACGGGCAGACCACCAACCGCACCAGCCTGCTGGGCATGACGGCCAGCCGCGAGGCCCTGGATATGGCCGGGGGCGATATCCACGCCTTCCGCACCGCCCTGGTCTCCTCCACCACCGTAGGCGGAATGACCCAGACCGAAAAATTCTTTTACCAGTTCGATACGCATCCCGAGACCCGTAAATGGATCGATAAGCTCGACTGTGGCGACAGTACCCGCGATATTGCCAATTTCCTGGGCCACCGCGGTTACCTCACCACACTTTCCACGGCCTGCTCATCGGCGGCCAATGCCGTTATTTTCGGGGCCAACCTTATCAAGGCAGGTATCGTAGACCGGGCCATCTGCGGCGGGGCCGATGCCCTGTCCAAATTCACCATCAACGGGTTCCATTCCCTGATGCTGCTCGAAAAAGAGCCCTGTCACCCTTTCGATAACGACCGCCAGGGCCTGAACCTGGGCGAAGGGGCCGGTTATATCGTCCTCGAAAGCGAACGTATCGCCGATCCTTCGCGGCGCCCCCTGCTGGCCGAGCTCGTGGGCTATGCCAATACCAATGACGCCTTTCACCAGACCGCCGCATCGCCCGACGGCAGCGGGGCCTTTTCGGCCATGCACAAGACCCTGGAAATGGCGGGTATTGAGCCTGCCCGGGTTTCGTATATCAATTGCCATGGTACCGGTACACCCAATAACGATGAAAGTGAAAGCAAGGGCATGGAACGCCTTTTTGGCAATAATGTACCGCCCTACAGCAGCACCAAAGCCTTTACGGGGCATACCCTGGCCGCAGCCGGTGGCATAGAGGCCGTTTTTTCGGTGCTCTCGCTGCAGCAGGGTATCATCTGGCCCAACCTGAACCTGCGCAATCCCATCCCGGATTTTTCCTTCCGGCCCGAGACCCGCCTGCGCCGCAACGAAGATATACGCTATGTGCTGTCGAACTCCTTCGGTTTCGGCGGTAATAATTCCAGCCTTTTATTTGCCAAAGTTGAATCATGATCAGACCTGTGTACATAAACGGATATGCATGCCTTTCGCCCCAGGAGACCTTTGAGACGGAAGACTTCCTGTCCGTGCTGCACAAAAACCCGGGTAGTCTGCTCACGGCCATAGAACCCGATTACAGGAACTTTGTGAATCCCGTGGCCATACGCCGCATGAGCCGCATCGTGAAAATGGGCTCGGCCGTGGCCAAAAGCGCTCTGAAGCAGGCCGGCATCGAAAAGCCCGACGCCATTATCATGGGCACCGGGCTCGGCTGCATGGAAGACACCGAAAAATTCCTGAAAATACTCATCGACGATAACGAGCAGACCAGCGCGCCTACGCCTTTCATTTCGTCAACCCACAACAGCGTGGCCGCCCAGATCGCCCTGCAGCTTAAATGCCTGGGATACAATTTCACGTTCGTGCACAAGGGCTTCTCCCTGCATTCTGCCCTGCTCGACACCCAGATACAGATCGCCATGGGGGAGGCGCGTAACGTACTCACCGGCGGCATCGACGAATACACCGAGAACAAGCACCGCCATTACGGCCTGGCCGGCTGGTGGAAGAAAGACCTGGATTCTACCGATCGTATCTTCAGCACAAAGGGGCCCGGTACCGTGGCCGGAGAAGGGGCCGCCACCTTTGTAATGGGCGCCGAACCTGCCCCCCACTGCCATATCGAGCTCAGCGGCACCCATAGCTTCTTTCGTCCCGAAGATCACGAACGGGTGGGCCGCGAGATGAAGCAATTCCTGGCAGACCACGGTCTTTCCCTGCAGGATGTGGACGTATGCATCAGCGGACTTTCCGGTGATGAACGGGACGATCATTATTACGAATACGTACACCAATTGCTGCCTGCGGACACGAATATCTGCACCTTCAAACACCTGTCGGGTACCTGGTACACCTGCGATGCCTTTGCCCTCTGGATGGCCTGTAAAATGGCCGATACGGGCAACATCCCGCCCCTGGCCCTCTACCGCAAAGGCCGTGGATCACGGCCACGCAATATCCTTATTTACAATCACAACCAGCAGGTAAGTCATGTCCTGCACCTTGTAAAATGGTTCTGAAGGAAAAAACAGCGATCTTCCTTACGGTAGCGGCCCTGGGCCTCTGCATCGTCTTCTATGCGCAGGGGACAATGCCGCTGTGGGGCTTCCTCATCCCTGTTTTCGTATATATATCATTAACGGCATACGGATCGGCTTTTATCGGTTCGCAGATGTTTGTGCCCGTACAGACCCGCCTGCCCACCGAACAAAAGAAAATATGCATCAGCTTCGACGACGGCCCGCATCCCAATACGCTGGAAGTGGCCGAAGTACTGCGCGAATACAATGTACCGGCCGTGTTTTTCTGCATCGGAAAAAATGCGGAGGCCTACCCCGAGATCGTACAGCTGCTGCACGCCGGAGGCCACCTGGTAGGCAACCACAGCTATTCGCACAGTCCCACGATCAATCTTTTTTCCGGCGACCTGATGCGCGACGAGATACAACGCACCGACCAGCTCCTGGAAAAGCTCACAGGCGACAAATGCATGTGGTACCGGCCACCCTACGGGGTTACCAATCACCCGCTGCGCAAGGCTCTCAGGAAAGTTCCGCATGGCGTACTGGGCTGGGACCTGCGTTCGCTGGACACTGTACAGAAAGACCCCGACCGTCTCATGCGCCGCGTACTGCGCAAAGTAAGACCGGGAAGCATCATCCTGTTTCACGATCCCCTGCCCCACGTAGTTCCCATGCTGCGCAAACTGATCCCCGAACTGCAGCGCATGGGATATACCTTTGCCCTGCCCGAAACCCCTCAAATTTTTGTTAAGCCCGGGCCCGCACGCTAAAAAACAGCTACTTTTACCCGCTTCAATATCCCAAGCACATGAAACTATTCTACATCACAGGCTTTTTCCTGCTGAGCCTTACCGCTCAGGCACAGTACGACGGCATGAAACCCGTGAGCGACGTACCCGCCGTTAAAAAGAAACTGGAAGAGAATGCCCTGAACACGCGGGACATCCATGCCTCTTTCACACAGGAAAAACACCTGGGCATCCTCGAGGAAAAGATCACCAGCACCGGCACCTTTAAGTTCAAGAAGGAGAACAAAGTACGCTGGAGCTATGACAAGCCTTACAACTACCTCATTATCATAAACAAAGATAAAATTTACATCAATGATGAGGGCAAGGAAAAATCCTACGATGCCAACAGCAGCAAGATGTTCTCACAGATCAACAAAATTGTGGTGGGTACGGCCAAAGGCACACTTTTCTCAGACCCGGACTATACTTCCGTTTTTTCGGAGAACAATGGCTTCTATATGGTGCAGATGACCCCGAAAAGCGCCAGGCTGCGCGATTATGTGAACGAGATCTTCCTGTATATCGATAAAAAGGACCTGAGCGTGAACCGCCTGAAAATGACCGAAAAGAACGGGGATTTTACCCAGGTGGACTTCAGTTCCAAAAAGATCAATGCAGGCATTCCCGACGCTGAATTTCAAATTCCCTGATCTTGCGCCCCTGTATCCTCTTATTCCTTTTTGCTCTTGCGCTTCCCCTGGAGGCACAGCACAGCCTGCCCTGGCGTTTTTTCGGCGAAGGGGCGGACAAGGCATTGTTTAAGGTGAGCGCTACCCTGCAGGAATATCGCCTCAGTGGTATGCTGATCGTAAAAAGGCTGCCTTCGGGCGAGATCCGGGCCGTAATGACCATGGAGACCGGCATAAAGGTGTACGATGTAAGCGTAGATGCCCGCCGCATACGGATCAACGAAAGTATGGGCATGTACAAAAATCCCTTCCTGAAAAACATCCTGTACCGCGACCTGCGCCTGCTGATCGGTCTGCCGGAGCTGGGCCGTACCGCGGAAAAGAAGGGAAATACGCTCGTGCGCGAAGGCAAATGGCTGTACCGATACGAAAAACAACCGGGACAGACCGGTGTCAAAACCCGTATGAAAGGCCGGAAAGCCTGTGAACGCGCGACCGTTGATACCGATGCGGCCGGCGTACTGCAAAAAAGCATACATGATTTCGGCGGATTCCCCTACCGGGCCGAATACCAGCGCCTGAACGGCAGCTAAGGCGCCTGCATCTCCGTCATCCGCTGGTGAAGGCGCACATTCCGTCCCAGGGTACCCCGGAAACGTTCTCCGGCCGATTCCCGTTCCGGCAATGCTTTAAAATCCTTTACCCGGGCCGGGGCCGGATCGATCTCTATACGACTCTTGTCCACCGCGCGCATAAAAGACACCGGCATAGGCAGGAAACCCACATCGTATATACGGAAACGCTCGTTCACCTCGCTCAGCAGGAAGGTCTGGAAAGGGTCAGAGGCCAGGGCCACGCGTTCAAAACCCAGTTTACGGGCCAGCTTATAGCCGTAATAGAGGTTTTCGGTGCTGTGTTCGGCACGTTCTTCCGAAAAGATATGTTCCGCAGGCAGTCCCAGCCTGCGGGCTTTCATACACATGACACGTCCCTCGATATAAGGCGTGTATACCGCTCCCCCGCTAAAGATAATATTCCGCGCCACACCGGTATTGTACAGGTACTGGGCCCAGCGGATACGCATTTCCATTACGCTGCCGTAACCGGTGTCCTGGTAGGGAACTCCCGGCACAATTATCACGTCGTACCCGCCGTCCTTACAGGCTTCGCGGTATTGCAGCCGCGACTGCAGCACCAGGCAGGATGAAAAAAGCAGTATACTTATCATGCAACCCGTAAGATATATAGCGCTTTTTCTCATCACCGGCCCTTCTTTGTAGTATAACGCAAAGATCAGCGAAATGTTCGGGAAAACGATTCTCCGGCCGCTGAAAAAAACAGGCGCTACGCTTTATTTCATAGTGAATTAATTTGAGGACAAGCGGTATTTTCGTTTATTTTGCACACAGATTCAGATAAGCGGATGCCCTATACCATTCAGACAAGCGAACTTACAGAAGATCAGATCACTGCAACATTCACCCTGCAGGAAAACGATCCTGTTTTTTCAGGACATTTCCCGGAACAGCCCGTACTTCCCGGCGTGCTCCAGATGCGCCTGGTTGCCGATGTGATCGGCCGCAGCCTACAGAAAAAGGCCCTGCTGAAGGAAGCTTCCGTGATCAAGTTCCTTGCCCCCGTGGTACCGGGCATGTACGGCTCTTTTACCGTACAGGTGCATTATACGCTGGACGGGAGCTTGCTCAGAGCCGATGCCCGGATCCATTCGGGAGATACCACCTTCATGAAAATGAAAAGCGTTTTCAGCCTTGACTGAAGCCGCCGTACATACCTTTTACCATGAGCAGGCCGCACGCCTCGGCGTATGTGTGGTGATCCCCGTGTACAACAATGCAGGCACCATAGAACAGGTGATACGCGATGTACAGGCATACTGCGCGCATATTATCGTAGTGGCCGACGGCAGCACCGACGGTTCGGACCAGATCGCCCGTTCCGTTCCGGGGATAAAGGTATTGCAGTACATACCCAACCGCGGCAAGGGCTACGCTCTGCGCCTGGGACTGGCCGAAGCCGAGAAGGACGGCTTTACCTATGCCATTACCATCGACAGTGACGGGCAGCACTTTGCCAAAGACATACCGGTTTTTCTCGATGCCGTGGAAAAAGGACCCGGCAGCCTGGTGGTAGGTGCACGCATCATGGAAGGACAGAACCAGGCCAAAAAGAGCTCTTTCGCCAATAAGTTCTCCAATTTCTGGTACTTTGCCGATACCCTGCACAGCCTGCCCGATACCCAGTCGGGTTACCGCATTTACCCGGTAAAGCGGGTGAACCGCATTTATTTTTTCTCCACCAAGTACGAATTTGAGGTAGAAGTACTGGTAAAGGCCACCTGGCGAGGCATACCGGTGCATTCGGTACCGGTGAGCGTGTATTACCCACCCGAGAACGAACGGGTATCTTTTTTCAGGCCGGGTAAGGATTTTACGCGCATCAGCATACTGAACACCTATCTGCTGATCATGGCTGTTGTATACGGGCACTGGGCGGTGATCGTCCGTTCCCTGACCTGGAAGAACATAAAGCAGTTTATAAAAAAAAACTTCTTCAGCCAGGATGAACCGGTGATCCGCAAGGCCTTTTCGGTCGGCTTCGGAGTTTTTATGGGCATCGTTCCCATCTGGGGCTGGCAGATGATCGCGGCCGCCTTCCTGGCTCATCTCATGAAGCTTAACAAAGCCATTGTACTGCTTTCGTCCAATATTTCGGTTGCGCCTATGGTACCTGTTATCATATGGTTAAGCATCCGCACGGGCAAATGGGTGATCCCGGGGGCAAAGCACGAAAATTTAACCCTGGACTACCTGCGGGAGCATCCCGGCGAATTTGTACTGCGTGGCAGCACGGAATACCTTGTGGGCAGTGTCGTTTTTGCCCTGGTCGCCGGCCTGTTTTTTTTCCTGCTGTCCTGGGTCCTCCTTAAACTATTTTCGTATATGCAACAACCTGAGAATAAGGATTTATCATAAAATAATCTTAAATTAACATCTGATTGCAAAAGTATATGTTCCTTTGCCCCAAAATTTTAGATTTTATGCGAATTTGGGTATTGTGCACCATATTTCTCGGACTGCTTGTAACAACAGGCCGGGCTCAGGTCACGTCAAACTGCCTTGAAGTGGAGAGCATCCTGGTCGACGCCTGTGACCCCGGGTCAGAGGAAGGCCGGAACGAAATGGTACAGATACTGACAGGACCCAACCCGATCACAATTTCCTCGCTGAGTATTACCTGGCCCAACAACCCTTACAACGGCTTTGTTCAGAATGCCACCACCAATGCTACTACAGCGGCTCTCAACGCTACGATCCAATCCTGCGGCTATCTTCTGCAGCCTACAGGCGGCATTATCCCGGCCAATAAAAAGGCCATTCTCGTTACTTCCTACATGATGTCACCGGTCTCGAACTCCTTTGCCGGCCTTACCGACACCATGTACATCCTTTACCAGAACAGCATTACTACTACCGGTCACTTTGCCAACCAGGGCTCGGGCACACGTACCCTGTCCATCAGTTACGGTGCCTGCTCGGAGGTAGTTACCTATGACCGTGCCCAGCTTTTCGGCGGCGACGGAGCGGGAGTCAAATTTACACAGGCAGGCCTGGCCAGCTACTACAACAATGGCTGCACGGCACCTATTTCGCCTACCACCATTACGGCTTCCGGCCCGGCCAATTCCGTATGTCCCGGTGCCACGGTAAACCTCAGTTCCGTGATCAGCGGCGGGGCCACTCTTATCGGCTGGAGCGGCGGTACCGGAACCTTTTCGGCCCCCGGCAGCCTCAATACGTCCTATACCCTGGGTGCAGGCGAAACCTTCCCGCTGCACCTGGTGGTCTCTGCCAATGCCAGCTGCGGAGGCGCTCCCAATACCATCAGCGATACGGTAACCATTAACCTTACGCCTCAGCAGCCGTTTGCGGTTACGCCCGCCGGACCGCTCAGCATATGTCCCGGACAGAGCATCACGCTCAATGCCACCCCCGGCACCTATACCCTGGGCCCGGCCTGGAGCAATGGCGTACTTGGCAACAGTACCACTATTACGAGCCCGGGCACCTATACCGCAGGCGCCACGGATGCCTGCTATACCTATACCGCTTCCGTTACGGTTACGGCCTCTACGGCACCTTCGGTTACCGTTACCCCGGCCAATGGCAGCATCTGCGCAGGACAGACCCTTACCATTTCTGCCAGCAATGTAAACGGTACCCTTTCCTGGAGCAATGGCAGCAGCAATACATCCATTACGGTGAACAGCGCCGGCACCTATACAGCTACGGCTACCAACAGCTGCGGAACGGCTACGGCCAGCTCGGTGATCACGCTCAGCAATCCGCCTTCGGTGACCATCAATCCCACAGCCACACAGATCTGTCCCGGGCAGACGGTTACCCTGAATACATCGAACGTAAACGGCACCCTGCTCTGGAGCACCGGCTCAGCCAATGCCTCCGTCACGGTGAATGCCGCAGGCAGCTACGATGTAACCGCCACCAACAACTGCGGTTCCGTTACGGCCACACAGGTCATTACAGCGGGCACGGCCCCGGCAGTGACCGTATCCCCGGTGAATACCAGCATTTGCCCCGGCAGCAGCACCACTATCACAGCCTCAGGTATCAGCGGTACGCTTACCTGGAACAATGGCGCCACAGGCAATCCCATTACCGTAACTGCCGCAGGCACGTATACCGCCACGGCCACTACAGGCTGCGGAACGGCCACAGCCACGGCTACCATTACGGCCGACCCGCTTCCTACGGTATCTATTGCGGGAGGCATCTCACAAAGTTTCTGCACCGGCAGCAGCCTTACGCTGAACGCCACCACGACCAATGCAACCACCTTTACCTGGAACGACGGTTCCGGCAACCCGGCTCTTACCGTTACCTCAGCGGGCACATATACCGCCACGGCCGCCAATAACTGCGGTACGGCCACGGCCAGTGTGGTGGTTACCGAAAACAGCGCTCCTTCGGCACTGATCACTCCCCATGGCAATACCACCCTGTGTAACGGACAGACCCTGCTTCTGACCGGCAGCGGCGGTAACAGCTATGTATGGAGCAATGGCAGCACCGGGACCGATATTACGGTAAGCACGGCCGGTAACTATTACGTAATTGCAAGCAATGATTGCGGAAACGATACAGCCTTCATCAATATTACCTATGGTGGTCCCGATGCATCTTTCGACTACAGCGGCGAGAACATCAGTCCGGCTACGATCGTATTTAACAACACATCTACCGGCGGTACAAGCTACAACTGGGATTTCGGCGACGGTAAAGGTTCTGCCGACCTGGACCCGACCAATGTATACGAAGGCGAAGGTTCTTACACCATCACGCTTACAGTGACCGATGCCAACGGCTGTACCGATGAGGCCCAGAAAACCATCCAGATAACCGATCCCTTCAATTTCTTCCTGCCCAATGTGTTCACACCGAACAACGACGATCTCAACGACCGTTTCCTGGTAATGGCCAGCGGCATCAAGGAATTCCGCATGTCTATCTTTAACCGCTGGGGCGAGCTCGTGTTCGAGTCCTTCGATGTGTACGAAGGCTGGGACGGTAACACCAGGGCCGGATCTAAGGCCGTAGCAGGTGTATATGTAGTGGTGATCGACTATTCCGTTTCCTCGAGCGGTAAAAAAGACACCAAATACGGCAGTGTAACCTTACTCCGCTGATGTCGGACATCCTGAGGGAACAAACCCTGCAGCAGCTCGGGAAAGACCTGGGAACTGAATGGGATTTCCCGGGGGCGGAAGGCTGGGCTTATGCCGACCTGCGGCAGTATACCGCTACCCTGCTCGAAAAGAAGTTCCAGCGCGATCCCGGCGGCTTTATGCAGTGGATGTACCGTATCGATATTCCCGAACAGGACCTGCGCCGCCTGCTCAAAACGGCAGATACCTTCAGCGAACTGGCCGAATGGGTCATCAAAAGAGAATTCCTGAAAGTGCTGCTCCGTAATAAATATAAGATAGAAGACCTTCCTGACATGCCCGACCTGCTCTCCTGAGCGGGATTGGGAAAATCGTTCAGAAATGCATATTTTTGCAGCAAGTTAGGAAACCTTGTAAGTCTCTCTAATCTTAAAAATATGCCGTTACACAATACCAGGAGCGCCAAAGAGCTGCGCGAGGAAATGCTTCGTTCCGAAGAGGTCCGCTCCACCATTTCATTTTACCGGTACGCCCGTATAGAGGACGTACAAAAATTCAGGGATGCCATTTATGCCGGTTTTGAAAAACTGGGCATTATGGGTCGCGTATACGTGGCTGCCGAAGGCATCAATGCCCAGATCAGCTGCCCGGAGGCCAATATACCGGCGCTGCGCGAATTTCTCGATTCTTTCCCTTTCCTGCAGGGTATCCGCCTGAACATTGCCCTCGACGACGACGGCAAGAGCTTCTGGGTGCTCAAGGTAAAGGTCCGGGCCAAGATCGTGGCCGACGGCATCGAAGACCCGGAGTTCGATATCATGAAACGCGGCAGATACCTGGGGCCGGCAGAATACAACGCACTTGCCGCACAGGAAGACACCATCGTGATCGATATGCGCAACCACTACGAATATGAAGTAGGACATTTCGAGAACGCCATTGAGATACCCTCAGACACTTTCCGGGAGCAGTTGCCCATGGCCGTGGAAATGATGCAGGAGCATAAGGACAAGAACATCATTATGTACTGCACGGGCGGTATCCGCTGCGAAAAGGCCAGTGCCTATTTCCTGCACAAAGGGTTCGAAAATGTATACCATATCGAAGGCGGCATCATCAATTACGTGAACAAGGCCCGGGAACTGGGACTGCCGCTGAAGTTCAGAGGCAAGAACTTTGTGTTCGACGGGCGTATGGGCGAGCGCATCACGGAAGAGATCATCTCAAAATGCCACCAGTGCGGCGCTCCCTGCGATACGCATATTAACTGCGCCAATGAGGGATGCCACCTTTTATTTATACAGTGCGGGGAATGCCGGGCACGTTACGATGCCTGCTGCAGCGATGTATGCAAAGAGATACATGCCCTGCCCGAAGAAGAGCAGAAGCTGCTGCGCAGGGGCATGGACCGGGGTCAGATGATCTTTAACAAGAGCAAACAGCGGCTGGAAGAGCTGGCACGCCTGTTCTCGGAAATGACCGGAGAGCGCGAGGCAAGGGCCGGCGGGCAACAGAGGCCTGCTGGTTAATATCTTGTTAAGCAAATTTGGTATAGTACGGGGATTCTATATATTTGTGAAGCAAACGAAAGTAGAAAAAATAATTTTTAAACACTGTATGAAAAAAATCGCACTTCTTTTAGGTTTTATGGTAGCCGGTGTATTCGCTGCTACTACTGATGCCTCTGCTCAGGCTGTTCTGGGTCCTAAACTTACCTACACTACCGATGTGGTTAGCTACGGCGAAGTAGAATATGCCGGTAACGGAGAACGCGTATGGAAATTCAAGAACGAAGGTAAACAGCCGCTTACCATTACAAGCGCTAAAGGCTCCTGCGGATGTACCGTTCCCGAATATCCGAAAGAACCGATCATGCCGGGTAAAGAAGGTATCATCAAAATCAAATACGACACCAAACGTCCCGGCCCGATCACAAAAACAGTAACCATTACGACCAATGAACCGGAAGGAAGCAATACACACGTTATCCAGGTAAAAGGCAACGTGAAACCCGCTCCTGAGAACAACGGCGTACCTGCCAAAGAACAGGGCGGCGCTCCGGTTGGAAACTAATAGGATTTTTAAGTAAGTAAAAGCCCGCACTCACCCGTGCGGGTTTTTAGTTTTTATACATTTCCCGAAGCCTTGCCCGGCTGGTTAATATCCTGTTATAAACCGTCTTACTCAAAAGAAATTACGTAAATTTGAGTATATACATCGATAACAGGAAAAATCAGCATATATGAGGAAGATCGTATTTATTTCAGGTTTTATCGCGGCGGTGGCACTGGGTGTTTCCGGCAACGCGAACGCCCAGACCACACCCGGGCCTAAGCTTACGTATGCCACCAGTGTGGTGGATTATGGCGAGGTAGAGTATGCCGGTAACGGCGAACGTACCTGGAAGTTCAGGAACGACGGCAATCAGCCCCTCATGATCACCCATGCCAAAGGTTCCTGCGGCTGTACCATTCCCGAATATCCCAAGGAACCCATTATGCCCGGCCAGGAAGGCCTGATCCGCATTAAGTACGATACCAAACGCTCCGGCCCCATCGCCCGTACGGTAAGCCTTACCACCAATGAACCCGAAGGCAGCAATATGCACGAGATCCAGGTAAAGGGCAATGTAAAACCCGACGCTTCCGGCGGAAACACTCCTGCCCGGCCGGCAGCGCGCTGACAGGATTTTCTTTTGTTAGTACCCTGCCGTGGCGCAACAGCGCTGCGGTTTTTTTGTTTTTGCGGGCTTTAACGTACATTTGCCGGTAGAAACAATTTCCGATCTATGCCGTCAATATCCAAAAAAGGGCAGAACATGCCGGCCTCTCCCATCCGCAAACTGGTTCCGTATGCCGAAGCAGCCAAGCAGAGAGGCATACACGTGTATCACCTGAATATCGGTCAGCCCGATATCGAAAGTCCGAAAGAAGCCCTGGAAGCCCTGCATAATTTTAACCAGCCCCTGGTAGAATACAGTCATTCCGCCGGTTTCGAAAGTTACCGCGCAGGTCTGGCAGCCGCTTACAATGCACTGAACATACCGGTTACCAAAGATGAGATCATTGTTACCACCGGGGGTTCCGAAGCGCTTATGTTCGGCTTTATGGCCTGCCTGGAACCGGGCGATGAGATCATCGTACCCGAGCCGTTCTATGCCAATTACATCGCTTTTGCCATGAGCGCCGGGGCCAGCATCGTACCCGTACCCAGCAGCATCGACAACGGGTTTGCCCTGCCATCCATTGCCGAGTTCGAAAAACGCATCACACCCCGCACCCGCGCCATACTCATCTGCAACCCGGGCAATCCTACGGGTTACCTGTACACCCGCGAAGAGCTGGAAACCCTCAGCAAGCTCGTACGCGAGCACGACCTGTGGCTGTTCTCCGACGAGGTATACCGTGAGTTCTGTTACGACGGACGCAAGCACATCTCCGTAATGGAATTCCCCGAAATGGCGCAGCATACCATTATGGTAGACAGCGTATCCAAGCGCTACAGCCTCTGCGGCGTACGTATCGGCTGTTTTGCCACCAGGAATAAAGAAGTGCTCAATACCATACTGAAATTTGCACAGGCCCGTCTCAGTCCGCCTTCCCTGGGCCAGATCGTGAGCGAGGCCGCGCTGAGAGCCCCGCAGTCCTATTTCGACGCCGTGGTGGAAGAATACACCGCCCGCCGCGATTTCGCGGTAGAAGCGCTCAACAGCATCCCGGGCGTTATCTGTCCGAACCCCGGCGGAGCCTTCTACGCCATGGTACAGCTGCCGGTAGAGAATGCCGAGGAGTTCTGTACCTGGATGCTGAGCGAGTTCTCACACAGCGGAGCTACCGTAATGATGGCCCCCGCCGCCGGCTTCTACTCTACCCCGGGCATCGGCCTTAACCAGGTGCGTATCGCCTACGTGCTGAACAAGGACGACCTGCAGGCCGCCATAGAATGCCTGCGCTACGGACTGGTAGCCTATGCGGAGAGCAAAGAGAAAGAAAAAGCCATCGGCTGAAACATACGTTAATTATTGAAAAGGCCCCGGGAAGAACTTCCGGGGCCTTTTTTGTTTAGGGCTAACGTAGTCCAGTGCTGTAAATACCTTTCAAAATGAGGCCTTCGCCAGCCAACTGAGCTAGTTCCGCTTATTTCCCAAAGCTGTAAATGCTCTTCAAAATGAGGCCTTTGCCAGCTTTGACCAAAGCGGACGCGTAGGCAAATGTGCTGTAAATGCCTTTCAAAATGAGGCCTTTGCCAGCATATATGTCAAAAGAACTAAAAAAGAGAGCGCTGTAAATGCCTTTCAAAATGAGGCCTTTGCCAGCACAACAAAGAGGCTAAAGAAGAAGGAAAAGGCTGTAAATGCCTTTCAAAATGAGGCCTTTGCCAGCAGCTTACTATCCTCTAACAAACGAAGCCAAGCTGTAAATGCCTTTCAAAATGAGGCCTTTGCCAGCGATGTCAGTAAGCAGTTCTATACACCAGAAGCTGTAAATGCCTTTCAAAATGAGGCCTTTGCCAGCTGATTGAGGAGATTGATGTAGAGCAGGTAAGCTGTAAATGCCTTTCAAAATGAGGCCTTTGCCAGCATGATGGAACGAGGCCTTCGGTGCCGCTTTGCTGTAAATGCCTTTCAAAATGAGGCCTTTGCCAGCCACACAAAGCAATGTCACAAACTAAAACAAGCTGTAAATGCCTTTCAAAATGAGGCCTTTGCCAGCGCGAGGTGTGCCGAGTAGGCGATATCATCAGCTGTAAATGCCTTTCAAAATGAGGCCTTTGCCAGCGAGCATACCCTTTTAAACATGGGCGAAAATGCTGTAAATGCCTTTCAAAATGAGGCCTTTGCCAGCCAAGCGAGACGAGGTAATGAAGGCGTATGCGCTGTAAATGCCTTTCAAAATGAGGCCTTTGCCAGCTAGAATCGCATATATCTGCTTAGCATTATGGTTTTGCGTTTGTATATACTCCATAAATTTACTTCTTTTTTTCATACTTTTTGGGTTTAACCACCGGTTTTTTCACTCCTGTTGCCGCATACAGGTCGTCCTTTACCTTTTCGTACTTTACGCATTCTTCCGGTATGCCTGCATGAAATGCCGCATTGCGCAACTGTATAAAACGGTTTATTTTCCCTTCGTCAAGCCCGGCAAATGTGCTCAGTAGTACCTTTCCTTCTATACGCGGCAGCCCGGGACTCCGTATGGCCTGGCTGCGACTGATAAGCTCTGTGGCTGGGATTCCTTCTTTCTTCTGTATTTCAACTGCTTCTTTTTCGATGTGTAAAAAAGCTTTTATATAATGGTAGCTATCGTTCCACACCCGGTCCATAACAATGCGTATCTTCTCTTGCATGCTTTTTTTGCCTTTTGCATCCAGCTCTGCTATAATAGCCAGGTTCCAGTAGGCTTCGTTCTTAAACAGCTGTTCTATTTTTGTACGGTTCCAATGGGTCGAAAGATCGTCTAACTGTTTGTACTTAAGCTGTACTTTATAGCTTGCATCGATCTGTAACTCGTATTCTTCTTCAAACAGAGTACTCAGCGGCTTGTATTTCAGTTCTCTTCTGTTCAGCGGCAGTTTACGGTTATGGTATTCGAAAAAAACCTGCAGTAGCAAGGCATCCTGTGCTTGTATTTCCTTTAGCACACGGCTGTAATTTATGGCATCGGCTATTTGCTTACGCTTTTCGGGACTTTTGCTACCGGTATATAAAGCTTCGAAACGATCGACAAGCTGTGCAAATGTTTGCCTGCTGCCCTGTGTGTGTTCCATCATGCAAGCGTCAAAATGGTCGCCGACTAAGGCCAATATATCCGGAGCTATATCAGCAAGACCATATTCGGGATGGTTTATAAACTCCGACTGGTTTTGCAGCTTGTACTGTCCCTGCACAAGGTTTTGAGTAAGCAGTCTGTTTTTCCATAAGCGTGCCGAAATAGAGTTTCTGCGTGCTGCAGCCGGTTCTTCGGGCATAAAATACTGCTTAAAAAAGCCATTGCGAACCAGTATAGGTTTACTGCGTATGGTTTGTTTCAGTTCCTGCATACGGTCGGTACCATTGCGACTTACATCTGTACCCGGCAAAGCAAGTCCCAGCCTAGCGCCCAGTTTTAATACATGGCCATGCGTACCTGCCAGCAGCTGTTGCTTTTCTACCAGCAGACTATCGCGCAGTTTACCTAACATCTTCAGGTACGCATCCTGCAGGCCGGAAGCCGTGCGCAACAATGCAAAAGCACCAAACTGAGCCCGGTTCAGTTTTTGCTGTATGCCTACCACAATACTTTCGCGCGTCGCATCGGAGGTATATGAGTTATCCGAAACAAAATTATAAATGCTCAGCTTGTTCACTTCGGTTGGTTTCAGTTTGGCATCGTCGGGCAGGTACCAGTTAAAACAGCTAAGCAGTATGCGGTTCATACGGTTGCGGGTATACAGGGTATACACTTCCGGTTTACAGTTATATTCCACCCATCGCAGGCGGGAATCCAGCGCCTTTTCTAGTGCAGCGGTATATATGGCCGCATCAAATTTTTCTTTATCCAGCACTTTACGATGCATTTTTGAGAGCAGCACCGAATCGCGGCCCTTTTCAAAAACAAGGGGATAGGCCTCGTAGCGTATGTTATGTTCCGTTGTAAGCTCCCGCATAGCGTTGCTGAACTGCGTACCATATCTCAGAAGCGCATCCTGTATCTCTGTCATATTTTTACGGGGGCTGTTCAACAGCAGATACAGCATATTTTTTAGTTCACCTGTACTTATGGCATATTCCATACCCTCAGGGCCGAGCCGGAATTTTATATGTCCGTTTACAAACACCGGGAATTCGCCCGGTACAAAATGTGGACTCCAGCGACTTTCTTTCTGGTAATAGTAAGCCCCTTCCGCATCGTACACACGGTTTTCCTGTTTTTGTTTCTGCACCTCTTCCAAGTCCAGGCTTTTTACATGCCAGTAAAAGCAGGGTTCCTGCTCATAACCCAGAAAAGCCCTGTCCATAAAATAACGTACCACCAGCGAAGCAAACTTATCGGTTCGTCGTATATAGGTTTTTTCTTCTTCTGCCTGGCTTTCTGCCCTGTTTTTCCGTTCCTCCACCTCTTTTTTCGATAGCAGCTGCGGAGGGGGAGCGGGGGGAAGATACTTAAGATCGACCAGGGGTCTCGATTTCAGGTAATTCAGGAGAGTATTCCCCTGCCGGCGCAGGCGTTCTTCGGTATCCATATATTCTTCCTTTCCTTCCAGGAAGAAACGGTTACTACCGTCGCGATGACAATAATAGGTATACAAGCGGGTTTTTACCTGGTACTTTTCGCCGTTGTCGCGCTTACAACGCGAGCGCTTTTTCAGGAATTTCGACATTTCACCTTTTAGCAAGAAAAAGCTCAGGAAGAAATTCTTACCCTCCGGTTCTATGTTTCCATTTGCATTAAAAAAGTAAAAATGCCGGTATACATCCTCCCTTTCTTCTCCTTTACTATTTTTGAATATAACCTTGTCTTCGTTCAGATCGTGGAACCAAGTTACAAATTCAGGATATTTCAATTCCAGGGCATTGCGGGCATTGGCATAGCGGCTGTATATAAAATCGATAAGTTCCTGCGGGAACTTCAGCACAGAGGCATCGTGGTAATAATGCGACTGATAATTACGCAGGTCTACGAGTTTACGCAGCAGTTCGTGTATGCGTTTTTTATCCGCAGTGCTCAGGGTGGTAAAAGAAGCAGAAAGTGGTTCCTTCCACATAAATACCTGCAAATGCAGATAAGTAGATACATTACGAAATCCGCCAAAGGTTTCCCAGTTCACGTCTTCTATGTGCAGGGTGTCGTCTTTTTCGTACTTCCGAACAAGGTCGTTTACACGATTGAGGGCCAGGTTATAAAACAGGCAGAGTTCAGCCGTTTTATCAGCCATGGTCAAAGCAGGCCACGAAGGGTCATGAGGCTTACGATGTTCATACATATAAGGTTTATTTTTGTGTTAGCCGGAATTCGCCGAAACTTCGTCGCTCGTAATTGTAATAAAGGCCCTCGATGCTTTTATCTGCCGGATCGAAAATAAAGCGGGCCATGCCTGTATGGTTATTTAAAAAATAGCGCCTATGAAGACGGTGCAGCATATTACCTTTGTTTGTATACTCGTACAGGAGCTGAAATTTTCCTCCGTCTAGGGCAATTAGCTTACACCATATACTTTCGAATTCTGAAGTTTTTTTCTGTCCGCCTTTAGTGGTGAATGCGCCATATACCTTTATATCGTTCAGATTCTGGTGAATCTTCAAACACATATCCATCCGGATATGAGGTTTCTGCATATCGTCATCTTCATGATACGAAGAAATGAGCAGCCCCGTATAGGTACCTCTGAGGTCTGTAAGACCAAGCATTTTCAGGTAAAAAGGCCACATTCCATGCCGGTTAAGCAGATGGAGAACACCTAATACTACTCCGGCGGAAGTTAAAATGAGCAGTATTTCCGAATACCACTCCCACTGGGTACTTCCCTGGTACCACTGGAACAGTTTTCTCACAAGCACATAACATGCAGCAAGGCCAAGAATAATATAAACAAGTATAGAGACAGGATAATAACGCAGGGACAGGATTTTCATACAGGGTTTATGACTTCTGTCAAAGTTAGCAAAAAACTTCAGAAAAGAAAGCTGTTTTTACTGAAACTGCCGCCCATCCAGCTGATCGAAGGTGCGGCGCCCGCGAATGAAGTAGTCCCACACGATGCTGCGCTTGTAAATGCCCGTCCGGTTCGGGGTACTGCGCTGTGCTTTGGCCGCCCGGCGTTTCTCCAGGAAAAGAGGTAAGCCTTTGATAAAATACAGGTGTGCCCGCAGTATGGCCTTGAATTCGCCCGTATTGCCACTCAGCAGACCTTTCCAGGCCGCCACTACGTCCAGCAGCAGGCGCACCGGCAGTTTCCACAGCAGTTCACCCGTAGTGTAGTTCTTGATCAGCATGAACAGCCCGTTGCGGAAGTTCAGGAAAACTTTCTGCGGACTTCCGTAGGAGATCACGCTGCCGCCCACATGGTACACCTTCGACTGCGGGATGCAGTACACCTTATGCCCGGCATTCTTCAGACGCCAGCAGAGATCGATCTCTTCCATGTGCGCAAAGAAATCGGGTTCCAGTCCATGAAAGGCACGGAAGAGCTCTGTCCGTACAAAAAAGCAGCCACCCGAGGCCCAGAAGCATTCCATGGGTTCCTGGTACTGCTCTTTATCTTCTTCGAGGGTAAAAAAGATACGTCCGCGGCAGAAAGGATAGCCCAGGCCATCCATAAAACCACCCGCGGCACCGGCGTACTCGAACATGTGTTTCTCGCGCTGGTACAGGATCTTGGGTTGTACCACGGCCACATCCGGGCGCTCCTCCATAAAGGTATGCATGGGCCTGAACCAGCCCGGCGACACCTCGAAATCGGCGCTGAGCAGCACCAGGTAAGGGGCGTCGATCTGTGCGATCCCGGCGGCATATCCACCCGTAAATCCCTTGTTCACAGGCAGGTGAATTATTTTTACCGAAGGGAAATGCTGTTCCACATAGCTGCGCGTATCGTCGGTACTGGCATTATCGATCAGCACCACATCGTACAGGCCTTCGCTTTCGGCCACCAGCAGCGGGAAAAACTCTTCATGATACTTGCGCCCGTTGTAACTGAGGACGACCACTGCGGTATCTGTGCGAGTTTTGTACATGAGGTGCAAAGATATTCTTTAAACGTAAAGTTGAGGTATCCTCCGGGATATTTCTGCGTTCAGAATTTCCAGCGTTTATGGCTCCAGAGCCATTCGGCCGGGGCCTCACGGATGGCCCTTTCCAGCGCGTTCGCATAGGCGGCCGTCAGCTGTTCCTCGCTCCATTGCGAAGCATCTTCACAGAGCAGTTCCAGGCTGTATTCAAAATGACCGCGTTCCAGGCGGCAGGGTTTCACAAACACTACGGCCAGCTTCAATTTTTGGGAGATCCGGGCGGGTCCGTTCCAGAAAGCCGTATCGCGGTTCAGGAAAGGAACGCGCACAAAGGCGGTACGGCTTGGCGACTGATCGGCCAGCATCACCGTGCGGTTGGGCTGCGGGGCCTTCATCATGTTGCGTACCGTATCCCTGGCGGGCGTAAGCCATCCGCTGCGGCGTGTGGGCAGCCGGTAACGCAGCTCGTAGAGTACGCGTCCGAAGACCTTATTGTTAAAGGGCTGAAAAATGACCACGTTGAAAAAGCTGTGATCGCAGCAGATATGGATGCCCGGCCATTCCCAGTTGGCAAAATGCCCTTCCAGGGCCAGCACATTACGATTTCTCTCCTTCAGCTCAGCAAAAACCTCCGGGTTGGTGCAGCGGATACGTTTTTCAAAGTTCCTGCGGGAGATACCGGCCAGCTTTACGCTCTCCACCAATGTATCGCAGAAATTACGGTAGAACTGTTTCTGCAGGCGGCGCAGCTCTTCGGGACTTTTTTCGGGGAAGGACCCGCGCAGGTTCTCATAGATCACTTCCCGGCGGTATTTCACCAGCACACGCAGGACAAAGGCCAGCAGGTCCGACAGGGCATACCAGAAAAAGAACGGCAGGGAGGCCACGGCCACGAAAAGTCCGTACACCAGCCTGGCCCGGAGACCCATATTACCTTCAAACTCCTTCATCCAGCTTTATGAGTGCGAAGAGGGCATAATTGATGATATCGTAGAAATTGGCGTCGATGCCTTCGGAAGCGATGGTCTGTCCGTCGTTATCGCCGATCTGCCGGATGCGGGCCAGCTTCACCAGGATCAGGTCGGTAAAGGAAGCGATGCGCATGTCGCGCCAGGCTTCGCCGTAGTCGTGGTTCTTGCGCGTCATCAGGTCGCGCGCTTCGGCAGCGTATTTCGTATACAGCTCCTCTGCCTGTATTGCCGAAATATCAGGCTGTGCGGAATACCCCAGCTCGATCTGGATCAGGGCGATGATGCTGTAGTTCACGATGCCCACCCATTCGCCGCGGGTATCTTCGCCTACACGGCTTTCCTTCACTTCCTGCAGGGTACGGATACGGTTTGCCTTGATAAAGATCTGATCGGCCAGGGAACCCACACGGAAAATACGCCAGGAAGGTCCGTAATCCTTCATTTTCTTTACGAAGACCGAAGTACATTCCGCCAGTACCTTGTCGTATTGCTGCAGTGTGTGTTCCATGTAAGCTGAATAAATGAGCCCTTAAGGCTACACAAAAAAACAACAAATGCGCCGATCTGCAAAGCGGAATATTTCATTCGCAAATCTGCGGCTTAGATCGTATCTTTGTAAGAATGGGAAAGCAGAGCGGGTTATATCTTGATTTTGAAATAGACAAACTCACGAACTCTATCCTGAACCGGATCAGTGGAGACAGCTTCCCTACGGAATTTCACTGCTCATCATAATGATCTGGAAGAAGAAGAAATAAGCCTGTATACCAGCAGGCGAAAAGCAGAAATAAAAAAGGCGGAGGAAGAACCTCGCCGGAAGACGAAGACCAGGAATACTTAACATCTGTTGAATATCCGACGAAGCATTGCCCTGCTTTTTTATCTTTGACACATGCATTCACTGAACCTCCGGGGGGAACTGCTGACAATAGACAGGCCCCTGATCATGGGCATACTGAACCTGACGCCCGACAGCTTTTTTGCCGGCAGCCGCGTATCGCACAAAGACCTTGTGGAACAGGCACGGCGTATGGTCTCTGAAGGAGCCGGGATGCTCGACCTGGGAGCTGTTTCCACCCGTCCGAAAGCCGGACCCGTAAGTGCTGCGGAGGAAGCGGAACGGCTGCTGCCCGCCGTGGAGATACTGCATACCGAGTTCCCGGAACTGCCCCTTTCTGTAGATACTTTCCGGCCGGAGATCGCCGAAAAGGCCCTGCAACGAGGCGCTTCCATCATAAACGATATTTCCGGGGGACAATGGCACAGCGAAATGTTCGCCCTGGCCGCCCAATACCGGGCACCACTCGTTCTCATGCACCTGGAAGGCAGCTTCGACACCATGCACAGCGCCCGCGTAAAAGGCAACATCACCGAAGAGGTAATGCTGTACCTGAGCACACAGACCGAGAAGGCCAAAGCCGCCGGCGTGCAGGATATGATACTGGACCCCGGATTCGGGTTTTCGAAATCGGCCGGCGAAAGTTACCGACTGCTGCACGAAATGCCCCTGCTGCAAAGCCTGGGCTATCCCATACTGGCCGGTATCTCCCGCAAGCGGATGGTGTTTGAGACGGCGGGCACCACCGCTGCAGACAGTCTGCCCGCCACCACGGCCCTGCATATGATCTGCCTGCAAAAAGGCGCACAGATCCTGCGGGTACACGATGTGGAGGCCGCCCGCCAGTGCCGCGAGATCTGGCTGCGGACACATACACAGCCCCTGATGTAAAGGCATCATAAACAACCTATTAACTTTTCATCGTGCATAAAATGCCCGGGACCCGGCGTTTTTGTATACACAGATGCCGTTTTTTTGCAGAAAATATCAGGACGAATTATGAGAAGATTATTGTTAGGCCTGGGCGTATTGTCCCTGCTTTCGCTGGGTTCCTGCGTAAGCAAGAAGAAAATGGCCGATATGACCAAGCAACGCGATCTGTTTTTTGAAGAGAAAGAAAAGGCGGAAAAAGCCCTGGCCCGTGCCCGTGCCATGAACGACTCCCTGCTGACCGCCGCCCAGGAATACGACCGTGACCGTGTCCGTTTTAAAAATGACCTGATCGAGCTGCAGGGCGAATACGACCGCCTGAAACAGGAATGCGACGAGCTGCAGAAAGCCTATGAAGGCAAGCTGAAAAGCAATAAATCCGAAGCCCAGAAGCTGCTGCAGGAACTCAACGATAAAGAGAACCGCCTGCGCCAGCTGGAAGATGACCTGCGCACCCGCGAAAAACGCGTAAAAGAGCTGGAAGATATCTTACAGGCCCAGCGCGACGCCGTGACACAGCTGCGCGACAAGCTGCTGAAAGCCCTGAAAGGCTATACCGATAAGGGCCTGAACGTATACGAAAAAGACGGCCGCGTATATGTATCAATGGATGAAAAGCTGCTGTTCGAAAGCGGTAAGACCGAGGTGAACCGCGAAGGTCAGAAGGCCCTGGCCGAACTGGGCAAGGTGCTGGAATCTGACCCCAGCCTGCAGGTAGTGGTGGAGGGCCATACCGATAATGTGCCCCTGAGCGGCAGCGGTCCCATCAAGGACAACTGGGAACTGAGCGTGCTGCGTGCCGCTTCGGTGACCCGTATCCTGCTCGAGAACCGCAATATCGATCCCAAGCGCATTACCCCGGCCGGCCGCGGCGAATTTATTCCCGTAGCTGCCAACGACACCAAAGAAGGACGCGCCCGGAACCGCCGTACCGAAATCATTATCGAGCCTAAGCTCGACGAGCTGATAAAACTGATCAAGGGCGAATAAACCGCTGCTACTACGTTTGCAATATAAAGGAACGGCAAAGGCAACTTTGCCGTTTTTTCGTATCCGGGAATACTGAATTAGTATTACCTTTGCGCCGTGCAAGAGAACAGTACCTGGACAGAACAGGCTGAAGCCATTCTTCAGCGCACCTGGAGCGAACTGCAAAGCTGCGCCGCGGCCATACTGGACGATAATATTTCCAATTTCCCGGTATTTATCCTGAGCAGGCAACCGGTAGCACTGGGTGAGAATATTTCCGATCGTTTTACCGAGGACGACCTGGACGGTTATTACATTACAGCCAGCACAGCCGAAGACCTGATCAAAGCCCGCATCATCGAGGCCGAAAAAGCCAAAATGTTCGTGGCATCTTACAAAAGTCCCAGAACACATGCCTGCGTACTGGCCATCGGCGACGACGGGGGCGGTTTCGTTTATTTTCCGTACAGATGAGTAACCAGAACAGACTTTATTTAGGCATCGGCATCAGCCTGCTGTATGTAACCGTGATGAGTGCCATTTTTACGCCTCTGATCAATAATCGCACCACCGATTCCTATTTCCCGCTCATCCTGCTGGGCGTGATCCTGTTCGTGCTTTCCAGCGGCATCCTGCTTGCCTACACCTGGAAAGGCATCGACCTGAAGAAACAGAAGAACCGCCGCTGGCTCATCGTTTTCCTCATCATTGCGCTGTACATAGCCCTGTTCAGTGTGCCTTCGCTTATTTTGCTGGCCCCGGCTCCGCTTATCCTGCCCTTCCTGGGTTTCTGGTTCGCGCGCCGCTTCTTTGAGTGGTAATCCCCGGCGCGAAGCCCTCAGGCCGTCGACGAGCTACAACTGATTATCAGTAAATTACACAGCCTCACTTCACAAACTGCTGCACGTTTGCGTATACACATGTTCATAAAACGGTCTTGTGTATTCCGCAGAAATACGCAACTTTGCTGTGCTTTATGCCCTCTCTATATCCCTCTTGACCCCTACTTGTAGGGGTTTTTTTGTGAGAAGGAATTTTACATTCGGTGAAGTTCTGACATTTCAGTTGATCATTGAAAGTTATTATTGGATAATCTGATTTTTAAAATAAAACCCCCTTTCGATTATTTTGTTTATTTCGACTATTTCACTTATATTTACCCTAAAATTGTCAATTATGGATGCCCTAGATCAAATAAAACGTCCTACTAAGATGGAACAACAAGTTGCAACAGAATCATATTCTATCTTGTCTTCTGTTTTAGCACAATTAAAAGTAGAAGATACTGAAATTGAAATCGAAGAAACTAAAGAACGCATAAGGATTCCATTGAGAGCTCTTAGGTTATTGGGAGATATTCTAAAATCTATGAGTGAAGGAAAGCCAATAACGATTGTCCCTGTCGCGACAGAAGTCACCACCCAAAAAGCAGCTGAAATTTTGGGCTGTTCTCGTCCTTATTTAGTGAAATTGTTAGAAGAAGGTGAAATTAATTATACTAAAGTAGGCAAGCATCGTCGTATCTTACTTGAAGATGTCTTGAAATTCAAAAGCAAAATGAAGCAACAGCAGAAAAAGCATATTATTGATATTATGAATTTTGACGAAGAAACAGGGTTGTATGATTCATAGTGTCAAGTTTAAAGCTGTTTTAGATACTAATGTGATATTTCCAGTTGTAATCAGGGATTTATTATTTTGGTTTGCTTTCTATGATTTGTACACACCAAAATGGAGTAGCAATATTTTTGATGAATGGAAAAGTGTAATGATTCGTAAAGGTGTTGATGATGATGAAGCTACAAAAAGAGTCAACAGAGCTAATTTAGCTTTCCCCGATGCCCAGGTACAAAACTACGAACCGTTAATTCCAACGTTTAATTTACCTGATGAAAAGGATAACCATATTATGGCTGCAGCGGTTAAAGCCAATGCTGATGTTATAGTAACAAATAATCTAAAAGACTTTCCAAGTGAATGTTTGGAGAGATACGGAATTAAGGCAATTAGTGCAGATGATTTCCTAACGGATATTATTGACTTAAACCATGATACGGCTATCAAAGCCTTTAAAGAATTAGTTCTGAATAAGAAAAACCCAGAAATGAATGAATATCAAGTTCTTGACAGTTTTAGACGAAATGGTCTGAATGAGACAGCTGACTATCTGCATTCACTTCTCTAACATTTGTACTAAGCTCTCCGAACTTATATGTACGATATACACCGCAGCCCAAACGATGAAAGCCTGAAATAGAATCATCGCCAGTAATAATTTTACTTACTCCTCCCTTCCCCTCAGCAGATCCGTCAGGCTCAGTCCCAGTGCCAGCAATGGCAGCATCATTCCGCCGATGGCATTGAACCAGAGGAAGTGCACATCCGTGAACACGTCGATCAAAATCACGGTTACCTGTGTAATGGCCGCTGCCGTGAGTACCTGCCAGGCCCGCGTACGTTTCAGGAAGAAGGCACAGAGGAAAATGCCCAGTATAGTGCCGTAAAAGATACTGCCCATGTAGTTCACCGCTTCGATGAGGGTGCCCAGGCGATTGGCGAACAGGGCAAAGATGGTGGCCAGCGCGCCCCAGCCCAGGGTAGCCCATTTGGTAAAGCGTACGGTAAGATCCTCGGAAAGGCTCTTGCCCGACAGCCTTTTGTAAAAGTCGAAGGCCGTGGTGGTGGCCAGGGCATTCAGCTCGGAACTGGTGCTGGACATACTGGCCGATATGATCACCGAAATGATCAGGCCCAGCATACCCGCCGGCAATACCTGGTACACAAAGAAGAAAAACACGTAATTGGTATCATTGGTGTCGGCGCCTTTATGTGCTTCGCGGATCATTTCGCCTGTTTTTTTGCGGAGTGCATTCTGTTCGCCGTGTAAGCTCCTCAATTCTTCCGAAAGCTGTGTTTTACGAACTTCGTCCCCGCCTTTCAGGGCAGCGAGGTATTGTACAGCCGCTTTTTCCTGGCGTCCGCGTATGTCCTGCTGTTCAGCGATCAGCGCTGTTCGTTCTGAACCCGGCACTTTTTCGTCCATCGCTTTATTGAAGGAGAGCGGTGCGGGAAAGAACACATAGTACACGTACAGCAACACCCCGATGAGCAGGATGCCGAACTGCATCGGGATCTTCATAAAACCGTTGAAGACCATACCCAGGCGGCTCTGCGTCTCCGAAGCGCCGGAAAGATAACGGCCCACCTGCGACTGGTCCGTTCCGAAGTACGAAAGGGCCAGGAAAAAGCCCCCGATCAGTCCGGACCAGATATTGTACTCGCCCTCCAGTGAAAAATTTGTGTCGATGGCATTGAGCTTGCCCGTGGCGCCCGCAATGTGCAGGGTATCCGTGAAGGACAGCGGAATTTTCTGCATCATGAGTACGGCCGCGAAGATCATACCGGCAAAGATCACGAACATCTGGGTCTTCTGCGTTTCGGCCACGGCTTTGGCCCCGCCTGTAAGTGTGTAAAACACAACAATGGCACCGGTAAACACAACCGTAAGACGGATGTCCCAGCCCAGCACGGCGCTCAGCACCAGGGCCGGGGCAAAAATGGTAAAACCGGCGGCCAGTCCGCGCTGTATGAGAAACAGCGAAGCCGCCAGCAGGCGCACGTACACGTTGTAGCGGCTTTCCAGTATCTCGTAGGCGGTACGGGCGTTCTGCCGCTTGTAAATGGCGATGGCCACGGCGCTCACCACAATGATGGCCAGGGGCAGACCAAAATAATACTGTACAAAGCGCAGTCCGTCGTCAAAAGCTTTGCCCGGTGCGGACAAGAACGTAATGGCACTGGCCTGGGTGGCCATAACGGAAATACCCACGGTGAACCAGTTGAGCCCGCCCCCGTCGTGGTAGGCGCTGCCCGAGCTCTTTTTGCGGGCTCTCCACAGTCCGTAGACAATGATGAAGGCCTGCGTGGAAAGTAAAATGATCCAGTCTATCGGTCTCATATCAGCTGAAGCGGGCCTCCATTCCCCAGAAAAGGACCATCAGCAGCAGGAGCCACAGCACCAGGGCTACGTATATCCGTGTCCAGTTAATTTTTTTCATGACGCGGCGCTTCAATAAAGTTCAGGAAAAGACGCATGGCACCGGCGTGACCTGCAGGTACCTGGCGGAAGAACGAAAGCCCGGTGTAGATAAAGTCTCCGCGGCCATACGTTGCGTACAGCAGGGCATTGTCCAGCGGTTTTTCACCCGGGTCGGCCATACGCAGCAGGGGCGTGTATTCCGGGGCCACATTGGTCGGGTAATACAGACCGCGTTCCTGCACCCAGTCTTTAAAGTCGGCCTGGCCAATGCCTTTCATCAGCGGATGTGCGGGCTGCAGGATCTCCACCGCGGCATTTTCATCGGTCACACGGTCGCGCGAGATATCCATTTTGTAGGGCCCGATCTCTTTCGTAAGCAGGGATGCCGTAGTGTTGTACTGTACGATGAGTCGTCCGCCGTTCTTCACGTAGTCCATCAGCAGGGGCTGGTATTTTACGAGTTCGCTGCGGGTATTGTAAGCACGTATGCCGCAGATGATCACGTCGAATTTTTCCAGTTTTTCTTCCGTAAAATCTTCGCTTTTGATGTACTCGAGCTTATAAGCCAGCTGCAGCAGGGCTTCGGGTAGCTTGTCGCCCGCACCCTCGATGTAGCCGATACGTTTGGTGGGCGGCGGTACATTGCGCAGGATGCACACGGGTACTTCCAGCACGCTCTGTATGGTCTGCGCCGGGATGTGCGGGTATTCGATGCGGCGTGTGGTAAACCCGATCTGGCGGTCTCCTTCCCAGAGTTCTACCGTATAACGGTTGCGGTTCGCACTGAGCGAAGCCGGGTCCGTGAAACGTATCTCCCTGTCGTTCCGGCCGCCTTTTTTTATCGGGGGAATTTCCCGGCGGAACACTTCCTGCCCGGTCTCAGGGTTTTTCACCAGTAGCGTCATGCCCGATACGTCGCGGTTGGCGCGGAAGCTCACATGAAAGGTAACCTGGTCCGTGGTGGAAAAGACCACCGCCTTGTTTGCGGTCAGTTCCATATCGGCCATGAACACCGGGTAACGGTAGGTTTCCCCGATGTCGGGCTGTGTCTTTTTATAAATGAGGGGGATATTCCGTGTGATCTGCTCCCCTTCCACCCAGAACGTAACGGGAATGGAACAGGGCTGATCTACCGGGTAGGGCAATACCTTAAAGGGTTCGGGATATACAAAAAAGCCGTTTTCGATGCCATTCCGCAGCCAGTAAGGCGTACTTACCTGCCCCGAAGCCTTATATTCCATAGAATCTGTAACGATCTCGCCCTGTTTTGTGCTCTGTGGATCACTTTTCCCCTGTATCTCAAAACGAACGGCCTGGGGCGAGCTGCTCAAAACCTCCAGTTTCACGCGGGGATTTTCCGTAGCGCCGAATTCATACTTTTCGAGGAGCGCTTCGGCAAAAATACCGGAGCATTGCAGGATGATCTCATCCAGTTCGGCCATTTTCTGTGTCTTCCAGCCGCTTTCCGGCAAGGCTTTTATTTTACGGCGCAGGGCAATGAGTGCCGGTACGCTCTGGTAGGGTTTTTCAAACGAGTAGGCCGAAAGAATGGCTGCAATGCTTTTATCGATGCCTTTGCCGCCGGGTACGCGGTTCCAGCTGAGGTCGATGCCTTCGAACAGGTCGGTTCTGGCACTGTCGCCACCCAGGTATTTCAGGTATTCCACCTCCGAACCACGCTGACGTGCCGAGCCAAAACCCTGTGAACGGTGCATGGAGCGGCTTTCGGCCGCCATTTCGCCATACCACACCCCTAACTGCGGGTTGTATTTACCGATGTCGATGCCGAGCAGACCGGTTTTATCATAGTCTTTATTCCCAAAGAAAAACCAGCTGGTATTCCAGTAGATACGTTTCACCTGGTGCGGCTGCACATACGCAAGCTGTTCCGGGTAACGGGCCGGATCGGCCGCGGCAGAAAAAGCTTCCAGGGCCAGCTGTGCCGAAGCGGTATGGTGACCGTGTGTAGGTCCGGGTTCCGGCGAAAAACGGGTCACGATCACATCGGGTTTCAGGTAGCGGACCATGAATACCACATCGCCCAGCAGGGTGTTGCGGTCCCAGATACCGAAAGTTTCCTGCGGGTTTTTACTGAAGCCAAAGTCCAGGGCCCGGGTAAAATACTGCTTAGCTCCGTCGATACTGCGGGCTGCCAGCAGTTCCTGGGTACGGATGAGTCCGAGCTCTTCGCTCTGTTCGGTACCGATGAGGTTTTGTCCGCCATCACCGCGGGTAAGCGAGAGGTAGGATGTTTCCAGCGATCTCTCCCGGGCAAAATAGGTAAGCATGCGGGTATTTTCATCGTCGGGATGCGCGGCTACATACAGCACATTGCCACATACGGAGAGTTTTTTAAGCATCAGGTAGATCTCAGCCGAACTGCGGCTGCGGTTCATATAGGGTTGGGCGTACAGGCCAGCGGCTATGCACAGGAGTGCAAGTACGATTGTTGTTCGCTTCATATTACAAGTATACATAAAAAGGTTCCGCGGCAGATGCAAAAAATGCGGACTTAACAAAGCGCGAAGGCCCGACTTTACGGCACAAAAAACAGGCGTTCAGCCCGGTACAAAAACCGGCAAGGCGACCGTCCCGGGCCGAATAACAAAAAAATAACAGCCGTATTTTTCAGATAAAAAGCAGAAGGTCTTTTATTTGCAATGCAATGAAAAAAGCCGTTATCTACATACTCCTCACCCTGGCTGTCACCGGATTTTCGCTGCAAGGCAATGCACAAAGTACCAAAAGCATTACCCTGCATCCCGATACCTATTTTTCGCTGACGAATGAGATGATCAGTATGGCCCGCAAGTACATCGGTACGCCCTATGTATACGGTGGCAAAACGGCCAAGGGCTTCGACTGTTCGGGCTTTATGTACTTCCTGTTCAAGGAATTCGGCTATACCATTTCGCCCTCCAGCCGCGAGCTGTACACCTTCGGGCAGAAGGTAGACAAAGGCTGTGTACAGATCGGCGATTTCGCCTTCTTCAAAGGCCGCAAGAGTTCCAGTATCGGCCACGTGGCCCTGGTGATCGGTGTAAACGGCGACCAGTTCGATATTATCCACGCCACCAATGGCAAAGGCATTACCATCGACCACAATTTCATGAGCCTGAGCTATTACAAATCGCGCTTCCTTTCCTTCCGCCGTCCGTTCGACTTTTGCTGGGACTAAAAAAAGCCAATAGCTGAGAGCTTATAGCTTACCTTCGTTTAAACATCTGCGGGCATCTGCGGGAGTATTAAATAGCTAATAGCTGGGAGCTTAAAGCTTACTTCGTATTTCTGCTATAACATCCGCGGTAAATCTGCGAAATCTGCGGGAATATTAAGTAGCTTACAGCTGAGAGCTTATAGCTTACCTTCGTTTAAACATCTGCGGTAGGGCATCTGCGAACTTTCAGAAAACATGCCTACCAAACAGAAGTGCTTAAAATTTTGCTTTTGTGTAAAATTTAATACTTTCGTTGCCACAACTCAGTATATCAACACCATGACCTCGTTTAAGACTCTTAGCATTATCCTGTGCTTTATAATGAGCACCTACGCCGTAGTTTCGGCACAATCCACCAGTTGCTTCAACGCAAATTACTTCAACAAAGACGGCATGCAACCTCCTATAAAAATAGGCAGGGGCTTTCATATCAATGATGTGTACCGCCAGACAAGAGCCTGTTTTACCCCGGAAAGTTGCAGTCCACAGTTGCTTACCTCACAGCAGACGGGTGGAAAAACTACTAATATCAATATACAATATACCCGTTCGCGCCAGGAATATGAAGATTTCCTCATGAGAGGCGGCTCCGGAGAAATCGGCTTTCTGAATCTGTTTGCACTGGGAGGCCAAAAACTAAAGGTTGATTATGATGCAACAACCGATGACGAGGAGAACATCATCTTTGCAGCTACTGTTGATTTCGGAACATATACCTATGATGCGGATCCGCTAATGGTTTCTGAAGCTAAAGCATTGCTGGAGCAAAGTAATTATGATGACTTTATCAAATACTACGGCACACATTACATCAGCGGTATACGTAAAGCCAGTAGGGTATTGGTTATACTCAGCAGGCAAAACAATGCAAACGAAACACTGGCCCTGGATGCTGCCGAAATAAAAGCAAAAGTGCCATTATCAAGTAATGCTTCTTTAAGTGCAGGCGGCGGAGACCTGTCTCTCATTAATAAGAAACTCGATACGGAGGACTTCACTGTTTCTATTGAGATAGAAGGACCGGCATTGGATGAGAACAGCCTGAAATTACAGATTGAACAGACACTCAGAGACAAATACAATACAAATAAAGCCAGCTCCATATCATCTATTATCCAGGCTGCAACCAAGAATATTTCTGACCCCGGACAGGGAATTATTACCCATTACTATTATTCGCCATTTACTTTATATGGACTGAATAATGTTTCCTGGGATGAAAAAAAGCAACAGCAGCTTATAAAAATCAACGAAACTGTGCTTGCCGTCTCATCCGCTCAGAAATTAGTTGATGAATTTCTCTCGGCAGAATTTGAAACAGAATTTAAAAAAGAACTAACGGATATAGAATTTAATGACGCAAACATCAAAGCTGTAATTTATAAATTTAGTCTGGCCAAACCACACTTAAGGCTTTTGCAGCAGAATATGGCAGACGATTTCAAAACACTGGAAGACATTTATATTGCCTGTGCGGATGTACGTTGCGCCAGTACAAGTGTCTGCTGCAATAATGAAATATTCGGCGATATAAAAAGCAAGGATTACAATCAACTTATCATGAAGGAATTCCAGCCTGTTTATGCAGAGATGGAACGTATATGGGCCGAAAAAACAAAGGAATCTGAGCCCGAATGCGAAAAGAATCAATCCGGAACCATCATTATTAAAAACCTGTCATCCAACCCCTACTACATATACCAGGGTGATAACCTTATTGAGACCCTTCCGGGGAATTCTCAAACCTCCTACGATGTAAAAGCCGGCACCTACTATTTCACAGCCAAACAAAAAAGCGGTTATGTCTTTTATCCAACAGAAAACGAACGCAGGGCAATCATTTCAACACCTTGCGAAAGCGTAACGCTTACGATAGGATACGAAGATTAAATAAAACCCGTAGAGCTTTCAGAACATAATTTCCTTACCTTTCTGAAAGAAAACTCTGCTCCATGCACGCTCCCCGACTCACCCGCCTACACATTCCGCAGCCCAGGAAGGTATCTGCCACGCACAGCAGCGCGCAGAAAAACACCCCCGTACTGCAATCCAAAAGCACAGGCCTCCCCGATTCCCTGCGCAGCGGGCTGGAACAGATGAATACCGGCGTACAACCCGATGTATCCGGCGAGGGCGTAGTACAACGTAAGATCAACTGGACCGAAGGGCCACGCGTTAAAAACCGCAACCTGGCCATTCCGTTTCTTCGCGAGTACGATTTCGGAGTTACCCCGGTGATCCTGAACGGTAGCATTATCGACGGGTATAGCCGTATAGACAGTTCGGACCTGATCAAAGGGCCGGCCTTTGAATTTGAGAAAGAAAGCGGCAAAAAAGGCGGAACACTTCGTATAGCCCGCGAAGCGGAGAACCGCGTGGGTTATACCATGGAACTACCGTCCGATCCTCCCTGGCAGGCGCAGATAACACCAGGTAATGCCTACCTGAACCTGAAAGGCATGGGTTTTAAAGGTGCAGAAAAAGCACTGCTGCATTTAGATGAAAAAGATTATATCAAGAAGACGACCAAATCTCCGCCCCATTTAACCGGAAATAAATTTGGTGAGGATACAGAAGAGTCCGAAGAATCCGAAGAAAAGCTCCCCGCGCAGATCACTGTCGATGCCAATGGCATGCCCAATTCCGGGACCTTTGCCGATAAGGTGGAGGTCCACGAGGACCATCATGTGGAAGACCTGAAAAATATCCGCGATGAGATCCTTAAACCCTGGGATGAATTCATCACCACGGCCAAACAGAAAGATTTCAGTCTGCAGGCGGCAAGCCTCGAAGAAGGCGAACAGGAATTTTACAAAAACGCCGGCGCTACGCCCGGAGACATCAGCGAACGCTTTTACGAAGAACTGGAACACCGGGGCAAAAGTTTCCATAAAACCAAAGAAGGCAGCAAGCCCTCGATCGGGTATGCCAGCCTGCTGAACAGGGTGCTGTATATCGGCTGGCAGCATCCGCTGGGGTAGACTTTAGTCATCTTTCTGCGTAAATCGGCCTGTCATCCTCTTCCAATGGAGTTAATTCTATTTGCTGATATAGAAACCTAAGTTTTGTATATGCCCATATAAATTCGCTGGGCGCCTGTCCACCATAATCTTCTATTTTTTTGACGACTTTATTGTTCTTATAGAAGGAGACCACTATCTCTTCATCATCTGTCCAGTCTGCGCTATAAATATCTTTCAGACTCATTATACCCGCTTTTTTAAAATCCTCCTCAATCTCCTTATATTCATCCTTTGTAATCTTTGCCGAGTATAATCCATTTCGTGTATTATACATTTTTCCCCGAAAGAATACATTGCCCTCCTTGCCGATACTTATTTCTGCAATAGGGCAAGAACCCAAACAGCCGGAAGAAGAAAGAGTAATTTTATCGTATGTTTCCGCAGGATCAAGAAAATACTGAGGTCTATAGTACTTAAATATGATATCTTTTGCTTCGAGCGTTAACGTATCCGCTTCTATAGAAATAATTTTGCGACTGTTCCATGTAGTATCTGACGGGTTAAGTATTTTCAGACTGTCATTTTCAATTTTATATTTTGTCTCGTTCCCGTAGTAAACCATTTCCTTATCCTTATTTCGTCTGATGTATGCCTGTTTATTTTCGCAATGTCCGTCATTATAAAAAACATATCCACTGACGCCATTCATCCAGAATTTTTCCACCGGACGCTTTTCCTCTTTGTAAATGCTTCTCGCAAATTTCCATTCGCCGATAATACGTTTGTCAAAATGCTCTTTCTTCGAGCAGGAGAAGAGGCTGAGCAGGGCCAAAACGAGTATGGAGATTCGGATAGTCATGTGTTTCATGAATAGAAATAGTATAGTCTTAGGTCTTTAATGAAAAATGGCCGGATTCTTGCCATACTACCGGTAATTCAGCAAATAGCATTCCTTAATTAAAGCATTATATAAATATACAGCTTTCCAGCACTTTTTCAAGTCTGATATTTATAAGCCACACTCCCCCTGATCACCTGCACATATCCATCGTTTACATGCCTTAACTCCCCGTAATCAGCCGGAGAATATTCTGTTCAGGCTTCACAGGTCTCTAGCACCATTCAGATATCTGCCTAATTCAGGTACCTGTAATGGCCGGCAATATCCATATAACTCCCAGTCCCCATTAGCCTGTGTGCCTGTACCCACTTCCGAAGTCCGTGCAGACAGTATAGATACTGTGTATACCGAGTTATACAACCCCCTGCAGACAGTTTTTTAGCCTATACGAGTATCTTCCGTGGCTAAACGAAGGACTTGGCAGTCTGATACGACCACTCTGCTAACCGGAGCAAACCATTTCGGTTACCGGCTCTACCCTGTTCAGCACCGACTGTACCTATTTCAGGACCAGATACAGGGAGTTCAGAACCCAAACGAGCGGGTTTCGGACCGGGTACAATCTCTCCGTAACCGGCTACAGCGGGTACAAGACCAGGTATAGGGATACTAAAACCTGCTACAGACAGTGGAATACCTAATGCAGAGAATGTTTGAGGTTAATAAATAGCGTGCCGAGTCCGTCTACGGCCGTAAGATCTTCTCCATGGCCCGGCCTTTGGCCAGTTCGTCCACCAGTTTATCCAGGTAGCGCATCTTTTGTATGAGCGGATCTTCGATTTCTTCCACGCGGTAGCCGCAGATCACACCGGTAATTTTAGACGCATTAGGGTTCAGCTGCGGGGCCTCGGCAAAAAAGGTCTCAAAATCGGTCTTGCGGTCGATCTGATCCTGCAAACCTTTTGCATCATAACCTGTCAGCCAGAAAATCACGGTATCCAGCTCGTCTTTGGTGCGGCCTTTCTTTTCTACCTTTTGGATGTACAGCGGGTAAACGCTCGAAAAGAGGATACGGTATATCCTGGCTGTTTTGGGGTCTACTGTCATTGTTTGATTTGATAAAATAAAGTTAAGTCACTTTAGCAATGAAACCAAAGACGGACAAGCAACGAACATAAAAATATTTTTCGACAATTGTGCTTATAAATAATTTATTATGTATGTTTATAATACTAAAGATGAGCAACTAAAATAGACAAATGAATCAGATAACAATAAGCCAAATCGCCAATGCATTTGTTCCTGCAAAAGAAATTAATGATGCAAAATTATTTGCTGGTCGACAAGCACAAGTTAATGACGCCTTATTTGCCCTTAACACAGATGGATCAAATATTGCAATCATTGGCGGACGAGGAATCGGTAAGAGTTCGTTGGCAAGACAGATAATAAATATAGGTCAAGGAAATAATGAGCTCCTAAGTAAACTAGGAATTTATCACGATTCTAAACTTGACTATCTTACAATTTATTTTGCATGTGGAAATAATATTAAATCCATTAATGATTTGCTAATACGACTTTTGACCACTCGAGATTGTCTTTTAGAATGGATATATGATATCCCTACAGCGATAACAGAATTAGGTAAAATTCAAAGCGGAGTTGATATTGGCATTGCAAAATTAGGTGCTGATTCAGCAAGCGAAAAAACTTCTGTTTCTGCTATTCAAACTCATGATGTTGACGTTATATTCCAAAACATTATTAGTGAAATACTAAAATCAAAAATTGCGAAAAATGGCGTCCTAATTGTTATAGATGAATTTGACCAAATAGAAAATCCGCAAGGCTTCGCCAAACTATTAAAATCACTTGCAACAAATACACCCGGGCTTAAATTTTGTATTGTTGGTGTTGCTCAGGATATTCAATATTTAATGAAAGAGCACGGGAGTTCTGACAGATTATTTGCAGGTAGTGTTATTAGTCTTCCATCAATGACTTCTGACGAGTTAAATGAAATTATTTCAAACGCTGAAAATACAATTGAAAAGCACATACAATTTAATGATAATGCAAGAACAAGGCTAGTAGAGTTAGCTAATGGACATCCTTATATTGTTCACCTTATTGGCAAACAAGCTTTAAAAACAGCATACCTAGAACCTAAGTATGAATTGGATAGCAAATTTATTGATGAGACTTTGAAAGAAATTGCCGAAAAGGAAGCAGATCCTGTACTTGAGGGAAGATATAAAAAAGCTGTAGCCTCCTCTTATCAAAGAGAAGGTGTATTAAAATCTCTAGTCTCTGTTATTCAAAAAGATGGTGAAATTTTAACAACGGACGCATATAAAGTTGCTATCGAATATGATATTGACAACCCAAGTCAATATGTTGGACATTTAATCTCTGAAGAATATGGAGCAGAATTAATAAAATTACGTGAGAGATATTATAGATTTAAAGATAGCTTATTTACTACTTATGTTAAAGCAAGACCGTGGCTAACATCAAGCAAATAGTTAAAATATTAAGACATAATACATAATGGAAGACGCTGATATAAAAAAAATTCGAAGAGTTTTAAATTACAAAGGTAGGCAGGATTTAGCAGATTTATTAAGGCTCTCTGTTTCTTTTTTAGAAGAATCTAATACATATGGAAGCAGATGGTATTCAAGATTAAGCACATTTCATATTAGATCTCACCCAAGTTTTCAGGAAAAAATAGACGTCCTATCAAAAGAAGATAAAATTGAAATATTTGATGCCGTACGATTAGTCTATCCTCTCAGAGATAATGAACCAGAAATTACTGAAATTGTTTATTATCCTGACTTCGATATCGAAGCTACCGAGCTCGTTGAGACAAAAGAACTTGATAGAATATCTTTTGAATATATTCATGATCAAATAAGAAAATGCAATTCAAAAATTGCTGAAAAAGACTATGATGGAGCTATTACAAATGCAAGAACTCTGATTGAGTCGATATGTCTGTTCATACTTGAATCTAAGAATAAGCAGAAACATGACTATGATGGCAATCTAATTAAGTTGTATAAATCTGTTGCATCAATTTTAAAAATGTCACCTGGCGATTATGAAGATGAACATTTAAAGCAAATATTATCAGGCGTTTTCAGTATAGTTAATGGCGTATCAGGCCTAAGAAATACATTTAGTGATGCTCATGGTGCTGCGCCCTCAAAAAAGACTTATAAGATTGATGAGAGACATGCAATTCTAACAGTAAATCTCGCAAAATCCATAACCGAATATTTGTTTCTAAGTTATGAATATCAAAATAGGATATAGAGTCCTCATAGCCCAAATAAGTCCTTGTTAACTCATTTTATTAAAGCGAGAAACCACCGCACTGATAAACTTTGTATCCGTATCCAGCCCTTACACAGCAAGCGATTCCCAAGGGCCGTTTTCATTTTCCAGTTTCACTGCCTTGTAGGGCCAATTGCTCTGCCCTAAATTTGCAACAGACCGGGTAAGATCGGTTTGCATTCAATTACGGACAATACAAAAGGAAAAGGACGATGGCAGAAAAGAAAATACACGAAGGACGCAATGTAAAACGCTTCCGCGAAATGCTGGGTATAAAACAGGATGCCCTGGCCTGGGAGTTAGGTGAGGACTGGAACCAGCAACGGATATCCCTGCTAGAACAAAAGATGAAAATTGAGGATGATGTTCTCGAACGGATATCTTCTGTTCTGAAAATACCGGTAGAAGCAATACGTAATTTAGACGAAGACGCAATGATCAACATTATCTCAGGAACCGTAAATAATCACGACCAGAGTTCCGTGTTTAACTATCACCCTGTTTTCAATCCGATTGAAAAATGGCTTGAAACGCTGGAAGAAGTCAGACGCCTCAATGCCGAAGTGATCCGGGCCAAAGACGAACAGATACAGGTAAAACAGGCTTATATCCAGCGCCTGGAAAAAATGCTGGATGCCCGCTGAAATCCTTAGCTACTAAAATAAACAGTTACTAATCTTTAAAACATATATCTCATGAATCCCGAACAGATCATACACAAAACCCTGCGGGAAGTGCGGGAAAAGCTGATGCAGTTCTGTAAAGAAAAAGGACTCGACTATCCCCAGGTCTCCGAAAACGGCACGGTCCGTTTTAAGTATAAGCCCTACGATACAGTCTACGATGTGGTTATTGATACCAACGAAACAAACAAAAAATTCAAAGAAGCCTTTTCAAAGACTGTAGATAGTACCATGAGCATGATCAAGGAAAAACTATGAGCCTCGAAAGAAAATTCAGCGATGTATATGCAAAGATCGTTCAACATGAACTGGATGTAGAAGGGCATATCGCCTATACCTTATACAAAGCAGCCAAAATAGAGTACATTAAAGAATACCTAGCGGAGTATAAAAGGCAGCCCACAGAAGCCGACCTGGAAACCTTTCACAAAATGGCCCTGACCATTATATACGGCTTCCGCTTACAGGCACAGGAGCTGCTGCAAACCTACGCTCAGCTAAACCTGGAAACCATGAAACGCAGAGCAGAAAGGGATATTAGAAAAAAGCAGGAAGACACGTTAAAAGCGATCATTGAGCCCCTTATTCCGCCCCCTCCTAAAGGCCCCTGGGACGGATTCTGGATGTCGGTACTTGTAAAAAGTGTACAGGCCGCGCTCGTAGGTTGTCTGCTCTTTTTCATCGTTTTCGGTGTTTCGGCCAAGAACGGTTTCTGGGAAGCCATCCGGAAATTACTTCCGCCCGTTCATAGAACGGAGACTGTTACTGCTCCGCAGGAGCGCCCGAAGGAGACTGCGGAGCGCTCTTGTATATCTTTCGTTCATTGTCCCCCGCAAGCCGGCTCAAACGGAACATTTTGTCCTGTTCCTGCGTATATTTAGAAAAGCAACCTACAAAAACAGGAAACTATGATCCGCAAAAACGCTTTTTTTATGACCGGTACCATCGGTATGGTACTTTCTGCCGCACTGCACATGTTCTTTAGCCTGGCGCTGGGTCTCCATTCAGTCCACACCGTATTCTTCAGTCTTTATCCCGTTTTTGTGAGCTTCCTGGCCATCGGCTTCGGGCAGATACTGCAGGATACGCGCCGGGAAACCGCCCGCATACAGCTGAAATAAAACACTATCTTTACCCGTATGATGCGTACTTTTTTAACCACAGCGGGTATACTGCTCTCTGCCGCCATTTACGGACAACATACAACTATGGCCGACTTCTCGGCTTTTGTGAATCCCTTTATCGGCACACAGCGCATGGGACATACCTATCCCGGGGCCACCGCGCCCTTCGGTATGGTGCAACTGAGCCCGGAGACCCGCGTGCTGCCCATGTTCATCGACGGTAAGTACAATGCCGACGTGTACAAATACTGCTCCGGTTACCAGTACGACGATAGTACCATCTATGGCTTCAGTCATACACATTTCAGCGGCACCGGCCATTCCGACCTGGGTGATTTCCTGCTGATGCCCCAAACGGGCAGCCTGAAAACCGAACCCGGAGATCCTGCCCACCCCGGCAGCGGCTGGTTCTCCACTTTCTCGCACAAACGGGAAAAAGCTTCGCCCGGCTATTACAGTGTACACCTGGACCGCTACCACATTCAGGCCGAACTTACGGCAACGGAGCGCACCGGCTTTCACCAGTATACGTTTCCCGCGTCAGACTCGGCCCATATCCTGCTCGACCTTACCTATAACATCTACAATTATGAGGGTAAGAACGTGTGGACCTTCGTACGGGTGGAAAACGACTCCACCGTCAGCGGCTACCGGCAAACCAATGGCTGGGGCCGGACACGTACGGTTTACTTCGTAATGCAGTTTTCGAAACCCTTTGCCGCCTACGGACATAAAAAATACGATAAAACACCCTACAACGGCTTTTACCGCAAGTTCAACGAAAGCGAGAACTTCCCCGAAATGGCCGGGCACGACCTGCGGGCCTGGTTCCGCTTCCGTACGGAGAAAAACGAAAAGATACAGGTAAAATTCGCACTCTCTTCCGTAAGTACCGCCGGCGCCCTGCTGAACCTGCAAACCGAGATCCCGCACTGGGATTTTAACCGGGTACACTCCGATACCCGCAACCGCTGGAATGCCGAGCTTTCCAAAGTGCAGGCAGAGACCCTGACACCCGCCGATAAGGAAACCTTTTACACCGCACTGTATCACACAATGCTGAGTCCCGTCCTCTACGAAGATGTGGACGGACAGTACCGTGGCCTGGACCAGAACATATACTGTTCCGACGGCTTTACCAATTACACTGTATTTTCGCTCTGGGACACTTACCGCGCCCTGCACCCCCTGTTTAACCTGCTGCAACCGGCGCGTAACAACGATATGGTCCATTCCATGCTGGCCCACCATGACCAGAGCGTACACCATATGCTGCCCGTGTGGAGTCACTATGCCAATGAGAACTGGTGCATGATCGGTTACCATTCTGTTTCCGTGATCGCCGACGCCCTGGTCAAAGGCACCACCGACGTAAACCCGGCACGAGCCCTGGAAGCCTGTAAAAATACGTCCACCGTGCCCTATTTCGACGGACTGGGCGAATACATGCGCCTGGGATATGTGCCCGAGGATAAAAGCAGCAATTCCGTGTCCAAGACCCTGGAATATGCCTACGATGACTGGTGTATTGCACAGATCGCGGACCACGCAGGAGAAAAACAGAGTTTTGATGTCTATACGAAACGCGCAGGGAACTACCTGAACGTGTACGATCAGAGCAGCCGGTACATGCGTCCGAAACTCTCTACCGGTCAATGGCGCGAGGCATTCGATCCGCTCGATACCCACGGGCAGGGCTTCATCGAGGGCAATGCGCTGAATTACGGACTGTACGTACCGCAGGATATCGATACCATGATCAGCCTGATGGGGGGTAAATCGCAGTTTGCGGCGCACCTGGACGAGATCTTCACGAAAGAGCTTGACGATAAATACATCGAAAAGAACGAGGATATCACCCGCGACGGCATTATCGGCGGATATGTGCACGGCAACGAACCCGGCCATCATATCCCCTACCTGTACAACTGGACCGACCGGCCCTGGAAAACGCAGGAACGTGTACGCATGATCCTGCGCAGCATGTATACCAATAGCCCCGACGGACTCTGCGGCAACGACGATGCCGGACAGATGAGTGCCTGGTATATCTTCAGCGCGCTGGGTTTTTACCCCGTAACGCCGGGCAGCGACCGGTACGCGATCGGCAGTCCGCAGGTGGTTTCCGCACAGCTGCGTATGCCCGGGGGTAACCTGAACATACGTACCGTGGGACAGTCGGAGAAAAACGTGTACGTACAGAAAATACTGCTGAACGGCGAGCCGCTGAAACGCTGGTACCTGCTGCACAGCGAACTGGCTAAAGGCGGAGAGCTGGTATTTTACATGGGTCGCAAGGCGAAAACGGCGCAGTAGCTTCTTAATTTTTGTTAGAAATATAACCCGGTCTTCAGGCAGCCCGTTTAAAAAAGAAACCTGTCACACCATGAAGCTAACACACCTCCTTACACTGGCCGGCTGCCTGGCAGTGGTACATTGCGCTTATGCCTCCGAAAAATTCAGGTCCATTGAAGAATTGCAGGAAAACGGCAGTGTTTCGGTGAATATCCGCAGCATTGGCGGTTATTCGGGCAACTGCCTGAGCCTTCAGCTGAAGAATAACCGCTCCGACACGGTTTTTGTCCGGGTAGAGGCCGGACGACGCCTCGATAATCCCGTGGAGACCGACCAGGACATACTGCTGGTCCGCGAAGAAAAGATCGTACTGCCCCCCTTTGCAGGCACCAAACGTATGCTGTTCGGCTTTTGCTGCCAGGCCTCGAACGACGCCCCCAAACAAGACACTACTTTCGGTATAGGAACTATGGTCGGGGGAAACCTGGAATGGCTGGCCGGTTTCATCGACCACAAAAAATATGACCCCTCTACCATACAACAGGCCGTGTGGGTATTTTCGGATAATCATCAGCTGGCTTCTGTAATAGCCGGCAAAGACCCGCTGATAAAAGAACTGCGTACAGCCATGGCCAAAAAAACAAATATTGTTCTGCCCTGGTACGATGTGCAGTACAAGATCCTGGACAGTATTCCGTTCTCCGGGCAGCACACGCGGGTTACGGGCGAAATTGAACTTACTTCCGCTTCGGCAGGCTTCCTGTCCATCAATATACGCAATGAGGCCGGCATGCTGATGTATACCGTTACCGAAGACGAGAACGCCCTGTACGGCAGCACCTATACCGTACCGCTGAACATCCCGGTGGAGCACTGGGGTAAAGGCCGTTATACCGTAAATGTATATATAGACGGCAACCTGAAGAAAAAGCAGGAGTTTATGCTTTGATTATTATACTACCCTGTCCGGTGCCGCAGCAAGTATCTCCGCAGCCAGGCGGCTGGCCCCGATACGGAAATAACGCGGCTGTATCCACTCGCGGGTGGTCTGCTGCTCTACCAGTTGCATATACGAAAATGCCGTAGCCAGGTCGCCGATACCGCCCGAAGGTTTAATGCCCACCTTCAGCTCGCTGCGTACAAAATGTGCCTTTACGGCCATGCACATCTCACGCACGGCTTCCGGCGTGGCTGAAACAGCCGATTTCCCGGTAGAGGTCTTTACAAAATCGGCTCCGCTCTTAATGGCGATCACCGAGGCCCGGCGTATATTCTCCGGGCTCTGCAGCTCGCCTGTTTCCAGGATCACTTTCAGGGTACGCACTCCGCAGAGTTCCTTTACGCTTTCCACTTCTTCGGCCAGGTAAGCACTGTCGCCCGAGAGGAACTTACCCCGGTTGATCACAAAGTCGATCTCGTCGGCACCGGCGTCCAGGGCCATACGCACCTCGTCCAGCTTAATGCGGAAAAAACTCTGTCCGCCCGCAAAAGCCCCGGCCACTGCGGCCATCTTTACAGGAGTACCGCCCAGCACTTCCTTTACGGCAGGCACCAGGTTGGGCCAGGTACAGAAGGCTGCTGGGAACCAGCCCGAACTTTCATACTCTGCTCTTACCTGCTGTGCCAGCGCCGCCAGGCCCTGTTCCGAATCGGCCCCGTTCAGTGAGGTATAGTCCATGCATGCATACAGCAGTTTCAGTTGTTCCATTGCGTACTCCATACTGCAAAGGTGCGGCAAAAAAAGAAAAGAGCCTGCCCTCCTGCCGAAAAAATAACAGCCGCTCTGCCTGGGAGCTCTCCGCCTGTTTACAAGTAACCCTGCATTAATCGAATACACAAATACATTTGAAAAATCCTTAAAAAAACAGATACTTAAAATTCAAAAAAGAAAAAATACTCTAAAAATAAAATACACGAAAATAAATTTTTAAGCACAGTAAATAAGTAAGTTACCCCGGGAAAATCAATATCTTACTACACCTAAAACTAAACAAACCTATACATGAAAAAATCAGTACTTGTAGCTGCAATGCTGGCCCTTTCTCTCTATACATCTGCCCAGATGGTTCCCCTTTTCCAGGAAAGTTTTGAATCCGGCACCGGTAACTGGACGCTGAACGGCGGTACCGGCACCAATGCCTGGGTAGTGAATAACCAGTATACCGGCGGACTTTTCGGCTTCATTATCAATACACCCAGCCAGCCCGCGATCATAACGGGCAGTCCGTCGTCCAATTACCTGCATATCACCAATGGCGATATCTGCAGCCTCCTTTCGATCTGCAATGCCAATTTCGATACGGGTACCCCCTCGGACCAGACCGCCACACTCAACAACAATATCAGTACCCTGAACCTGCAGAGTGTTACGGTGTCTTTTTATTATATCTGTGCCGGGGATGCAATGTCTTACGGTTCCCTGGAGTACTCCCTCGATAACGGTACTACCTGGACCACGGCCAGTGCCTACTCCGGCGTGACCACCTGGACCAATACTTCTGTGAGCCTGCCCATCTGGGACAATCAGCCTTCGCTGAGATTCCGTTTCCGCTGGCAGAACGGGGGCAGCGGTGTCGACCCGGCCTTTTCGGTAGACGATATGGAGATCAGCGCGCTCTCGGCTGCCACACCGCCTTCGATCACGCTCGATCCCATCCCTGCAACATCCTGGTGCTTCAATACCCTGTTCAACACGCCGGTACATTTTACGTCCAGCGGCACCTATTTCCCCATGAACGTATACAGTGCCCAGCTTTCAGACGCTACAGGCTCCTTTGCATCACCGCTGAACATAGGCACCCTGGCCTCTTCCGCCACAGGCAATCTCACCATTAACGGGGTCATCCCTGCGGGGACACCCGCCGGCAGCGGCTACCGCATCCGCGTAGTGTCTACCGACCAGCCGGCACAAAGTAATGACAACGGCGCAGACCTTACCATACACACACTGCCCGTGATAAACGGGGGCGCAGACCTCATCGTATGCGCGGGCTCGCCCGTTACGCTCACCGCCACCGGGGGCGTACAGTACAGCTGGACCAACAGTGTGATCAATGCTTCGCCCTTTACACCCGCAGCCACCAACACCTATACCGTTACCGGCACCGATGCCAACGGCTGCCAGGGTACCGACCAGGTGACCGTTACCGTAGACCCCTGCCTGGGCCTCGATAATAATGACCCCGGCGATATACGCGTGTTCCCGAATCCCGTGCAGATCTCCTTTACCCTGCAACTGCCCCAGGGTGAAACTTCAGGTTCTCTTTCCATTACAGACCTGAGTGGTAAGGCCCTGCGCAATTTCAACGTTACGTCAGACATGGGCACCTACTCCATCAGCGACCTTCCGGCGGGTCCTTACCTGCTGCTTTTCAAAGGCAAACACAATACCTTTTCGACAGGTATACTAAAATACTAATAGGGGGTGATATAGAGAGAAGTCCCGCGCCGGTGGCGCGGGACTTTTTTCATGTTATCAGAAGTTCTGGAATTCCGGCTTATCGAACAGCGGAAGAATGCGGTATACGATCGTCAGAAGGAACAGTATAGCAATGAACACAGCCAGTACGATGCGCTGCAGGGTATTGCGGCTCATGATAATGGCAATAACAAGCAGTATAAAGGTTACCACGTCGAGGCACAGGGTAAACCCGTTATAGAACTTACTTATTCTCAGGGCGCCCTCGAGCCCGGAGCCGGTCTTTTCCCACATTTTAACCAGCACTTTATCCACAAACATCCATATGAGCGGGCGGATACCCATTTCCCAGGCCAGCAGCAGAAGCAGCACGATACCGTCGCGGCCGGGTGTTACAGTAGGTTTGGCAGGAGTGGAATAATACAGTCCGCTGCCACACTGAGAGCAGAAACGGGCACTGTCGGGGTTAAGGGCATTACATTTTGAGCAGTTCATAGATCTTGGATATGAGTTAAAGCTGTAAATATAGATATAAAAAAAGCGGCCATATACTGACCGCCTTTCTCAGTCTCAGAGCTTTTATTGTGTTATAATGATGTTGCAGGTCTTCTGCAGCGGCCCGTTCTCGAGACGCAGGAAGTAGTTGCCCGGACGGAAGCCTTCGTTTTCGAGATATACCTTGTATTTACCGGCGGGTTTCATGGTGCTTACGTACACTTTCATGAGGCGGCCCAGCGGATCGTACAGTTCCAGGCGTGTAAAGCCGTCCATGATCTCGAACTCGGCATAGGCCGATGTGGTCATGGGGTTCGGGTACACGGTCAGCTTCAGTGCGTCGGAAAGACTGTTCACCTCTTCGATGCCCGTGATACAGGCCGGGTTTACGATGGGCAACTGCTGGTAATTGTGCGTAATGATGGTCTGCAGCACATTTTCAGGCACGCAGAACCACTGGCTCAGGATGCTGGCGTACACACTGCGGAAGTCGTACTGCATGGGCAGGTTATCGTTGGCAGACACCACCGACGGGATGGATGGGTTGGTGCCGAGGAGCCCTCCGTGGATCTTGCTTCCCGTAATGAACATGGGCGCGGCCGCACCGTGGTCGGTACCCAGGCTGCCATTGCTGGCGATACGGCGTCCGAATTCCGAAAATACCATTGTGAGCACTCGGTCTTCGATGCCCATGGCCGCAATATCGTCCTGGAAACCCTTGAGTGCTTTGGAAAGGTGGGTAAGCAGCTGGGCATGTGCCCCGGTACTGTGATTGCTCGCTTCGGCCTGTGAAGCATGCGTATCGAAACCATACAGACCCACCAGGTAAATGCGGGTCTTAAGTCCTCCCTTGATGGTCCGGGCCACATATTTAAGCTCTTCTGCCAGGTAATTGCCCTCTGAAATATCGGGGTAGAAATTACCATTGGTGGGCTGGGCGATCAGTGCGTTCAGGATGCGCGTGGCATAGGACTGGGTCTGCGAGGCGATGAGGCGTACATAGCTCAGTTCCGTTCCGGCATAGCCGCCCGGGGGCGTGTCGCTGAGACCGGTATTCCAGGGATCGAAAATATTAGTGCCCACCGTCATGCCCATTTGTGCAGCGGGTCCCTGGAACAGCAGCGGTACATTGGCACCGATGGAAATAGCCAGGGGATCGGGCATTACCGAGTTCGGGTAACCCGTGGGGAAACCTGCGAATTCGGTATCGAGGTAACGGCCTATCCAGCCCGACTGCAGGTATTCGTTGGAATCAGAGGCCGAAAGCCAGATGTCTGTTGCCCGGAAGTGCGAGAAATCGGGCTGAGGATAACCCACCGACTGTATGATCTGCATCTTGCCCTGGTTAAACAGGTCACGCATGCCGGTCATGGCCGGGTGCAGACCCGTGTTGTTCACACCGTTCAGGGCCAGGGCCTGGTTCTGCTGAATGAGGATGTTCTGGCGTGCATTGGCCAGGTTCGTATACTGATCGAGCGGCAGTACGGTATTGAGACCGTCGTTACCTCCGTTCAGGAAGACCATTACCAGTACGCGGTCCGTTTCGGTATGCGCCTGGGTAATGCTGTTGAGTATGGGATTTTCGGCAAAAGCCGTGAGAGGAATATTATTGATGATACCGGGCAGCACTACGGCCGGTGCGGTATTCTTTAAAAACTGACGCCTTTTCATGGTAGCGGAGATTTAGGTTTTTTAGGCAATTTGAATTTCGGATTGGGATAACATGGTCTCGAAGAGTGCCTTGAGACGGGTTTCGACCGTATTGACCGCCCCCGGGTCGGAAGGGTTCTGTATATAGTCGTCCCAGGCCATAACCCAGTAGCTGTCGTTACCGAAACCTCCCGACAGCAGGAATCCCTTCAGGAAATCGCGCCCTGTCTGCGAGATCGGGAAACGGTACAGGCGGTCGCAGGCTTCCTGCACCAGTGCATTCGGGTCCGAAGGATTTGCAAAGGTGCTTACATAGGCCTTCAGATCGGGTTTCAGGGGCGTGCTGCCACCGTAATTGATGCCGTTGAGCAGGGCTTTGGCGTAATCGATACGGAAAGCCAGGGTGCTGGAATTGATCCAGTTCTCGTGGAAGCCCGGCGTCTGGTAATAGGCTGCCCAGCCCGCCACCTGCGGAATATCGTGTATGGCCATGCCCATATTGGCTGCGTAGGCATACAGGCGCAGCGCTGCGTCTTTCTTCATGGCCGGATCGGCCGGCAACTGTACTTCCAGCTCGCGTACCAGGCCCAGTACCTGGTCGATCGGCGACTTGATGTAACAGCTCATATTGGCCGGATCGAAGAAATGCTCGCTCTTGAACAGGGCCGCCAGCACCGGCAGTATATCGTAGTTATTGCTCACCAGGATATTGGCCAGGGGCTCGATCACATTGGTCTCCACCGCGGCATCGATATTGTAGTATACAAAGAACATGTACAGGCGGCGTACGATGTGCTTGGCCGTTTCGTCCACGCTGAAGATCATGTTCAGCATGGCGTCCAGTTCGTTCTCTCCCGCAGCGCCGGACTGACCGCTGATCACCGTATTGTTGTAGAAGGCTGAGAACTGCTTGCTGCCCGTATCGTGCTGGCTGGGGTCGAAATAATACCCGCTGGCCGTAAGGTAATTGATGCGGTAGCCTGTAAGCACTTTGGCCGCAGCCTTTACATCGTCTTCGGTATAGGCAGAGCCGGGCCCTTTACCTACCGTGAACAGCTCCTGCAGCTCGCGCCCGTAGTTCTCGTCGGGGGCGGCGGCCGAGTTCAGGTTCCCGTTCAGGAACTGTAACATGCAGGGGTCTTTGGTAATAGCCTTTGCAAAATCCTTTACATTGCCCATGGCATACTGGCGCAGTACGGTATTGTGCTTATACATCCAGGCGGCAAACATGTTGTTGCTGCTGGTGGCAAAGTGGTTGTGCCAGAACAGTACCATTTTTTCGTGGACCGAAGGCCCTGACGTAAGCATGCGGTCGATCCACCAGGCGCGGTAGGAATCTACGCGCGGGGGATTCAGCAGCACCAGGTTCAGCGTAGGCTCCTTGTTTACCCAGGTAGAGCCATAGGCAATACCGTCGGCATCGGCCGGGCTGGCATAATAGTTGAGTGCCGGAGCCGGCGTGGCTCCCAGCGGGGTTAGCACCAGGTTTACCGCGGCATTCATGGTAAGTCCGCTGAGCTGGGTCACCAGGTTCTGCGGCGCTCCGAAGCCCGTGCGGCGCAGCAGGTGCTGTACCTGCTCCGGCCCCCAGGCGCCCGTGTACGGCGAAATGCCGCTTGCCACAATGCGCTCGGAACGATGCACATGATCGGGCACGGTAAACAATGATGAAACAAAGGTCTTGCGATCCATAGGTCTGTTAGGTTTAGGAAGGGTAAGTTACTAATTTATGTATATGAGACACCTGGTGCTGCCGAAAATTTAATGAACGTGCAAAAAAAAGTATCGTCTCGCCTGAGGCGAGACGATACCGTCTATACTACGTTTATGATATCTCTTACAACTGGGTAAGGGTAAGGCGTATGCTCAGGCCCGCATTGGTATTGGCCGTGCGGTACTGGCCTGCCATAAAGGGATTGGTGCGCAGGTAATCGTAGAACAGGCGCACACTTACGCTCTTGCTGATGGCATAGTCGGCATAGAACTTCACGGTAATGTTCTGCGAACCGGCCGTTACCGTCTGGGTGAGCGTACTGTTCGGATCGGGCAGACGGTGTACCGTGGTCTTGTTGTCGCGTATACCGATATCGAGGCGCAGCTGCAGGTCGTTCTCCAGCGGTTTACCGGCCACCACGATAGGCAGGCGCAGCTTCTCGATGCGGTAACCGATACCGAAGATGTATTCCATAGAGGTTACATGCGTTACCTGGTTATTCTGGAAGTTAAGCGCATAGTTACGGTTCTTCTTGATCTCGAACTTGGTGGTAAGGCTGTTCTTCCAGGTCATATCGATATTGATCAGCGGGCTGAACACTTCCATCAGGGAGATATTCTGCAGGATATAACGCGGCACAAAGTTGCCATTGGTATCGCGCACGGCCGTAAAGCCCATGGCGTTCGGGTCTTCCTGGAAGAGCTGGTTATTGGTATAGCCCGCCACACTGTAGGTAGACTTGTAACCGTGCGATATCACGAAGTTACGCAGCAGCTTTTTGAACGGTTTCAGGTTGCGGAGCCCGTCGTAGGTCACCGTCCAGTTGATGGACGGGATACTCGGGAACAGGTTCATTTTGTAGTCGCCCGGCCTGGTGCCTGAATAAGCCGCCATAAAGGCATTGAGCAACACATCCTGCTGGGTCATGGAATAACCGTCGCTGTATGCCGGATCATTGGGCGAAGCGCCGTTACTGTTGGGGTTCTGCTCGCCCAGGCGTCCCGACATAACGTTCCGGTAGTTTATGAGCTGTGCGAACAGGGCCGAACCTGCGTCCTTACCGCCGCTGGCATCTGCAAAGGACGTGCGGATCATGTTGTACGACATACTGAAGTTACCGTTCTCCAGGTAACCCGAGGTAACCCAGTCGCCCGCCTGCTCGTTGTAACGGAACAGGCTCTGTGAACCGCGTGTGAACTGGCGGTTGGCCGAAAGCTGTATACGCAGGCTCTTGATGGGCTCGATATTGGCATTGATGTTCAGGTTAGACGTACGGGCACGCAGGAAGAAGTTGTTCAGCGTGGAATCGTTCGTAAGCCAGCCACGCTGTGCGGCATAATGCCCGTAGTTACTGCCCGACCACTGTTCACCGAAGGCAAAGGCCATGTGCGCAGGATCGAACGGACGGCGGATATCCTGGCCCAGCATATTGGAATTGGGCATATAACCCGGCAGCGTAGTACCATTGGTCTGCGTATAGGTAGCCGAAATATTCTTGATACCCGTGGCTATACCCGCAAAGAACTTGCCGATCTTACCGGCATCGAAGGAGCCGCTTTCGCGTTTACCTTCCACGATCACGCGGGCGTTCTTCACATCTTCCCTGGCCGTGAACTTCACCTTGTTCTTGTCTACCACTTCCATGGTACCTTTTACTTCCTTGCCGTTCTCATCCAGCACTTTTACCTTCACTTTTTCAGTTCTCAGCTTGTGCTTGATGGTCTTGGCACGGTCTTTCTTAAAGATAAAGTTCTCGAACTCGGCCTTTACGTCTTTCACCTTGGGCTTTTTATCTTCTTTCTTAGGCTTCTCGTTCTCTTCCGGGTTCTCGCCTTCTCTGGGATCTTTGTTCGGGTTCGGTTTTTTCGGTGCAGGCTTCCAGTTGGGGTTGTTCAGGTTTTTGAGGTAATTGCTCTTATTGTACAACTGTGTAAAGTTCAGGTTACTGGTAAGGTTAAAGTTATTGGTATTACTTACCGTGTTACCCCAGGGTTTGTACAGTTCATTGGTGGTCTGGTTCATGAGCAGCTGGCCGGTCTGCCAGTTGTAGCTGCTTCCGTAGGTACCGCTCACGGTCATCCAGTCGGTAAGCGGCAGCTTGCTCAGCGGCAGTGTGTAGGTAGCTGTAAAGTTGTGCGTGTAATTGGTGGTACGTCCCAGGCGCCAGAAACGGTCGCGTACTTCCTTACGTTCGCCGGGGGTATCTATTTTCCCGTCCGGCTCGTCGATACGGGCATTCTGTATGGCATTGAACTGTACGTTGAACGATTTGAAGATCGCGATATTGAAATCGTAGGTACGGTTCCATATATAGTTCTTGCGGTAGCTCGGCAGGATCAGCAGGTCGTAATCGGAGTTGTTGCGGAACAGCAGCTCGTTGTAGTCGCGCTGTATATCACTGCGGAAGGCAAAGTTCTTCGGCACCAGCGTAGCATTGAAATCCTTGATGATACGCGCCCATTTCGACTTGGTCTTCATCTTTTTGAAGGGCTCCCAGTACGGAACAGTCGGGGCAAAGGTATAGCCCACGATAGCACGCTGTTTCTTCGTATTGTCGTAATCTACCTGGTAGTTGCGGATGCGTACCTCGTCATAGGAATAGGTAAGGTCAAAGTTCTCGATATCCCAGAACATCACGTTCTTTTTATTGCCCGTGCGGTTCTTGCGTATATTGGTCAGGTTCCAGGAAATACGGTCGATACGGCTGATGGAACGCTGGCGCAGGGAATCGCGGGCCGCATTGGTGGGCAGGTCCGACAGGGCATCGCGGAAGCGGATATCCCCCTGGATCGGGTCGAACTGCGGTACGGCAATTTTGGTTCCATAGCCCACAAAGATCGGCACGGTAAGTCCCCATTTCTGCGGGGTGAACTTGGCCAGCTCCAGGTTGGTGCTTACATCTATGGACAGTGTGTTCTCACGGGCGCGCTGCTGTGGCTTTTTGTCAATGGAACCGAAACCGGCCGTTTCGTAGCCGATGCTGGCGTTAAAGTTCCCCAGGTCGGCCAGCTGTGCCTGCAGGCGTCCGATGGCGGCCCAGCCTCCTTTTTCGAAATAGTCGGTCACACGCAGCTCGTCTACCCATATCTGGGCGTCCTTGGCCTCTCCGTTATCCGCAGGATCGAAGGGGTTTAGCGTACGGAAGGGGTTACGCACCCCGATCATGATCGATTTAATATCGCGCAGGTTGGGATTACCACGCACGGAAATACGGTGTCCTTTTTCGGTAAGCTCGGTGAACAGCTGGGTAACCGAAATGCTCTGCTGGTTACGGCGGCGTTTCAGCTCGGGGAATTCCTGCAGCGGGATCTCCATTTTGTTGTCCAGGGGCCAGATATTATCCACGGCCTGTTTGTCGGCCGCATTGTTGTCGGAGAAGATCACCGGCAGCTCGTACTCATAGTAGTTCTCGTTGGGGTCGGCACCCAGGCGCACAAATACGGTAAGGTCACCGGTTTTGTAGTCCTTTTCGGCATTCTCTGCGTGGATGAACATTTCCATGTTCTTGTAGGCACGCAGGTCCAGGCTGGCATTCTTGAACACCCCTTTGGCCACCCCGTCGGGCAGGTTGGTCACGTTCAGCACCAGCGACTGTTCGTTCAGCTGCTGCAGGTTGGGGTTCGAGGGGTCTACCTCGCGGGAAATGCCGGGAGGCAGCTTATAGTTAAACGGCTGCTTCTGTGTATTCTCTTCGATGTTTACGGTAAATACGCTGAATTCCGGGTCCTGTGAAGGCGGAATGAGCGGAACGGGGTCTTCGAGGTCCCCGGCATAGCGGCGCCAGTCGGCACGTACCAGCTCAAAGCGGCCGAAACGCAGGAAGATATCATCCGGGAAACCCTGCAGCACCATACGCATAAAACGGATGGAACGGAAGTCGGCAATATTACCGAAGGTCTCTTTGTTGGCAGTACGCACCGGGATACGGAACTGGTACCACATTACCTTTTTGGCCTGCCCGTTGGCCGCGGTCACATTGGTCTCGCGGGCATCGGTGATGAAGTTCTGACCCACTACCAGGTCTGCCTCGCGCAGACTTACCCGGTACTGGTAGTAGTTTTCGCTCTGGTTGAGCGTATTATCGTTGTTGATGTCTTCGGTATTCGGGATCTGGGTCTGGGCGCTGGCTATACTTTCGGCCGGGGAGTTGCCCTGCGGACGCTGATAGTAGCGGTAACGGTCGTGGATGTACTGACCCGGGGCCGGGGAATTCAGGTTATCGTCATAGGCATCGCCCACGTAGTGCCGGTAGTTATCGCCCGAAGGGTCCAGCGTAATGGCATTGAGGGCGGCCTGGTCGGTAATTACCGCAGCGGCCTGTGTAACGAATGACTGGAACTTGATTATCTCGCCACTGTCGATCATACCGTCGAAACCGGAGTCGAGCAGTTCGCGCTCCGAAGGTTCGCCGGAGAAGTTCTGGTTAATGAGCTGCTGGCCGGGATAATTACCCCATACCGATACTTTATTCACAAAGCCGTTGGCGCCGGCTTCCAGCCCGTTCTCAAAGAAGAAGTGCCCGTCCTGCATCAGGTCCTCGGTCATGTTACCCACCTGTATCAGCAGGTCGCCGCCACCGTCGGGAAGCAGGTTCAGGTTGGTGGCATTGGGGTTGCCCGTGGTCCATTCCTTCAGCTGTTTCAGGTCGGCATCGAAGGGGTCCATCAGCCAGAACTCGATGTAGTCTACATTGGCCCCGTCCCAGTCGGTGGTCTCCACGCGGCGCATCATGGCCCCGAAGCTCTTGCGCGGATCGGTGATACGGCCATTGGCGCCCAGGCTGGCTATGTCAAAGTTGTAAGGTCCGCGCTCATCGGGGTAAAAGTTCACGTCCAGCATGGGCAGGTTGGGCTGCTGGCCCGGAGGCAGCTGCAGGTTGGGGAAAAGCTCTGTCTGGCGAACCTCGCGCACATAGTTGTTGGAACGGGAATCCTTATCCTGCGAAATGGGCTTGGGCATACCCTGGCGGAAGAACACGGGGTCCATATTGTACCAGGTAAGCAGTCCGCGGCCATAACCCGATTCCAGGGTATTGAACTTTTCGGCATGCGGAAAGCGGTTCAGCTGGTGATGCGGCGCCGTACCCAGCTTCCAGGGTACAAAGTTGCGTATATCGAGCACCGTTTCGGCACTTTCGAAATCGTCTACCTGTGAAACCCCTACTTTGCGGTCCTCTTTATTGGAACCGTCCACCGTCTTTTTATCGCGGATCACCTTGTTATAGCCGGGCAGCAGGTGTGCAAACTCACCCGTGGCCGAGATACGCGAAGGGGCCTTGGTATTGATGCCCGGTATCTTGTCGATGAGGCGGGTAAGCCAGGGTGCATCCTTGTTGTAGGCTATGTCGAAACCGTAAATGGTATTGTTGATGGGCTCATCGCCGATATTTACCTTCTGGGTGAACGGACGTTCGAGCAGGTTCATAATGGTACCGCCGAATACCAGGTTCTTGTTCAGCTTGTAATCAAGCCTTGCTCCCATGAGGCGTTTCTGCTGCTGGTTGAACAGCTCATTGGTCTCCATGCTCACCTTGATGGGCACGCCCGAAGTAAGGATACTCTGGTTGATGATCTTTACACGGCCCAGGGTATAGTCCACTGTATAGTCCACGTTCTCCTGAAGCATCTGCCCGCCTGCCGTTACCGATACCGAACCTTTTTCGATATTGATGGCATTGAGCATGATCTCGGAACTGGCGTCGGACTGGTACTGACCACCCAGGTAGAAACGGTTCCGTTCCGTATTGAGGCGGGCCAGGGGTTGTATGGTGGTGTACAGGGAGTCGAACGCGTATTTATCGGCCAGCGCGGGTGAACCGAGCTTCTGCCTCAGGAATTCGCCGAAGGGTTCGCGCACCGGGAAAATGATGCGGCCGCCCTGTGGCTGTATGGTAAGCCCGCTGATAAAGTCGAAGAAACCGTCGGGCTGCTGGTCATTGTTAGGATTGAGGCGGTCCAGGTTGAACACCCGCAGCAGGGGTGTTTCCTTAACGCCGGTGGGCAGGGCCGGATCGGGCAGAAAGTTGATGAGCGCACCCTTTTCCACGTCGCGGTACAGTACCTGCAGCATAAAGTCTTTCTGGGCCACCTGCCAGGCACCCAGGGGGTAGATGTTTTTCATCATCCAGTCCCAGTTGGGCTGGTGCACGTTCAGCGTGGTACTCTTCAGGAGCTTCAGCATGAGTGTGGCCGGTGCCGGGATATCGGTAGAGAATTCCCCCACCTGGTGCAGCTTGCCGTCGGCACCTACGTACTGGTAAGCCACCCCGAGCACCTCGTCGGAGTTCAGGGGCTGGTTCAGGGAGATATAGCCCAGCAGCTCATTGAACTGGTATTCCGAAGGGTTCAGCAGGCGGGCATTGTTCAGCAGCTCGATCTGCTGTCCACCCACGAGCGACTGGAACTTGGCCCCCGAAACGGAACTCCGGTCAATTTCGCTCCAGGTAGCCGGACTGTAGAAAGGCAGGTTTGCGTTGTCGGGATAACCCGCGCCGCTTACCGTATTGATAGGCCACTGCGATTCGCCCAGGGGCAGCAGGGCTACAATGTTACGTACATTCTCAACCGCATTGATACGGTTGGTAACCCATACCTCTATACGCGTGATGCGCACGGTAGAGTTCACCAGGGGCAGGTTCTGCAGGGCCCCGTCGTATTTCTGCTTGAAGTATTCACCCAGGAAATAGTGTTTGTTGGCCTCATAATCGGCGGCTGATACTTCAAACTTCTGTATCTGGGCGCCGCCCTGCACATTAATCTCCTGTCGCTGACCACGTTGCTGCGAGAATACCCCCGTAACGGTCAGGCGGCCGAACTGCAGGCCGGCCTTACCCCCGAAAATACTCTGCGCACCTGTGATGAGCGTGGTATTGAGCGGCAGGGACACGTTACCGAATTCGAGCACTTTGATGATATCGTCTTCTTTCCCCTCGTACTTGAGGTTCATTTTATTGTTGAAGTTGAACTGCTCCTGCGTATTGAAATTGGTGTTGAGGTTGATCTTGTCGCCGATCTTACCGGTTACGCCCAGCTGTATGTTCTGGTTAAAGTTGAAGTTTCCCACCCGGCGCTGTTTCACGGGTATGGAGGGGTTATCGTTCCGGTTGCCGATGTAGCCGAGGATCAGCTCTACGGTACCATTGGGGCGTATATCGATGGTACTGCTGCCGAAGATCTCCCCGAATTTCTCGCCCAGGTCTATCTTGGGAATAAGGCTGTTGTTCTCCTGTCCGGCGGCACGTGCTTTTTCCTTTTCGCGCCAGTAGGCTTCCTGCTGTTTGCGCTGTTCGTATTTCTGGTATTCTTCAAAGGTGAGCTTTTCGCGGCCGATCTCGGTATTGCCCACTTTATAAATGATGGTATAGGTATTATCGCTCTCGTTGTAAACCACTTCTTCGGTTACGTTCGAAGGGTCGTTCATGTACACGCCACCTGTGCCCGCATTATCCGGGTTGAGCGGATAAGGCAGCGAATCGGCGGGTGTCTGGGCCCTCACTGCCAGGAACGACAGGGACAGTGTAAGCAGGGCTATAAATTTGGGGAACATTTTCACAGAAGAAATCACAGGAATTTTAGGGCGATTTTTAAGAGTTTTTCGGTACTTTCAGCATTCTGGGCATCGGCAAGTGCTTTGTCTACGGCTTTTTCAGCCTGTGGTCTGGCAAAGCCCAGGGCGATGAGTGCGGCCAGTGTTTCCGCTTTAACGGCTCCGGCACTTCCGGCGGGAGCAGGAGTGAGGTCTGGCTGCAGTGATCCGGCCTTGTCCCTGAGGTCTACTATGATCCGCTGGGCCGATTTTTCACCGATACCCTTCACGGACTTAAAGGCACGTACATCGCCGTGTGAGATACTGCGCTGTACTTCCTCGGGGGTCATGGCAGACAATATCATACGTGCCGAGGACGGACCTATGCCCGAAACCCCGGTAAGCAGACGGAACATCTCGCGCTCGGTACGGTCGGCAAAACCGAAGAGCATTTCAGTATCCTCACGCACGATATGCTGCGTAAATACCACCGCGTTCTTCGATTCCTTCAGCCGCGAATAGGTGTTCAGCGAAATATGGGCAAAATAGCCCACACCTCCGCAATCCACCACTACATGAGCCGGCGAGATCTCGTCAATATTGCCTTTCAGATGTGTTATCATCTACAAAATCTACTATTTCTCAGTCGCAAATCTCTAAAAAAAAATGATATCGTTAAGGATACCCCTAACAATCGATCTTTTTCCTTTGCAGACCTGCGTGAATGCATTTTAACGATTCTTTAAACTTTTTATTGTTTGTTGGGCAACCAAATTTCAGCAGGTTTTTTCCCCCGGCCGCCGTGAAGCCTCCCCCGCAGACGATCGCTTCCCTCTACCTGCCGATAAGATTTACTTATCCCCCGGCAATCTGCTTATTTTGTACCTTTGCACAAAAATTTCCATGGCAGCCACCTCAACCATACATATCCATGCCGGTACGGAAGCGCCTCCGTTCCGCCTGCCCGACGTTGTTACCGGCGCCATCTGCACCCTGGGCGACCTCCGCGGCGAAAAAGGCACCCTGGTGGTGTTCATGTGCAACCACTGCCCCTATGTGCTGCACATCCTGAACAGGCTGGTGAGCGATGCGGCCGAATACCGGGCCGCCGGCATTTCGGTAGTGGCCATCAGCAGCAACGATGTGGTTAAATATCCCCAGGACAGCCCCGAACGCATGAGGGAACTGGCCCTGGAGAAAAATTTCGGCTTCCCCTACCTGTACGATGTAACGCAGGATGTGGCCAAAGCGTATTTTGCCGCCTGCACGCCCGATCTTTTCCTGCTCGATGCCGACCTGCGCTATTTTTACCGCGGCCGCTTTGACCAGAGCAACCATAAGAACAACCTGCCCCCTACCGGCGAAGACCTGCGCGAGGCCGTGAATGCCCTGCTCAGCGGCGGTGCTCCCCCGGCCGTGGAAAAACCCAGCCTGGGATGTAATATCAAATGGAAGGACGATATCTATCCTTACGGATTATAAAGACCCGATTACACACAAAACACAATGATCGAGACCGATATATGTATCATAGGAGCCGGACCCGTAGGGCTGTTCTCCGTTTTTGAATGCGGCCTGCTGAAAATGCGCTGCCACCTGGTAGACTACCTGCCCCAGCCGGGCGGACAGCTTACCGAGATCTATCCCAAAAAGCCTATTTACGATATTCCCGGCTACCCTTCGGTACTGGCCGGTGAACTGGTAGATAACCTCATGAAGCAGATCGAACCCTTTAAACCCACCTTTACGCTGGGACAACGGGTCGAAGAACTGAAAAAGAACGGGGACGGCAGCTTTGAGCTGGTAACGTCCAAAAATGAGCACATACACTGCAAGGCCGTGGTAATAGCCGCCGGGCTGGGCTGCTTTGAGCCCCGCAAGCCCAATGCCCGCAACCTGGAGCTGTTCGAGGGCAAGGGCGTGGAATACATGGTGCTGAACCCCGAAGATTTCCGCAACAAAAAGGTGATCCTGGCCGGGGGCGGCGACAGTGCGCTGGACTGGGCCATTTACCTGGCCGATGTGGCCTCGGAACTTACCCTGGTGCACCGCAGCCGCGAGTTCCGCGGAGCGCCCGACAGCGTGGAAAAAGTGTTCCGCCTCAGCGAAGAAGGCCGCATCAGGCTGCTGCTCGATTCCAATATTTCATCCGTGAACGGTAACGGTGTGCTGAGTTCGGTGAACATCGAAGACAGGAACAAGGAAATACAGACCATCGAGGCCGATACCCTGATACCGCTGTTCGGGCTCAGTCCCAAACTGGGGCCTATCGCCAACTGGGGGCTGAACATCGACAAAAATGCCATAGAGGTAAATACGGAGGACTATTCCACCAATATACCGGGCATTTATGCCATCGGCGATATCAATACCTACCCGGGCAAGCTCAAGCTTATCCTCTGCGGGTTCCACGAAGGGGCCCTCATGGCCCAGAGCGCCTTTAAGTACATGTATCCCGACCAGAAATTAAGTTTCAAATACACCACGGTGAATGGCATTAACCCGTTTTAGTATGGTTTTAACCCCATCAACCATAACGCTTTTGTATATTAGCCGCAAATTTCTTCTATGAAAAAAGCCTTAATTACCGGCATAACAGGACAGGACGGAGCATACCTGGCAGAATTTCTTCTGGAAAAAGGATACGAGGTGCATGGCATTAAACGTAGAAGCTCGCTTTTTAACACAGAAAGGATCGATCATTTATACCAGGACCTGCATGAGTCCGACGTTCGTTTCAGACTGCATTACGGCGATCTGAGCGACAGTATGAACCTGACCCGCATCATACAGGAAGTACAGCCTGACGAGATATACAACCTGGGCGCCATGAGCCATGTGCGCGTAAGTTTCGATACGCCCGAATACACCGCCAATGTAGACGGCATAGGCACGCTTCGTATACTGGAAGCCGTGCGCCTGCTGGGCCTCACCGAAAAGACCCGTATTTACCAGGCTTCTACTTCGGAGCTGTACGGACTGGTACAGGAGATCCCGCAGCGCGAAAGCACGCCTTTCTACCCGCGTTCGCCCTATGCCTGCGCCAAGCTGTATGCCTACTGGATCACGGTGAACTACCGCGAGGCCTATAATATCTATGCCGTGAACGGTATCCTGTTCAACCACGAATCGCCCCTGCGCGGCGAAACCTTTGTCACCCGCAAGATCACCCGGGCCGTGGCCAAGATCGGTATGGGCCTGCAGAGCTGCCTGTACCTGGGTAACCTGGGTGCACAGCGCGACTGGGGTCATGCCAAAGACTATGTAAAGGCCATGTACCTGATGCTGCAGCAGGATAAGCCCGAAGATTACGTGATCGCCAGCGGCATCACTACCTCCGTGCGCGAATTTGCCCGTATGGCCTTTGCCGAGATCGGCATCGAGATCGAATTCAGCGGCGAAGGCGCACAGGAGACCGGCCGCGTGGCAAAATGCAATATGCCCGAGTTCCAGGTGCCTGTAGGCCAGGTAGTGATACAGGTAGACCCGCATTATTTCCGTCCTACCGAAGTGGACCTGCTCATCGGCGACCCCACCAAAGCCCGCACACAGCTGGGCTGGGAGCTGGAATACGACCTGCCTGCCCTGGTAAAAGACATGGTGCAGAGCGATGTGAACCTGTTCCGCAGGGACAAATACCTGCTTTCCGGCGGCTACAAAGTACTGAACTATCATGAGTAATCTTTCGGATAAGAACGCCCGTATCTTCGTGGCCGGTGGCCGCGGAATGGTCGGTTCGGCCATTGTGCGCGCCCTGCGTGCCAAAGGATACACCAATATACTGGCCCCTTCCTCTTCGGAGCTGGACCTTACCTCGCAGCAGCAGACGCAGGAATGGTTCGGGCAGAACCGCCCTGAATACGTATTTATGGCTGCCGCCAAAGTAGGCGGCATCATGGCCAATAATACCTACCGGGCCGATTTCCTGTACCTGAACCTGATGATCGAGGCCAATGTGATACATGCATCCCATATTTACGGCGTAAAAAAAATGCTGTTCCTGGGCTCTTCCTGCATCTATCCCAAGCTGGCACCCCAGCCGCTGAAAGAGGAATACCTGCTTACCGGCGAGCTGGAATATACCAATGAGCCCTATGCCATTGCCAAAATAGCCGGCATCAAACTGGTGGAAAGCTACCGCAAGCAATACGGCAGCGATTTTATCTCGGCCATGCCCACCAACCTGTACGGTCCCAACGACAATTACGATCTCAATAATTCGCATGTGCTGCCCGCCCTTATACGCAAGTTCCACGAAGCGAAGATCAGCCAGGCACCTGCGGTCACTATCTGGGGCAGCGGTTCGCCCCTGCGCGAGTTCCTGCATGTAGACGACCTGGCACAGGCCTGCCTCTTCCTCATGGAGGAATACAACGGTGAAGACTGGCTCAACATCGGTGTGGGCGAGGATATCTCCATCAGAGACCTGGCCCTGCTGGTAAAAGAGATCACCGGCTTTGAAGGCGAACTGGTCTTCGATACCTCCAAACCCGACGGAACTCCGCGTAAATTAATGGACGTAAGTAAGATTCATGCACTGGGCTGGAAAGCCTCTATCCCGCTCCGAGATGGTATTGCAGCCGTGTACAAGGAATATGCACAGGCCCATACCGCCCTGTCTTAATGCTTAATGATCGGGGCACTTTTTACAGCGCTTCCCTTTTTTGTATTTTTTGCAGCAATCCTTTTTCTTTTCGTCACAGCAGCAGAGACCGCAGGCCGAAAGGGATACCTGTACACCCTGTATTGCCGTATCGCTCAGTTTCATAGTGCAAAGGTACACCACAGCGAGACCTCTTTTACAAAACTGCCGTTTTTCACCCGTTTAGGGGAGCTTCAGTCATAAAAAAGGCGGAAGTTGCCCTCCGCCTCTCTTTTATAATATTATCACTGTTAACAACTTACTGCTTCAGAAACTTGGAAGTGAAACGGGTATTCCCGTCACGCACACTGAGCACATAGGTACCCGGTGCCATATTGTTGCTGAAAAGGTTCACGGAAATAAAGTTCATGGTATTGCCCAGCACCTTGCGTGCCTGCGACTGGATCACGCGGCCCTGCAGGTCTGAAATTTCGATGATGATCTCGCTTTCCTTCGCGGCAAAAAAGTCGAAAAAGAGCTGCGAACCATCGTTCGGATTCGGGTATACGATGATCTTCTGATCGTTGTAGGCATCTTCGCCGTTCATGTTCTTGAGCAGCATATCGGCATAGCCGAAATTCGGGATACCGTAGCCGTAATCGCCACCCGGGGTGGAATAGCGGTCGGCGCTGCGCTGGATGGCATTGTACAGTTGCATATTGCTAGCCTGCGGATTGGCCTGCCACAGGGTAGCCACGGCGCCGGCAATTACCGGACCGCTGAACGAGGTGCCATTGCTGGGCCCGACGTCACCGCTGCTCAGTGAGACCAGGGTACCCTGGCCCATAGCGCATACATTGGGCTTTACGCGGCCGTCATGCGAAGGTCCGCGCGAGCTGAAGGATGCAATGGTACGGTCAGCCTTCACCGCACCGATGGCCAGCACACTGTCGCCATCTGCGGGAGCCCCGATGTAACGCCAGGGACTGGCCCCTTCGTTACCGGCGCTGTTCACTACAAAGATACCTTTGCGGGCGGCCATATCGGCAGCACGGGTAACTACGGTGGTATTGCCGTTCATGTCCATATAGGTATGGCTTCCGATGTCATTATCGAACTTGGTATAGCCCAGCGAACTGTTGATGATATCGGCTCCGGCGCTGTCGGCCCAAACGGCCGCTGCTTCCCAGTTGTATTCCTCGGCCAGGGTCTCGCTGCCCGCATCTTCGGTGCGCAGCAGGTAAAAGCTCGCTTTGGGGCCGGTTCCGATCAGCTTGCCCGGGATATAGCCTGCAATGCAGGAAAGCACCGACATACCGTGCGAGTTGTCTTCGTATACCGATTCTTCATTGGCCACAAAATCCCAGGTGCGCAGTATCTGGTTGTTCTCGCGCAGGCTCTGGAAGGCCGGCAGCTCATTCACCCGGAAGAACCCGCCGTCGAGCACGGCAATGATCAGGCCTTCGCCCGTATATCCCTTGCTGTGCATATAATCCACACCGATCATTCCTACCTGGTCGATGCTTTTACCGTAATCGAAAACTTTGGCATCCTGTATATTGGCACCCTGCTGTCCCGATTTGGGCATATTGTCCATTTTCTGGATCAGGGCGGCCATGGGGTCTTTTTTCACGGTAGCGGCGCTGTATACCTCTTTCACTTCGGCCACAGGCTGAAGCTTCTGAAGCTTTTTCAGCAGCTTTTCGCTGTCGGAGCTCACCATAATGCAGTTGCTCCAGTTGCTTTTATTGATATAGGTGTAGCCCAGGTCGGTAACCTGCTTAATGTAGGAGCTGTTTACCGGGATATCGGTCTCATCCACCGGGATACCGCTTTTGCGGCGGCGTTCGAGGGCACGTTCGGAAAGGAATTTCTCGGGTGCGCTGAGGGAGTAGGGTGAATTGGCCTTATCTTTAAAGAAAACCACATACTTTTTCAGTACGGCGGGCTGCGCTTCATCGGCCTTCTGGGCAAAGGCCATATTCACTGCAAAGGCAAGCCCCGTAAGAAAGTATATACATTTTTTATTCATGTTGTACTACGTTTAGATCAAAGATAGAAAAAATACCCGGCTACTCAGATACCACTGTCCGTTCATCCCATATAATCCTGCCCGCCCGATTCAGCCAGACAAGCTTATTATCTATAACTGCACGGAAAAAAGATCCATGGGAAAAGGAAAGCATTGTACATGCTGCCGGCAGGATCTCATTTCCTTTATGATCATATATACCTGAAACAAATTCAGACTCCAGTATAGTGTAGTCGGTTTCTCCTGGTTTCTTGCACTCATCAAACACAAAGGGCTCAACAATATGCCCGTACCTGGATAAGACCGCCCACTTATCTGCCGCACGTGCTATCCAGAAACTTCCCCGTCTTTTAGCCTCTGCCAATTCCATGGCAGGGAAATCGACTTGTGCCCCATACCTGGAAAAACGACGAACCCCCATATCCGTATTCACTATCGCAATCCCGTCCTGAAATGCAGATACAGATACCGACTCATTATAAGGCAGTTCAAAAAAACCGGGTTCTTTTTCGCCCCGGGTGTTCAGCATGGTCAGACGGTTAGACTGGGTAACAGCAAAAGCTCTGCCCGAAGAAAAGGGCCAGGCATACAAATATTTCCCAGGCAAAACAGTCCCGGCAGAATCCATATATGAATATAATCCCTTCTGTTTCAGAACGCAAAAACCCTCTGAAAAACCGCTTTTCAGTTCAGTTCCCTTTTCCAGTGTAAGCCGTGTCCCATATCGGCTGACCAGTGTATACAAACCGTCATCCTGTAATACGGTATACTGGCTGTCTGCCTGAATTACCTTTGAATATGTCTCTATATCAAGCTGGCGACCGTCACTATTCCACACCTGCCAGCCCCCATTCCTGTTCAGGATCACATGACCGTTCTGCGGGAAATATTTTATATCTGAATATTTGCATTTAAATATAAATCGGCCTTCTTTATTTATAAGTCCTGTCTTACCGCCCCGTTTTACCACAGCCAACCCATCAACAAAAGAATATATCTGTGTTTTATACCTAAGACCGATATGCAGTGCTCCTTTATCATCTGCAAACCCCCAGCGGCCATCTTTATAGACGGCGGCAAGGCCCCCGGAAAAAGGTTTAACCTGTTCGAAACGCAGGTTGAGCATACTTTCGCCGCTCCGATCTGCCCAAAACCATCCGCCCCGGTCACGCATCAGAATTTTATCTTCGCTGCAAAGACCGGATGACACCAGATCCAGCTCAGGGCTGCTGCTCCCGGATTCTGCGTCAAAAAATATAGTTTTACGTTTGTTCGTAGTAGCTTTAAACATATTCTCACCAATATCGCTCAGGGTTCGCCATTTTTGGTCTGAAAACAGGGAGCCGTTCTGGGGTCCTAACAGGTGAAAGCTGTTCTTACGGTTCTGAACCACAAAGAGAGGTTTATTGTTTTCTTCACCGGGAATAATGTACACGGCATCATACCCGGAAAGCACTGCCACACCTGTGTCATTGAGCACCCCCCACTTGCCCGAGAAATCCATAAACACATGATAGCCCTGAACATCCTTATCGATAAAACGATATCGCAGGTCTTTCGCGCCTATCTGGTCCAGGTTGGCATCCAGGTATTGCCATTCCGCATCATTCAGGGTTACATCCAGGTGTGATAGATGATCTGGTTTCCCGAACTGTCGAGCCGATTCAGCCAGGGGTGAAACCAGGTTCCACACCCCAATTTCGGGATGGGAAAAATTGCACGATTTCGCTTGTTCTTTCCTGTTTCCTTTTATAGCTACACGTATTTTACCCGTACTGTCTCTCAGATCGATAAAAGCATATGGTCCACCAAGCTTACGGGAGTTTTGTTCTGCCGGGTTAAATACCCATATTTTCATGTCCTTGTCATAAGCCAGTATTTTTTTCCCGAACATACGTATATGTACATAATCCGGCTTCAGTATCACCCGGCCGCTCTGTTCATCGACAAGTGCATAAAAATCTGAAGGTCTAACCTGACGCTGTCCATACTGGACAGACACATCACCTGACATTCTGCACACTTTTGTATAGCGGGAATTTAATGTATCTATCCGCATATAGGGTGTTGAAATTACCGTATCACCTGCATGCGAAAAAAACATCCATCCTTTCGGGGTATCTTTCCAGCAACCATATGCACGCCATAAACTGTCGCCATATGTTTTAGCCGTCGTTCTCTGCCGGACAGGAACACGCCCCGAACGATACACAGCCCCGCCGATCGTACCGGCTTGTATTGTAATTACATTCGTGTAGTCTGTAATATCTGTACATTCTCCCTTTTCATCAAAGGACGCAATCATTAATGCCGGGCCTTTTCTGAGACGCACCAAGAGATTACCGGGACCAAAGGTGATCTCACTAAATTCGGGCTTCACAACTGTTTCGCCCTGAAGATTTACTATACCCAATTTTCCGTTACGAAGCACTGATGTTATCACCCCGGACCCGAATTCATGGAACTCTTCATATACACAGGGAAAGAGTTCGGTATTATCCGGCAGACAGAAGCCCCAGAAGCCGTTATTTTTCACATAATATCCTTCGACAGCAGGGTAAATCTCGTCATAGCGAGGCGGCAGAAGCAATCTGCCATACATATCAAGCAATTTTGCCTTTTCACCCGGCGGTTGCACTACCAGGCAGTTCGTACCGCTTTTTGTAAAAATACTGTTGGGGGCATCTATAACCAGAGAACTATCCGTTTCCCTTATCAGAGCATAGCTGCGGGACTGATCCCCTGCAACTATAAAACCCGGGCTGACCGTTATATAATCAGCTTCATGCTCAAGAACAAGCCCTTTTGTACTATGATACAATCTCTCTTTACCACTTTTATTAATAGCAGAAAAAAGTCCACCTCCATAGAAACGAAACAATGTGTACAAAGTATCGCAAAGCGCCCTGCCATTCTGCCCGCACAGGGCCCAGGCATCATTATGCCCGGCCATATACAGCCCATACGACCAGGGCTTTATTTCCTTGTACCCGAACGTATTCAACGGCTTCATATCCCGGTTGTACAGGTAATGCAATCCATTCTTTATAAGAATAAATACAGAATCGTTCATATACCGCAGCCCGTTCACTTCTGCTATTTTTTCACCTGTGCGCGTGTTTTCAAGTACAGATTCGTTTCCCCTGACACTCCATACCATATCCCGGTTCAGCGGGAAAATGAATTCGGACTCCGGGAATCCCATTTCCTCGAGTTCTGAAGATAGCAGGACCGTGCTCATATTTTTGCCCGCCGAGGCAAAACCCGTTGCAGCAAATTCAGATGCAAAATCATATATAAAGGGAGTACGCACCACTCCATTCGTGTCTGCATAAGCCCATTTACCTCCCTTTTTAACCGGCAGAAAAACCGGTTTCTGAGCTAAAAGCGGTATACAGCATAACATGGCAGCGAATCCTGCCAGCCCTCTCAACTCCGCTGACATATGCATTAGATATTAAGTAGGAGTTCCTGCAATTTCGCCTGGTCCTGCACATTTTCTGCTTCTTTGGCAAAAGTGAATACGGGAACGGGAGATACTTTCAATGCACTATTAAAGCCGGATGCCCGAACCGACCATACAGATCCATCGGCCAGGACCGCCACCAGGCGGTTCCGTTCAGCAGGAACGAACGGGAAATTCAGCTTTGTCCCATTAAGTCTAAGAGGAAGTAGTATTCTTGAATCAACCAGGTGAAATATACTGAATGAGGACGGCTGAGTTCCAAGCCCGCTGAATCTAAGCCCGGCATCGGCATAAAACATTTCCGGGTTATTGAAGTACCGGTCATAGTTATACAAACCGAAAGCAGACACTGTAGCCGTTCTCATAAAAGCGGCAGCTGTACTCTTTTTCTTTTCACCCAAAATTGCAGTCTCTATACTTTTACCTGCATTACCACGTATTACGGGCACTGCATTTACAGTGACCTTTTCATTTTTTCCCGTAAAGGTTAGCTTATACTCTTTTTTACCACTCTCCGGCGCCGTCACAAAGATGTTTTCCCACTTAGTGGCCAGCAGTTGTTTTTCCGTTGCGGCATCAAATCGCCTGGAACGTGTCGTAGCCTGCCACATAACACCGAAATAGCCGTTGAGTTCGTTAACCTGGCTCACATCCACATCAAAATCGTATACAGGCTCATTAAACCCGGCGATCTTTAGCCCGGATTCTGCTTCAGATGCAGTTTCTGTCTCTGCGGATATAGATTTTGCTTCCTCGATCCATTCTCCTTTATTCTTATCAAAGCGGTAAAAATTATAATTATTGTCTTTTTTCTCTGAGCGTATTTTCAGGGTAAGTTGTTTTCCCTTGCGGATATGCACTTCTTTGCCCGATTTGCTTTTACCGCTGATCTCAATCATCCCCGCCGACTCAAAAGGACATTCCTTCCCTCCTACCGTATAGCTCATACGCACTCCCATGAGCATAATCTCCGAAAGCGAATGAGCTTCCTTCAGCTGAATCTGTACAGGTTCATTTACAACCGTACCGTCTGCATAAGTAAAAGCATCTCCAGGAATAGATATACGGCTGCCGTGTGCCGTCTGTATATCAGCTCCCGAAGCGGCATCCACGGAGAACAGCTCCACCGGATTTGAAAAGGGTAAAGGGGGCGGTTGTATATGATCTATAACCGTGCCGGCGAGTTCGCGGCTCGTGGCTGACAATTGAGCAGCATCGCCGGGATTGCGGCCGCATGCTGTAAACAGTAAAATACTTAAATAAAGCAGAACAGGGTGTTGTGATGTTTTCATAAATGTGAGCGTTTTAATACTTTATGTAACGAACATCAACAGCCAAATGATACTTAAAATATTTTAGATAAATATAAAAAAAGTGAATTAACTCTCTACTATCTATTCCTCACCCCATTCCAGCGCGGTCTGCCGGTATACATAGCCTTTTTTGATCTTATTCATAACCGGCAGGTTGTTGGTATCTGAACCTACCTTATCGCGGTAAACGGAATCGATCTTTATGTATTCCCGGTAAATAAGGCCAATGTTGCGGGCATACACCTCCATCTGCCTGTACTTGTCGATCTTGGACTCGTACGAGGCCCGGCTATGCACAAATGCGGCCGGACCGAACAGGATGCCGTTCAGGGTGGTATCAGCGTCCACCTTCTCGAAACGAAAATCTTCGGAAGGCTTAAAGTTGAAGCGGTTGCTGTTCCAGGTGGTCCCTTTTTTCACGGGGAACTGCAGCTTTACGTAGAGCAGGTTCTCCTCGGCGCGTATGGCGTAGCTGTTCTCGGTATAGGCCCAGTAGATGCGGGGCGTACCCCAGTTATCGCCGGGTTGTGCGCGTTTAAAGCGTTCTATGCGCATGGCCGTTTTGCCTTCGGCCGTCTCAAACAGGGTATCGCAGCGTTCTTTCAGCTGGTAAAGCTGTTGCAGGGTGTCCTGCGAAAAATCGTCGTACCAGGTGCTGTCAACCTCGTAGACGATGTAAGCCCCGCTTTTCAGGGGGTAATAATCCTCGCCCTTGTCATAGGCCGAGGTCTCCTTCTTTTTGCAGGCGCTGCCCGCTAAAACAAAAAAGACCATCAGGGCGATGGTCTCTCTCTTTATAGGAATGTTTTTAATAGAGATCCGCATGGGACTTAAGTTCTTTGGTATACTTATAGCCATACTCGATACGCTGTTCCACCGGGATATTCTGCCAGTTAGGCACATCGGTCTTTCCCTTGATATAGGTATCTTCCTTGTATACCAGGCCTACGCTGTGTGCATATACCTCTTTATTGGTAATGATGTATACACTGTCGCTCTGTTCCTTCTCGATAAGCGTAAGCGTATGTTCGTAGTTCTCTCCGCCGTAGCTGCCGCTCTTTTCAATGAGTGTGGCCGTCCAGTACTGGGCCTGGGCCAGGTTCTTGGCATTGCGGTTAAGGCTGTCACCGTTTTCGATCGGGGCCAGCAGCATAATGTACCTGATATTGTTCTTCAGAAGCTCTACCGTCCATTCTTTCTGGTTCTTGTTGTAGTACTTCTGGATATAATCGTATCCTAGAACGGTATAACCGGCTGCATTTCCGCCTCTTCTTTCCAGCTTGACACGGGTCTGCAAGCCTCCGGTATTGTCCGGCACGTCGGTCTCATAGGTTTCCCGGTACATATACGATACCGAACCACTCGAGTCGGTGGTCCAGTACATACTGTCTATCTGGTATTCGTACTGGTGACCTATATCTACCGGCAGGTACAGGGTCCTGTCGGCCAGGTCAGGGCCTTTGTCCTTTTTACAGGCAGCAAAGAATACAATAACTGCAGAAGCTGCCAGCAGGGATTTTAATGTGCGCATCGGTTATAAATTAACATCCAAATATACAAGATGATTGTACAAATGCAAAATTACGTTAAAATAAATCCGCCTGCAACTACGTCATTACCATCGTAGAACACCGCGCTCTGCCCCGGGGCGGCGGCACTTACCTTCTGCAGGAAGCGGGCCCGCAGCATATTGCCTTCGGTATACAGCTGTGCCGGGGCTCCTTTGTCTTTGTAGCGGATCTTGCCGATGACCTCCATACCTTCTTCGATACGGGCCAGCTTACCCATATTGTAATCGCGTATATACACTTCGCTGGTCTCCAGGTCGTCCTCATCGCCCAGCACCACGGTATTGGTCTCCGGCACAATGCGGGTCACGAACCTGGGTTTGCCCAGGGCTATGCCCAGGCCTTTGCGCTGCCCGATGGTATAAAAGGGATAGCCTTCGTGTTTACCCAGCACATTGCCTTCGGTATCCACGAAATTACCGCCGGCCACTTCTTCTTCCAGTCCGCTTACCCGGCGTTTCAGGAAACCGCGGTAATCGTTGTCGGGAATAAAGCATATCTCGTAGCTCTCGCCTTTTTTGGCCAGGGCGGTGTAGCCGTAATTTTCGGCCATCTGCCGTATCTCGGTCTTGCGGAATTTGCCCAGGGGAAGCAGGGTGCGGGCCAGGGCTTCCTGGGAGAGGCCCCAGAGTACGTAGGACTGGTCCTTGCTTTCGTCGAGGCCTTTGGATACCACATAGCGGCCGTTCTCCTGCCGTACATTGGCGTAATGCCCGGTGGCTATGAATTCACAGTCGAGCTTATCGGCCCGTTTCAGCAGGGCGTCCCATTTTATGTGTGTATTGCAGAGTACACAGGGATTGGGCGTGCGGCCCGCCAGGTACTCGGTGGTAAAATTATCGATGATATAGTCGCCGAACTCCTCGCGGATGTCGATGATAAAATGCGGAAAGCCTTTGTCCACAGCCAGTGCACGCGCATCGTTAATGTCGTCCAGGCTGCAGCATCCGGTGGTTTTGCGTTCTCCGCCGGAACTGGCGTAGTCCCATGTTTTCATGGTAACGCCTATTACCTCGTAGCCCTGCTCATGCAGCATCAGTGCCGTAACACTGCTGTCGATGCCGCCGCTCATGGCCACCAAAACTCTACTCTTTGATCCCATCGGGTGTATTCACTTGTATCGGCTTCTCAGGAGCCGTATTTATAATTATGTCTTTGCCTCTGGCGCTTCCGTGCCGGTATTCCAGCTTATCCTTCGGAACGCCTTTTTCGTCATACCGTATCCATAAACCGTGCCGTTTCCCGTTCTCATCGTGCGAACCCTGCACCTGTTTGGCGCCGCTGGGGTAATAGAACGTCACCGGTCCGTTGGCGATACCTGCCTTGTAGGTAAAGGTGCTGTGCGGTTTGCCGTCTGAATAGTACTGCTTTACCTGTCCTTCCTTCAGGCCGTTCACGTAAAGTCCTTCTTCCATAATGGCCCCGGTATTAGCCGTATCGCGGTAAAAAATCCTGTAAGGCCCGTTCAGCACATCGGCCTTATATACCTCCGTGCTGCGGATAGTGCCCGTTTCTTCTGAAAAATACTTCCATTCCCCTTCTTTTTTGCGGTCGATATACGTTCCTTCGGCCATTCTTTTGCCGAGTGAATCGTACAGTACGGCCACACAGGTCTTCATATCTTCCTTATAGTCCATTTCAGCCTTCAGGTTGCCATTACTGAAATACAGCCTGAACATTCCCAGGGGTTTATTGTTCTTATACGAACCTTCGCTCTTCAGTTTCTGGTTCGGGTAATAGGTCTTCCACAATCCCTGTTTAAGCCCTTTGCTGTCGGTATGGTTCAGTTGCTGGGCGCACAGCTGCAGGGCCATGAAGCCCGGGAATAAAAGTAATAGCACACAGGTAGATACGATCCGTTTTTTCATAATATACAGGCGAAGTTACAACATTTTATACGCAGCTTGCCGCTCTTTGATATAACCTTAACTAAAAATAAAGATCTACAGCCCGCGAAGGGCCTGCCAGGTATCCGGCAGACAAAGGCTGCGTCCCTTTCGGGGAAAGGCATTGCCATGTTTCTTAAAAACGGGGGATATGCATGCGGATGCTTTCATCAGGGTGCAAAGGTACAAAATACTTGTTTTGACAGGATAAATAAAAGATATGGACCGATAGACAAAAAATGTTTTGGCACTGGCATTGTAATTGTTTAGGAGATTCAAACTAAAAACAGGGCCTTTTTGCCTGCGGAAAGCGACAAAATGGCGTAATTCTTATATTTACACAAGATGAAATTCGAAATATTAGACAAAATGGCATTTGCAGATATCCAGGAGGAGGATTCGGAGCTGATACCCTTAATGACCAATGACGGGGACGATTCGCTGCGCGAGGAAGATCTGCCGGAGGCCCTTCCCATATTACCCCTGCGCAATACGGTGCTGTACCCGGGCGTGGTGATCCCCATCACGGTGGGCCGCGACAAATCGATACGCCTGATACAGGATGCCAACCGCGGCAAAAAGCTCATCGGGGTCACCGCACAGAAAGACATCAATATAGAAGACCCCCAGTTCAGCGACCTGAATAAAATAGGCACCATTGCCCAGATACTGAAAATGCTGAAGATGCCCGACGGCAGCACCACCTGCATCATACAGGGCAAACGCAAAATGGAAATGCTGCAGGAACTGGGAGATACCCCGTACATCACGGCCTCGTACCGGGTGATCGATGAACCCGGTCCCTCGCCGGACGACAAGGAGTTCGAAGCACTGTTCGCCACCCTGAAGGAGCACGCCATACAGATCATTGAGCAATCGCCCGAAATACCTACCGAGGCCAGCTTTGCCATCCGGAACATCGAAAGTCCCTCCTTCCTGATCCACTTTGTGAGCAGCAATATGAACGCTTCGGTGGAAGAGAAGCAGAGCATCCTGGAAATGGGTGATATTCGCACCCGTGCCATGAAAGTGCTGGAGATACTTGCGCGGGAGCTGCAGATCCTGGAACTGAAGAACCAGATCCGCTCCAAGGTTAAAACGGATATAGACAAGCAGCAGCGCGATTATTTCCTGCATCAGCAGATGCGCCAGATACAGGAAGAGCTGGGCGAAGGCAGCTCGCAGGAGATCGAGGCCCTGCAGGAAAAGGCCGGGAACAAGAAATGGAGCGCCGAGATCGCCGAAGTGTTCGACAAGGAAATCGCCAAGCTGGAACGTACCAACCCGGCCTCGCCTGATTACGGCGTAAGCATAAACTACGTGGAGCTGATGCTGGAACTGCCCTGGAACGAGTATACCACCGATAATTTCGACCTGAAAAAGGCCCGGGCCATACTGGACCGCGACCATTTCGGCATGGAAAAGGTAAAGAAACGCATCATTGAACACCTGGCCGTACTGAAGCTGAAAGGCGATATGAAAGCCCCGATCCTTTGCCTGGTAGGCCCTCCGGGCGTGGGTAAGACATCGCTGGGCAAATCCATAGCCGAGGCCCTGGGGCGCAAGTACGTACGCGTGGCCCTGGGCGGACTGAAAGACGAAAGCGAGATCCGCGGGCACCGCAAAACCTATATCGGCGCTATGCCCGGACGTATCATACAGAACATCAAAAAGGTAAAAAGCTCCAACCCGGTGTTCATCCTCGACGAGCTGGACAAAGTGGGCAATTCCTTCCAGGGAGACCCCGCCTCGGCCCTGCTCGAAGTGCTGGACCCCGAACAGAACACTACCTTCCACGATAATTACCTGGACCTGGACTTTGACCTGAGCAAGGTCTTCTTCATTGCCACGGCCAACAGCCTGACCAATATACAGCCTGCCCTGCTCGACCGTATGGAGATCATTCAGCTGAGCGGCTACAGCACCGAAGAAAAAATGGAGATCGCCAATGGCTACCTGGTAAAGAAACAGGCCGAGGAGAACGGTCTCAAAAAGAGCGAGCTGAAGCTGACCCGGCCGAATTTCGAGTTTATCATTGAGAATTATACCCGCGAGAGCGGCGTGCGTAACCTGGAACGTAAGATCGGGTCGGTAGCCCGCTATGTGGCCGTGCAGAAAGCCGCGAACGAAGCCGTGCCCAGGTCGTTCAGCCCGGCCCTGCTCGAGGAGATACTGGGCCCGCCTTACGGACGCGAGAAATACATCGGCAATAAATTCCCGGGGGTGGTGGCCGGACTGGGCTGGACGCCCGTAGGCGGCGATATACTGTATGTAGAAAGCCTGGTTACCCGGGGCCGCGGCAAGCTTACGCTCACCGGCAGCCTGGGCAATGTAATGAAAGAAAGCGCCCTGCTGGCCATGGAGTACTTTAAAAGCAAAGCCGAGGATTTCGGGCTCAATCCCCGCATCTTCGAATATACCAATATCCATATTCACGTCCCGGAAGGAGCTACGCCCAAAGACGGGCCTTCGGCCGGTATCACCATGTTCACGAGTATCGCCTCGGCCTATACACAGCGCCTGGTAAAGAACAAGCTGGCCATGACCGGCGAGATCACCCTGCGCGGCGAAGTGCTGCCCGTAGGCGGCATCAAGGAAAAAGTGCTGGCCGCCAAACGCGGGGGCATTACCGATATCATCCTCTGCGAGAAGAACAGCAAGGACATACGTGAGATCGAGGCCGAATACGTGGACGGGCTTACCTTCCACTACGTCAGCGACATGAAGGAAGTGGCCGATATTGCCCTTACGGCCAGAAAAGCTGCCGGGGCCAAGCAGTTCGATAAATGGATACCCAAAAAACCGCAGGCATGAGCAGGATAACCGAATCAGACAGCGGCTACCGCAACCTGGAGAACCTGGAGATCGCAGAGATCCTGCGGGGCATCAACCGGGAAGACCATAGCGTGGCCGCTGCCGTGGAGCGCAGCATACCGCAGATCGGGGCCCTGGCGCAGTGCTTTTACGAGACCATCCGTAACGAAGGGCGCGTATTTTATATCGGGGCCGGTACCAGCGGACGCCTGGGCATAGTGGACGCCAGTGAGCTGCCGCCCACCTACGGACTGGAACACGGCCGCGTAACGGGCCTTATTGCCGGGGGCGACAGTGCCATACGCAAAGCCGTGGAATTTGCCGAAGACAGTACAGAGGCCGCCTGGCTTGATCTACAGAACGCCGGCATACAAAAGGGAGACCTGGTAATAGGAATTGCCGCCTCGGGCACCACGCCATACGTGATCCACGGACTGCGCCGAAGCCGCGCCGAAGGTATGCGCACCGGCTGCATCACCTGCAACCCCGACGCCCCGCTCTGCGCCGAAGCCGATCTTCCCGTGGTGGTGGTCACCGGGCCGGAATTTATCACCGGCAGCACCCGCATGAAGGCCGGTACCGCCCAGAAACTGGTGCTCAATATGCTTTCCACCGCCGCCATGGTAAAGCTGGGCCGTGTAAAAGGCAACAAAATGGTGGATATGACGCCTACCAATAATAAGCTGATCGAGCGCGGCACCCGGATGATCATGGAAGAAGTGCCCGTAGATGCCGAAACCGCCGCCCGGCTTCTTAAGACCCACGGCAGTGTACGCAGGGCCGTGGAAGCCTGGACAAGAGACAACACCTGAACCTGCCTCCTGCAAAAAATATTCGTTCCTGTCAAAAACAGGAGCAAAACAAACAAAAACGCACGGAATAGTATCAAAAAGACAGTTTTCCGGGTGATTTCTTTATTTTTTTGTAAAGAAACCGGTTTTTCATTTTTAAAATAGAAAGACTCTCTTAACTTTGTCTGCAAGCATACTATCTCAACACCATGAATCACTTAGTCGCCGTCGTACTCCTCGGCCTGCTCATACCTTTCTGTGCAGCACAGACCCTGGTTACGCGCGGTCCTTACCTGCAGCTCAGCACGTCGTCATCCATACACATCAAATGGCGCACGGGTAATTCTGTCCCTTCAAGAGTGCTTTACGGCACTTCGCCCGGTGATCTTACCCAGTCTGTATCCATTCCCGGCAACCGAACCGACCACGACGTACGCATCAGCGGCCTGCAGCCCGACACACGCTATTACTATGCCATAGCCAGCGACCTGAACATATTGCAGAGCGGACCCGGCCTGTATTTCCGCACACATCCCCTGCCCAATTCGTCAAAACCGGTAAATTTCTGGGTGATCGGCGACTGCGGCACGGGAAGCAATGACCAGCGGGCTGTGCGCAATGCCTTCCAGAACTATATGGTGGGCAAGCCCGAGATCGACGGTATCATCCTGCTGGGCGACAATGCCTACGATTTCGGTACCGACGGCCAGTACCAGGACGCCATTTTCAACAATATGTACGAGGACATCATTTCCAACAAGGTAATGTGGCCCTGTCCCGGTAACCACGATTATTACAGCGGTGCCGACGCTTCCACGCAGAGCGGCCCCTATTACGATATCTTTACCCTGCCCAAAGGAGCTGAGAACGGGGGGTATCCCAGCGGTACCGAGGCCTATTATTCCTACGATATCGGCGATGTACACTTTGTTTCGCTCGATTCGCACGATTCACCCCGCGACTCCACGGGCGCACAGGCCGGCTGGCTCAAGGCCGACCTGCAGCAGAACACCCGCAAATGGACAGTGGTATACTGGCATCATGCACCCTATACCAAGGGCTCGCACAACTCCGACAATCCTTTTCCTTTCCTGGACGGCGAGCTGCCCGAGATCCGAGCGCAGATCAATCCCATCATCGAACGGTACGGGGTAGACCTGGTACTGTGCGGGCACAGCCATTCCTACGAACGTTCCTACCTGCTCAACGGGCATTACGGCAATTCGGGTTCCCTGGCACAGCACATGGTGCTCGACAACGGCAGCGGCAACTTCGACAACAGCTGTCCCTACCGCAAGAACACCCGTAACGGCAAAGCGCACAAGGGTACCGTGTACGCGGTATGCGGCGTGGCCGGCAAACGCAGCGGCACCACCAGCGGCTGGCCGCACCCGGCCATGAAAGTAGCCACGGTAGACCATTTCGGTTCTATGCTGCTTTCAGTAAAAGACAACCGTCTCGATGCAAAATTCATCACCTCGGACAACCAGGTATTCGACTCCTTTACGATCGTAAAGAACGGCGGTAAAAAAGAACTGATCACACTTTGTGCGGGTGAGAACGCCGAACTCATTCCCTCTTTCCCGGCCACCCAGTATCAGTGGTTCCCGGGCAACCAGAACGATCCGCAGGGAATTACGGTAAGTCCGCCCTTCAGCACTACCATTTACGGCCGCGATCCCCTCGGCTGTATCCGCGATACCTTTGTGATACAGGTGACCCAGCCTGCCGATGATCCGGCGGACGATTGCCCCGAAGAGGTAATTACCGCTCTCGACACTTATGGAAAGGAAGCGTTCCGTATTTACCCGAACCCGCTCCGCCCGCACGAGACACTGGTGGCAGAGCTGCCCTTCGACGCATCCCTGCTGAAAAAAGTAAGTATTTACGACGTATCGGGTCAGCAGATCGGGCTGCGCATCATCCCTTCGGGCAATATCCTGTCGGTGCACCTGGCCTCAGAGGGCCTGAAAGAAGGGGTCTATTTTATTTCCCTGCACACCCTGGAACATAATTACACCCATAAATTCATTATAACACCTTAATTTTTAATTTCATGAAAAAACACTTACTCACTCTGGCAGGCGCAACCCTTGGCGTGCTCGGATATTCGCAGTGTCCCGTGAACAATATCGGCGGCGACCTGGTGATCTCTTCCGACATCATTATGAGCGGTACGTACAACATCACCGGTACCTTCCGTGTAGCTCCCGGCGTAAATGTACTGGTAGAAAGCTTCGCGAACGACAGCTGCGGGAAACTGACCATCAATGCCCGTAAGATCGAGGTAGCAGGCACCATCAACGGCAACTATTCAGGCTTCCCGGGTGGTAGCGGAGGCGGAGGCGCCCTGGCCGTGAACTCGGTGACCGGCGACCAGAACGCACTTACCGGCTGCAACAACAAAGACAATGCAGGCCAGATCACCCTGGGCGGCGGACAACCCGGTGCCGCAGGCAACGGTCCCGGTGCAGGCAGCGCAGGTAATACCGGCAGCGTAGGTTCGGGCCCCAAACAGCAATGCCAGAACAATGGCGATGAATACGGACTGATCGGCGGCAGCGCCGGTGCAGGCGGTGGCGGTGGCGCTTCGTACGGAGGCAACGGAACCACAGCGGGCAATGGCGGCAACGGCAGCGCATCACATTCGGCCTCGGGCGTGAGCGTATCCCCGGCCTATGCCGTGCTGGGCGGTACCGGCGGACTCGGCGGTAACTCCGGCAGCACCTACGGAACAGCCAATGGCCCGGACATCGATCCGGGTTCAGGCGGAGCAGGCGCCGGTGGCGGCGGACGTTCCTTTTACCAGGGTCTGCCCGGCAACCGCGGCGGTAACGGCGGCGGAGCCATAGAGCTGAATGCCCAGGACAGCCTGATCGTAACCGGTATCATCCTGGCCAACGGCGAAGACGGACAGGCTGGCGGCAAAGGTGGTAACGGCGATCAGACAGCCGATTGCTGCAGCGATGGCTGCAACGATGCCGGTGAACGCACCCTTTCTGCAGGTGCCGGTGGCGGAGCCGGTTCAGGTGCCGGTTCAGGCGGAGGTATCCTGCTGAAATGCGCACAGTATTCAGCCATTACAGGGACCCTCAGCGCCAATGGCGGTAACGGCGGCAATGCCGGTACCAAAGGTAATGGCGTTACCTGCAACTACGACGGCGGTGTTTTCTGCGGAACACAGTCCATCACAGCCGGTAACGGTAACGACGGCAACCCTGGCGGTAACGGCGGCGGCGGACGTATCAAAATATTCGTAAGTGATTGTTCAGACAATATCTTCACAGCAACCTATACCCTGAACGGCGGTGCCACTCCGGGCGACAGCGCGGCAGCGGGTACCTATCACCTTAGCCAGAGCGCCTGCCCCACATCCGGCGTAGGTCTGGAAAATATACCCGGACTTATTTCCGGCATTTTCCCCAACCCGGCCTCAGACAATGTGTACATCAAACTGAACGATCTTGCCCTGCAGAACGGAGCCACGCTTTCGGTAGCAGATAAAACGGGCAGAATTGTGAAAGAATCGTACATTAGCAACCTGAACGGCAACACTGTACAGCTTCCGGTGTCCGACCTGAGCCCGGGCCTCTATTTCATCCGCATCAGCAATGAAAAAGGCAGCTCCGTTAAGAAGCTCATCAAATACTAAACACCACAACACACCCATGAAAAACCTGTTTCTGGTCCTGGGACTCCTGCTGGGCATACCGTTTGCCGCAGCACAGACCCCGGAGGTACGGAGCCTCAGCTTTAATCCCGCGCTGAAGCCTTTTTACCACGGCGTAGCTTCCGGCGATCCCCTGGGCGACCGGGTCATTATCTGGACCCGCGTTACCCCCGACAGCGGATTTGCAGGCGCCGCCACGGTAGAATGGCGTATGGCGCTGGATACCGGCATGACCCAGATCGTGCAGTCCGGCACCCATACCACGCACGATTCGGTCGATTATACCGTAAAGGTAGACGTAACCGGCCTTACGCCCAATACCTACTACTATTACGAATTTACCTACAACCAGGAACACTCCATCCGTGGCCGTACGCGCACCACACCTGTATCCATGCAGGACAGCCTGCGTTTTGCCGTGGTCTCCTGCAGCAATTACGAAGCGGGTTTCTTCAATGTGTACCGCGTCATTACCGAGCGTAACGACGTAGACGCCCTGATCCACCTGGGCGATTATATCTACGAGTACGAACACAACGGCTATGCCTATAACAGCACGGCCAACCGCGTGTGGGAACCTTCGAACGAGATCATTACCCTGGCCGACTACCGCACCCGCTATTCCTGCTATAAGCTCGATGACGACCTGATCCGCCTGCACCAGCAGTATCCTTTTATTATGGTATGGGACGATCACGAGAGCGCCAACGACAGCTGGATGAACGGGGCCGAGAACCACGACGCGTCCGAAGGGCCCTGGATCGACCGCAAAAAGGCATCGCAGCGCGCCTATATGGAATGGCTGCCCATACGCCCCAAGAACCAGGGCAATATCCAGGAAATTTACCGCAAGATCAATTTCGGCCCCCTGGTAGACCTGCTTATGCTCGATACGCGCCTCATCGGCCGTGAGCAGCAGTCGGGCACTTCCGGCTCCACGGTGAACGACCCCAACCGTACCCTGCTGGGCACTACACAGTACAACTGGCTCACGTCGAACCTCATGACCAATGCCGTACAGTGGAAAGTGATCGCACAGCAGGTGATGATGGCCCCGCTGAAAGTGGCCGGTTTTGCCATCAACGGCGACCAGTGGGACGGCTACCCGGCCGAACGCAACAAGATCATGAGCTTTGTGCTGGCCAACGATATTAAGGACGTGGCCGTGATCACCGGCGATATTCACTGCAGCTGGGGCAACGATATTCCCACCGCCAATTACCAGAGCAATGGCAGCGGATCGGCCTTCGTGGAGTTTGTTACGCCCAGTGTTACCTCTCCCGGTTTCCCCGTAGGCGTAGGCGCCGGCGTGGTAAAGCTCATGAACCCGCACGTAAAATACGTAAACCTGGACCAGCACGGATTTATCCTGCTCGATATCAACAAGCTGCGCATACAGTCCGACTGGTTCTATGTAAACACCATCGACCAGGCGGGTAATGGCTATACCTATGGCGATTCCTGGTACGAGAACCACAACGAACGCTTCCTGCGACATACCAGCACCGTAGCTTTCCCGCGGCACGACATGTATAAAATACCGGCGCCCAGATGGCCGCGCGAATACGAGGAGGTGATCATAGATCCGCCTGTATCGGCAGAGAACGAAGCAGCAAGCGCGGTTGTGGTGGGCGTATACCCCAATCCTTTTACGGAAGGTATCTCGCTGCAGCTATACCTGCCCCAGGCCTCGGACGTACAGCTGCGCCTGCTGGACATGAGCGGCCGCCTGCTCGCCCTGCGTAATGCCGGTCAGCAACCCGCGGGGCTCAGCTTCCTTACCATGGACCTGCAAAGCACCACGGCCGGTATTTATCTGCTTCAGGTACGTACTGAATCCGGCGAAAAAGTGCTGCGTATCGTAAAACAATAACCTGTTGCATAAAACATACAGAAAGCGTCTTGCCAATGGCGGGACGCTTTTGTTTTTACTGCAGCCTGTCTATCTCGCCTTTATAGTATTTCACCGTATTGGTATCCGTTACACAGGACTGCGCCAGGTAGGCCTCCATACTACGGGCATAGCGCTGCCTGTACTCCGCATTTTCCCGGGCAAATTCATACTTGCTTTTGGCCGTGCTCATTTCCAGCAGGGCTTTTACACAGCGCTGCTGACGGCTGTAATCACTTTCGCCGTCGCTCACGATCACAAAAGCACCGGGATGCGATCTCACATAACGCGCCTCAAACTCCACACCCTGCCCGGGGTAATTATACCCTTCGTCCGGCACCGGGTACATCATAAAATCGTCACTGTGGAACGAGGTTTCCACCGTATTCCCGTCGGCAGTGCGCAGCAGCACCGAGTATTTATAGATCCACTGGTCATTATACTGGCTATTGGTCTGTTCCACGGCTACCACCTTACCCCATCCTTTTTCCCCGTAACGGTAAATAAGCTTCGATGACAGCGATGCCCCGAAAAAAATGTTCAGGAAGGCCAGTACGGCAGGCAGGGCGCCCAGGGGTTTCAGGTTCTTCTTCCGGATCAGGGCTATCAGCACCAGGGTAAGCACCAGGCTTACCATAAAGACCACGATCTTATAGGTGGCCAACCGGTAAATAAGCGTGAGGAGAAAATCGTTCATGCGTTATTTTTTCTTCAAAGAAAGGCAAAAATTCAGGCGCAGTCAAGCGGCCGTTCCCGGTTGCAGGTCCGGGACCCTACGGTCGGGCCTGCGGCCGCTCCCATCGGGTGCGTGCACGCGCGCCGTACGCCTGTCCGGGCCGGGGATCGCGTGAAGAACACAGGGTTCCCGTTCCCTGCATAATAGGATGGCCCCAAAAACGTTAGTATACTGTTATCCGCAGATCTTAACGGAAATAAAATGTATATTTGCGATTATGGGTACGTTCAGAAACATACGAAACCATTCCCTGCGTTCCTTCGCGGGTGGTTTGCTTATGGTCTGCTACCTGTTCTACCAGTCGCTGCTGTTCAGCCTGATGCCGGCTGCCACAGAGGCTGGTAAACCGGCTTCCCACCAGGAGCTGAACGCCCTGTATGCCGCCGTACCTTCGGGTAGCGGCGCCTTCGACGACCGCGCCCTTCAGCAGACCAGCCAGGCCTTCGTGTTCTTTATGCAGGACCATGCCATTTTCCTGTGCACCTGGCCCGAACTGCCCGAAGCCGCATCCACCCTGTTCACAGATTTTCCCTACGGACAGTCGTTCCGTATCTTCTCCGGCATGTCCATTTACCTGGCACACCGGGTACTGAGGCTATAGACGTTTCGTTTTTTTACCGTTTGTACTTTCTTTTTTTACTGCACTGCACCGGGTTCCGGCTGCATGCACCTTTTTGATCTTTTTACAAACCCGCACTCCGTGCGGAAAAACGAAACTATTTATGCAAGAGAACAATCAGGCCTCTTCAGGCAAAGGAAACTGGGCGGGCGTATGGCTTATGATCGCCACTGTAGTCCTGCTCATCGCACTCAAAGTAATTTTCTTTTAGAGAGAACGCCTTTAACGGCATTTAGATACACAGGAAAGGAGTCTGTACTACGCGTACAGGCTCTTTTTTTGTGCCCTCAACATAAAAAAGAGGCCAATTCCTCATATTGGAAATGGCCTCTCATTATGTATAAAAAGGTCTTAGTTCTTCAGCAGCTTGCGGGTATATACCTTATCTGCCGCATACATCTTCAGGATGTACATGCCGGCGCTCAGGCGTTCCGCAGCTATGTACAGCAGTCCGCTGTTGTTCACACGGCCTTCCAGCACGGTTTTACCTGCGGCGTCCGTAAGACGGTAGCTGCCTTCCGCAAAAGGTACGTCTACATTAAATCCTTCCTTAAAAGGGTTCGGGAATACGTTCAGCTCCTGTGTATTGTTCTCTTCCAGCGATATATTGCTGGCCACCGTTACCTGCACCGTACCCTGGCAGCCGCGCGCATCCGTTATGGTAGCCGTATAGGTACCGGGAGCCAGGCCTGTGGCCGTATTGCCCGTTTGCACCGGTGAGGTGGACCAGCTTACGGTATAGGGGGCCATACCTCCCGAAGGGGTGGCCGTGGCCGTACCGTTGCTGCCGCCTGAAATCGTAGACGAAGTAGTGGCCGTAGGCGTATTGTAAATAATCACCTGCGAGCTTACCGTATTACTTCCGGAGGCATTGGTCACCGTAAGCGATACGTTATAGGCACCCGCCGTATTCCATACAATGCCTGCAGGGTTCTGCTGTGTAGAGCTTGCCGGGGTACCACCCGTAAAGGTCCACTGCCATGAGGTAGGCGAACCGGAGCTCTGGTCACTGAAATTGACCGGGGTACCCTTACAAACGCCCGCACCGGCCGAAGAACCGATGGCAGCCACAGGCGCAGCGCCGTTCGGACTGATGGTAAAATTGGCATTGGAAATATCGAAGAAGATGTTCCCCGCCGATTCTACCATGATGCGGCAGGTAGTTACCGCAACAGCACCTACGTTCGGCACGGTGATCTGCTGGGTACCGTCATTGGGGGTATTGGCCAGCACCATGATCGGGTAGGTATAACCTCCGTCGGTGCTCAGGCGTATATTTACATTCTGGCAGTTGATGCCATTGGCAGTGGTACCGGCCACGTCCCAGGTTACGGTCTGCGTGGTGCCGGCCGTCCAGGCCACCGCCGTATTCGGAGCAGTTACACGGAAAGGGCCTGTATTCGCCACGGCTATAAAGCTGGTAGAGTCCATGCTTACGCCTCCCCCGCCGGGATGGTTATCGCGTACGGTAACGCGGAAGTTCATACGGCGGCCGTAGTAAGGCAGCTTTTCCTGGTTGCTGGTCTGGTTGTTCACGATGAGCGACATGCGCGGGAATACGCGTGTGGCCGAAGTGTCCGGGTCAAAGGAACGGAACAGCGGGTGATTGCCCGAGGTCGGGTTTGCCGAAAGAGACACGGAGCTGCCCAGGTTATACTGCTCCCAGCAGTATGTGAGCTGATCTCCGGCATCTGCGTCCTGGCCCACGGCCGTAAGACGGAACGGCGTGCTCAGCGGTATACGGTAGGTATTCGGGCCCGCTTCTACCGTGGGAATGGCATTGCCCGTATTGCTGGCCACATCGCAGGAGTTCCCGTTGCCCGTGGTAATATAGGAGCGCATCGTCTCGAAGCTGCGTGCATGGAAATAAGCATCGGAATTGGGCTGCAGATCGTCTGAACCGCAAATACCCGCATACGCCATAATGGTAGATCCGCTGCCCGGCTCATAGGCATTGTTTGACGAACGGTTGCCGCCTCCGCAGGAGCCCGTGCTGGAGTTGAAAGAGTGCGAACCGTTGAACTGGTGCCCCATTTCGTGGGCCACATAGTCGATATCGAAGGGATCGCCCACGGGGGCGCCGCTGCCGGTTACGCCGCGGGCTTTCTGCGTGCTGCTGCACACTACGCCCAGACCCGCCAGACCACCGCTGTTGGTACCGAACACGTGCCCGATATCATAGTTGGCCGAACCGATCACCGAAGTTATGTTGTTCTGGTTCTGCGTGATCATGCTGCCCGGGTCTCCATTTGTATACGGATCGCTGCCTGCATTGGTATAAATAAGCTGACTGTTATTGGCTACCAGTACCATACGTACGGCCAGGTCGGTCTCGTACACGCCGTTCACACGGTTCATGGTAGTGGCCTGTGCCGACTGTGCATTAGCCAGCGTACCGCCGTGGAAGGCCGTATATTCGCCCGTAGCGGCCAGGGCCAGGCGATAGGTCTTGAGCTGGGTACCATTGGGCAGCAGCGATTTTACGATCATGCCGCTCTCTTCGGGAATGATCTCTTCGCTTACGCTGCATACAAAATCGCTGTGCGGGTTTTTAAGGTCTTTCTTATAGTAAAGCTGGTAGTAGGCATTGCTCTGATTGCCCGCGGGGTCCATGCTCCAGGTGCCGCCGGGCCCCATTACCATGGCATGCAGGCCCTGGTAGGTATGGTCCAGGCGAATACGACGCGAAGGTACTTCGGTGCTGCGGCCCAGGTAGGTACCGATCTCGGGGAACATAGCCGCCAGGCCGGGCTCCATCATATCGTACTTCCATATCTCGTATACTTCGGTACCGCCCTCAGGCGTAGGAAGGGCTATAAGTGCGCCGGGGCCGCTGTTCTCGTAAGGGGCCTGCAGCAAAACGTTCTTCCAGTCCTGGTAATTTACCTGGATACCGAGATAAACGTCCGGGTTGATGTGCCGGGTGCCGACCTGCGGGAATACAGGCACTTTTTCATAGGGCATTTCCTGTACCTGTGAAAAAAGCGGAGCGGTAAGTAAAAAAATAAGGGTGGACGATAGTAGTCGTCTTTTCATACAATAGGCTTTAAATTTTAGCAGCACCAAATTACAAATTACTAAATAGCTAAGAAATGTTTAAGCTTTTTTAAGGGGCTCTTTTTCAGTACTGTCCAAAACTTTTCCCATTGCCCGGTGATGGCGCGGAACAACGGGCATGCAGCCGGTTAAGCCCCTGTTTTCTCAGGCGCAGGTTCTTCGGCCGCGGGCAGGGATACACAGAACGTACTGCCGCTGCCCGGCTCGCTTTCCACGCTTATCTTTCCGCCCATAGCCTCTATAAATTCCCGTGAAATGGCCAGGCCCAGGCCCGTACCTTCTTTTTTGCTGCCCGGCACCCGGAAATAGCGTTCAAAGATCTTCTCGCGGTATTCGGCCGAAATACCCCGTCCGCGGTCCTGCACTTCGATCAGCACAAAATTATCCTTAAAACGCGTGCGTACCCACACTTCGGAATGTTCGCGGGAGTAACGCACGGCATTGGATACCAGGTTCGTGATCACCCAGGCGGCCTTTTCCCTGTCGGCCCTCACCAGTCCGCCGGTATTCCCCGTGCAGAGCTCTACGGACGAAGCCGCCGCCAAGGCGCGGTTAGCGTCCAGGGCATACTGTACGATCACTTTTACCGGTACCGTCCCGATATTCAGCGCCAGGTTCCCGCTTTCCACCTGGGTCATGTTCAGCAGTTCGCCGGTGATCTTCAGCAGGCGGTCCGCATCTTCGCGTATGCCACCCAGCAGCTGCAGCTGTTCTGCATTAAGCGGGCCCACCCGTTCATCTTCCAGCAGTTGCAGGCTCATTTTCACCGAAGAGATCGGCGTTTTCAGCTCATGGGAGACATTTGCGATAAAATGCGTACGTGCCGCGTCCAGCTCTTTATATGCTGTTACGTTTTTCAATACAATTACAAAACCGCTGCGCCGGGCCCCGGTTTCTCCCACGGGTACAATGCTCACTTCGTGTTCCGATCTTTCGTAGTAATACTCCTTCCCGTTCAGGGACACCTGCAGGGGAGCCGCCTCGCCTGTGCCCAGTCCCTCCGGGTGCAGCATGATATTGCCGATAAGACTGGCCATAAGATCGTTACGGGTGGCAATGTCCTGGGCATATTTTCCCTTCACTTCATTTTCGGATAGTGATAAGATCTTAAGCGCTTCGGGGTTTGCGAAGAGTATACGCTTATTTTCGTCCAGCCCGATCACGGCATCCTGCAGGTTGTAAATAATGGCTTCGATGCGTTTTTTTTCGCGCAGCACCCTGGCCATATTGCTGTTGTTATACTCCGTGAGCTTTTCAGCCATGGTATTGAACGCCCCGGCCAGGGCCCCGAATTCGGAACCGGAAGCAAAATGCAGGCGTTGCCGGTAATCGCCCGCGGCGATCTTCTGTATACTGGTCACCATCTGCTGAACGGGATCGGCAATGTTCCCGGGAAGACGTACCAGCAGGAAAAAAGCCAGCACAATGCAGAAGGCCCCTGTAACACCTATCCACAAAACCCCGCTGCGGGCCGTCTGTTCCGCCGCACGGCTCTTTACCTGTATGGCCGTCATGTTCAGGAGCATGATCTCGTACAGGTCGGCCCGGACAGACTTTCGCAGCTCCTGTCCGTTCCTGCCGTCCTGTCTCAGTTGTCCGAATTTTTCACGGATGCGGGCCGTAAGTTCTGCTTCGCCGCTTTCGGTAATATTGGCCGACTGTTTATCCAGATTGATGGCAAAGGCACGGTATGCCGCCGTATCTTCCGTATCGAGGGCCTTCATCATTTCACGTATATACGAAAGACTGTAATAGTTATTCATGAGTATACGTTCGGTAGCCAGTTCCATCGTGCGCAGGCGGGCAGCCCCGAGAAAGACCAGGAGGGCTATCAGGAAAAAGAGAAAGCCGATGCCCAGCACTATTTTGGTTTTGATCTTCATGTCAGGAAAGAATTATAAGGTCGATACGCGAAGCGGACAGTTTCCGCAGCAATTTATTAAAAGCCCCGGTGGAAAGAATGATCCTGAACAGCCCGAGGTGTGGTTTCCCGATGCAGACCGTGCTGATCTGCAGCTTTTCGGCCTGCTGCATGATACTTTCGGCAATATGTGCGTCCTTTACGCGGATCAGCTCACCCCCCAGTTCGGTAGCCAGGCGGAAATTGTTAAGCAGGTGCCGCTGCTTATCGAGCGGGATACGGTCGGGGTTCTCCTGCGGGGTCTGCACATACAGCACATACCATTTGCTCTGGTAATAATTGGCCAGGCGGGCGGTCTTGCGGATAACGCTGCGGGCGGTCTTCTCATTGGAGCTGATACAGGCCAGGAAGCGTTCGTGTATGGCCGTACGGCCTGCGGGCATTTCCATTTCCACCTTGCGTTCCACATGCGAGGCCACTTCTTTGAGGGCCAGTTCGCGCAGCTGCAGGATATGCTCGGGCACAAAAAAGTGCTGCAGGGCCTGCTGTATCTTGCCTGCCTGGTATATCTTGCCTTCTTTCAGCCGGGTAATAAGCTCATCGGCGGTAAGGTCGATGTTCACTACTTCATCAGCCTCGTTCAGCACCTGGTCGGGAATACGCTCACGCACCTCCACACCGGTTATTTCGTGCACATCGCCGTTCAGGCTTTCGATATGCTGTATGTTCACGGCACTGATCACACTGATGCCCGCCGCCAGTATCTCCTGTACGTCCTGCCAGCGTTTGGCATTACGGCTGCCGGGGATATTGCTGTGTGCCAGCTCATCTACGATCACCACTTCCGGGCGCAGGGCCAGCACGGCTTCCAGGTCCATTTCGCTCAGTTCCTTCCCTTTGTAGAAAACCTTTTTCAGCGGGATACAGGGCAGACCTGCCAGCAGGGCCTCCGTTTCGGTGCGGCCGTGGGTCTCGGCCATGGCAATTTTTACGTCTACCCCATTGCGCAGCAGGGTGTGTGCTTCCTGCAGCATGCGGTATGTCTTTCCCACACCGGCGCTCATACCGATGTATATTTTAAATTTCCCGCGGCGCGAACGCTGCACCAGGTTCAGGAAATATCCGGGGCTGTGCTGCTGATCTTCCATACTAAAACCATACACAAAGATTAGATACTACCCAGGTGGAAGAGGCCTGCGGCTTTGCACCGGCACCGGCGTACACATTACGGTCCGATACAAAATGGCGGCCTTCGAGCCGGAACATGGCATTGCGCCGTATTTTCACGTTCATGCACAGCCCTGCGCTCCAGGCCGAAAACCCGGGCATGGCGTTCAGGGGATTGATCATTACCCGGTGCGGATCGCTGAAATACTCTACCCTTCCCGACAGGGAAACGGTCTTATGGAAATTCCAGCGGGCGATGAAATTGGCCTGCCACCATACCGGGCGCGAAATGTGCAGCTCTGTCATGCGGCGTTCCTGCATGCCTATGTACGCACAGGAAGTGATGCTCACCCGGCCTTCGGGGTTAAATATCCAGTACACATCGGTGAAATAGCGCAGCCGGAAATCGGGGTTCTGGGCACTGCGTTCGTCACCGATATAGGTATTCCAGTTGAGCAGGTGCCTGGAAGCCGGACGGTACTCGAGCTGTGAACCGAAAGATTTTCCGCGGTTCTGGTCACGGATCTGCTGCCAGCCGTTCAGGAAATACAGCCAGGCCGTTACTTTGCTGTGCAGGGGTATGCCCAGCTTGGCCCCCGCCAGGTAGTAAGGCACGTATTCCGGTGCAAAGCTGCGGGTATACATCAGGTGATCGCGGCTCACGGCACTTTCATTGGTATAGGGCGAACCCAGGATGCCCGCATCGAGCCATATCTCTTTCTTTTTAAAGAGCTTTACCCCGGCGCTGGCCTCCACTATATTTTTCAGCAGGCCCGGTTCGGCCGCATAATTGGCATTCATATACGCTCCCAGGCCCGGTACAAAGCGTGCCCGGATGCGTTCGCCGTGGTAACGCAGATCGATATAGGCAAGGTTTATGTTCAGTTCATTGGCACGTGCCATTGAGACCATGTAGGGTACATTGCCATCCGGGGCCGACGCGAAATAATACCCGTAATAGGTATCTATGTAACCACCTATGCTGATCCTGCCCAGCTTTTCGCCTCCGGTGGTGTCCATCAGGCCGGAATTGGCCACCTGTGCAGCCGCGCTGATGCGGGTACAGCAGGCAAGCAACAGGAATAACCCGTATTTTATAAAGTATTCTCTCATTTGCGGTAGTTTTGTTCAAAGGCGTCCAATGCCAGGTTCAGGCGGAGTACATGTATTTTTCGGGGACCGAACATATACAGGAAGGGCGGCTCTTCAGCCTGCATGACCAGTTTCTCTACTTCGGCTCCGGGCAGGTTGCGTTCCCTGCTGATGCGGGGCACCTGCACCAGGGCCGCCTGTACGGATATGTGCGGATCGAGCCCGCTGCCGCCCGCCGTAAGCAGTTCGGCCGGTATGTCCTTTCGGGGTATGGCGGGGTTGTATCTCATAAAAGTATCGATGCGGGCACTGAGCACAGAGAGGTATACGGAATCGAAGGGCGCTTTGTTACTACCGCCGCTGCCGGCCGCATTATGATCCACCGCCGAAGGTCTTGCGTGGAAATAGCCGGGCGAACGGAATGCCTGCGCGATCTGCACGGGCCAGGCACCGTTCTGTGTATCGATAGTTATGCCCTTCCCTTTCCCGGGAGCGAGCTGTGCCACAGCCCATACAGACAGGGTGTACATGCCGCCGAGCAGTATCAGCAATACCAGTGTAAGCCTCAGGGCACTCAGGAGATGTGTTTTCATAAGAACAGGGAAATTAAAAGATCAATAAGTTTAATACCGGCAAAGGGCAGCAGTATTCCGCCGAGGCCGTATATGAACAGGTTGCGGCGCAGCAGGGCGGCAGCGCCCACAGGCTTGTAGGTCACCCCTTTCAGCGCAAGCGGAATAAGTGCCGGGATGATGAGGGCATTGAACAGCACGGCCGAAAGTATGGCACTCTGCGGACTGTGCAGCTGCATAATGTTCAGGCCCTGCAATGCGGGTACCGGGGCTATGAAAAGTGCGGGCACAATGGCAAAGTACTTGGCCACGTCGTTCGCTATGCTGAAGGTGGTAAGCGTTCCGCGGGTCATCAGCAGCTGTTTGCCGATCTCCACGATTTCGATCAGCTTGGTGGGGTCATTGTCCAGGTCTACCATATTCCCGGCCTCGCGTGCGGCCTGGGTACCGCTGTTCATGGCCACGCCCACATCGGCCTGGGCCAGGGCCGGCGCATCATTGGTGCCGTCGCCCATCATGGCCACCAGGCGGCCTGCGGCCTGCTCATTGCGTATATAGTTCATTTTGTCCTCGGGACGGGCCTCGGCAATGTAATCGTCTACCCCGGCCTTTGCAGCGATGTATTTTGCGGTAAGCGGGTTATCGCCCGTGACCATCACCGTTTTTACGCCCATTTTGCGCAGGCGTTCAAAACGTTCCTGTATGCCGGGCTTAATAATATCCTGCAGCTCGATAACGCCCAGCACCGCTTCGTTGCGGCAGAGCACCAGGGGCGTTCCGCCGTCGGCCGAGACCAGGTTCACATACTCCTCCACCTCTGGGGGGAAAGGATTACCGGCCTTCTGCACCAGGCGGCGTATGGCATCGGAAGCACCTTTTCGTATACGCATGCTGCCTGTGTCCACACCCGAGCAGCGGGTTTCCGCAGTAAAACGTATATACACCGGGTCTACCGGTTTATCGCCGGGCGCATCTGTTCCGGCCAGTTCCACTATGGAGCGGCCTTCGGGCGTTTCATCGGCCAGGGAGGCCCATACCGCAGCGCGGGTAAATTCTGCATCGCTAATGCCTTTTGCCGGGTAAAAGCGGGTAGCGCGGCGGTTACCGATGGTAATGGTACCGGTCTTATCGAGCAGCAGCACGTCGATATCGCCTGCCGTTTCTACGGCACGACCCGATTTGGTAATGACATTGGCGCGCAGGGCCCGGTCCATGCCCGCAATACCGATGGCCGAAAGCAGTCCGCCGATGGTAGTAGGGATCAGGCATACGAACAGGGATATCAGGGCGGCTACGGACAGATCGGCCCCCGCAAGAACGGCAAAGGGCTGCAGGGTTACCGTAACAATAACGAACACCAGCGTAAAACCCGCCAGCAGTATACCCAGGGCGATCTCGTTCGGGGTTTTCTGGCGGCTGGCCCCTTCTACCAGGGCGATCATCTTGTCCAGGAAACTTTCGCCGGGCCGGGTGCTTACCATCACTTTAATACGGTCAGACAGCACCCGCGTACCGCCGGTCACCGAGCTTTTATCGCCGCCCGCTTCCCGTATTACAGGAGCACTTTCACCGGTGATGGCACTTTCGTCCACGGTGGCCAGTCCCTCCACGATCTCACCATCGGCAGGGACCAGGTCGCCCGCTTCACAGATAAAAAGATCGCCCTTTTTCAGGCCGCTCGACAATACCAGCTCTGTTTCCCCGGTCACCTCGTTAAGCAGGCGGGCAGGGGTCTCTTCCCCCGTTTTACGCAGGCTGTCGGCCTGGGCCTTACCCCGCGCCTCGGCTACCGCCTCGGCAAAATTGGCGAACAGCAGGGTGGCAAATAATATAATAAATATGAGCAGGTTGTACAGGACCTCCGGAAGTGATGTATTGAAAAAAGATACCACCGTTACGATACCCATAATAGCCGTACAGATCTCTACCACGAACATAACGGGGTTGCGGAACATAACGCGGGGGTCCAGCTTGGCAAAGGACTGCCTGAGGGTAGCCCCGCTGAATGCGGCCGCGAGCATTGGTTTATTCTTGTTTTTCATGACGATACCTTATTTAGGAAAAGAAAAATACTCGGCCAGGGGGCCCAGTGTAAGGGCGGGGAAAAAGGAAAGGGCCGCTACGATAAAGATCACGGCAAAGATCATCAGGCTAAAGGTGGGTGTATCTGTGCGGAGCGTGCCCGCGCTTTCGGGGATGCTCTTTTTTGCGGCCAGGGAGCCGGCTATGGCCAGTGGCCCGATAATGGGCAGGTAGCGAGAAAGCAAAAGCACTACACCTGTACTGATATTCCACCAGGGCGTATTATCGGCAAGGCCTTCGAAACCGCTGCCGTTATTGGCCGCCGAGGAGGTATACTCATACAGCATTTCACTGAAGCCGTGAAAACCCGCATTATTGAGCCAGCCCAGGTCCGGGTTGCGGTGCAGCAGGAATGCCGACATGGCCGTACCTCCCAGGATCAGCAGGGGATGCAGCAAAGCCGTGATCATGGCGATCTTCATTTCGCGCGCCTCGATCTTTTTACCCATAAATTCAGGTGTGCGCCCCACCATGAGCCCGCTGATGAACACGGCCAGGATGATGAATATGTAAAAATTAAGCAATCCCACGCCTACGCCGCCGTACAGGCTGTTGATCATCATACCCAGCATCTGCATGGCGCCGCTCAGGGGCATATAGCTGTCGTGCATACTGTTTACGGAACCATTGCTGGTAACCGTGGTGCTGATGCTCCAGAAAGCCGAGGCCGCTGTACCGATGCGGGTCTCCTTACCTTCGGTATTCCCACGGTTTTGCGGGATGCCCAGGGCGTCAAGGGCCGGATTACCCTGCATTTCGTGGTAAAGGGCGGGGCCCAGCAGCAGGAGAAAGCCCAGTGTCATTACGCCGAAAATGGTCCATGCCAGGCGCATCCGCTTCAGGTAAAAGCCCAGGGCAAACACCATGGCAACGGGGATCAGCAGTATCAGTACGTTCTCAAGCATATTGGTGAAATAATCCGGGTTCTCGAAGGGGTGCGCCGAATTGGTGCCAAAAAAGCCCCCTCCATTGGTACCGGCCTGCTTAATGGCAACCATAGCGGCCACCGGACCACGGGCAACCTGCATGGTATCGCCCTCGAGCGTGCGCAGCGACTCTTTCCCTGCAAAGGTCATGGGTGTTCCGCAGAAAGTGAGCAGTACCGCGCCGGTAAAGGCTACCGGCAGCAATACCCGCACGCAGGAACGCAGGAAAAACACGTAGAAATTACCAAAGGTCTGTGCCGTTTTCTCCCTTATGGCACGAAATACCAGGGCCGCTGCGGCCATACCGCTCGCCGCCGTAACGAACTGCAGGAACATAACACAGAATACCTGTGAGAAATAGCTCAGCCCTGTTTCGCCGGAATAATGCTGCAGGTTGCAGTTCACCAGGAAGGAAACGGCGGTATTGAACGCCAGGTGGGGCGACATATCGGGAATGGAATCGGGATTCAGGGGTAAGCGCGACTGGTTCATGAGAATGATCATGGCCAGGAAGAACCAGAGCAGGTTAATCAGCAGCAAGGCCTTTATATGCTCTTTCCAGCTCATTTCGTGCGCCGGGTCTATCCCGCACAGGTGGTAAAAAAGATTCTCGGCAGCACCGAAAATACGATCGGAGAAATGGGGTTTTGTATCGTACACGCCGGCTATATAACGCCCCAGGGGCCAGGCCAGCAGCAGGGTTATAATGTATATACCCAATATACCATAAAGTTCAGCATTCATATACGAGATCAGAATTTTTCAGGTTTTACAAGCACGTAGCCCATATATACGAAAACGGCCAGGGCCGCAATAAACAGCATCAGCATAACATTTTGTATATTAATCAGATATTCCCGAACCAGTCGGTACATTTAAAAAAGAGTGCAAAAAGGCAGAGGGTGACCAGGACAAGCAGGAATGTCATCATTTTAGTATATTAATTACATTCCACTTGCGTACAGCTGCCTGCAATATTCATCCATAAGACCGGGAGGCAGTTCTTCCAGGTATTGTTTGCGAAGTTCAGGGTGCAGGTCAAGGAATACCGACAAGGTATATACGTATACAGATGAAACGGCGCCTGCCACCGGCATTTTACCGTTCTGCAGCAGCCACTCGGCCGCCTGCATCATTCGTTTCACCCTGGCGGTACGCCCGCTGCGCATACAGTCGATCGTAAGAGCAGCAAGGCGTGTCATGCGCTCATGCAGGGAAGACAACTGGTTTCTCATATGTTTTGTATCATTTACATATGCCTGTGCCAAAATATGTGCCGCACAAAGCCCATTCAATACAAAACACTGAATAAAAGAACATTAAATTAATTTCGGATCAAAGACGGGAGATCAGACCCTTTCAAAATGGAAGGGTATTTTTCAAAACGGAAGGCTCAGATGCCGTATTCCTCTATTTTCCGGTACAGGGTAGTAAGACCGATCTGCAGCAGGCGGGCCGCTTCGGTCTTGTTTCCGCCGGTATAGTTGAGTATCTTCTGTATGTGCAGCTTTTCGGCCGCAGCCATGGAAAAGGCAGACAGCTCTTTCTGCGGGGCGGGATCGCTGTAAAAATCGAAAGGCAGGGTCTCGGGCGAGAGTTCGGTGCCGTTCTCGAGGATCACACTGCGTTCGATCACATTTTTAAGCTCGCGGATGTTCCCGGGCCAGCCGTGCTGCTGCAGGGCCTGCAGGTAGGCTTCAGAAGGCAGCCGTACGGGTGCGTTCACCTTATGGGCATAGAGGGTGGCAAAGTGTTCTGCCAGCAGGGGAATATCGTTTTTGCGCTCGCGCAGGGATGGGATCAGGATCGTAAGCACTGAAAGGCGGTAATACAGGTCTTCGCGGAAACGGCCTTCTTCCATTTCCTTTTTCAGGTTGCGGTGTGTGGCGGCGATGATACGCACGTCCACATGTATGCTGCGGGTATCGCCGAGCTTGATGAAATCGCCCGTTTCGAGCACCCTCAGCAGCTTGGCCTGCAGGTCGGGCGGCATTTCCCCGATCTCGTCCAGGAAAAGAGTGCCTTTATGCGCTTCCTCGAAGAGACCCCGGGTATCTTTCAGCGCGCCGGTAAAAGCGCCGGCCCGGTAACCGAAAAGCTGGCTCTCGAGCAGGTCGCGCGGGAAAGCGCTGCAGTTCACGGCCACAAAGGCCTGGTTCCGCCGGGTACCGGCATGGTGTATGGCCTGAGCGAACACCTCCTTGCCCGTACCGGTCTCCCCGCCGAGCAGCACCGACACATCCGAGGACGCCGCACGCCGGGCCGTATCCAGCGCTTTGCGGAAAACGGGCGCCGTGCCCAGGATATTCTCAAAGGCATATTTTTCGCCGAGACGTTTTTCGAGCGCGTAGACCCGGCGGTTCAGGGCCGCCTTTTCGAGGGCCTTGTACACCAGGGGGATGATCTTGCTGTTATCGTCGCCTTTTACGATGTAGTCGAATGCACCGTTCCTGATGGCCTGCACGCCGTCGGGTATGCTGCCGTAGGCGGTGAGCAGGATCACTTCGGGCCGGGGGGTCTTTGCGGCGGCTTCCTTCAGCCAGTCGAGCCCGCTGCCGTCGGGGAGCTTCACATCGCAGAGCACCAGCTCAAAATCGTGCTGCTGCAAAAGCTTATGTCCTTCGCGGCAGGTAGAAGCTTCGGTCACCTCAAAACCTTCCAGGCGCAGTATCCTGGCCAGCAGGTTACGCAGCTTTACTTCGTCGTCTATGATCAGTATATGTGTCAATGCCGCAAAATCAGGCTCAAATATAGGATAAGCTACCGGCCTTGCTATTTCTTATGTTTCCAGTGCCGGCTTTTTCCTTCGCGTATCCATTCCATGGCCTGGGCCATGCGTTTTACGCGGGTGGGTTCCTGCCTGGCCTCGGTGATCCATTCCAGGTATTCGCGCCGGTGCGAAGGGCTCATTTTCATAAAGATCTCACGGGTCTCGGGTTCGGCATTCAGCACGGCCGCAAAATAGTCCGGCATCTCGATCTCCTCGCGGGGAGCCGCCTTTTTGGGCAGGGTAACACCCTGGTCCACCAGGAAGGCCGCCTGCTGAATATAAGATTCCAGCACACTGTAAGGCGGGATATCCTTTTCGGAAGTGAGGCGCCCCAGGTCGCCCATGGAGCGGTTGGCATTCATGCTGATGATACCGTGCGGGTCGTCCATCACCGGGGCCAGCCAGAACCCGAAGGTACAGTGAGCCTTGAAAGCGGCCATATTGCACAGGATCTTCTTTTTATACACAAATACCGGCATACCCCATTTTATTTCTTCGCTTGCTTCGGGACAGGCGGCATGCACGTAATCGCGCAGGGTAGATAAAATGGGACGGGCAAACTCGGCCGATTTCTGGATATAACGGTCCGTATCAGGATTTTTTTTCATGTTTCGATTGTATGCTGTTTAGAATTTCGTTCATCGTGTCCATCTGCATCTTTTGTATTTCCAGCAGTTCCTGCTGCTGGTGAATAAGCAGGTGGTCCATTTTTTCGTGCAGGAAGTGTATCTCGAGCTCGGCCTTCAGGTTCACCATATAGTCCTGCTGGGCTTTTTCGCGGTCTTTGGCTTCCTGGCGGTTCTGGCTCATCATGATAATGGGGGCCTGAACGGCGGCTATGCAGGAAAGAAAGAGATTGAGCAGGATAAAGGGATAGGGGTCGAAGCCTTTATTGGCAAGGAATACCCCGTTCACCACGATCCACAGCACCAGGAAACCTATAAAGGAGAGGATAAAGGTCCAGCTGCCCCCGAACGAGGCCACCTTATCGGCGATACGCTGTCCCAGGTCGGGCCGGGAGGTTACTTCCTGGCTCAGGGAACCGCCTTTGATCGAGCGTTCGTTCAGCACGTCCACCGTGCGGTAGTCGATCTCGCTCAGCCAGTCCACCTCTTTGCGCAATACCCTGGTAATGTATTCCTGCCGGTATTCGTTCAGCTCGCTCAGGGCGATGCAGTCCTCGTCGGCCAGGTCCTTATGCTCGTTCAGTATGATCCCTTTCACCGGCTCGCGTACGCGGCCCATTTTCACACGTTCCGCTACCGGGAACTTCTTTCCGGACAGTTTACTTGTAAAGTTTTCCATTCTCCCCTGTTTTTCCACTGTCAAATATACGAAAACAAAAAAAGGCAATACCCTGACGGATATCACCTTTTCGTCTTAAACCTATGCATACGCAACTTAGCTTTGCGCAGCAAAACCACCATTTTTAGTGTGCCACGGCCTTCAGCCCCACCACGGAGGCGATCAGTGTGGCTATAAAGAAAAGCCTGCGGGGATCGGCCGGCTCCCTGAACACGATCATACCCAGCAGTGCCGTACCTACGGCCCCGATACCCGTCCACACCGCATAGGCGGTGCCCATGGGCAGGTCTTTTGTTGCCCTGAAAAGCAGGGCCATGCTCAGGAACAGGCAGACCACAAAAGAGGTCCACCACAGTGCCGCTTCCATGCCCTGTGTTTCGCGTGCTTTGCCCAGGCTTGTAGCAAAGCCTACCTCGAACAGCCCGGCCACAATAAGAATGATCCAGCTCATAATTCCCGTTTTTTTGAGCTGCAAAGGTCTGCTTAAGTATGCAGGTAGTTTTTTACAAATGATAAAAAGTACTTTCCCGGGATATGCTGTATACTATTTTCAGCACAGAGATGTTATTTTTTATGATTCTGTTGCAAGAGTAATTTTTTTCTCCGTTACTTTGCCGACTGAAAAATTTCTTCATGAACCGATTACGGCATCTCATTCACCTGTTACTGGTCGGGTATCTCCTCTTCTTTGCGGGAGAAGCCAGGGCTATGAACGAGCTGAGCGAGGGTCTGTCGGAAGTTTGCCTCGAGGCTTCGGACGACAGGTACTCTGCCCTGATGCCATCCCTGGGCGACGGAGAAAATATCATCTACAACTTTACGGAGGACCACCGGCAGAACTCATCCCAGCGCGAGCGCCGCAGCACCATCTACGGCAGCGACAACGGGTTCCCGGGCGCCAATGACCTTACTATCCTTTTCTTTTCAGATATTCACGGGCTTTTCAGCCGTACCTGTTCGGTAGTACATCGTAGCGTCTCCGAAAAATGTTCCATTATCCTGCTGATACGTTCCATACGTATTTAGAGGTCCGTACACAGAATTTCCGTTCTGTTCAGGTCCGTATCCCCTGATACGGTATACCATTTTTCAATTTAATTCAATTTTTACTTTAATGAAAACGGCAAAACTTTGTGCTGCCGTAAGTTTCGTTGCGTTCTTCCTGCTGCAGGGCACTGCCTCTGCACAGACAAAGATCACGTACACCGAAGCTAAGACCCGTATGCTCAACCAGTACCTGGGCATACTTGCAGCACACTATGAGATCGATATTGCCCAGGCCAATGTGGTGCAGGCAAAATTGTGGAACAACCCTTACTTCCTGTGGAATGCGGATATGTACAGTATCGAGACTAACCGCTATTTCTCTTTCGGGGAACAGAAGCTGATACAGGTAGAACAGATCTTCTCCATCAGCGGTAAACACACCAACAGTGTGAAACTGGCCAGGCTCGGGGCCGAAATGAGCGAGCTCCAGTACCAGGATGCGGTACGGGGTATGATCTATGAGCTGAGCAACACGTACAATGACGTACTGCTGCTGCAGGAGAAAAAAGAGCTGTACGACAGCATTTCGAAAGGATACGAACGTATGATCGCCGCTTCGGAGACCATGCTGGCCACCGGGGCCATCTCGAAGAACGAACAGCTGCGCGTAAAAGCCGAAAAGCTCACGATAGACGCTACTGCGGCCACGGTAAACGCCGAGCTGATGCAGAAAAAAAGCGAACTGAACGTACTGCTGAACATTAAGGCCGATACAGAGGTAGAGCTGGAGGAGCGCGAACTGCCCGAGATATCGGGCCTGGACCCCGCCGAGCTGCTGAAGATAGCTTCGGAGAACCGTCCCGACTATAAGCTCTCCGTTAAGAACATCGAATACAACGAGCGCGACCTGAAGCTGCAGAAGTCGAACGCCGTGCCCGACCTCAAGTTCGGCTACCAGCCGCACGATAAGGGATCGAACTACTATCGTTCGTACCAGGGTATGACCTTCGAGATGTCGCTCCCCTTCTTTAACCGTAACCAGGGCAATATCCGGGCGGCACGTACACGCATCGAGCAGTCGAAGCTGAACTCAGACCTGGTGGTGCTCACCCTCAATAACGAAGTGGCCGCTTCCAGGGCCAGCCTCATCGCCTATGCCGAAAAGGTACGCACCTTCAACGATTCGTTCCTCAGCGAACTGGAACAGATGCGCCGCGAAGCCGGGGAGAACTATATCCAGAAGAACCTGAGCCTGGTGCAGTTCATCGATTTCCAGCGTGCCTACATCGATACCAGGCTGCAATACCTGGAGCTCAAAAATCAATATCTCGACGCAGTAAATAACCTGCATTTTAATATCGGAAAAGAAATTCTAAAATAATTATGAAGTATTCCATCATACCGGCCGTTCTCTGTGTTCTGTTAAGCGCCTGCGGCGGAGGCAAAGAAAAAGAAAAGCCGGCCGTAACAGCCGGTCCGAAAAGCAGCAGCATTACCCTTTCTGCTTCCCAGAAACAGGGCCTGAAGGCCGATACCGTAAAAATGATGCCCGACGAAGAGGTGCTGACCGTACCCGGCGAGATCAGCTTCGACGAGGACCACGTGATCCGTATCTTCCCCATTGTGAGCGGTACGGTAGACCGTATCTACGTTTCCCTGGGCGATTACGTACAAAAAGGCCAGCTGCTGGCTATCCTGAGCTCTACGGACATCAACTCCTACCAGTCGGAATTTATCCTGGCCGAGAACAACAAAGACCTGGCCGAGAAAAACTACAACCGCATCAAGAAACTGTACGACAGCGGCTTTGCCTCGGGTAAAGAACTCGAAGAGGCCACCAGCGACCTGAACAATGCCACACAGACCTACCTGGCCCAGAAACGCCAGCTGAGCCTGTACGGCGCCGGCGCCAATGAGAACGATGCCGTTTTTAAAGTAACGGCCCCCATCAGTGGTTACCTGGTAGAACGTAATGTGAACGAAGGCACGCAGATCCGTACCGACAACAGCCAGAGCATGCTTACCATCAGCGACCTGAAAGATGTATGGGTACTGGCCAATGTATACGAAAGCGATATGTCGCGCATTCATGTGGGCGACCTGGCCGAGATCGTTACCGTGGCCTATCCCGATAAGATACTGACCGGAAGCGTTACCAAGATCAATACCGTGCTCGATCCCGAGGCCCGCACTGTAAAAGCCCGTATCGAGCTCAGGAACGAAGGCGACCTGCTGCGTCCCGAAATGTTCGCTACCGTTACGCTGCGCCCGGTGAACGTGAACCGATCGCTGCACGTACCCACGCAGTCTATTTTCATCGAGAACGGGAAGAACTACGTGATCAAAGTGGAAGGCGATGCGTATGTAAAAACAGAGATACAACAGGGCCGCACCGGTAAGAACTACACACAGGTGACCGGGGGCCTGCGCGAAGGCGAGATCATTCTTTCGCAGGGTGCCCTTTTTGTGGCCTCTGCCATCAATAACCAGTAAACAACGGCAACATGGATAAAATATTAGATGCCGTTATCAGCTTTTCGCTGAAGAACAAGTGGTTTGTCTTTGCCTTTACCGCCATTGTGGTGGCCCTGGGCATAAGCAGCTTCAACCGTACGCCTATCGAGGCCTTCCCCGATGTGATCAATACCCGCGTGGTGATCATTACCCAGTGGCCCGGCCGCAGCGCCGAAGAGGTGGAAAAATTCGTGACCATTCCCATCGAGACCGAAATGAACGTGGTGCCCAAAAAGACCAACCTGCGCTCTGTTTCGCTGTTCGGTCTTTCGGTGGTGACCATACTTTTCGACGACGGTGTGGACGATTTCTATGCCCGCCAGGTTGTGGCCAACCAGTTACGCAACGTGAACCTGCCCGAAGGTATAGAGGCCGAAATACAGCCCCCTTCCGGGCCTACCGGCGAAATTTACCGCTATACCCTGGCCAGTAAGACCAAATCGGTACGCGAACTGAAAGAGATACAGGACTGGGTGATCGATAAACGCCTGAAAGCCGTGGAAGGTGTGGCCGACGTAATTTCGTTCGGCGGGGAGGTAAAAACCTACCAGGTGAACGTGAACCCGCTTAAAATGAACGAATTCAGCTTTGTTACCGAAGATGTGTTCGAAGCCTTGGAAAACAACAATGGCAACGTAGGCGGCGACGTACTGGAAAAAGGCTCGCAGGCCTATGTGGTGCGCGGCCTGGGTATGGTGAAGGATATCGAGGACATCGAGAATATCATCATCGACGTTAAGAATGGTATCCCTATCTTTATAAAAGACGTGGCCACCGTGGAGGAATCGTACCGCCCGCGCCTGGGCAAAGCCGCCCGCGACAGCGAACAGGACGTGGTGGAAGGCATTGTGCTCCTGCGTAAAGGCGAAAACCCGAGCGAAGTACTGAAGAACCTCAACGATAAGATCACGGAGCTGAACGAACGTGTACTGCCCGAGGATGTGAAGATCAGCACCTTTTACGACCGTACCACCCTGGTGAACCACACCACGCATACAGTAATGGAGAACCTGATCGTAGGCGTACTGCTGGTGACCTTTATCCTGACCATATTCCTGCTCGACTGGCGAACCACGCTCATCGTGGCCATTATTATACCGCTGGCCCTGCTCTTTGCCTTCATCTGTATGCGGCTCAAGGGTATGTCGGCCAACCTGCTCTCGATCGGGGCCATCGACTTCGGTATCATTATCGACGGGGCCGTGGTGATGGTAGAAGGCATCTTCGTATACCTGGCCCACCGGCAGCACGAGCTGGGTGTAAAACGCTACAACCTCATTGCCAAGCTGGGCGCTGTACGCAAGGTATCTATCGAGATGGGCCGCCCGATCCTGTTCTCCAAGCTTATTATCATTACGGCCCTGCTGCCCATCTTTGCCTTCCAGAAGGTAGAGGGCAAAATGTTCTCGCCCCTGGCCTATACCATGAGCTTTGCCCTGCTGGGAGCGCTTATCTTTACACTTACCCTGGTGCCCCTGCTCTGTAAGCTGCTGCTTGCGAAAAACGTACGCGAACGCGAGAACAGGCTGGTACGCGGACTGGAAAACGTATACAGGCCGGCACTGAACAAAGTAATGGCCCGTCCCAAGCTGAGCATCGGTATTGCCGGCGCCATCCTGGCCGTAAGCCTGCTGATCGGGAGCAGACTGGGAACAGAGTTCCTGCCGCAGCTGAACGAAGGTTCCATTTACGTGCGGGCCAGCATGCCACAGAGTATCTCCTTTACCGAAGCCAATAAAAACGCCGAGGAAATGCGCCAGGTATTCCGCAAGTACCCCGAGGTACGCTCGGTGATCAGCCAGAACGGCCGCCCGAACGATGGTACCGACCCCACCGGTTTCTTTAACGTGGAGTTCTTCGTGGACCTGCTGCCCAAGGACGAATGGGAACGCGGCCTGTCGAAAGAAGAGGTGATCAGCGAGATGCAGGCCGAAATGGAGAGCAAATACCCCGGCATGATCTTCGGTTTCTCACAGCCTATCTCCGATAACGTGCAGGAAGCCGTTTCGGGCGTAAAAGGCGAAATGGCCATCAAGATCTTCGGCGACGACTTTAAGATACTGGAACAGAAGGCCGACAGCATAAAGACCATTATGTCGGGCATCGAAGGGGTAAAGGACCTGGGTATTTTCAAGAGTATCGGTCAGCCCGAACTGCGTATACAGCTCGACCAGAAAAAAATGGCCCGTTACGGTGCCACTGTTGAAGATGCCAACGATGTGATCGAGATCGCCATCGGGGGTAAAGCGGTGACCACCAAGTACGAAGGCGAACGTAAATTCGATATCCGCGTGCGTTTCCAGGAGCAATACCGTAATACCGTGGATGCCATCGGCAAGATACTGGTACCCTGCCACAAAGGCACTCTTTCTACCAATGGCACCCGGGTACCGCTGCGCGAAATTGCCGATATCAGCCTCGAGACCGGCCCGGCCTTTGTATACCGCGAATCGAACCAGCGTTTTGTGCCCGTGAAGTTCTCCGTGCGCGGCCGCGACCTCGGAAGCACCATTGCCGAGGCCCAGCAGAAAGTAGGCAGCCAGATCAGCCTGCAGAAAGGCTATTCCATCAGCTGGAACGGGGAGTTCGAGAACCAGGTGCGCGCTACCAAAACGCTTACGGTGGTGGTACCCATCGCCGTAGCACTTATTTTCCTGTGGCTGTTCATTATGTTCGGCTCGGCCAAAGATGCGGGTATCGTACTCCTCAATGTGCCTTTTGCCCTCATCGGGGGTATCATGGCGTTGTGGCTTACGGGCATCAACTTCAGTATTTCGGCGGGTGTGGGCTTTATTGCGCTCTTCGGGGTATGCGTACAGAACGGGGTGATCCTGGTCTCGGTGTACAACAAGAACCTGGGCGAACGCCTGCCGCTGGGCCAGGCCATTATTTCCGGCTCGCTCACGCGTGTGCGCCCCGTGGTCATGACGGCACTTATGGCCGGCCTGGGTCTGCTGCCTGCGGCCCTGTCCACCGGTATCGGCTCCGAAACACAGAAACCGCTTGCCGTAGTAGTGATCGGCGGACTGATCTCCTCCACCATTCTTACCCTGCTGATCCTGCCCGTGATCTACAAGCTTTTCAATAAAAAAAGAGTAGAAAAAAGAGCATGGAACAAACGCAGTAACGACACACACGACGCTACTGAAATAGAAGATTTTGAAAATTAAGGAACCGCACTTTGCCAGACACGAAGTGAAAAATTATAAGACAATGAAAAAGATTCTGTTAGGGCTCTGCCTGCTGATGATGACCATCTCTGTCCAGGCCCAGAAGAATAAAGACAAACGGGATACCGCCAATGTAAAGACCAGGCATTTTTACTACGGGTTTTCCTTTTCGAATGTGTGGACCGACCTGCGCGGGCTGGGTCAGCCTACATATTTTAAGCCCAGCCTGGGCGCGCACGCCATATTTGAGTACATGTTCACCGACTATATCGGGATCTCTGCCGGAATCGGTTACCAGCAGCGCGGCGCAGGCCTGAAGCTGCAGAACAATGTGTACTATCCCAATATGAACGACAGTACCTACCGCCTGCGTCTGCGCCAGCACTCCCTGGATTTTCCGCTGGCCCTGGTGCTGAAGACACCCAAAAAATGGCTGCCAGGGTTCCAGTTCAGCCTCCTGCTGGGAGCAGAGCCTAACTGGCTTTTCCGCGGAAGTACGTATATGTACTATGCCATCGAGGACTTTAACCTGACTACTTTGTATACCAACCGCTTCCGCAGGTTTGACGCACCCCTGTACGCAGCCATAGGCCTGGACATCGATGCGGGACCACATGCCATGCTGCGGGTGCATGCGGTTACCAACCAGGGATTTACCGGGTTGTACCAGCGCCCGGGGCAGACAGCGTATACAGGCAGAACCGAAATGTATGGGATACGCCTCACATTTATGTTCTAAGGCGGGCTTCCGCAATGGTTGTGCGCTACTGATATTGTGTATGTTGACAGGTACGGGTCTGGCCCAGAACAGGACCAGGCCCGTATTTAAAGATACCATTCCCCGTTCTTTCGACAGACCGGGGGTAGCCGATTATCCCTACCTGGTAGCACCCCGCAGTCTCCAGACGGAGTTCGGGTTCTCGTATTCGCCCCGGTTTGGCCTTTCCGAGACCTATTTCCCTTCGGTACTGCTGAGGTACAGCCCGCACCGCCGTGCAGAGCTTCGGTTCGCACTCAATTACGAGCCTTCGTCCATCCGTTATATCCGTAACAATATCAAGCATAACCAGGATGCAGGCGCCATCGGCACCAAAATACGCATCATGAATGCCCGGGGGGCAAGACCGGCCATGTCGGCAGGTATAAATGCGGTATACCCGCTGCAGAAGCTGCGCGATCCGCAGATCGCTCTGCTGCAGACAGAAGTGGTGCTGCATTTCATGAACAACATCGGGCCCTTCGGAATAAACTACAATGTAAGTTACTGGTGGGGCGGCAAACAGATAGGGCATACCCTGCAATACGCGGCCTGCTTTTCGTACACCGTCAGACAGTGGGAACCCTTTGCCGAAGTGTTCGGCTACGGTACCGAGGCGGGATTCGAACCCGGTTTCGATATCGGTCTCACCTACTGCCCCCGACCCCGGTTCCAGGTGGATATTTCGTACATGCGCCTGTTCTCCGGCAAGGAATATGCCGATATGATCGCGGCGGGCTTCTCCTTCAACATCGATTTCGACCGCTTTAAAAAAGAAGGGCCGGACGAAATGTGAGGCTTCTGCCTTATCTCTGGGAACCGATGAAGGGTATCTTCGGAGCCAGGAAATACCCGGTAAGGCTGGCGAACAGGATCGGGATAAAATGCCCGAAGCCGGTAAGCGTGGCCAGCAATATGGTAGTGCTCATGGGTGTGCGGGTCACGCAGGCATTGATAGCAGCCATGCAGCTTACAATGGCCAGGGTAACGTTCACCGAAGGAAACAGCTGGTGGATGATCAGGCCCAGCGTGGTGCCCACAAAGAACAGGGGTATGATAAAACCGCCTCTCCAGCCCGAGGTCACCGTTATGGAAATGGCGATGACCTTACCCGCCAGTATGGCCAGCAGCAATTCCAGGGGGAAACGGCCTGACAGTAGTCCGTTGATCTCATGATGCCCGAAATACCGCGTGATGGGCAGGAAGAACGCAATAATGCCCAGCAGAAGGCCCCCGATGAAAGTACGTATATATATGGGTATGGGGCGTTTTTCAAAGAGATATTTAAAAAATTTGGTGCAGAAAATAAAGCCCCAGCCCATGGCCGTACCCACAATGGCAAACAGGACGGCATAGGCAAAATCGAAGATGCCTGTGTATTCGTAGGAAGACAGGTTCCAGGCCGGGCCCAGGCCCAGGTGTATGATAAAGGCAAATACCAGGTAGCTGAAACAACTGGCCACCAGTGCGGGAATAATGGCCTTGTAATACTGTACGGCGTATTTGTGGTGCAGTATCTCGAGGGAGAACAGGCTGCCGCCCAGCGGAGCGCCGAACAGGGCCGTAAAGCCCGAGGCCATACCGGCGATGCTCAGGGAGCGCAGTTCCTCTCCTTTCAGCCTGAAAATTTTTCCCAGCCAGGTACCCGTGGAACCCGTTACCTGCACAAGCGGGGCCTCCGGGCCCAGGCTGCCGCCCGAAGCCACACACAGCAGGGACGACAGGATCATGGACGGATTGTTCTTGGGATCGAGCTTCCCTTTGTTAAAACGTATATTATTCACGATAAGGTGTATCTCGCCGGGATCACCGATGAAATGGATCACCAGGCCCGCCAGGAGCCCGCAGCCGGCCATCACCGGGATCACCTGCCATCCTTCGAATACGGCCAGCCCGTGCGTTAAAAATTCCAGCACCACCCAGTACATACCGGCTATCAGTCCGCCGATGAGCCCCAGGAAGGCCCACAACAGGAACATACGGCTGAATACAAAGGGACTGAAACGGACAGGCTGGTCCAGGATGTTCAGGTAGGTCACTAATTTTCTTCTTCTTTTCAATCTCATATTTTCCGATCGGTTCTAAAATTAACGCACCTCCGCACGTATACGACTCAGGGTCACCTGTGTTACGCCCAGGTACGAAGCGATATATCCCAGGGCTACGCGCTGCAGCAGCCGGGGCTGTGTACGCAGCAGCTCGCGGTAACGTTCCAGCGCCGTGCCTGTCTGCCGGAAGATAAAACGCTCCTCGGTGCGGATCAGCTCCCGCTCAGCCAGCTTACGGGCCCAGTTGGCTATGCCGATATCGCTGCGGTACAGGTTGCGCACCTCTTCCACAGAGGCCATCCACAGGCGGCTGTCTTCCAGCAGTTCTACATGCTCGTAACCCGGCTTGTCCAGGATATAGCTGTTGTACGAAAGCACGATATCGCCCTCCATACCGAACCAGAACGTAAGCTCCTCACCGTCCGACGAATCGCAGAAGGCCCGGGCGATGCCTTTTTCCAGGAAATACATTTTTTTCTCCGTTTTGCCCGCACGGAACAGCCTGTGCCCCCGCGGGTAGTCCACCGGCATGAAACAGGCAGAGAGGCGCAGGCAGGACCCCTCTTCCAGGGGAGCTACGGAACGTATATGATCGCGGAGCGTTTCCATGTAAAAACGGGGTAAATGTACAAAAAGCCCGGCAGCCCGCCCGCAAAGGGTCCGGCAAAGGAGAATCGGCCTTCCCCGTATCAAAAAACAATTGAATATAAATATTTTAACATATAAAATGAATTTTTATTCATAGGTTTGTGAGGTGACGAGAAAGAAGAGCGGCGACAAAAAACAGGCTATTTTCGAGGCCACATTACGCTGTGTGCTGCGCACCGGTTTCGGCGGACTGAAGATGGCCGCGGTGGCCAGGGAAGCCCGGGTAGCCACGGGCACGGTGTACCTGTACTTTAAGAACAAGGAAGACCTGATCAATGCCCTGCTGCTGCATGTAAAGGCCGAGATACATACGGCCATGATGCAGGACGTGGAAGCGGACGATCCCTTTTTTACCGCGTTCAAAAAGAGCATGATCAATTACATCGACTTCTGTTACGGCAGCCCGGAGAAAATGATCTTCATCGAGCAGTTCTACCGCTCGTCGTACCTGCACCCCGACACCGCCGCTGAAATAGAACAGCTGGCCCGCCCGGTGCTGAACATGCTGAGGTCGGCCCGTAACGAAATGCTTATCAAGGACATTGACCGCGAGCTGATGCTGCGGCAACTGCTGGGGGCCAGCAACGAGATCATCAAGTATTGCATCGACAGCGGCAGGCCGGTTACCAAATTGTTACGCGAGCAGATCCTGGACCTGCTCTGGAGCAGTATCCGCAGATAAAAAGACCTGCTTTATTACTGAACGATCATTCACAAATAAAGCAGGCCCTTCATAATAAGAAAATTAAGCGGGCACAAGGGATACAACGGTCCCGCTTAACGCTGTATTAATGCAGGGGCCGTTTCTTGATCATGCCCCCCTTGGTATCATTGATGGTATGCTGGATAACGAAGGCCTTGGGGTCCACTTTTTCCACCTCCACTTTCAGTTTCTGCACTTCGAGGCGGGTCACTACCGCAAAAATGATCCTGCGGTCCTCTTCCACGCGGCCGCTCTTACCGTATCCGCCTTCGCCCTTGTATACCGTAACGGCCATACCCAGGTTTTCGATAATGGCGGTCTTGATCTCATCCGCCTTCGGCGAAATGACCGTGATACCGATATATTCCTCGATACCATTGATGAGGAAATCGACCGTTTTAGACGCGGCCAGGTAGGTAAGCATGGAATACATGGCAGTTTCCAGGTCGATGAGCAATGCCGCCGTGGCAAAGAACAGGATATTGAATACCGCGATAAAATCACCCACGGTAAGGCTCGATTTGCGGCTTACGTACACGGCCAGTACCTCGGTACCGTCGATCACGCTGCCGCCCCGTATGGCCAGGCCTATCCCCGCCCCCAGGAAAAACCCGCCGAAGATGGATATCAGCAGCTTATCGTGTGTGATCTCGGGTATCTCGATAAAATGCACCAGGAACGAAAGCCCGATCACCGCACACAGTGTCTTGATCGCGAACTGCCTGGAGATCTGTTTGGAACCGATATAGATAAAAGGAAGGTTTATCAGGATAATGAGTATGGAAAGGTCCAGGCCTGTAAGCCTGTTCACCAGCAGGGAAATACCTGTGACACCGCCGTCCATAAAACCATTGGGCAGCAGGAAACCCTTCAGACCCAGGGTAGCGCTCCCGATCCCCGTCCATATAAGCAGAACTTCTTTAATAGTATGTGCCCTTACCAATTTCCGGATGCGTATCTTATCCGGCCCTCCGTTCGATTTCAAAGAAACTTTCATAAAAATATAATAATCAGGTGTAACATAAAACGGGTGAGGTCTGCGTGCAGTGCACCTTCCCCGCGATTTTTGTAAAATACGAAAAGTCTAAAAATAATCGTTGCACATACAGGCAAAAATTTTAATTTTAGTCCCGTTCCCCCTGTAATTTGTATTTTTACGGCTCTTTAAACAGCACAGACCAAAACAGCAATGCCCATGAGAATAGCACAAGCCCTGGAGTTACCCGTTAAGATCAACATCACCGGAGATCCCCAAAAAGACGCCGAGATCGTGCTGTATGCACTGGCCGGTTGCGTAGGGCTGCTTATCATTTGTATACTGCTCCTGGTAATTATTACGGTACGCCGTTCGCGCAGGCGTAAAAGAAAAGCCGCCCTGGTACTGGCCGAACAACAGGCCCTGGAAGCGGCCGGAGAAGAACACACGCAGGAAGAAAGCACCGCCGCGGAACACAGCAGCTACCGGCCTAAAAAAGAAGAGCCTGAAGAAATTGCAGCAGAGACCGTGGTAATAAATACCCCGGAAGTAAAACCTGAAACTCCGGCCCCGGCAGATAAGACCGCTCCTGAACCTGTGCTGCCTGAACCCAAGCAGGAAGAAAGCCATACGCATACCTCCCATATCCATATCGAGGAAGATCCCGAAAAGAAGATGGAGGAGATACGCAGACGCATTGCCGAGATCGCGGAAAAACGCAGGACCGAGGCCCAGGAGTATAAAGAGATCAGCCTTCCGAAGCTGGGTATAGATTACGGTCAGCAGGAGACCCCGGAGACGGAGGAAGCCGGCGAAGAGGAATTTGTGCAGGCCCATAAATGGGACGTGGAGACACCCGAGCAGGAAGTTTCCCCGGAGGAAATTCCCGTACAGGAAGAGATCGAATACGCGCCGGAGGACCATGATATGCAGGTACCCGAAACGGCATACACCGAAAGCGGACACAGCGATATGTGGATACGTCCTGAAGCAGAGACCGTTCTGCAGCAGGAAGAACAGCCCGAAGCTCCTGTGTATGCCCAAGAGCATATACACACCCTAACCGAAGACGTAGCTGCCGAACATCACCTGCCGCCTGCCGCCGAAATTCACCCGCTGACAGAGAACCCTGCCGTGGCCGAAGAGCCTGAACCCGAACCGGAGCCTGAACCTGTTGTAATACAGGGGAATAAAGACCTGGACACTTATTTCCAGAATACACAGCTGCCCCTGAAAAGGCTTACCTTTGCCGAATGGGTAGACCAGTTTAAAAAATAATCTGCCCTGTTTTGCGTTTATGGCCGGTATGACGAGGACCCTACAACGAATATTCCTTTTTTTCGCGCTTTGCTTTTGCTGCCAGGCCGCGTTTTCACAGGCTCTTTCTGCCGCCTTTGACCCGCCCGGCCGCAAGCGTTTTTACTTTAACGTGGGCGATGAGATCCATATACGTCTCCGCGACCAGAAACAGCCGGGCACCTACCTGATCACAGACGTGCGCGATTCGGGCCTGGTCCTCGAAGCGCGCTTTTTTACCCCGTACGAAGATATTCACAGCATTAAGCTGTTCCCGCGCAAACGCAACCGCGGACTGAAGAAGGCGCTCGCCTACGGTGGCATTGTGTTGCCTGCCATCACCCTGGTGAACGCTCTCATCAACCCGGGTACCAGCCTGCAGGTAGGTATACCGCTGCTGGGTGTGGCCGTTCCTGCACTGGCCACGTATTTAGGTCTCAAAATGAACGACTGGGTAGGTATTACCTATAACTGCCGCAGGAACCGGCTTAAACCCGTCATTGCCCCCCACCAGCTCAAAGGCTTTCATTAGCGTATTGTTTTATAAAAGAAAAAGCGGTCCTGCCATGGCGGGACCGCTTTTCATATATATTGGATGTAAAATTACCCTTTTACTTCTTCGTATTCCACGTCGGTAGCATTATCTGATCCGCCGCCGCCCTGCTGGTTCTGGCCGGGGTCCTGGGCTGTGCCCTGACCCGCGCCTGCATTCTGGTACATGGCGGTTGAAGCGGCCTGGAACAACTGGTTCAGTTTTTCCATTGCTCCGTCGAGCTTATCGATATCTTTAGCAGCATGTGCATCTTTCAGCTCCTTCAGGGCTTCTTCGATAGCACCTTTCTGATCGGCAGGGATCTTATCGCCGTGCTCACTGAGCTGTTTTTCCATCTCGAAGATCATGGCATCGGCACGGTTCAGTTTTTCCACGCGCTCACGCTCTTTTTTATCTTCGTCGGCATTGGCCTCTGCTTCGCTCTTCATGCGGTTGATCTCGTCCTGGCTCAGTCCGCTGCTGGCTTCGATACGGATCTTCTGTTCCTTACCGGTGGCCTTGTCTTTGGCAGATACGTTCAGGATACCATTGGCATCGATATCGAAGGTAACTTCTACCTGCGGCACACCGCGCGGAGCTACCGGGATACCGTCCAGGTGGAAGCGGCCGATGGTGCGGTTATGCGCAGCCATGGGACGTTCGCCCTGCAGTACGTGGATCTCAACGGAGGTCTGGTTATCGCTGGCCGTAGAGAAGGTTTCGCTTCTGCGGGTAGGAATGGTGGTATTGGCTTCGATGAGCTTGGTAAACACGCCTCCATAGGTCTCGATACCCAGTGAAAGCGGGGTTACGTCCAGCAGCAGTACATCGGTCACCTCACCGCCCAGTACGCCACCCTGGATAGCAGCACCGAGGGCCACTACTTCGTCGGGGTTTACGCTGCGGTTCGGGGCTTTGCCGAAGAATTTCTCCACGGCAGCCTGTATGGCAGGGATACGTGTACTACCACCTACCAGGATCACCTCGTCGATATCCGATGTTTTCAGGCCGGCTTTTTCGAGGGCCGTACGGCAGGGAGCGATGGTACGTTCCACCAGGTCGGCCACCAGCTGCTCAAATTTGGCGCGGGTCAGCGAGCGTACCAGGTGACGCGGCACATTGTCCACCACGGTGATGTACGGCAGGTTCACTTCGGTCTGGATGGCGTTCGAAAGCTCGATCTTCGCTTTTTCGGCAGCTTCTTTCAGACGCTGCAGGGCCATAGGGTCCTTGCGCAGGTCAACGCCGTCGCTCGATTTAAATTCGTCGGCCAGCCAGTCTATGATCTTCTGGTCAAAATCGTCACCACCAAGGTGTGTATCCCCGTCGGTCGATTTCACTTCAAAAATGCCGTCGCCGAGTTCCAGTACAGATACGTCGTGCGTACCGCCACCGCAGTCGAATACGACAATTTTGCTGTCTTTATGCTGCTTATCCAGGCCATAGGCCAGGGCGGCAGCGGTAGGCTCGTTGATGATACGCAGTACTTTCAGACCTGCAATTTCACCGGCCTCTTTGGTAGCCTGGCGCTGGGCGTCATTGAAATATGCAGGCACGGTGATCACCGCTTCCGAAACGGTCTCTCCCAGGTGATCTTCGGCGGTCTGCTTCATTTTCTGAAGGATCATGGCCGAAATTTCCTGAGGAGTGTACAGGCGGTCGTCGATCTTCACACGAGCTGTATTATTGTCTCCTTTCACCACTTCGTAAGGCACATTGGCGATCTCCTTGCCTACTTCGGAGTACCCGTTGCCCATAAAGCGCTTGATGGAATATATTGTTTTTGTAGGATTCGTTACGGCCTGACGTTTGGCAGGCTTACCTACTTTACGTTCACCATTGTCCATGAAAGCCACCATGGAAGGGGTGGTGCGATCGCCTTCGTTGTTTTCGATAACGCGCGGCTGACTACCCTCCATTACTGCCACACAGGAGTTCGTGGTCCCAAGGTCTATACCGATAATCTTTCCCATATAATTACGTCTGTTTTTTTGAATTTTAATTACAGATACTCAAACACCATGCCTAACTCGAAAACAGGCCTTCAGACTGCATTTTTTGTCAGGAAAGCGTCAAAATGACTGACAAATAGACAGCATTTCGGGGGAGGATTCGTGACATAAAAAGCAGCTGTCCCTCTACATCGGGACTTTCCGGTTTTCTGAAAAGGAAGAAAATACGTCGGTAGCAAACCGCGCGGAACGGACAGACAGCCCCCGTTTAAAAGCGTCCCGGGCCGGTTATGGTGCGGAAGGTAAGATTGATCCGCGGGGTTTTTACTTTCGTGGTAGGCGGCAGACGATGCAGCCAGTAGGTCTGTGTGGTGCCTTTCATCAGCAGCAGGCTGCCATGTTCCAGTACAAGGGAAACCACCTGCCCGCTCTGCTTGTGCTTAAAGCCGAAACGCCGTTCGGCCCCCAAGCTGAGTGAGGCAATGGCCCCGTTCTTCTCCAGGTCTTTCTCGCCGTCGCTGTGCCAGGCCATGCCTTCGGAGCCGTCGTGGTACAGGTTCAGCAGGCAGGAATTGTAGGTCTCGCCCGTACGCTCCTCTGTCAGGGCTTTCAGGGCCAGCAGTTCCGGCGTCCAGGGCAAAGCCGTTTTGGTGGTGTTCGAATAGGTGTATTCAAAACCGGCATCGCCGTACCAGGCTACCTTGCGTTTGGTCACGATACGTTTGCCGAAGATCAGCGCTTCGTCGTTCCTCCATTCAATGCCGTGCAGCAGCCGTTCCATGTAGTGGCCGGCCTCTTTCCGCGTCATGATGCGGCCGTAATACAGCACGGTGCCGTCGCGGGGCAGAAGGTTCGTATGTTCATTTATTCCGTTACCGAAAAGGTCCATCTCTCCATTTTAAATATTCCGCTCTCATGCAATGTCCGCAGGGTCTGAACCCCAATGCCAGGGCTTCTTCCACAGAGGCAAAGAACACACGGTTCTCCCGTTTCATACGCCGGCCCGAAGTACAGTGCAGACTGCCGTATATCTTCAGTTTCCGGTTACCCGCCAGCGTAATACTTCCTTTTCGTATATGCATGCGTAGTTCTGCGGATGTGATTCCCGTATGCTTTACCATCAGCTTAGCGCATCGTGAAAGATCAGTCCCAGCGTGTAGCGTTCGCCGCTGTGCAGGGTGCTTACCCCGTGTTTCACCGCCGCCCGGTAATATCCCCGGCTGCCTTTCAGCGGACGGAAAGCCGTTGTAAAAATAAGCATATCTCCTTTAGCGGGCTGCAAAACCACAGCTCTGGACTGTGCGCGGGGCTGCTGTTCGGTCAGCACGAACTCACCGCCTGTATGGTCATGCCCTGCTTCCGAAAGAAAAAACACGGCCTGGAAAGGAAAATAGCATTCACCATAGAGGTCCTGGTGCAGGGTATTGTAACCGTCCGGGCCGTATCTAAGGATCAGCGGGGTGGCCTTATGCTGGCCCGCAGCACGGCATTCCGCCAGCAGTTCTTCATGTCTGGCGGGGAAACGGCGTTCTATGTTCAGCACCTGCATCCAGAGGTTAGCGGCCGGTACCAGCAGCGGGTAGACCTGTTCCCGGAGTGTTTGCAGGAGCGGCGGCAGCGGGTAGGTAAAGTACCTGTATTCTCCCAGTCCGAAACGGTGCCTTTCCATGACCACCGTTTTACGATACAGGGCATGCTCTTTGTAAAGCTGCCTGAACGTTTCGCATTCCGCAGCATTCAGTATCGCCGGACACAACATATACCCCCGGCGGTTCAGGGTTTCTGTTATGTATTCCGTGTCGTACGGTATCTTTTTCATACAGCCAGTTCCCGTTGAGCCGCTTCCCAGCCGATCATGGCCGTTTTGCGGTCGGTGCCCCACATATAGCCCCCTGTCTCCCCATTCGCACGGATGACACGATGACAGGGAATGAGGTATGCCACCGGGTTGCAGCCTACGGCAGTCCCTACGGCCCGCTGTGCAGCCGGGTTCCCGATACCGGCAGCGATACGTCCATAGGTGCTCAGTGCGCCTGCGGGGATCTTCAGCAGGCTTTCCCATACTTTCAGCTGGAAATCGCTGCCTTTGAGATGCAGCCTGATGGCGGGCAGATCTTCGCGATGTTCCCGGAAAATGGCCAGGGCATTGCGCTGCATCTCGTCTGTCCCTGCCAGGTATTGCGCTTCCGGGAAACGGGCCTGCAATGCGGCCAGGCCTTCCTCTTCCCTTTCACAGAAGGCCATGTGGCAGATGCCCTTGCCCGTTGAAGCCACCAGCAGAGTACCGAAAGGACTTTCGGCAAAATGGTAGCGGATGCTGAGGTTCCGGCCTCCGTCGCGGTATTCGGCGGGTGTCATGCCTTCGATGTTCACAAAAAGATCGTGCAGCCGTCCCGTACCCGATAGTCCGGTTTCCATGGCCGTTTCAAAGAGCGTGGCTTTCTGCTCCAGTATCTTTTTCGCGTGGGCAATACTGGTGTACTGCAGGAATTTCTTGGGGCTGGTGCCTGCCCATTCCGTAAACAGGCGCTGGAAATGATACGGGCTCAGGTGAAGCTGTGCGGCCAGTTCGTCCAGGTCGGGATGCGTGCGGAAATGCGCACGTATGTAGGCGATGGCCTCCGCGATCCGTTCGTAATTGATCTGTTCCTGTGCTTTCATCTCTGTTGTATTTTACGATACAAAGGTCCGAAGGTTCCATGTGGGATACAACCCGGAACTTGCTCTTTTCAGGCAGAGCGTTTAGAACACCGGGAAGCGGGTGCTGAAATATTCCATAACCTGCTGTCCGGAAACGCTTCTCCATACTCCGTATATCTTCTTGTCTATTCCGCGATCAGGGCTACTCCATCGATCTCCACCAGGCAGCCCGGGCGACCGAGTCCCGAAACAAAGGCCACGGTTACGAGCGGAAAGGGATCGCCCTGTTTCCATTTCTGCTGGAAGGCGGCAAAACCTTCGCGCGGGTCCAGACCTTCGAGCAGCAGTATGGTTATCTTTACCAGGTTTTTCATATCGCCGCCGGCGCTGTGCAGTATCTTTTCGATATTCTCCAGCACCTGTTCCGACTGCTCTTTCAGATTATCGCCCTTTACATTCCCGGCAGCGTCTATAGCATTCTGTCCGCCGATATAGAGCGTTTTATGCGGTCCCGATACGGCCACTGCATGTGAATAGCCTATGCCCGGCGCCATAGAGTCGGGATTGATATATTCCAGTTTCATACTTCTATTTTTTAGTTCAACATGCAATCCTGAAGCTCCGGCTTGAATTTTTAAAGTCCGAGCGGAGCTGTTTCAGGGAGCTTTTTTCAAAGATAGGAAATGTGGGGCGGATTTAGTGAGATTTGTGGTCTTAGTATAGTTTCTGGCCTATGCTGTAAATATACACCTGTGGCCGTTCGCGTGCTATGGCTACCCGCGTCGTATGCTCCCTATACCCGCGATAAGATACCAGCCGCTGTATTTCGTATAGTCATTGCGCTCACTTTGGCCGGACCTGTTATTTTTCTATCATCACTGGTGCCGCTCGCTGGTCTCACCTCTTTTGTATATGCGTTGTTCGCGTAGTTCACGATAAACATTCTCACGGATTAGCTGCGCTGATCTCGCCCCTGGCGAGATAGACCCAAGCAAAGCAGCGCAGGAAAGCGAGCTTTCCGCTTGCGGATTAGCTCCGCTGATCCAGAACAGTGGGATTTAAGACCCAAGCAAAAGCCATCCCGCCTGCGGCGGGCTGCTTTTGTGTTTTCCGGCGGCGCGGGAAAGCAAGCTTTCCGCTTGCCGGAAAACACAAAAGCCTTTCACTTTCGTGAAAGGCTTTTGCTTGTTGCCCGAGCTGGATTCGAACCAACACAGTCAGAACCAAAATCTGAAGTCCTGCCATTAGACGATCGGGCAATTGCGGGTGCAAAGATAAAACAGAAATCTTTCCCTGCAAATATTTTTAGCCATTTAGTGCCTCTGCACCACCAACGATTTCAAGGATCTCATTGGTAATGGCAGCCTGGCGGGCCTTGTTGTAACTGAGCTTGAGCTCCTTCAGCAGTTCGCCGGCGTTGTCCGTGGCCTTGTGCATGGCCGTCATACGTGCACCGTGCTCGGCTGCCTGTGAATCCAGGATCACCTTAAAGAACTGTGTTTTCAATGAAGCCGGGATCAGGTTGTATACGATCTCTTCCCGGCTGGGCTGATAGATATAATCCGTAGTGGCTGCAGAAGCCTGCTGCTTATCGTTCGAAGCCGTAATAGGCAGGTAATTGTCCACTACCGTGGTAATAGAGGCTGCCGAACGGAATTCGTTGTACACGATGTATACCTTGTCGAACACCTTTTCGGCAAAGAGTCCCATCACCAGCTCGGCTATACCGTTGGCATTGGCAAAGGTAGGCCGGTCTACCACCTCATCGAACTGGGCACGTACCTTTACATCGCGCTTGCTGAAAAAACCGGAAGCTTTACGGCCGATGCAGATCATTTCGAGGTTGCCGCTTTTTACCTGGGCCGCATGCTCTTCGAGGAAAGCATTGGCTCTTTTGATCACGTTGGCATTGAAAGCGCCGCAAAGACCTTTGTTGGCAGTAACCACCACCAGCAGGATACGTTTAGCCTCGCGCTGCTCGGCATAAGGGCTTTCGATATCCGAAGAAACAGCTCCGCTCAGGTTGCCCAGTATCTCCTTCAGCTTGTCGGCATAGGGACGCATACGGGTAATGTTATCCTGCGCTCTCTTCAGCTTGGAGGCAGACACCAGCTTCATGGCCGATGTGATCTGGCGTGTAGAGCTTACGGATGATATCCTGTTTCGTACTTCTTTTAAGCTTGGCATAAAAAATATATTACCTGTTCCCTCGCTGAAAGCGAGGGAACAGAATCATTCTAAAATTACTTGGCGAATTTGGCAGATACCTCTTTGGCTACTTTTTCAAGCACACCGGTGATCTCGTCGTCGAATTTACCGGCTTTCAGGGCATCCAGGGTAGGACGGTGCTGGGCATCCAGTACAGACAGGTAGTCTTCCTGGAACTCACGCACTTTATCTACCGGAACGCTGCGCAGCAGGTTCTTGGTACCGGCATAGATGATCGCGATCTGTTTCTCTACGGTCATCGGGCTGAACTGGGCCTGTTTCAGTATCTCCACGTTACGGGCACCTTTGTCCAGTACGAGCTTGGTAGCGCTGTCGAGGTCGGAACCGAACTTGGCAAAGGCCTCCAGCTCGCGGTACTGAGCCTGGTCGAGCTTCAGGGTACCGGCCACTTTTTTCATCGACTTGATCTGTGCGTTACCACCCACACGGGATACCGAGATACCTACGTTAATGGCCGGACGTACACCAGAGTTGAACAGGTTCGACTCGAGGAATATCTGTCCGTCAGTGATCGAGATCACGTTGGTCGGGATGTATGCAGATACGTCACCCGCTTGTGTTTCGATGATGGGCAGGGCTGTGAGTGAACCGCCGCCTTTTACTTTCCCTTTCAGGGATACCGGCAGGTCGTTCATTTCGGCAGCGATGGCGTCGTTGTTGATCACTTTGGCGGCACGCTCGAGCAGACGGCTGTGCAGGAAGAATACGTCACCCGGGTAGGCTTCACGTCCGGGCGGACGACGCAGCAGCAGCGATACCTCGCGGTAAGCCACGGCCTGTTTGGACAGGTCATCGTACACGATCAGGGCCGGACGACCTGTGTCGCGGAAATACTCCCCGATAGCGCAACCTGCGAACGGAGCGTAGAACTGCATCGGAGCGGGATCTGAGGCCGAGGCGGAAACGATCACCGTATAGGCAAGCGCTCCGGCATCTTCCAGCGTTTTGGCGATGGAAGCTACGGTAGAACCTTTCTGGCCGATAGCTACGTATATACAGAATACAGGCTTGCCTGCTTCGTAAAATTCTCTCTGGTTGATGATGGTATCGAGGGCAATGGCCGTTTTACCGATCTGGCGGTCACCGATGATCAGCTCACGCTGTCCGCGGCCGATCGGGATCATAGCGTCGATCGATTTGATACCGGTCTGCAGGGGCTCGTTCACCGGCTGACGGTAAATTACACCCGGGGCCTTACGCTCCAGCGGCATCAGCACGCTTTCGCCGGTGATGGGACCTTTACCGTCGATGGGATTCCCCAGGGTATCCACCACGCGGCCCAGCATACCTTCACTTACGGGAATAGAGGCAATTTCGCCCAGGCGTTTTACGGTCTGACCTTCGCGGATATCGCCGGAAGGACCCAGGAGTACGGCACCTACGTTATCTTCTTCCAGGTTCAGTACAATGGCGCGCACGCCATTCTGGAACTCGATTAGCTCACCGGCCTGTACATTGTTCAGTCCGTAAATACGTGCAATACCATCTCCTACCTGAAGCACGGTACCCACTTCTTCTAACTGAGCGCCCGTTTTAAAACCGGATAATTGCTCTCTCAGGATTGCGGATACTTCCGCCGGTTTAATTTCTGCCATAAAGCGAAATATTAATATTCTTTAATGTAAAGGTTCTGATTAAATGATCGTTTCAGGTCGCTGATCTCGTGAGCAAAGCTCATGTCGATCTGTTTATCACCCACGGTAAGTATGTAACCGCCGATCATGGACGGGTCTACTTTTTCGTCGAGGATGATCTCGGTAGCACCCGCGAACTCAGGAGCGCTACGTACTATATTTTTAATGCGGTCGCGCAGCAGGCCGGTCAGCGGTACAGCCGTGGTCACATGAGCCACCAGGATGCCTTTTTTGGCATTGTACAGGCTCACATAGGCTTTGGCGATATCGCCCAGGTACTGTTCGCGGCGGCTTCTGGCCAGCTTTTCCACGAAAGCGCCGGTCAGCTCCGAAAAGGAAGGGAAAACGGCACGGATGGCCGAAACCTTTTTATCGAAACGGATCACCGGACTTTTCAGCATGGCTTTAAAGTCGGCCACTTTATCATATGTTTCGCCAAACACCTGCATTTCGGCGAACACCTGGTCGGCACTGCCTCGTTCCACAGCCAGGCTGTACAATGCATTTGCGTAGCGTACGGCTACTTTCGAAATTCCAGCCATTCTCAGTTAAAGCTTGCCTCGTTCAACAATTTTTCAATGCTGTTGTGCTGTTTGTCAGCATCAGACAGTTTTTCGCGGAGGATCTTCTCAGCAATGTCCAGTGAAAGACGACCTACTTCGTTCTTGATCTCGGTCATGGCCTTCATTTTCTCATTGTTGATGCTTGCGCGGGCCTGTTCCAGCATTTTAGACGCTTCGGCCTGTGCTTTGTCCTTGGCCTCGGCGATCATCTTTTCAGACGCTTCGCGGGCGGTACGCAGCATGGTTTCGCGTTCTTTGGCGGCTTCGGCCAGCAGGTCCTCGTTCTGGGCCTGGATATCTTTCATGCGTTGTTCGGCCAGCTCGGCGGCTTTCAGCGCATCATCGATTTTCTTTTCGCGTTCGTGCAGCGAAGAAAGAATAGGCTTCCACGCGTATTTTTTCAGCAGGAAGAACACGATCAGAAATGCGATCGAAGTCCAGAAGATCAAACCTAAACCCGGGAGTATTAAACCCATACTATATCTGTTTTTATTTTATTGTCTTAAAAAAGTCCCCGCCGGCCTGGTCAACCACCAGCGGCGGCAGGGAAATTCGTTTTGTGCGGATACGGATTACGCGAGGGCAACCAGCAGACACACGATGATTCCGAAGAAAGCGGCACCTTCCACGAGGGCGGCAGCTACGATCATGTTGGAACGGATATCACCTGTAGACTCAGGCTGACGGGCGATGGATTCCATGGCACTTTTACCGATGTTACCGATACCCAGACCAGCTCCGATCACAGCGATACCTGCTCCGATTGCAGCGTATCCGGCTTCTACAGCCATCATAATTTCAGCGATGCTCATTTGTTTAATTTATTTAAAGTTAATACATCCAAATTTTTAGTGGGCATGTGCAGGGTCGTGCTCATGTCCGTGATCGTGTGCGTGCTCTTCCACGGCCTGACCAAAGTATACCGATGCCAGCAGGGTAAATACATAGGCCTGCAGGAAGGCTACCAGCAACTCCATTACGTTCATGAACACGGAGAAGGCAACCGAGAGTACCGATACACCGAAACCGGCGCCTGTACCGAATTTTTCACCGAATATGAAGATCAGGGACACGAAAGACAGGATAATGATGTGACCTGCGGTAATGTTCGCGAACAGACGCAGGCAGAGTACGATCGGCTTTGAAATTACGCCGATGAACTCGATAACGAACATAAGCGGAACGGGCAGCTTGAGCCATGCCGGCACGCCCGGGGTCCATACCAGGTGCATCCAGTAGTCTTTTTTACCGCTGAAGATGGTCACCAGGAAGGTAAGCAGGGCCAGCACCAGGGCTACCGAAATATTACCGGTGATGTTGAAGCCGCCGATGAAGGGCACCAGGCCCACTACGTTACAGATCAGGATAAAGAAGAAGATGGTAAGCAGGAAGGGCATAAAACGTTTGTAGTGCTTTTCGCCGATGGAAGGTTTGGCCACCTCGTCGCGGATAAAGATCACCAGGGGCTCTATGAAGGACTGGATACCTTTGGGAGCGCCCAGGCCACGTTTTTTATAGCCTTTGGCCACCGTCAGCATTACAAATACCAGGATGAACATGGCCAGGATAAGACCGAAAACGGTTTTGGTAACGGACAGGTCCAGGGGTTGTGCATTGGTGGGATGACCGTGCTCGTCGAAGGTAAGGTTACCATGTTCGTCGGTCATATAGATTTTCTCGTGGTACAGGGCATAGCCATTGTACGTGGGGACCGGGTCGTGCGCATGCTGCGCATTATGTTCCTCACCGATGATCACGGCCGCCTCATTATCGTCGTGAGAGACCACCGGTTTATGATCGCCGTGGAAACGGGAAGAAGGGAAAATATCAAGACCTTTCTCTTTGGAATACACGATGATCGGGAGGGGTATGGTAACATGCGTTTCATGATCGGTACCTTCACCCAGGGTGAAGAAGTGGATCTCATGGGCGTCGAGCACGTGGTGAAGGATCACCTCGCCTGCCTTGAATTCCTTTTTTCCGCCCTCAGAGCCGCCTGCAAAAGCCATACCGGCAAAGGCGAACAGCACAAGGCAAAACGCCGAAAATTTTTGTATTAAACTGAATTTCATCACAATAAACCAAAAAAGAGTAGTTCTTGAAATCGAGCGCAAAATTACACACTTTCCCTTAAAAAAGAAACCTTGCATAGCTTTTACCCAAACAAAATTTCAACCTGCTGATTACGTACGTATTAATTATTTTCACCCCGCATAAAGGCTTTGGAAAAGCGCCAGTCGATGACGGTAAAAACCAGATAGCTCACCATGATGATCACAGCCGATTCTTTCATATGTTCCTTATCGAGCATAAATACCAGCACCACCAGCAGGGCCAGTACCAGCAGCTTGAGCCCGGAAAAGCCCATATAGGCCGTAACGAACTTTTTGGGTTCCTTCTGTGCCAGCCGCCGGGCATAGGCATGTGCCAGGATATACAGCAGCAGCATACCGGCTACAATGAGCCCGCCCCAGCGGAAGGGGTGCAGGTCCGGCTTCAGGAAGCGCAGCAGGGCATCGGCCCCGATCAGTACGATGGCTGCCAGGGATATGCTGCGGATAAACGGAGCGATACTGTTTTTCATGCCGCAAATATACGTGCTTAAACCGGGAAAACGAGGTACCCTGATGCGGGGAAAAGAAAAGTGTGCCCGCAGAGTTCCAGGAACAAAAATTGTACGTAATCCTTTCCGGGAAGAAGGATTTTTTATTTATACATATACTTGCAGAGATCATGGAAGTAGTTAATTACAGCGAGTTCCGCAAGCACCTGAAAGAGTATCTCGACAAGGCCTCTGATGACGCAGAAGTGGTTGTGGTATCCCGCAGTAAGGATAAGAATGTGGTGGTTATCTCCCTGGACGAATACAATTCCTGGATAGAGACCCTGCATTTATTAAAGACAGAAGCGAACCGCGAACGTCTTCGCGAATCTATTAAAAGCCTGAAGGCTGAAAATGTTATTGTTAAGAATTTAAACGATTCAGAGGCCCCTGAGAAATAAGAACGTTTCAAAACATCTTGAGTATGAATCTTGTGTTTACCCCGGGAAGCCGGGAAGATTATGAGTACTGGCAAAAAAATGATATTAAAATTTTAAGAAAGATCTATGTGCTGATAAAAGCCTGTACACATGACCCCCTCAGCGGTATCGGGAAACCCGAGCCTCTTAAAGGCGAATTACAGGGCTTCTGGTCCCGCCGTATAACAGGGGAGCACAGGCTCGTCTACAGGGTCACTGAAAACGGCCTTCAGATCGTTCAATGTCGTTTTCATTACTAAAAAAAGTAAAGCGCTTCAGGATATCTGAAGCGCTTTTTTATACCTATGGTACCTGTGGGAACCGGCTATTCTTAAACCAACGCGGCAAATGAATTTACCATCGTCATTAGCCCCTGATTATGCATTCATTACGGGCTCTATCCGGCCACTATGAAGGCTTTGCGCATTTGCGGAATTTTTCTTTTTGCGTTAGGTTTGCATCCCACTCTTCCGGGAACACAGTTCAGGTCATTCTTTTAAAACTTTTACCGATCATGAATGTGAAACCAAGCACATCCAAAAAACTCAGGAGCCTCGAACCCTGCGAAATTTACGAGATCATGCAGCTGCTCCTGCTGCGGGAAACCGCCACCGACCAGAACCGGGAACAGTTCTGGACCATAGCCCTCGACGCCGACAACCGCATCCTGAACATGGAACGGGTGAGCCTCGGCTCGCTGGAATCGGCAGAGCTCAACCCGGCGGACATATTCGGGGTCCCCCTGCTGAAGAAGGCTAAAGGCATCCTGCTGCTGCAGTTTTGTCCCGGCGGGGAATTTGCTCCCGGGGAAGACAGTCTCGACCTCACCGACCGGCTGATGCAGGCAGGTCACCTGATGCATGTGCCCGTGCTCGATCATGTGCTGGTAAGCGGACAGAGCTATTACAGCTTTGCACACAGCCGGCTGCTGCGCGAACTGGAGAACAACAGCAAATACCTGCTGAAACACCCGCTGCTGAAGGAACGGCAGGACAAGGCCGCCACCGAGCAGGCCAAAGCCATCGGCGAGAACAACCGTACGCGCGATATTGCCCGTGCCATGAAAAAAAGCGGGGCCAGCACCGAATACATCATGGAAGTGACCGGCCTGAGCCGGGCTACCATTGCCCACCTGAAAACCGAGGAAAACACACAGAACGCGGCTGCAAAATAAGCGCCTCGCTATACCGGCATTCCGCCGGGCTTTCATACGTATCTGCACACCAGCCCGGGAATCACATCTCTTTTTTTTAAATAGACGAATATGCAGAAAAGAGGCTTATATGAAGAACTCCGGGCAGCAGCTTTATTTATAAAACAGGCAACTGTACCCCACCTCCGGTATTACGTAAGTGTTAATTCTGCCGGCTTCCAGGGCGGTTCCGCATACTTTTATGCATAAAAACTATGCATATATCAAAAGCTTGTTTATTTTTGCCTTAGCACTAAATCTCGAACTATTCCACAATGGGATCAACCTGCCGTTCCTTCCCGGGGAACATGAACAATCCTGTACCCGCTTCCTGCGGTATTCACTGCCGGTATATTCCTGTTGTACATACTTTAAAAGTCTATTCCCTGTAACATGTCACGCCTCTTTTATGCACTGACCGCAATGGTCCTGTTCCTGTTCCAGCCTTTTACGGTCCGCGCCCAGTACCTGATCACGGCCATTTCGCCACCGCCGCAGTTCACACATGACGACCTGTGGAACCTGACCATTACCCGCACCAATACGGGCGATAACTATACGCAGTTCTACATCGCTTTGCGTATATTCAACAACAGCGGTCAGCCGGAAGTAAAGACCAATTCGGCCACCCTGCCGCTGAGCAATGCGGTAACGGTGATCAATACAGGGAATATCGCCGATGTAAAACCATTCACCATCAATTATTACAATGCTACGGTACTGCAGCAGGTAGTGGCATCGGGTGGACTTTTCCCGCCGGGTGTGTGGAATATAGACTTTACGCTGTACGGCCGCCCGGACGACGGGGAATTTACCGAGCTGGCCAGTTACAGCTACCCGCTTACGGTAGACGCCATGTGGCCGCCTATGCTGCTTTCGCCGGAAGATGGGGATACGGTGCAGACACCGAATCCTATCCTTACCTGGACGCCGGCTTTCAGCACATACCTTCCCGGTAATGTGACCTATAACCTGCGCGTGGTGCCCATATTTACAGGCCAGACCAAACAGCAGGCCATCAGCTCGAATTTCCCGGCTTACCAGGAGTCCGGCATTCCCATGCCCCTGCAAATTTACCCCAATACGGCACAACCGCTGGACAGCAATACCAGCTATGCCTGGCAGGCAGAAGGCTTTTCGGGCAGCAGCTCACTGGGACAAAGCGAAGTGTGGGAGTTCTGCTATTGCTTCAGTCCGCTTACAGACTCCATATTGGTCCCGCAGGTATGGCATGACCTGCAACCTGACCACACGGAAAATATTTACCTGCTCACTTCCGATTCGCTGCGGTTCCGCTTTACCGATCCGTACCTGATCTCCGACTCCGTGCATATCCGGTTCGAGCTTATCCGCGAAGAGACCGGTGAGGTAATTACGGACAACAATACCTGCAGCGACGGCCCTTTCCCTTCTTCACGCATCAATTATACGATGGACCTGCAGGGACTTCAGATGCACAAAGGTACCTACCGCCTGCTGATCTACGATACCAAAGGCCAGAAATATGTAATGCGTTTTATCTATGCCTATTAAAAAATATACTTTTCTTTTCTTTATTGCACTACTGCCGCTTTTCTCTTCCTGCAAGCGGGTTTCCCTGCAGGAACTGCAGCAGTACGTAAAAAACCCGGAGAATGGCCTCATTCAGGCGCGTCAGAACGCGGGAGGCAGCTACACCCTTATGTACAAGCCCCTGGAATTCATATATTACCTGAAGTACGGCACAGACCCCGCCCGGTCTTTTTCCGGTTTCCGCAAGGAAAATGAAAATGTGCATTTTTTCGAAGTAGATATACGTCTCAATAAAAATGCGAAAGCTACCATTGAGCCTTTCCAGTTTGAGACCACGCGGCAGAATTTCTCCGTGAATTCGGGCCTTAACGGCGGCTATCCGCTCAGTTACCATATGGAACGCGTAAACGAAAAAGAGGGTATTTTAAGTCTCTCTTTCGAATGTGAGCCCGGGAAAGATATACAGATAACCTATAAAGACATTTATACCGGTCAGGACCTGGTCTTTACCATTACCGCAGAAGCCCTGAAAGCCCTGCCCAAATCCAAACTGAAATGAAAGTAACCCATCATTTACGAAAAAGGACCATAGCCGGCGGACTGCTGGGTGTGATGCTGTTCGACATGATCGCTCCCGGTATCTCGTGGGCGGTAAGCAGCGGCCCTTCACAGGCCGAATTCAACGGGTACACTTCGGGAAGCGTTACCGAACTGGTAGATCCTTTTACCGGTGACTTTTCCTACAATATTCCCCTGATGACCGTACCCGGCTCAGACGGCGGTTACCCGATCGTGCTTTCGTACAATGCCGGTATAGGCATGAACGACGAAGCCAGCTGGGTAGGCCTGGGCTGGACCCTGAACCCCGGCGTGGTGAACCGTTCTATGCGGGGTCTGCCGGATGATCTGAAAGGCGATAAGGTGATGCAGCAAAACTATATACGCCCTGATAATACGGTAGAGCTGATGGCCAGTACCGACCTGGCGGGACTGCTGCCCGAAGTGGCCGGTTTTGACGGTTCCCTGCTTTCCGGCAGCCTGGGCCTGCCCCTGTCCTACTGCATGTACTACAACAGCTACCACGGACTGGGCAGCCGGCTGGGTGCGGGCCTTTCCCTGAACGGAACAGCGGCCATGTTCGGCGGCGGCATCGGCCTGGGTATGAGCTTTGACTCTAACGAAGGCGCGGCCGTACAGGGTAATCTTTCCCTGGGTGTACAGCTTTCCGAGCTGAATTTCGGGTTAGGTATCGGCGGAGCCGCCACCGCCCGTGAAGGCATCACCACGGTAAGCCGGAATATGACCTTTGGTCTGTCCGGTTTTAAAAATGCGCTCTGGGGCAAGGGAGGCACTTTCAGCACCGCGTCTCACGTGCCCGTGCCGCCCTACCAGATGACCGGCTTCAGTGCCGCGCTGAAGCTCGATTTCGAGGCCGGCGCGCTCAGCACCACACTCAATATTCCCCTCTCGCTGCAGGCTTCCTATACCTCGCGCAAGATCGCGGGAAATGTGCGCGAGCTGAACGGTTATGGCTACATGTATGCCCATGAGGCCTCACAGGCACCCGAAGCCACCAATGACCTGATGGACTTTAACCGCGAGAACGACCGCGACATTACGATGAAAAGTCCGTTCATTCCCAATCCCCTGGCTACGCACGACGTATATGCCGTGAAAGGGATCGGGGGCGGAGGCGCCTTCCGCCTGTACCGCAACGATGCGGGTATTTACCACGATCCTTCTACCGTAAGTTCAACCGGTGGCGGTACGGTAGGCTTCGAAGTAGCGGCCAGCACCGGCTTTAAAGTAGCGGCCGATATCGATGTGAACTACACCGAATCGTACACGGGCAAATGGGTAGACGGCCTGGACGAGATCAGCTCCAGGCTGAAATTCCGCAATGCTGCCGAATACGACGACTACAGCGGCGGTAATATCTCGTACCTGCGCCGCAATGCACCCTATTATTTCCGTTTCCTGGGCGAGAACACCCGCATGGTGAACTCCGGCACCTTCAATGCTTTCCGCAGGGAACAGCCCTACACCATCAGCCTGGGCATGATGCAGAAAGGCAGCCAGTCGGTAGACGGAGGTATGGGCGAGCTCATCGGCAAGATATCCGAAAACCTGAAGCCCATATTCGTGGCCAGGGCCCTCAATGCATCGCAGGGCACACCGGTACCGCAGTACAAAAAACAGCGTGAGATCTCCAATTCGGTGATCGGGCACCGTACGCGTGCCGAAGTGGTGCAGGGAGCCGGTGCAGGATTCCCGCTGCCGAAGGTAATTTCGGCCACAGCAAACCCCGATCCTTCGCAGAGTACACTCAATAATTATTTCAGCAGCCTGAGCGCGTACACGTATCCTTCTCATATCAAAGACCATCATATCGCGGAGTTCAGTGTACTTACGCCCGGCGGCGAGACCCAGAAATACGGTCTGCCTGCCTATGTGCACACGCACAGCGACCATTATTTCTCATACGGTACCAGCAACGACGGGCAGGATTCACCCGGCCCGGCCCCGACCATCAATGCCGGCCCGACGAATTTTGCGAATTCGTACGAAAAATATTACCACAGCAACCGGCTGCCGTCCTATGCCCATTCTTACCTGCTTACCGAGATCTATTCCGCCGATTACCTGGACGTGAGCGGCGACGGACCGAGCAATGATGACTACGGCGATTTTACCAAGTTCAACTACCGGCAGCACAGCTCCGCCTTCCGCTGGCGCATCCCGTATTCCGGGGCCATTAACCTGAAAGGATATCTTTCGGCCGGCTACGATAACAAGGCCAGCATCAGCTATGGCGAAAAAGAGCTGTGGTATATACAGTCGATAGAAACGAAAACGCATGTGGCCTTTTTCCTGACCTCGAACCGGAACGACGGCAGCATGGTTGCGAACGAAAACAACGGCGGACGCGATACCGGCCCCACCAGGCTGCAAAAACTGGATCGCATTGTGCTTTTTTCGAAAGAAGAGCTGAAGTATGCGCTGGACAACGGCCAGGTACCGGCACCCCTGCAACAGGTGTATTTTCATTATTCCTATGACCTTTGTCCCAATACACCCAGCAATGACGGCGCCACCCCGGGCAGTCACCCCGATGCGGACATAAACCCCGCCCTGACCAATGCCAATGCCAAAAAAGGCAAGCTCACCCTGGAAAAGGTAGAGATACGCTACGGCAGCAGCAGCAAGGGACAGCTTACTCCCTACCGTTTCAACTACGGGAACGTGGACTCCGCGGACGATAACCCGGCCTATGCCTATGGCCACCACGACCGCTGGGGTACCTACCGCAATATCAACCGCACCGTAGCCTCTTCGGCCCTGGGCGGCCCTTCCCTGCGCAACAGCGACGAAACTTTCCCGTATGTACAGCAGGCCTATGGACAAAAAGCCTTCCTGGACAAGGAGGCCGGGGCCTGGTGCCTGAAAGAGATCATTAAGCCTTCCGGGGGAAAGGTGAACGTGGAATACGAAAGCGACGATTACTCCCATGTGCAGGACAAACGGGCCCAGCAGATGTTCAAGATCATCGGGGTGGGTCTGCACGGCGACGACCGCGACAACAATCCTTCCGCGCCCATACACGGTGTGGTGAACGTAACCAAAGACGAGCTGTTTACCCTGGGCAGCAACAACCTGCCCCTGAACAAGAACAACCGCCGCATTTATTTCGACCCGGAAACGCCCATCAATGCCGGTTTGCCCGGCAGCGAAATAAAGAAAGAGGTAGAGAAATATGCCCGCTCCATCATGCAGTCGGATTCACTGCTGTATTTCAAGACCTGGCAGCGCCTGCAGATACCCAAGGACTTTGTGGCTGCCGGAGGCTGGGCCTACGATTACGTGGAAGGCTACAGCAAGATCGATTCGGTACATTATGCCATACTCAACGGCGACAAGGTAGTGCCCTATGCCGTGGTAAAGGATGTGAAGATAGCCGGCCGCACCCTGCATCCCTTTAAGCTGGCCGGGCTGCAGTACCTGCGTTATTCGCGCGGGGACCTGTCTACCCTGCACGGCGGCAACTCGGGCCTGGCGGCGGTGAACCTTATCCTTTCCAGCGTAACCATGATCATAGGCGGACTGGAGATGATGAGCGGCTATTACAACTGGGCCATTATGCGCGGGCACTGCGAACAGCTCGGGAACCAGGAAGCCTCCTACATCCGGCTCGATTCGCCCGATGGCACCAAGTACGGGGGCGGGCACCGTGTAAAATCCATTACCGTGAATGATGTATGGGGCGATCAGACCTCCGAAAGCATTGGCAACAGCTCCTACACCGAAAATTACTATTACCGTACCCTGGAGGACCGGGAGAACACCAGCTCGGGCGTAGCCGCCTATGAACCCGTTATCGGTGGCGAGGAAAACGCCCTGAAACGCCCCGTTTATTTCGGGCGCGACAACAAATTCGCCCACAAAGAGCTGCCGTACTTCCAGCACCTGCCTGTACTGGAAGGCCTGTATCCCGCACCTTCGGTAGGTTACCGCGATGTAAGCGTAATTACCTCTGCGACCGAACAGCATCCCGGCAGCGGAGACGGGTTCTCGCGTTATACATTCTATACCCACAAGGATTTCCCGGTGTATTCTTACCGTACCGAGACCCCGGAACGCGTGAACGACGAGGACGGCTTTGTGATCCCCCTGATCGGCAGCCTGCAGTACCGCAGCTTCGGTTATTCGCAGGGCTATTCCATTGTGCTGAACGATATGCACGGTAAGCCCAGGGCCAGCTATTCCTACCCGTCGAACCTCTGGAACAATGTGGCCAAAACTGCCCAGAACCCGGACGGAGGGTACCGTAAAAAAACAAGCTATGTCTATAATATCAACGATACACAGGTCATAGACTCCTTTAAAGCCGATTTCCACAAGGGCGACGGTTCGGACAATGTGAACGAGTACAAAGGCGTAGATTTTGAAATGTATGCCGATGTACGTGAGAACTTCTCCTACTCCATCAATGGCGGGGCCGCAATAAATGCCGGTGTCGATCCCGCGCCCCTGGCCATCTTCTTTTCGGCCTTCCCGGCCATCAGCATGCAGGTGAACAATATGCGTACCCTGGCCACTACCAAGGTGGTAAGCCGTTCGGCCTTCCTGAAGGAAGTGATCACCGAGGACGCAGGCGTAGAGGAAAAAGTACAGAACCTGCTGTTTGACCTGAACAGCGGAGAAGTAGTGCTTACCCAGACCACTTCCGACTGGGATAAGGTAGCCGATGCCGCGTATGACGATGTTACCTATTCCTACACCATGCCTGCCTACCAGAAAGGCACGTACCAGACCATGGGCCAGGCCGATTTCAATTACCGGCTGTCGTTCCGGGTGACCCTGGGTAATGGCAATGGCACCTTTACCCTGCCCGATGCCGCCAGGTACCTTGCCCCCGGCGATGAGCTGTATGCCGAGTCCGGTACAAACCGCCATTACTGGGTAAGGGCCGTGAACGGCAACACCGTGACCCTGCAGCTGCGCAACGGCAGCAATGCGGCCAACGGCACCTATACGTTTACCATACTGCGTTCGGGCAACCGCAACCTGCAGGACGTGGCCGCAGCTACCATCGTTTCGCTGCAGGACCCCAGCCTGAAAGGCAATTTTGCCATTTTTGAACATTTCAATACCCTGATGCAGCAATACCTCTCCGGGGGGACCACACCGCCCGCCTCACAGAACTTCGATGTGAAAGACTGCCTGGGCACACGTTATAAAGGCAGCCTGCAGCTTAGCACCGGAGGTGAACCGGGTGTAAAATTCGTGTTCGACCCGCCTACGGGCTGCCCCGAGTGTTACGACTATTCCGGCTGCGGCGGCAGTATACCCAGCGGAGTATTCGACATTCCCCTGGACCCGTCCCGGGTAACTGACCTGAACTCGTTCCGCAATGTGCGCCTGGGCGTTTACGAACCCCGGCAGGGCAGAGGCGTAAAGGTAAACTACCTGAACGGAGGCAGCAGTGTTACCGAACTGCAGACCTCTGACAAGTTCTGTAATATGGACGCCTGTATGAAAGGCGTGCTGAATGCCGGAGCCGTAGAATTCCGCCAGGACCATTCCTATCCGCAGACCGATTATACCATACCGGCACTGAACAGTTTTGCCAATGGCACACTGGGTATCTGGCGCATGCTGCGTTCCAATGCCTATCTTACTTCGCGCCTGCAGTCAGCTCCTACACAAAACCCGAACAACCTGCAGTTCCCGCTGTTCACAGGTAAAGACGGCGAATACGAGGCTTTCGTGGAGTTCAAGCACCAGACAGGCAACAGCAATGACCTGCAGTTTGCCAAAGGCTGGCGCTGGGTCTCCGAAGTACCGGCCTACGGGTATTCGCCCAACGGAGAGCTGCTGATGGTGAACAACCGCCTGAAGCTGCCTACTTCGTATATTTATGACTACAAGCAGCTCTTACCTGCCATGTCGGCCGCCAATGCCAATATGCGCGAGATCGCCTTTACGGGTTTCGAGACCAGTATTGTGCCTTACAGCGTGGGCGGAGGCAGCGGTTCGAACGTAACGATGGGTTCTGTGACGCGCCTGTCGAACTTTAATATTACCATGACCACAGGTACGGGTACCTTCCCGATCTATTTCTCGAAGTACGATGCACATTCCGGCCGTCAATCCCTGTTTATCGGGCCTAACAGCAATATCATATCCGGGTTCGAGATCCCGGTACTGGCCCTGCCGCCTTCGGCCGATTTCCAGCAGGACAATACCAGTTACCCGCTGCAGATGAGATCGGGCGGTAAAAAATACCTGCTGTCGTTCTGGTACAAAAACACTACCAGCCAGGAATCCGTGGCCATATACGGCGTAAATTTCGATGGCACCCTCTACGATCTTACCTCTCCGCAGGTGAAGATCAGTGAGCACGTGGACGGCTGGCGCAAATTCGAGCTGGTGTACAGCATTCCTTCTTCGCTGAGCAGTGCCGCACCTTACAAACTGGTAATAACAGCCGTTCCGGGCACCTATGTGGACGACCTGCGTGTACAGCCTTACGAATCCGAGGCCATGAGCATGATCTACGACCCGCGCAGCTTCCTGCCCAAGGCCCAGCTCGACCGCGACAATTACGTACTGAAAGTGAACTACGACGAAGAGAACAAACCGGTGATCATGAAGACCGAAACCGCCGCCGGCATTTATTCCACATTTACGAACCGGGGTAATACCTCACAAAAATAAGGACCATGAAACGCATACTGATTTTTATACTGGGGCTCAGCCTGCATGCGAACCTGATACAGGCACAGACCTTTGACGAGGACTGGGCCGCCTATATAGCGAAGCTGAAAGACCGCAAGGGCGGGTATACCGTACAGGTAAAACTCAGGGCCATCGACAGTGAAGGTAAACCCGACCACACGGTAGAACCGGAAGGCAGCGTAAAAATATGGGGCCAGGATCACTACATGAGTTCCTTTAATAAGATGATCTACCTGGTAACCCCGGAGTGGCATATCATCGTGGACAAGGGCCATAAAAAGATCATCGTTAAATCGCTGCAGAACGTAAAGAAAAAGCCCGAGGCCTTCGAAAAGCCCGTTCCTTCTTCGCAGAAAGTGGAAAAGACAGGCAATGGCTACCGGTTTACCCTGGCCAATGGCGGCAGCTGCCAGACCAGCTTCAGCGACGGTTTGCTGAGCCGTGTGGTATACGAGAACACCGGAGGCATGAAGCGTACCGAAATTACGTATACGTACCAGGAGGCTGATCTTGGCAAACAGGACTTCAGTGAAGACATTTATATACGAAAAGAGAAGAACGAGTGGAAGACCCAGCCCGCTTACTCCGATTACAAACTCATTATCAACTGAGCCGACCCATGAAACGCCTTTTACTCATACTAACGGTCATATTCTGCGGCCTGCAGGCACAGGCCCAGACCTCTACCTTTGCCTACAAGCGGGGCACACAGCTATCGGTGCTCAACACCATTGTGAACGCACAGAGTGAGTATTTTTCGGGACCCTCACCGGCTTTTTTCTACACCAACTCTGAAAAA